>BNJV01002709.1_pt1 | contig 212501 bp, 201 predicted proteins | sample 8540591 | NCBI WGS metagenome assembly BNJV01 (sample SAMD00202457, study PRJDB9452) | human saliva metagenome | host: Homo sapiens
AACCAACCACAACGACCTCATCAAGGTTAGCAGCGTCTTCCTGCAACTTGATTTTGAAATCGGTCTGATTGTTCACAGGTAACTCCTGAGTCTTGTAGCCGATGTAAGTTACTCGAATACGAGATTTAGCACTTGTAACAGGCAAAGTGAAGTGACCATCAATGTCTGTTACTACACCATTCTTGGTTCCTTCCTCCATAATGGTAGCACCTATAATAGGCTCTCCATTCTGGTCAGTTACGGAACCCTTTACATTGAAATTTTGAGCAGCTACGTCCAACGTACAGGCTAGTCCCACCGCAAGGGTAAGTACTTTGCGCCATGAACTGTTCTCTGTTTGCAATGGCTTCATGATTGTTCTTTTGTTTTGATTTATGTTTTTAATACTTCTATCTACGCTCTTCTACGAGACAATGTCCCTATAGGAAAGTATGTGCAAAGATAACAAAAAAAAAGCCTTTAATATACTTAAATAAAGGTAGTCAAGCAAATGTACAAACAATATTAATTGATTATCAACAACTTAGAACATACTTCATACAACAAAATACAACGTTAGTTATAAGCCTTGATACTAAATGATAAGTATCATAGAGTACTATTTATTAACATTTAAATGATGCCTTTATCTTACAGAATCAATAATATTTATGAGGAAATTGGATAATGAGTTGCTATCCTACTAGTAGGTTATAAACATAAAATCAAACAACCTTTTACCATAAGAAAAACCGATGAAATGGGCTAAAATTGCACCAACTTTACCATAACAGGAGAGTTAAATCAATGTAACAAGTAGATAAATAAGGTCAGAGAGAAGCCCTCTGTATAGTGAAACCAAAACCTTTGACAACTAGAAGAGAGAATTAACTAAAATGAAGACTAGGGATATTTGCGAGAAAAAAATAGTCTATTTTTTTCTTTATAAAACAAACTAACATTTAAATAAAAAAATAGACTATTTTTTTAGTTTCAAGAGGATACCTCAACAAATACATCTACCTACATATAATGACGAAAGAGATGCTTGTTTGGCAGATTACAAGTATTCTTCTAAGAAACAGAAAGTCTATTTTTTATCCGATAATTATGCCCTCGTTTATTTCCTACTAAAGCCCTTCTGCTCAAGTTCAAGACATCTAGTAATATCAAAATAAACGTTTTTCTCTTTATAAAATTCGTTTGACTCTCCCAGAGAGATGCGATCAGTATCTCCCAAAAAGGCTTGCCCTTTTATATTGGAAATCTTTAGATAATAACGAATAAAGTTGTATTCATCGGCAACGCAGGTAACAGCAAAGGGATGAATCTTACTTCCGTCACCAGTCATAGCAATGGTATTTAAAATCAGCTCAGTGCGTAGAAGGGTCTTCTTAACATCTTCCTCAACACTCCATGACCTATCAGGATGATTGTTAGCGAGGTCCGAATAATAACTTAACTTACCTATTAAGGCATCCAAGCTCAATGGGTTTACCTTCAATATAGAGTCTGCCAATTCACTAACAACTTCCATCTTACGACAACGAAGAGAGTCTTTCATATCCCTACAAACGTTCATTTCCTCACCACAACTGATGTACGATTGACCAAAGAAAGCCAAGATACGATCCTGACTTGTCATTGTCGAATCCATACGCAACAATGCCATACGCTCTACCAAAGTCTTCACTCTCTGCGGATTATGCTCTACTTCCGTCCGAATATAGTCCCAATCAACGGGGCTAATAGGTCGTTCTGTCTGTGCAACTAACATAAGATTAACTGAAAGAAACAATAAAATAAGTATTTTCTTCATGTCCATTAACCTTTACTCAACGCTCTGCCCAATCACTTCTATCTAAGTTTCTATAACCTATCGCCTCGGCTATGTGCTGTGAAAGGACAGCCTCAGAACCATCTAAGTCGGCTATCGAACGAGCCACTTTCAGTATCCTGTTGTAAGCACGTGCCGACAGTTTCAACCGCTCCATAGCATTCCGAAGCAACTCCATAGAGGCTTTGTCTGGTTCAGCAAACGTGTGGATGAGCCGCTCGGACATCTGTGCATTACAGTGAACATTGCGATATTCGCGGAAACGCTCCGTCTGTATGGCTCGCGCTCGGATAACTCTTTCACGAATAACAGCACTCGATTCGCCCGCAGCTGCTTGTGAGATGTCCTTGAAAGGGAGCGGAGCTATCTCGCATTGGATGTCAATTCGATCCATGAGAGGCCCTGATATCTTCGCAAGATACTTCTGTATCTGCCCCGGAGTACACACACAATGATGCGTAGGATCGGCAAAATAGCCACACGGACAGGGATTCATACTCGCTACAAACATGAAACTACAAGGGTAAGTGACCGTGTATTTGGCACGAGAAATCGTTATATGGCGATCCTCCAAAGGCTGTCTAAGCACTTCTAAGGTATGTTTATTGAACTCAGGAAGTTCGTCACAGAAGAGTACACCATTATGTGCTAAGGTGATTTCACCCGGCATTGGATTAGCTCCCCCACCAACGAGTGCGACCTCAGAGATGGTGTGGTGCGGACTTCGGAAGGGTCGCTGCGTGATCAATCCAGCGTCTCGACCTAACTTCCCAGCGATGGAGTGTATCTGAGTTGTCTCTAAGCTCTCTGCAAGGGATAGCGGAGGAAGGATGGAGGGGAGGCGCTTTGCCATCATACTCTTACCACTTCCGGGTGGTCCAACCATAATGAGATTGTGCCCACCAGCGGCTGCTACCTCCAAAGCACGCTTCACATTCTCTTGCCCGCGGACGTCAGCAAAGTCAAGATCAAAGGCATATTGATGTTCATAAAACTCTTTTCTCGTATCGACATAGCAAGGTTCTGGATTGGTTGTACCATTCAGGAAGTCAATAACCTGCAATATGTTCTCCATGCCATAGACCTCCAATTTATCCACAACAGCCGCTTCGTGCTCGTTAGCTTTTGGCACAATGATACCTTGGAACTTATCTGCTCGCGCCTTAATAGCAATCGGTAGCACTCCTTTCACAGGTTGCAACGTACCATCAAGACTTAATTCCCCCACCAGCATAAAGGCTTTCAAGCGGTCATTACTCATCTTATCATTGGCGGCAAGGATGGCTATTGCCAATGGAAGGTCAAAGCTGGAGCCCTCCTTTTTGAGGTCAGCTGGCGCAAGATTAGCCGTGATATCGGCTACAGGAAACTTGTATCCAGTATTGAGAAGGGCTGCTGCAATACGGTCGTGGCTCTCCTTTACCGCGGCATCAGCAAGTCCGGTAAGATGAAATAAGACGCCACGCGTAATGCTTACTTCGACTGTCACGGTGGTAACTTCCATTCCGTTGACAGCTGCACAGAATGTTTTTACAAGCACGTTAGTAGTTTTTATTCAACGCCATAACGCTGACGTATGGTATTGGCAGTAATGTTTCTCTCTGTTACTTTACCATTGCGTATGACGATATTATCAGGTATCATAGTCAGTCCGAACGTCTTTAACAATGGTGAACTCAGCATTTTTCCATCGCAGACATTGGGAAACTGGATGTCATCACGTACCAGTGATTGGCGCACCTCCTTAGGGTTTGCATCCACACAAATGCTTAATGCGGCTATTTTACCAGCCTTCACAGCATCGTTCAAGGCTCGTTGTATATCCAAACTTTCATAACTCCACGTTGCCCAAACATTGATGATTGCAACGTTCTTATTGCTTAACATTGCATCATTCACAGCCTTTCCGTTTACGTCTTTGGCTGTAAAATGAGGCAACTTACTACCCACCATCACATTACCTAAGTCTTTTATTTGTCGGTTAAGACGACTCAAAGCAGTGTTCTCGGGTTGTTCCTTCATCAAAAGAGGGAGCAGTTGGGCTACCAACTTATAGTCGGGAGATTCTGTTTGAATAAGATATCGGTTTAATAAATATGCGCTTACAGGCGACTCGGGATGGTCTTTAATAAACTGAATAGCATATTTAAATTCTTGAGGAGGAGCCACACTCGCAATCTGCTTACGGAACTTTGTCATCAATTCATTCGCCTCTGTACCCTCCACCTCCATCTCTTTAAGGTGCGACGCATCGGCTTTCACCTCTACAGCCTCACCCGACTCTGCAAAGATAGGTTGCGTTGAGTAATTGGGAAAGACTATAATAAGTGTGGCAGACTTACTACATGGTCTCTCATAAGAAAAGCGCCCAGTTTCCACCTTGATAGTATCCAATCCACTGATACCACCATCTGGACTATATACATAAAGTTCGCCTTGATTCATGTGCAGGAAGCGCCCCTCCATCTTGAAGTAACCACTGCGAGTACCACAAGAGACTAACAGTAAGGAGAGTAACAACATATAAACTATTCGCTTCATGCGCATAGAGATTTAAGAAGAAGTGCCGCGAGCGGGACTCGAACCCGCACAGCCATTACTGGCCAAGGGATTTTAAGTCCCTCGTGTCTACCAATTCCACCATTGCGGCAAACCGTTTGCAAAGATAAGGCTAAATCTCCGAACTGACAAAAGATTTGCTTGTTTTTTTGATTAGAAAAGCTCATTTTGACTCCAGATATAAGCTAATTGAGACCTAAATAAGCTATGAAGAACATTTGAAATAGCACAATCTCATTTGCAACTGACAAAAGAGAACAAAGAAGGAAAGCCCTTCCTTGCACTAAAGAGGGCGTTTCCCTCCTATGAAGAGAGCCTCTCTTCCAATGGAAGAAAGGCTCTTCTCGACTTCAACAACAATCTACATTAATTGAAGATAAGGTTCTTACCCCTACTTGATACTATTCAATCCAGAACATAGAAACCTACAACTAACCTCATATTTCAATGTTACTCCATCGTTTATAGACGTTATTAAGAAGATATTTCCTTATGATTTTCTATCTAAAACGCACTTTCTTCCAACTCAACTAACGCCTAATACACCAAAAGGACCAGTGCTGTTAGCACGATAACGGGTTAGTTTTTTACCCGACCCACCGCTGACTATGTTGCCACCAGTATTGAGATTGTATTTGCGATGACAGTGGTTACAAGTGGCAATACCCGTGTTATTGATTGTCAACTCATAGTTCCGTAGGGGCAACTCACGCAAGTCAAAGCAATTAGGACATTGCAAGTCATAGGCAAAGAAGAGGGCGGGGTTGTCTAGATTCCCATAACCAACTATAAGCCCATTATTCATCCCGACATGCTTCCAAGACTCTAGTCTAAGGTCGATACCATCAAACCATACGGGTGCAGAGGAGCGTAGTCCTTGGTTGTTCTCGAACTGAAAACAATACCTCCCACTCGTGTAGGACGACTTGATGATACAAAAGACTCCAGGTGAAAGAGCATTCATTGCTGTTGCAAGAATTGGGTCTCTATGCGTGTCGTTATTAAATGTAAAGTAAGGATGATAGTTGCTGTATTCATAATCGAAATTGTCTCCACAAGATGAGAAAGACAATAAGATCATGAACACAACACACTTTAGAATTTCTTTCATAGGCTTTCCTTTATTCAAAAGGAATCATTGCCAACGCATCAGCAATCTTCTCTATACCCTCTTGCAAAGGCTTTGATACCATCGACTTAGCAAAGAATGGGATGTCTGCATCAATGGTTAATTTCATCTTAGAAGACGCCTCTGTAACAGGTAATATTTGTATCCAGAAGTTAAAAGAGAAGGGCGAGTTGTCACTCTCAAACTTGATTGTCTTAGGCTCATCACGCTCTATGATACGCATCGAAACTTGCCCAACAGGATCAACCTTAATCGATAAGGAATCATGGTCGAAACTAAGGTTCTGGAGTTTATCCTTTACCTTATCCATATCTTCATTACCGACTGATTCGTCTGGAAGATGGTCCTTTAAACGTTGTATATTATTAAGATCACTCAACATAGCATACACGCTTTTCTGTGAGTGAGGAATCTGTTTTACACTGCTTTCAAACTTTGTCATTATGTTTATTGGTTATGTTTTCTTAGTCTTTCTGCCAATTCGCAGGATCCTTGCGCCACTCATGTAGCATAGTGACATCGGCTTCTTTGATGTAACCAGTTTCTAGAGCCGTCTCTACAACATGCTCATAATCGGTCAAGGTAACGAGTTTTACACCTGCTTCTTGGAATGCTTTCTCTGCGACGGGGAAGCCATAAGTATAAGAGGCAACCATACCAACGACTTCAAAACCAGCCTCTCTAAGAGCAGCAACAGCCTTTAAAGAAGAGCCACCAGTTGATATTAGGTCTTCAACAACAACCACCTTAGCACCAGCGGGAAGCTCTCCTTCAATCTGATTCTTCATTCCGTGGTCCTTTGGCTTTGGTCTTACATAAGCATAAGGCAATGCTAGTTCATCAGCAACAAGCATACCTTGCGCAATAGCTCCAGTCGCTACACCTGCAACAGCAGTAGCTTCTGGGAAGTTCTTCAGCACTGCATGCACTAGTTCTAACTTCACAAACGAACGCACATCATGGTATGATAGCGTCTTGCGGTTGTCACAATAGAAGGGAGACTTCCATCCACTAGCCCACGTAAAAGGGTCATTAGGTTGCAACTTGATCGCTTTGATCCCTAGTAACTTGCCTGCAAAGGCTTTCTTTAAATCGTTCATCTTGATAGTTTATGGTTATATTCTAAATGCAAACTTACACATTTTTTTGATATTAAGGGCTAAAGGTAGGAAAAAGAATAGCTCTTTAATTGTTCTTGGCAAAGCCTAATGAGAGTACACTCAACTTCACGTTATCTCCTTTGAGTAGCTCTTGGGCAGCAGAAACAAGGGTTGCACCAGAGGTTATTATATCATCTATCAAAAGGATATGCTGCCCTGCTATACTGGAGGAGTCTGTTAATTGGAAGGCTTTCTCTACATTCTCATTGCGTTGCCAGTGGTCTTTTTGTGTCTGACTACTATGAAATGTAACACGTTGGAGAGCTTTTTCCAATATTGGAATACCTGTAACAGCACTAATGCCACGTGCTATCTCCATACTTTGATTGTATCCTCTCTCACGTAAACGTTGCTTAGTTAAAGGTACAGCAACGATAGCTGTGATTCCAACAAAGTATTGCTCAACATTGAACTCATCTGCAATAAGGCGTCCCAAAGCCTCTCCTATCTCGGGATGATGCCCATATTTAAGCTTATAAATCAGTCGGCTTGTATCGGAATGAGGCTTATAAAAGAAGAGAGAAGCCCCTTTCTCTATTGGTATTAGCCCCCAAAACAGACGAACAAGCTCGTTATCATAGGGGGGAATGGACATATCCTGTACGGGGAAGTCGTAGGTTACAAGTCCCGCAAAGTATCTCTTCTGACACAGACAAACGCTCTCCGCACACCGCACAAGCACGTGGGAAAAAGGTGTCTAAGAGTCTGGAAAGAAAGCTAATAGTCCTTTTCATTCTTCTATGAAGTCTACATCTCCATCGCTGTCAACCACTCCTTCATCAATACACCGCCGTATCAAGTCCATCGTGAAGCCACGTCCCATAGCAAACTTTATCAGTTTCATCGAACGCTCGTAATCGCTTTCTGCCTTAATAGAGCGGTACTTACTAGCCATTAAGGGGCGTAAAACCTCTAAGTACTCGGCATCCTCAACAGCATCCAAAACGCTTGATGCGATGTTACTATCCACTTTCTTCAACCAGAGAGCCTGCTCTATTTTACGTCTACCCCACCTATTGTAACGTATTTTATCATGTACAAAGAACTGCGTGTAACGCTCATCATCAACATACTTCAGGCTTATCAATTTCTCAAGTATGCGTGTTTGTGCATCTTCGGAAAGCCCCCATTTGCGCATCTTCTCAATCATCTCACCCGAACAATGCTCTCCTTTTGCACAGAGATCGGCAAGCTTTCAAGGCTTGAGGCTCTAATATCGGTCGTTTCTGTATCATCCTCTCATCGCTTTAACGAACCTCTGTTTGCCAAACTGGTCTTCCTTCAGTTCTATCTGTTTATATCCTAGATTGCTTAACATGTCTTTCACCTTATATATATATAGTGGATTGGTCTCAAAATAGAGTTTCCCTTCATCACTCAAAGCCGTCACACCATATTCAGCAATAGCCCTATAAAACTTGATTGGGTCGTTATCAGGAACGAAGAGGGCTGTTTCTGGCTCATACTTCAGCACATTCTCCGCCATAGAAGAGCGTTCTTTATCGCAGATATAAGGTGGGTTACTGACGATGATGTCCCACTTCTGTTCCTTAGCAGTAGCCGAAATCGATAAGATATCCTCCATCTCTAATTCAACAGAAGAGTCCCATCTATGCACATTGTCACGTGCTATCAGGAGCGCATCAGCCGATATGTCCCATGCAGTAACAGCCGAGTTATACAAATCTAAAGCCAGTGTCACAGCAATACAACCACTACCTGTACCCACATCTAGCACTTGCAGGGGGACAGGAGGTTGTAAGGCGCAATACGGATGATTGTTATCTGCTTCTATCCAATGGCACAACACTTCCGTTTCTGGGCGTGGTATCAATACATCAGGGGCAACTTTAAAGCTCCGACCACAGAACTTCTCCATGCCTAACACATACTGAACAGGCTCCGACGAAGCAAGTCTTTGCATGATTTATCGAGTTCCTCCGCTGCATCTCGGGATATTTCATTAACTTTGCCAGTATATATATCGGTTAAGGAAAGCCCAAACTTCACTTCCAAAACCAATCGGATGATAGCTTGTGCTTCGCTTTCTCCATATAAGGGAACAAGTCTGTTCCATAAATCTTGGTATGTCATAGATGCAAAGATAGGAATTTTAATGATATGAAACAAGCTTATATTGACGAAAAATACATGCGTCGTTGTTTGCAATTAGCCTACAATGGGATGCTAAAAGCTAAACCCAACCCTATGGTGGGGGCTGTTATTGTAAGCAAAGAGGGCAGAATTATTGGTGAAGGCTACCATGTGCAATGTGGTAAAGGGCATGCAGAAGTGAATGCGTTTGCCTCTGTTAAGGAGGTTGACAGCTATCTCTTACATAATGCAACATTGTATGTTAGCCTCGAACCATGCTCACATTATGGGAAAACTCCACCTTGCGCCGACCTGATCATACGCAAGGGTGTACACCGAGTAGTGTGTGGTTGTATAGATCCCTTTGCTGAAGTGCATGGTAGAGGAGTACAGAAACTACGTGATGCAGGTATTGAAGTGACTGTAGGAGTACTCGAGAAAGAGTGCTTGGAACTAAACAAACGCTTCATAACATACAACACGCACCATCGTCCCTACGTCATCTTGAAGTGGGCACAAACGATGGGTAATCCTACATATATAGGTTATCTGCCAAGTAAAGATTACCATCCTTTGAATATATCAACGCCTTTCTCTAAGATGTTGGTGCATAAGTTAAGGGCGGAGAATGACGCTATTCTCGTTGGAAGAACTACTGACAACTTAGAGCATCCACAGCTTACTGTAAGGGAGTGGAGCGGTAAGAACCCCGAAAAGATAGTTCTTTCACAACAAATCAACCTCATCTGCACAATACCCAAGTCCCCAATCCGTCCTTGAACACCTATATCAAGAGAAGAAACAAAGCCTCATTGTAGAAGGTGGAGCAAGTACTTTACAGAGCTTTATAGATACTGGTTTATGGGACGAGATACGTGTTGAGACTGGTTTTTTATTGATTGACAAGGGTGTAAAAGCTCCTCAATTACCTTCGAATATACGCATAACACGTATCGAACAATGGGATGACAACAAGATTGTAACCTATCACCGAGAAGAGAGATAAGCCCTTAGTCACACTTATGAGTCATAATGTTCAACACCATATCATCGGTATTGCACATCGCTTCCTTGCCTATGCTTGTAAGGTTAAGGATAGACTTATCAACGTCATCGTCGATGATTCCCTCCGCAGCTGTCACATGTTTGCCTTCCATGGAGAGCGTTGCTGACAGTATCGCAGTGGATACTCCAGATGAAATCTTCAGTGAACAGCTAGGCTTCGCACCATCACATATCATCCCAGTAAGGTTTGCGATCATGTTTTTCACCGCATGGCAGACATTCACGTAATCACCTCCCATGAGGTAAGTAATGCCGCAACTGGATCCAATACTTGCCACTACGCAACCGCAAAGGGCTGAGAGAGCACCCAAACTCTGCTTTATGTAGATAGCAGTTAGGTGACTTAATGCAAGCGCACGGACTAGTTCTTCACGCGTATTCTCATTCTCCTTAGCAAAAACAGCTACTGGATTCGTTGCACAAATACCCTGGTTTCCAGAGCCACTATTGCTCATCACGGGTATTAATGCGCCTCCCATACGAGCATCACAGGCTGATGCTGTCTTCGAGATGATATGTGAATAGATACTGTTCCCGAATATTCCTCGACTCAAAGGACGGTCCATTATCTTCCCAAGGCAGTGCCCGTAATTACCTTTCAAAGCCTCTGCTGCAGCACGAAGGTTATATCGCTTCGCTTCAAGAATGAACTCGATCTCCTCTACAGGAGTAGTTGTTGCAAACTCCCAGACTGTTCGTAAGTTCAAATCAACGCCTTTGCAAGCAGCAACAGAACCACTCGGACCACGCTTATCCATACATACCTTGCCATCGACACTCTCGTAAACAAAGTTCGTATGACTACATGATATGATGGCAACCGATTGGTGTTCTCCAGCCTCACAAATCGCTTCAATGTATAGTTTCTCGGTGATTCCTTCCTTCAACTTAATGTCTATTCGATTCTCACCAATAAACTTCTTGCCTTCTTCCAAGCCCTTTGGAGTAAGCTCCTTAATGACTTCCAATTGGTATTCGGACTTCCCTATCAATGCTCCCAAGGCAATAGCAATAGGCAAGCCTATCATCCCTGTACCAGGAATACCCACTCCCATGGCATTCTTAAGGATATTCGCAGAAAGCAACACACGCACTTTCTCGGGTTTAGAACCTAGTAGTTCGGCGGCACGAGCGACGCATAATGCTACAGCCATAGGCTCTGTACAGCCCACAGCTGGTACCACTTGATGATGTATCAAGCTGATAATTTGTTCTCTAATGTTTGTTTCTAGCATAATGATTTATATCGGTTTAGCCTGTTTATAGCATCTGATTTAAATGAAAAATACACCCTTTTGTCGTTCTTCTCACTAACAATTCTCAGAGAGGAGATTCCCCAATTCATGCCTCATAGCCTCCATCTTCTGTTGTCTATCTATAGAGAATGTAGTGCCATGAGCCTCAACATAAGAAAATAAAGCGTATGCTTTTTCCTGTAAAAGAGAGTGCAAAGGATTACTCTTATAGCTTGCTTCAGCATAAAGAAGCTCTGCCACCATATCAATGCGGTCTATCCTCTCGTTCTCAGCCCATTGTTCTTTCGCATACAACAAAAGCTCATCAACGGAGAGATTACGCAAGTCTTCATATTCACCAACATATTGTTTATAAAGGTCTTTTAGCTCTTTATCACGCTTCAAGTCATCTTCCTTTTTCGTTAGAAAGCGTGAGATTGCTGCGCTAAACTCCTCTATTAGTCTAATGAAATAATCTCGTTGCAACATAGTGTACTTCTTTTTATGTCACAAAAGTAAATAAAAAAAACATATAAAAGCTCTTTTCTCGAAGTTAATGTACAAATAACTTGAAGATTACTCCAACCTTTTACTAAATAAAAAAAGATGCTCTACACTTGCAACTATCAAATAGAACACCTATCTTTGTCGTACTCTACACCAACAAAGAGGTATTGTATGAAGATTAAAAAGATTTGGTTTGACAAGGACTACATCTATCTTACGAGTGAAGAGGGACAGACTCTTCGCCAGTCTCTACTATGGTATCCACGCCTTGCAAAGCCTCTAAGGAAGAGAGAGAACGATATCGTATAGGCTTTGATGGTATCCATTGGCGTAATATAGATGAAGATATTAGCTTTGAAAGCTTCACCTATGACGATGCAGAACCTACTATTAACTTTTAGTAAACAGCACTACTCCACCTGCTCTATGCTCTCCCATAACTTCTTATAGAACGGATGCTGCGTCATTGTTTGTACGTTTCCAAGGATGATAAGTTTCATCCTTGCACGCGTAATAGCCACATTCATGCGACGCAAATCACGCAAGAATCCTATCTGTCCAGCGTCATTTGAACGCACTAAAGAGATGAGTATCACATCCCGCTCTTGCCCTTGAAAGCCGTCAACTGTATTTACGCTAATCAAAGAACGGTATGGTTTAAAGAACTCGCGCTTCTTAATTAGCCCCCTCAAGTACTGTACCTGCGCACGATAAGGCGATATTACACCTACATCAATACGCTCATCTAAGATGCGTTGTTTGCCTATCTTCGTAAAATAAGATTGTAGTGTTTGCAATGTCAATTCGGCTTCTCCCTTGTTAATACGCCCAAATGACTCACCAACAAACTGCTCTTTAAAGATAGATTTATCCTCGTTTTGTCCCCCTTCTGATTGATTCTCTAGACTCGAATCGGACGTATCTATCCACACCATTGGGTTATCGTAATCAAGGATACCACGGTATTTTATCTGTGGCGCACTCTCTACTTGCCCTCCATAGAACCAGTTGGACGAGAAGCGCATAATCTCTTCATTCATCCTATATTGCACCTTTAGCAATGTTACAACCTCTGGTTTGTTCTCTACGACACGCTCCATTAATGTTTTACCCAGTCCTGCATGCAAGGCAGCTAAGCTCTTCACCGTTGGTGGTAATTGGCAATGATCACCTGCAAAGATAACTCTTGATGCCCTACGAATGGGTATCCAGCATGCCGCCTCAAGTGCTTGTGCAGCCTCATCTATAAATAAGGTGGTGAACTTCTGACCCTCCATTACCCTACTATTTGCCCCTACTAAGGTCGAAGCAATCACCCTCGCCTCACCAAAGAGTTCGCTATTTATCCTAATTTCAAGCTCTGTGGCACGACTTTTCAGGCGTTCCATCTTCTGATGATAATTCTCTGAACTCCGCTTACGATAGTTTCTCAACTCCCGAATAGCCTTACGAATAGACCATAATTGAGGGTAGTCTGGATGCGCCTCAAACTTCCTTTCGTAGGTAAAACCAAGCATTTTATCATTCACACGAGTAGGATTACCTATACGAAGGACGTTGATTCCACGATCAACTAACTTCTCCGATATCCAATCAACAGCCATGTTACTCTGCGCACAAACCAACACTTGACTCTCACGCATGAGTGTTTCATTGATTGCTTCGACCATTGTTGTGGTCTTACCTGTGCCTGGAGGACCATGCACAATGGCTACATCTTTTGCCCACAACACTTCATTAACGGCCTTTTCCTGCGTTGGATTCAACCACGGGAGACGGATAGGAGCAAAAGAGAACTTACCCACTTTTTGTCGAGAATAGAACAAGTCACGCAAGTAAGCAAGCCTATTTCCCTTAGCTTTCATCGCTCTTTCTAAGGCATCAAACATCATTTGATAACTCGTCTCATCAAATCCTAGCTGACACCCAACCTGCTGCTGTGCTGATTGAAGTTCGAGTAAAGGAGCCGAGTCGGGCACAGCAACAACCATTCTATCGCCATCCACATAAGAAACAGAGCCTGTAAAACGGAAATATTCCAGCTTATTTGCTTTCGTACTAACACTCACTTCTTTTGCAAGAAACTTGAAGAACAAGACTGGACGACCGCTTTCAAAGTTATGTTCAATATCTCCGTCTTTCGTTCGAAACACCTCAATACATAATTGGTTGAGCCCATTATAAAAGCGTTTACCCACTCTTAATGGGAACCAAGCATCTCCTCTTTTCACCTTCCTATGCATACCTGTCGCCTCAGTTTGCTTCCTGAAGGCTTCCTTCTCAGCGTAGTATTCCATCTGAAGTAGCATCTTTTGCCGTTGTAGTGCTTGTATCGGAGATTCTTGTGTCATCGATTGTCTATTATATTAAAAACATGTTTCCGCTCGTCACAAAACGAACATTACAAAGATACACATAATATTCCAATAAGGCAACAAAGCTTCATTTAAAGCCTCCCCAAGCCCCTCCAAAGGAGGGGATGTGCCTAACGGGAGACTGTTAGAAGAGGCTGGGTTGGTGTGTAACGAGGCTATGCTTCGGAAGACGGAAACGATAAAGACAAAACAAGGAAACGCCCTCTTCAAATGGAGAAGGGCGTTTCCTTGCTATGAAGAGAGCCTCTCCTTGACATGAAGAGATGCCTTCTTTGGATGGAAAAGATACAAACCTGTAGGGCAGATGTCCATGTCTATCCCTACTTTGGGGCATTATCTCTGATTAGAAATATCTATCCTAACCAACTATCATTAGGCACCCCTTCCCTTAGGGGAGGCTGGGTGGGGGTTCCAACGAGGGCGTCTGTCCCTACTTTGTGGTGCTCTATTCCACAGAACAAATAGCCTGTCTACTTGTTAACCAGTCCACTCATCAACTCTCCCTAATCTGAATTTTGAATTAAAGCAAAGCCTCTTTTATAGTTTTTTGTATGACCTTTTGCATCACTTCTATCAATTAATTACTACTTTTGCGATTAGATAGAAATTCGCAATTAAATACTTTTAAGCTTATGAAAAAGACTAATATGCAACAAAAGCAGAGCCTTCCATCAGAGTGTACAACCATCATTATCGGACAGGAACAGACTGCAGATGGTTCTATGATAGTAGCTCGTTCTGAAGATTGGGACGCTATGGTAGCTAAGAACTATGAGATCTTTAAAGATACAGAAAACGGCGCTCAAGAGTTCGTGGCACTTGATAGTCCGTTCCGTTGTGAGCTTCCTTCCAAGGCATTAGGCTATCACGCACTCTCACCTCACCATCTCCACCACCATTGGGGAAGTGCTGGTTTCAATACAGCAGGCGTTGGCATGAGTGCAACTGAGAGTATCTTCAGTAACGATGAGGCGTTAAAATACGATCCATTGGTGGAGAATGGCGTTGCAGAAAACTCTGTTTTCAATATCACCTTACCATATATACATACAGCAAGAGAGGGTGTTGAACGTCTAGGAATGCTTGTTGAAAAGTACGGAATAGCCGAAGGCTTCGGTATAGGTTTCGTCGATAAGGATGAGATCTGGTACTTTGAGACAGCTTGTGGACACCGCTGGTTAGCCTGTCGTATGCCACGTGATCAATACTTCGTTACAGGTAATCAGAGTCGTTTCCGCAAGTATGATCCAAACGACATGGACAACTACTTAGCATCAGCTGACCTCATAGAGTTTGCCGAGAAACATGGTCTCTACGATCCAGCTAAGGGCGAGTTCGACTTCCATGAGGCTTATGCTCGTGATGTAGAGTTGGATACCACTTATAATTACCCACGTGTATGGGGATTGCAACAGTTCTTCTCTCCAGAGATAAAGAACGATGTTACGAAGAACACCTTCCCGGTCTTTGCGAAGCCAGCACATAAGATTTCACTGACCGAACTACGCTCTGCTTTCCGCTTCCATTACGATAACACGGAGCATGACCCATATCTCCACAGCAATCCAAAGGAGGTTTATCGCCCTGTATCTATCTTCCGAACGACTCAAACTCACCTCTTGCAGGTACGTCCAGAGCTGCCTCAAGCCATCGGATGTATTAACTATGTCGCAATGGGAATGGCTGATCTTGGAGTCTTCCTTCCACTCTATCAGGGTGTGACGTCATACCCTGAAGCCTATACAAAGGGCACCAATGAATCGAGTGCAGACTCTGCTTATTGGAAGTTCCGCAAGGTAATGACACTGGGAATGACCAACTATAACAAGTATGCACCAGTCATCAAAGAGGCTTATGCAGCCTTTGAAGCAGAGACAGATCAGCGTCAACACGAAATGGAAGAGGAGTATCTTCGTATCTATAAGACACAACCTTTCCATGCACAGGATATGTTGCAAGCCTTCTCAGATAAGGTTCTCAACGATGCTTTAGCATTAGCCGATCAATTACAAGAGAAGCTCTTTACACTGCTTACTCAGGACATCCAACAGGAGTATCTCTTCCATGGTGCATAAGAGAAAGCCACTTTTGTGCTTAGGAAATAAATAAAAGAACTATTTACAAAGGTATATAAGTTTTTTTTCCTACCTTTGCAGCTATAAAGAAGATGCCCTCTTATAGGACAACCATTCTATAAGAGGCATCTCTATTAATGGTTTGCTCTGATAGTTCAATGGATAGAACGGAGGTTTCCTAAACCTTTGATCCGGGTTCGATTCCCGGTCGGAGTACTCTTAAAGACTAACCTAGACTATTATGATTGGCGCTATTATTGGAGATATAGTAGGCTCTCGCTTCGAATTCGGAGCGGCTCCAAAAGAAGGATTCGACCTATTCACAGAAGATTGCTCATACACAGATGACACCATTTGTACTATCGCTATTGCCGATACGATACTAAATGGTCGTGATTATCAAGATAGCTTACTCGATTGGTGCAAACGTTATCCTGACCCTATGGGAGGCTATGGTACTTGGTTTGACAAGTGGTTACATGCCGAACACCCACAGCCTATGAACTCCTATGGAAATGGTTCTGCAATGCGTGTCAGTTCGATAGGCTGGCTCTTTGATGAATGGGAAGATGTGATCGAAGAAGCGGCTAAGAGCGCACGAGTTAGTCACAATCATCCAGAAGGAATAAAGGGTGCGCAATGTGTTGCCGAGGCTATTTGTTGGTTGCGCCTAATGCGTTTCTCCAAGACAGATGTTGAGAAGAAAGTACACAAGTTCTTTGGTTATGAATTGCCATCCATGCGTAACATCCTAAAGATTGGGGCTGAAGGTCACTTTGATGCAACCTGTCAGGAGACAGTCCCCATGGCGTTACGTTGCTTCATGGATGCCAATAATTTTGAAGAGACGATACGCTTAGCTGTTATGTGCGGAGGCGATACTGATACTAAAGCTTGTATAGCTGGTTCTATTGCAGAAGCCTACTATCAGGTGCCAGAATGGATGATTGAGAAAGCAATCGACTATCTCCCTGCCGATATGTTAGATATCTTGGGGCAGTTTTACGAGCGTGTTAAGAACCTTTGCCAACCTTGGAAAGCAACTCAGTAAGCTGTCGTTGATATTGCTTCCCTGTCTCTTCTCCAATGCGAATCATATCCTTTATTGCTTTAGCATTGAAGTCCTTTACACCATAAGAGCCTAGGTTGGGATTGATGTAGATGTCGGCTTGGGTGCGATTAACATTATATTTCTTTATATCAGGGCGTTCCGCCAACCAATCCAGCACGCCACTCATTCCCTTCAAAAAGGCTAATGGCGAATGATAATCATCGTGTTTATTCTGTTGGAGATCAATGGCAATAACGATGTCGGCGCCCATCTTGCGCACAACATCTACTGGGAGGTTATTGATCATACCGCCATCAACAAGCGTCATCGTATCTAATAGAATCGGTTTGAACACACCCGGAATAGCCATACTAGCCCGCATATTACGGGCCAAAGAGCCTGTATTGAGCACTATCTCTTGCTGTTTTCGAATGTCGAAAGCCACACAAGCAAAGGGAATTGCCTTTTGCTGTAATCCACGTTGCACGGGAAAATGAGCGACAAGGGTATCTAAGAAATTATAGATATGGTCACCATGCAATAGTCCGAAAGCCTCTTAGACCCTGTTCCAGCCTTTCGACGAACGGGAAAACCGAACAGATAGTACACACCATCCTCTTCTTTGAACACCTTTCCCATAAGAGTTGTATCCCGATCAGCCATCAATGAAAGCCAATCTTGCGAACGGAAAAGGGTGTCAATATCATTCGCTCGATAGCCCTCAGCATAGAGTCCGCCAATAATCGAGCCTATACTTGTCCCAGCGATATAGTCGATAGGAATGCCCACACGCTCTATCTCTTTCAATACTCCTACTGCCGCAGCTCCTTTCGCACCGCCTCCTCCGAGCACAAGTCCTATCTTTGGACGACTTACGGGAGCTTTTGCTGTCTGTTGGGCAATACTATTCAGTCCACAGGATATTATCATTAGAAATACAAAAAATACCTTCTTCATAAGGGCAAAAGTAATGTTTTTCTAAAAGAATAGCGTGTTTTACGAGTTTATTCTTCATTTTATTAGTTCTAATTAAAACCTATCAACACCCCCAATTACCAATAACTCGTTTCCTCGTAACCCCGTTCATTTGTCTACTTTCCCATCAACTTGTCTACTTGTAACCCCGTTTACTTGTCAACTTTTCCTTACCTTTGCAGCATGAATTTCCACCCGTTAGTAATAGACACGCCTCTCCCCGCCTGCTTCAATAATCCTTTTGATTATGAACCAGACGTACTCTGTCGTGCTGCTGTTACTCAATTACAGGCTACATTATCCCCGGCACCTATTGAGGGAAAGATGTATGGCGTATTAGTTGTTGAACATCAAGGACAGATAGGATACCTACAAGCCTATTCAGGACAGATGGAGAAAGATGGAGAAGACTATGTTCCCGCAGTATTCGACTATCTGCAACCGGGAGAATACTTCAAAGTCCACGAGGAAGAAATAACTCTTCTCAACAAGAGAATAGCGCAGTTGAAAGCCTCAACAGCCTATAAGGAAGCAACAGAAAAGCTCACTCAACTTCAGAAAGAGGCGACAGAAGCTATTGAGCAAGCACGCAAAACAATGCAAGAAGCCAAACGATTGCGTGAAAAAAGACGTAACGAGAACGCTGTAATAACCGATGTAGAACAAGCTGAAATGATAAGAGAAAGTCAGTTTCTAAAGGCTGAATTGCATCGAACAAAGGTGTTATATACGGAAAAACTCACGGCTGCCAAGGAGGGACTGGCTCACTATCAAGAGAGGATAACTGCATGGAAAAGGGAGCGGAAGATGAAGTCGGACCACCTACAACAGTGGCTCTTCTCACAGTTCAATTTGCTCAATGCTTGCGGAGAGACGAAGAACTTACTCACAATCTTCCGTGAGTATTATCTAAAGAATAGTCCAGCACGTACAAAGGCTGCACATCTATCGCCAGCCACCGAGAGCCTCGCTCCATCGTTACTTCCGCCTGCTGGTGCAGGAGAATGTTGTGAACCAAAGCTCTTGCAATATGCCTTTCTGCACGGATATAAGCCTATCTCAATGGCAATGTTTTGGTGGGGAGCATCACCAAAGACGGAGATTCGACAGCATGGAAACTATTACCCAGCCTGCAACGGGAAGTGTAAACCTATATTAGAATGGATGTTGAAGGGTTTACAAACGCCTTTGTTTGGTGAGAAGATAGTGACAAGTCATAAGAAAGAGGCTGAACGGATAAAGTTAGAAACACTTTACGAGGATGATTATTTGGCTGTTGTCGTAAAGCCATCAGGCTTGCTTTCAGTTCCAGGGAAAGGCGATCAACCTTCTGTTTATAGTCTATTAAAGACACAATGGAATGGTCAGAGTGATGTATTCATCGTACATCGATTGGACATGGCGACGAGTGGTTTGCTCGTTGTGGCACGTTCATTGGAGATTTATAAGGCCTTGCAGGCGCAGTTTATACAGCATTCTGTGAAGAAAACATACGTTGCTTTGCTCCCAATGTCTTTCCTCAACAAACCTTATCCTTCGTCGGGTAGGATTGAATTACCCCTTTCCCCCGATGTCAATGACCGCCCACGACAATGCGTTGACTATCTACATGGAAAACAAGCAATCACTGATTACCATGTAATTGGCGAAACCTTCTATGAAAAGAGAATCTACCAGCTGTAAAGATAGAACTCCATCCACTAACAGGACGTACCCATCAATTACGCATCCATTGTGCTCATCCCGACGGATTAGACACGCCCATCATTGGTGATAACCTTTACGGACAACGTGCAGAACGCCTCTGGTTACACGCAAGACACCTTGAATTCATGCATCCAATCAGTCGGGAACAAATGAGTTTCGATACTCCTTTATAAGTATCGATGCAAGTTATTCGGATTCTTCCTCTATCCTTTCAACTCTAGGAATACCATTCTTCGCTTGTTTTGCATGTGATCTCACCACAAGTGGAACATTCTCTATTAAAACATTACTTGTGTTCAATCCTAAAGAACGGGTCATGCTTAGTTTCAATCGGTCAATCCATTCATAGGCATCCATGATAAGGCGCTCCTTAAAAGAGAAGGAAGTGAAAGTGGCATAGATCCTATTAATCAGTACAAAGACAAAGTTTCCCATAACGTCATGCTTAGCTAATGACGGATAAGATGACGCTAGTGAAAGCCATCTTTAGCCACCATATCCTCGATTATCTGCCTAAAATAACGATTAACAAGTGGATGAACACGGAATCCTAAACGTAAGTTGATGCGGTAAAGAGTATCAGGAATCAGCGTCGTAACATCATATTCCAGTGTTGAAGGGCTGTCCTGATAGTCTATATGCAGCAAGAAATAATGGTCAGCACGCATTGGGTGCTTGTTAATGATTGAATAGAGAATCTTCTGTTCGATGTCGTATTCCCCCCCCAAGTCTGGTGAGATAGACAATATTTATCGCATACTTAGGGATTGAATCATCGTTCTTAATATCGGAAATAATACTGAACGATTCACGAACATCACGTATCTGAATCTGTGCGTTACGAATGGTTGTGGCATTATACCACACATACATGATTGCTATCATCACACTGGCAAGAAGCATGGTTACCCAACCTCCATTCATAAACTTTGCCATGTTTGCGACGAAGAAGATACTCTCCAAACCGACAAAGACGATAAGGAACAGGAGTGTTAGCCAACGATTTACTCGACGAATAGTAAGATAAGCACTCAAGAGGAAGGTTGTCATGAGCATAGTTATCGTGATTGACAAGCCGTAAGCAGCCTCCATTCGTTCCGAACTCTGGAAGAAAAGTATCACAATCACACATAAGATGAAGAGCGACATATTGACAAATGGGATGTAAAGTTGTCCCTTAACATCGGTCGGATACTTAATCTTCTGACGTGGCCAAAACCTCAAGTTCATTGCTTCACTGAAGATAGTAAACGACCCACTAATCAATGCTTGACTCGCAATGATGGCTGCTATCGTTGCCATGACGATACCGAAAAAGAGCATACCTTGGGGCATAATGGCATAAAAAGGGTTCAAGTCAGAGGTAAGATTATCGACATGTGCAATTATCCAAGCCCCTTGACCAAGATAATTGAGGATGAGCATGACTTTTACAAACGCCCAACTGGTTCGGATATTATTGATTCCACAATGTCCTAAGTCGGAGTATAAAGCCTCAGCACCAGTCGTACAAAGGAAAACCGCACCTAAGATTAAGAACCATTCAGGGTTGCTTGCCAACAAATGAACAGCATGTAAAGGGTTAAAAGCCTGTAAAATGGGGATGTAAGCACCTATATTTGCAGCTCCGAATACACCTAACATTGTGAACCATAGTAACATCAATGGACCAAAAAGCTTACCTATAGCATTTGTACCAAACTGCTGAATAAAGAACAAGACGGTGACTATACAAAGGGCAATAGGTACTACTGGAGTCTCTGGCTCATAGACTTTCAAACCTTCAATAGCCGAGAGTACAGTGATAGAAGGTGTTATGACACCATCAGCTATCAGTGTACTGGCTCCGACAATCGCCAAGAGATAGAACCACTTACGACTATGTCGACGTATCAAGCATACAGAGCCAGTATTCCACCCTCCCCTTTATTATCAGCACGAAGTGCAATTAAGACATACTTAACCGTTGTTTGGAGTGTTAACGTCCATATAATACAGGAGACAGCGCCTATGATATACTCCGCATTAACAGGATTCCCTGCTCTTACTATTGCTTTCATCACATACAAAGGAGATGTTCCTATATCTCCAAAGACAATACCTAATGTCACAATCACGCCTATCAAACTAAGTTTATGACGTGTTGAATTGTTACAATTGTTATCTTGAGTCATTATAACTAAACCTTAAAACGAGTGCAAAGGTAAATAAAATCAGGATAACGACACCATCAACCATTGGCTTTTATCTATATTTCTTTTGCCGTTTACCTTATTTACAGTAACTTTGCAACCTATAAATAACTATCAAACATATATGGAAGAAAAGAAATTCAAGCGCACTACTGTTACGGCAGCGTTGCCTTATGCCAATGGTGGTGTACATATAGGACACCTTGCAGGTGTATATGTTCCAGCCGACATCTACGTGCGTTATCTTCGTCTAAAGAAGCGTGATGTGATCTTTATCGGTGGTAGTGACGAGCATGGAGTACCTATTACTATTCGTGCAAAGAAGGAAGGTATCACTCCTCAAGATGTATGTGATCGCTATCATAAACTTATCAAAGATTCTTTCGAAGAGTTCGGAATATCATTCGATATATATAGTCGCACAACAAGTAAAACGCACAACAAGTTTGCTTCAGACTTCTTCCGTAAGTTATATGATGATGGTAAACTCATCGAGCAAGAGAGTGAGCAATATTACGACGAAGAGGCTCATCAGTTCTTGGCAGATCGCTATATCATGGGAGAATGCCCTCACTGTGGCAATCCCAATGCGTATGGTGACCAATGCGAGAAGTGTGGTAGCGACCTTAGTCCTATGGAATTGAAGAATCCTCACTCTACTATCTCTGGCTCACAACCCGTTATCAAGAAGACAAAGAACTGGTATTTGCCCCTGGACAATTACCAAGAATGGTTGAAGCAATGGATTCTCGAGGATCATAAAGAGTGGCGTCCAAACGTTTACGGACAGTGTAAGAGCTGGCTGGATATGAACTTGCAACCTCGTGCAATGACCCGTGACCTCGACTGGGGAATCCCTGTTCCTGTAAAAGGAGCTGAAGGCAAGGTCTTATATGTTTGGTTTGATGCACCTATCGGATACATCTCAAATACGAAAGAATTATGCGATAGCAATCCAGAACACTTTGGCAACTGGCAAAAGTGGTGGCAAGATCCAGAGACAAGGTTGGTTCACTTCATCGGAAAGGACAACATTGTCTTCCATTGCCTCATCTTCCCAACAATGTTAAAAGCCCACGGCGATTACATACTACCCGATAATGTACCTGCAAATGAGTTCTTGAACCTTGAGGACAATAAGATTTCTACAAGCAAGAATTGGGCTGTTTGGCTCCATGAATACCTTCGCGACTTTGAAGGGAAGCAGGATGTTCTGCGTTACGTATTGACTGCCAATGCTCCAGAAACTAAGGATAACAACTTCACATGGAAAGACTTTCAAGAGCGCAATAACTCCGAACTCGTTGCTGTCTATGGTAACTTCGTGAACCGAGCATTGCAGTTAACGAAGAAGTATTGGAATGGTATCGTACCAGCTTGCGGTGATTTACAGGAAGTGGATCGCCTAACTATACAAGAGTTTAAGGATGTCAAGGCAAAAGTAGAGGCTTATCTCGAAGTATTCAAGTTCCGTGAGGCACAGAAGGAAGCGATGAACCTTGCGCGTATCGGTAATAAATACATCACAGAATGTGAACCATGGAAGGTTTGGAAGACTGATCCTAAGCGTGTAGAGACAATTCTCTATATTTCACTTCAGCTCGTTGCAAACCTCAGTATTGCCTTCGAACCATTCTTGCCATTCTCTAGTAAGAAGCTACGCGAACTCATTAATATGACGGAGTACGACTGGAGTGAACTTGGTTCAACCGATCTCCTCCCTGCAGGTAAACAACTGGCAGAACCAGAACTCCTCTTCGAGAAGATTGATGACGAGGCTATCGAGGCACAGCTCCACAAGCTAGAAGAGACCAAGAAAGCCAATGAAGCCGCATCATATAAGGCTGAACCAATTAAGAAGGAGATTCCTTTCGAAGACTTCGAGAAGCTCGATATCCGTGTAGGACATATCATCAAGTGCGAGAAAGTGAAGAAGAGTAAGAAGCTCTTACAATTCACTATCGACGATGGTTCAGGTGTTGAGCGCACCATCCTTAGTGGTATTGCAGCCTATTATGAGCCAGAGCAACTCACAGGTAAGGACGTTCTCTTCATTGCTAACTTTGCTCCTCGTAAGATGATGGGCATTGAAAGCCAAGGAATGATCCTCTCCGCTGTCAATTTCGACGGCTCACTCACGGTTACAACAACCATGGGCGAGGTGAAACCAGGTAGCCAAGTAGGATAAAAGCCTCACACCTACAAAGGATGTATCAAAACGCAATCACCTTTTTGAGATAAGCAAACACTTTAAAACTAACCAATAAGAAAGACCATTTCCGAACTCCTCTCGAGTAAAGAAATGGTCTTCTTTGTACTGCCTCCCCAAGCCCAAGCCTCACCCCAAGCCCCTCTCCCGAAGGAGAGGGTAGTAATATAGAAGCCTCCCCAAGCCCCTCCAAAGGAGGGGATGTCCCTAACCCTACTTACATGCTTTCATTCGTTTCAAACTATATCCAATATGTCTTTTTGCTTTACCATATCTCCAAAACCTATGTCATTAAATAATATGTTCTTCTGTCCTTCTGTCTAAAACCATGTTACTATACCCTATGTTACTCTGTCTTCAAAACCCATGTCATTGAAAAATATGTCTCTTTGTCATTCTGTCTAAATCCCATGTTCTTCTGTCTCACACAAAAGCCCCACCCCGTTAGGCGCCCCCCTCTCTGTAGGAGAGGGGCTGGGGGTGAGGCCGTACCACGGAAGCGAGAGAACCAAATTAATACACTAGTTTTGAAAGACATTAATTTCACAATTAATATAATCGATTGTCTTATTACAGAACGATTGATACCCTGAATCAATCCAAAGATGCTCCCGTGGTATAAAAAAAGAAAGTCGACCCAAAAGAAAGCCGACCCTAAAAAAGCCTCCCCAAGCCCCTCCAAAGGAGGGGATGTCTTTAATCCCCTCACATATCTCTAGTTGTTTCAAACTATATCCAATAAGGACATCCCCTCCTTTGGAGGGGCTTGGGGAGGCTTTCTTTCCTAACCTGCCACTGGTCCATTCTCTTCTTTATTCTCCTTCTTCTCTGGTTCTTTCGCTGGCTCTTTCTTCCTAGCAGGATTATCCACCGACACCTCCGCAGCATGGGCAGCCTCACGCATTTTAGCTTTAGGGGTGAAGATAATCTTAGGAGTTTTGAGCGTGGCAGCTGTCACGTCCTTCATGTCGTCCATCATCTTTGGTGGGAAGTAAATGCGAAGCGAACCGAGGTCGCCGAGGTCAATACTGGCACCCATCTTCAACGAGCGGCACGCCATCTTGCCCAGCGTGATAAGCGTATTCATCACGTCACCACGCGAGAGCGATGTTTCGTCCATAATCATGTCGCAAGTGCATCAAGCGTCATGTGTTGGTTACTCTTGGGCACAGCATAGTACACCGTCTGCCCTTTCTTCTTTCCGATTGTTTGTTTCTTTGATTTTACTTCGAATTCTACCATAGCATTATACTTTTAAATGGTTGATAAATATGTTATTAAAACTCTTTCTCTATTGGTATTCCACACTTCGTTTCAAGGGTGTTTAAGACTCTTCATCAAAGGTGTTTAACACTATTGATCAAAGGTGTTAAACACCTACAGCCAAGAGTGTTTAACACCTTTGAGACTCGTTATTCTGTATCCTACTTCAATCGCCTTACGGCTGTTTTTAAGGTGTCGCCTTTTAGAGGACGACACCTGTAAAAGGCAAGCGCACGGACTACTGAAACGCCTCTGCCCTGTACCCGGAGTAGCGGCCGCTGCTGCCCACGTCGACGTGACCACTGTAGATGGCCAGGTAGTATGCTTCGCTGCTGTACCATCCGTTAGCACTTGACAACCAATAGTAGCCGATGTTGCCAACGCTGTACAGCCGACCAGAGTCGTAGTAACCCAAGGCGGGCAGGTAGAAGTAGTTGTTTGCATCGGCAGCGGAAGGAAGGGTACTAGATGCGGGCCAACTTTGGCCTCTGCTTGCTGGTCGCCAATCAATGCCGTCGGCAGCAGTGTTGCTGTTGTAACCGATTATGTATGCCTTCTTCTTAAACCACATACCACCTTTATATAAGTGACCCATTGTTGTCCATAATTCGTCTGCGTCCCAACGGGGGTCGCCCTTGGCAGCGTACCAAATCATCTCGTTCACGTTTGGAAGGTCTTTGCATGAGTGGATAGCGGGGTTACTCATGCGCCAACCTGGGTAACTTTCGTTGTAGTAACGAGGGTCAGTGTTGCTCTTGGCGTAGTTGCTGTTAGCGCGATAGGTCAACACAGGCTGGTCTTTATTGGCTGACCACCATTCGTGACCCTTCCAGTATTGTTCCTGAGCGTCCCACATGTAATAATGGTCGCCATCGTAGTTCTTTATTTGTAAATCAGCTTCCATGTTGACGTATTCGTTCTTTGCAAAGGTATGGGAAGGAATAATCTTGGTAATTGTTCCCTCTATGTTCGTTGCAACATCCTTTACCCAGTAACGAATCCTTAAAGTGTGCGTGCCAGGCTTGATAACCATGTAAGCACCATTGGTTGTTAGGTTAGCAGAAGTGTTTGTCAATGGGAAACCATTAGTATAAGCACCACTACCCTTGGTTTCAAGCACAATCTGTTTTCCGTTACCTGTACCTGTTAATGCGCCTGCACCAGTGTCTGCGGTTGGATCAAGTGTATAGGTATAGGTTGAGGTAGTTGTAATGTCGTTGTCTGATGTTACTTCTATCTTGGTAAGATAGCAATGCTTTAGTATATCATCGTTTGTATAAGGCTTAAAAACGAGGTAAGCAGCCTTGTGGTCGAGTGCGAACTCAAACTCGTGGCTTGTAGCGTTACGTGTTGCCTTAGCTATACCACAATCGCCTGATGCGCCGAAGTGAGCTGTGGTATTAGGCTCTGTTTGTGTCTGATTCGCAGAGATGGTTACCTTATCCTTGTTACCATTCTTGCCAGGATAATAGACTTCGTATGAAGATTTGGCGGTGTATTTACCAGGCATTAAGAACTTGAAAGAGGCTGTCTTGCCTGTTGGCGAGTTGCTACTTTGCTTCCAATTGCCGCTATCGTCCTTAACCCAAATCTTATCGCCTGCTTCCCAATAGAATTTGCCATCTGCCTCCATGGTTGTGCGTGTTGCAGGTTCGCCAGTGCTGAATGCTGTTAAGCCTTTATCGTCAGTGGAGGTCTTGCCGTTCTGTGCTAAATCATCATTTGCACAAGAGGCAAAAGCTAATGTTAAACCACACACGACAGCTAAAGATGCTAGTCGTGTGATGAGTGAATGTCGTTTCATTGTTTTCTTCATTGTTACTTTGTTCGTTTTGTTAATTACTCGCTGTTAGTCTTCCCATGAATGGTTCTCTTCCTCATCTTCTTCCTCAGACAACCAGTTAGGTGCTCGCTTTGCACTTGTTATGGTTCCGCCTGGGTTTGCTGGGTTGTGTTGACCATTAAAAGGAGAGCCTGCCATCAAATTAGTGGTTTCGTTTACTTGGATTATCATACACTCTGGTGCAGAATAACTCTTCTTTACTTGCTTTTTTCTCATTACTTCATTGATTAAAATAGTTGTTATTTCGTTCTTATTTTGCTCTAAACGGAGTTCAAAAAAGGGCATAAAAAAGCGAACAAAGGAAACTCTTGAAAGTCCTTTGTTTACAGGGGTTACGGCACGCTTCGCGCGCGCGTACGCGAGAAGAAAAAATGTGTTATTAGACGCTAGGTGCGCATAGTGTGTGTGTGTGTGTTAGCAAATTATTTGGATTGACCAAAGATAAAGTGCAAAAAGATGCAAAGAATCGAATAATTCTTTGCAGTACTTCGTTCACTTGATATGTCATTGCTAATTGTTTCACGGCGGCAAAGGTAAGAAGAAATAATTAAAGGGGCAAGGAAAGTAGAGAGAAAGTTGCCTTACCCCTACGTACTTTTACTCAATCCTCACACTCTTTCCATCCTTATAACAGGCGATGGTGCGGTTACCTTTCTTATATATATCCTCATTGCCGGGCATATCCAACGTAAAGCCAGCAGCTTTGACTTGCGCTACAAGGTTATCGTATGCAGGCTGATTGAATACTGCGATAATCATTGCGCCATCCTTGAAAGCAATGTAACTAGACACACCCTTGCGCATTGGCTTTGGATAGTCCTCATACTTATCAGCGGTGAGGAGCTTTGCTAAGCACAATTCTTATAATACATCTTAGTGAACTTATCAAGTCGATAAACCTCATAGTTCGTTTTCAGCTTATAACCATACTTCTTGGTAATAGTAGCCGTCTTATCTGGATTCTGGAACATATCCAGTGCCTCAGCAATACTGATTACATCCTTTATAGGTTCAACACTTACAACCGTATCAGTAGTTACAGGCTTCGATGTGGGCTGTGTTGCACTTTGCTGCGTACCACAACTACTAAAACTAAAGACTGCCACAACAAGGGCAATTACTATCCATACATTCTTCTTCATAATCATTCCTTATTTTGTCATATTGATTCTTTCATGTTTAACTGATAATAAACACTATTCTATTTCCCGATTATCTCCTGCATTTCTTGCCTCACCTCGGTAGCTGTAACAGTATGCAATGAACCTTCTTCCACCTCCAACAGGCAATCAGCAAAGCGCACAGCCAATTCCAAATCATGTGTAGAAAGCACGATGAGTTTATCTTTCTCGTGCGCCATAGAGCGTAACAACTGAAAGGTCTCCGCCTTAGAAGGGAAATCAAGAAAGGCAGTTGGCTCATCAAGGAGTATGATGGGCGTTTCTTGTGCAAGTGCCTTTGCAATCATCACCTTTTGTCGCTCGCCATCAGAAAGCGTCTGAATCATCCTATGTCGAAGTGGTTCTATCCCCACACAGCGGATAGCATCATTAACAACTGCACAATCTCTAGCACGCAACTTACCAAAGAAACCTGTGTAAGGGGAACGCCCCAACCCGATAACCTCTGCCACTGTCAGATTCTGCACATCAGGCTTCTGTGTCAGGACAATGCTTATCTTTCGTGCCAATGCTTGCTGTGTAAAGGTCTCTATGCCTTGCCCATCTAATAGAAGGTCGCCCGATAGCTTTGGAAGAAAGCCTGTCAACGTCTTTAGGAGCGTAGACTTACCGATACCATTCCTCCCTATTAAGCAATGTAATTGACCGCTTTGCAACTCTACATTCACGTCAGAAACAAGTGCTTGCGAAGCTGTATAGCCTACTGATAGATGTGACAGGGAGATCTTCATAACGCCGTCAGACAAAGAACATCACCAGCACTTGGGCTATGATCACACGAATAAACATACCCAAAGGATAAACGGTTGCATAACTGATGTTGCTTGTTTCACCATTAACGGTATCGTTGGCATAACCCAATGCCATTGGGTTTGCCATTGAGCCACATAGGATTCCACAGATAGTACCAAAGTCGAACTTCTTCATGCGGAGCGCAACAACACCCACAATGATCACTGGCAGTACCGTAAGGACAAATCCTAAGCCTATCCAAAGTAAGCCTTCTGGACGCACAACCGTTGCTAAGAAGTCCTTACCTGCATCCAAACCCAGGCATGCAAGATAAAGGGCTAGTCCTAACTTACGCAACATCAACGATGCACTTCGGGTGGCATAAGCGATAAAGTGGAAACGAGGACCGAACGCACCGATGAGGATTCCCATGATAATAGGACCTCCTGCAATTCCTAAATGGATGGGCGAATCCATACCCGGGAGCGTGAATGGAATTGTTCCTAACGCCAAACCGAGCAACATACCAAGGAAGATAATAGCCAAGTTAGGCTCATTGAGCGTCTTAACAGAGTTGCCCAAGAACTTCTCTGCATGGTCGATTGCTTCTGGCTGACCCACTAATGTGAGGCGATCGCCATAACGCAAGACAAGATCTTCCGTCGCCAAGAGTTTGATATCACTACGGAGAACACGACTAACATTGACGTTATAAGCATCACGAAGGTGCAACTGACCAAGTCGCTTACCATTAAGAACGCTCTTTGACAATACTATCACGCGACTCTCCACCTTAGAGTCCAGGTGGTTCCAGTCCACTTGTTCCTTATTCAAGTCACGCTCCACACGCTTACCAAAGAGCAATTCCATCGCTGGCACTTCCTCTTTCTTCGTTGCCACAAGGAGGTTGTCATTCGTCTTGAGTTCGGTTGTTCCCTTCGGTACAATCACTTCATCGCCACGCCAAATGCGCGAGATAATAAACTTGCGGTGCGTACCCTGTGCTATGTCTGCAATGTACTTACCATCAATAGCAGGGTTGACTACAACGAATTGACCAATAAAGGTGTGGTCGTCGCTGCTGCTACTCTTCACCTCCAAATCGCTGGGCTTGACAAAGAACTTACGGATGAATATCATTGCAAAGATAACACCTACAACACCGAGTGGATAGGTAACAGCCGTTGCCAAAGCTGCTCTAGCACCGCTCACACCCACATGCTGCAACGCTTGCTGACCTGCACCGAGGGCTGGCGTATTCGTGGTTGCACCGCAAAGAATACCTATCATATCCGACATGGGCACCTTCATGATATACGTAAGGGCTATTGCCATTGCCGTACCAAGGATGATGACTGCCAGAGACCAGATATTAAACGAGGTTCCCTCATGCCTGAAGGAACCAAAGAAGTTAGGTCCCACATGCAAGCCTAAGGTATAAACGAAAATAACCAAGCCGAACGTCTCACAATAGTTGAGCATTTGGTCGTCTACCTTCAAGCCGAGACTTCCCACAGCGATACCAAAGAAGAATACAAAGGCAACGCCTAACGAGATACCAGCAAACTTTATCTTACCCAAGCCGAGACCAACAGCACAAATGAGCGATATAACTACTACGCCTTGAAGTGCTGAAGGAATGGAGAAGAGTCCATTGATCCAATCCATATTATCGTTGTTTAGTTGTTATCCGTTATAATAATCCCAAGTATTGCTCCAAAGGGATTCCCCTGTTCTTATCCTCGTTATCCTTATTACGATCTATCAGTGCGTAAACGCCGTCCATCGCCTTTTGTGTACTCGGGATGAGCAGTTCGCCATCCAGCAAGTGACCAATAAGAATAGCTGAGAAGATATCTCCTGTCCCTGGAAAATGGACGGGGATTTCGGTATAAGGGAGACTGAAATACTTATCTGTTACATGATTATACCCCGCTACGGAAGGCGTACCATCAATAAGAATGGAGGTGATTAATGCCGACTTCGTACCTATCAAACGCAAGCCATCGAGCAAACGCTTCGCCTCATCGAAGTCAACTCCATCTGTATTAAACTTGCTTGATGTGAGGTAACAAGCCTCCGTGTAATTAGGGAAAGTGAGGTCGGCAACGCTTATCATCTCACGCATTGAGTTGATAGTAGCAGCCGTCACACCGTTATAGAGCTTCCCTTCATCGCCCATTATCGGGTCAACAAAGATGGTTGTGCCGCGTGCAGCTTGCTCACGACAATAGGCTGAAACTAATTGCGCCTGACGTTCTGACGCGATAAAGCCCGTCGCTATAGCATCGAAACTGAAACCTAATTCCTTCCAAACAGGGAATACATCCTTGATATAATCGGTTGTCTCTAAGATCTTAAACTTACCATAGTCGAGCGTATTTGAGACCAATGCCGTAGGAAGGTTATACACGGGATGCCCCAAATAAGACAAGATAGGCAGCATTGCGGCTGTAGCCACTTTGCCATATCCTGCCATGTCATTGATAAGAAGTATATGTTTCTTACTCATTAATTATGTTGGTTTAATGGACTACAAAGGTAGTGTAAACCGCATGAACAGCAAATAAAAAGTGATAAAACACGTGTTGGCACGAGTTGACAAGTGTATGAGGTGACAAGTGAACAAGTGGTTAGTTCCATTAGATAGGATAGCCAACACGCCCCCTAAAAGTTATAACTAACAGCCAAGAAGATGCCATGCATGCACTTCTTCTTCGGATAGAAGTCATTGAATCGGACGTTGTCATAGACCAGATTGCGCCGCATGGCATACGTATCAAGAGTAGAGAACTTATAGCCAGTCCAAATGCTCATATCACCAACATCAACGCTCAGTCCCAACTTGCAATCGAAGGCATACCACGTACCCTTACTCGTATGGACATTCACCACATCCTTTGTCGTGTTGTAATTCCCCAACAAGTCAACAAAGACATTACCCAAAGGTATATTCATCATAAGCCTGGTTCAGCAAATAACTTCAGCTTCGCATCAGCTATCTTCAATACGGTTGGAGACACAAGACGCAGCGAAGGGCGAAGGAAGAAGTCCTCCGCTTCTCTATAGTCTGACGATACTATCCATCCATTGCCTTCGGGAACTCCATGATAAGAAACCTGCTTCCACATTCCCACCGATGCGCCCACGCCCACATAAGGGGTAAACATTCGATGATAGGAAAAATCTACTTGCCAAGTGCCTTGTAAGGTTAGTTCGCCCCCTAATGCGGTACTGTTCTTATTAAACAAGTCATTGTCTTGGGCACTCGCAACTAGCACGGAGCCTAACAAATAGAGTAATGTTAGAATCTTCTTCATCATATTTTGTCGAATTAAGTCAGGTGCAAAGGTAAACAAATAATACCTATTTCTATTTCATCATACCCTACTTAATGACCATACAACCGCCCTACCCATCGTTTCTAACGTGTTTCCACTTCGATTATAACCCTTTCGAGGATGATTCCTTATATGCGTTCAGCTTGTTATTCCCCTACCTCCGAGTTGCCACGCACGTGTGTTTCGTTCGTTACGCACGTATGTTTCAATCGCTATACACGTATGAGTTATTCGTTATACACGTATGAGTCATTCGGTATACACGTATGAGTCATTCGTTACACACGTGTGATTCATTCGTTACACGCCTATGTTTCATCTCTTATATACGTATGTTTTATTCGTCTCATCATGAAGAGACACAAGTTTCATCGTGATGAGACACAAGTTTCATCATGATGAGACACAGACTTCACCATGGTGAAGATAACAAAACATACGTGAGAAAAAGATGTAAAGCATAGGAGAAAGCAATCGAAGGCAGGCGAGATACGAAAGGGAATCGTATTACGCAAGGCAGGGATACGAGGGAGAAAGAACAACAAGAAAGGGCAACGGGCAGAAGGAAACGAGGCGGTTGCGGGAAACAAAACAGCCCGCTACCAAAGGGTAACGGGCTGCTTATATATATATAAGGTGTAAACCTTATCTGTTTTTGACCTATTGATTAAGCCTCTACAGGAGCTTCTGCAAGTTCGTGTGAATGCTTTTCAATCTTCTTACCTAATACGAGGTAAGCAACTGGAGATGCGATGAAGATTGAACTCAAAGTACCGATGATGATACCAATAATCATTGCGAATGAGAAGCTGCGGATGCTATCACCACCGAGGATGAAGATAGATACGAGCACAATCAATGTAGAGACTGACGTATTGATAGTACGTGAGAGGGTCTGGTTGATAGAGTCGTTAAATATCTTCTGAATATCTGCCTTACCGAGTGTGTGCTGATGTTTGCGCAGGTTCTCACGGATACGGTCATATACAACCACCGTATCGTTGATATCGTAACCGATAACGGTCAAGATGGCACCGATAAAGGTCTGATCGATCTCGAGAGAGAAGCCTATCCATCCATAACATAACGAGAAGCAACCGATAACAATAGTGGTATCGAGGACAAGTCCTACTATTGAACCAACAGAGAAACCGATATTGCGGAATCGTAAGAGGATGTAGAGGAAGATGAAGAAGATAGCCAGTAAGACGCTCATGAACGCATTGTAGGTAATGTTCTTTGCGATAGAAGGACCCACCTTTGCGCTCTGGATGATAGAACCACCCTCACGAATGTCTGGGTTCTTGAAGTTCGCTACACTTGCCTGACTAACGAAGCCACCCTTCTTCAACGCATTGTAGAGGATAGTCTCTGCCTTGTCGTCTTCCATTGGGTCGTTAGAATCGATGTTATAGTTGGTTGAGATACGAACAGTCTTACCATCTGTACCAAGTGCGATAACACTGGTTGTAGCTGGTTTACCTGCGTTCTCGCCCACTGTGTTGACGAATGCATTAGTCATCACCTTACGTACATCCTCAACCTGTGTTGGCTTATTCAGTGTGACAACATAGTTGCGACCACCAGTGAAGTCGATACTACGGCTCAAACCACGTACTACGAAACTACCGATACATACCAATACTGCAATGCCCCAGACTGCGAATGTAGTCTTATACATTGAGAGGAAGTGGTAGTTCTTATCCTGCATGAAGTTCTTAGAGAAGGCGGTTGTAAATGTCTGATTCAACCACTTATCCTTACCAACGCGGTTCTCGAATACGATACGTGTGAGGAATACGGCGGTGAAGAAAGAGATTACAAGACCGATGATCCATGTTGTTGCGAAACCACGGATAGGACCCGTACCTGTAACAAGGAGGATAACACCTGTGATGAGTGAGGTGAGGTTAGAGTCGAAGATAGCAGAGAATGCGTTACTATAACCTTCCTTCAGAGCTTGCTTCATACCCTTGCCGAGCTTCAGCTCTTCCTTGATACGCTCATAGATAAGCACGTTAGCATCCACGGCTGTACCCAAGGTCAACACGATACCAGCAATACCTGGCATAGTCAATGCCGACTGGAAGGATGCTAGGACACCCAAGGTGAAGAAGAGGTTGGCAAGCAATGCCAAGTTAGCCATCATACCTGGGATGAAGTTATACATCAGAATCATGTAGAGCATGAGCAATACAAAGGCGATTGCAAATGATACAAGACCTTGATGGATAGACTGCGCACCCAATGTAGGACCAACTACTTCCTCCTGTACTATCTTAGCAGGTGCAGGCATACGACCTGACTCCAATGTGTTTGCTAAGTCTTTTGTATCCTCAATCGTGAAGTTACCAGAGATAGATGACTGACCACCTGTGATCTCACCATTTACACGAGGAGCAGAATATACTACGCCATCCAATACGATAGCAATAGCCTTACCAACATTTGCCTTCGTAAGAGCTGCCCACTCACGAGCACCTTCTGAGTTCATAGTCATGCTAACCTCAGGGCGACCAAACTGGTCGAACTGGTCTTTGGCATCTGTAACAACGTCACCTTCCAATGGTGCACGACCGTCAGAGGTTGTGACTTTCAAGGCGTGAAGTGCATATACGTTCTTCTGCTGTAAGCCTTCAGCTGGCTTTGCACTCCAAAGGAGTTTCAAGTTGCTAGGCAATACTTGCTTTGCGAGCTGACTATGGATGAGCTTATTAATAGCGGCTGTGTCACGCACATTTGCATAACCAACGAGGCTCAAGCCCTCGCCTGGCACGGTCTGTAACATTGAGAGTAATGGGTGTTGCTTCTTAGCAGCAGCCAAAGCAGCTGACTCTGTTGATGTGGCAGAGTTCTTACCTGCGTTCAATGTTAGTTTAGCCTCTTTGTTAGGCTTTGCAGCCTTCGTAGAATCCTTTGCTGTAGCATCGCTCTTTGAATCACCATTGGCTAAACGCTGGTCGAGCTGGGCTAGGTAAGGAGCTACCTCTTGGCTGTTGTAAGTCTCCCAGAACTCTAGATTAGCTGAACCCTGAAGGAGTTTACGCATACGCTCAGGCTCACGAATACCAGGCATCTCAACCATCAAACGACCTTCCTGACCTTCCAACTTCTGGATGTTAGGCTGAACTACGCCGTACTGGTCAATACGATTGGTAACAACGTTGTAAGAGTTATCGATGGCGGAAGCAACTTCCTCACGGAGAGCCTTCTCAACATCTGCATCAGAACTCTGTGTTGTAACCTTGCCTTTCAACTGCTGTGTTGCAAAGACTTCTGCTAGCTTATGACCTGGAGCTACCTTGTGGTAAGCATCAACGAAAAGACTGATAAAGTCCTTCTGACTTGTCATCTCTTCCTTCTTTGCCTCCGCCATAGCTTTCTGATAAGCAACATCCTGCTTGTGGTCAGCCAATACGTCAACAACGTCAGGTACTGAAATCTCAAGTACAACGTTCATACCACCTTTCAAGTCAAGACCTAGACCGATCTGTGTTTCAAGGCACTTCTGGTAAGAGTAGATACCCAAATACTTAACAGAATCTTTATAATCCTGTCGCGCAATAGGGTCTTTAATCTCCGCTGCCTTGCTATCGTAGTAGCTTGTCGCCACTGAGAAAGACAGGTAGAAGATACTTGCGAGCGTCAACAAGACTGATACGCAAATTACTAATCCTTTGTTTTGCATTTTATTTGATTGTATTTAATTATAGTTTCGCTACGCTTAATAGACGTGCAAAGATAAGCATTTTCTCACACTTTGGGAAATTTACACCTTATAAATGTGTGCTTTTTAAGGTTTGGGGCGGTATTTGAGCCAACAATAAATGGGATAATGGTCAGATGCAGTCACACTATTGTCGACGTGCGCATCGTATGGCTCAAAGTCATCAGAACAGAATATGTGATCTATTCGGAAGTACATTCCGCTACGATGATAGCTGATTCCAGGACCATTACCACTCGCTACGAAGCAATCTATCAGTTCCTTATCTATGACTCGATGGGTGTAACTTAGTGGGTTATCATTAAAGTCGCCACAAAGTATTACGGGCACTTTCTTATCGAGATATTGCTTAACATAACGTGCCACCATATCTGCTTGTGGGGCACGACGCATTGACACCTTTCCCAACTTACGCAACAGATGCACGGACTCTGACTTGGCTTTATTCGTCCGCATACGCCCTTTCACAAGTGACTTGAAGCCCGCTTTATCATCATTGGATAAGCCATTACTCTCAAAATGGTTATTCACAACAAGCGTCTTTGTGCCTTTTATGTCTACCATATAAGCCACGCTTTGGTTAGAGCTGGAGCCATACGGGATAGTATCTTGCCAAGAATTGGATAACGACTCAGCAATACCATGTAATCAGCACCGGGCTTTTTCTTCACCATCAACTTGAAGTATGGATAGTGTGCCTTTAGTCTTTCATAGATTCCTCCATTCTTATCACCATCACCTTGGGCTTCTTGCAAGCAAACCAAATCAGCTTTACTGTCAATGATATAGTTGACAATTGGGTTGGTCTTAGGATTAGTCTCTTCCCAAGAATCAAACATATAGACATTGTAAGACAGGACTTTAATAGCACCATGGGGCTTATCCTTTGGAAGATTAAACGGGCAATAGATTCGGATAGAGGCAAAACAAAGGATAAAGCCCAATACGGGAAGCCATATTGTACGCAATCTCACAAATGCCCAAAAGACGAGGAAAGCGAAGTTAAACGCAAGGAGTATAGGATATCCCAATCCTAGATTAGCAAGCAGAGGATAATCAACAGGATTCAACCAGTCGATATTGCCAATTAGCAACATCAACAATACAACAAGGATATTACCTACAAAGAGTGCTCTGAATGTGAACTTCTTGAAATTCTTAAGCATCATAAATATACGCTCATAAGTCTCGTTCAGGACATCTGCCCATGCTAATTACAATAACACTTAATTCTTGCTACTATCGAAGAGCTTTGTTTCTCTGATTTAGAAAGACTATCATAGCCGCTCTTGCGAATCTTGTCTAAAATGCGGTCTATCTCTTCTTGCTCTCTATGCTTCTGCGCATTATAATCCCAATCACTATTCTGTGTTGTCGAGTTATGCTGTGAGGAGTCTCCCCAAGAGCTATTATTTCCGCCTGTTCCAACCTTCCCAGTATGCTTTTCCCAACTGTCTTTCATACGATCAAAGAACTGATGCCCTTTGTGCATACCCATATTTCCATATCCTGAATACGGATGTCTCTTCCAATACATAATAAGTAAGAAACCCGTCAAAGCACCTCCTACATGCACTACATGGGCAATATCGGAACCCGGACTGAACGATGAGAATATCTCAATAGCAATCATTCCTGTTACCAACCATTTGGCCTTTATTGGAACTGGTATCGGTATAATGAACATTCGCTCATTAGGGAATAACATTCCAAAAGCTAATAACAAACCAACCACAGCACCGGATGCTCCAATTGCCATTGTCTGTTGGATATATATAACAGATGGTATGTCAATGCTCACCCCATTCCTCGTCACAGTAATCGTATCCATTACGAAAGGCATACAATACCACGCCAATTCCTGAAGCAAACCGCCTCCAATGCCACAGATAATGTAATAAAAAAGGAACTTCTTCGGTCCCCATACATGCTCTATGACTGCCCCAAACATCCACAACATAAACATGTTTGTGGCTATATGCATAATGTTGCCATGCATAAACATGCTGGTGAGGAACTGCCAGACGCCGAAGTTAGAAGAACCAATATAGAATAACCCAAAGAGATTATCAAAATCAATACCTATAACTCCAAACACATAAGAAGCAAAAAACGCCAAGACGTTTATAATAAGGAGATTTCTTGTGACTATCGGAATATTCAGTATATTACGCATTTGTTAGTTTCTTATTGTAAGCCATTATCTTTAAAACGTTGCAAAAATACGAAATAATCCCGTTATTTAGCAGGAAAAGGGAAGGATAAGAGCCTATTTTTATATTTTTCTACACTTTTCCTTCGATTTTACTTGTTATATAAAAGGAATCAACTATATTTGCAGCATAATCGAAAGTATCATTCATAAATTAATCAACAAATAAATCGGAATTATGAACAAGACAGAGTTAATCGAGAAGATTGCGGCTTCTGCTAATCTAAGCAAGGCTGACGCAAAGAAGGCATTAGATGCAACAACTGAAGCAATCAAGGGTGCACTTGTTGAAGGAGATAAGGTTCAGCTCGTAGGCTTCGGCACATTTTCTATCAACGAGCGTCCAGCTCACGAAGGTATCAACCCAGCAACAAAGCAGAAGATTCAGATTCCAGCAAAGAAGGTAGCAAAGTTCAAGGCTGGAGCAGAATTGGCAGATGCTGTAAACAAATAAATTGTAAACTATTTACAATAGCATAAGAGGCGAACCTTGATAGGTTTGCCTCTTTCTATTATAGGAACTAGTTTCTTCTATGAGAACTTAGATTTTCTATGAATACTAGACGAGCTGAAAAAGATTAGAGAAACTATATTTCCGAACCAATAATAGAACCTTACATGATTCCTGTCTGCTTATCTTCTTGACGTTCTATTCGCTTTTCTATCTGCTTATAAGCCTTACCCTTCGATAATCGCCACGTAAAGTTAAGCCCTATCATATTACCCAAGTCTCTATTACGTTCTATTTCACTCTTATGTAGATATTCGTTGAGGAGTTGTGACTTATACATTTGCGGGTGCTGTTGGAAGACGTGTTGCACATCGAGAGAAAGACTGCAATTCCCCCAACTATAACTTATTGCCAAATAACTAAACGCTCCATTATGCCCTAATCTCTCTCCTTCTAAGAACCTCCAACCATTATCAGCATATCCTTGCAACGTCCATTTACCAAGGTAAGCCTGCACACTTCCACCATAAGTGTAGCTAGTGAGATAATGACGATAAAGACTACAAACATTAAAATAACGGTTAATTCCACCTGTCAATGTCACTGATAAGTGTTCAGGAATAAGATCATACTTCAAATTATCTTGCACATGGAACAAGCTAATACTCCCCATATTCTGTTGCGAATAAAGGAATTCATCCGATGCTGTTCGCTCATATCTTGCCATGTTACAATGCAAGTTCCGCCGATACTCCATGTACATACTGTTCGACACCCGATCACCATAATAATCCAAACTCATCGTATGTTGAATGACACGTGAGGGCTTCAAGGCAGGATTACCCACTGTCCATTCACGACTATTATTCCTTATTCGCATATCAGAAACCATTGCGTAAGGCGAAACTCGGCGATAAGTTTGAAAAGCGTAACCCACATTTAGTCCTTTCAGAAGCATATACTTTAATGTAACCTTCGGTCGCAACGTCCAGTAATTATAATCATAATTGGCTTGAGAATAGGTTTTGTTTGCCACTCCAACGCCCAGAGAATAACTCAACTGCTGCCACTTTCCTTTTAACTCAGAGAAAAGATAGAGTTCACCAAGGTGCATCTTATTCAGTGCATCAACATCTCCTGTATAATGATTACGCGTGTATTTCTGCATGTGTTGCAAGCCAGCAGAGAGCGTGAAAGGCTTCAATTTGTTTTCATAAATAGCCTCACTCTGAACCGACCAAGTATCTCCATCTACATTATAAGTATAAGGTGTTCCCTCACCCTGCCTCACGTACTTATCCGTGTAGATAGCAGTTCCAACAACATTCGCCGTTACACTCTGATGATTCCCTAGCTTATGAAAGAAGTAAAGATCGATAACAGGCGTAAAACTACTCGATCTATTCACATCTTGATAAGCCTGTGTTAGCGTCCCATCCATTAATTGATAATCAGAGAAACAACTAGGAGTATTCATTCCAAAGGCCGATAACGTGGCTTGGAAAACATAGGAGGCTGAATCGGCAAGACTATACTTCATCTGAAGTCGATTGCCCAAAGCTCTATCCCTACCAGCCGTTTGCTTACGTGTAACAAGATAATGACTACCATTATTTAATAGGTAATCTGCCGTCTCTGAAGTACGCCCTTTGCGGAAGTCCCGATAGGAGAAGTTATAAGAAAAGGACAGCTCCGATTTTTTATGATTTAGCTTTGTATAGATGGTATTATCCGTATTCCACGCTGTTAGCGTGTGTGTTAAGTCTACGCCAACGACGTATCCACTTGTGTTCCTTTTCGTTTTTATATCAATAACATAAGCTATATTCTCCCCATATCTTACACCCGGATTATCGATGAAATCAATGTTTTTCACAAGTTTAGGGTCTAAGGAGAGCATTTCCTCCTTATCTATTACAACCCCATTCAGCCTTAACTGCACCGCACCATTATTCATTAAAGCGGTAACAACATGGCTCACAGGATCTACCCGAACGTGTGGTAACGATAGTTTACTTAGCAAACTATATCCATTCGTGGATGCTTTACGCTGTGTATCAGACGGAATAATCAACAGACCATCCACCTTTGTTACCACTCGAGCAGCCTCAACAGTAACCTCGTTAAGCTGCACCTCCTTCGGTTCTTTTGCATTCTTCACCTCTTCTTGGGCTCCAACTGGTAGCACCAAAAAGCCTAACAGTAATGTACATAATACTTTCTTCATAGCTTGAATATTTTGAAGCAAAGGTAATTCCAACGCTGTTCAAGTGCAAAAAATAAGACTGACATCTGTCTGACAATAGCTTTTCTCTGTTGCTCCTAACACTTCTAAGGATTATTCACCTTATAAGTGTTTGAGTCGATATCCGCCTCCCTTCTCTGCCGTAATGGTCAATCCACAATGCTCACAAACAACAGGCTTCAAGCGACGAATCAGTGTGTAAAGTGTCTCACTTGCATCGGGTTTCTTCGGCCAAAGGCTTTCACAAATGGTAATCTTTGATAATTTCATATCACCAGAAGCCATAAACAACTCCATCAACTGATGCTGCATAGGTGTAAAAGGAATCTCTTTCCCCTGCACATCACGGAAGCAATGCTCCAAAGGGACGTAGGTCATACTTCCAAAAACGATTCTCCCAGCCCCATTCCGATGCCAATAAACAACAGAAAAGAGCATCCATAACATGGCAGATAAGGTGAGGAACAATGCTAAACGTTGGTCAGATAATCCCCAAATAGTACCAAATGAACAATCAGCATAGCTTTGGAACATCAAAGAATGCTGTCCTTTCTGCCATTGATAACGCTGACTACACAAGGAATAATCGTTCTTTTCGAGTGCATAAGATACAAATGACCGACTCTTCAAGTCCTTTATTCGCAAATGCTCACGGTAGTTTGTATCGTATCAGGCGTTATCCATGCCTCACGCTTCACTGCAAGTGTCTTCTCCAAAGCCTGATTCATGTCCTGCACAATAGCTGTTTCTGCACAACGATAACTGTCTATGCTCGTACACATAGCTGACAACACCAGTAAAAGAAATACTATTACGGAAGAGATAGGTTTCATAAGCAAAGGAATTAAATAACTGAATAACAGGCATAAAAGTATGTGATTCGCAAATATAAGTCTTTTTTTCTTTACCTCCAAATCTATCCAAAGTAAATGTTGCTATATATATAATAGGTGTAACAAACAAGCACACGCAAGTACAGAACACCTATAAAAAGAATCGTTAAGAGTTGCTGATAATACAAAAAAACATTACCTTTGCACGTGTGATTGTCCTATGGTGTAATGGTAGCACTACAGTTTTTGGTTCTGTCAGTGGTGGTTCGAATCCGCCTGGGACAACTCTTTTAGATAAGAGTTCTTTGAATATCAGTACTTTCAAAGCATCTTATCTCAAACATAATTAACTAAATCCATTTATTACCTAAAGTAATAACTCGTGAGCTTTCAACTATTGTGTAAGATGTTTATCACAATCTTCTTGAATCAAAATAAGCACATATAAGACTGTTCACACCTATAAGAAAGAAACAAATAACAAGCTCTCGGAATAAATTAAGTCACACATTTTTATAACCCTTAAACACCTACAACAATGTCACAAAGATTCTGTTCTAATTGCGGAGCACCTCTTTCTCCTGGTGCAAAACATTGCTCTAGCTGTGGAAATGCTATACCTTCAGAAAACACAGCACAGCCTTATCCACCTGTACAAGATGCGTATCAACGCCCACAATACACCCCACAGCCATCTGGCAATAACGACATGGTCAAAGTCTTAATTGGTATTCTTATTGTCCTTGTCATGGCTGGTATCGGTCTTGGAATATGGCTTTTTGCAGGGAAGAGTAAGGAACCTGTGTCACAGGAAACTAATGTACAACAAGAGACTATCAAAGAGATGAAGGCTTCAAACGACTCCATGAAGGCTTCATACGACCAACTGAAGAAGCAGATAGAAAAGAAGAGTAAGGAGCCTGCAAAGGTGCAATACGTAAAACAGAAACCAACTTCTGTTCCACCATCAGAGGCTACTCGCGTCGTTATCAATGGTGTTGGCGTGCGTATGCGCATAGGACCTGGAAAGGAATATGGCTTTTTGCAGTATTATAATGGCAAGGCTTACACAGTATCAAAGGGAACTTCTCTACCCTTCTTAGGGGCATACGGAAATTGGTATAAGGTGCTTTTCGAAGACGGGGAATACTATGTTTCAGCCGACTTCGCCTACCTTAGATAATAAAGAACATGATATTTATCCATTAAATAACTGCGGTCGGCAAGAACAAAAGATGCTCTTTCCGACCGTAATAGTATATATCTATTAGGAATAAAGGTCATCATTAGATTATTAAAACATGCTTCTTTCCATTCTCAGGAGGCATGAATAACATACTCAAAAAAGGTTTTATACAAAATGAGAAAGTCAATGTTTATAGGTCTTTTAGCAGCTCTAACAGCTGTATCTATCGTTTCTTGCGGTGGAAAAAAAGACAAAGAGAACAATAACGAAGGGCAAGGTGCATCCATGAGCGTCAATGCCAATGGGCTTGCTGTTGCTAAAGATGACAAGGCGGCAATAGAAGGTTTACCTTATTCAGGCGATGATATCAAGGAAGAAGTAGTACTTGATTATGGCAATCGCACCATTCGCACAACGCCAGACACAAGCCTTAGCTTTAAAGATAAGGTCAAAGACAAGAAGAAACTCTTCATTGTTATGTCGAAGAAAGACTATTATCTCTATGTTTACGAGCCACAAGGTAAGGACACAACACTCATTGCTCGCTATGATTGTGCCTTCTCTTTGAAGAAAGGACAAAAGGAGAAAGAGGGCGATATGCGCACTCCGCATTGTACGATAGATAACCCTTTCCAAGTCCAACAGATTGTTTCTGCCTCTAACTGGGAGCATGACTTCGGTGATGGTCGTGGTAAAATCAAGAGTTACGGGGACTATTTTCTACGTCTGAAAACGCCTGGACACAGTGGAATTGGTATCCATGGAAGTACAAACAACCGTGAGAGTGTACCCGGAAGGGCTAGTGAAGGCTGCATAAGACTAAAGGATGAGGACATAAAAGACCTAGCCGAGAACTATGCAACAGAGGGTATGAAGGTTGTTATCAAGGCTGAAAACGTAGACGATTACCCCTTTGAAATTCATGCAATGAAGCGTCAGAAGATTGAACGTAAGCGTCACTTCGATGCTACAAAGACATTGACCAACGAACAGATAGCAACTGCCACAGCAAAGACTGGACGTGTGAAGACTTCTGATAAGACAGAGCCTAAGGAAGACAAGAAGCCTATCTCAAAAGAAGAAGTGCGTATCGGTGGGGGTAAGATTCCTAATGAGAAAGGTGTACACATTGGTGGTGGGAAACTCACTGCACCAGAGAAAAAGTAAGAACATGGGCTTGTTAAGAAAGATTTCACGTTGTTCTCTGTTGCTTTCTGCCTTAGTATCGAAGCGCAGACACTCCCTTATTCACCCGACAACATCTGCGAGAAACAGGTGGTTGTGCATGGACTGAAAACGACACGGGCACCAGCTGATGTCTCCATATCGCTCGGCGCAGAGAATAAAAACAACTGTTTCATTGTTATTTCGAAGAAGGATTACTACTTATATGTTTATGAGAAGAGGTTAGATGACACTGTTCTTGTAGCAAGATACGATGCTTGTTTTGCAGTAAACAGGGGTAATAAGACTCGAACAGGCGATATGCGCACTCCGCATTGCACACCTTCTATTCCTTCCTTCAGCATATCACAGATATGTAATGCAGCCTCTTGGGAAGCACGACTTCCGTGATGGTCGAGGCAACATATTGGCTTATGGACCTTATTTCCTGCGTTTGAACATAGGGACAGGAAACCGAAGTATAGGCATACATGGCAGTACGAATAACAGAGAGAGTGTACCGGGATTAGCCAGCGAAGGCTGTATAAGACTGAAAGATGAGGATGTTCGAGACCTTCGAAACCGATATGCTTTTGTCGGGATGAAGGTGATTATCAAGGCAGAAGATGTCGACGACTATCCTTATGAGGTACGAGCGATGGAGCAACTGGGCGAACCCCGATTGCGACACTTCCGTCCACAAACAATCAAAACATCAACAACAAACACACAACGTCAGCTTCCGCAAGGCGTACTTATTAAACAATAACAACAATGGTTCTTAACTATATCTGGATTGCATTATTTGTAATTGGCGTCCTCGTGGGCGTTATCAAACTCATATTCATGGGTGATTACGATGCCTTACCAGCAATGATGGACTCCACATTCGAGGCTTCGAAGGTTGGATTTGAGATGACATTAGGACTGACAGGCACACTTACTCTATGGATGGGAATGCTGAAGATTGGCGAAGATAGTGGCTTGGTGCAACGCTTAGCCAACTTTCTTAGCCCCGTACTTACCAAACTCTTCCCTGATATACCTAAGGGGCACCCTGCGTTGGGATCGATATTTATGAACTTCTCTGCCAATATGCTGGGACTTGATAATGCGGCAACTCCTGTGGGACTGAAGGCTATGCAGGAGTTACAAAGCCTTAATCCGAAGAAAGACACAGCAAGTAATCCGATGATAATGTTCCTCGTTTTTAAATACTTCTGGTCTAACGATTATCCCCGTATCTATCATGGCTTACAGGGCAAAAGCAGGTGCTGCCGACCCGACAGATGTGTTTATTCCAATGTTACTCGCCACCTTGTGTTCCACACTCGTGGGACTTTTAGTCACGTCTATATACCAGAAAATCAATCTATTCAATAAGGCTATCCTCACCGCAGCAGCTGTTATTGCAGCATTGGTAGCAGGACTCTTCACTGCAATTCATGGTATGGACACCGAACAAACGCAACATTTTTTTGTCGAATCCTCACCAGTTGCATTATGTTAGGAGCCATCCTTCTCTTCATCTATGCAGGCTGGCGGAAGAAGTTGAACGTCTATAACTCATTCATAGAAGGAGCCAAAAGGCGGATTCAAAGTGGCGGTTACTCTGATTCCTTATTGCATAGCCATCCTCGCAGCAGTAGGCGTTTTCCGTGCATCAGGAGCACTCGATATGTTCCAAGACACCATCAAAGCAGGTGTAGAAATGCTCGGAATGAATAGCGATTGGGTAAGTACTCTCCCTGTAGCATTGATGAAGCCACTCAGTGGACCAGGTGCGCGAGGGATGATGTTGGAATGTTTTAATTCATTCGGAGTCGACTCTTTCATCGGACATACAGCCAGTATCTTACAAGGAAGCACGGACACAACCTTCTATATCCTAGCTATTTACTTTGGAAGTGTGGGTATTAAGAAATACAGATATTCAGTTGTTTGTGGCGTAATGGCGGACGTTGCAGGTATGATAGCAGCCGTTCTTTTCAGCTACTTCTTCTTTGCTTAATGCAAGAACACGGCAAAAAAGTAGGAAGAATATTTGATTATAACATACAAAAGTATTACCTTTGCACCGCAATTGTCCTATGGTGTAATGGTAGCACTACAGTTTTTGGTTCTGTCAGTGGTGGTTCGAATCCGCCTGGGACAACGTTAAAATCCGCTGATTCTGGTTGAGTCTGCGGATTTTTTTGATTACACTAACAACCTAAATTACTATCTTTTATGAATTACCTAACAAGTAAACTCAACAAGACTTTTTTGTTTTTATCGATGTTATTAGGCTGTTGTTTGAACTCATCAGCAGGCAATCGTGACTCGTTAGCACTGACTCCTCCAATGGGATTCATGACTTGGAACAAGTATGGAGAGGATATTAACGAGCAATTAATACGACAAATTGCGGACAAGATGGCGGCTGATGGCTATGCAGATGCAGGCTATCAATACATCTTTATTGATGATGCTTGGCAGGGAGGACGTGACAAACGCAATAACATTATACCTGATCCTGTGAAGTTCCCAAGCGGTATGAAGCCCTAGCTGACTATGTTCATAGTCGTGGATTAAAGTTAGGTATCTATTCGGATGCGGCTCCTTTGACCTGTGCTGGCTATACTGCAAGTTATAACTTTGAGGAACAAGACGCAAAGACCTTCGCTGAATGGGAGATGGACTACCTGAAATACGACTATTGTCACGCTCCTTCTGATAGCGCAGTTGCCCACGAGAGGTATAAACGAATGGGTGATGCACTGGAGAAATCAGGGCGAAAAATAGCTCTCGGAGTGTGCGAATGGGGACAACTCAACCCCGAACTATGGGCAAGACAGGCTGGTGGTTCGTTGTGGAGAATAAGCTATGACGTGCGAGATATGTGGAAGGACATAGTGAAACAAGGTGGTATGGGCATTTTAGACATCATCGACATCACCGAACCTCTTTACTCTTTTGCAGGTCCGGGGCACTGGAATGACATGGATATGCTGGTTGTTGGACTTGAAGGGAAAGGCGGTCCGTCAAGCGATTTAGGTGGTATTGGCTGTACATATACGGAGTATCAGACCCAAATGTCTATGTGGTGCATGTTCGCCTCGCCCTTGGCTATGAGTCACGATATACTCAATGAGAATGCAGCAACACGTCGAATCCTACTCAACAAAGAGATTATTGCCATCAATCAAGATGCTCTTGGCAAGGCTGCTCGGCTTGTTCAGCGCATTGGAGAGTGCCGTGTTTATCATCGTCAACTGACGAATAACCGACAGGCAATAGCTATTATGAATCCTTCTGACATAGCTCAACGCATTAGCTTGCCCTTATCTTTCCTTGGCAAGAGTGCCAAATATGACTTTAGAGATGTTTGGGAACACAAGAACACATCGGTTAAGAAAGCATGGGAAGGTAAGTTAGAAGCCCACGAAACAAAAGTATTTATCATTACAGAAAAGTAATGTTCTAACCATAAGAAAGGCTTGATACGAATTCGTATCAAGACTTTTTCTATTGCAACAAATACTCCTTTAGAATCCATCTTAACCATCTACAGGATTATTACAAGTGCTTTGGAGAAGTATTACAAAGCCCTTGGAGAAGTATTACAGATGCCTTGTAATAATCTGGAGAGGCATGAATTGGATCAGAGAACATAAAGGAATGGAGGGATAAACACGATGTTTACCCCTCCATTGTCATATTTCATAATGTTTAGTCAACCTATAATCGCAAATGAGAGAATTAGATTTTACCAACGAGATCAATGCTTGGCTTCAATGTCTTTGCGCCTCTCGTCCATCTTGCTGGACAAACTTCTCCATCGTGAGTAGCGACAAATTGAGCTGCTTCAACCTTACGCACTAACTCTTCTGCATTGCGTCCTATGCTGTTATCTTGTATTTCTGCAACCTTGATACGACCTTCTGGATCCACTAAGAATGTGCCACGATAAGCCACACCCTCATCCTCTTTGTAAACACCAAAGCCACGGCTCAATACGCCTGTAGGGTCAGCAAGCATGGTGTACTTAATCTTCTTGATGCTTTCAGATGCGTCATGCCATGCCTTGTGAACGAAGTGTGTATCGCAACTAACCGAGAACACCTCAACACCCATAGCCTTTAATTGCTCGTACTTATCAGCAAGATCCTCTAACTCAGTAGGACATACGAATGTAAAGTCAGCTGGATAGAAGAAGAACAAAGCCCACTTGCCTTCGATATCCTTGCTTGATACGCTCTTGAACTGTCCGTCTTGGAAGGCTTGAACACTAAATTCTGGTGCTAATGAATTGATAATTGGTTCCATATATGAATATACTTTAATTATGAGAAAATGTTTTGTTTCGTGATGCAAAGATAGAATTTGTATTCGTCGTGACCAACTGATTATTTCTATCAGATGATAGAGAAAATCTATAAAGGACGTTAGGAGCATTGATAATGAAGTACTTACAGCGTGTTAGTAGTCGTCAATAAGAATTGAGAATATTGATACCTATAAATCATGATTATCACTTGTTTTTAGATTTATTACAGGCTAAGTCAATCCGAATTCAGCTTTTTATTCCTATATTTGTTGCATTCTTTATAGCTCAATAAGACGATGACACTACAGCAATTAGAATATGTTATGGCACTGTATCGGCTCAAACATTTTGCCAAAGCCGCCGATGAGTGCAATGTAACACAGCCCACTCTAAGTTCGATGATACAGAAGTTAGAGAATGAGTTGGGCGTTAAGATCTTCGATAGAAAACAGCAACCCATACAGCCAACAAAGGCTGGTAGGGTGGTGATAGAGCATGCGTGGAAGGTTCTCACACGTGCAAAGAAACTAAAACAGACGATAGAAGAGGAGCAGAAAACGCTTACAGGAACCTTTGAAGTGGCTGTTTTGCCAACGATAGCACCTTATCTTATCCCACGATTCTTCCCCCAGTTGATGAAAGAACACCCTGAAATGGATGTGAGAATAACGGAGATGAAGACGGATGAAATGTGCCGTGCGATTAGAAGGGGAATATTGATGCAGGGATATTGGCGCAGGTGAGTGGTTTGGAAGAGATGAATTGTACCACACTCTACCATGAACAGTTCCTGGCTTATGTAGCAAAAGAGGATCCATTGTACGCTTGTAAGTTCATACGACCAGCCGATTTGTCAGGAGAATACCTATGGTTATTGGACGAAGGGCACTGTTTTCGAGATCAACTTGTTAAGTTTTGCCATCTTAAATCGGCTTCATTGAGTAAGAAGAGTTACAATCTCGGGAGCATAGAAACCTTTATGCGCATTGTTGAAATGGTAAAGGGGTGACCTTTATACCGCAATTAGCATTGCCACAACTCAATGAAGAGCAACGCAAACTGGTGCGTTCTTTTGCCCATCCTGTGCCTTCGCGTGAGATAGTTATGATGACTTCGCCTAACTTCATACGACATACATTGTTGGAGATGTTGGTGAATCGCATCCGAGAATCAATACCTGAAGAGATGAAGAAATAGATATTTTGGACTGGCGAAAATAGACTTTTAGAAACGAAAAAGGCTGTATCAAATATCCAACAAACGATTGGAAACATTTGATACAGCCTTGTTTTTTATAGATAGAAAATGCGTTCTTGTGAATTACTTGAACTGATTTTCAACGATTTCACTCAATACTTCCTTGATATCTAAGCCTGCTGCACGCACCTGTTGAGGGATGAAACTGGTGGCAGTCATGCCTGGTGTGGTGTTAATCTCAAGCATATTGATAACATCATTGCCCTCTTTATCCTTCGAGATGATATAGTCAATGCGGATGATACCATTGGCATGAAGGATGTCATAAATGCGACTGGTTTCTGCTGCTACACGCTTTGCAGTGTCGGGATTGATACGTGCTGGGGTTATTTCCTGCACCTGTCCGTTGTATTTCGCATTGTAATCAAAGAACTCATTGCTGGTTACTACTTCCGTAGCAGGGAACACAATGGACTTATCTTTAGTCTTATAAACACCTTGCGAGATCTCTGTTCCATCCAAGAAACCCTCTATCATGACCTCATCACTCTCCATAAATGCAACGCGAAGGGCTGGTGCTAACTGGTCAATGTTCTTTACCTTTGATACACCAAAGCTACTTCCATCAGCGGCGGGCTTAACGAAACAAGGCATACCAAGACGTTTTTCGATTTCCTCCTCATTGTATTCTTCACCACGACGAAGCAATATGCTGTCTGCAACATTTACCCCGAAACCACGGAGATAATTGTTCAGAACGTACTTGTCAAAGGTTAATGCCTCAACTAAAACGCCTGATGTTGAATAAGGAAGGTGTATCAAATCGAAGTAACCTTGCATGATTCCATTCTCGCCAGGGGCTCCATGAATGGTAATATACGCATAGTCGAACTCTATGTGTTTACCATTTTCGATAAAAGAAAAGTCGTTCTTATCAATAGGAGCAGATGTCCCATCCTCTAACTCAACGTGCCAATCAATGCCTTTAACATCTACGATATATATATTATAACGTTCCTTGTCAAAGAAAGAATACAATCCTTGTGCTGAATGCATTGATACATCATGTTCTGATGAGTCACCACCACATACGATGGCAATCGTTCGCTTCAAATCTTTCATTATACCTGTTTATTTAATTCTATCTAACTGTTCCTGTCGTTCTCATTATGTTTTTGAGAGATAGAAACCTGTTTTAATTATCTTATCATGTACTATTACTGATTGTCAATGCCTGTATGACCATTGATAAACTCACGCCACTTCGTTATCAGTGAGGCTAAGTCTTGAGGCAAGTCACTCGTGAAATCCATTTGTTGACCAGTAACTGGATGGACGAAACCAAGTGTTCGGGCATGGAGTGCTTGACGATTACAAAGGGTCAAGCAGTTGCGTATGAAGGCTTTATAAGAGCTTGATCTCTGACCGCGAAGGATCTCTGTTCCTCCATAACGTTCATCTCCAAACAGGGGGTGACCGATATGTTTCATGTGTGCACGAATCTGATGTGTACGTCCCGTTTCAAGTATACATTCGATGAGAGTTGTATAGCCGAAACGCTCAAGAACACGATAATGAGTGACGGCAGGCTTGCCTATCTCTGAATCAGGAGGGAATACAGTCATGCGAAGTCTGTCCTTTGGATCACGTGCAATATTACCTTCTATACGCCCTTCATCAGCTGTTAGATTCCCCCAAACGAGGGCATTGTAACTGCGATGGGTAGTCTTATTAAAGAACTGTTTACCTAATATTGTCTTGGCATCAGGGGTCTTGGCAATCACCAATAAACCGCTTGTGTCTTTATCAATTCGGTGCACTAAACCAACCTCTGGGTCGTTTGGGTCGAATGAAGGTAAGTCCTTCAAGTGCCAGGCAATAGCGTTAATCAATGTTCCATGAAAGTTCCCTGCACCTGGATGAACGACTAATCCTGCAGGCTTATTGACCACCATTAAAGCATTGTCCTCATATACGATATCCAATGGAATATCCTCTGCTTCAATGGTGTTATCATGCTTCGGTCTGTCAAGCATCAGTGTAATTGTATCCTCTGGGCGTACCTTGTAATTGCTCTTAACAGGTGCTCCATTCACATGAATGAAGCCCGCATCGGCAGCCTTCTGAATACGATTACGACTGGAGTGTTGCATGCGCTCGAATAGAAACTTATCTATTCTCACTGGCACCTGACCTTTATCAACCTCTACACGGAAGTGTTCGTACAACTCGCCATCACCCTCTTCTGACTCTGTGGAAGTCAGCAAGTCATCAGATAGCTCATCGTCATATAGCATTTCCTCGTCCGTTCTCATCATTCCTTATTCTGTCGGTTTCATTGATGAAGGGTCAGCAGGTAAACCTGAATGAGAGGATGAATTAGACCCACTTGAGCCTGACTTCCTTCGTTCATCCTTTATTTCATTGCCGTTCTCATCTACTGGTACTTCCACATACTCATAAACTTCATCATACTTCGGACGCTTCTGCTCCACTTCAACATCTTCATATTCTGGCTCATTCAAACCTGATGTATCAGTTATTTCTCGTGTACCATCTCCTACCTGTAAGACGATAACTGCATCTGCTGGAACACGATCGCCAGCTTGCACATGTTTGCCATTTACAAGAATACCATATATCCAGTCTTTCTCTCCTGGTATATATTCTGGCTCACCAACTTTGAATCCCATAGATAATAACTGGGCTTGCGCCTCACGCAATGAGTTATTGTCTATGATGTCAGGAATAACCAATGAAGGTGCACTGGCAGCGTTAATTGTAACATAAATAACGTGTGTGGACTTAACGCGCTTACCACCAACTGGAGATTGCTCAAGTATGCAATCAGCGGGAAGATCCTTAACATATCCAGTGTCGGTAACCTCTATCTTTAGTCCAACCTTATCCATGATATCAACCGCATCATCATATTGTTTATGAATAACGTTCGGCACCACGATGGATTCACCGTGTAAGGTATAGTAGTCAAGCCCGAACTTAACTCCTATTGCCAACAATAGAACAAGTATCACGATAGCAAGGATATTGCCCCAGATATATGTGCTATTAAACTTATGGAAGAATTCTCTTGATGTCATCAATCTAATTAACTGACCTTAATAATAGATGTGGCAAAGGTAGACAAAAAAACGGAAAGAAGCAAAGATTACCCTCTACTTCTTTCCGCTTCTGCGCTAAATCCCTATGGGAAAAGCGTTCTCGTTCTTACTTACCGTGATGTTCGTCAGAAACAGTTAACTTCTTACGACCCTTGGCACGACGTGCTGCTAATACGCGGCGACCGTCCTTTGTAGCCATTCTCTCACGGAAACCGTGCTTGTTTACACGACGACGATTGTGAGGCTGAAATGTTCTTTTCATTGTTCTTATCCTATTTTATTGTTATTATGCGAACTCTTTTCGACAAGATAAGACCTGTCGTTACGGGTTGCAAAATTACTTAATCTTTTTGAATTAACCAAAGAAACCATGTTTTTTACGCCTTTTATTTATGTTTTTCCTATAATTTCTGTAACTTTGCAGCGCTTTAAGTAGATTAAAGAGAACAAAAAGTAACAAATTAGATATTAGTAAATTATGATTAATTCACAGGAAATTAAGATTGGAACTTGTATCCGTCTTGATGGCAAGATTTGGACTTGTATCGACTTCCAACATCGTAAGCCAGGTAAAGGTAACACTGTCATGATTACCAAACTGAAGAATGTTGCTGATGGTCGAGTACTTGAGCGCACATTCCAGGTAGGTTTCAAGCTCGAGGATGTACGCGTTGAACGTCGCCCATATCAGTACCTTTATCAGGATGCAACTGGTTACATCTTCATGAATCAGGAGACTTTTGAGCAGATTCCTATCCCTAAGCACCAGATTACAGGTTCTGACTATATGAAAGAAGGTGACGTTGTTGAGGTTGTTACTGATACATCAGATGGCACAATCCTTCTTGCTGAAATGCCTGTTAAAACAACGCTTACTATCACTCACAGTGAGCCAGGTGTAAAGGGTAACACTGCAACAAATGCAACTAAGCCTGCAACACTTGAGACTGGTGCTGTCGTTCGTGTACCATTGTTCATCAATGAGGGTGAGGTTATCCAAATCGATACTCGCGATGGCAGTTACCTGGGACGCGTTAACGCCTAAGCCTCTTCTGCCTCGCAAGAGATAAACGACAAAACAATAAGAAAGACCATTTCTGAGCTCCTTTCGAGTAAAGAAATGGTCTTTTTGTGTAGCCTTCCCAAGCCTCTCCCCCTATGTTCGTATGTTACTATGTCTTCAAAACTTATGTCATTGAAAAACTATGTCTTTATGGCATTCTGTCTCTAAATCCCATGTTCTTCTGTCTCATACAAAAGCCCCACCCCGTTAGGCGCCCCCTCTCTGTAGGAGAGGGGCTGGGGGTGAGGCCGTACCACGGAAGCGAGAGAACCAAATTAATACACTAGTTTTGAAAGACATTAATTTCACAATTAATATAATCGATTGTCTTATTACAGAACGATTGATACCCTGAATCAATCTTAAATGCTCCCGTGGCATATAAAAAGAAAGCCGACCCTAAAGAAAGCCTCCCCAAGCCCCTCCGAAGGAGGGGATGTCCTTATTGCATACAGTTTGAAATAACCAAATATATGTGAGCGGACTTAGGGACATCCCCTCCTTCGGAGGGGCTTGGGGAGGCTTTTTGAGGGGGCTTTTACCCTGCCTGTGGTCCAGTGTGGTCTTCACTCCCCTCTCCTTTTGGAGAGGGGGCGGGGGTGAGGCTTTTTTGTTTCTTCCTAGCAGGGTTGTCCACCTCAATCTGAATATCCTTTAGGGCTTTCCGAATAGGCTCTTTCCAGGTAACAATGATGCGAGGATACTTAAGTGATTCGGCACAGACATCCTTTTCATTCTTCTCCATCTTCGATGGGATAGATGTCCGGAATGAGAAGATGTCGCCCAGATCGAGCGAGCCACCCAACGAAACCACTTCTTTGGTGATGTTCTTCAACGTGATAAGCACATTACGCACGTCGCCTTCACTCAACGAAGTCTCACGTACAATACGCTCTACGAGCCACGACGATGAAAACTTGTTTACTGACTTCGGTACAGCACTATAAGCTTTCTGACCTTGACGAGGTCCTATACGTAGGACGCTTTCTATTACTTTAAAACTAATCATGATAAAAAATTAAATTGTTATTAATAAAAAGGAGTGTGCCCATACAGGCACAACTCCGTGAATTTCATTTCTTCTTTTCCTCCCTCACCTTTTCTTTAACAAGTCCTCATGGACTTCTTTAAGAACTCCTCGTCTCATTCTTTAAGACATCCTATAGGAGTCCTTTTGGATATACCAAAAGACTCCGATAGGAAGAAGTTCGGGAAAATACTGGAATCCATCAGAAATAGTCACTTTCTTTAAGGATTGTCTTACTATTAGAACTACAGCATATTCTCGTGAAGTATTAAGATCAATTCATTAGTAGGCAACAAATGGGCGAACTCTACAATTAGAAGAACTTTTACTATCATTCCCCCAGAACATTATTCGACCATTGAATTTGACATAACCATAGGTATATTGAGCAATTTCTGTACTCGTTATATAAGGCGAGCCATTACTATCTGTTTCAGACCAAAGAGGAGTTCCACCTACTTGGGTAAAGGCTTCATTAACTTGGCGCGAATAATAATAATTAAATTGCGAAGTTGATATTGTTGACTGATTCAAAAATGATAAAGAAGAAAAGACCCACTTAAAATCACTCATAGAAGGAAGGTACCATTTCAACGGCTGTGAACCTGTATACCAAGTATTATAGCTTGCAGCTGCATTGAAAGCTGGGAAAAGTGGATTATAAGCCTTTACCCCACTACCTCCATACATTGTTATAGCATTAGTTGTATAACTAGGATTCCATGTCTCATCCAAACCACTCGTTGCAGAACTTGTTAAAGCATCGTCAACACTAGCAGCCATGTGCGTATTAGCCTGTACAGACCAATAATTTCCATAACCATTATTGCACCAGTTATACGTTGCATTATTATTTGCATTGTTAAGTGCTATAGCCATACGCTTGCTCTTACTCAACACTACAGCAATAGGAGTTTTCGAACCTCCACCATAGGTTGTTTCATTAAAAAAGCCTGTAGTCCCATCACTCATCAAATAGAGATAATTGTATTTTAGGTTAATATTAAGAATATATTGACAATTCTGTTCTAATTGGAATGAAGAGGAAGGATTAAATATAATACTAGCACCAGCCAAATTAGTATTATAAATAGTACCGCTCGTAAATGTAAGTTTGAGTTTAGTAATATCTGTATGGGGCATAAAAAAGAATGCTTCTTTCGCAAACGGAATGATGCCAGTATTTCCATCTCTTAGTATTGAAGAAGGTGAAGAACCCCCAAAGGTCACATTTTCAGACATCCCCGAACCTGCACCAGCTGTCCATGTATCAGAAGAAGCATCATAAACAGAAGAAGCAAGGATATCATTCAATCCAACAGAAGAAAGTGTAGCCTTTGCTCCAACGAAATCTACATATAATAAATTAATCCTTAATAGAACCCTTGCACCCGCATGCTTCATTGTAAAGGGAACATACTGTTTTGATGGCGAAGCAGTAATGGTCTGTGTAGTACGACCAATTAAAGCTGCATCCGCATTGGTACGAGTAACAGTTAGATTGTTGCCACTACGAGAAACTTTGCTGTTATAGAGAACAAAGTCATAAGTACCTGGAGTTAGATTAATATTAGCATTAGAGGATGTTGCGGTAAATACGCCACCTGTTACAGTTCCTGTCATCTCACCCTTAAAGGCATGTGTAGCTGCATCATAGGCTAACATCGTATAAGTGTCATTAGCTAGCGCACGAGTGGTTGCATGCCTTTTCTGCTTGGTGGTATCACGCTGCAAAGTACAATCGGCAAGCAAACCATTTCCTAAATCTATTGTTTTCTGTTCAAGTTTAACCTCCTTAGATCCTGCACGAGTAACGCTTATATTCTGGTCATCGTTATAATCTGCAAATTTAACTTTAAACTCAACAGTCTGAACATCTTTTTTACCACCATCTAGTGCGTTATTATCTTCATTACTACAAGCTGTCAATAATAATACAAAAGCACCTAGGATACTTAATAATATAGTCTGTCTATTCTTCATTTCGTCTTTACTTTTTGATTCATAACTTATTCAACTACTTACTTACAAATAAAACATTTTGATTAGTCTTCCCCATCACTACAAAATACATTTTGCTTGGCAGGTGCCACTGTGCTTGCGTCACCAATACGAATGGTACCAACGTCATAAGTGCCACCTCCACTATAAAACTCTGTAGAAGAGGGAGAGGTGGACGAAGAGGAATCAGGAAGTACGGAAACACAGAAAAACTGCATTGAGTCTACTCGAACTATCCGACATTGAGGGCTTACATAGAGCCTAACATTTTCTTTCGATTTTTTCATTTACCTAATTAAAAAATAGTTATTATTAAAAATTATAACTTGCATTACTTCATGCCACAGATTTCGATAGAGGAGGAGCAAAAGCATAAGAAGAGTTGTTAAAACAATGAATCATCTCCTCCTCTTGATACTCTGTGACACTATGTAAGTTTGATTTTATACTCGAAAAAATTGCTATATTTTGCGTTTTAGTGGTCTTCAAAAAGGGTATAAAAAAGCGAACAAAGGAAACTCCTAGAAGTCCTTTGTTTACAGGGGTTACGGCACGCTTCGCGCGCGCGTATGCGAGAAGAAAAAATGTGTTATTAGACGCTAGGTGCGCATATTGTGTGTGTGTGTGTGTGTTAGCAAATTATTTGGATTGACCAAAGATAAAGTGCAAAAAGATGCAAAGAATTCGATAATTCTTTGCAGTACTTCGTTCACTTGATATGTCATTGCTAATTGTTTCACGGCGGCAAAGGTAAGAAGAATAAATTAACTAGCCAAATAAAATAGGGAAAAAGATGCCTCACCCCCGACCCCTCTCCGAAAGGAGAGGGGAGTGAATAGTGCTGTTTGCTAGGGTTTTATGGGGGAGGTGTGGGGAGGTTGTGGGGAATTAGAAGGAGGTTTACAAGGTATTGCTCCGCATGGAGCTGTCCATTATTAAAACTCCACATAAGGGCGAAGATGATCAATAGCTTCGGCATTGAAGTCCTTTAAGAGTTGGAGTTGTGAAAGACTGGTGAGCTTTCCTTTTAATCGACGATAGTCACAGATTGCCCGTGCCTGATAGAAGTTTATGTACGGATGACTGCGTAGCTTGCCCAAAGAAAGCGTGTTCAAGTTTAGCTTTTCAGGCTTAGGATTGACCACAGAGAAGTAGGGTAACGCCTCTTCGGGGAATCCCTCAATCTCAAGCAGTTGCCCTGTAGCAACATAACCACCTAATCGCTTGCCATAATTAACGATAGCCTTTGCCCACCCAGAGCCTATCCCTGGCACTTTCTTCAACTGATTTGTATCTGCAGAGACTAAGTTTATATGCTCTCCCAACTTTATTTTCAAAGGGTAAAGGACTGTATCTCGAGTAGAATGGACATACGGCTTGTACGTATTCGTTGCCTTATACTCTTCGTAAGCCTCATGTGCCGCTTGCTTATCTGCCTCCTTTTGCGCAATATAAGATTGTACAGAAGCAAGCGTTGAAGCAGGCTGATAATCGTCACCTATTCTTATATAAGGTTCTAACTCACGATACTGCTTGCGTGTAAGACCATAGAGACGGGCAAAGTCCATCGGTGCTCGATATACACCTCCCTTACTTCTATATTTCAAGATATTACGTACCTGAAACTCAGATAACCCCAGTTGCAGCAATTCCTCGGCTGTTGCTGTATTTGGATCAAAGGCAAAAAGTCTCTTTCCTGACTCTGTCACTACCTCATAAGGAATGCCTTGTTGCGAACGAGCAGAATATCCTTTCCGCACCACACTATCTCCGTCTACAGCTGAAGTTTCAGTCACTTGCTCACCAATAAAGACGGATGTGATAAGGCAGAGCATAATTAATATGACCAAACTAAGAATGACTTTTCGGTCAGACCGTTGTAAATAAAAGAATGATTTAAGGCTCATAGCGTATTTATTATAGGTTTTCAATCAAGGTAAAGGTTGTCTGTTTATGTCTTCTCACACCACATTAAATTGGTGTAAGAAGATCATCAATATAGCTAAAGGACATACATAACGCACTAAGAAGTAATACACTCCAAAGAAAGTTCCACGTATTGTGCCCCAGTTCGTGAACTCATCTTTTACTATCTTCTTCGGTACATACCAACCCAAGAACAGGCAGGTTAACAAGCCTCCAACGGGTAAGAAGATTTGTCCAGTCACAAAGTCGAACACATCAAAGAGGTCATGACCAGCAATATTAGGAACTTCCATTGTCCTAAAGACATCGAACAGAGGACTCCAATCAATGTGCAACAGCCTGTAACGATCATTGCTGCGCGCGAACGGGATATGTGTAACTCCTCTTGAAAGAATGCGGTACTCACTTCATGGAGCGATATCAGCGATGTAAGGGCAGCCAATGAGAGTAGGACATAGAAGGAGAATGAAACGAAATATCCTATTATTGGCAATCCACTAAACGCCTGTTCAAAAACATTGGGTAAGGTGATAAAGACGAGCGAAGAGCCACTACCAGGATTGACACCCACAGAGAAAGCCGCAGGAAAGATGATTAAACCTGCTAAAATAGCCACCAATGTATCTATAGAAGCTATCTGTACCGCCGAATTTAACAACTTCGTCTGCCTACTATAATATGAAGCATAGGTACAAATACAGCCCATGGCAATACTTAAAGAGTAGAACGACTGCCCAAGCGCACCAAGAAATACATCCTTTGTAACCTTTGTAAAGTCTGGACGCAACAGGAATTCAACACCTTTCCAAGCTCCTGGTAACAAGCAAGCAGCCACTACTATCACCAACAAAAGAATGAATAGCACTGGCATCATAATCTTTGAAGCCCGCTCAATACCATTTCTTACACCATGAATAATCACATAATGCGTTATAAAAAGGATGACGATGACCCACAAGATAGGCTTCCATCCACTTGTGGAGAAGTCTGCAAAGTAAGACTTAAAGAACTCTGGCGTTCCATGAAGGCTATTCATTGCTGATGCCGCACTGTATTGTAAGCACCAACCAGCCACTACTGCATAATAACCTGTTATTAGAAAGCCAGTAAGAACACCTAAGAATCCAACCCATTTCCACGCTGTTCCATTTGCCAACTTACTATAAGCACGAGCCGTATTAGATGCCGCATGACGCCCAATGATGAACTCACTAATCATACAAGGAAGCCCTAATAGAAGGATACAAGCCAAATATATAAGGATAAAAGCGGCTCCACCATTCTGCCCTGTCATATAGGGAAAACGCCAGACATTACCTAATCCGACAGCTCCTCCTGCTGTCGCAAGAATCATTCCTAACTTACTTCCAAACTTAACTCTATTTGATTGTGACATAAAACTTTCTCTTTTAGATTGTACAAAATTACTAATAATTCTCTATCTTTGTATCAATCTAGAAGTAAAATATGCTTTTTATGAAGAATTTACTAACTCATTACCGATTCAGTTGTGCGTTTATTGTTATTATATGGCTACTATGCTTCATTCCAATACCCGACAACCCGCTAAGTCATGTAAGGCTAATCGACAAGTGGACACACTCTGTCTTATATCTAGTATTAGGTCTGCTCATATTGACGGAACAGTTCCGAGCAATGAAAAAAGCCAAACTCAGCAGTCTTATTTACTGGATCTGGCTCTTTCCAATAGCCATGGGAGGCATTATAGAAGTGTTGCAAGCCACCTGCACAAGCGGTAGACGCAGTGGAGAATGGCTTGATTTTGTCGCTGATGGGATTGGTTCTACCCTCGCATTGCTTATCGGTATTCTTCTGGCAAAGTATTACGCCAAAGGATAAAAGGGGCTCTCCGCATGTGAGAATTATAGAATCTACGATCGCCCGTAACCTCTTTTCCGATGAAGTCAGGTTTTTCAAAGGCTTCATCCTCACGTTTCAATTCCACCTCCGCCATAACAAGTCCTTCGTTATCTCCGTGGAACTCGTCCACTTCAAACGTGTGTCCAGCATATTCAATAAGGTATCTATGCTTATCAATAATGCCTGGTTCACATAGAGACATGAGTTGTTGAGCCTCTTGATAGCTTATTTCTTTCTCAAATTCATAACGAGATAAGCCTCCATCACGCGATGGTCCCTTTATAGTAAGGTATCCCTTATTATCTCGAATACGCACACGAACAGTATTGACAGCCGCAAAATAGCCTTGTTGTATATGACTACAACTGCTTGCAAGAGACTTCCAATCCATCTGCTTATGCACTAAGAACTTTCTTTCTATCTCTAGTCCGCTCATCAACTATTAATTGTTACGACAAACATACGCTAACGTAAGAAGAATCAAGACTGCACCAATCCAAAAGACAACACGCTTTGCTTGCTTTTCTTGTTTCTCTTCACGAACCTTACGATTTACTTTACTTCTTTCACTCATAGGTATTCAATTTTAAAAGACCTACTTTTGTCGACACGACCTATTCGGTTTATCGAACAGCAAGTGGTCAAAGGTTAATATTATATAGGATAACTTTTTCACATATCATTGTCCTTCAACGGGGAACTCCATCAAGTAGGCTTTAATGAAATCATCGATCTTTCCATCCATAACACCATCCACATCGGAAGTTTGGTAATTGGTTCGATGATCCTTAACTCGTCGATCATCAAAGACGTAACTACGTATCTGACTGCCCCACTCTATCTTCTTCTTTCCAGCCTCAATCTTGGCTTGCTCCTCCATACGCTTCTTCATTGCGCGATCATAGAGTTGCGACTTTAAGAGCTGCATAGCCTTTGCGCGGTTCTTAGGTTGGTCTCTTGTCTCTGTGTTCTCGATGAGTATCTCTTCTTGTTCTCCAGTATCAGGATCTTCGTACTGATAGCGTAGGCGGACACCAGACTCAACCTTATTGACATTCTGACCACCGGCTCCACTCGATCGAAAAGTATCCCAACTAACACGAGCAGGGTCGACATATACCTCTATAGTATCGTCTACCAGTGGCGTAACAAATACACTGGCAAAACTCGTCATACGCTTTCCCTGTGCATTAAATGGACTAACACGAACAAGGCGATGGACGCCATTCTCGCTCTTTAAATATCCATAGGCATACTCTCCACCTTCGAACTTCATGGTCACACTCTTTATACCAGCTTCATCTCCTTCTTGTATATCTGAGATGGTAACTTTGTATCCGTGAGCCTCTCCCCAACGCATATACATACGCATGAGCATTGATGCCCAATCCTGGCTCTCGGTACCTCCAGCACCAGAGTTAATCTTCATTACGCACTCCATCGGGTCTTCCTCTTGACGGAGCATATTCTTTAATTCAAGATCCTCTATCGCTTTTAACGCTTTGTTATAAGCGGTATCAACCTCCTCTTCTGTTACTAATTCATCCTTATAGAAGTCGACTGCTAACTGTACTTCATCAGTCAAACTGCGAGCCTCATCATAGCCTTTTATCCACTTCTCTATGTCCTTTACCTTCTTCATCTGCTCCTGCGCACGCTTCGGATCATCCCAAAAGTCGGGTGCTTGTGTGCGTAGTTGCTCCTCTTCGAATTCGATTCGCTTCTCATCAATACATAAGTATCTATGCAGTGATTCGGTACGTTCTGTTATGTCTTTAAGCTGGTCTGCTGTTATCATCGTTTATCTTTCTCCTCTCAACTATCAACTTCTCATTCACTACTATCAAGTGTTTGCACTACTCCTCATACATCTTATCTATCACAGCTTGATAGTTTTTATTAACAACGCCACGTCTCAGTTTCAACGTGTTTGTCAATTCACCATTCTCCATAGAGAAGTGATGTGCCAATAAGGTGAAGCGTTTGATTTGTTCATAAGGCGCTAACCTCTGCTGTAATGTTTCTATACGCTCAGCCATCATATCACGTACCTTCTTATTTGAGCACAACTCTTCACGACTCTCAAATGGTATATTCTGTTGCTTTGCCCAGTCTTCTAAGACAGTAAATTCAGGGACGATAAGAGCAGAAACAAACTTCCGTTGGTCTGCAATAACAGCCACTTGTTCGATAAACTTATCAACTAATAGCATTGATTCTATCATCTGTGGTGCCACATACTTACCATTAGATGTCTTAAAAAGATCCTTTATTCTCTCTTTCAAGAACAACTCTCCATCTTTCAAATAGCCCGAGTCACCTGTGTGGAAATATCCATCTGCATCAAAGGCATCAGCATTTAGGGCTTCACGACGGAAGTATCCTGGTGTAATCGTGTCTCCTTTGAGCATCACCTCACCCTCTTCACTAATCTTAATCTGTATGCCCTCAATAGGACGACCTACTGAACCAACCGTGAAAGGTTCGCCCTTATGATCGCAACTTACAGTAGCAAGGCTCTCTGTCAGTCCGTATCCTACTATCATATCAATACCAATGCTGTGCACAAACTCCTCTACCTCTGGTGATACATAAGCACCTGCTGTTGGGAATATATTAGGATTTTCCAATCCTAACTGCTTACGCACCAAACTGAGAACAGTTCTGTTTAGCACTTTATATTCCATCTCTAATGCTAGAGGAACACGCTTTCCACGGGCTAGATAAGTGATATTACGCTTCCTACCAACGTTCAGTGCATGATAAAAGAGCTTTCGCTGCATTGCACTTGAGCTGTCCATGCGAGCTTTAACAGCAACATAAACCTTCTCCCAGAAGCGTGGTACAGCCGACATACACGTTGGGTGGGTCTCTCGCATACTATCTTGTATCTCCTTCGGATAGGTATTCACAATCAGTTGTGCACCTTCCGACAAACACAGATAAGCCCATCCTCGTTCAAAGACATGCGTCAATGGAAGGAAATTGATCACTCGATCTTTCTCAGTAACAGGTACACACTTGTTATTAGCGACAAAAGCTGCATGATACATCTTATATGTCAAGACTACGCCCTTGCTCTCTCCTGTGGTTCCACTAGTGTATAGTATGTTACAAATATCATCGTAGTTAGCCTGTTGCCAACGCTCTTCTACCTCCGATTGACGTGGTAAACCTTCACCTAATCTAAGGAAGTCTTCAAAGTAGATACTATTTGGGTCATGCGAACTAATGCGTACACTCGGATCAAAGATGATTATCTTTTCAAGTGTAGGGCACAACGTTGCGATTCGATGTGCCTTGTCGTACTGCTCTTGCTCACCAACGAAAAGATACTTAACTGCTGCATCTTGAATCATATACTGTATCTGCTGCTCGGAGCTAGTAGCGTAGAAAGGAATACTAGTCACCCTCACGCCATAGGCACCAAAGTCTGTATACAGATACTGAACACAATTCTGTGCAAACACACCAATCGTCTCCTGCGGATTCATTCCTAGATTAAGTAGTGCGTTAGAGACTTGCTTTACACGCATAGAAAACTGATTCCATGAAACCGATTTCCACTCTAGACTACCGAAGTTACGGAATGTCAACACTGGTTTAGAGCCGTATTTCTTAGCTTGCTCATGTATAAGAACGGAGAGATGACAGTTTGTTTGCATCGCTATTGGTATTTTTTTATATTCGCAAAGATAGACATTTATCCGCAAAGAAGGAAATAAATTAGATAATAAATTACATTTTCCACCTTTGCTTCTATCGCTTGATTAAGGGAAAGAATAGGACAATAAAATTCCTAATAAGGCTACACCTCAAATACAAACTAAACCCTATTAAAACGAAAGAAACGCCCTTCTCCAATTGAAAAGGGCGTTTCCTTGTTAGCAAGAGAGCCTTTCCTTGCCACAAAGAGAGGGCTCTCTTCAAAATGATAAGGGTATCATTTCAGATTATCTCAACCACTGCTCTGGATTCAACTTAGCAGTTTCCTTACGCAATTGGAATTGGAGGATACCACTTGACCCGATGGTTCCAATGGTCTGACCAGTACCCACTTTCTGTCCCTTGCTGACGCTTACAGAACCTAAATTAGCATATACTGAGATGTAAATACCATGTCTGATCATCACAACACTCATTCCTCCTGCCATGAAGATACCGCTCACTTCGCCCATAAAGACACTGCGCACAGCACTTCCAGGAGCACCCTTAATATTGATACCATCGTTATTCAAGCGTATATTTGACATCCCCAATACATTGTATTGACCGAAGTGACTAACGATGTGACCCGATAGTGGCATAGGCAAACGACCACGGTTATTGGCAAAGTTACCTGTCATCGCACGGTCAGCAGAGCTCAACATATCATTGTTATTATTAGCTGAAGCCCTTGCAGCAGCGGCCTCTCTCTCTCTGCTCGATCGTGGTCGGCTGCAGCCTTACGTTCGGCAGCTGCACGATTTGACTCAGCCTCACGAGCAGCCTGGTCAGCACGTGCTTTATCGGCAGCAGCCTTTGCCTCAGCCTTTGCCTGTGCTTCACGAGCCGCAGCCTCACGTTCTTCTATCTTGCGCAAAGCTCGCTCACGAGCAGCTGCACGCTCCTTTTGCAAGGCTTCCTGACGAGCCTTTTCTGCTGCAGCACGCACTGCTTCGGCCTTTGCTGCAGCTTCTTGACGTGCTTTCTCAGCCGCTTCTGCAGCCGCCTTAGCCGCTGCCTTCGCTGCAGCTTCACGTGCTTTTGCTTCTGCTATACGCTTTGCATTCTCACGCGCAGCCGCTTCTGCAGCCGCTTTCCTGCGTGCTATCTCCTCCGCCCGCTTCTTAGCTTCAGCAGCACGAGCGGCAGCTTGCGCCTTAGCCTCAGCTATGGCACGAGCCCTAGCCTTCTGTATTTCTACTTGAATAAGGCGGTCTATCTGTGCATTTAACGCCTGTTGTTGTTGTCTACGTTGCGCTATCACACCTTCAAGAACCTTTTGGTCTTGTTGAAGAGAGGCTACAACCGTCTGCTGTTCGACACGCTTCTGCTCCATTTGAGCATGTATCTTCTTATCCTTATAGAGTAAGGTAGACTTGTCAACACGTACCTCCTTTAACTGAGAATGCTTCTGATCAATTTGTTGTTGTTTAGCTTTTATCAACTCACCTTGCGCCCTCTGATAAGCTGCATACTCCCGAACGAAACGCAAACGACGATACATTTGCGTCAAACTATTGGCTGAGAAGATGAACATAAGCTTATCTTGAATGCTACGATGGCGTGCCATGTAACGCATGGAACGGATGAAACGAGTGCGACGCTCGCCTAGTTGCGCCTCTAAAGACGCCAACTGACCTTTCAATATACCGATGTTACTATCCAAGCCTTTGATGTCTGTGGCGATAGTATCAATCGTTCTCTGGTGCTGACCAATCTCAGTATCAAGGCGAACTATCTTCTCCAATCGTGTATCAACATCCTTTTGCTTGACCTTCATCTCCTCTTCATGCTCCTTAATCTCATTCTGCAACTTCTGATTCTGCTGTTGCAAACCTTTAATCTCATCGGTTGTTACATATCCAGGAGACTTCGCTCCACGCTTTGCCCCATGTGCATTATGAGGATTCAGCTTGCCATGTAAAGGTTGTTTAGCTGGTACTTGAGCAGGCTGTTGACCCTTTACAGGAGTTGGTTGATGCCCCTTTGCTGGTACAGCTTGATGCCCTTTTACAGGCATAGGATGTTGTCCTTTCACGGGAAGTTGATGTCCCTTAGCTGGTACCTGTTGCCCTTTCATAGGGGTAGGTTGCATTTTCACGGACTGGTGAGCCCCCTTCGCTGGAACTTGTTTCTGCTCTTTAACCCCAGAAGGTTTGGCTTGTACGGGTTGAGTTACAGCTGTTTTCTGCTGCACCTTATGCTTTTTAGTATGTTGCGCATAGCTTGTCAACATACCCATTGTCGATAATAAGAATAAAAGATAAAGACGTTTCATTTAAAAGTTCATTAGTTTGCCGAGTATCTCTTCCACGCTTACTTTAGTGTACTTATCTGATGGTTGGGTAAAAGCTTCCCAATCGCTTGCATCGCTAAAGTCGTTTAGTTCAAATGTAGCTGATAGTTCCTTAGCTGGTCGCGAACCAATAGCCGGTGTCTCGATTGTGACTGAATGTGTCGCAGGGGAACATCTTCGAACCAAAGGGTTTAAAGTCTCTATAAAGCCAAGAGAGTTCTGATGTTCCATGAGTTGAGCTCTTATACGTTATAAGAGTGTTGTAGATGTAACGATATTCAGCGGGTATTACCCAGTCATAAGACATCTTCCCATCCTTCAAACGGATGTGCGCACTACCATCAACTTCCCACCTTTTGGCATCAACAGAGAACTTCGACATATCAGCCTCGGCAACTCTTTGCTGACGAGGAATGAATAACTGGTTCCAAAACAACGCTTGGAGGGTATAGAAGTTAATACCATTATCGCGCAAGAAGCCCACTTCATCGTAGCTAGCCTTTACGTATTGCTTATGGATGCGATCGATGAAAAGAACGTAATCTTTCGTAAATTCAATGCGTCCCACTTCACTGCGAAGGAGCGGAATAAGCAGTTGTAAGCGTATTACCTCATCCTTTCTCATGTGCAAGATACCGGGAACTGTGATGTCCTTGCGCCCATTGTTAATGGTAAAAGAGAGGTTTGACACCACGTTCTTTTGGTAGAGAGCCAAGTCAGCAATATTCTGCACAAAGGCTAACTTATACTTCGTGGAATCAACCGACGCATGAGGAGTCTCACTGGGAGTCGTCTTCAAGACTGGTTGTTGCCTTACTATGGCTTTATGTGTACCGCACGATGCCAACACTAACGTTGCCATGCTTGCAAGTAATATCTTAGTTCTTTTCATCCTGCTATGTATTTCTTTTGTTGTAACTTATCCTTCAATACTTTGCTATCATTGCCTTTCTCTATTGCTTTCTGCCAATACTCCAATGCTTTCTGTGTATCGCCAGTTTTCATATAGATGTCTCCCACATGCTCGAGCACAACCCCACTAGGGTCTTTGTCATTGCGTAGTACCTGGTCAATGTATATCTTTGCCTCCTCATAACGTTGCTGTTGGAAGAGAATCCAAGCGTAGGTATCAAGGTAAGTAGCGTTATTGGGCTCTGCTTTTATCGTCTTGTAGCTCATCTGTTCAGCCCTTGGAAGGTCTTTATTCGCCACACTTAGATAGTAAGCATAGTTATTCAGAGCACCATAGTTATCCGCTTTCCACTTTAAACAACTATCGTATGCAGCGAAGGCTTCAGATGCCTTTCCTTTCTCATGAAGGATATCTCCAAGGATTGCATAGAAGTCTGACACAATCTCTGGATCACTATCTTCTTTTATTTGCCCGACACCTTTCTTAAATGTTTCAAGTGCCGCATCAATGTCGTGCTTTTGGAACTCTGCCATGCCTTTGAAGTAATAGAAAGCCATCTCATCAGGGTTATATTCAATGGCAGGGCGGCATATCTCTATTACCTTATCATAATCTTCTGTTGCCCAGATATTCTGTATCAATGCCAATCGAGCACGTGAGTTATCGGGTTCCACATCAATGGCTTGTTCGTAAACATGATTGATCTCTGCTTTAGGCATGTTCTTCATTGCCATATAAGCAGCCTTCATCATAATCAAGTCAGCATCCTCCTGTTTCGTAGAAAGTGCCAGAGAGAAGAGATTCATGACCTTTGCACTATCAGAGATATTCGCTTGTTGGTCACTCGAAATGATGTCTCTTAGGAGTGTCATCTTCGTCTCTTTCTCTGTCTTAGGAGACTGAAGTAATTCGTTGGTAAGCTCATCTACGGTTGCTTGATCTTTAATGGAACGATAGTAATCAAGCATTGATAGCTTTGCAAGTGCGTTATTGGGTTCCTCCTTCAAAACACTCTTATACTCCTTTAAAGCATCGTTCTTCTTACCATTCTGCAGTAGCCAATTACCGAACATCACACGATAGTCAAGCTCAAGCGGGTGCTCATCAACAAGCGACTTTAGTGACTCATACTCCTTCTTCTTATCGCCCATCTGCTCGTAAATCTGCATCTTACTCAATGATATCTGCTCGCTACTCCCCTCAAGAACTTCTATACGATCAAGGACGTTAATCATCTTCTTGTAGTCGTTTTGAGAGCCGTATAACTGAAGGAGAAGTTGCAAGACATCAACGCGAGTCTTATTGGAGGAATACAAAAGCTCGTATGCTTTATGGCATTCGGATAGTCTTTCTGCGTGATATATAACTGTCCGAGCTTCTCTTGATAAGTGGCATTCTCTGGATCCAGTGACGCTGCCTTCTCAAAGTAAGTACGTGCTAAAGCGTCGTTCTTCATATTGACATAGTAGCCAGCCAACTGATAGTAAACCGCTGCCGAGCGTGGATTCAAGTCATGTGCATGCCTAAGAAGATCGTAAGCAGCCGTTAGATTTCCCATTTCCTGCTGTCGAAGCCCTTCGAGATAGAAGTAGTCTGCAATGGTAAGACTATCCTTCTCTGCTGCTTGTGTAGCCACCGAGCCACCCAGCAAAGCCAATGCAAGAAGTGTATTACGCATGTTAGTGGTTATATATCTGAAGTTATCAAACATGAGATCTATCCTTTCCTTTACCTTACTTTACCCCTGTATGACCATAGCCGCCTTCTCCTCTCTCTGTCTCGTCAAGCTCTTCCACTTCCACGAACTCCCCCTGCTCGTGACGAGCAATTACCATTTGGGCAATCCGCTCACCATCGTTAATGGTGAAGTCATCAGTTGAGAAGTTCACTAACAAGACCATTATCTCACCTCGATAATCAGCATCTATGGTACACCAGGAGAGTTCAGAACAGTCAGTCCATGCTTCAAGGCTAAACCACTGCGAGGGCGTACCTGCGCTTCATAACCAACTGGCAAAGCGATATGCAAGCCTGTTGGAATGAGCCTGCGCTCCATTGAGTGCAACACTATTGGGGCTTCAATATTAGCACGGAGATCCATCCCCGCGCTCTGAGAAGTAGCATAAGCAGGGAACTGCTGATGCCCTTTATTGATTACTTTAATCTTTATCATCGCTATATAATAAGGTACAAAATTAAGCAATTAATGCCACATTCATACATTTTTAGTACGTAAAAAGATGGTTTTTAGCCAATTTTAATTACTTTTGCGAATGCCTTTTCGGGGCATAACAAGCGGATAGATGCCTTGTAGAACATCTATCGCTCTATTGCAAACATTCAATATTCAACACCCTTAGGAATATGTCATTAGCTTCAAACCAACCACAAGCAAGCCTCATGAACTGGCTACAACTCATATCCAACAAGCGTCTTGGACAAGAAAGAAGACATGCGTTAAGGCACGACGACCGCTCTGAATTTAAGCGTGATAGCGACCGCCTGATTTACTCCGCACCCTTCCGTCGACTGCAAAACAAGACCCAAGTGTTCCCACTCCCAGGTAGTGTCTTTGTGCACAATCGTCTCACTCACTCGCTTGAGGTGGCTTCCTTAGGCAAATCACTTGGTGATGACGTGGCGCATAGACTAACGGAACTCCATCCAGAGTTGCGTGGTACGCTCTTTGAAGAGATTGGAACGATTGTCCAGACGGCTTGTTATGCGCATGACATGGGCAATCCGCCGTTCGGACATAGTGGTGAGAAAGCTATTCAGTCGTTCTTCACAGAGGGCAAAGGTAAGGCGTTGCAGGAGTATGTAAGCCCTCGTTTCTGGGATGACATCACCCACTTTGAGGGTAATGCCAATGCTTTCCGCCTATTGACGCATCGTTTCCTCGGGCGAAGGGAGGGCGGCTTTGTAATGACATACACCACCTTGGCAAGTATTGTGAAGTATCCTTTCAGCTCGTCTTACGCAGGCAAACATGGGAAGTTCGGCTTCTTCCAAACCGAGCAAGACACTTACAAGAAGATAGCGGAGGAACTCGGTATCATACAGAAGGAATGTTCTGCAGAGGGTATCAAGTATGTGCGCCACCCGTTAGTCTACCTCATGGAGGCTGCGGATGATATCTGTTACGAGATTATGGACATCGAGGACTCACACAAGCTCAAGCTCTTATCCTTTGAGGAGACCACCGACTTGCTATTAGGCTTCTTCGACGAAGACACGAGAGCGGCGATTCGTAAGAACATCAAGGAGGAAGGTGTGACCGATAGGAACGAGCAAGTGGTTTATTTCCGGGCACGTGCCGTTGGTTTATTAGAGGCTGAATGTGTCAAAGCATTTGTTGAACACGAGGCGGAGATACTATCAGGCACCTTCAAAGGCTCGCTTATCGAACACATATCAGAGCTCCCCCGACAGGCTTACAAACACTGCTCACAGGTGTCAGTAGACCGTATCTATCGCAGTAAAACCGTCCTTGACGTCGAGTTATCAGGCTATAAGATAATGGAAACACTGATGGAGGCACTCATTGGAGCGGCTGTGGAGCCTAACCACTTCCACAGTCAACAACTCATCCGGAGCTTCTCCAGTCAGTATGACATCCAAAGCTCGGATCTTGAAACACGCATTATGGCAGTCTTAGACTACATCAGTGGCATGACAGACATCTATGCCTTAGACATCTACCAGAAGATAAATGGTATCAGTCTACCCATCGTTTAGCCCACGCCCACGCCTTTCCACAAGGCAAAGAGGGATGACACTCCTAAGAATCACGCCCCTAACTCCTAATAAAGAACAATGGAAAATCAATATAAAAAGACCTTCCCCGACCTCATGGTAGGGAAGAAAATCATCTATGTACACGGCTTCATGTCAGCCGGTTCCACCCACACAGCACAAATACTAAGGGACTATATGCCCCAAGCTACCGTCATTGCACCCGACTTACCCATACATCCAGAAGAGGCAATGGCACTCCTTAGGAATCTTGTTGACGCCGAGCAACCCGACTTAATCATAGGTACTTCCATGGGCGGAATGTACACCGAGATGCTATATGGCACCGACCGCATTTGTGTGAACCCTGCTTTTCAGATGGGCGCAACCATCACCGAGAGCAATATGATGGGCAAGCAAGTATTCCAGAACGTACGTCAAGACGGAATACAAGAGGTCATCGTGACCAAAGCTCTCGTCAAGGAGTACAAGGATATGACGGAGAATTGCTTCAAGCAGGTTGACGCAAAGGAGCAAGAACGTGTCTTCGGACTATTCGGCGACGCTGACCCTATCGTACACACATTCGATCTCTTCAGCCAGCATTACCCACAGGCTATCCACTTCCACGGCGAACATCGGCTCATTGAGAAGGCTATCTTCCATTATCTCATGCCTGTTATCCGATGGATTGACGACCGACAGGAGGGGCGCGAACGGCGCACTGTTCTCATCGACAAGGATACGCTTGCGGACGCATACGGCAAACCGAAGTCGAGCTTACACAAGGCTTATGAACTATTACTCGACAATTACAACGTCTATTTCGTTTGTCCTGCGCCCACCAATCAGCCCTCTGCTATCAGCGAACAACAGGCTTGGATAGCGGAAACCTTCAGTGCGCCGGCATGGAATCATGCTATTTTTACCAACCAACCGCAGCTCCTATACGGCGATTACCTTATTAGTAGCACCGCCCATGACGACTTCCTCGGTACGGCACTCCGCTTTGGTAGTGACGAATTTAAGACGTGGGAAGACGTTATCACTTACTTTGAACGATTGGGCGGACAATGATTAAACAATATAGCCTATAGGCTCGCAATGTGTTACCAATAGGCTTTGTCGTATTTACCAATAGGATTGCAATATGTTACCAATACGCTCGCAATTCATTTCTAACGTGCCTTACGATATCTTCACCATGGTGACGAATAAGTTTCACCATGGTGAAAAATTATCGTCACCATGGTGATAATTAATCACCACCATGGTGAAAACAATATAGAAGGCGTGCTTTTTCAATGCACAACCATAGGTAAACGAACGCAAGACGTATTGCAAAACAATTCGAAAGGTATTGTGGAAAAAGGCAAACCATATTCCGCAACATCATCATCAACAACAATCAGAGAAACAAGAAAGGCTTATCAACGATGGCACACGAACTCTTCACACGTATTGCTGATATTCTCACGGCTCCGCCAGAAGCCCAAGCACGCATTATGCACGAGACGCTTGTCATAGCATGTTACGAGGGATTGAAAGAGACGAAGCATGGTTTTGGAAACCTCTCATCGCAGGTGGAAGCTCTTTGCAAACTGCATCACATTGCGCCGAAGGACGTTGTGGCAATTCACAAAATGCGTCGGCACAGCAATTCCGCAGCACCTATTCTGCCCGATGACATCGCTTATGATTGTCGAGCACTCGCCCTCTTCGTCTCTGCCGTATTCCAGGAAGCCATCCCCGATACGCTTGTGGGCAAGCTGCCAACGCACGGGCGCATCACGGAGAACATACAGATTGCGAACTACCGATACATCCGTTGCATTGTTAGGGAATGGGATGAGCAGACGATACAGGTTGCCGTAATCAATCAAGACAGCAGTGAGGAGTTATTGACGGTGGACTATATGAACACAGCCGAGTATGTGGACTTTAGTTATCTGCGCTCTCTTCTGCGTGAGGGAATGCAACTCAACTTGCTTGATTGCACTGTCACACGCAAGAAGGTGGTTCCACGTCTGATAGTCGTAGAGCCTGATTATCTCGTAGACATATCCTCCATCGCTAATTGCTTTGAGAGTTATGGGCACCACCCACTGCTCTTTACGGTAAAGCGGATGGACGAGCGACCTAATAACAAGCATATCGTACTGGGTAACTTTGCGGGTTCTGCACTCGACGATATCATCAATCATCCCACAGACTATACCATCAAGGACACCTTCCGTTCGAACTTTCGAGAGAAGGCGTTGGATTTTGCCACCTGTCCCGACTTCAATGCAGTGGAGTTTAAGCAAGCCGCTGAACAACAGGTAGCGAATATTCAGGAGATAGTCAACGAGTTATTCCAGTCGTTCGAGCGTGAGAAAGCCATCTTGGAGCCGTCTTTCGTGTGCGAACGATTAGGTTTGCAGGGACGAATAGACCTCATGACAACCGACTTAAAGCTGTTAGTTGAGCAGAAATCTGGTAAGAATATCTTTATTGAAAGGCAGTATAAGAACCCGCATGGCTCGCTCCATGTGGAGAAGCATTACGTGCAACTCTTGCTTTACTATGGTATATTGCAATACAACTTCCAGCTGAATCCGAAGGATGCACACATAGAATTGATGTATTCGAAATACCCTCTCCCGAACGGGTTACTTGAGGTTGAACCGCTACAAAAGCTCATTCGTGAGGCGATGAAGTTCCGTAATCAAGCCGTCGCAACGGAGTATTGGATGGCGGAGAATGGCTTTCATCGTTTGTTGCCACTAATGACTCCGCAGGTGCTGAATGTTGAGAAGCAGAATGATGCGTTCTATCAACGATACCTCTTACCACAACTTACAGAGGTGCTCGCACCCCTTCATCAGCTAAGCGAATTGGAGCGTGCTTACTTCACACGTATGATGACTTTCGTTATTAAGGAGCAACTGGTATCAAAGGTGGGCGCACAAGAGGGTGTGGGGAATAGTAATGCCGACCTTTGGAATATGCCTCTGGCGGAGAAGAAGGATACGGGAAATATCTACACAGAGCTTACGATAACGGATAAGAGCTGTAGTAGCTCGTTCAACGGATATGATACTATTACGCTCAACGTACCGCAACAGGGCATAGACTTCCTCCCGAACTTCCGCAGGGGGGACATGGTTTATCTCTATGCGTATAAGAAGAATGAGGAACCAGACGTGCGTAAGAGTATTCTCTTCAAAGGCTCTTTACAAGAGATACATACCTCGTCTATCGTAGTGCACCTCAACGATGGGCAACAGAACCCGAATCTTATAGCTGGAGAGTGCTTTGCCTTAGAGCATGCAGGGAGCGATATTGGGGGTACATCGGCTATTCGTAGCCTCTATACCTTCATCACCTCTGATGTGGAACGGCGGCAGTTACTCCTTGGACAGCGTGCGCCACGTGCTGACAAATCCCTTGTTTTGTCGCGTAGTTACCACCCCGATTACGATGAAATCATCTTGAAAGCAAAGCAGGCACAGGACTACTTCCTCTTGATTGGTCCTCCTGGAACGGGTAAGACTTCGCAGGCACTGCAATATCTTGTGCTTGAGCAGCTGGCTGAAAAGCCCAAAGTTCCAAGCACCAATCCCAATGATCAAAGTCCAAAGGTCAATGGGCAAAGTTCTATCCTCCTCCTTGCTTACACGAATCGTGCTGTTGACGAGATATGCAATATGCTTTCTGAGCACGAGCTAGATTACATCCGCATTGGTAACGAGTACAGTTGCGATCCGAAGTATAGTGACCATCTCTTGCAAGAGGTGCTCGATGAGAATACAACCCTCAATAGTATTAAGTCCACCCTATCAGAGGCGCAAATCATTGTAGCCACTACCTCAACGATGAATAGTCGTTCGGCACTCTTTAACATCAAGCACTTTGACCTCGTCATCATTGATGAAGCGAGCCAAATACTAGAGCCGAATATCGTGGGAATACTGACTGCCCGACAGGAGGAAGGGCGTGCGATAGATCGGTTTATATTAGTAGGCGACCATAAACAACTGCCTGCCGTGGTGCAACAGCAGGGGGGAGGCTGATGTGGAGAATACATCGTCTATTCTTGAGAACATCCATCTTTCATCGTGCGCCAACTCCTTATTTGAACGCCTCATCCTCACCGAAAGGGCAGCTGGAAGAACCGATTTCATAGGGACGCTACACAAGCAAGGACGTATGCACCCCGATATTGCCGACTTTGCTAATCGTAAGTTCTATGCAAAGGAACAGCTGGAATGTGTGCCGTTAGCCCATCAGTTGGAAACGGAACTATTTTATAACGAGGAGAGCGAAGATGCTTTAGACAATACACTAAAGGCACATCGCATGATTTTCATTCCTTCTATGCCTTGCAAGCAACTGAACATTTCAGAAAAGGTAAACACTGACGAGGCACGAATCATCGCTGACCTATTGCGCAGATTGTACCGACACATGAGCAAGGACTTCGACCCACAGAAGTCGGTAGGCGTCATCGTTCCATACAGGAATCAGATTGCTATGATTCGAAAAGAGATAGAGCGGCTGGAGATTCCTGCTCTGGAGGGTATTAGCATAGACACTGTGGAACGCTATCAAGGTAGTCAACGTGATGTAATTCTCTATTCATTCACGATTCAGAGTCGTTATCAACTCGATTTCCTAACGGCTAACACGTTCTATGAAGAGGGGCAACCAATAGACAGAAAGTTGAATGTTGCTATCACAAGGGCACGCAAGCAACTCATCTTAACAGGCAATGAGTCTACGCTAAGACAGAACCAACTCTTTGCCGAACTGATTGATTACATAAAAGAAAAAGACGGTTATGTAAGGTTTCACTAAGATGAGATAAGGACTCATCTTAGCGAAACTTTACTTGAGATACAGATTAATTATTCTGATTATGACGAGCCAGGTCTAACGCATCCTTGCGTGTTGTCACCTTGCCCTTGTACCCTCCACTCTTCGATTCGTTCTTCCATACGAAATTAAAACGCATCTCGACGTGGTGCTCATCAATGCGACGAAGATAGACAAAACTGCCTTTCTAGAAGAAGTGATCATCGTAGGTATAGAGCCCATTAACGATAGATCCACCTACTGTCCAGTCTCCTGATTGGGTCAAATCAACCTTCTTTCCCAGCTGACTCAATGGAATGGATATCCCAACAAACTCTCCCGTTAGGCCAAGCGGATAATTGATAGAGGCTTCACCATTAAACTCGCTGTAAAGTACTGGACTGATTTTGTTGTCGTCATCATCGTCACTACTGCAAGAAGCAAAGCTGAAACACATTGTAAGAGTAAACACACTCACTAAGAGGGCATAAGCCCATTTCTGTAAGTTTTTAGACATAATGGTAATTATTTAGGAGTTTATTATCGCCTACAAATGTACGATAATATATTGAGAAAGTAACGGAATCCCAATGATAAAACGTCATAGCCCGTGAGGATATACTCACCTTTACATTGGATTCGGGCTTGAGATTTGCGAAATACTACCACGAATTATGGTTTAAAGAACGATTATTCAACTGATTTTCCGTAACTTTGCAAACAGAATAAAACGACAAACAAAGATGAAGATAGAAGCACAAATTACCGCTGCGGCACGAGCAGCTGTCAAGGAGTTATATGGTGTTGAGGTGCCAGAAAAGATGATTCAACTACAGAAGACACGTAGTGACTTTGAAGGAAACCTTACACTTGTCACCTTCCCTCTACTGAAGACTTCACACAAGAAGCCTGAAGATACGGCACAGGAAATAGGTGAGTACTTGAAGAAGAATTGTAAGGCTATCGCCGACTTCAACGTTGTGAAGGGTTTTCTTAACCTCGTTATTGCTCAAGCGGCATGGGTTGGTTTATTGAACGACATTAATGCGAATGAGAAGTTCGGTGAGATGTCAGTAACTGAAAACAGTCCACTTGTTATGATTGAGTACTCTTCACCTAACACGAACAAGCCTCTCCACCTTGGACACGTGCGTAACAACCTCCTCGGATGGTCATTGGCTCAAATCATGGAAGCCAATGGCAATAAGGTTGTAAAGACGAATATCGTCAATGACCGTGGTATCCACATTTGTAAGTCTATGTTGGCTTGGCTGAAGTGGGGCAATGGTATCACGCCAGAGCAGGCTGGCAAGAAGGGCGACCACTTGATTGGTGACTTCTACGTACTATTCGATAAGCACTTTAAAGAGGAGTGCAAGCAACTGCAAGAGCAGTATGAGAAGGAGGGAATGACCCCCGATGATGCGAAAGCAAAAGCCGAACAAGAGGCTCCATTGATACAAGAAGCACACGAGATGCTCGTTAAGTGGGAACATAATGACCCAGAGGTTCGTGCCTTATGGGAGAAGATGAACAGTTGGGTTTACGCTGGATTCGATGAGACCTACAAGGCTTTGGGAGTTGGATTCGATAAAATCTATTATGAGTCAAATACCTATCTCGTTGGTAAGAAGAAGGTGGAGGAAGGACTCGCCAAAGGGCTCTTCATTCGTAAAGAAGACAACTCTGTTTGGGCTGATCTCACGAATGAAGGCTTAGACCAGAAGCTCCTTTTGCGTAAGGATGGCACATCTGTTTACATGACACAAGATATTGGTACTGCCGAGATGCGCTTCAATGATTACCCTATTGATAAGATGATTTATGTCGTTGGTAACGAACAGAACTATCATTTCCAGGTGCTTTCAATCCTCTTGGATCGTCTGGGTTTCAAGTGGGGTAAGGACTTGGTTCACTTCTCGTATGGTATGGTTGAATTGCCAAATGGTAAGATGAAGAGTCGTGAGGGTACTGTTGTTGATGCCGATGACTTGGTAGCGTCAATGATAGAGAACGCAAAGACACTCAGCGAGGATAAGGTCAATAAACTCGAAGGAATTACCGAGGATGAGAAGAATGAGATAGCACGTATCGTTGGTATGGGTGCGCTGAAGTACTTTATATTAAAGGTGGATGCTCGCAAGAATATGCTCTTCAATCCAGAAGAGTCAATCGACTTCAATGGTAATACAGGTCCATTCATTCAATACACCTACGCTCGTATCCGCAGTATTCTTCGTAAAGCAGAGGCACAGAGCATTGCTCTTCCAGCATCACTCACCGATGACGCACCATTGAATGAGAAAGAGATTGCGCTCATTCAGAAGCTCAACGACTTCGGTGCAGCTGTTGCACAGGCTGGTATAGACTATAGTCCAAGTGGTATTGCTAACTACTGCTACGAACTGACCAAGGAGTTCAATCAGTTCTATCACGACTATAGCATCCTCAATGCAGATACTGAAGCAGAGAAGATCACCCGTCTCGTACTGGCTAAGAACGTGGCTAAGGTGATTAAGAATGGCATGGCATTGCTCGGCATAGAGGTACCAGAGAGGATGTAGAAGCCCCACAACAAAGGAACACGAAGTCTGGACATATATTATAATAAAAGGTAACAATGGTTAGGACTGAGTGTTCCCACTACCTTTAGAAACCCTTTAATGTTTTATTCATACACGATATGAGATATTTTTTCGCTTCCTTGTTATTCTGCTTGTTACAGATTCCAACATATAGTTCTGCTCAGAATAACGACTCATTAACAGTATCAGACCAGGAATATCGGGCAGCTGTAGAAAGGCTCGTAATGGTATCTGGCGGTCGGAAAGCACTTGAAACAAGCTATCCACTACTAATGGAAAGCCTAAAGAAGACGTGTTATTACGTCCCAGATGAGATTATGAAACAAATAGAAGAGAAGTTCAGAACCGTTTTCTTCGATAATATAAATGAGCTATATGTGCCTGTTTACAAAAAGTATTATACGTTAGAAGAGCTGAAAGCGTTCGCTGACTTCTTTGAAACTCCATTAGGGAAAAAGGTGGCAGCAACGACACCTCTGCTTACAAAAGACCTATTCGAAGCAGGTCAAGAAGCAAGTAAAAATATTATCAAAGAGGTTCTCAAGGATCTAAACTTAGATGAAAAGGAGTCTTCAGAAAAGTGATATTGAATCGTTTATAAGCAGATGAACACTTTACACAACCCTCCTTCGTATCGCAATGACACTATACTTCCACTACCAATGGATGTTCGAGGGGCTTCTTGGGCTGTCGACGCAGCCTGTTCTGGAAACCCTGGTCCTATGGAATATCAATGTATTGACTTACAAACAGGGGCTCAAGTCTTCCATTTCGGACCAGTACAAGGTACGAATAACATCGGAGAGTTCCTCGCTATTGTGCATGCTTTAGCCTTGATGGAGAAACAGGGAATCAAGGATAAAATCATCTATAGCGATTCGTATAACGCCATTCTGTGGGTTAAGAAGAAGAAGTGTAAGACGACATTAACCCGTAATTCCGCAACAGAACAGCTGTATCAAGTCATTGCACGGGCAGAACAATGGCTCATGACACACAACGTCACCACTCCTATTATCAAATGGGAAACAAAGCAATGGGGCGAGATTCCTGCGGACTTTGGTAGGAAGAAGTAATAATATCAGCCTCAGCAAGAGAAGGGAATATGTAACAACAATATTTTAGATAGAACATGACTGCATTAGGGAATACAATCTCATCAATTACAACAAAAGCTCCAGTAAGTCGAAACTTGCTGGAGCTTTTACTATATCATAAGGTGATAAGTAACCTTATCTTATGGTTTTCTATTTATCCGTAGATAATGTTGCCGTTCTCATCCTTGTACTCATCAAGACCCTTCTCATAGGTTGCCATGGCACGAAGACTCATACCAACGTTAGAGAAGCCACCATCATGATAGAGGTTCTGCATCGTCACCTTACGAGTGAGATCAGAGAACATTACGATACAATAGTCGGCACATTCATCCGCACTAGCATTGCCCAATGGAGACATGCGATCGGCAAAGTCGAAGAGTTTATCCATACCCTTTACACCAGAACCAGCGGTTGTCATGGTTGGTGACTGCGATATGGTATTGATACGAACATGGTGCTCACGACCATAAATATAGCCAAAGCTACGAGCTATACTTTCAAGTAAAGCCTTTGCATCAGCCATGTCGTTGTAACCATAGAACGTACGCTGAGCAGCTACATAACTCAATGCGACGATTGAACCATACTCACTGATAGCATCAAGCTTCTTAGCACTTTGAATCATCTTATGGAATGATACAGCTGAAATGTCAAGTGTTGTATCAAGCAACTTATAATCCAAATCATCATAAGTGCGGTGCTTACGAACGTTAGAGACATACCGATTGAATGGAGTACGAAGTCAATCTTACCGCCAAGTATCTCCATTGAACGCTTAAACACGTTCTCCAAGTCTTCTACATTAGTAGCATCTGCAGGAATAACCTCGCAATTTAACTTCTCAGAAAGGGCACTCACCGTACCCATTCTCACAGCGACAGGAGTGTTAGAAAGGGTTATTATTGCACCTTCTTCTACTGCTCTTTCAGCTACTTTCCATGCAATTGACTTGTCATTGAGGACTCCAAAAATAATACCTCGTTTACCTTTTAATAAGTTGTAACTCATATTCTTCGTTGTTCAAATTTGGTGTAAAGGTAAGAAGAAAAGGTCGATTTGCCAAGAGTTTATAGATAAATAACGTCATTCGTACTATCTAGATAAGACAAATCAAGTGGTTACATAACATTAATAATGGTGTTTATGTTCTCGGTCGTATGCTGTAATCACACGCTTAATCTGATCTATCTGGGCTTTATCGTAAGGGGGGAAGATCGGCTTCTTTCAGCTTCTTCTCGACCAGAGATAGCAGTGTTTCTTTATTTTGATAGAACGTTAAATGCGGGTTAGCACCATGTTCCAAAAGACAGACAACGATGGGATAATGCTCGCTTATCATCGCTAGGGCAACAGCTGGAGCATCGTTATAAGTGATATTATCTATCGTGTATTGACCTTGATAATTTACATCTGCACCATGTTGCAACAATAGTTTTACAATAGGAAGTGTGCTCCATGAAGCAGCCTCACTCAATGGTTCTACACTGATCGTATCGCCTGCATTGGGAGAAAATATCCGTTGATACTCTTTCAACTGAACACGCACTGGCTTCACCATAGCCCCATGACGCAGTAATTCCTCTGCTATCTTGAGTTGCTCTTCAGTGGGATTCTCCTTATTGCAAAGGCTTATCAATGCCGTTTTACCTTCTAACCATTCATAGAGGTTAGGGTTGGCACCATGGCGCAATAAGGTTCTTACTATAGCTAAATGACCATCCATGCAAGCAAACATCAACAGACTTTGACCATAGATAGTGTCCTGATAATTCACAAGTGTTGGTTGAGTGGATAAGATACGATTGATCTCCATCGTATCATTAGCCTGCACCGCAGTGGCAAGTTCGGCAACAGGTGTATTGCGGAATATCCTATAATCATACTCATCCAATGTAGAAGGATCAACAGGACGAAGACTTATCCAGGTTATTAATAAGCTGATAATCAATGTGAAAAGGACGTGAGGAAGAATCGAGATATACGCTTTATGATAACGTCGATACAGAGCACCACTCAACTTAACAACGCCTATGAGCCACAAAGAATAGGAATTAATGAGGAAGAAGATACCGAGAGCCTCCAATTCACTTGGCGGATTGTCAAATAAGAAGATAGACCCATAAATACTAACGGAGCCAACAGAACGGGCAAAAGGAATGCCCAAGATAGGACTCTTAGCCATAGAGGAAGGTTTTTGTCAACGATACTTTTTTCCATAAAACGATATGAATTATCTGCGACAAAGATACTATTTTCTACCGTATATCTATACTATAAACGTTAGGAAAAGGTTGCTGTCAATCTTAAAATATAGCCAATATTGTGAGGAAAGAACATTTAGAATGACAAAGAAAATGACAGTGTAACCATAAAACTCAAAACGTTTGAATAAGAGCTAAGCCTCTCTTTACCTCCACGAAAGGCTTTCTTCCCTATAAGCAAAGCCTACGCTTCACAGGAACTAAGGCTCTCTTGCTGAAGATATGCACACACCTTATTAATTAAGTAAGCAAAAGGTATCGAGGAACTATATGCCAGTTAGCTTCTTTTCTTCATATTCTTGCTCGCTAATCAGCACTTCTGTTGCTTCTTGTTGCTTGTTATCTTCTTCATTATCAGAGAGCAATAAGAGGAAATCATAGTCTTCCAAATCACAAACGACACCCTTATCTATACAGAACGAATCTGTGACATTCCCCGCCTCATAACGCAAGTAATAGTTTACACCATTACTCTCTCCATGGATAAATTGCCGGACTTTCGATAGTTCATATTCATCTACCATGTGTTCCATGAAAGCTTGTACTTTAGGAAGATAAGACCTTGCATTACCAGTGGACATTATCAAACTAATGTGTAAATAAAAATACTTTACATGTGGATTGAAAGTCAGTTTAGAGTTTCTAGCCCCCAACTCATGGTGAAGATAATCCTCTAATCGCTCAATGATAGTCGCACACAAATCCCTTGCCGTGGCTTCAGGTAATGACAAACAAACACTCCAAACCATCACTGGACTAAATTGCCAAGTATTCATAGGATCATCTAATGAACAAACATAACGTACCCGATTCCGCAAGAAACTATGGTAGACTAGCTTCTTATCTGTCACCTCCTTATCCAATGATCGCACAATCTTTGTAAACTCCCGCTCGGCATTTGTCAACGACGAGAACAATATAATAAGAGCTATCAACACCATCTTTATCAATTGTCCCCAGTCTTCTACACCCAGCCATGCCATCACTTTCCACAGCAAGAACACCATTACAATAAGCATTCCTACCAACTTAATCACTCTTAAAGTATCTCTTTCACCATCTCTTAACCCTTTGAACTGAAGGAAACCATGGTTAACACACACCTAATGGACACAAAGGTATATAAAAAAAGCTTGATAATCAAGAGACTATCAAGCTATCTTTTGTACCCAGACCCGGGCTCGAACCGGGATGGGTTGCCCCACTGGTGTTTGAGACCAGCGCGTCTACCTATTCCGCCATCTGGGCTTGGCTTGCTGTTTAAGAACAACGAGTGCAAAGGTAGATAGATTTTCTGAATGTGACAAATTTTTGAGTGATTATTTCAAGACAGGGGCATGATTAATTAGAGTTTAGGGTATTTAACACTGAAAGATTTGGTAGAATAAGATATAAAAGGTAACTTTGGAGAAAAGACATAAACAGGTTAGCTTAAACAAATTATGACTACGACACAGAACAACTATTGTGTAATACTAGCTGGAGGGAGGGGTCGTCGCCTATGGCCAAGCAGTCGGAACAATTATCCAAACAGTTTATTGATTTCTTCGGTGTGGGTCGCACACAGCTTCAACAGACCTTCGATCGCTTCTCTCAGATTCTTCCAAAAGAGAATATATACATCAATACTAGCCGAGATTACCTTGACATCGTACGCGAACAACTCCCAGAAGTATCCCTTGACCACATCATGGCAGAACCTATACACCGTAATACGGCACCAAGTGTAGCATGGGCAGTGCACCGCATATCAATGTTTGATCCACGTGCAAACCTCATCGTATCTCCTTCCGATCAGAGTATCATCAATGAAGAAGCATTCCATCGTGATATCACCGAGGGCTTATTATTCATAGAGAAGAACGATGCCTTACTCACGATGGGAGTAAGTCCAACGCGCCCAGAACCTGGTTATGGATATATTCAGAAAGGTGTTTATACTGGTCAGAACGATATCTATAAGGTGCAAGCCTTTACTGAGAAACCTGACAGAGAGTTTGCTAAAATGTTCATGACAACTAAGGAGTGGTATTGGAATACAGGCTTATTTCTTGCCAACATACACTATCTTTGGCAATGCTTTACGAACTTTCTTCCATCCGTCATACGCAGTGAGGAACAAACAAGAGAGATAATGAGTATTGAGGAAGAAGATGTCTTTATGCAAGAGAACTTCTCGCTTTATCCGAATATATCACTAGACTATGGTCTACTTGAGAAATCGAATAACACCTATGTAAAGAAGTGTCATTTCGGGTGGGCTGATATAGGTACTTGGCACGGAATCTATGAGACAATGAGCAAGAAGGAAGGCGATAACGTCATTATAGACTCCGATGTCATCTTAGAAAACTCAGCCAATAACGTTATCAAATTACCGAAAGACAAATTAGCTGTCATCAATGGACTCGATGGTTATATAGTAGCAGAAAAGGACAATGTTTTATTTATCTGTAAGAAAGAAGACTCCTCTGCACTTGTGAGGAAATATGTCAATGAAGTACAGATGATTAAAGGAGACAAATTTATCTAACCTCCCTCTCCTATCCATCTCTGCTTTCATCTGACAATACGTAACACCAATTATAAACAAGAACGAGGACATACACCTTATTATATATGTCCTCGTTTTTGTTATCTACGAACAAACAAGACTCTATTTATCTAACTCCTGGAATGCTTTAAATATCTTTGCAGCTATTTCCTGTTGCTCTTCAGCCTCAACTTTTACATGATGTTTGAAATCAACATCAGCCTCACTATTCATTGGCAATAGGTGGATATGAGCGTGATTAACTTCTAACCCCAACACAACTTGTGCCACCTTCTTACAAGGAAAGACCTCCTTTATAGCACGGGCAACCTTTTTTGCAAAGACTTCAAAGGCTGCCAAATCCTCATCACTCATATCGAAGATATAATCAATCTCCTTACGAGGAACCACCAAGGTGTGCCCCTTCGTTACAGGATCAATATCCAAGAAAGCATAGAACTGATCATTCTCTGCACATTTGTAACTAGGAATCTCACCTGCTGCAATCTTACTAAATATTGTCATAAAAAGCCTCCTTACTGATTAAACATCAATTGAAATCTTATCTATACGCAACTTGATTGTTCCGCGAGGAATTGTTATCTCAACCTCATCCCCTACCTTCTTATTCAACAAGCCCTGCGCAATAGGTGTCTTTATTGATATCTTATTTTGCTTTAAATTAGCCTCCGTTTCACTTACGATAGTGTACTTCATCTTAGCCTTAGTCTTAACGTTTGTCATCTCAACTGTGGACATAATCTGTACAGCCTCAGTGCTTAAACGTGACACATCGACTATCTTTGCTTGCGCAACAGTCATCTTCATCTCTGCAATACGAGCCTCTAAGTGGCGCTGAGCCTCCTTTGCTGCATCGTATTCAGAGTTCTCACTCAAGTCACCCTTATCAGCAGCTTCAGCAATAGCAGCCGATGCCTTAGGGCGTTCAACAGACTCTAAATACTGCAAATCGGCTACGAGTTTATCGTAACCTTCCTGTGACATATAAGCCATAATATCTCTTTTTAAATAATTAATACGTTTTTCAATAGACATAAAAAACATAGAATTCCAACATAACTTACCAATGTCGGAATCCCATATCCTCAAATGTCTTAATCTTTATATTCTGCTGCAAAGATAGCTCTTAAATATGAGATAGCAAAGTTTTAGAGGTTAAAAATACTTTTAAAAACAAATATCTATATAGCTGCTAACCATCGATTACTATTAAACTAACACATTTGTAGGTATAAAAGAGGGATCTTTATTACTATTTGAAGATATATAATAAATTACGCTTGATATATATCAATAAATCAAGTAAGACGTAAAAAAGACAATAAAAAACTTGCATGTATAAAGAATACTACCTATCTTTGCATCGTGTTTTTCATAGTATTAGATTTAAGGTTAACAAAGGTTGGACTACAGCGGTAGTCCTTTTTTTATATCCTTAGGTTTCATCTAGCCAAGAAATCGAGACTAATACGCTTATAATTAGGAGTGTTGCGGCACATAAACAAAGACTTTTACCCATACTGATTGAGTCTTTATCCTGTCTTGTAAGAAGCATATCTCAATCATACAAACGAGTATCTAAGACAGATATTATTATTTTTTAAATTAGAGGAAACGCCCTTCTCCATTCAAAAAGAGCGTTTTCTTGACGTGAAAAGAGGCTCTCTTCTTATGAAAGAAAGCCTCTCTTTATCAATAGACCAATAATACATGAATCAGAAACAACAGCTTATACAAAACAAAAATGCTTCGAATCCCACTTTATATGTGGGTTCGAAGCATCATTATTAATCATATTAAGAAACGCTATTTATCTATTACGAATCATGTTCAAGAAGTATTCATGCACGTGTGTATCTGCATCTAATTCAGGATGGAAAGCTGTCACCAGCTGGTTACCTTGTCGTGCGGCTACAATCCTATCATCCACCTTTGCCAATACTTCCACAGCCTCTGTAGCTTCTTTTATATAAGGAGCTCGAATAAAGGTCATCGGTATCTGACCTTCAATCCCCGCAAATGTAGACTCCACTCTAAAGCTACCTAGCTGCCTTCCATAGGCATTGCGCGCTGTAGTTATTTGCATTGTACCCAATCGAGGAGGTGCAGGAGCAGTTTCACTATTGCCCTCCACGTCACGAGAAAGGAGTATCAAGCCCGCACAAGTGCCAAAGACTGGTAAGCCATTCTCTATTTCTTCACGAATAGGCGATAATAATTCTAATTCGTCCAAGAGTTTTCCTTGCGTCGTACTCTCGCCTCCTGGGATAATCAAAGCATCTTTCTCCTGTAACCAATCCTGCTTTTGACGCACTTCAAAGCAGTCTACTCCTAGCTTGCGGAGTATCATCTCATGTTCAAGGAATGCCCCTTGCAAAGCAAGAACAGCTATTCTCATTGTCCACGTTCAGCCATGAGCACCTCTATCTCATGCTCGTTGATACCCACCATAGCCTCACCTAGGTCTTCAGATAACGCTGCCAAAGCCTTCGGATCATTATAGTTTGTAACGGCTTTCACTATGGCTGCGGCACGCTTAGCAGGGTCTCCACTCTTAAAGATACCCGATCCCACGAATACACCTTCAGCACCCAGTTGCATCATCAAAGCGGCATCGGCAGGTGTTGCCACACCACCAGCTGCGAAGTTAACCACTGGTAGTTTGCCATGCTCATGCACGTATTCCACCAAGTCATAAGGCACCTGCAACTGCTTAGCAGCCTCATACAACTCATCCTCTCGCTTGCTTACCAGTTCACGAATCTGGCTCTGCATCAGTCTCATGTGACTCACTGCTTGCACCACATCACCCGTTCCAGGCTCCCCTTTCGTTCGAATCATTGTAGCGCCTTCAGCGATTCGGCGCAATGCTTCTCCTAAGTTACGAGCACCGCAGACAAACGGTACATCAAACTGGTTCTTATCGATATGATAGATGTTATCAGCAGGCGACAACACCTCACTCTCATCGATATAATCAATCTCAATTGCTTGTAAAATCTGAGCCTCAGCAATGTGTCCAATGCGGCACTTAGCCATCACAGGAATAGTAACTGCTTGCTGAATACCCTTGATCATCATAGGGTCACTCATACGTGAAACACCACCTGCTGCACGAATGTCAGCGGGTATTCGCTCTAAAGCCATTACTGCACAAGCACCCGCAGCTTCGGCTATTCGCGCCTGTTCAGGTGTAGTTACATCCATGATAACACCGCCCTTTAACATCTGAGCGAGATTACGATTTAATTCTTGTCTATTAGTCATATTGATTTGATATTAATGTTTTCTCCATTCTGTCGGAGCCTGTCCCATCTGCTTCTTAAAGAACTTTGAGAACTGAGCTTGCGAACTAAAGCCAAAGTCATAGGCTATTTCTTGGATAGTTGATTGCGTTGTACGCAACTGACAGGACAATGCCTCTGCCAGCGTGTGATCGATGATACTCTTCGGAGACTTGCCTGATATGCGATGAGCCACTTGTGAGAGATAACGTGGCGAAACGTTCAGGCAGTCTGCATAAAGGCTACATCACGGTTTGTTCGATAGTGCTTCTGTACTGCTTCTAAGAACTCGTTGTACAGCTGACTACTGCGCCCACTTAGGTCGCTCTTGCGTGCAACGAGTGTTCGAATGTATTCCTTTGCATGCTTTATAGCATCTTCCATCGTTTCATCTTGGCTTAGATAAACCGCAAGAGCCGATGAGAAACTATTTGAAAGACCATGCTGTAACACTTCATCCAGCACTAATGAGCGTACACCTTGCTTATTAGCACTTAGCGAAGCTGTCGTTTCTGAATCCTGTAATGAGGTACAATTAAAAATGCGTTCGGCATCACTTTCACGCAGTATGACCATAGAACAAAGAGGCAATAAGCGGTGACGAATCTGCATAATAACGTCATCTGTCATCAGTCGGTCACCATTGCTTGCCGTCACAATGGGGTCATAAATAATGTGATGAGGTCTGTATTTCGATAGAGCTTCTACAATGACAGCAAGCGTATCGGTCGTTCTTATCATACCAATCTTCACCGTATCGGGCTGCATATCATTGATGATTGCTTCTATCTGACCCTTTACAATATCAGCAGGAAGATCATAGAAAGCCTGAATACCCACGGTATTCTGCACCGTAATTGACGTGACAGCAGACACGGCATAACCACCCAATGCGGCTATCGTTCTGATGTCAGCTTGCACACCAGAGCCTCCCGTACTATCTGAACCAGTTATTGTGAGTATTGTCTTCAATGGTCTTTAATTATATTTTGACTACAAAGTAAAGAGAAAATATCCATTCCTGCAAGACTTGTTCCTATATTGACAAGAAAAACTAAAGTTATGACCTCTTTTGTTACTCATACCTCTTATTATTAAAGCACACTACCGAATGAGACTAAAAGAATCTAGGAACTATTAGGGAGGTAATGGTTGATAACAATAGAGAAGAATACCTACAAACAGGTATTGCGTCGTTAACAATAAACAACTAAATTTGTCGCAGATTTACAAACTCATATACTATAATGAATAAAATCTTAATGTTTTTGATTGCTTTGATGTGTTCGCTCGCATCAATGGCACAAGGAACCGATGCCATGTTATTCGGTGACGTAAAGGCAAAAGAGGGTGGACAACATCTTCCACATGCCACAATTAGAGTGAAAGGTACAAACCTTAAGACTCAATGTGATGGTACAGGACACTTCAAACTAAGTAACTTACCACTCGGAAAACAAACTATCATCGCCACACTGGATGGTTATCAATCCCAGGAGAAGGAGGTAGTTATGACCGAGAGCAAAGGTACTGATGTTTATTTCGAGCTTGAGAAAGACCCATTGGAACTTAGTCAAGTGGTGGTAACAGGTACTCGCACAAGTCATTTTATTAAGGATGTGCCTATCAGAACAGAAGTTCTTACATCTCAAGCCCTCACTAAGAAGAACGCACAAAACCTCTATGAAGCTCTAGAAGGTGTACCAGGAATCCGCGTAGAACAGCAATGTCAGTTCTGTAACTTCTCTGAGGTACGTATGCAAGGGCTTGGTGCAGAGCATACACAGGTGCTTATTGATGGTGAACCAATATACTCTGGACTTGCAGGAGTATATGGTCTTCAGCAGATGGGAACGAATGATATCGACCGACTTGAGGTTGTAAAGGGCGCAGGCTCTGCCTTGTATGGAAGTAGTGCAGTAGCTGGTGCCATCAATATCATCTCTAAGGAACCAACCTTCGAGCCTACCATCAATGGTGATATACAATTCGGTAACTATGGCTTTAAGGGCTATAAAGGCTCTGGCTCTATGCGTTACAACAACATTGGCATCAGTGTCTTTGCACAAAGAGCAGAGATGGATGCCATCGACGAGACGCAAGACGGGCTTACTCGTAAGGAGGTGAAGCATAAGGATGGGGTATCTGATCGTGTAAACGAAACGATGAATAACCTTGGTTTCAACCTCTACTTCTATCAGCCATTTGCAAAGAATGATAAGCTTGTGTTGCGTGGTAAGGCTATAGACGAGCATCGATTCGGTGGAGTTATGACCAATAATCAATATTTGAACCCCTATACTGATCAGACAGAGGACATCCGCACGAATCGACTCTCTGCTGATTTGACTTATAACCTACCACTGGGTGCGCATTCAGAGTTGAATCTTTCAACCGCATACGTATACCACAAGCGCAATGCAACGAATGATACTTTCCTCCATGACTACATGGATTCGCACAAAGATCCAGCACATCCAGATGAGGACGGAGCTACTCCTCCTGTAGAGATGATGCGCCCTTACATTGCTAAGGAGCACACGGTAACTCCTTCGCTCACCTTCACTTCTATCTTAGATAAGCATACATTACTTGCAGGAGTGCAGGCTTACTTCACTCGCTTACGTGAGACTGGTTTGTATGTAATCTCTGCTGAAGACGAAAAGACAAGTCCTTATTATGGCGTACCATACACCTCTATCGGTAAGAAGCACGCTAACGAGGTTGGTTTCTTTATACAGGATGAATGGAACGTAACACCTAAGTTGACCGTTGTTCCTGGTATTCGCCTCGACTCTCACAGCTCTGGTGAAGAGTATACTACCAGTGTGAAGGTATCAGATAGCGCTTTCCCATCAACGAAGTTCAGCAAGACAACCATCAATCCACGCATTGCTGTGAAGTATGAAGTTACCCCATCGCTCATCCTCCGTGCGAATATTGGAACAGGATTCCGTGCTCCTTATGGTTTCTCAGAGGATCTCCACCTATGCAGTGGTTCACCACGTGTATGGAAGTCATCTAACTTGAAAGGCGAACGTGCCATCAGTTATAATCTTTCGGCAGACTATTATAGCAAGCAGTATCAGTTCAGTATAAATCTATTCCGCACCAACCTAAAGGATAAGATACAATTCTCTCCTGCCGACGATGAGGTTAAGAAGTTTGGATACTCGTATCAATGGGAGAATGTAGATGATGCTTACGTACAGGGAGTAGAGCTTGGTGCAAAGGCAAGTATCGCTCGTAACCTCACAGCAGGCGTCAACTGGACATTCAATCAAGGTAAGTTTAAGCACGAACGTGCCGAATGGTCTGACCCAAATGATGAGTCAGTAAAGGAGTTCCCACAGCGTCTTAAATACGCTAAAGAGAGTCGTTACATCTCTCGTTTCCCTGGTATGACAGGCGACTTCGATATCGACTACACTCCTGGCACATGGACTTTCTCTCTCGCAGGATCATTACAAGGTAGCATGTACATCGACTATAACTCCGAAGACGCAGGTCAGAACTCTAAGATCAAGAAGACTTCTACGTTCATGCTATTCAACTGCCGCGCTTCAAAACGCTTCGGAATGTGTACCATCTATGCAGGTGCTAAGAACATCTTTAGCTATATCCAAGATGAGAAACACACGGATGACGCTGCCTTTATGTACGCCCCAGTCTATGGTGCAACATGGTATGTCGGTCTCAGTGTGAAGCTATAACTCTCTGATCATTTATATAGTAAGAGCCGTATTGTCTGGTTGACAATACGGCTCTTTTTTGTCGCTATTACATACGTGTAATATCCATCAAGACATTCCTCTTTATGGGAGTAAGCTAACTAATTCAAGCCTTGAGACTGTGTGTTTCAGAGCCCGAGACTGTGTGTTTCAGAGCCTGAGACTGTGTGTTTCAGAGATTTGAGACTGTGTGTTTCAGAGCTTGAGACTGTGTGTTTCAGAGCCTTGAGACTGTGTGTTTCAGAGATTTGAGACTGTGTGTTTCAGAGATTTGAGACTGTGTGTTTCAGAGATTTGAGACTGTGTGTTTCAGAGCCTGAAACTCTATGTCTCAAAACATGAAACAATAAGTGTCATGGTATGAATCCAATTTGAATAGGTGCATAAAAAGACATAAGACGCATGAGAAAGGAAACAAGGGAGAAAGAATGCGGAAATGTATTAGACAAAGAGCGCGAACAGGATTCAAAAGGATTTAAATAAGAATAGCTCCCTCTCCGAACAGAGAAGGAGCGTTTAATGAGTATGCCTTAAAGCATTAATGCGTTGCCCGATAATAGGGTGAAGCGGCGAAAGCACTTGTCACTTTCGTGTTTACAGATGGGTCGGAAATGGTGATACCAGAGTAGGTGTTGATGGGATAAACTGTACCACTAGAACTGGTAACAGCTGAGAAATAGGACGGTGTATGTCGTTTGTAAGGGACAAGCAGATTGAGCTGATAGCGGAATTGAGATAGAAGGATTGGCTCGTTAACAGCCATCTTTTCAACATAATCTCCCATATCGAAGAAGATAGAAGGATTATATCCATCCATCGTTTGAATATTAGTGACTGGCACCGAGACAAGGTTTGTTGAATGGTTTATTTGTCGCATGATATTCACCATCCCATCCGCTTGAGAACAATCAATGACACTGATTGTTCCGTATGGATCAGTGTAGGTGCTATAGAAGTTATAGAACTCGTCTACAACGTTCTGATAGTTTGGATTAGACTTAGAAAGCTCATTCCATAGCTGCTCATAAGGCATGCCATGCGCCATAATCTCCGTTGGGCAACCAATAAGATAATGCGCACTATGTCGCAACTCGTAGGCTACCTCAATCGTTGACATATAACAATCATCAAAGAGGATATACTGCATTTTACCTATGCCCGATTGTGCAATACCTCGATCTAAGATAGAAATATCAGTCTTGTAAGTATCACCACCAAACCAACGGGTCAACGGAACAGACTCTACATCACGCCGTCTTCTGCGCAAGGTGTTCGAGAAACTGCTGCGTGTTCCGGCATAGGACGGAAGCCAACCCATACCATGACAGCCCACTATCATTGAGTAATTGCGTGCTGGTGCGTATGCTTTCACACGGGTGAGAAGACTACTTATCCAGCGAGATGTATTCAGTTGCTGGTTGGGCTGCGTGTTATCAAACTTTGCCAATGTATCATCGACACACTGACCACTTTGATACTTTACATTGATCAATGCGCCCTTCTCTGGGGCTTCGGATATAAACACAATCAATCGTTTATTGCCTAATCTGCCCTCGTTCACTATGGCTTGCTTCATGTCCTGCAGGTTGTCTTGGAAGAAGTTATACAGACTTCCAGGGTCGCCCGACCATGGCATATAAACAATGATGGTATTATCTACCTCATTAGTACCGCCACCATCTGGTAGAGGGTCATCAGTGCAAGAAGCCAACACAAAGAGTGCTATCAGCTGTAAGAAAAAGATGAGTCTCTTCATTTTGTCATTATTAAAACTCAAAATAGATAATCTTTATCCATAAGGGTATGCGTTTTCAGCAACGCTGTGAACCCTTTCCTTTTATAAAGGGAAAGCCTTGCAACATCACAAGAGATGTGGTAAGGCTTTCCATAATCGTATTGGGAGTAAGTCGAATGACTTACTTTACAATAATCAAAGAGTAATTCTTCTTACCTTTCTGGACGAGAAGATATTTCCCATCGATGAGATCTTCGGCTGTTACAGGCTGATCGAAAGCCGCAAGCTTCTCCTTATTCAAGGAAACACCACCGCCCTTCACGAGCTTGCGCATCTCACTCTTACTAGGAAAGATCTGCATACCTTCCTGGTTAAATACATCAACGGCAGGCTGCCCAAGAACGTCCTTTGACACCTCATAGTGTGGTACATCCTTAAAGACATCAGCGAAGGTCTGCTCATCTAACTGCAATAAATTCTCTTTCGTACTCTTACCGAATAAGATATTAGAAGCGGCGATAGCCATATCTAGATCCTCTTGCGAGTGAACCATACGAGTAACTTCTTCAGCTAAGCGACGCTGCAATGTGCGGCGACCAGGGTCTTGACGATGCTCTTCGATAAGCCCATCTATAACATCTTTCTCAAGTGATGTGAAGATCTTAATGTACTTCTCAGCATCATCATCGCTCACATTCAACCAGAACTGATAGAATGCGTATGGTGTTGTGCGATTTCGATCAAGCCAGATGTTACCACTCTCTGTCTTACCAAACTTCTTTCCGTCAGCCTTAGTAATTAGTGGACAAGTAAGGCAATAAGCCTCAGCCTCACTACCAAGAGTACGACGAATAAGCTCGGTACCAGTGGTCATATTACCCCATTGGTCATTACCACCAAGTTGCAACTTAACGCCGAATTTCTCATATTGATATAAGAAATCGTACCCCTGCAAGAGCTGATAAGTAAACTCTGTAAAGCTTAGTCCATCACGAGCCTCACCATTGAGACGCTTCTGAACACTGTCTTTAGCCATCATATAGTTGACTGTGATGTGCTTACCCACTACACGAGCAAAGTCCAAGAAGGTGAAGTCCTTCATCCAATCATAGTTATTCACCATCTCTGCCTTATTGGCTTCGTTGCCATCAAAGTCTAGGAACTTACTAACCTGCTTCTTGATAGCCTCTTGGTTATGATATAGTGTTTCAGCATCGAGGAGATTACGTTCCTGGCTCTTACCTGACGGATCACCAATCATGCCCGTAGCACCTCCTACGAGTAGATAAGGCTTATGTCCACAACGCTGCAAATGGCGTAGCATCATAATACCACACAAGTGTCCAATATGCAATGAGTCAGCTGTTGGGTCTGTACCTAAGTATGCTGAAACCATCTCTTTCTGGAGTAATTCCTCTGTACCCGGCATTATTTGAGCCAGCATACCACGCCAACGGAGTTCTTCAACAAAGTTCTTCATCTATATTCTTTATTTATGAAAAGGGTAAAAGACATAGGGTGATTGGAAACCAACCAATGCATCAAAGCCCTTATCCTATATTGATATTCTATAATTATTACGTATTGGTAGCCCTGTTATTGTACCTTAGTAGTATTCTTTCTTACGGCACAGGGTCATATCCACTGCCACCCCAAGGATTACATCTCAGTATTCTCCAAATTGCAAGAGCAAGTCCTTTGAAAGGTCCATGCTTCATTATTGCTTGTCTGGCATACTCTGAACATGTGGGGGTAAAGCGACAAGACGGGGGCGTGAAAGGTGAGATAAACTGGCGATAGAACAATATTGGGAGTATTAATAACCACGACAAGCCACGTGACAGAAAGCTAGAACCTTCTTAAAAGGATTCTTGTATTGCCTATCCTGCTGTATTCTATCGTCTTCAAGTTCTTTCATTAGATACGTTCTCCTATACGATGAAGTAAGTTCTCCACTCTTTCTTCAACAGTAACAGAACTTGTCAACTCATTAGAAAGCCAAATAAAGGCTATGAGTAATCGCTTATTGGTCATCTCTGCCATACGTGGGAAGAGTAACTGTTTATGCTTCCGATAAGCCTCACGTACCTGCCTCTTCACTCGATTACGCTTCACAGCACGTTTGAAATGCTTCTTAGGAACACTGATTAAAACCTGCACATCCACCATAGAGGACACATTCTCTATATGCGTATCAACATTCCTTGCCTCCGTTCCATCAGTCAGTCGGTATACAGCTTTCAATGGGAAAGACGTCATAGCATGGCTACCACCTGTACCAAAGAGCGTATCTATGAGCTTCTTACTACACAATCGCTCTTCTTTCCTCAGTCCTTCTCCCTGCTTCTCCATACTACTCAGTTACGGATTCCAGCTCTATTCCCATTCAAAACATGAGAAAAGAACCATCTATTACTTGCTCATCTTTTGCTTTCCAAGAAGTCCCTCAAAGCTCCAGTCATAGAGGTGTACTGCTTTGAAGGAGCCTGTAAGTCCAATCTCAAGCCCTGCGCTTCAACCTCCTTAGCCGTTGCAGGACCAAAAGCAGCTACCTTTATATCACCTTGCTTAAAGTCTGGTATATTCTCTTTCAATGCCTTTACACCCGTAGGACTAAAGAAGATGAGCATGTCATAGTCGAAGTTCTTCACCTCTTCGTCCGTCAGTCCGTTGCTAACCGTACGATACATTACACACTCCTTATGCTTTAGCTTGTTAGCATCTAACAACTCCGAAATAGAATCTGTATGTACAGAACTTTGCGGAACAAGGTATTTCTCTTCCTTTATGCTTCAGCATTGTTGGAATCAAACTATCAATCTTTCCTGTAGTTCCAAAGAACACCTTACGCTTACGATACTGCACATACTTCTGGATATAGAGTGCGATTGTCTCAATAACACAGAAGTACTTCATGTCTTCTGGTATGGTTATGCGCATTTCCTTGGCTAGATTAAAGAAGTTATCAACAGCATGTCTCGACGTAAAGACTACTGCAGTATAATCTAACAGATTAATCTTCTGCTGACGGAACTCCTTCGCTGTGAGTCCTTCAACCTTAAAGAAAGGTCTGAAAACAAGCTCCACTCCCAAGTCCGTTGCTATATCGTAATAAGGCGACTTATCGCTTGACGGCTTCGGTTGTGAGACCAAGATCTTATTTATCATTGTGTCCTAAAAGTTTATAATCAAATAGTTATCTGTAATTACTAACATTCCCCATAATACCATCATCGGTATCATTTCGAGTGCACAAAAGTACAAAATTATTTGCAGACTGACAGCTATTCTCTTGAAAAAGATGGTATAACTCTTATAAAGAGTAAGCATTTTAACGAATAAAACAACAATTAGTGCATAAACGAATGCTGCTTGTAACGACAAAGAGAAATATATCTGCAACAGGACTAAAGGGAATAGCAGCACCCCCCTCAAGAGATGATAGAAAGAGCCAAGTACGTCCCCATTGTCCATTACTTTTACTATCAAAGAACACCCAGTTTACGAGTTTATAAAGCAGATTCTTTATAAAGAAATACCCCATAAAGATGCCAAAGAAGCATCCAATAACACTCAATTGAGAATCTGTCTGAAGCCCTCCATGACCGCTCCCATGCGCAAAGAAATAATAGAGAATACTAAAAAGTAGCGATGTCTGCGCTATTAAAAAGAGCTGAAACCGAACCTCATACGCTGTTTCTGTGACCACATCTTTACCTCTAGCAACATGAAAGAAACTCTTTATCTGCTTCTCTATGAAATTGCGAGAGACCGAGAATGCAATCATCGCCATCACAAAACAACCTAGAAGTAAGGCTGTCACTGTATTGTCATTACTAACAGCATAGGGCGATGGAACGCCCTGCACACCATCTGCATGTGCGTTTCCACGCCCTAGTTTAAAGTATTTATTTCCTTTAAAATAACCTTCTTCCGCAAAATGAATATCCGTCAGCTGAAACGTTTTCTGCTTCTTTGGGCACAATAAACCCAGCGAATCAACCTCTTGACTCGCCTTAGCCACAGTATCAGTCTTCGCTTTCTTCGTTGCAGCCAAAGTCGACTTCAACAGCAAAGAAGGACGAGTTATAGAATCAGTTGTCGGCATCTGTCACTTTAAAGTCCGAACGTTTTCTTGATTTCTTCTATACGATCTAACTTCTCCCAAGTAAAGAGTTCCACCTCAATAGACTTCGTTTCATGATAACGGCTATTGAATACTTTCTTTACAACCTCATTCTGTCTTCCCATGTGTCCATAAGCTGCTGTCTCCAAATACATGGGTTGACGGAGCTTTAATTGGCGTTCGATAGCCTTTGGACGAAGATCAAATAGGTGCTTAATCTGCTCTGCTATCTCGGCATCAGAAGCCTTCACATGTGAGCGACCATAGGTATTTACGTACACACTAACAGGTTCTGCGACACCAATGGCGTATGCCAACTGCACGAGCATCTCATCGCTAACACCTGCAGCAACCATGTTCTTGGCTATATAACGGGCTGCATAAGCGGCAGAACGGTCTACTTTACTAGAGTCCTTACCCGAGAATGCACCTCCACCATGGGCTCCTTTACCACCATAGGTATCAACGATAATCTTACGACCAGTCAACCCTGTGTCTCCATGAGGACCACCGATAACGAACTTACCAGTAGGGTTTACCAAATACTTGATACCATCCTTGAATAGAGCCAACACCTTTTCAGACTTGATTTGAGCCTTTACACGCGGCATAAGAACCTCCAATACATCCTTACGAATCCGCTCTACCATCGCTTTATCAGCCTTCAACTGCGCTTCCTTGCTATCATCAGTAGGTTGAATGAAGTCATCGTGCTGTGTAGAAACTACTATCGTATCAATACGCTGAGGGATGTTATCATCGCTATACTCCACTGTTACCTGGCTTTTAGAGTCTGGTCTAAGATAGAGCATTTGCTTTCCTTCCTTGCGTATATCTGCTAACGTACTCATGATAAGGTGTGCCAAATCAAGTGTAACAGGCATATAATTGTCGGTTTCATTGCATGCGTAACCGAACATCATACCCTGGTCTCCAGCGCCTTGATTATCATCATCACCATTATCTACGCCACGATTGATATCATCACTCTGCTCATGAATGGCGGAGAGAATACCACAACTATTACCATCAAACTGGTATTCAGCCTTTGTGTAACCAATATTATTAATTGTCTTACGGGCGATTGCCTGAAGATCAACATATTCCTTTGAACGCACCTCACCCATAATCACAACCTGACCAGTGGTATTGAATGTCTCAATAGCACAACGAGCATGCTCGTCATAAGCCAAGAATTGATCTAGTAAAGCGTCACTTATCTGATCGGCAACCTTATCTGGATGTCCCTCAGATACTGATTCCGATGAAAATAAATATGCCATATATTTACCTTATATATTATTACTTTGTTAATTATCCATTGTTATTTTAAGGTTGCAAAGTTACTGCAAATTAGCCGGATAACAAAATAAGGGCTTAATATTTATACATTATTATAGTGGTAGAAAAGCCTATTCTGTCATCCGACTAACGCACAATCGTGGCGCTTATAAACTATAGGTAGAGCACCGAAGCATCAAACGAACGAGTATCTTTCACGCATGTGTACATCATTAACTCTGACAATTGCTCATTCATTTTACCGACAGTCTCTTTCACGCCCTCTGCTCCTTCTTGAAGTAAGGGCTTCAAGATTCCACGTCCCACTGACACTGCGTCGGCTCCTAAAGCCAATGCTTTATAAGCGTCATAACCTGTATCTATACCGCAATCCACAAACAATGAGATTCCAGAACCTGCTAGTGCTACCTTAATCTTAGGCAGAACCATCAGCGGAGCGACACCAAAGGGGATACGACCATGATGATGGGAGATAACAATACCAGCACATCCTGCGTCCTTGCACTTTAATGCATCTTGCACAGAAAGGACTCCTTTAGCGATAAAAGGAGTATTACCAGCAGCCTTCACATACTCCTTTAAATCGGAAAGAAGCACTGGTCCGAGGGGTAAACCATCCACTATATCGTATCGCCCATTCGTTCCTGGAACGTGATCAATATCTACTCCCACAGCTATTGCACCATGTTCGATAGCAAAGCGAATCTGTTCTAGAATCATCTCATGGTCTGCGAAGGGCTTTATAATGCGTACTGTCCTAGCCCCCTCAGCTACTATTTCGGCATACTCTTCGTCTGGCTCCATACCAACCCAGTTCACTGTACGCAGGTCTCGAGCTGCCTTGGCATATTCCAACATGGGCTTCTTACCATTCTTCAACACCTTATTGAGATGCGAGAAAGCTGGCATCATAATCGGACTATCAAACTCCTCACCGAAGATAATTGTCTTCAACGAAGGCTCAACAGCATCAATAACACGCATCTCTACATGGATGGAATCCAGATAAGAGCGATTATAAACGTTTGCGTCATCAGCACAACCACTTGTAACAGGTATCATTCCTGCAGGTCCTGGCCACGGACTCTTAATGTTGTTATCCATATTTCTTTTGAAGTTACTATTTCGAGAAGTGAAAGGAGTGAAGGAGTGAAAAGGGAGTTAAGGCGATTGTACTATTGCTTAAACTCGATAATTACACCCTACGAAACGCTCATATCACGCCTTATTAACAATATCATCACACCCCATGATCTATTCCTACGAACGTTATTAATGTATAGGCTATCATTGCCAAAACGATGAAAAGGGAGATAAAAGCCGACATGAATCCCTCGTCATCACCACTTTTACACAGACTGCGAACCTGCAATGGTACAGGGAAACCTGGTGGGCAAGAGAAATAAAGTAGAACTCCTATAAGGAAGAACTTCCCTTCCATCAGTCCAGGGAACAACAGAAAGAAACCGCCAACGATAGCTCCACAACCTATCATGCGCACTAGGCTTAACTGAATAAGTGGGCGTATCTGCGATAGATGGGGCTGGAAATCATAACCAAGTGTAAAGAGAATGATACTAGCAATGGGTGCCGTAGCTATCGACATCGTACTCGTAAAGACTCCATGTAGCTCACTCTCCAGCAGCCAATGCCCTATCCCCGACAGATTCATGACAACTCCTAGAATCACAGCAATGATAAACGGAGCGGTAATAATACGTTTAGCAAGTGAAAACAAAGCCACTTCTTTCGTAGTCTGGCGCATGACAAGTGCAGGAACTAACCCAAAATTGATAAGGATTCCTGCCACATCAAAGGTGACAATATTCATTGCATGCTCCCTTCCAACAAGCGTGATATAAAGCGGCAAGGCTACACTTCCCCCCCTCACAGGTCATCAATAAGAATGGAGCTAACTGAGCGTAACGACCACTAACGGGCTTAGCTATGCGTTTACCAAGCACATAAATCACAATCCAAGCCACATCTAAGAAAAGTATCTCATAAATGAAACTAGTAGTGAGCTTCGCTTCCATCAGTATTTGAAAGACCAACAAGGGTAGAAGGATACTAAAGACTATCGACTTAGCACCTTCATTTTGCGCTGTTGTTATCCATCTCCTCCGTCTACTAAGCCACCCTAGTAACATCATGAAAAATACTGGAAAGAGTATTTCTATTGCCTTCATCCGTGTTGACTATATAATGGTTCCTGTATTATTTACAACCCGCAAATATACTTAAATACCCTGACATCCACAAATGATTAATCCTCTTTTCGCCATTCGGAAGCCTCAACCGACCCGCTGAAATAGCCTTATCCACTAAAGTCAATAGGATGGTTTGCATCATGAACAAACACGATGTCACAACATTGCTCATACTCTTCTTTTCTCTACGATATAATAGAATTTGATGGGGAAAGGGGATTATTCAGGGGGAGGAGGGAGGTGACTTTCGGAATATCTTGCAATGATGTGAACCGATATCTACTATCTTTCCCTCGGCTTCTAACTTCGAGAGGATGCGATAGGCAGTGGACTGTGAGATGTTGAGTGCGCTTCGGAAGTCTCTAACGGTAAATACTTCTTGATGAGCTAACAGCTCGCTTATCGCCTCGCCTATCTCCTCCGCCGTTGGTGAAGAGGATAAGTCATGCAAGTCGGTGATGTTCTTCACCTCAATGTTAGCCATTTCTTGGAGCAATTCTCGGTCGGGTCTGAACTTTATCGTGCGTACTTCTGCCTTGCGCAATCGTGGTTTGTGCGAGCGTGGGTCTTCATAGATTTCGCCCTTCAAAGCCACTGTGAAGTAGCCAATACCGGGTAAGTGCACACTATTACCATTCTTCAACTCCCTTGCAATCTCCTCTTTCAACGAGAGGATTGTGGCGTGTATGTCCCCCGAAGTGAGCGATGTGGCTTGCACAATACTCTCACTCATGCGCCTTAATCCAGCGGTTTGATATTGTATCGGAACTATTCTAAGTTTCGCATTCTTGGGTAAATTGCCACCCGTTTTCATGAGTTTGTAAACTATTGCCATCGTATTTGTTTATGTTAGTAAGCTATTGTAAAGCAGGGATATACCCTATCTGTAAACGTTTATAACGTGTTATGCGATTGCTACACATAGGTCTTGCGATTGGTTTAGCACCTATTCTACATTATCGTCACCATGGTGGCGAATATTTTTCACCATGGTGAAGTTTTAATTTCACCGTGGTGACGAATTATCTTCACCATGGTGAAAACGTTTCAGAACTAGTGCAAAGATAATACAATATACGGGTATTTGCAAATCAAGAGCCTAATAAAATGAATGTTAGCACCTATGAGGAATGGCGCTAATACACCTACTGACGCTAGCGCATGAAGTTTATATCACTTCAACATAGGCTTTCGTGAGGGAGGAATTGCCTATGTTTTATCATGGGATAGGATACGAAAAGCGGGCAAAGGATGGGTCAAGTCGACCCGTTTCCTTCGCCCGCAAGGTTACGATTAATACGTGTTTCTGTGCGATTACTTCGCTGGTGTCATCACCACTTCGGCGTGGTTACCAGCTGCAACGAGGCTCTTCAAGTAAGCTGCAATCTTAGCTGGTGTGAGCGACTCGACTGCTGCCTTATAGCCAGAGTGGAGGTCTACGCCAGTTGAGATATACTCGTCAATAACGTCCATCCAGTAACTGTTGTTCTTCGCTGATAGCTCTGCTTGCTTCAACATGAAGTCCTTTACTTTCTGAACCTTATCTGCATCCATCTTCATCGTGTTATCCTTCATGCCCTCAGCTAAGAGCTTCAAGGCAAGGTCGGACTTGTTAGGATCCATTGGGCAATATGCCTGGATGAGAGCAACGGCTTTATCGCCACGACGCTGCAATTCGCCACCTGCTCCAACAGAGTAAGCCGCACTAGCATCCTCACGAATGTTCTTTAGATAGACCATAGACAATACCTGTGCTGCAGCATCGGTCAACACTTTGTTCTCAACGTTGTAAGCAGCAGGTGCGTGCCACAACTCGAGGGCGATAGCCTTTGGTGTTTCCGACTTGCGAGTGAACTTATTAACGACATTGCCCTTCACAAGTCCTGGTACATCACGCCAGTTCTCCGCCTTGCCCTTAGGCAGACATGCGATATACTTCTCGATCAATGGGCGTAAAGAAGCCTCATCGAAGTTACCAACGAAGTAGTAAACAAACTGCCCAGGATTAGCAAAACGCTCCTTCCAAATCTGAAGAATACGGTCGTAGCTAACGCCCTTCAGCGTATTCAATGACAATGGTGCGAAACGTGCCTCATGACCATAAATGGTAGTTGTTACCGAGTCTGAATATACGCTTTCAGGTGAGAGATCCTTATTCTTCAGTGCTAGTTCCAACTGCGACATCATCGCCTTATAAGACGCCTCATCCTTAGCTACCTTCGTGAAGTTGAGGTAAAGCAACTGGAGCATGGTCTCAACATCCTTAGGAACACATGAGCCAGAGAGTGTCTGATAATAGTTTCCTAAACCACAAGCAACAGATGCCTGCTTACCAGCGAGTGCCTTCTGCAACTCCTGGTTAGAGAAGTTACCGAGTCCGCTGTAAGCTATAACGTTATTAAATAGCTGCAAGTTATTGTAGTCAGGCTTACCATAGAGTCCCTTACCGCCCTTTGCGACAGCCTGGAACTGAATCTCGTTATCCTTAAAGTTCGTCTTCTTCAAGATGACACGTGCGCCATTGCTCAATGTCAACTCCTTGTATCCGAGTGTCTTGTTCTCCTTCTCACTGACAATCTTACCAGCCTTTGGCAATGCCTTCTCATCGAGTAAAGGCTCTTGTTTCACATTGTCAACATAAGCCTTAATCTGCTCTCCACGCACGTTAGCGATGGTTTGCGCCATCTGTGCCTTCGTTGGGTAAACCTTGTTAGTCTTCTCTTGTGCGAATATCTGAATAACTAAGTTGCTATCCTTATCCGTGATGAGATCCTTTGCAAACTCATTAATGACATTGACGTTCAAAGCAGGCATTTCGACGAGTTGTTTCATAATCTGATACTCGTCTTCTTTGCTTGGGATAGGTTCGTTTGCTAGGTAATGGTCGCGCAACTCATCACCATACTGATCGTTCTTTATCTTATTGCGGTTGACATAAGCCGACTCTAATTGAGACAAGAATTCGTCCTTTGCACGCATAAATTCAGTTGCAGTGAAGCCGTGCTGGTGTACGCGCTGTGCCTCTCTATACAATGCGGCAAGCGTCTCAAGATCCTTACCATCCTTCGCATTAGCCTCCATGCTAAAGGCGTCTTTCGTTCTTGAAAGCATGTAGGGTACCATCGCCTGCATACGCTCCAGTAAATGGGCAGTCTGGCTTCTGGGCTAGTTCTGCCAAACGCTGGTTCAGCATCATACTGATAATACGCTTAGCATAAGAATCGATGAAATAGCTCTGATCGGTCTTTGCCTCGTCTGGGAAAGCGTCATGCTTCATATAAAGAGCCACGTCACTGAATGGCAATTCCTTGTCTTTACCAAAGATGTAAAGGGCTTGGGCATTATCAGGAACAGGCTCTGCTACAACCTGAGCGGCATTAGCAGGAACGACTACTCCATTCCAGAGTTGCTTGATCTGATTCTCGATGTGGTCTACATCAACATCGCCCACAACGATGATACACTGGTTATCTGGGCGATACCACTTCTTGTAATAATCGCGCAGTGCTTGATAAGGGAACTTATCTACAATCTCCATCAAACCGATTGGCAGACGCTTACCATACTTAGAGTTAGGATAGAACTCTGGTAACACCTTGTCAAGGATACGCATTTGGGCAGACTGACCTAATTGCCACTCTTGATGGATAACACCACGCTCCTTGTCGATTTCCTTATCAGCTAATGTCAATCCATTAGACCAGTCTTTGAGGATGAGTAAACAAGAGTCGAGAGCTGTCTGGCGTGTTGTTGGCACATCGCAAACACGATAGACAGTCTGGTCAATGCTCGTGTAAGCGTTTAAGTTACTACCAAACTCTACGCCCAAAGAACGGGTGAACTCCAGCAGAGTAGAGTCAGGGAAATGCTCAGAACCATTAAATGCCATGTGCTCCAGGAAGTGAGCCAAACCACGCTGATTCTCGTTCTCTTGAATAGAACCAACACGCTGTGCAATGTAGAAATTGGCTACATGCTCAGGCCAATCATTGTGGAGGATGTAGTAAGTCAAGCCATTGCTAAGCTTACCTTGCCTTACATTCTTATTCACAGGAATAGGTCCCATCTGCTGTGCAGAGACCATACCAGTGATGAAAAGTAAGGCGATTAAGAATAAATGTTTGAGTTTCATCTTAAACGTTGTTTAATTATTTAATATCAGATATTACCTCGCAAAGGTACATAAAATATTGTATCTCTATTGCCTTTTATCGTTTTTTATAGTTAACGTAAGCGATAAGAGAGGACTATTCTATCAGATTGCTTGTTAGGATTCTTCGTAGTATTTAATATTACGGGGGTGGTGCTCGAGGATTTCTTGCCGTAAAGTGGTAGTGTCAATGTGCGTGTATATCTCCGTCGTACCGATGCTCTCATGTCCTAACATGGCTTGAATAGCACGCAAATCAGCTCCACCTTCAAGCAAAGAAGTGGCAAAAGAGTGACGAAGGGTGTGCGGAGAGATTGTCTTCTTTATGCCCGCTTCTACCGCATAACGCTTAATCATGATAAGAATCATGGTGCGGGTAAGATGATGCCCACGCCTATTCAGGAATACATAATCCTCTTCACCCGGCTTTATATCCATCTTGTTACGGTCATCAAACCAATAACTCAATTCCTCTAAAGCCCTAGTAGAGATGGGGACAAGGCGTTCCTTTGACCCTTTTCCTAATACTCTGATATATTGCTCTTCGATGTATAGATTAGACAAAGTAAGGTGGGTAAGCTCGGAAACACGTAAGCCACACGAGAAGAGTACCTCAATAATAGCACGATTACGATGCCCTTCCCACTTAGAAAGGTCGATGGCTTGTTCGAGGAGATCGACTTCTGCAGTGGAGAGAACTTCGGGTAAGTGGTTAGGTTGTTTCGGAGATTCTAATAGCTCGGTAGGATCTACCTCCAAGTAACCATCCAATACAAGGAAACGATAGAACTGGCGCACACCGCTAAGGATACGCGCTAAAGAACGAGGACCAATACCGAGGTCGGATATCGAGGCTGCGAAGAATTCCAAGTCTTCAAGTTTTACCTTCAACACATCTATGTTCTCTGCCGCAAGATAACGTAAGAGCTTATCCAAATCACGCATATAAGCATCCAAAGTATTGGCAGAATGCCCCTTTCTAACTTCAGATAACGACGATAACGACTGACAATATCATTTGAAAGCTTGTCTGTTTCCATTTAATTTCTTATTTTTGCATACAGCTTATCTTATGCAAAGATAATGTAGAAAAACGATATTTAAGCAGGAAAGAGAGATGAAAGTAATCATTATCAATGGGCCGAATCTGAACTTACTCGGCGTTCGTGAACCTGGAATCTATGGCAAAGTGTCCATGGAGACGTATCTCCAACAGCTCCGTAAAAATTATCCGAACGTCGAAATTGAGTATTATCAAAGCAATATAGAAGGTGAACTAATCAATAAGTTACAGGAAGTAGGGTTCGCTTATGATGGTATTATCCTCAATGCTGGAGCTTATACGCATACAAGCATAGCCTTATTGGATTGCATTCGCTCAATACAAACTCCCGTCATCGAAGTACATATCAGCAACGTCAATAACCGTGAGGAGTTCCGTCGCCATTCAATGATAGCCCCTGCTTGTAAAGGTACTATTCAAGGGTTCGGCATGAATAGCTATCGGCTGGCAATAGAAGCATTCCTCCTTTAAGTATCGTGATACAGACTTTGAACATTTGAACTTCATGATAACAAGTAACACTTCTCTCCATTTAGATGAAGAACGAGAGAAAGCATACGACAATTATCTCGCAGCGCATATTGACCCCGAGGGAGATTATCTCTATCGGCTTTATCGTGCGACAAACATCCACACCATTCATGGTCGAATGGCTAGTGGACATCTGCAAGGACGCTTATTAAAGATGCTTGTACAAATGATTCGCCCTAAAAACATCCTTGAGGTGGGAACATTCAGTGGCTACTCTGCTATATGTATGGCAGAAGGATTGGAAGAAGGTGGCAAAGTATATACGTTCGAGATAAACGACGAGATGGAGGACTTCACACGCCCATGGATAGAACAATCACACGTTGCTAACAAGATTGACTTTCGTATCGGAGATGCTGCAAAAGAAGCTCCTAAACTCGGGATAACGTTTGACATGGCATTTGTGGATGGCGACAAGCGTACATACGCAGAGGTGTATGAGAAACTACTACCTATTATCCGCCCTGATGGATATATCCTTGCCGATAACACGCTATGGGACTGGCACGTCATTGATCCAGCTTATGACCACGACCACCAAACCATTGGTATTCGACAATTCAATGATCTTATCGCCAAAGATGAGCGTGTAGAGAAGGTTATTCTGCCCTTGCGAGACGGACTAACACTGATTAGGAAGAAATAAGTTTGTTGATTCTTCAAACTTTCAGTATCTTTGCATGACGTAGAAATCATTATCAACAAGAATATGCAAGAAACAAGACAAAACCGTATATCACGCCTCCTTCAGAAGGAATTGGCAAGTATATTCCAGACACAGACACGCATGATGCATGGTGTATTGGTGAGTGTTACACGTGTGAAAGTAAGTCCAGACCTTAGTATCTGTACTGCTTACCTCAGTATCTTCCCATCTGAAAAGGGAGACGAACTACTAAAGAACATCAATGCTAATGAGAAGACAATCCGTTACGAATTAGGTCAGCGCGTACATAATCAGCTGCGCATTATACCAGAGTTACGCTTCTTCATCGATGACTCACTCGACTATCTAGAGCGCATTGACGAATTACTTAAGAAGTAAGCCCTCTCAATCACTAGCATATAACATTCTGTACACAACATTCGAAGACATGAATTTTCCCTTTTACATAGCCCGCCGTTACCTCTTCTCAAAGAAGAGTACACATGCAATAAACGTCATCAGTCTTATCTCCGTACTCGGTGTGGCTGTGGCAACAATGGCTTTAGTGGTTGTGTTAAGTGGGTTCAATGGATTCTCCGACTTAGTAGCTTCGTTCTTTACTAACTTTGATCCACAACTGAAGATAGAAGCAACGAAAGGGAAAGCAATGCCTGCCGATGATCCATTACTTGTAAAGGTTAAACACCTCCCAGGCGTTGAGGTCGCTACCGAATGTGTACAGGATCAAGCACTGGCTGTCTATCACGACAAACAGGCTATGGTAACAGTGAAAGGTGTGGAAGACAACTTTGATTCGCTCACACATATAAGTAATATCCTCTATGGCGACGGCGATTTCACACTGCATGTAGCCAATCTACAATATGGTGTAATTGGTATAAGACTGGCACAAGACCTTGGTACTGGGGTGACATGGCAGGATTATTTGCATATATATGCGCCTCAAAGGGAGGGACAATATGATGCTTCTAACCCTACAAATGCTTTTGTGAAGGACTCATTAGTATCTCCGGGAGCATTATTCCAAGTGAAGCAAAGCAAGTATGATCAAGGTTACATCATTACGTCAATAGACTTTGCTCGCCGCATATTTAACCGCCAAGGAGAGATTACATCACTAGAGTTACGCATGAAACCGGGCGTGGATATTGACAATGCGAAGGAAGAGATACAAGCGATGTTAGGTGATAAATATAAGGTACTCGACCGCTATGAGCAACAAGCTGACACGTTTAATATCATGCGTATAGAGAAGCTCTTTGCTTATGTCTTCCTCACGTTTATCCTTATGGTTGCCTGCTTTAATATTATAGGTTCGCTCTCCATGCTCATTATTGACAAGAAGAATGACGTTATCACCCTGCGCAACCTCGGTGCTACTGATGGACAGATACTTCGTATCTTCCTCTTTGAAGGACGCATGATATCGGCTGCAGGAGCTGTAATTGGTATCGTACTCGGTCTCATCCTATGCTGGTTGCAACAAACTTATGGGCTTGTTCAGCTTGGCGACCAGGCTGGCAACTTCGTTGTCAACGCCTACCCTATCAGCGTTCATCCCGAAGACATTCTCCTTATCTTCCTCACAGTTATCCTTGTTGGCTGGCTTTCTGTATGGTATCCCGTGCGTTATATGAGCCGTAAACTGACGAAAGAATGAGATAGAAGAAACGATCTAATACCAGCACACACGCTCTGCACTTCTACCATAAAACACGAATAGTGAATCATCACACTTACGAATAACTATACATCTAAACAATATGACAGAGAACCTAAACGACAAGATTATTATCTACCAAAGTGAAGATGGTAAGACCCAACTTGATGTGAAGTTGGAAGGAGAGACCGTGTGGCTTACACAGGCACAAATGGTTGAACTCTTTCAAACAAGTAAGCAGAATGTAAGCCTACACATCAACAACATCTACAAAGAAGGTGAGCTAGGGAAAGAGGCAACTGTCAAGGATTACTTGACAGTTCAATCGGAAGGGGCAAGAACCATCCATCGCAGGGTAAAATACTATAATCTTGACATGATAATATCAGTTGGTTATCGCGTCAACACAAAGCGTGGTATCCGTTTCCGCCAATGGGCTAACAGCGTTCTCAAGCAATATCTTGTAAAAGGTTATGCCATTAATGAGAACATTCGCAAGCAGCAGATTGCCGAATTAAGACAGCTGGTGCAAGTCGTTGGTAGAACCATTCAGCAACAGCCAGCGAAGTCTACTGACGAAAGCAATGTCCTCTTTGACGTGGTTGTGGATTACACCTATGCGCTCGATACACTCGATGATTACGATTATCAACGACTGCATATCGCACGAATAACTAAGGAAGAACCCTTCCATGCCACATACGAGAACGCAATGCACGAAATCGACCTCCTTCGTCAGAAGTTCGGCGGTTCAGTACTCTTCGGCAACGAGAAAGACGAATCATTCAAGAGTTCCATTGGACAAATCTATCAGACGTTTGGCGGCGCAGAGCTCTATCCAAGCGTAGAAGAAAAGGCTGCTATGCTGCTCTATCTTGTCACCAAGAACCATTCATTCAGCGATGGTAACAAACGTATTGCCGCCACTCTCTTCCTCTGGTTCATGAATAACAACAATATCCTCTATCGTCCCGATGGCTCCAAACGCATTGCTGATAACACGCTCGTTGCCCTTACGCTGATGATTGCAGAGAGTAAGACGGAAGAGAAAGACATAATGGTAAAAGTGGTGGTAAACCTTATCAATCAAGCGAACTGATAAATCCATAAACATAATTATAAACTAAAACAAAAGAGTATGAAAAAGATTCTATTATCCTTAACGCTACTCATGCTATCCGTAGCTATGTATGCGCAAAATGAAGTAACCAAGTTCTTAGGCATCCCTATTGATGGGACTAAGGCTGATATGATTCAAAAGATCAAAGCAAAGGGATTTAGTTACAACGCCCAAGAAGATTGCCTTGAAGGAATATTTAATGGAGAAAATGTGTTTGTCTCTATAAAGGCAAATAAGAATAAAGTGTGGAGGATTGCCGTAACTGATAAAACTGGTCGTGATGAAGGACAGATAAAAATAAGATTCAACAAGTTATGTCAACAATTTGATAATAATCCCAAGTACTATTCATTAAAAGGAACACAAAAGCTATCTAATAATGACGATATCTCATGCGAAATGATTGCACACCATAAACAATTTGAGGCTGTCTACTACCAACTACCACATGAAGGAGCACAGAATAGAACGGTCTGGTTTACCATAGGAGGAGTATATGGTGAATACCATATATCCATATTCTATGAAATAACAAGAACGAGGCTCATGGCGAAGACTTATAACCTTAACAGAACTTCATTTATCAAGTCAAGCAGATAAGCAACGACAAAACTACCAACATACGACTCCCGATCCTTTCTCATAGGTTTGGGAGTCTTTTTTTATTATGTTTCGACTTGCAAAGAAGCAGGATTTGTATTATCTTTGTACGGGTATAAAGTTTGTCTCATCATGAAGAGACACAGATTTCATCACGATGAGACACTCATTTCATCATGAAGAGACACTCGTTTCACCATGGTGAAACTGAGTTTAGACCATGACTAAAAAGATCAAACACGCGGATTAAATCATTAAGAAGTACGCTAGTAAAAATTATGAGATACTAGATTTATTCTGCACTAACCATAAACAAAAAGAAAGGATATACTATGGCAATTGATTACAAACTAATGAGAGCAACTGGCGGATTACCTAAGAATGCCGAGTTGAAAGTTATTACCGTGGAGAGGCAAACGGCTAGTTTAAGGCGAATGAGTAAGAGCATTGAACAGGCAACATCGCTCACAACGGGCGATATTCTCGCTACAATTATTGCCTTGAAGTCGGAAATGATAGCCGAACTGAAGATGGGGAATCGGGTTCATATACCAGGTATTGGCTACTTCTCACTTGCACTGAAAGGTGACATTTATAGAGACTCTCGATCGAACAGACCACGATTGCGCAATGCAGCTATACGTAAAATTAAGTTCCGCCCTGACGCTGAATTTCTGCGTGATCTTGGTGGGATTGAGATAAGGAATATAACCGACGAATATGGTATGACGGCTGTTCCAAATAGTGATGAGATTGATGCCGCCGTAGAGAATTTACTCACTAATGGACACGTCTTTACATCAGAGCAATTCCGACGGAGCTTAGATCTCTCGAAATCTACATCTTATAGGCTCCTTACCAAACTAGAAGCTGAAGGGAGGATCATTAACATCGGTTCTCGCCGTTGCAAGCTATTCAGAAAGGCATAACGTCAGCGCAAAAGAAAAGGTGCAAAGGTATGTTTTTATAAATATAATTGCTATATTTGCAGCATGAAGAAGCAAGCAAAGAAGACAATGCTACAAGAAGGTGGAAAATACTGCCTTGATGTCTCGAAATTAGTTTTTGGAGGCGTTATCCTTGCTGGTATCATGAAACAGAATATAGAGGACTATATGACGTTGTCCATTATTGGGGGACTTGTATTTGCATTATTAATCGTTGCTGGATTCCTTATGATTGATATTTCTAACAAACTAAAAGGGAAGTAAGTATGGAGTTAATATATTTTCTTACCATCATTGGAGTCGTAGCCTTAGGGCTAATTATTTGGATGCTATTTGAGCAGCATAACATCAATAAGATGGAAACAAAATAGGTAGTTTACTATCCAGTATCAATAAAAAGCCATTCTCAACCGAGTGTTGAGAATGGCTTTCTTATTATGTTTATGCTTTATTTGTCTTAGCCAATCCACTTCACGTAAGCGAAGTCCTGACGGTGTGGCAGGAGATCGTTCTTAGGATACATACGGACAGCGCACTTATAAGCACCTGCTTCTGTTGCATCGAAAGTAGCCTCGAAAGTATAGTGATTACCCTCTGTCTTCACCATCTTGAATGGGATTACCTTGTGGATGTTAACGTCATCAACTGGTGCATTCTTCAAGAATACAAGCTCAAGACCTACAGCATTGTTCAAGCCCTGCTCGTCGATAACGTAAGTAACCTTAATCTTATGACCTGTAGAAATGTCCTGCAGTGCATCCTCGTCCTTAGAAACAACATAGATGCTGTCCCAACGCTCTGCTACAGACTCCTTCCAAAGAGCAATCTCCTTAGCAAGTTTATTATCATTAGCCTCGAGCTTATGAGAACGCTTAGCCTGACTCTCATAGAACTTGTCATAGTAGTCGTCAAGCTGACGCTTCATTGTATAGTGAGGAGCGATAGTTGCAATAGAGTTCTTTACAACCTTTACCCAATCCTCTGAGTAGCCCTTCTTAGCATCCTTATTGAAGTAAAGAGGTGCTATCTCGTTCTCGAGAAGACCATAGATAGTAGCTGCATCAAGTTGGTCCTGATAGCCCTGGTTCTGATAGGTGCGCTTCTCTGGCAATGCCCATCCTGCACCCTCACGATAACCTTCAACCCACCAGCCATCGAGTACTGAGAGGTTAACAACACCGTTCATCTCTGCTTTCTCACCAGATGTACCACTTGCCTCGAGTGGACGAGTTGGTGTGTTCATCCAGATATCAACTCCAGAAACGAGACGACGAGCTAACTGCATATCGTAATCCTCAAGGAAGATAATCTTACCGAGGAACTGTGGCATACGTGAAATCTCAAAGATACGCTTGATAAGTCCCTGACCAGCGCCATCAGCTGGGTGAGCTTTACCTGAGAAGAAGAACAGAACTGGACGCTCTGGGTTGTTTACAATCTTCTCCAAACGCTCAAGGTCAGTGAAAAGCAAGTGTGCACGCTTATAAGTTGCAAAGCGACGACAGAATCCAATCATCAATGCGTTAGGGTTGATACGCTCAAGGATAGAAACGACCTTAGCAGGATCACCCTGGTTGCGGAGCCACTGCTTGGTGAACTTATCACGGATATACTTGATAAGTTTCTGCTTCAATGCCATACGTGTCTCCCAGATTTCTGCATCTGGAACATTGTAGATAGCGTGCCAGATAGACTCGTTGCTCTGGTCACCCATGAAACTCTTGTCAAAGTATTTATCGTAAACTTTGCGCCACTCTGTTGCTGTCCATGTTGGGAGGTGTACACCATTGGTAACATAACCAACAGCATTCTCCTCTGGGAAGTATCCCTTCCACAATGGAGCAAACATCTTCTGGCTTACCCAACCGTGAAGTTTTGACACACCATTGATTTCCTGACAGGTGTTACAAGCAAAGGTACTCATACAGAAACGCTCGCTGTGATCATCAGGATTGGTACGACCCATACCGATGAACTCATCCCAAGAAATACCGAGCTTTGCAGGATAATCACCCATATACTTACCGAAGAGTTCCTCATCGAAGTAGTCGTGACCTGCTGGTACAGGAGTATGAACGGTATAAAGTGATGAAGCACGTACAAGCTCCATAGCCTGATTAAATGTCAAGCCACTCTCAATGTAGTCGCAAAGACGCTGGAGGTTGCAAAGTGCCGCATGACCTTCATTGCAGTGATAGATATCCTTCTTGATACCAAGCTTCTTCAAAGTCAGAATACCACCGATACCGAGCAGAATCTCTTGCTTCAAACGGTTCTCCCAGTCACCACCATAGAGTGAGTGAGTGATAGGGCGATCGTACTCTGAGTTCATATCGTTGTCTGTATCGAGCAAGTAAAGCTTAATACGTCCAACGTTTACACGCCATACAAGTGCGTGTACCATATAGTTACGGTAAGGAACATCAACAACAACCTGATTTCCGTTCTCATCAAGCTCACGCTCAATAGGAAGAGAGTTGAAGTTCTGTGCATCATACTTAGCAATCTGCTGTCCATCCATAGAAAGACTCTGTGTGAAGTAACCAAAGCGATAGAGGAAACCTACAGCACAGAAGTTTACATTTGAGTCAGAAGCTTCCTTAATATAGTCGCCTGCCAAGATACCAAGACCACCAGAATAAATCTTCAAAGCCTGATTAAGACCAAACTCCATACAGAAGTAAGCAACAGAAGCACGCTTCTTGTTAGGCTTAACGTCCATATAAGTACGGAACTTCTTATAGACATCATTCACCTGCTTCATCAGCTTCTTATCCTTTACAATAGCTTCCTTACGGTCATAGCTAAGACGCTCAAGGAGCTGAACAGGATTATGTCCAACCTCTTCATAGAGTTCCTCATCAAGAGCTTTGAACATATTGCGTGCTTCGTAATTCCATGCCCACCACATATTGTGAGCAAGCTCATCAAGACATGCCAGTTCCTTTGGCAGAGTTGACTTTACAGTTACCTCTTTCCACTGAGGTTCGTTGGAATAATCTGATTTAATTTCATAACTTATTATAGTTTTGACTGTTATTTCGTTATTTTGTTACTAAGCAGTTATCACTTGTTTCTTGCAGCTGCTTTCTTTAATGCTATGTCGTAAGCCTGCTCATAATAGATGATAAACTCACTCCAAAGAGCCTTACGAGAGAGTTTCTCGGCATTTGAACGACACTTGTTCACCTCCGTCTTCGTAAAGCAAGAGTAACGGGCTATGGTATCCTTAATACCATCAGCTATCTCTGAATAATTATAATCCGTACGATGTAATACTTTCACACCATCTTCTATCTCGCTATATTTTCCCTTCTCTGTATTTGCCCACAAACCGAAACCAGCAAGGTCGGTTGTAATACAAGGTACCTTAAAGGCTATTGCCTCTAATGGTGTATAGCCCCATGGCTCATAGTATGAAGGATAGACACAGAGGTCGTTACCCAATACGAGGTCATAATAGCTCATATTCATAATGCCATCATCTCCTGTCAGATAGCAAGGCAAGAGGATTACCTTTACCTTATCTCCCTTTGCATTGTTTATACCGAGAGAACTGAGCATATTCAGTACATTGTCATGGTCCATATTGTGGAGCCAATGTGTGAGTACAGGTTTATCCAATGGTGTGTCAAACTGTTTACCGCTGTTGAGACGCTCCACAAGGTCCTGACGTGGACCCGCTACCCAGCCTGGAACCTCAATGAAGGCTACAACCTGCTTATTCAGGTTCTCATCAAAGCGCAAGCGGTTCATTGACTCTATGAACACATCAATACCTTTATTGCGGAACTCATATCGTCCGCTAGTTGAAACGATTAACACATCATCTTGTATATCATCACCTGTCAGTGCATTGGCTACATCAAGCAAACGCTTACGTGCTGCCTTACGCTTTTTTATGAAGGTTGCGCCCTTTGGTACAAAGTCGTTCTCAAAGCCGTTTGGAAGAACCAAATCAACTGGTTTATCAAGCAACTCTTTACACTCTGTTGCAGTAATATCACTCACTGTCGTGAAGCAATCAACATGGTGAGCTGTCTGCTTCTCAATGGAATGCTTACTCTCCATATTCAACTCCGATGCCATCTGATCACCATTATATGCCCAGAGATATTCGTACAAAGGCTTGTTATTGCCCGCAATACTGCGACCAATACCCGTTGCATGAGTAGTAAAGATAGATGCTATCTGTGGCAAACGATGCTGTAATACAAGTGCCGCAAAGCCTGTCTGCCATTCGTTTGCATGGAAGACAACCTTATCTTTCTCACTAAGATAGAATCTATAGAAACTCTCTACGACAAGTGCCGTAGCATAAGCAAACATTGCAGATTCGTCATAATCACCATAAGCATGAAGACTATCAACACGATAATATTCCCATAGCTTACCATACAATTCTTCCTTATGCTCAAAGCATGACTGAAAGTCAACGAGCATAGCGATTGGCTCACCAGGAATATCCCAACGACCAACCTTAACCTTTAAACCATCAGCCAATGCCTTTTGTTGCCAATCGGCAAAAAGACTATCATCTTGCTTGAAATAAGGAGATTGAGAATCATACCAACAATCTGGACCAAGGAATATCACATGATCCTTTATCCTGTCCTGTAATGTCTTTGCGCGAGTGGAAAGTACGGTATAGATACCTCCGACCTTATTACATACTTCCCAACTAGTTTCAAAAATATAATCCGGAAACAACATCTTTCCTTTTAAAAATTTGATATATATCGCATACAAAGGTAATACAAAAACATAGAAAACACAACTTTACCACTTACATTTTTAAACACTACGAGTAAAATAACCACTAAATTGATTAACTTTGCATATATCAAACAATTAGAATTATGAAACATAGAATAGTTATTGTCGTATTAGTTCTGTTATCTATGGGACTCAACATGAATGCTCAAAACGTAACAGGAGAGACGAAGAAGATTGAGAGTCAAAAGAAAGAGGGACAAGATAGTATCTTCAAAGCTCATCTGGTAAACAATGAATATCAGGTTTGGTTAGATATAAACTTCTACGATAACAACATTATTGTACCACGCCAGGAGATATTCGGCAAAGTTCCCGGTTACTTCGGTGCAAAGCGTGATACCCGTAAATGGATTATCTCTGATGCAACCATTAAAGGCAAGAAAGCGATACTTACCATCATCAACGATTACGGAAGTGAAGACTTAAAGCTGAATTGAAACGTAATACAGACGGAACTTACACGCTTACACGCTTAGAAGGAAGCATGATGAAGATTGTTGTTGACAATAAATGGGTAAAGATTCCAAAGGAACTCACCTTCAATTTCGTATATAAGACATCAAAGGGAACTTATTAGAGGCTTAATCACTCCAAAGGTTTTTACCATCTTCTTCCTCATCACAAAACTCGTCAAAGGGTAATTCCTTTGCGAGTTGATGTCCAGAGCCTTCATGACTATGATATTGTGCTTCAGATGGCGAACCCGAAAGAAGATAAAACTTATCAAAGTCGTGAAAGCATTTGGTAACTGGTCGGATATAGCTTTTCATTTTATTCATGTTATCAGAGTATATTAGTGATTTATTTCCTTAAATATTTCTTGCCATTGATGATAACGATTCCCTTATAATCTTTATCAACTCGCTGCCCTGATAGATTATAGATTGGACTTTCATCTATCGTCGTATCGAAATACGGCTCATCATTTATACTTGTCGTCGTATCAAAACCAACAAAGCCTTTAACGCCTGCTGCGTTTTTATAAGGAAGGTATGCTTTGTGTGCCCCATTCTTAAAAGCTGCCCCAGTAGAATTCATCCAATAAAACCCATAACCTTGGTCACCATCCGTAAAAGCATAGTAAACATCTCCATTAGTTGTTTTAACAGGATGATCAGCCCCTCTCAATACATTATTATCATCCCTCACACCTTCTTTGTTTGTAACAACAAAGTTATAAGTATTAGGGACTGCATTCAGTATCACTGCCGTTCCTCTAGGAAGAATCATACCTGCTACATACTCTTTACTCCTTTGCAGTCTATCACCTACAAACTTATAAGTTCTAGCAACCACACCATCAGGAATTACTAAAGCTCTGTCACCATAATACAAACTACAATAACCTGCATCCGAGACTTTCACGCTTACCGAAGAAGGCTTGTAAGTGACCCTTATCTTAACGATCTTGAACAGAGAACTACTCTTTGACACAAGAGTTATCTTTTGGCTCTCTCCTCTCCATATTTTATCTTTGTCCAACTTTTCTGTAAAAAGATCAGACTTTGGAGTACCAAGGTATTCAAAGCTAATTCGCGTAATTGTCGCATTAATACAACTAAAAGTCAAAGAGTTTCCTTCATAGACCATCAAGTAAGAGCTATTCTTACTTTTCCTATATAAAGTAGGAGCTCTTTTCTTTGCAACTTTACCACGTTCAAAATACAGATAAATATCTTTATAACGCAGGTCAGGGACAGCTTTATTATCTAAACTATCAGATATATATTCAAAATCAAAATCGAGACTTTCTTCCTGCCCCTGTACTTGACACACAAGAGCAAAGAATAACATCAAAATAAGCGTACAAACTTTCTTAGACATATTAGAGTTAAGTTAAATTATATTTTAGGCTCTTAGACTGTTTACTATATTGTAAGAATCTGGATAAAAGTGGTGTAAAGGTAGTATAATAAGAAGAAATAAAAGAATAAAATGAAATGTTATTCACAAACAAAAGACAAATAGGAAAAATAGACTCTATTACTTCGAAGATTTTATATACTAAAAAAATTTGCCCATAACATATTTATATTATCCTTCTCTACGAAACACCAAAACATGTAAGCCCCTTTGATTATTACGAACAATTCAACAAAACAAGTTATGTCATGAAGGTATCTAAGTATTGAACAAAAGTAAACTCTATATGGGGACAAGACTATCTATGTCCTATACCGAGGTATTTGATAAAGTAGAATGATAAAAAGAAATATAACATCCCGAAAAAGGTACTATCGTTTCTTTTAAAAAGTAGTATCGTTTTAAGCAAAAAGTACTATCGTTTCACTAAAAACCAAGGTACGTTTTATTAAAAACGGAGGTATGTTTTATTAAAAAGCAAGGTATGTTTTATCAGAAACGGAGGCACGATTGAAGCAAGTCGATAAAACAATCTTGAAGCTTGTCTATGGTATTCAGTAATGTCTCTACATCTACATTACTTTCATGCAAATGGTGAATGTTCGTTTGGAGAAGGATGGAGAGAGGATTGGGGAGAGGAGGTTGAGGAGTTATAAGGTGATGAAATTGAGAGTAAAGCCATAAAAAAGGAAACAAAAAAAAGAGAGCTTCGAAGATTTCTCTTCAAAGCTCTCTCATATTAAAGAAGGCGGCCACCTACTCTCCCGCATTGCATTGCAGTACCATCGGCGCAGACGGGCTTAACTTCTCTGTTCGGAATGGGAAGAGGTGGAACCCCGACGCAATAACCACCTAATGTTTTGTTCGGTTGACTAGTTATGAACTTGACAAGTTGACTAGTTATTTCTTCTGTCTTCTATCATTTCTTCTTTTCTTATCAGTAGATTCTTCTTCGTTTTTTATTAGTCTCTCGGACTAATAACTCGTTTACTTGTACACTTTTAACTTGTTTTCTTGTTAACTTGTCTAATCGTAAACTCATCTACTAACTTGTCAGCCGTATAAGGTGACGTATTTTTCACAAGCAAAGACTCGTATGTTAGAACTGATTAATTCATTTTTAAAAGATTACACAGCTCAAAGTCTCGAGTCACTGGTCTGCACTATCGACTTGGATAGTGCCAGACCCGAAGAAAGTTTTGGGCAATTAGTAGTGCTCGGCTTTGACGTCACCGTCTTTACACCTACACCCTATCAACGTCATCGTCTATGACGACCCTTATGAGGAGTTCTCATCTTGTGGAAGGCTTCGCACTTAGATGCTTTCAGCGCTTATCCATACCAGACTCAGATACCCAGCGGTGCACCTGGCGGCACAACTGGTAAACCGGAGGTCTGTCCAACACGGTCCTCTCGTACTAGTGTCAGCACCACGCAAAACTCCAACGCCCACGATAGATAGAGACCGAACTGTCTCACGACGTTCTGAACCCAGCTCGCGTGCCACTTTAATGGGCGAACAGCCCAACCCTTGGGGACCTTCTCCAGCCCCAGGATGTGACGAGCCGACATCGAGGTGCCAAAACCACCCCGTCGATATGAGCTCTTGGGGGATCAGCCTGTTATCCCCGGAGTACCTTTTATCCTTTGAGCGACGGAGTTTCCATACACATCCGCCGGATCACTATGCCCCAGTTTCCTGCCTGCTCGGCATGTCTGCCTCCCAGTCAAGCGCCCTTATGCCATTGCACTCTATAAGGCCGGTTACCAATCGGCCCGAGGCGCATCTTTGGAAGCCTCCGTTACGCTTTTGGAGGCGACCACCCCAGTCAAACTACCCACCAAGCAGTGTCCACGAATATTCGTGTTAGACCTCAGACAGCCAAAGGGCCGTATTTCAAGGATGGCTCCACGAATGCTGGCGCACACGCTTCGAAGCCTCCGGCCTATCCTACACATCGGATGACCAAGGTCAATGCTAAGCTGTAGTAAAGGTTCACGGGGTCTTTTCGTCCCATCGCGGGTAATCGGCATCTTCACCGATACTACAATTTCACTGAGATCATGGTTGAGACAGCGTCCGGATCATTACACCATTCGTGCAGGTCGGAACTTACCCGACAAGGAATTTCGCTACCTTAGGACCGTTATAGTTACGGCCGCCGTTTACTGGGGCTTCAATTCAATGCTTCCTATTGCTAGTGACATCTCCTCTTAACCTTCCAGCACCGGGCAGGTGTCAGGCTGTATACGTCATCTTTCGAGTTTGCACAGCCCTGTGTTTTTGTTAAACAGTTGCCTGGACCTATTCTCTGCGCCTCATATTGCTATGAGGGACCCCTTTATCCCGAAGTTACGGGGTCAATTTGCCTAGTTCCTTAACCATGAATCTCTCAACGCCTTAGTATATTCTACCCGACCACGTGTGTCCGTTTGCGGTACGGGTCGCAGTAACGATTAAGTTTAGCGGATTTTTCTCGGAAGTATGATTACCTGCACTCAACGCTTCCCGAAGGAAGTGCTGTACTTTCGTGTTTCAGCTCGAATGGTGGATTTGCCTGCCACCTCATAACCTAAGCACTTAAACGCCCTATTCCGTCAGGGCGCGGCAGTGTCACTGCTCCGTCTCCACATCACTGATACTGCGAGTTGCGGAATATTAACCGCATCTGCCATCGCCTTCGCCGTTCGGCTGAGACTTAGGACCCGACTAACCCCGGGCTGATTGGCATCGCCCGGGAAACCTCGGTCTTTCGGCGAAAGGGAATCTCACCCTTTTTATCGTTACTTATACCTACATTTGCTTTTCCATAAACTCCAGGATCAGTTACCTTCACCATTCAACGTCGATGGAATGCTCCCCTACCGATACTTTTAATATACATTACTATCCCGCGCCTTCGGTATCTGACTTATACCCGATTATTATCCATGCCCGGACCCTCGACTAGTGAGCTGTTACGCACTCTTTGAATGAATGGCTGCTTCCAAGCCAACATCCTAGCTGTCACGGGGACCAGACTTCGTTAGACTAACTTAGACAGAATTTCGGGACCTTAGACGGCGGTCTGGATTCTTCTCCTCTCGGGGACGGACCTTAGCACCCGCCCCCTTACTGCACATCTGCTGTCCATAAGCATTCGGAGTTCGTCAGGTCTCGATAGGCGGTGAAGCCCTCTTGACCTATCGGTCGCTCTACCTCTTATGGAGATCGATGCACGCGGCACCTAAATGCCTTTCGGGGAGTACGAGCTATCTCCAAGTTTGATTGGCCTTTCACTCCTACACTCACCTCATCGGGAAGCTTTTCAACGCTTATCCGTGCGGTCCTCCATTCGGTGTTACCCGAACTTCAACCTGGGCAAGTGTAGATCACTTGGTTTCGCGTCTACCCCATCTGACTTGACGCCCTATTCAGGCTCGCTTTCACTACGGATACGTAACTCTTGTTACTTATCCTTGCCAGACATGGTAACTCGTAGGTTCATTATGCAAAAGGCACGCCGTCACTGAATTAACAGCTCCGACCGCTTGTAAGCGCATGGTTTCAGGAACTATTTCACTCTCCTAATCGGAGTGCTTTTCACCTTTCCTTCACAGTACTCGTTCACTATCGGTCTCACGGGAGTATTTAGCCTTACCGGATGGTCCCGGCAGATTCGCGCAGAATTTCACGTGTTCCGCGTTACTCAGGATACCACTACGTCTCGTCATGCTTCGAATACGGGATTATCACCCTCTATGATTGTTCTTTCCAGAACATTCTTCTCACAATCTAAGTACGACAGCGTGGTCCTACAACCCCAGCGGCGCATTGCTACGTCACTGGTTTGGGCTATTCCCCGTTCGCTCGCCACTACTAGGGGAATCATTAGTTTATTTTCTCTTCCTAGAGGTACTAAGATGTTTCAGTTCCCTCCGTTTGCCTCACTACATCTGTAGTGATATCAGGTCTTCAACCTGATGGGTTGTCCCATTCGGAAATCCTTGGATCAAAGGTTATTTGCACCTACCCAAGGCTTATCGCAGCTTATCACGTCCTTCATCGCCTCCGTGAGCCAAGGCATCCGCCATGCGCCCTTTCTTACTTTCTTCGCCTTCTTTGTAATTGCTTACAAAGAATGTAGCTCATACTTTCAGCTGTTGTGTGATTCTAATTTTGAAGTTTAACCTCTATTAGAATACTAAATCTATTTATTAAATGATTTAGTTCTACTTTACAGTCTTGCTTGTGTCAATATGTCAAAGATCGATGCTGTGTCTAACAGCAAAGTGGAGAATAAGGAATTGAACCTTAATATGAGCCTTTAACTCTAACTCCTACATTATATAATACAGAGTCATTGCAGTACAAGAAGAAAAACAAACCTAAGGTTCTTTTCTTATCTTGATTACCATTAAATTGTCAACTTGTATACTTAAATACATATCAAACAATTAACTGATAAACATCCTCTCCAGAAAGGAGGTGTTCCAGCCGCACCTTCCGGTACGGCTACCTTGTTACGACTTAGCCCCAATCACCAGTTTTGCCCCTAGGCCGATCCTTGCGGTCACGGACTTTGCAGCACCCCCGGCTTTCATGGCTTGACGGGCGGTGTGTACAAGGCCCGGGAACGTATTCACCGCGCCATGGCTGATGCGCGATTACTAGCGAATCCAGCTTCGTGGGGTCGGGTTGCAGACCCCAGTCCGAACTGGGACCGGCTTTCAAGATTGGATGCAATTTGCATTACACCGTCCCTCTGTACCGGCCATTGTAACACGTGTGTAGCCCCGGACGTAAGGGCCGTGCTGATTTGACGTCATCCCCACCTTCCTCACACCTTACGGTGGCAGTGTCTCCAGAGTGCCCAGCATCACCTGATGGCAACTGAAGAGAGGGGTTGCGCTCGTTATGGCACTTAAGCCGACACCTCACGGCACGAGCTGACGACAACCATGCAGCACCTTCACAGAGACCCCGAAGGGCGTCATTATCTCTAAATCCTTCCTCTGCAATTCAAGCCCGGGTAAGGTTCTCGCGTATCATCGAATTAAACCACATGTTCCTCCGCTTGTGCAGGGCCCCCGTCAATTCCTTTGAGTTTCACCGTTGCCGGCGTACTCCCCAGGTGGGATGCTTAATGCTTTCGCTTAGCCGCTGATACTAGGTACCAACAGCGGGCATCCATCGTTTACTGTGCGGACTACCAGGGTATCTAATCCTGTTCGATACCCGCACCTTCGAGCTTCAGCGTCAGTTGCGCTCCCGTCAGCTGCCTTCGCAATCGGAGTTCTTCGTCATATCTAAGCATTTCACCGCTACACGACGAATTCCGCCAACGTTGTGCGTACTCAAGGAAACCAGTATGCGCTGCAATTCAGACGTTGAGCGTCTACATTTCACAACACACTTAATCTCCAGCCTACGCTCCCTTTAAACCCAATAAATCCGGATAACGCCTGAACCTTCCGTATTACCGCGGCTGCTGGCACGGAATTAGCCGGTCCTTATTCGTATGAGATCTGCAAACAATCACACGTGATTGACTTTATCCCCATACAAAAAGCAGTTTACAACCCATAGGGCCGTCTTCCTGCACGCTACTTGGCTGGTTCAGACTTACGTCCATTGACCAATATTCCTCACTGCTGCCTCCCGTAGGAGTTTGGACCGTGTCTCAGTTCCAATGTGGGGGACCTTCCTCTCAGAACCCCTACTGATCGTTGCCTTGGTGGGCCGTTACCCCGCCAACAAGCTAATCAGACGCATCCCCATCCATTACCGATAAATCTTTACTTCAAATCTGATGCCGTCATCGAAGACTATGAGGTATTAGTCTGCCTTTCGGCAGGTTATCCCACAGTAATGGGAAGGTTGGATACGCGTTACTCACCCGTGCGCCGGTCGACGTCCATTCAGTGCAAGCACTAAATGCCGTTTCCCCTCGACTTGCATGTGTTAAGCCTGTAGCTAGCGTTCATCCTGAGCCAGGATCAAACTCTCCATTGTAAAATATGTTTGGGTGATAAGAATTGATAATAGTGATAAAAAATACCACATAAAAACAACTCTTCACCGAGTAATCTCTGTTTCAGAATGCTTATCCTTTAGTATCAAGTTTTAAAAGCACCTATTCCTATATAAGGAATTCAATTGAATTGATCGGTTCGTTTCTTTTACCCATCTATTTGATTCATAACCAAACAGACGCTTCTTGTACTACTTCTCTGTTTATGTAAATCTCTTCAAAGAACGCTTTCTTTATCGCTTTAAACACTCATAAGCACGTAGCTTATTTCGTAAAAGCGAGTGCAAAGGTATATAGAAAACCAATACCTTCCAAATGTTTTAAAGATTATTTTTAAGAAAAGGTGATATTTCTTTATAAAATTGACATACATCAATGCTTTTAGGCTAAAAAGGAGTAATTTTGTATGCAAACATCGATAAATAGAATATGAGACATCAAAGACAAATAATAGAGATAAATGGTCTTACTTGCATAATTCACAGCGAAGATAATGCAAAGTATTTTCTAATTCAACCCGTAGATAGTCATGATACGGAAGAACTAGAGCACCAGATTGCCTATATAGAAGAACATTCATCAGCAACATTCACCCACATTGCTGTACGTATAGAGAAGTGGAATTCAGAGTTAACACCATGGTCAGCTCCACCTGTATTTGGTAAGATTCCCTTTGGAAAAGGTGCGGGCCATACCTTATTATATATAATACAACAACTGATTCCCGAATTACAGCACCTATACAATTTATCCATTTGCGCAGAGAATACATTTCTTGGTGGCTATTCCCTTGCAGGGCTATTTGCTTTATGGGCTTCTTATCAAGCGGAGATACCCTTCAATGGTATTGCTGCAGCATCCCCATCCGCATGGTATACAGGTTGGCTTGACTATGCAGAGAGTCACACCCCACAAATAAAGAACGCTTACCTAAGTCTAGGAGATAAGGAAGAAAAGACGAAAACAAAACTCATGTCAACCATTCGCAAGGATATGCTCTGCCAAGAACACATATATAAAACGAAGGGAGTAAACTGCAAGATGGAATGGAACGAAGGTAACCATTTCCAAGACAATGGTATCAGGATGGCAAAAGGATTTGTATGGCTTATGCAGAACCTAGACTAATAACATCCACACACAACTAGAGATTAAATAAAGGAAGCGTCTCCCTCATAAGATTTAATAACAAAGGAAGACACTTTTATATTCTGCTTTATCATGGGGAAGGTGCTTATAACCTAGCAAGCGACCTCATCCGCAATCAATCACCAAGCCCTGCAAGTCGGCGAGCCTCGGGTGTAAGATACTTCGCAATCTTACTATAAGGAATCGTGAAAGTAGGCATACCATGCATATAAGGAGCAATTTCATACTGTCCATAAATAATCTCTACACCTTTTTCTACTAGACAAGGAGTAATAGAAGGTTTAGGAATTACCCCATTCCCAATGCATAAATCATTCATGTATTCTTGTATTGCAGCAGGCGAAGGTGTCTCTCCGTTATCTTTTAAAAACCCATAGTAATATTCCTTCAACCCCTTTCGAAGCAACGGCTGAAGTGCTTTGATATTCTTAAAGTTCACAGGATTCCCCAACTTCTTACCCGTCTGTTTGTCAAAGGTAGCTCCATAATGACCCGCCATACCATGTGCTCCACCCTCATACAGATAATAGAAGGAATAATAAGTCACAAACCGCTTCGTTTCACTGTAATTCTTGACAGACATCGACAACTCACACGGAGCAACCCTTCTATAGTATCTCCACTAAACTCAGTTAAGCTATGGAACGCCTTTTCTGCATAATATTTCAACATCCTCCTACCATCAGCAGGGTTACTAAAAGACTTAGCCTCCTTATTATCGGTACCAGATATCACCGTACATCCTCTCATTTCAGAAGAGAGATAAGCACGAAGGGCATTAACCAAAGGTTGTGGTCCTGATACAGGAAAGGAATAAGACATCTCTACACTCCCTACTTCATTGCTAATCTTCTTTCTCATAAAGTCTGTAACCAAAGCTACTTCCTGATCAGCTACGGCGCTATCCACCTCTGAATGAGTACTCGAATCCGACACTTGCCCTACTGGATTATTATCCACAGGTGTTTTGCGCCCATCACAGCCAGTCAATATACCCACTGCAATAATCCACATCAATAATAATAGAAATCTTTTGTTCATAATAGTTATAAAGCTTGTTAACAGACCACAAATATAGTCTTTTCCTATATTATCTGCAAAACAATTCCTACTTTTGTTACGCTCTGAACACATCATAAACATCAATAGAACAGCATGAAGATAAGTATTATAGGCACAGGAATGATAGCCACCGAGGTTATCAAGATGCTAAGGAATGAGGCGAAAGGGATTGAGATATCAAGTATCTTTTCACACAGCAACAAGGAGAAAGCACTGACGCTTGTAAAGGAGAACGATATTGACCACGTATATACCGACTATGCCCAACTATTAAAAGAAGACGATGCCGACTTTGTCTATATAGCTTTGGTCAATAACGCACACTACACTTACGTGCGACAGGCATTAGAGGCTCAACGCAACGTTATTGTTGAGAAGCCCTTTACGAGTACGCTTGAGGAAGCGAAGCTACTCGCACAGATGGCACGCGAACGTAGACTTTATCTCTTCGAGGCAGTCACACCCCTTCACACCCCCAACTTCCAACTCGTAAAGCAGAGTCTCAAGCGCATTGCTCCCATACATTTCGCACAATGTAACTTCTCGCAATACTCCAGTAGATACGAGCGTTACCTACAGGGGGATATAGCCCCCGCATTCAATCCTGAACTAGGTGGCGGAGCCTTGAACGACCTCAATGTGTACAACATCAACATCATCGTAGGGCTATTCGGGGAGCCTATCGCCAACCAATATTTCGCTAATCACGGGCACAATGGCGTTGATACCTCGGGCATTATGGTGCTCACCTACCCCAATCTCACAGCCTCCTGCGTTGCAGCCAAGGACTCCAGTAGCCCTTCCTTCATCTTAATTCAAGGCGAAAAAGGATGGGTGCGTATCCCAACTACAGCCAATGAGTTCGGCAAAGTGGAGATTATGGAGCAAGGAAAGCTCACCAGCTACCAACGAAACGCATACGAGAGCCGTCTCGCCCATGAGTTTATGGACTTCAAGGATATATGGGAGCGGAAAGACTACAAGCGTATGGAGGAATGGCTCGACACTTCACTTACGGTCATGAAAGTGCTGAGGAGTTAGAAAGCAGTCAAAGAACTCAAGAGAAACTAAAGAACGTGCAGGATGATAGAGGCGTGAAAGTCAACATAACTCATCCCTTAGCCTTATCACAAATAACAATGAAGAAGAAGCTCTCTCTATATCTTATCATCGCATTGATCGTGGTCATTGGCACACTAGCGGCTACCACATCTTATCTCCTAAAGTACATGCTTGAGGAGCCAACCCACACTTACGACTATCGTTGGGCAAAATTACATCAACGCTATCCAAGCCTTACTCCATGGTTAGACAGCCTCAAGACCACCCACCAACTGCGTGACACAACCATCCTACTCAATAACCACTTGCGGGCGCACGCCTTCTATCTTCGTGGTGATTCAGCCTGCGGGCGCACAGCAATATGCGTCCACGGATATAAAGACAACGGGCTGGGACTCCTATACATCGCACATATATATAATAAGGTGATGCGCATGAACGTACTACTACCCGACCTTCACGGGCACGGGCAAAGCGAAGGCAACTCCATACAAATGGGCTGGAACGACCGCAAGGACATAGAGCAATGGATACCCGTTGCCGAACGGATGTTCCGTGATAAACGCCACCCTAGTCAGATGGTGCTACATGGCGTCTCCATGGGAGCAGCAACCATTATGAACGTATCAGGCGATGAGAAGATCCCAACATACGTGAAAGCATACGTGGAGGATTGCGGTTACACCAGCGTATGGGACGAATGTACCGACCAGCTAAAGGCGCAGTTCAACCTCCCACAATTCCCCCTCGTCCCCCTAGCCTCAGCCCTCTGCCAAGTCAAGTATGGTTGGAATTTCCATGAGGCGAGCCCATTGGAACAAGTCAAGAAATGCCACCGCCCCATGCTCTTCATTCATGGCGACCACGACACCTATGTCCCTTCATGGATGGTATATCCCCTCTACAAGGCAAAACCCCAGCCCAAGCAACTATGGATAACACAAGGTTCTGAGCACGCATATAGCTATCACGACTATCCAAAACTATATGAAACCAAAGTGAAGAACTTCGTTAGCAAATACATCAAATAAGTGGGCTAACGAACACCCTCACGCTTTGGAAACACCAAAGATAGCCCTTTCCCCACCTTCATCATACATCTACTAGCCCCTTTCAGCCATACTCGATGTTGACTACATCGTTACTCGACATCGTTTGTTGTTATGTTCTATATCGTTTACTGCTAGGTTCGGCATTGTTTACATATACATCTACCATCCTTTACATATACGCCTCACAGTATCTTCACCATGGTGAAGATTATGTTTCATCGTGATGAGACACTCGTTTCATCATGATGAGACACAGATTTCATCATGATGAGAATAACATAAGACATACATCTAACGAATAGAAGACATATATCTAACGAATAGAAAACATATATCTAACGAATGAAAGACATACATCTAACGAATCTGGAACATAAGTCGGGCAAAGCAGAGACAGACACATAATCAAACGAGGACGCACGATCAGCGCATCCGCTTCCATATCTTTCACCAATGCGAAGCAAAGATTATAAAAAGTGTAGATAGACGTGTTACGGGTGATAATAATTTTGTAATTTTGCATCACATTAAGTAATAAATAACCAGATTATGCAAGACTTAGTAATTTACAATACACTGCATCGTAAGAAGGAGTTGTTCCAACCCATCGCTGCACCTAACGTGGGTATGTATGTCTGTGGTCCTACTGTTTATGGCGATCCACACCTTGGGCATGCGCGTCCTGCCATCACTTTCGACCTCTTATTCCGCTATCTGAAGCATATCGGGTATAAGGTTCGTTATGTTCGTAACATCACTGACGTGGGGCACTTGGAGCATGATGCCGATGAGGGGGATGATAAGATTGAGAAGAAGGCACGGCTTGAGCAACTCGAACCGATGGAGATTGCGCAATATTACACCAATCGTTATCACGATGCTATGCGTGCATTGAATGTTTTGCCACCAAGTATTGAGCCACATGCAACGGGTCATATCATTGAACAGGAGGAGCTGGTGAAGCAGATTATGGACAATGGTTATGCTTACGAAAGCAATGGTAGTATTTATTTCGACGTGGCTAAGTATGACAAGGACCATCATTATGGCGTATTGTCTGGGCGTAATCTCACCGATATGATTAATAACTCTCGTGAGTTAGCAGGTGTTGGTGAGAAGCATAATCAGGTTGACTTTGCATTGTGGAAACGTGCTATGCCCGAACATATCATGCGTTGGCCATCGCCTTGGAGCGATGGTTTCCCGGGCTGGCACTGTGAATGTACAGCGATGGGACGCAAGTATTTGGGCGATCACTTTGATATTCATGGTGGCGGTATGGACTTGATTTTCCCGCATCATGAGTGTGAGATTGCGCAAGCTGTAGCTTCACAGGGCGATGAAATGGTGAAGTATTGGATGCACAATAACATGATTACAATCAATGGACAGAAGATGGGTAAGTCATTGGGCAACTTTATTACGCTCGAGCAGTTCTTTACTGGCAAGCATGACACGCTCACGCAGGCTTACTCGCCAATGACAATTCGTTTCTTCATCCTATCTGCTCACTATCGTGGGACTGTCGACTTCTCTAACGAGGCATTGCAAGCTGCTGAGAAGGGATATGAACGTTTGATGAATGGTATTGAGGATTCGGCACGCATTCAGCCATCGGATGCATCGGACGATAATACGAAGAAGTTTGTTGCTAACTTCCGTCAGAAGTGTTACGATGCGATGAATGACGACTTAATGACGCCTGCAGTCATCTCTAATCTGTTTGAGGCTTGCCACTTGGTAAACGTTCTTATCGATCACAAGGCACAGATTTCTGCCGATGACCTAAAGGAACTCACGGAGGCTATGCAACTCTTTGCTTTCGACATCTTGGGACTCAAGAACGAGCGCAGTGCTAATAACGATGCACGCGAAGAAGCATACGGAAAGGTAGTAGACATGGTACTCGATCTTCGTGCAAAGGCTAAGGCTGAGAAGAACTGGGCGGTCAGCGATCAGATCCGTGACGCATTGGCTGATGCAGGTTTCCAAGTGAAAGACACTAAGGATGGTGTTACTTGGAAACTTGACAGATGAATTGAAAACTTCAGACTATTTCATTGATGAGCGTAAATGCCGTTTGTCAGTGGAGTAAGCGGTAAATAAAAGGATAATGAGTGAGCCCTAAACGGTGTGTCGCTCGTATTCATTCCTATAAGGATAGATATTCTTAGTATGTGTTAGCGGTAATGTGCAGTGTATTAGGAATATCTATCCTTATTTTTTATTCAATTATTAGGGTGATAATAACCGCCTAAGCAATATGAAACGAACAAAGACTCTTCTCCTTTCTTGCTTGATAACCGTGCTGGTAGGGCTTGGCTTATTCTTTTGGTTGCTTCCTTCTAAGCAGACCGCTAAGCCAGTAACGATTGAAGAAGACTCGGATTCAGTTGTTTTCGTACAGCCGAAAGCTGTTGTAAATGACACGACAAAAGACATAAATGTCATCAGAGATTATTATCGTCTCTATCTTAAAAGAGCAAATGGTCAGGATATTTCTATCCATGATGAGCGTAGATTTCTCACGCAGACATTGATAGATAAGCTGTGTTATTGCGGTGGAACCAACTATTTACCTTTGTTCCCACTTGAAGACAATAGGGACCCAAGATGGTCGTTGGATAATTTAAAGTTACCTTGTTTTGCAGTCTATTATATTCGTTATAATGAACATAATGTCTCCTTTTTTGTCATCTTTAGAGGTACTGTTGTTATACCGCACGTGTCGTGTTGATGGTTAGCACGAATGGTGTTGTTGGTTCGCACGAATGGTGCGGATGGCTAAACACCTCGCAATAGGCTATTAATGTGGAATTAATTTAATGTCAGAAAAGAGTTGTATTACGTAAAAGTAACTAACATTATTTGGTTAGAGGAGGTTTGTTTTATCAAAGGTAATACCATAGAGGTAACTACAAAGATGCAGCAATAGAGCTATTCTTTTTCACTTTTATTGGATAGCAATATTATAAAAAAGATTTGCAAAATTTTAGAAGTTTCTTTCTCTGTTTCACATTTGTTGTATATCTTTGTATTGTTAACGAAAGAACTCTAACTAAAACAATAAAATGAGTTATGAAAAAGATTAATGTAATCATGTTGATGATGCTAATGTTGTTGATTGGCATCGTCTCAGTAAGTGCTAAGAAAAAGGAATTCAAACCTTTACCATGCGTCCTTACGCTCAAAGATGGTAGCAAAGTGTCAGGTTATTTGGTTGATGTAAAGAATGCAAAGGTTATGGCAAGTGTGTATGGGCAGGTAGTTATTAATATGCAGACATTGTTTATCTCACCTACACCAACGGGTAAGGGAACAAAGTATGTAGCTGATGATGCAAAAGAAATGGAGTTAACAGTAGATGGGAAGCAGCGTAAATACTTGTCTTTATATGCATGCAAGATATTAACGTTACCTAAAAATTTGAAGCCAACAAATCATCGGTACTTTTGGGAACTGGTTTATGAGGGAAAAGAAGTACTTGGTTTTTTATCTCCAACAGTATGGTATAGTAGTTCATGGACAACATTTTATACTGAAGAGTCATTGGCTTATACTTATTGTCTTAAAGGTGACGAAGTTGTTGTGACTTATTATGTTCCTGAAACAGGAATACGTCTGGCTGCTAAGAAAACAGTCCGTGCTTGTTTTGATCGTTTCCCAAAGATGGATGAGTACTTGCAGAGTGATGGATTCTCACTGAAAGATATGAAGAGACACCCTCTTGATTTGCTGAAAGTGTTGGAACGTAAAATAAAGTAATAGCTTTGTCTCTTTGTGTGCTAAGGTCAATGAACAATGAGAAACTGATGATAGCTAATAAAATAAAAGGTGCGCTTTTGAGAGTCAAAGGCGCACCTTTTATATGTTAGAAGCGTATCTAATACTTAAACGAACTGCCTCCTAAGAACTCTCTCAGTAGGGAGGTTGGAGGGAGCGCACGGAAAGGCAGGGGAGAGAAGTACTTGAGGAACTTGCGTAAGCGATAGGCCTCGGCATATTCTTCACAATTCTCTGGTACTTGCTCGAGCACCTCCTCTGCTTGTGGCTTTATGACCGCAAGTTCGAAGAGCATAGCTGTATTAAACATCACATCGGCTTGCTCTTGATAAGGGAATATCCATTTGTTCTCACCAGCACGTACACTAGGCCATCGGCGGATCGTTTCTTGCGCCGAACAACCACGATACTTATAATCACGAACAATGCGTCGGAGCAATCGATTGTCAGTCGTTGGGATATAATTGTGATTATCCAATAGGATGGTAGTAAGCGCAGAAGCATAGATCTTAAACTTCTTGTCGTCGGGAATCTGAGCCGTGAGCGTTGGATTAAGGGCGTGGATGCCTTCTACAACTAACACGTTATTCTCCTCCAAACGCAACTTATTCCCACTCTTCTCACTACTTCCTGTTTGGAAATTATACTTGGGTAATTCCACCTCCTGACCATTGAATAAAGCATTAAACTGCTCATTGATGAGTGGAATATTCAGTGCATAGATACTTTCGTAATCATATTCTCCCTGTTCATCCTTCGGTGTTTCTTCCCGATTAACGAAGTAGTCATCAAGTGAGATCTGTACGGGCTTCACACCACTAGCAAGTAGTTGCACAGAAAGGCGTTTACAGAATGTGGTCTTACCACTTGATGATGGTCCAGCAATCAGTACCACCTTAATATCTTTCTTTGCTGCAATCTTATCTGCAATCTGTGATATCTTCTTCTCTTGTAAGGCTTCGCTGACATTAATTAGATTAGTGGCTTCACCATTGCCAACCGCCTCATTAAAGTCACCCACCGTCTTTATACCTAACAGACTCTGCCAACGATGATGCTCTTTAAACACTTCAAACATCTTATCCTGTCGTATCAAAGCACCTAATTGGGATGGATCTTGCACGGAAGGGATGCGTAGTAACACACCATCAAAATAAGGTTCGAGTCCGAAGAGATATAGTTTTGACGTGTTCGTGAGCATTGAACCGTAGTAATAATCCTTATAGTCATCCAGGACGTAATAGACAGTATAAAGCGTTCCACTACTCTTGAGCAACTTTGCCTTTTGTTCGTCACCGAGTTTAGAGAACATATCAATAGCCTCTTCTGTTGTTGTTTCAAAACGTTGGATAGGCAGATGAGCATTAACAATCTCCTGCATTCGTGTGCGAATACGGTTTACATCCTCAGCAGTGATAGCATGCCCGAGTTTCAAATTACAATAGTAACCATTTGAAACAGGAATATCTATGATCACTTCGCTTCGCGAATAAAGATCGTGGACAGCCTTACAAAGAACGAGAAAAAGCGAACGAGTGTAAGTGCGAATACCCGATTGTGTATGCAAATCGAGGTACTCCACATCCTTATTATGATAGACCCTGTAATGCAATCCCTCAACTTTATTATTCACTTTAGCACTTACAGGACCATAAGGCATTTGAAGATTTATTTCCTTGAAAATGTCAGAAAGTGTACTTCCCATTGGGACTTTCAGACTTTTTTTATTATTTTGCAGCGGATATGCAGTAATTGTGTCATAAGCATTTACGTGTTAAATGTAAGTCGGTGGACTAAATCGTTCGTCAATAAAAACGAATGGTAAAGGTAGAGAAAGTTATGCATATACACAAGAGATAGTCGTCACAAATTAAGTTATTATATGTCGATTTGGATTTTTTTTAAGCTCATTGGAGCCTTAGCGTTACTAATGTTTGGTATGAAGGCAATGAGCGAAAGCCTGCAAAAGATGGCAGGACCTCAATTGCGTCATGTCCTTGGTGCAATGACAACTAACCGCTTCACTGGTATTTTAACAGGTACATTTATTACCGCAGCCGTACAATCATCAACGGCAACAACGGTCATGACGGTTAGCTTCGTGAACGCAGGATTACTCACCTTGGTACAGGCTATCTCCGTCATCATGGGTGCTAACATCGGAACAACCCTAACGGCATGGATCATGTCAGCGGGCTTCTCGTTTAACATTACCGACTTCGTTTGGCCTGCTTTCTTCATTGGTATTGTGTTGATCTACTCTAAGAAGCGCAAGCTAATTGGCGACTTCCTCTTCGGCATATCATTCATGTTTCTGGGCTTGGGAACGCTGCGCCAAACGGGTATAGACATGGATTTGGCACACAACCAAGCAGTACTTGATTTCTTTAGTCAGTTCGATCCACAGAGCTTCTTCACCACGATTGTGTTCTTACTCATCGGTAGTGTGCTGACGATGTGTGTGCAAAGTTCCGCTGCAATCATGGCTATTACGATGATTCTCTGTTCGACTGGTGTACTTCCAATCTACCAAGGAATAGCACTCGTAATGGGCGAGAATATCGGAACAACGGTTACCTCTAACCTTGCTGCATTGACGGCAAACACGCAGGCACGAAGGGCTGCCATGGCACACATGGTGTTTAATATCTTTGGTGTTATTTGGATATTGTGTATCTTCCACCCATTCATTAATATGATTTGTAGCTGGGTTGGTTATGACGTTACCATGCCTAAGGGAGCAGCTGGATTTGCCGCTAATGCCGCTAAACTTAGCTTTGTGTTAGCCGCCTTCCACACCACATTCAACGTTGCCAACACGCTTATCCTCGTTGGACCAATCAAATACTTAGAGAAGTTAGTGTGCATGATCATCAAGCCAAAGGCCAACAAAGACGAGGATGAGTTCCGTCTTCATTTCATTCAAGCAGGCATCATGAAGACACCAGAGCTCTCTGTCTTGGAAGCATCTAAGGAGATTAAGTCGTTTGCAGAACGTATCCAAAGAATGTTCGGAATGGTACGTGAACTACTTGGAGAGCGTGACATGGAGAAGTTCACGAAGCTTTATACACGCATTGAGAAGTACGAAGGAATCTCAGATAACATGGAGATTGAGATTGCCAAATACCTTGATCAAGTTTCAAATGCCCATCTAAGCGATGAGACGAAAGATAAGGTGCGTTCGATGTTGCGTGAGATTTCAGAACTAGAGAGTATTGGTGATGCTTGTTACAACATCGCTCGTACAGTGGGAAGACGCATACGCGGCAAGGAAGACTTTACAGAGGAACAGTATGATCATATACATCAGATGTTCGAGTTAACGGACGATGCTCTCACGCAGATGAATCGTATCTTGGTGGGACATAGACAAGACAACGATGTGAATCGTTCGTTCAACATAGAGAATGAAATCAATAATTACCGTAATCAACTGCGCTCACAAAACATCAATGACGTCAACGAACATAAATACACTTACGCTATTGGTACGATGTATATAGACATCATTCAGGAGTGTGAGAAGCTCGGCGACTATGTTGTCAATGTGGTAGAAGCACGCATGGGTGTGCGCCAGCAAGAAGCATAAAGGGCATATACTGCCAACAACAAGAGAGTGTATCAAGTAAGGTTAAGGGTATAGAAACAAACGTTCTCGTCCGTCAGTACGATCACAAATACTAGACAGGTGAGATTATCTATACCAAAGAGTTTAACCTTTGATACACTCTCTTATTTATACCAAGCCTATTACGAATACCGAGAAACACGTCTGCTTCCCCCTTAAAGAAACCTAACTAATGCCTTAAACAAACTACTTATAACAGCGTTTTCATGGCTTGAGACTGTGCGTTTCATGTACTGAAACCCTGCGTTCCATATACTGAAACCCTGCGTTCCATGTATTGAAACGCTATGTATCATAGGCTTGAAACGCTGTGTATCATAGGTCTGATACGCTGTGTATCATAGGTCTGATATGCTGAGTATCAAGGCTTGAAACGCTGTGTATCAAGGCTTGAAACACTACGTATCATACGCTGAGACAACATTACATCGGCTGAAAGTCGTCCGTATTTAATATGATAGCCCCACATACATTAAGGTTTTGTACATAGGAACACATCATGTTTCTTTTGGCTAGCAACACGTTTCTAGCTAACAGAAGAGGGCATACACCTTATTATTAGACTAGGTTTAAAAAGACAAGCCCCACCTTTCGGCGGGGCTTGCTGATACTTCATTTGAATGAAAAGTAGTGTTATTCACGCTTACTCATCAAAGCCAATAGGGCGGAACTGATGCTGCTCTTCGCTATATACATAGCCTGCCTTGAGCAGAGAAGCCTTGAGTTTGTCAACGTCCTCATTGAAGTTATTGCAAAGAGACTCTAGTGAATCAAACTCTTCATCACGCAGTAGCATGTTTGCACTGCTTACCAGTATTGCTGGATCTTTTGGTAGATAATCCATGATTTAATAATATTTTAAATGAATAGAGACCTACTCCATTGACTCTCCAACGAACTGGAGAGGGAGCAAGTCCTTGACTGTATCAATAACATAAACGCCTGATGTACCGTAAAGAAGGATACGAATGGGCTGGTTATAACGACTTTCTATCTCTAAGATAACCTGTCGGCAAGCACCACAAGGTACGATTGGGTCACGCATCAAACCATACTCATTAGCCGCAGCTATAGCCAAGAGGGTGATAGGTTGGTCTGGATAAGTGGACTGGGCAGCAAAGATTGCGGAGCGTTCAGCGCATAATCCTGAAGGAAAAGCCGCATTCTCTTGGTTCGCTCCCATCACTTCTACGCCATTCGCAAGCAACAATGCTGCACCAACACGGAATTTGCTGTAAGGCGAATAGCTGTTACCTGTAGCCGAGATTGCTGTTTGGATGAGGTGTTGCTCTTCTTCTGATAGCTCATCGGGTTGGCAGAATCCTATCTTAATACTTAAATCTATTGTCTTCATTGTTGATATTTATTATTGGTTATTGGGCTTATTAGCCTTATTAGGGATATAGGGCTAATTAGGCTAATTAGGCTAATTAGATTAATGAGCAATCAGCTCATAACAGCCAATATCTGGTTTATTATCACGCTGCTTACCATCATGATCGGTTGTGAAACGTGTATCTGTTAATACTCGCCCTGCATCAATAGCAGGTGAGAGAACGTTATTCTCTGGCTTTAAGGTGCAAGTCGTAGTCTTGCTTATCGGCATTGACCTTGACAAATTGCTTATCTCCACCACCCGGATAGTCCTTTGTGTTCTCCCAAATAACATCCGTAAAACGTGCGAGCAAAGCTGTATCTTTTGGCTTTGGCGTGCGTAACAGACAATGATCGAACTGATAATTGGCTGTTACTCCGTCCTTGTTATAAACCATGAGTACGTCTTCTGCATAGCCTGTTACCAACGAATTAACCATATTGAAAGCCTGTAAAGGATAGTCCTTATCGCCTTCGTGATTGCCAAGACTTAATGCTGCACCGCGGTTACTATCGAAAGGATAGAACTGAGCAAAGGTGCAATGAGTCAGCGTAATGTGCCCACCAAGGAAGGAGGCGCAGTCCATCAATGTGTTAGAGAATTGTGTATTATAGGCTTCCACCTTACAGTTTACGGCTCTCAAACCATATCCTTGACAATTATGTATGGTTGAGTTAGCCAGTGTAAGTTTGTTTTGTGAGGTGTTGGTAGCGTCACACACGATACCATTATAGGCTGAATGGAGGTCGGTATGACTAATTACATTATCGTAACTATCGGCATGGAAGTGTATTCCTTGCCATTGTCCGCTCACATGATCATAGGGAAGATAAGGGAAGAGGCGGTCTAATCGGTCACCACGCAACACCACAGGATGATCAGCCGTACCCTCACATCGCAACGAGCCATACACTTCCAGCGATGCTTTCTGCGAGAAGTAAAGTGTCGTCCCAGCTGGTATTGTAAGCGTTGCACCCGCTTCTACCTTCAGAGTATCTTGTAAGACAATGGGCTTAGATCCTGTTAATGTCATATTACTGGTGACCTTCAAACCCTTTAGAAGTTGCGCATCCCAGCTGTAAGCACTAAGGACTACACGTTGCTGAACGCCACTCTCAAGCGTAAATATAAGATCATCTGTTATCTTCTGTGGGCTTGTACCATTATTCAGAGGCGATGTCATTTCCACAAAGACACGAATACTATCTTTGTTTCTCACCTCTAAGTCTTTCACTTGATAGCCATTAGCAGCATTCAACTCGTCTCCACTGACATTCACACGGAACCCTGTTTGATTGCCTTGTGCTAGTCGGACGCTAGTTACTCGCAGCCCATCTCCCGAGCGATTATACACCCAGAAGGTCTTTGTGGATGTAGGGACATTAGAGAAAGTGGTATCTAACTTCAACGTATCCGATGAGAAAGACAACAAGTTCGAACGTGATGTTGTAAACGTATCATCGTCCGAACAAGCTGTTATCAGGGCTACTATCGCCAAGAGGCATAGTATGGTTAATTTCTTCATTATCTATCTTTTTGGTTCTTATCTAACGATACTCCCCTTGCTTTTATTGCTTTACTCCAAATCCACATGCTCCACATTGACTTCCTCATGGATGAAGATTTGGGCGTTCTCTTTGAACTTCTCTGGGTTCTCTGTCGTTAGATACCTCACAGTTCCATGTTTCGTGCATCGCTGCTCCATATCTGGATGGCGTCGCAAATAGTCTTGTAAGCTCTCTGCAACATACTCGCCTTGTGGGACGATACGTACTCCACGAGGCACATACTTAATGATCTTGGGCATAAGAATGGGATAATGTGTGCAACCGAGAATGAGCGTATCAATCTCTGGGTCTATCCGCATGATATGATCAATGCGTTTCTTCACAAAGTAATCAGCCCCTGGAGTATCTGCTTCATTGTTCTCAATGATAGGCACCCAAAGCGGACAAGGAATACCCGTCACCGTCACGTCGTTCCATAGCTTTTGTATTTCAAGCTTATAGCTATGACTCTTTATTGTCCCTTCTGTAGCCAACACGCCAACATGACGTGAGTGGGTAAGTTTGCCAATCACCTCTGCTGTAGGTCGAATCACACCTAACACGCGGCGCTGGGGATCGAGTTTGGGTAAGTCATTCTGCTGTATGCTGCGTAGAGCCTTGGCTGATGCTGTGTTACAACCAAGTATCACTAACTGACAACCAGACTCAAAGAGTTTCATTACAGCCTGCCGTGTAAATTGGTAAACAACATCAAATGAACGTGAACCATAAGGTGCACGGGCATTATCTCCAAGGTAGATATAATCGTAATCAGGCAATAACTGGCGAATACCATGCAGAATGGTTAACCCGCCATAACCAGAGTCAAACACGCCAATAGGGCCTGGCTGTTGCGAATATTGTGACATTATCCTCTTTATCAAATCGTTATTAAATAGAGCTTTAAGGCTCTATCGTTTTGCTTATTAATGGTTTCAGACACTTGAATACAATCTACTTAAGCACAGAGATAAGTGCATCTGTGATGTCTTCTCCTATGGCTGTATTCACAAACGGAAGGTTGTTATTGTCTGAGTTAAGAATGAAGGCGTACCCACTCTCCTTACCCATCTCACGAACAGTATTGTCTAGTTTCTTACGAACAGGCGCATAGATATCTGCTTCAGCCTTCTTTAAGAGACGATCAGTCTCCTTACGAAAGGCGATGTTACGATCCATCAACTCCTCTAACTCTGCTTGCCGCTTACGGAGAATAGAGGGTTCTAACTTGTGCTGAACATCAAGGAAATCCTCATAACGATTGTTGAAATCATCAGCCGAACGCTTTGTTTCTGCATCATATTTCGCCTTTAAGTCATTCAAACTACGTGTTGCTGTGGCATAGTCTGCCATTGCGTGCAATACCTTCTCATAACTAAAGTAACCGAACTTTAGGCTTGGAGTAGTCTGTTGTGCGACTGCTAAGAGTGGTAACAACATCAAAGCAAAGGAAAAGAATAGCTTTTTCATCCTATTAATTATTATCTCTTCTATATGTAACATAAATAATGAGGTCAACGCAAGAATACTAATTCGTGCGGTGACCTCACCCTTATCTCCTCTTGAGAGTCGACTCTCTAGAGGCATATTAACACGGGCAAAGACTCCCGTACATACTTTTACTTCATCTTAGCCAATTGAGCCTTAACCTCAGCTGTTACATCCTTGCTGAGTGCCTCATTGATATACAATGGCTGACCATTAGCTTTCTCCATGATGTAAACATAGTTTCCTGCCTTTGCAACAGCTGCAATCGCATTGCGAACTTTCTCAAGTACAGGACCGAGTTGCTTCTGCTGCTCCTCGTTGAAAGCCTTTGGTTATCTTGAGCAGTCTGCTGAATCTTTGTATACATATCCTGCAGATTCTTCTCTGTTTCTGCCTGCTTTGTTGCATTCATTGTGCTCTTTGCTTTGTCATAAGCCTCAGCCTGACGCTGCAACTCTGCTTGCATGTCTTCCAACTGCTTCTGATATTCCTTACCTTTAGCCTCTAACTTACTCTGAACTGCTGTTGCCTCTGGGAGAGACTGGAGTAGAGCTTGTGAATCAAGGTGACCAAACTTCTGTGCAAACAAGGTCATTGGTGCACAGAGCATCAACATCAAAAATAACTTTTTCATTGCTTTTATTGTTTTAATAGTTTATGTTTTTGTTTTCTTATAAACGTTCTTGTGATTCTGTGAATATCGGTTGTCTCACCTTATATTATTGGTAAGCATAACCTAACTTCTGTAATACTTCATTGCTGATATCAACCTTAGGTGACCCATATATAATGCCAGAAGCATTGCTAGAACGGTCGATAACAAGACTATATCCACGCTGATCGGAGATGTCCTTGACGGCATTATAAATCTCATCTTGTATAGGACTTATCAAACTAGTGCGCTTCTTGAAGAGCTCACCCTCTGGTCCGAAGTACTTGCGTTTGAGGTCGGATGCTTGCTTCTCTTTCGCCAAGATAGCATCTTGTTGCTTCTTCTTCTGGTCTTGAGAGAGGAATACTACTTCATTCTGATAGTTCTTGTACATGGTGGCAGCCTCTGTATTCAAAGCCTCAACCTCTGCTTGCCACTTCTTACTAACCTGATTCAACTGCTCATTCGCACGTTCGTAAGCTGGCACATTCTTAAGGATATACTCCATATCAATGAGTGCAAACTTCTGTGCAGAGGCTGATAAAGGTAAAGAGTGAAAAGGTAAAGAGGTAAAACATACCTCAATACGCTGTTTAATATCTTCTTTTTATTCATCATTCTTCTTATTATTAAAATCAAATCTAACGTTTCTTTTTATGAGAACAATCCCTTCAACGCTCAAAGCTCAACATTCCAAGGTCAACGCTCAACGTTCAAAGAATCAAGCCTTAGAACTCCTGTCCAAGGATGAAGTGGAACTGGCTTCCACCCTTCTTTCCAAAGACTGTATCAAATCCGTATGCCCAGTCGATACCCATCATACCAACCATTGGAAGGAATATACGAACACCTAGACCAGCAGAACGTTTCATATCAAATGGATTGAACTTACTTGTTTCTGACCATGCATTACCAGCCTCAACAAAGCCCAAGCCATAGATAGTTGTATTGCCTAAGAGGAACGGATAACGCAACTCTAGAGAGAAGCGGTCGTATGCATAACCTTGTACTTCGTATGAAGGTGTGAGTGCTCCATTCTCATAACCACGCAATCCGATAGTCTCTTCTGCATAGCCACTGGAGTATCCACTCATACCATCACCACCCATATAGAAGGTTTCAAATGGGCTCTTCTTATTCCTGTTATAGCTGCCCAATAGACCTAACTCAACACGAGTAACCAAGACGAAACACTTCTGACCGCTACTAAGAGCTGTAAAGGTTCGTGCCTTAAACTTCCACTTGTGATACTCAATCCAGTGATACTTCTCTTGTTGCTCCTTAGAGTAATTAGGTGAATTAGGATTCGTTGCCAAGTGAGCATAGTCCTTTCCATCCCACTTAGACCATGGCGGAGTAATCGTCAAAGATGCCGAGAACTCTGAACCACGACGTGGGAAGAGTTGATTATCAGTAGATGTTCTATTCAGTGCTACAGTCAAGTTCAAGTTGTTAGATGTACCTGTTGGCATGAGGAAGTATCGCCAGTTACGTAACATGTAACGCTGATATTGCAACTGTAAAGACAATGTGAAGTAATCATCTGGCCAACTCAAACGTTTTCCCCAACCAGCATAAACACTCAACAACTTAATGTACTTGTCTGGATCATAATAGTTTTCATAACTATTGTAATTATAGTTTCCGTAACCGTAACGATAATTGTTATAGTTGTTCAACAGCGACTGGTTGTAGTAATTACTTGATACGTCAGTCTGCTTTGAATAAGAGACACCCACATTGAATTGGATAGGACGCTTACCACCCAACCAGTTGGTTGAATACTGAACATTGTAAGATTGATAATAAGTACCATTCGTCTGTGCTCCCAAAGACAATGTCTCACCATCACCGATAGGCATAATACCACGATGTTCACGGTTTCTACGGAGGAGATTAGCCATTGAGAAGTTGGTTAACTTCAGGCCTACTCGCCCGATAACACCCGTCTGTCCCCAACCCAGAGAAAGCTCAACTTGATCGTTAGACTTCTGTTTCAAATTATAATTGATATCCACTGTTCCATCTTCGTAATTAGGTTCAGGAACAGGGTTGATAGCTTCTGGATCAAAATAACCCATTGATGCTAACTCACGAGCAGAACGCTGAAGAGCCTCTTTAGAGAATAGGTCACCAGGCTTTGTACGCAACTCACGACGAACAACATTCTCATAGAGTCGGTCGTTACCATTAATCTTCACACGATTAATATGTGCCTGCTGTCCTTCCGTGATACGCATCTCAAGGTCGATAGAGTCGCCGACAATGTTCACTTCAGTTGGCTCAAGTCTATAGAAGAGATAACCATTATTCCAATACTCATTACCAACAGCATCCTCATCTTGTGAGAGTCGCTTACTTAGATAAGTCTGGTTATAAACATCACCTTTCTTCATTCCAAGCAAACGAGATAGGTAATCAGTTGAATAAACAGTGTTTCCAACCCAAGAGATATTACGAATGTAATACTTCTTACCCTCGTTTACCTTTACATAGATATCCACATGCTTTGGATCAACATTCCACACACTATCCTTCAAGATAGTGGCATCACGGAAACCAAACTCATTATATTTGGTAATAAGATTCTTCTTATCTTCAGCCCAACGCTCGGGTGTGAACTTCTTTGACTTTAGTAAATTACCAAGCTTTCCTGCTTCATGTGTCTTAGCGAAAGCACCCTTTGAGAAGAAAGAACCCTTGATCTTCTTTATTGGAAGTTGCTCATTCCCTTCAATGATAATATTGCGAACCTTTAGTTTCTCCTTCTTATCTACATCAATATCAAGTATGACCTGATTCTTATTCGCAACATCATCACGCTGGAGAATATTTATCTCGGCATTCTTATATCCCTTATCATCAAAGTACTTCTTAGCAAGTATCTTGGCACGACTAATCATATTAGGAGTAATCTGACCACCTTTCAGTAAGCCCAACTTCTTCTCCATATCATCCCGTTCACTCTTCTTCAAACCATTGTAATTGATGGTTGAGATACGTGGTCGTGGCAAGAGATTAATTCTCAAGTAAATATTATCACCGACGATAGAATCTGCACTGATGGATACATCAGAGAAGAGTCCATGCTTCCAATAACGTTTCACCGCATCAGTGATAGCCGTTCCTGGTACCTCCAACTCCTGCCCAATGCTGAGCCCAGAAATACCCGTAAGTACATAATCCTCATAACCATCAATACCGCTGACTGCCAGTCCTGCAAGCTTATAAGTATGCGGATTACCAGAATAAGTTATATCTGGATTAACGATCTTCTCTTGTCCGCTCACCGTTAGAGTCATTCCAGAAGTGAGAGCAAGAAGCATCAACACCTTATTTATCTTCGTCATCTATATTGCGTAACTTATTTGTTTTCGTTTTCTTCTATCTGTCTCTCTGTCTTTCCAAAACGACGTTGTCTCTTTGGAAACTATATATAGCATGTTGTAAATCGTCTTCCCCAAAGTCTGGCCAATAGGTATCACAGAAGTAAAGCTCTGAGTAGGCTATCTGCCAAAGAAGGTAATTAGAAATACGAAGCTCACCACCTGTCCTTATTAGAAGGTCTGGATCAGGCATAAAGTTGGTTTGCATGTGCTTACTGAGTAACTCTTCTGTTATCATTTCGGGGCGTAGCGATACTTTTTCATTGCCCTGATTTTCTGCAATAATATCCTGTACCGCCTTAGTGATCTCCCACCGTGAACTATAACTAAGAGCAACAACCATTGTCATAGCAGAGTTCTTCGCCGTATGTTCTTCCGTCTCTTTGAGTTTCTGTTGCACCTCTATAGGCAATCGACCAATATCACCTATCACACGGAATCGAACATTATTCTTCATAAAGATTTCATCTTCTAAAGAAGTCAAGACCAGCCCCATCAATGCAGCAATCTCATCAGAAGGCCGACTCCAATTCTCTGTAGAGAAGGTGTAAAGCGTTAGATACTTCACACCCAGACGTACACACTCAGAAGTAATACGGCGAACCGTCTCCACTCCTGCCTGATGTCCATAAGAACGGGGCTTATTACGCTCCGTTGCCCAGCGCCCATTACCATCCATAATGATAGCAATGTGTTCTGGAATCCGTGTCATGTCTAATTCTTCCACCATGATTATATATGAAGAAAATAACCTTTCTTACTATTCCTTATCTAGCCATCTTATTCATCTTCATTGTGACATGTTCGGCACTTGGTCATAAAACTATAGCTGAACGTCAATTGAAGTGTTGAATAGCTATCTGTATTCTTAAAGAGTCCACTACTCTTTATTCCGTAGGGATCTCTTTGCCCATCTAGTTCGTCAGAGAGTGAGAAATGCATCGCCCACTCTAGTCCGATATTCGTTCGATCACCAACCTTATACTTAACGCCAACGCCAATAGGAAGGTTAGCCGAGAATGCAGAACTACGATTACCATTCTCTATCTTAACATACGTGGCACCCAGTCCTATTGTTACATAAGGTGATAAACGTTGTGCGCCACGATAATCTTTACCTGTTCCGTATGGCAAGAAGTTATATTCATAAGCCACACCTACATCTACCAAAGAGTTATTGAATAGATAGGGTGTTGCAGCAAATCGAGGATAATAGGTCTTCGCATCAGCTGAAGAACCTTTCATCTTGCCAAAAGATACATTCATCTTCAAGCCCATATAAGGATTGAAATTATATCTGGCAAGCACCGTCCCCATTGGTTGCAAGTCCTTTGTTAAAGACTCATTGAAGTCGCCAAGATAGCCCACCAAGCCAACACCCGCTCCTAACTCCATCTTATATTCAGGGTCACTCTGTGCCCACAAAGATGTTGTTACTAAAAGGAGAAGAACGCTAATGATGGTCTTTTTCATCTTACACAGCCTTAGAGCTTACTCTGCAGCACGCTCTTGATTCAACTTCCAACCCACTCTATTGAGCCTTCCACGCCAAACCTTGCTACCGCTCATCATCCAAATGTAAGCATCTGCGTCGACCGTTACGGTAAATGTATTAGCAGGTTGTGCATTCTGTGGATAGCTAAAATCTTTATCGCTATTCCATACAATTCCTGCATCACGTGACAATAACATTGAACCGAATTTGCCACTATTATCCACGCCCATAGCTAGCGCAGCACCATCATAATTGACAACTGTAAGATGGCGATAAGCAGGCAATAGGAATTTAGTTGCTGCATTCTCTACATAATTCCAAGTATCGTCTGCCGTTGGACGATTCTTATAGGAAAGCCTTGTCCAAGTAACTGTCTTATTCCTACTAGCAGCTGTTCCTACTAGCAAAACACGACTCCTATCATCAGCGCCATTGTTGCTCAATAAGGCATAATTGATATTGCTTACAGGGATAAGAGAAGTGTTATCATCGAGTGTCTCAACATTCCATGTAGCCCCATTATCTTGCGAACGAACTAAACTTCCAGCTGTTGTCAAAGCGAATAGCTCCGAAGAAGATGCAGCCACCAACTGCTTCAAGTTCATATTCGTACCCACTTGAGTCCAAGCGTTACCATCGGAAGAACTAAGGATTCGACCACTATCTAAGATAAATAACTTATTCTCTTTGACCAATACGCTCTGATAAGCCTGTGCAGAGAAAGACTGAGACAACAAAGCCCAATGATTACCATCATTCTGTGCCGTCACATATCCCTTCGTCTGTGTTCCATCCGTTCCAAACACAAATATCTTATCCTTAGTACTTACAGCCTTCATCGCCGTGAAAGCACCGAAATTACTATTACCCTGCATACTTACCCAAGAGAACACATTGCCCTTCTGCTTATGCACATTCACCGATATCTTATAATCACGATAAGTATCCCGTGCATTAGAGTAGATACGGAACGAGCGGGGAGAAGTGAAATCGATTGAATCATTCGGAGAAAAGTAAGTCTGCTTATCTCCTTGTTGAGAAAGGATTGTAACTGTACCAGAGTTCTTGGTTGTTATTGTAGCCAAAACGTGCGCCACATCAGTTCCATAAGGCAGAGAGTCTACATTGTAAACCAATCCCTGCGCCTGATCTATATAGAACCGAACTTTCTTTGCTTCATACTTAGCATAGAAAGTACTATCCTTCCCAGACTTCGTAAGCGTATCACGTTTTACTTTCAGATTCCCCAGAGTAAACCCTGTTATAGCTGTATCTCTAAAACTTGAGCCATTATCATCATTGTCATCATCCTTCAGACAAGATGTCATCATCAAAGTTGCCAATACAAGGCCTACAAGAGTATATATCTTATTACGCATCAGATACTAATAATTGAATTTAGCTGCAAATTTAATCAGAAATCTTCAGACTAAACATCTTTTACGGGGTTAATTATGTAAAATATATATTTAGACGTCAGATTTTTAAGTTTGTTTAGTATTATATAGAAGATTCGTATTTCTAGGCTATTAGAATCGCCAATATCGAAAGGGAACGCGCCCAAGTACCAACGTGGGAACGACAGCAACGCACGTACACGATCAGCGGAAACCCCTATAGCCATCTTAAAGAATAAGTAGTAATAACGAAAGATATACGTATTACCATTCTTTTTCCTTGCTTTCCAATTGTTTTTCATAGGTTCCGCATTGCTTTTGTACGCATCCAGCGTTATTATCTAAGCGTGATAATTAATTATCTAAGTGTGATAATACTTTATCTAAGTCTGATAATAGTTTATCACGCTTAGATAATACAAAAACATACGTATTCCGCAAATGCGCAATACGTATAAAAATAAAACAAGATACGCATAAACTCAACACAGAATGCGTATATAAGTATAACGATATTAGCTCCTGTTAAAGCTAAAAGCTAATATCAAGATGAAGAAAAGGGGCAAAACAAGGTGTAAGTATTAGGTTCCATCAATCCATATTAGCCGTAACGAAAAGAGGATGTGCCTATTTGACACATCCTCTTTGATATAACACAGGAAGTTTTAATTAGGAGTAGCTAACTGCGTTATTTTTACTGAGCATTTACTATACACTCCGTCTACAGAAAGTATAGCAGTACGCTCCTTGTGACTACGATTCGTCTTTACATACACTTTCATCTCTTTGTTATTATTCGTCTGTTGCACTACTATCCAGTCAGCCGACCAGTTATTCAGAACGCCTTTGTGATATTTCTCTGAAGGATCCTGGTCTTTGTCACCGACGAAATCAGGCACAACCGTATTCTTTACGCCATCCTGTATAAACGTTATGTTATCTATGCCACGCCAATCACCAGATTTTGCATAAAGTATAAACGAGTTTGAAGCATTTGAAACAGTAACATTCTCCTTATCAAAAGCCAAGAATTTATCTATCATATTCTCTTCCTCTTTATCGTGACAAGCGGTAAATAAACATGCTAGCAAAGCTATTAATACAAAATAAATCTTCTTCATAAAATTATCTCCTTACGTTAATTAAACATTTCTGCTTATACTGATAATATCCCTCTTTTCCATTAGTTTCATCTGCTTCTGAACGTGTAAAAAATGGTCCTTCCTCAGCATTGAACAATCCAGAAATATAATAACCATTTTTTAAACCCTCCCAACCTAGATTACATAAGATATATCTATTTACATTCTTACTTTTTTGTGGGGTCATTTTATTATGACCATTTTTATCAACAATATATCGTACATAAGGTTTCGTAATCTCCATAGCGCCATAACCAACCCACGCATGTCCATTCCATATCGTGGTCTTTGAAACAGTTAAGCCTAAGACTTTTTTCTTGTGGACAGTATAAGTGTCACTTCCAGAAATAACAACGGGATAACCCTTTCTTAATTCTGACACAACTGCTTCAGTATTATAATCTATCACTATTCCTCCACTTGAATATCCAAAATTTGACAACGTTTGTGGAACTAACTCGACTTTGGAAGAACTACCTAGATACCCATACTTCATATTTAGGTTACCATTTTCACCCAAACAAGACATCAACCTAGCAATTTGTTTTTTTGTCTCATCAGACATTCTTATATCCCGAACCCCTGTAAAACTTGTCATTCGATCCCAATCGAATGAATAATTTTTATAATAAGATGGATATTTATAAAAAGACATTAACTGCGCAGTAGCTGTAGCAACACAGCCAGTTAAACTTTTCTTCGCCCCATCCATAGGACAATAAAAATTATAAGGATCCTTTTGCCCCCAGTTCACAAGGGGACCTGGTATTGAAATTAGAGAAGTAGTCTCTGGACCATATTCATAAATAACACTATCACCCTCCTCCCATTTCTTATTAGGTTTAAAAGGCGGCTTATTAGCCATTCTGAGGCTACTTCTAAAGTAATCTTCAGTCTTTGATAACAGATAAATTTCAGAAGAATTAGATAAAGTATCGTTTGTTCCTTTCATTTCCCCATCAAGAACCAATGCTAAAAGAGGCCCACAGCGTTTATCAGAAGACATTATGGCATAACCTTGCTTATCTCCAATATTTAAGATATGGACAGATGCCGTATCAATCCCGTCTGAACTTCGAGTCAAAGGATTATGTATGCTAAACCTACTCGAAATAGTCGTAGAAATTGGTGTACGCGTCGTAACTTTTCTGTCGTTTGCCAAACGATGCAATATACATTCCAAGTCTTTTTGGGCTTCATCAAGACTCAAATAAGTACTACTAGACGGCTTGTCTGATAAAGAGGGTAATTGTTCCTCTTTCTCATATACACTTGAACACGATGTCATTAAAATACATGCGAACAATAATAGGTTTTTAATTTTCATAAGCATAATTTTTATTTTTATCGTGACAAATATAAAGAAAAACGAATTTGCAAAAAAATCGTTATTTATTTTTGCATTTTAGTTAGAAAATATAGTTTAGCCTACGATTTAGTTATTACGAGAGATAGCTATGTATAATCACAATATAAGTTTAAGATTCGTTTGCTGTCATTTTAACATTTCTCAGTAACATACAGAAGACTAACAAATTAAATATTAGCAAAGAGTGACAGGAAAGTTGTTCTTAGACAATCGTCTATCTAAAGCAAATTTATAGTACATGTATTAAAAACGAGAAGCCCTATCCGCAGTAACTGCGGATAGGGCTTATATTTATCGTATTAGTTACAATCCAGTAACTACAAGATTTAGAGCTGTGGACCAGCTGCTACGAGTGCCTTACCAGCCTCGTTGTTCTCGTACTTCTTGAAGTTCTTGATGAAGCGAGCTGCGAGGTCCTTAGCCTTCTCATCCCACTGAGCTGCATCAGCGTAAGTGTCACGTGGATCGAGGATCTCAGTTGCAACACCTTCGAGCTTTGTAGGAACAGTGAAGTCGAAATAAGGAATCTGCTTGTTGGAGCAGCGTCGATTGAGTGGTTCAAGATAGCGTCGATGATACCACGAGTGTCGCGGATAGAGATACGCTTGCCTGTACCATTCCAACCAGTGTTAACCAAGTAAGCCTTAGCACCACTCTGCTGCATCTTCTTAACCAACTCCTCAGCATACTTTGTTGGGTGGAGCTCCAAGAATGCCTGACCGAAGCAAGCAGAGAATGTTGGAGTAGGCTCAGTGATACCACGCTCTGTACCAGCCAACTTAGCTGTGAAACCAGAGAGGAAGTAGTACTTAGTCTGCTCTGGAGTCAAGATAGATACTGGAGGCAATACACCGAATGCATCAGCTGAAAGGAAGATAACCTGCTTAGCAGCTGGACCCTGTGACTCAGGACGCTGGATGTTCTTAATGTGGTAGATTGGGTAAGAAACACGAGTGTTCTCAGTTACGCTCTTATCAGCAAAGTCAATCTTACCATTCTCGTCAACTGTTACGTTCTCAAGGAGAGCGTCACGTGTGATAGCGCCATAGATGTCTGGCTCAGACTCCTTGTCAAGGTTGATAACCTTAGCATAGCAACCACCCTCGTAGTTGAAGATACCCTTGTCATCCCATCCGTGCTCGTCATCACCGATGAGCTTACGCTTTGGATCGGTAGAAAGAGTAGTCTTACCTGTACCAGAAAGACCGAAGAAGATAGCTGTGTTCTCACCGTTCATGTCAGTGTTAGCAGAGCAGTGCATAGAAGCCATACCCTTCAATGGCAAGAAGTAGTTCATCATAGAGAACATACCCTTCTTCATCTCACCGCCATACCATGTGTTAACGATTACCTGCTCCTTAGTTGTTACGTTGAACATAACGCAAGTCTCTGAATGAAGACCGAGTTCCTTCCAGTTCTCAACCTTAGCCTTAGAAGCGTTGTAAACGATGAAGTCTGGCTCCTGCTCGAAGTCTGCCTCTGACTTTGGACGGATGAACATGTTTGTTACAAAGTGAGCCTGCCAAGCAACCTCAACGATGAAACGAATCTTCATACGTGTATCCTTGTGAGTACCGCAGAAACCATCAACTACGAAAAGACGCTTGTTAGAAAGCTCCTTCTTAGCGATGTCCTTAACAGCTGTCCAAGCTTCCTTAGAAGCACGGTGGTTATCGTTATGGTATTCCTCAGAATCCCACCATACTGTATCGTGAGAGTTCTCATCATCAACGATGAACTTATCCTTAGGAGAACGACCAGTGTAGATACCAGTCATTACGTTTACTGCACCAAGCTCAGTCTCCTGACCTCTTTCATAGCCTTGAAGACTCTCTTTTGTTTCTTCATTGAACAATACTTCGTAAGAAGGATTGTAAAGTACTTCTGTTGTACCTGTAATACCGTACTTCTCAAGTACGCTCTTATCAAACTTTGCCATTTCGTTATAAATGTATTTAGTTGAAAATTAATGTTTACCTTACCACGATGTCTCATTGAAAGACAGCGCAAAGGTAATATAATTATTAAGTACGAACAAATAAACGAATAGAAAAAGTATCAAAGTATTCTGCCTTATGGTTAAAGTTACTAAAATTATTCTAGGCACGTGTACATTTGCAAATTAGACTTTGCAAACCTACAGATTATTTCTTACTTTTGCCGAAATTTTGTACAGCAAGTTGCAAGTTTTCTTGCTTATAACACCTAAGATAGAAAATGGAAATCATTAATTTTTCAGAACAGAACTCCATCATCAACCAATATCTGGCTGAGATTCGTGACAAAGACTACCAAAAGAATCGCTTACTCTTCCGCAACAATGTGATGCGTATTGGAGAGTTTGAAGCATTTGAAATCTCTAAAACACTAAACTACGAACCAAAGGATGTTGTTACCCCATTAGGTACTGCACAGGTCAATATCCCAACGGACAAGATTGTCCTTGCAACTATCTTCCGTGCTGGATTGCCTTTCCATAATGGTTTCTTAAACATATTTGACCATGCCGGTAATGCTTTTGTCAGTGCTTATCGTGAGTATAAAGACGCTGCACATCATGAGGTAGGTATTCACGTTGAATATCTTGCTACACCAGACATCAATGGTAAGACACTTATCATCGCTGACCCAATGTTGGCTACTGGTGGTTCTATGGAGTTAGGCTACAAGGCAATCCTTTCAAAGGGAACTCCTCGTCATGTGCATGTTGCTTGTCTTTTGGCTACACCAGAAGGTATCGCACATATCCGCAAAACTTTTCCTGAAGACTCTACCACCATCTGGTGTGCAGCAATTGACGAAGGATTGAACGAACATAAGTACATTGTTCCTGGCTTCGGTGATGCAGGTGACTTGTGCTATGGTGAGAAGTTATAAAGATACTCTATAAATCTTCAAATCGGTTCATTAGAGATATATAGAAGCTGATTTTCATAAATCCTTTCGTCTAACGTATGAAGCACTTACAACTCATATTTTAGCTTCAAAAGGAAGTCTATGACCAATCAAAGCTTTCTCTCTTATGAACCGATTTAGTATTACATTACTTTTACATAAGTGCATTATGAAGAAGTCTGTTGTGTTGATGATTATTACCTTTGGATTAACAGTATCTATATTTGCAGTGTTTGCCCTGAATAGATGGTATCCAACGCATGGGCATGCAGACTGGGATGAGGTTCAACAATACACTGCAGACAAGATTCCTATCGACCACAAAGACTTCCGAAGTGATTTCGAAGAGATATTCGAACAGGTCAAAGAGAAGTACCCATATACTACAAAGAAACGCATCAAGCTTGATTCGATTCACACCACATGCCTTCAACGAATTGATACAATGCAATCGAAAGTGGCTTATTCATTACTTATAATGGAATTCTTTGCCAACTTGAAATGCACTCATGCAAATAATGAAAGCATACTATATCCTTGGTTCATACAAGGGGATAATATCACAGTCATTGAGAATCGTGTGTTTATTAATCACCCTTCAGTCTTTGCTATAAAGGCAGGATTGCAAGATAAAGACGAGATTGTAACTGTTGATGGTGTACCTACAAATAAATGGGTGATGCATAATAGCAAATATGTCTCTGCTTCGACAGATGCCACTCGCTATCTACTATCAGCTTTGACTATACTCTGTAGTTATACAAGTCCTATAAAGACACTTGGCATTATTCGCCATGGAAAACCAATAACTATCACCATTCATCTGCAATCGAAATCTATTCCCACAAAGGAAGAGGAACAAAATCTAACTTGGAGGATGGTTTCTTCAAAGGTTGGATATATAAATGTGAAAAGTATGCAAGATAATGCTGATACTGATTTCAGCAAAGCTTTGAAGCATCTAAGCAAACTTCCATACTTGATAGTTGATGTGCGTCAGAATGGGGGAGGCAACAGTTGGATAGGAGATAATATTGCGCAGAACTTAATAAAGGTAAACGACGTAATTGGAATGGAGCTACAATATCTCCTTCTACTAACAGCTATAAGGGAAAAGTAATCATCTTGATGGGTAATTACTCCTGTTCTTCCGCTGAGACTTTTCTCATTACAATGAAAGAAAGTGGTGATGCCGTGTTGGTTGGTACATCTTCAGCTGGCGATACTGGTGGTATTATTTGTCTTTTTAAGACTTCACACGGAATATTCTATCGACTTCCTGTAGGACATTCGTCTGGTGTTTCTCCCAAAGGATTCCCATTAGAAGGAAAAGGAATAAGCCCGAACTATTTAGTACCAATGAAGGTCAACGACTTCTTATCAGGGAAAGATACCCAACTTGATTATGCCCTTCAATTATTTAAAGAATAGTTGTCAGCACCTGAAAGTTTATGTGTTTACTTGTTTTCGACCTTATTATCGAACTTAACACACACTCTTTAGTTCTAATCAAAACCTCTCCTTACATAAACAAAGAACGATAGAAACCATAACTTCTATCGTTCTTTTATTTTACCTTTACGACATTGCAATAAGAGGCACTCTAAATTCTTCGCGAAGAAAATCAAAATTGTTCGCGAAGAAAATCAAAATTGTTCGCGAACAAAATCAAGATTCTTCGCGAACAATTATATAACTTCTCTTTTATACCTTCGAAGCAATATGCCGTCGATAGAGGTCTAGATGGCTTTTCTGAAGTATTTCTCCAATATGATTTAAACGTTGCTTCTGAGAAATATTTGCTTCTTCTTGTGTATTATCTTCGCGCATAAGAATACGCCCATTACCAGCTACAGGTAGGTATTCATCCCATTCCACGGGTACATTATGATACCTACCATCGCCACCATATTTACTAATATAAGTAAGGCGACGCACACTTCGGTAACCATAAGCCGTCACTGTCAATAGCGTACTGCCATCCCCTTGCTGTTTCTCTTCTGTCTTTAAGATGCAATTTGTAACACAATCGGGATGTTTGAAATGATCTTGCCCCCAGAAATTAGCTAATGCCTCATGCTCCCAGAACGAACTCTTCTGTTGCATGTCTTGACCATAAATTGCTGACTGCGGACGTATCTGTTGATACATAGGCACACAAAGTAAAGGAGCGAAAGCAAAGTATATAGCACGGAAATAGATTGCATTGATTCTGTGAAAATCCTCTTGTGCCTTATCATAATCGAATCCTTGATACTGCCTAGGGTTCAAATCGAGGTTCAAATCCTGCATGTGACGAGCCATAATGACATTGATCATCTTAGCTTTGTTAAAGTCAAAGTCATCCCCAAAAGCTGTTTCTCATCCTGCAATAGCTTCATCATACTCTGTTGAGCCAATGGCGTAAAGAGTAGAGCATATTGCTGATTATTATTTCGATTACTTGTATTGAAGGCAACTTCGAACTCCTCATTCGTTAGCATTGCAAAGTCACCATCTTTCAAGTTACGTGCTTTACGATGTAAGCGGTACTTATCCCATTTAAAACGTAGCGAGCCTTCTTTGCCTGCCAAGCCATTTGGTTTGCGATAGAACACTAAGTCAGGCGCAGCAGTATTACCATAGATGAGCCTTGTTCGTTCGAAATACTCTGGATAAGGTGCCGTCACACTAGCATGTAAGGTTTCCGAACGTTGCACCGTCCGCCTATTACCATTTCCATCCGTCACCGTCTCTGTCCAATAAATAGTCTTTGAGCCATAGTAAGTCTTTGTTCCCATCTCCATCTTACGTGTTCGACAGATAACAAAGGGATTTCCATTGATTAGTCCAGAATGGGAATAAACAACAGAACGCTCTGCATTGAAGGAATCATCCCACCCATAACTCTTGCGTAAATCGGCTAGACGTTGGGTCGTAAAATAAGGATCGAACTCCAGTCTAGGCACAGTCTTCGACATCATTCTCGTCAGAACATCCCAGTCATAGAGCCTATTCAGCGGTGCCATCTGGCTCCACGCCTCTTCCTTCAAACGGGAAAGTATAGCCGAAATATTATTCCGTTCATGCTTGAGATCAGACAACCTCGGGTGTACCTTCATCAACAAAAAGACAAGCGAGAGTACTGACACGGCGCCAGCTATTAAAAGATTCTCTATTGGCCAGTTCTCATGTTGTGCCAAGATAACCAATGCTCCGCCAATCACGAGCAACCATAGCACAACACAAAGAACCGTCCACCATGTAATCCGATTCTTTACTTCTGCCAAGACTGCCTCATTATCATAGACCTTCCGGCACGTCTCTCGATTAGCTTCTACATCAATAGCTGCCTCACGAGCCAACTCCTCAAAGGTTTCTTCACTAACCTTCTTGAACTTGTCACGAAAGACATTGATGTACTCATCGAGTGGATCGTAAATATCTTCAACCATCTTTTTATCCTTAGAAGAACTTACTTCTGCAGCTTCACGTATTTCGGCCGATGCGGTGAAAGGTATACGAGTAGTGTAGCCCTGCTGAGCTGCAACAATCATCTTCGTTGGCCATGAGAATATATCGGTGTTCCATTGGGTCACCCTACTATTATATACGGTACGGGCAGCTGTAATTTCACGCTGAAGATAATTGTTCTGCTGCATAGCATCAGCGATGGCACTATGTGCTTTCAACTCTGGATAAGCCTCAACCTGTGGGAACAAGCGACCTAAGGCAGAACCTACTTGCGCACTCACCTCGTTACGATTTGTTTCATTGACACTACCACCACGTAGAGCAGCAACGGCTTTCATCACATCTTTATCTAAGTCGATAGCACGCTCAACAAGTCCTACAACGTTCTGAAGAATCTGCACACGTTGTTCTAGATAGTTGTCAATGTTTGATGCCTCAGCCTGAATACGCTGCTCTAATTGCTGGAAATAGTTGCGAGCCGATATCTTCATAAAGATAAAGATTACACCAGGAAGGATTCCAACAAGACAACCGACAACTGCTACTAACAACGGATTCTCCATCGTACTACCCATTATCGCTACAAACAGGAGCACCAATACGGGTATTACCACCCACAGAGCAATCTGAAATAGGGTTGATCCTGTACCAACAGTCACTGCCAGTTGCTTGTCAATTACATGTACGTCACGACCTGACTCATTAACAGGTCCCGTCACTTCATCTAGTAAATTTGCCATACGCTAAGTATTAGTTGTTTCTTATAGAAATGATTTATTTAGGTCTCAAAGGTAATGGTTTTCTAGTAAATGAGCAAACATACTTACCTTATATTTCAATGGAAGCATGCTTATTAATGACTTCTATCACTACCAGGGATTACTCCCCAGCAGTGATAGATGTATGTGTGTGCGCTACTTTATTCCACAAAGGTTCATCAATTCCTTCCCCCATGAAGGCAACAAGCCCTGTGGTTGCTCACTAGCATAGAGTTGCTTGATGGTTGTCAATTCCTTTGGTTCGTTCATACTAGGTTGCCCAGTAATCTTACTCATGTTATCAAAGAAGATGTAGAGGAGCAAATGTGCACGTGGATTATCAGGATTTACACCAATAGCCGACTTGTAATTGATGATTGCATCCATATAATATGATTTGCCATTCACCATAGGATTCTGTACAATGAGTGCCGTGTAATAGAGTCCTTTAAGCACTAATGCCTCCGAACGGGCTACACGATCAGTCGGACAGAGTGCTTGTAACGCCTCCAAATCAGGCTTTGCTGACTCAAGGAATAATCCCGAATGACTGTCTTGTGGGAAGTGGACAGCATACTGAAGAGCAAGAGAGTCTTGTAATAAAGCGGTAACCATTCGTTAGGATACTGTTTCGTCAGTCGATCCAAAGCATCCATACCAACGACAATAGACTCTGCATTTTCTGCATTTACTTTACTTAGCGTATTGCTCAAAGCCTTTTCCATAGGCTGAACATCAGCTGCGTAAACACTAGTTGCGCACATAAGGGCAACGATAACGACGAGTTTTGAAATTAAAGTTCTCATAAGTCCTAATTTTAAAAGGTGAAACATATTGTCTGCTGCAAATGTAGTAAGCCTTTTAGCAAGCTCCAAATATTGGGGACAGACGACCAAGTTATGGGCTGTATAACTATGTGCTCAGCTGAAATACTAGTTTTTGGGACTAATGACTAATCGCTTTTCAATCTGTGTGAAGTGATGTATAACAGGAAGAACGACGAAGGTAAAAATGTTAAAGAAAACTATACCTTTACCTATACAACTGAATTTTTCGTATCTTTGACAGCAACTTAAAAACCAAAGCTATGGGGCTATTCAACTATTCAAGTAAACTATCCGACGAACAATTACGTCGCATCTCCCTAAGTGCACAATACCAAGGGCAGCAGGGAGGAGACCATTTTACACTTTCATCTAAGATTGGTTCACGTGCAAAAGTACTCCTCGAACAAGGATGGGGTATCACTGATCGACAAGAATTATGCGATACCATAGAGGAATTGCTCGGACGTTGCCGCTCACTTGATGTAAGAATAGTAAGGGAGTCTACACAGCAAAGGCAATGGAATTCATCACAAAGAAGTACCCTTCTATCAATACAAGCAATATCAAGTGTGTAGAATTTTATATTCCTAAGGGGAGTTTAGGACAGATAGACCCAGCAATTATTGCCTACAATGATGAGGACATGTATATAATATCCGCTCTCGCTCAACCTATACCAGGCTTCTACAGAATCAAATCTAATGAGCAAGCTGAATGGGATATGTTCTATTATCCTATGACAAGCATAGAGCAGGCTGGCTTTGATGAAAAGCAGAAACACTTCTTTCTCGTTATTAAAGGAGAATCAATTAAACTGAAAATCAGGAAAAGAAATACCTTCCAAGAGGATCAGCAGGAAGAGTTAAACGACTTCTATGCAACGATATCTCGCGTACTAAAAAAGAATGAAACATTGAACGTATAAGCCTCAAAGAATACGTCAATAATACACAAACGAAGGTGCATAAAGCTGTAAAAGGTTTTTATGCACCTTATATTATATACCTATCAATGCGCACCTCCACCCCATAAAACGATTATTCTTAACATCCAATACTATGATTTACAAGCTCAATATAGCTTTTCTGCAATACTTTTACCCATCCTAAAGCTCTCTTTCCAACCTCTGTTTCGTCTCTTTTGTATATACATTACATCCGTTTCCAACCTCCCTTCCATCTCTTTTGCATATACATTACATCCGTTTCCAACCTCCCTTTCATCTCTTTTGTAGCTACCTTTTTTCAGTTTCATCATGAAGAGACACAGATTTCATCATGATGAAACGAGTGTCTCATCACGATGAAACACAAGTTTCACCATGGTGAAACTAACAGAAGGCATATGTCTAACAGATGAAACTCCCCTTAGTTTGTAACGCAACTCATAGGAATTAGCATTCGCAAGCATGCTATTCCGAGCATCATTACATAGGTAAGAGTGCCTCAAGCATAGCCTAACGACAGGAAGAAATGGCGTTAGGCACTGACAAAAACACAATGATTTGCCTATCCAAACTCACTTCTATTAGGGGCATTCCTACTATGAGAAGGGCTTGAAAAGGTTATCAGAAAGGGCTTTAAATAAGGTTAGGTGCGGTTTTTAACTAAGGTATTTTTCGCAAACTAGGAACAAAGGTGCGGGACACAGGAATCGTATCGCGACACACCTTAAAGCGCAAGAGGTAACCATTGGAATTACCCTTTGCCGACTCAATATTATTGATGTTTACGAGGAAAGAACGATGGCATTGAAAGATATTATCATACGGCAGATCGGCTTTCAAGGCGGTCAATGTGGTGCGGAGTTCCCTACGTTCTATCTTGTCGCCCACCACGTAGCACACTAATGCGTTATTCTTCTGCGCTTCGATATACAAGAGATTGTTTATAGGCAACGATAGGTCCTCACCACGCAGATTCTGGTCATGTAATGTAATCATAATTCCTACCTGCTCCTCATTGGTCTTAACCTTCACTTCCTCAAGTCTACTATGCAACATTCGGTTGTAACCTATCAGCGTGGAGATACCTGTCACGAGTAACCAAATTAGGAAAGTCCAGTAGAAAAAGACGAAGAAGAGTTGCCACGAGAGAGGTGCCCCAAAGCAGAATGAGGCATAAATGGTCATGGAAACCGCCATGGCTAGTTCGATTGCAACCGAATATATCAGCACATCACCATTGGTAACGAATCCTTTTTTACGCCTTGGTATGCCCAAGAAAAGCAACGAACAGAGTCCTTGAACGCATGACGAGAGTATGCCTACGCCCAAACACATCAGAAAGATACTGCCAGAATAGTTGCTAATACCAAATGGTTGGAAGAGATAAAGGAGTATAAAAATGCCAGTCCCTAACGCTAACAATGAGCGTAAAGAACTGACATTAGCTTGCAAGGGGCACTTGCTATATAGGAATTCTGTGAATCTGTGCATGGCTCAACGTATTATTAACCTAAGCGCAAAGATACACATTTTCTATTACAAACACAAGTGTTATAAAGGAGTATCACATCACTTTACTTCCCATATATCGTTGGTTTCCAACATTTCCATGAACGTGTGATAATGCTTCTGCGCCTTCACCTCTTCTATCTGTTGGTTCACTGCAGCGTCGTAAGTAGGTGCTTCAACATCACGAATCACTCCGAGGGCTATTGGGAAACCATCTTCATTACTCATCATAGCCAACTTCAGCTGTAGAGTATTGTCTTGGCAGTGGGCATCATGCACGAGGATATCATCTTGCGTAACGCCATTCTCGCCAATCTTAACGACCTTCAAGCCGAATCCCTCTTGCATGAGTCCATACTCCTTATTAGCTCCAAAGATCAAAGGTTCGCCATGCTTAACGTAGATTGCATTCTCTTTACGACCTTGAGAGGTGTAGACAGAGTTGTGACAACCATCGTTGAAGATCACACAATTCTGCAGAATCTCGCACACGGCAGCCCCCTATGCTGGTAAGCAGCCTTGAGAATGGCTATTGTCTCATTGTTATCGCTGGCAACGCTACGTGCGAAGAAGTTGCCGCGAGCGCCGAAACAGAGTTCAGCAGGGCGGAACGGATCTTCCGTTGTACCAAAGGGACTCGACTTAGAGACGAACCCGCGAGGACTAGTTGGGGAGTATTGTCCCTTCGTTAGACCATAGATACGGTTGTTCAACAGAATCATATTCAGGTCGATATTGCGTCGCATGGCATGGATGAAGTGGTTACCACCGATGGCAAGAGCGTCACCATCGCCCGATACCTGCCAAATGGTAAGGTTCGGATTGGTTACCTTTGCACCCGTAGAGATGGCTGCGGCACGACCGTGAATGGTCTGCATGGCGTAGGTATTAGCGTAATAGGGTAATCGACTTGAGCACCCAATACCACTGATAACAGCAGTTTCATAAGGTGGAACACCTAATTCTGCCATTGCTTTCTGCAAGCTGGCAAGGAAGAAGTGGTCGCCACATCCGGGGCACCAGCGTGGTTGTCCCTTCTTAAAGTCTTGTGCTGTATATTGGTTCATAATCTGTTTAGAATTTAAAGAAGTTATGTTTAGGAGTCTTACTGCAATATCTTTGTATAGAACGTGCCACTCTCTTCCTTTGGTAATGGAGCCTTAAGGAGTTTCTCAAACGTTGCAACTAGTTCCGTAACAACGAAAGGCTGTCCCTTTACTTGGTTGTACTGATAAGGAGCGAAATGGTTGATACGAATACGTAGAAGGGCTGCTAACTGACCAAGGTTCTGTTCGGCAACCACCACCTTCTTGTATCTTCCCAGTACTTCTGCCGTATTCTTTGGCAGAGGGTTGATGTACTTGAATTGTGCCAAGGCTACCTTATTACCCTTACGACGCAACTCTTCCATTGCAGAATACAAGTGACCGTAGCTACTACCAAAGCCTACTATGAGCAAATCGGCGTCTTTCTCATCACCAAACACCTGTAAGTCGGGTACAGGAATACGTGCCACTTTATCCCAACGAAGCCTATCCATCTTGTCATGATTCTCTGGATCGGTTGAGATACTACCCGTTTCTCCATCCTTCTCCAATCCTCCGAGGATGTGTGTGTAGCCCTCTGTACCTGGTATCGCCCAGTAACGTGCGAGCGTCTCTGAGTCACGCTTGTAAGGAGTGTACTTATACTTCTGTTCTTCTGTAGCATAATGTGGATGAATCTCGGGCAACTCTTCGATGTTAGGTAACTTCCACGCAGAAGAGCCGTTAGCAATGAATGCATCGGTCAAGAGCACTACTGGCGTCATGTGTTCCAATGCTATCTTACACGCGTGATACGCTGCATCGAAGCAATCAGTGGGACTTGTGGCTGCAATAACAGGCATTGGGCTTTCGCCGTTACGCCCATAAAGCACCTGCAAGAGGTCGGTCTGCTCACTCTTAGTTGGTAAACCAGTAGACGGACCACCACGCTGTACATCAATGATTACCAATGGTAGCTCATCAATAAGGGCTAGATTTATTGCCTCACTCTTTAGACAAATACCCGGACCAGAGGTTGATGTAGCAGCTAAAGCACCAGCAAAAGCGGCACCGATAGCCGATGCACAACCTGCAATCTCGTCTTCGCATTGCACCGTTGTAACGCCCATTGACTTGTGTTTAGCCAATTCGTGGAGGATATCTGTTGCTGGAGTGATAGGGTAAGAGCCCAAGAACAAACGCAAGCCAGCCTTCTCTGCTGCTGCCATCAAGCCGTAGGCAGTCGCCTTGTTACCCGTGATATCCATATAGCGACCCGCTTCCTTCACCTTAGACTCTATGCGGTAAGTGTTCGGAACAGACGCATGTACGTTGTGACCATAGTCATATCCAGCTCTTACAACACGTTTATTGGCTTCGGCAACAGCTGGTTTCTTCTTGAATTTAGCCTCTAAGAAACTATCTACTAAGCTCAAATCACGATTGAAAAGCCAGCAGACAAGTCCCAAAGCAAACATATTGCGGCACTTTAACATGGACTTATTATCCATGCCAGTATCAGCCAAACAATCCTTCACCATCTTTGTTATAGGGCAAGCAACCACTCTATCGGGGTCGATACCCATCTCACCTAGATAGTCATCACTGCGGAACTCTGCCTTTTGGAGGTCTTTCGCACCAAAGGAATCGGTGTCAATAATGATGGTTCCATTCGGTTTGCAATGCCTGTACTGCATCTTCAGTGCTGCCGCATTCATGGCTACGAGCACATCACAACGGTCTCCCGGTGTATATACCTTGCCTGCACCAACATGCACCTGAAAGCCACTCACACCCGTTAACGAGCCTTGCGGGGCACGGATATCAGCTGGATAATCAGGGAACGTAGACACTCCATTACCCACAGTCGCGGATATTGTTGTGAAGATGTTACCGGCTAACTGCATTCCATCCCCCGAATCCCCAGAGAAGTGAACGACCACATTATCAAGCTCTTTAACTTCGATTTGTTCTTCCATAGATTATTTCCTTTTGTTTATGTTAGTTTTATCTCTTTGGTAAACACGTATCCAATCTATCTCCATTTGGTATGTATGAGTAGTATCAACGGGCTTTGCCCAAGAACCGTCACCCACTGATTGGTTAAGTATCAGATAGAAATCGGACTTGTCAAAAGGCCATTGTTCTGGATTATCTGGCTCTTTCTTGTATTGATACACCTGTTTCCCGTCAGCAAAGAAGGTTAAGATACCAGGCGCCCACTCTACTGCATAGGTGTGGAAAAGGCTCATGTCCAGTTCTATATTCCCTGAGTGGGGTAAGTTCCCATGGCTTCTTGTCCACGCAGAGTGTACAGTGCTATATGCTCTCTGCTCTTGGTTGATCTGCTCGAAGATGTCTATTTCACCACCTTGAGGCCATGGCAATGTCGTTCGAGGCATCATCCATATAGCTGGGAAGTTGCCATCAAAGGGATTAACACGTGCTCGGCACTCTACACGACCATATCGGAAAGCAAAGCTGTGGCTTGTTTCTATACCGCCCGTTATCATCTCCTCGCCCACAGCAGACTTGTTAGAATTAGGGATAGCACGCAAGATTAACTTACCATCTTTGATGAATGCCACCTCTGGAGAGTTGCTCAAGTACCGTGCCCACGTAACTTTTTGGACGTCTTCACAGCTCTTCCACACGCTAGTATCAGGTAGCGTGCCATCTGGCTGATTAAATTCATCATTAAAGATAAGCTTATATTCCAAGCCAGGGGATAAGCGGTCAGTTGTCGAAGTAGGCGTATCCTTTCCTCGACTTGACAGCTGCGCAAAGACGTTCAACACGGATAATACCATTAGAAGTAAGACCACCGTGCGGCGCTTGTTCTCCTTATCTAACATGGTTTTTTTAGTTGCTCTTTCTGTTTACGTTAGTATATCTAAGGGCAAAAGTGCGAAATATTATCGAGAAAACAAAATGTTTTTTTCAAAGAAAAACACATTATTTACGAACATCGCTATTAGAATGAGTTTCCATAGCACATAGGGCTGACAAATTCCCTTACAGGAAGTTATGTCAACCCTAAGATTTACTTACTTTAAATCGAGCTTACTTCAGAACGAATCCGTAAGAGACGTAGAACACTGCCTTATCTTTGTTTAGGTCGCTACGATAGTCATTGTATCTAACGCCTAAACCAAGCTCTGAACGAATGCTACCGCTACTTTTCCTAACGTAAATTCCACCTTGATAATACATGTAGCCGCGGTTATGTCCACCGCCAATGGTGTGCCCTACGCTTACTCGAGGCTGTACGAGCAGACTAAATACATTACCAGATGCAATAGAAATCTTACCTATATCATATCCAACTTGCCCACCAAAGGTAGTGAGTAAATCGTGTGTCTTAATCCCTTGAGACTTCATTAAGGTAACGGCTTCTTCGACTCTCAAGCCTGCAGAAAGCCTCTTCGTAACATCATAAGTGGCAGAGATATGAGGGGTTACAATCTTATATGACTTACCACCTAAGCCCAAATCTGTTGCGAAAGTCACGTTAAATTTACTCGTTTGAGCACGACTAACACTTACACAAGTAGCCAATAGTACAAGCATTAAAAGGATTGTCTTTTTCATAAGCCAAGCTGTTTAAATGTATATAAAGATTAGTTATCTATTTTAGATATTAGTATTGTTTGCAAATATAGATATTATTTCTTTTACTTGCAACTCATGTTAGGTATTTCTTTAAAACACATGTATTCATTAATAGCAATCACGAGGTTAAAAGAAAGAGAGGCTTTTCCTCCATTGAAGGAAAGCTCTCTTCATAGCAAGGAGACGCCTTTCTCACATCAAAGAAACACCCCTTCATTTGTAAATAATACTATTCACTCCCCCATCCATTCGACAACGAGCCTTGGAGAGGGGGCTTTTTATATCTCCTGCATATCGTGCAACTTCTTATAATAACCATCCATCTCCATCAGTTCGTCATGCGTTCCTCGCTCTACAATCTCGCCCTCGTGCATCACACATATCTCATCAGAATTCTTGATAGTAGATAGCCGGTGCGCCACAGCAATAGTCGTTCTCGTTCGCATCAACTTATAGAGAGCATCTTGAACAAGGCGTTCGCTCTCTGTATCCAACGCCGATGTAGCCTCATCGAGGATAAGAATTGGAGGATTCTTGAGGATGGCGCGGGCTATACTCACACGTTGGCGCTGACCACCCGAGAGCCTTCCTCCACGATCACCGATGTTTGTGTCGTAACCTTTCTCACTATGCATGATGAAGTCATGGGCGTTAGCTATCTTCGCAGCATCCTCTATTGCCTCATCAGAAGCAGTCACTCCGAAGGAGATGTTATTCTTAAAACTATCGTTGAAGAGGATTGCCTCTTGGTTTACATTACCTATCAACTGGCGCAAGTCATGCACTCCTAAATCCTTCACGTTGATTCCGTCAATGAGAATCTCACCCTTCTGAACATCGTAATAACGTGGTATAAGGTCTAAGAGAGTGGACTTTCCGCTACCACTCTGCCCCACCAAGGCTACGGTCTTGCCCTTTGGGATCACCAAGTTGATGTCCTTCAATACCCAATGTAAGACTGGATTGCCGTCTTTATCCTTCTCATCTGTATAAGCAAAGCTAACATTTCGGAACTCAATCTCATGCTCGAATGATTTGAGATGTACTGGTTTTTCACAGTCCTTGATGTCTACCTCCGCTTTAAGAATCTTATCCACACGTTCCATGGAAGCAAGTCCTTTAGGGATATTATAGCCTGCACGGGAGAATTCCTTTAGTGGATTAAGGATGCTATAAAGGATGACAAGATAGTAAATAAAGGTTGGTCCGCTGATAATTGGGTACTGCCCGAGTACCAAAGTACCACCAAACCAGAGTACAACAACAATCATCACCGTTCCTAAGAACTCACTCATCGGGTGCGCCAGTTGCTGACGAATGTTCACACGCATGATGTCGTTGCGGTAAGAAGTATTCACTTTGTTGAAGCGTTCATTCATAAGTGCTTCGGCACAAAAGGCTTTGATGACCCTTAAACCGCCCAGTGTCTCTTCAACCTGGCTCATGGTATCACTCCAAAGACCCTGTGCTGTAATGCTATTCTGCTTTAGTTTACGTCCAACAAAGCCCATAAACCATCCGAAGATAGGAACGAAAACAAGGGTGAAGAGCGTTAATTGCCAGGATATTATTAATAAGGTGGTAAAATAAATGACGATAAGAACAGGGTTCTTAAACAACATGTCGATAGAAGACATGATGGAGTTGTCTATCTCCTGCACGTCTCCACTCATCCTTGCGATTATGTCTCCCTTACGTTCCTCACTAAAGAAGCCAAGTGAAAGAGAGGTTATCTTCTGATAGAGTTGATTACGTATGTCACGTACAACTCCTGTACGAATTGGAATGATAGAAGCCGATGATAAGAAGTAAGCACCCGTCTTTAAGAAAGTCATGAAAGCGAGTATCAGACCTATAATTAATAATGTGGTAGTTGGTCCAACACTGGTTATAAAGATCTGTGTATAGTAATCGGCATTATTGGATAAAACCTCCTTTAATGAGCCAGCATCCCATGACATGTAATGCGTTGCACCTGTTCCTGCATCCACCTTAAACAATATTTGGAGCAAAGGAATCAGTGTTGCAAAGGAAAAGATATTGAGTATTGCCGATAAGACGTTGAATATTATCGACAAGAAAAAGATACTTCTTATAAGGTGGAACGAACCTCCGTAATACGTGTAGAAACTCTCTCATAAGCTCATAGTTTATGCTTCATCAACACCATGATCAAACAGATATTCAGGTGAAACATCAGCACCATTAGCCCAAAAGATTGTACCATCAAGTCCAAACTGAATGAATTTGCTCTTGTCCTTCAGCTCTTCAAAGGCGGGATAACTTAACAATGGAGTTAGATCCACACGTTTCTTCTTACCGTTGTTGAATAGACATAGAAGGCTGTAATCCCCTAAGTATTCAACATTTGTTATATTTAGTATCATCCTTCTTATCGATTTATCTTGTTTATCTTCTCACCTCTTTGAGCCTTTATCCCATATCAACATCAATTCTTCCTCATGCTCGTCAATGAAAGTATTGATAAGTTTAATGACACGAGAACTAGTCTTTCCTTCTATCAACCTATCCCTTATTGTAATCGTAAACTCACCATCACCACTCTTTACATGGATATGTGGGGGATTATGATCAAAGCCGTAGATATAAATAGATATACCCTGTAAGATAAAGACTGCACCCATAATTTATCCTTTGCAAATATAGTTATTAAAAAGCAAAACAACAAACTATTTCTATGGTTTTGTACATATATATTAGTTTTTGTTTATACCTCTTCACCAAATAAGGTAGCGCTAGTTGAGCCTGTTATACGTACTCGAACGAACTCTCCGATGTGATGATTACCACGTGCAATAACGACTGCTTTGTTTTTGAGGAGTGCGTCCCATAAGTTGCTCGCGACTTCGTTTTTCCAAAAGCGTTCGATGAGGATTTCAAACTCTTTCCCCTCATCCTTCTTGTTCTGTTCAGCAGAGATTTCGGTCTGAAGGCGTATCAATTCATTCAAACGACGAATCTTCTCATCTTCTGAAACATTGTCAGGAAGGTGCTTAGCAGCGTATGTTCCTGGGCGTTCTGAGTATTTGAACATGAAAGCGGAGTCGAATCCAACCTCACGCATTAACGACAAGGTCTCTTGATAATCAGCCTCTGTTTCATCGTGATAACCGATGAATATATCTGTTGTTAACCCACAATCAGGAATGAGACGACGTATTGCCTCTATCTTACTTAAGTAGTCTTCACGAGTGTACTTACGGTTCATTAACCTCAAGACTTTATTGCTTCCACTCTGTGCAGGGAAGTGTATATGATTGCAGAGATTCGGTTCCGACGCTACTGCCTCGATAATATCTACGGTCATATCTTCTGGGTTAGAAGTAGTGAAGCGAACGCGCATGTCTGGTACACTTTGAGCCACTTTACGCAAGAGTTCAGCGAATGACGTGCCATTTTCGGGGCGTTTCCCGTTTGGCAAAAGACCATAGGAATTAACGTTCTGACCCAATAGCGTCACCTCCTTAAAGCCCTTATCATGCAAGTCCTTAACCTCCTTCAAGATACTATCCACATCACGAGAACGCTCTCTACCACGCGTGAATGGAACGATACAATAGTGACAAAAATTATTGCAACCACGCATGATGCTAACAAATCCCGATACACGGTTTCCACCGAAGCGTTGCGGTATTACGTCTCGATAAGTCTCTGTTGTTGATAGTTCAATATCTAATGCGTTGTTCCCATTCTCACATTGCGCGATCATGTCGGGGAGGTTTAGATAAGAGTCAGGACCGCATACTAAGTTAGCAAAATGGTTCTGAATAAGATCGTCCCTAACGCGTTCTGCCATACATCCCAATACACCCAGAATGAGCTTGCGACCCTTCTTCTGCTCTGCATGTAAGGTATCCAAGCGATGATAAATCTTGTTTTCTGCATTCTCACGAACCGAGCATGTGTTCAAGAAGATAGCGTCTGCTTCATCTTCATTATCGCATACATCGTACCCAGCCATCTTCATTACAGAGGCAACCACTTCAGAGTCTGCCACGTTCATCTGGCATCCGTACGTCTCAATATATAGTTTTTTCATACCTTTCTAACCGATAAAAATCAGCTTGCAAAGATACTAAAAAGATTGCAGATAGTCGAAGAACAGCCTGACTATTTGACCTTTAGAACGGACGAGGATAGGCTTTTTACAAAAGTTACAAAGTCCTTTACGCCCTTTATCGGATATTTTCTGTACCTTTGCAAAGTGATTATTCTCAGCAAAAAGAGATTACTTTTATAAGGAGTTGCTCATCAGTATCTACATAACACCTTAGCGAGGTATTACATAAAAAGGAAACAAACTCCTTACTAACTGATAGCACCCATTCAAGATAATAAACATAAATGGATAAGAATATAAACGACTTTGAAATAATAGCACCCTGTTGGCTCTCGTGAGTCATTAGCGGCTGCTATACATGCTGGAGCAAACTCTGTTTACTTCGGAATAGGTAAGTTGAACATGCGTTCCCACTCTGCTAATCACTTCACAATAGACGACCTTAAGGAGATAGCAGAGACCTGCAACGCACAGAACATCAAGACTTATCTAACGGTAAACACGGTTATCTATGGTGAAGACATTACAACGATGCACGAGATTATAGACGCTGCTAAGGATGCAAATATCACTGCTGTCATAGCAAGCGATGTAGCTGTAATGATGTACTGTAGGCAAGTTGGCGTTGAAGTCCACCTCTCCACCCAATTGAATATATCAAATATTGATGCTTTTAAAGTTCTATGCGCAATTTGCAGATGTAGCCGTTTTTAGCACGCGAACTGAACATGGATCAGGTAAAGGAGATACACGAACAGATTATAAAACAGAACATCTGTGGTCCTAAAGGACAGCCTATTCGCATAGAGATGTTCTGTCATGGAGCCTTCTGCATGGCTATCTCTGGCAAGTGTTATATGAGTCTTCACGATGCCAACAGATCGGCTAATCGTGGTGAATGTGTGCAGATTTGCCGTCGTAGTTATACTGTGACTGATAACGAGACTGGCAATCAGTTGGAGATAGACAATAAGTATATAATGAGTCCAAAAGACCTTAAGAGCGTTCGATTCATTGATAAGATGATGGATGCAGGAGTACGTGTCTTCAAGATAGAAGGTCGTGCTCGATGAATCTGAATATGTACACACTGTGGTCACTTGTTATCGAGAGGCAATACAGAGCGTATTGGATAACCTTCACAGAAGAGAAGAAAGACAAGTGGGACGAACACTTATCTACAGTCTTCAATCGCGGTTTCTGGGATGGCTACTATCAGGGTCAGAAGATGGGAGAATGGACTAAGGAATATGGTAACAAGGCTACTGAAAAGAAGGTTCTCATCGGTAAGGTGATGAAGTACTTCTCGCGTCTTGGCGTTGCAGAAATAGCCGTTGAAGCCAACACCTTCGCAAAGGGTGACAAGCTACTCATCACTGGTAACACCACTGGAGCTATGTTCCTCAATGCTGAAGAGATACGTTATGACCTCAAACCAGTGGATGTTGCAGAGCAAGGATGGCGTGTGTCTATCCCCGTTCCAGATAAGGTTAGACCGAATGATAAGCTGTTTAAACTAATCAAGAGTGCCAAGAATTAAGGAGTGAAAGGGCGTGGAGACAAATGTTCTTGATAGTACATTAAGGATATACAAGGCAACAATACCAATCCTTTTTTTATAGTAGATTGAAACACATCAAGCCGCTTTTACACTTGTCTTAACTCCCTTTCTCTCCTTCACTCCAATCACTCCTTTAAATAAAAAGAAACTATGACAATAAACGAAGCGCAAGATGCAGTAATAGAAGAGTTCAGCGACTTCTCCGATTGGATGGACAAGTATCAGATGTTGATTGACCTAGGTAATGAGCTTGAACCATTGGCTGAACAGTATAAAAAAATGAGCAGAATCTCATAGACGGATGTCAAAGTCGTGTATACTCCAATGCGATAATGTCGATGGCAAACTGGTGTTTACAGCTGATTCAGATGCGCTTATCACGAAAAGGTATTATCGCTCTTTTGATTCGCGTTCTAAGTCATCATACCGCACAAGAGATTATAGATTCCGACCCTATACTTCATTGATAAGATAGGCTTGAGACAGCATCTTTCACCTACAAGAAGCAATGGTTTGTTGTCAATGGTTACTAAAATCAAAGCCTCATGCGGTTGCTTTTTAGTATGAAATAAATGCGCAAGTTACGTACAATAGAGATGAGTCGGCTCTCCATTGAGGAGTTTAAAGAAGCCGAGAAGTTGCCTCTCATCGTCGTTCTGGACGATGTGCGGTCATTATATAATGTAGGAAGTGTATTCCGTTCAGCCGATGCTTTTCGTATAGAAGCCATCTATCTATGTGGTATAACGGCTACTCCTCCTAATGCCGAGATACATAAGACGGCTTTAGGAGGTGAAGATTCGGTTGATTGGAAATACTTTGAACGGACAGAAGATGCCGTTGAAGATTTGCATAAGAAGGGTGTTTTCGTTTATAGCGTAGAGCAGGTTGAACATTCAACAAAGCTCCATACGCTCAATCTCAATGCTGAATCAACTACAAACAACAGCCATTATGCCATCATCATGGGCAATGAGGTGAAGGGCGTAAAACAATCTGTTGTTGACATGAGTGATGCTTGCTTGGAAATACCACAGTTCGGAACGAAGCACTCTCTGAATGTTAGTGTGACCGCAGGAATCGTTATCTGGGAGTTTGCAAAGCAACTCTTTACTAAGTAATAAGCCTCATCTATCCAACAAACGACGCTCATCAATAATACTGATAAGCGTCGTTTGTTTTTATTTTTAGTTTATTTTTATTCTATTATTAGACTATTTTACTCTGGTTTTTTTAATCTATTTTTAATCTAAAGGAAAAGTTTTCTCCATGATAAAGAAGCTTTTCGGAGTAGATAACTATAGGTTAGTTCCCACCAAGGCAATGGTCTTCATATAAACATAAGGCTCACTCAAGAACATGAAACCATGGTAAGGATTGTCCGCGCCCCAGCTATTTTTACAAAGAAAGAAGCGTTTACCATGCTGGTCATGGGCTATTCCAACGATCTCCATACAATGGTCGTCAGTTGTTTGAAAGTGCTCAAACGCTTCCTGCCTGTCCTTTTCTGTCCATCTCCTAGCCTCATCATCCAACATTGCATATCCATGTTCAAAGGAGAAGAGAGGCTCTGAGACGTCACCTTCCCAGCACACGGGATGCCCTTTCTTCAGGCTATTTACAATGCAGGGGATGATGTCTTTTGCTGGAATATTTAGGAAGGTATCGTGGAAATAATTATCTGGAACTTCTAAAGGAAAGCTCTCATGCAATGGATGATGTAGGAAACTCGTTACCGCTGTGTACTCATCTGGCATACAAACACTGCGTGCAAACTCATAAGGAGTGTATTGCACACCAAACATAAAGACCTGTTTAGGTAAAGTTCCGATACTCTTATCCAAGAGTTCTTCAATCTTCTTCGAACGATCAAGACGCCTACAAAGGACATTATAGTCCATATCTGGCTCACTATGATAGGCATCATAATGCTGTAAACCATAGGTTTTGATGAGGTCAAGTGTCATTGTACTCATACCGCGAGTGGTGATGGGTCGCTCTAAACGAGCCACTCTCTGCGGTAGAAATTGGCGTCTTCTAGCCTGCTCATATAGATACATTCGAGCCACATAATCGGCACTTAGATTGACAGAATCACCTTGTATGATATGTTCTGACTCGATAGTTGCAAGCATGGCATAGACCCAACAAAGTGAACTGGAGCCTTGATTCTTCACGGGGGAAGTAGGAAGTAAGAGGTCAATGGTGAACTTCTCCTTTGGAAAACTACGTTTTTTTGCCCCTTGCGAACAACTAACAATAAGCAAGGGAAGCATGAATAAATAAAGAATTTTTCCTCATTTTTACATTTCAATTATTGGTAGTCTGGAGCCTTAGTATTCTATCATCTTTTCCCAAGCAGCAACTACTTCCTTATCTAAAGGAGGGACAGAAGCGGGAATAGAGAACGTCCATACATGGTTTTTCTCCTTCTTTATCTGTTTGAGTTCAGCCTCTGTTATCGTCATTCTATCTGATACATAGAACTCACTCCATATATCAATACGATCGTCAACATCCTCTCCTCGATAACGAGCAAAGAAGGTTTGATGCTTTTGGAAGGCGTTAAGAGCATAATTAGAAAGGTAAGTTTCGCTCTCATCAAATTGTGTCATACGAGCCACGATACCATACATACGCAACTGACTCATGTCTATTTCATGGTTAGGTTGCCCCACTAACTCATCCATTTCGATAGTTGTCAGCAATTCTGTCTGCCCTTTTATCTTCTGTTTGTCATGCGTTATTTTACCGCACTTATCCGCCCATCGATACACATCTCCATTGTTCCTCGTTGAATACTCTTCGCTATTTATACTCTCAATAAGCGTTTGTCGCTCTAAATTTGGCAGTGACATCCGCACGAAGGTATCGTCGCCATTAGCTTTCGGAGCCTTTCGACGACGTTCACCAAGGAACTTTCTATCAATAAAAGGGGACTTCTTTTTATTGTCAGAGTTGCCTGCTATGGAGTCAGATACGGGTATATAAAACTCCATCATACCATCTACAAAATAAGAGAGCATGCTATTTGTCGCCTGATAAACACGATAATACCCCTTTAAACGGGTGTATTTCTGCTCTTGCGCATGTGCTATTAGAACAAAGAAAACGCCGAGTAAGAGTAGAAATAGTCGTTTGTTACACATAAAATAGAATCATTTTTCAGTCTTAATTCATAATTCATCATTCAAAATTCATCATTATGCTTACCATTGTTAAGCGCTCATTAAATTGAAAGTAACCCCAAGCTGTTGGGACAGACGCCCTCGTCTGGACTCCCCACCCAGCCTCCCCTAAGGGGAGGAGTGCCTAACGGGAGCCAGTTAGGATAGGTGTTTTCTCATCCAAGAGATGCCACATCCAAAAGAACTAACAACTTATCTACTCGTTAACCTGTGTACTCGTCAACTCGAAGTAATCTCAATTTTGAATTGTGAATTATGCATTTTGAATTAGAGAAAGCCTTATCTTCTCCGCCTTCTCTCCTTCTTCTTCTTATCTTTTGGTTGCTCCTTTACAGGTTGTTGGGGCGTCTTCACAGGTCGACCATCATCTAGTGTGAAGTCGAGCTGTTTGCGTTCTAGGTTCGCTTTAGCCACCTTTATGCGGATAGGATCACCCAGTTGATAAACGTGATGACGGCGTCGCCCCACTAGACAATAGTTCTTTTCGTCGAAGTCGTAATAGTCATCATCAAGGTCACGCATTGGTATCATACCCTCGCAATGGTTCTCATCTATCTCTGCATAGATACCGAAGCTCTGGATACCTGATATATGTGCATCGTAACACTCACCGATGTGTTCGCCCATAAACTCAACCATCTTATACTTGATGGAGTCGCGTTCTGCATTCTGCGCAACCAACTCCATATCTGAACAATGCTCACACAACTCCTCATAGTGATCCTTGTTTGCAGAACGACCACCATTCTGGTAACGTGTTATCAAGCGATGCACCATGGTGTCGGGATAGCGACGAATAGGCGAAGTAAAGTGTGTGTAGTAATCAAAAGCTAGTCCGAAGTGCCCAATGTTATGCGTTGTGTACTTCGCTTTCATCATCGATCGCAGGGCAATCGTTTGTATCACCTTCTCTTCGCGAGTACCTTGTACCTCATCCATGAGCTTGTTCAACGCACGAGCTGTAGCCCCCTTCGTACTCGAAGACTTAAGTTTATAACCGAACTTAGCACTGAATTCACGTAGATTCTCAAACTTCTGAGGGTCTGGATTATCGTGAACTCGATAAGGGAGAGTCTTTGCTTTCTTGCCTTTAACGGTCTTTCCAATGCTTTCCGCTACTGTTTTATTAGCAAGGAGCATAAATTCTTCTATCAACTTGTTGGCATCTTTCGATCGTTTGAAGTAACAACGGAGCGGCTTACCAGTGTTATCTACATCGAAATGGAGCTCTTCTGAATCAAACTTAACGCTTCCGCCCTTAAAACGACGTGCTCGAAGAAGTTTCGCCAAGCGGTCTAGTGTAATGATCTCTTCGGCATATTCGCCCTTATAACCATCCTTTCCTGGCTTTGGAGCAGGCTCTCCAGTACCATCAACAACACCATTATCTTCCAATAACTGCTGTGCCTCTTCATAAGCGTAACGCCTATTCGACTTGATAACGGTGTGTACAATGCGGTAAGCCTTTACATTTGCGTCATTATCAAGATTGAAGATACAACTGAAAGCGAGCTTCTCCTCATTGGGACGCAACGAACAAATGAAATTACAAAGACGCTCTGGAAGCATTGGAATAGTGCGATCCACAAGATAAACAGAGGTCGCTCTCTGCTGTGCCTCACGGTCAATTATGTCGCCTTCTTTGACATAATGCGATACATCTGCTATATGTACACCAACTTCCCAAAGCCCTTCCTTCTCTAGTCTTCGTATAGAGAGAGCATCGTCAAAGTCCTTTGCATCCTTTGGATCTATCGTACAAGTCCATACGTCACGGAAGTCTTCTCGTTCCTTAAAGTCCTGCTCTGTTATCTCAGCACTTATCTTTTCGGCAGCATCCTCGACGCGTTTAGGATACTTATAAGGCAATCCGTATTGCGCAAGAATGGTGTTCATCTCAACGTCATTATCACCAGCAGCACCCAAGACATCGACTACCTCGCCCATAAGGTTCTTGTGGTTTGCGTCAGGCCATTGTGTTATCTTCACCAAAGCACGGTCACCTGTGGTTCCACCACGCAACTTCTTCTTAGGAATTAGTATGTCATGGATAAAGAGATTCTCCTGAGTTACAAGGAAGGCAATGTCCTTCTCCACTCTTAACTTGCCTACGAAGGTATCTTTCTTGCGCTGCAATATCTCGATGACCATCGCCTCCTTAATATGATTCTGGCGTCTTGCCATGTACTGCACTTTGACATGATCGCCATTTAAAGCAGCCATTGAGTTACGTTCGGAGACGAAGACTGGAGTGCCACCATCGTCTGGTTGAAAGGTATTCTTTCCATTAGCTTTGCGAATGAAAGTACCTTCTTGCACCTGTCCCTTTGTATTGAGAGTATAGGCACTGTCGCCTACCTTTGCAAGAAAGTCGTCCCATGCCATCTCTTCCATCACATCAATTGCTAACATCTTAGCCGGATGTGTCTTTAACTTCAAAGCACGGAATATCTCTTTAAAACTATATGTTTCGTTAGGTTGCGACTGAAAGAAAGAAGTCAACTGTTCGGCTAGTTGCTTCTTAGTTAATCGCTTTCCACCTTTCTTATCTTTCGTCATAAATAATGGAATTAGTATGTTTATATATTCGACAAAGTAACGAAAAAGTTTGTATCTTTGCAAACGTTTGCTAAGATATTTTCGATGAATAAGATATTAATAACAGGTGCTTCGGGCTTCATTGGGTCATTTATAGTGGAAGAGGCAATACGTCAAGGATATGAAACTTGGGCTGCCGTGCGTCGCTCATCATCGAGAGAGTATTTAAGAGATGAGCGCATTCATTTCATAGAACTAGACTTTTCTTCTGTCGATAAATTGACAGAACAGCTTGCAGGGCACGCCTTCGACTATGTTGTTCACGCTGCTGGTGTGACGAAGTGTTTGCATAAAGCAGACTTCTTCCGCATCAATACGGATGGAACAAGCAATCTCGTGAAGGCACTTCAGGCTACTCAACCAGCACTGAAACGCTTTGTCTTCATTTCAAGTCTTAGTATCTTTGGAGCTATCAGAGAGCAACAACCTTACAAGGAGATTGAACCTACGGACACTCCAAAGCCTAACACGGCATACGGACAAAGTAAGTTAAAGGCCGAAGCAATGCTCCCCGACGACTTTCCTTATATTATCCTGCGCCCAACAGGAGTATATGGTCCGAGGGAGAAAGATTACTTCTTGATGGCAAAGAGTATCAAGGGGCACTCCGACTTCGCTGTTGGTTACAAGCAACAGGACATCACCTTCGTCTATGTAAGGGATGTTGTGCAGGCTGTCTTCCTATCGCTTGAGCACGGAAAGGCTGGAAGTGCATACTTCCTAAGCGATGGTAAGGTTTATCAAAGCACCACTTTCAGCGACTTGATACATGAGGAACTGGGCAAACCATGGTGGATTCGCATTACTGCTCCTATCTGGTTACTGCGCATTGTGACCTTCTTTGGCGATCTAATAGGGCATATCACGGGTAAAATATCGGCTCTTAACAATGATAAGTATCAGATTCTTAAACAGCGAAACTGGCGTTGTAACATCCAACCAGCTATCGACGAACTGGGCTATCAACCGAAGTATGACCTCAAGAGAGGGGTGAAGGAGACGATTGATTGGTATAAGAAAGAGGGTTGGCTATAGATTAGCTAATTATTATTAGGCTAATTGGTCTTATTGGGCTAATAAGCCTAATGGGGCTAATAAATCCAATAACAACAAACAATGAAACGATTCATAACAAACTTATTTAAGCTAGAGAAGAAACCTGTTAAGGGTCTTATGGCATACGAATGGGTGGTAATGGCTTACTTGGTATTGACACTTATCATCACATTCTTCATGTACACGAGCATCAATAACCCACAAGCTATGATCTACGGGCGCATCCGCATCATTGCTCTCACGGCTGTTATGTGGCTTGTTTATCGCATTGCACCCTGTCGACTAACACGCTTCACACGTGTAGGAGTGCAAATGGCATTACTCGCATGGTGGTATCCTGATACTTACGAGATCAACCGCCACCTCCCAAACCTTGACTATTTAGCAGCTACATGGGAGCAATCTCTCTTCGGATGTCAGCCTGCTTGCTCTTTGCAAAGGCTCTTCCGGGGCACATCTTCAGTGAGTTATTCGACATGGGATACGCTGCTTATTATCCAATGATAGCTGCAACCGCCGTTTACTACTTCGGTTGGCATTACAAGGAGTTCAATCGTGCTGCCTTCGTCATTCTCTCTTCGTTCTTTATCTATTATGTTATCTTCATCTTCCTACCAGTCGTTGGTCCTACATTCTACTATAAGGCGATAGGCTTACAACAAGCTGCTGCGGGCGTATTCCCTAACTTGCACGATTATTTCAACCATCATCAAGAGTGCTTACCAAGCCCTGGTTATACTGACGGCATATTCTATCACCTCGTTGAAGACGCTAAGGCTGCAGGCGAAAGACCAACGGCTGCGTTCCCGAGTTCGCATGTTGGCGTGAGCACAGTCTGTATGTTGCTCTTATGGCACGACCGCAACTATCGTCTCTTGGCTGTTCTTGCACCGTTCTACATCCTCCTTTGTTGTGCAACAGTATATATTCAAGCACACTATCTCATCGATGCCATCGCTGGCTTCATCACTGCTTGTATCATCTTCGCCATCCTCATGAGACTTTCACGTAACATGATTACAAAGGAGTAAAGACGCTTAATTTTAACCCCTCCCAGCCTCCACCAAGGGGAGGAGTGCCTAACGGGAGCGAACAAAGAGAGGCTTTCTTCAATTTGAAGAAAGCCTTTCGTTGATATGAAGAAAGGCTCTTCTCACATCAAGGAAACGCCCTCTTCAAATGGCAAAGAGTATTCTTTAATTAACTACCATAGACTTATTCCCTCCTTTAAGAAGCTCATCAAGAGACTTTCTATTAGTATTCCAATCCGTTAGAAAGGCTTAGAAGACTTTTATACAAGTCTGTAGAATCAATTATACAAGCGTGTATAATCAATTATACAGGTGTGTATAATCAGTTATACAGACGTGTATAATCAGTTATACAGACGTGTATAATTAGTTATACAAGCGTGTATAATCCCGTTAACAAAGTATCTTCTGGACGAGAGATATACTATCAAGCGAATAAAAGAGATACTATCGAGTGATTCAAAGAGAGACTATTATAGGCAATGAAAGGGCTGTAACATCATTCGTGTTACAGCCCTTTATGATTTTAATTAACGTCCATTAGGAACATTAATAACGATAAACAAGTACGGAAGATTACATCCCGACACCCATTCCCATGCCGTTCATCTGCTGGTCGTTCTTCTTTTCTTGGAAGTCGTTAGTTATCTTTGTCTCATGACTCTGGTATTGCTTCTTGGTGTTACCGAAGTTCCATGTAAGTGTGAAGGATACCATCTGGGCAGGAATTGAGATGTTCATACGATTCTCAAAGTCGGCTCCATGACTATATTGATTTATCTTTATCTTACCAGTGAATGGCACGAAATACATCAAACTCAAGTCGAGTTTATCCTTAATAAGGCTCTTTGATAGCGTTGTATTAAACATATTGAAGCCGCTGTTATAGCCTTGTAGAGAATACTTCTTCGTCATTCCACCCACGAACATACTCCATTTCAAATCCCAAGGGAAGGTTTGCTGCACACCGAGGAATGTAGTGGCTTGCCATCCATAGTTATGTGCATTGAGTTGTTCTGATCGAATATCTCCATAGTCAACATTGGCTGTTAGCATCAGACGAGTCTTATTAGTAACGGCGTAATTCATAAACGAACTGAAGTTCGTCCAACGGCTTTTAACGATGTTGCCATACGTGGTATTCAGTATCGAACCATGCATGAATGAGTACTGTTCTATCTGATTATTGGCAAAGTTCTCACCGAGTGTTACGTTGATCATAAACTTCGGTGTGAAGGAGTTGAAGACTACTTTTATGTTGTGACTCTTCTCTACTTGCAAGTCAGGATTACCATAGCTATCGGCCGTCGGGTTGCTTATGTCGTGGTAAGGATTCAGATAACTGATACCTGGGCGACTGATTCGCATAGAATAGTTGACGCCTAAATTCATACCAGCTGATAGGTTGTAAGTAAGGCTGGCAGATGGTACTAAGTTGCCATAGTGCTTCTTGAAGTTGGCACCAGGACCTACTATGAACTTCACGTTCTCCCATGTATGCTCGTAACGAAGTCCCACCTTAGCACCTAACTTACCCATTGTTGCTGCATATTCAGCGTATTCGGCAAGGATGCTCTGCGTGTTCCTATAATTCACACTGTTGTTGGCATTGTAGACATTAGCACCACTTACGATGTCATAAAACTTCGAGTCGGAAGAGTTGCGACGTGCGATAAACTTCAAACCAGTGCTTAAGGTCTGTCCTTTCCCTATCGGTGTGGTATAGTCGACTTGCACTGTATGCTCCGTTCCATGCGTCTTCGCCTCTGAATAAAGATCCTTTAATGGAATCGTAACACCCGCTGGTAAGGGATCATAAACACGTAGGTTTGTGTTCTCGGCAGGCGTTGTTGAGAAGAGATAACTCAATGTCAAACTACTTGTGCGAGCCTTATTAAAGAATCGCTGATAGTCTATGCTACCATTAAAGGAGGTGTTCTTATTCTTCATGGTCATCTCGTTACCATACGAGAAACCTGTTCCGTAAGGACCACCGGAGAAGGTTGTCATGGGGTGACCATCGTTCTTCATAGCGAAGGAAGTGAGTCCGATGGATGCACCAATATTGCTCATAGAGTCGAGCTCATAGCCCAGACTAAGGTTACCCATGGTGAATGGGATGTGAGTATTGCCCTTTTGACGATAGTCCATACGTGACCCATCACTCGCAGTACGGCTCATCTCTGTCACAGTACCTTTCGACTTTGCTGCGTTATACATGATGTTAGCACTATACGTCAGCTTTCCCTGCTGTCCACTAAGGAACCCAGACGACCGCCACCCCTTGTTTCCTGCAGAGATAGCAAGGTTTCCGTTATATCCATTCATATTAACGGCACTCTTTCCATTAACGCGGTTCATGATGATATTCAGCACTCCGCCTGTTCCTTCGGCATCATATTTAGCACCTGGATTAGTCACTACCTCTATTGATTTAACAGCCGAGGCGGGCATTGACTTGAATATTTGTGAGGGATTGAAGAGAACATTACGTTCGGTTTACCATCCACATAAACCTTGAAGGAGGACTGTCCATTGACCGAGATATTGTCTTGTCCATCCACAGTTACCATTTCCAACCTTACGCAGCATGTCGAGTACTGTGTTCGTCTTAGCGTCATTATCAGCCTGAACATCATACGACATCTTGTCCGTTTCCATCTTAACAAGCGGCTTCTGAGCCACTACCTCTACACCTTTTCAACTGCTTTGTATCGTCTTGAACCAGCAGCTGACCCAAGTCGATAACGCCTCCTGTGGCTGTAAGTTGCACCTTTCGGAGAACCTCCTTACGCCCCATAGCTGTGAAAGAGACCAAGAAGTTACCTTGTCCTGTTACCTGCTGAGAGAACTTACCATCAATAGCTGTAACCGACATAGCCACTGGCTTGTCGCTTTTTTTACCTTTATAAACACGAACGGTAGCGTAGGGTTCTCCCTCATGGGTCAATGAGTCGAGTAGAACTCCCTGATATCGTTGAGGTCTGACCATGTACTGCTACAGACATAGTCAATAGCCCAAATGTTACAAATAACTTGTATTTTCTCATATTATTACGTACTAAACGATGCAAAGATAACAATAAATCACATATAAGGCAAGTATTCCTTACCAAAATATTAACCAAAAATCCCTGCCCTTCAAGATGATAAGGCAGGGATGAATATAAGTTTAATAAGCTATAAGCCATTACTCCTTACGCTTGCTTAATGAGCTGAATTGCAAAGCCACCACTCTTTGCCATGTGTAGTTTCAATACACTATCATGGTTCACAACAAGCTGTTCGATGGTCATTGGATAAGGATTCTTATCATATTCGGCATCAGGTCCATCCTTATAGATAATAGCCTTATAAGTTGTACCTGGTGCTAGGAAATCGAGTTTAAGACTGATGTCTCTAGCGTTCTCATCGGTCATTCCACCAACAAACCAGTCCTGGTTATCACGGTTCTGACGTGCAGTAACGATGTACTTACCAATCTCTGCCATCGGGATAACCGTCTTCTGCCAGTTAGAAGGCATTGCTTCAATGAAGGTGAAGGCTGGTTGATCCTTGTAATTCTCAATCTCGTCAGCAGCCATCTGCCATGGAGTGTAGATGACAACATACTCGGCAAGCTGTTTAGCAAGCGTTGTGTGTGGATGAGTATGCGCATAAACCTGTCCTTCGAGCTTGAAGATACCAGGCGTGAAGTCGATTGGTCCAGCTAATTGACGTGTGAATGGGAGCACACAAAGATGGTAAGGTGGGTTGCCACCAGCGCCATCCCAAGCATTCCACTCTTGTCCTCTCACACCCTCACTAGCGATGAGGTTGGGGTAAGTACGCTGTAGACCAGTTGGCATAGCAGGCTCATGATTGACCACCATGATGTGGTGTCGGGCTGCAGCCTCAATCACTTTGCGATAGTGACGCACACCATATTGCGAGTGTTGAAGCTCCTTGTTGTCCATAACCTTATTCACATAGCCTGTCTTAATAGCCTTAATTCCCATCTTCTCATAGAGTGAGAAGGCTGCTTCAAGCTGTTCCTCATAGTTCTTTGCAGCACCACCTGTCTCGTTATGAGCAATCAGTGAGACTCCTTTCGACAATGCGTACTTCTGCAAAACATCGAAGTCATAGTCTGGATAAGGCTTTGTGAAGTTGAATTTATCACCTTCCTTACCCCAGTCGTTCTCCCATCCATAGTTCCAACCTTCGACTAGTACGCCCTTAAAACCATGCTCGGCAGCAAAGTCGATATAGCGTTTTGTATTCTCAGTTGTGGCTCCATGCTTTGGACCAATACCCCATGTAGCATGTTGCATGTGGTAAGTCCACCACACACCAACGTACTTTCCTGTTGTAATCCACGATGTATCCTTAATCTTACAAGGGTCATTAAGGTTTAACATGACGCGGTTTGTAATCAAACCACCCACATGGTCTTCTACTGATAATATACGCCAAGGGGAGACGAAAGGTGCTTTTGCACGCACCAAGTCGCCATTTGACCATGGTACTAACTCTGCCTTCAATCGCACATAACCCTCTTTTGCCTCTATCGGCTTGACATTTAATGAAGAGTAATCGGTCAGGTTCGCTTCATGTAACATCATATAAAGGTCTGGCTTAGCCTCAATTGTAACAGGTGTACACACCTTCTGCTTCTTACTCAATGGTGCTTTCGTCCAAAGTCCCTCATAGTAATCGGCATCAAAAGGCAATGTCCATGCCTCAGGGTCACCTTTGAAACAGAACTCTGTAAGCTCATCTGTGATAATGAAGTCGCTTAGGTTCTTCTGTTGTGGGAATACATAACGGAAGCCCATACCATCATCAAAGACACGGAAGACAATGGTCAGCTGGCGTTGAAGTCCTTTCTTCTGTGCTAACTTCATCGTCAATTCGTTATAATGATTGCGTACATCATCTTCTTCTCCCCATGGTTGATGCCACGTTTCATCCTTAGTCGCACGTGAGAAACCTATGAGTCGGAAGTCATTAGACAAGTCGCCATCCTTCAACTTCAACCCAAGTGCCGAACGAAGGAGTATTTCCTCTTTCCCACGATTCAATAAGTAGTAAGGACGACCCGCATTATCTACACCAGTCGTCAGCGTAATGTTACCTGATGGTGAACTCACCGTTGCTTCCTGCTTAGCCATCATTGCCATAGGTAAGAGCGATAAACAGACTGCTAAAATGAAGTGTTTAAAATCTTAGTTTTCATTTATTGAGATATTAATTACCTTATCTTTTGCTATTCAAAGTGCCGATGATAGCCTTTGCTTCATCCATTTTCAGTTGCACAAGGGCGTTATATGCTTCCTTAACCTTAGGATTGTTAGGTTCGGCAACACGTGCCTTATACCATTGATAGATAACTTCAAGGTCGGAAACTGTATACTTCACGCCTGTAAACTTCTGCAACATTTCGAGGTACTTGTAGCCATATTCCAGTGTAGGCTCTATCGTTGTACCTTCTCCGTAATCGTTCCATGTACTAATCTGAAGGTACTTTAACCCAGCATTCTTGGCTGCATCTAGCTGGCGTTGGAACAACTTTCCACCCTCAGCATCGTATGTTGTATAACCATTACTGCCCTCACCTTCTTTATAATAGTCATGGAATCCAGGCATAGCACCACCCACAAAGCATTTATAGTTCTTAGCTATTGCATAGTTCGGATTGGCATTTACCCATGTATAAACGCCTTGCGCATTGTCTGAATAGCTCGTATTATTAACGCTACTAAGCTTTCCATCTAATACAAGGAACATCGGTTTTGTGGTCAAGATAGAAAAGACACGATACCAATCCTTCGGTGATTCCATCGTAATTGGACCAAAATTGAGCAGAAGTGGACGCCCATCTACCTTCACATAACTATCATCCTTGAAGAATGTCTCTGCCAAATAGCGCATATCCTGACGAGCTGTTCCTACCCTATCAGACGCTCCATCCAACGTTCGATCCTCATAGACGACACTCATCTTGAGCCCTGCTCGCTTCAAAGCACGGAACAATGCCTCTGTATTCGACTTGTGTTGAGCAATAGAATTATCGCTATTTACACCATACCAATCGACCATTACACCATCAAGACCAGCATATTTCATCAATAAACATTGATAGTCTAGCACTGCCTCATCGCCACTTGCATACGGACCAATCTGTGGATAATAGTGCGAAGCAATCTCTCTTTTATCATTACCAACCATCTTGTTAGGGTCACAATTCTTCATTGTCCAGTGATAACCCCACTTACCTGCATTCTTCGGATTGGACGTTGTTGTCTCAAACCATGGCATGTAATGAGCATAAACCTGCATACTATTAGTCTTTTTGGACGGCTAATGGCATCACTTGATGCGCCTCCTGCCTTCCATCCCCCTTCTTGGGTGCACCCTCATAACTATCTGCACAAGATGTAAATAAGAGTCCTGCAGTAGCTGCTAAAGTAAGTATTGACTTTAAATCCATATCTTTTTATTCATTATCCATTATGTAATAAGTAATACAGAGATACGTTAAAAGTTATCCTGCCCTCAACATGTATCGTTAAAAAGAGGAACAAAAATTAAACAAAAAAACGTTTTTCTCTTATCTAAAAATAACTTTTTAACTATCTCATAATACCATTCTTTTAAATGCTTAAAAACACTCTCTTATTAGGGTTAAAACACTTGATTCTATCGCTAGAAACAACTAATTAAAGGATTAAAGAGATTGTTCTTATTAAGAAAAGAATCTATTTTTATATCATTATTAATTTAATTTATTTCTATTTTTTTAATCTATTTTTTTCAATAATAAAGAAACTCTTTTTCCATGATAAGGCAATAAGTTTAGACTCATTAATAAGCCTCATTACTCACAAAAAAAGAGCCTTTTATAAGATAATTAAAAGCATGAAAAAGCTCCATTTATAAGTATATATTACGATAGAAAACCATCTTGCTTTTTCATCCTTATTATATACTTATAATGGAGCTTTCAACGCTTTTTACTGTTGTGAACTATAACCTGGATTCTGCTTCAAATTAGGATTCTTGTTCAGTTCCTCTTGTGGGATAGGATAGATACCAGTGTGATGATCGGCTGGATCAGCTGGTTTCTCCCACCATGCCTGATAGTAGTAACCAAAGCGAATGTTGGTTGTTCGACGAAGATTCTCAAATACAAACTCATGCTTCCACTCGGTATCTAAGTCCTCAAGTGTCAATGTTGTAAGATCGTTGAGACCTGCACGTTTGCGAATCTGATTGATATATGTGAGGGCTGTTGGGGTATAGCCGAGGCGGAAATTACACTCTGCTTGCATCATTAAGATTTCTGCATAACGCATAAGAACCCAATCATTATCACGCTCCCAAGAGTCAGTTGCACTCCACTCATACTTGTTTAAACGTGCACCAGCATTCTTTGCTGCATCGGTGAAATTGTCTATTTCTTCAGTATAGTTCAATGGTGAACCATCGTCCATCAATACTTCTGAACCATCTTTAGCACTATACTGCTGACCAATTAACAGACATTGGCGACGAACATCCTTCTCATCAAATGAAGAATAAAGCCCTGGCTGTGCACAAATACCATTACCACACCACTGGTAAACACCAGCTGGATCGAAGGCTAACTTCTGATTGTAATGATAGGTCATACTAGCTAAGTAGTTACCAACAGTACCTTGTTTATGGTCATAAGGAATAGAGAAGATAATTTCAGGAGACTTCTCATTTTGGATAGCGAAACTGGCTTTGTAGTTAGGAGTTAAGCTATATCCTTGAACCTTACTACATGCATCCAAGCAGTCTTGCCAACGCGGAGTTCCTGTATAAACTTCAGCATTTAGATAGAGACGAGCCAACAAGGTGTTAGCCACATTCTGCGTAAACTTAGCATAAGTAGTACCTGATGGAAGTATTGGAAGTATATCCTTAAGCTCCTTCTCTATAAATGCAAAGACATCCTTACGAGGCGAGTTTGCAGGCAACTCCTTCTGTGTGAAGTCGGTCACGATAGGCACATTTCCAAAACAATCAAGCAAGTTGTAGTAGTAATAAGCACGTAGACCGCGTAGCTCAGCCTCAACTTTTTGCTTGTCTTCAGTGCTTAATCCACTTTGTTCTACTTGATGAATAATAGCGTTAATCTTCGATACTCCGGTGAAGTTATAACGCCATACAGAAGGATACCCGTATTCTTTACGTCCCAATTATGACGCTGGAACTGCTGGTAACGACCACCATCGAACCAGTCAGTACCACGTGTTGGAATACAAGCCTCATCGCTTGAACACTCCTGAGTAAAGAACACGTACTCACAAGTTGGATAACAGATAACACCTGCACCTTCGGGTGTGTTAGCTCCATAACCACGTAATGTGGCATACGCACCACCGACTATAGTAGCCACTTCTGATGATGTCTTTCCATAGTTGTCTTGCGATACTTTATCATAAAGATGTTCATTTAGATCGGTGCAAGAAGATAGTGCCAAGAGAAGACCTAAGCCTAAGCATGCCTTCTTAGGGAGCATATTTGATATATTGAAATTCAATCGTTTCATAATAGATAGAATCTTTTAAAGTTAGAATTTACGATGAACTTAGAAGCCAACGTTCAATCCGATAGAGAAAGTACGTGGTCGTGGATAACTATTGAAGAAGTCTATACCTGGTGAGTTAAGTACGTTGTCTGGTACACTAACCTCTGGATCAATACCCTTATAACCTGTTATACAGAAGAGATTCTCGCCTGTTACATAGAAACGTAGACGAGTGAGACCTAGCTTCTTGAGGCTGTTCAATGGTAAAGAATAGCCCAATGTTATAGCTTGAAGACGGAAGAAATCACCCTTCTCTATGAAGTAATCAGAGAAAGTAGGATTATCAGTTATACCACTAGTCATGAAGTCGTCAAGTGTATTCTGTGATGGGAAACGCGTTGGATCATATAATACCATACGACTAACATTCAATACTTTCTGTCCGAACATACCATAGGCTGCAACGCTAGCATCGAAGTTCTTCCATGTAGCATTTAGACTTAAACCAATGTTCCACTTAGGCATTGCTGAACCAAGATAACCTTCTTTCACTTTACCATCAGCATCTTTTTCAAGCATATATTTGCCATCTTCAGAGATACCTTGGCAATGTGGTCCCCAGAAAGCACCAGCTGGATAACCTTCTTTAATTACTTGTGAATAGATGTTAGACATACCACGTACACTATGCAAAGGTCCTGCCTGCAAACCAACAGCTTGATATTGATTATTTGACAACTTGGTTATCTCTTGCTTATTATACGACATAGACATGTTTGCATCAAGTGTCCAATCCTTTGTACGAACAGCTTTGTAACCTAGAGTTAACTCAAATCCTTTGTTCACTAAGTCACCAACATTAGCTAACATAGTACCAACGAGATATGGAGGTTGTGGCACTGGGTAGGTCCAAAGAAGGTCTGATGTCTTCTTATAGTACAATTCTAAAGTACCATTCAACTTATTGAATACAGAGAAGTCAACACTAGGTTCCATTGAGCAGTAGACTCCCACTTAAGATCAGGGTTAGGGTTTTGAATCTGTGTATAGGAGTTCTTCCATGTATTAGTTGCTCCATCGTAATAAGCAGAACCTGCTGCTGAAAGAATAGAAAGCGATTTGTATTCACCAATACCATTCTGGTTACCAGTTACACCAAAGCCTGCACGAAGTTTTAAGTTGTCGAGCCACTCACGTGTTGAAGCCATAAAAGGCTCTTCAGAGATACGCCATGCAAACGAAACAGAGGGGAATACGCCCCATTTATGGTTCTCACCGAAACGTGAAGAACCATCATGACGTAAGGTTGCTGTAAGCATGTAACGATCAAGAAGACTATAGTTAACACGTCCAAAGAACGATATTAGCTTAGAACCTCCTTTATAAGAACCAGCGTCACCTTGCCTATAATCACTACCAGCACCTAGGTTATTATAACCGAAAGCATCAGAGTCATAACCAGAACGAGTAGCACTGAAACCCTCATAGATATTATCAAGATAAGAGTAACCACCCATCAGATTTAAGTGGTGAATATCAGCAAACTTCTTATCATAAGTTAGGTAAAGTTCAAGCTGCTTATTGGTATAATCATCATAAAGACGTTGACCCCAACCTTTCTCACTCTGCCCTTCCATGCGCGCATAAGTTGGTTTATAAAGACCTGACTTAACGGAATTGAACTCATAAGAAGTATTCATTGTCGCAGAGAGACCATCGATAATCTGCAATTCAGCTTTCATATATCCAAGGAAGCGATGACGCTTTCGGTCCTCTGTACGATGATTATTTAATTCAACTGGATTCTCCGTGTTTGTACCATTCAATTGGGCGTAAGTTCCATCTGAGTTATATACAGGGAACGTAGGTTGAAGATTAATCATTCGCTCGAATATTCGACTATCGATTGGATGCCAACTATCGAAGTTTGTATTGATACCTTCATCTAGTCTTAGATGTCCATTAAGCCCTGTTTGATATGCAGACAATGAACCTGCAAGCCTATTCATAGTGTTAGTTTTGATTACACCTTCATTATTATTATAGGTGAAACTAGCACGATATCCATGATTCTTCTTCGATGATGAAAAGTTGATGTTATGACTATGTGAGACAGCTGTACGCATTAATTCATCCTGCCAATCAGTGCTAGCTCCAAAGTCCAAAGCACTCATATTACCAGTAGAACGTACATAGCTTCGCCATTGATTAGCCGATAATACATCTAGTTTGCGAGCTGCTGAAGCAAAGGCAACATAGCCATTATACTGGATAGTGTTTACTTCTGTATCCGTTCCCTGACGATTAGTTGTAATGATGATAACACCATTTGCACCACGAGAACCATATATTGCTGCCGCTGATGCATCCTTGAGAATATCCATACTAACAATCTCTGACGATTGAACAGAGTTGATATCAACACCAGGAATACCATCAACTACAACCAAAGGACCATTGCTTGCAGACAAAGACGTACCACCACGCAAGCGAATTGATGCTCCTGATTCTACAGCACCAGAACTTTGTACGATAGAAAGACCTGCTACTTTACCTTGTAATAATTGTTCTGTAGAGGTAATAACACCTTGTTTCATGTCCTTAGAACTAACAGATGCTATAGCACCAGTTAGGTCGCTCTTACGCATCTTACCATAACCAACGCCAACAACAGTCACCTCATCAAGTTTCTTAGCATCCTCTTCCAATATAACCTTCAAGTCTTTTGCGGCTTGAACCTTACGTGTTGTGTACCCAATATAGGATACTTCGAGCATATCACCTTGCTTACATTCAATACTAAACTTACCATCAAGGTCAGTTATAGCACCTACTTTACCACCTACAACACTTACAGAAGCACCGATAAGTGGTTCTTTTCTCTGAATCGACAACACTACCACTAACTGTGATATTTTGTGCCGATACATTGCTACAGAACAACATCATCATAAAGAGGATGAGCCCCGATAGTTTATTTTTGAAATGTTAGTTTCATAGAATTTAATGCTTTTTATGGATTGATAAAGATAGGAGAGAATCCCTCTCCCATCACCTTATTTAATCAGCTACAACAAGTGGTATGGTTGATTCAACAACCACTCTATCATGCTGTTCCTTGATAGTTAATTTCAATTCAGATGCTTTGACGCCTTCCAACTCCTTATTAAGATCAAGTGTTACCTCACGCTTGTCACGAACACCAGACATAGTTCCTGTAAGAGTCTTAGAGCCTGCTACGATTGTATACTTTAAATCTCCAGATGTTCGTTCATTGTATTCACGGGTCAAAGTAAGGATATCCTTTGCACTTACTCGTGTAGGGAAATAAGAGAACATAGGGTCTGGATAAGGTGCAGCAGAACCTGCCTTTTGCTTTTTGATCACCACTATTTACACCCCACTGATTAGCTCCATTAGCATCTCTAATCACCTTAATTATAATATAATTCATGTTTTTCAAGTTGGAAACTAGCTTTCTGATCTGGATCAGCAAGGATTGTTGGCTTATCAGCCTGACCCTACATCTTGAGGGTTATAAGCATAATACTCGCTAGGTATTCCTACGTTCCAAGCATACAGACCATTAGAGAGTTTCTTCAAACCAGCCTTCTTTAATACTGCAGGACGCCATACATCAAGTGTTTGTTGCACGGTCCAGTCATTTAAAGCTGAGTGTACACCAAACTGAACAAAATCAGCATCTTTAGCCAACTCTGTCAATGTCTTATCACCCTAACTTATACACATCAGGGTTGAAAAAGGACTGTCAATGGCTCATCCAAAGTGAACTTTTCTGTCAAACCAGTAGACTTCTTACCACTAAAGAAGGTTATACCTGCACCTGACTTCTTGAAGTTTGCAAACTCTAAACGGCTGTCGGGAGCAGCAAAAAAACACCTGACCATAGACTTCCATCTTTCGTCTTCAAGCGTTGCCAAAAGCCTGGCCATTCAGCGTCTTCGAACTTTGATACATCACAATGAAAGTATTGCGTTGGTATCATAGTCTTCTTATAAATGTTGTTACCAACGTACTCCAATTTGGCAAAATCCGAAGAGTTACCACCATGACCAGCATCTGGCTCTGTTGGTTGCCATGCCCATAAATAGAGATCAACCCCCTCTTGAAAGCCCACATCTGTCATATCATAATAGAACGTAACTTCCTCATCTGCAGTGAAGACTGCTGGTACTGTCCAACACTTAGGAGCCATACTTAATTCCGTACCTTGACCAAATAAAACCAAAGGGAACAAGCACATCAATGCTAAAAATATCTTTTTCATAGCCAAATCACTTTACAGCTTGCGTTAAATTATACGTATATGAAACAAAAGACTGTCCGTTTGTCTTACGAGTCAAACGATATTCAAGAGTCTTAGTATTACCCGGTACAGCTGTTACCGTGAGAGATGTTTCTGCTTTACCATCGTTAAGAATCAGATTACTAGCTGTATTGTCACTCTTTGTGAAGTTATAATCCATCTTCCACGTACCGCTGGTTGGCAGTAGTGTAGGTGCATTACCTTCAACAGAGAAAGTTGTTGCATTACCCGCTTCATCTTGGTTAAGATTAATAACAAACGTGTCAAAGTCGAGTAGATTTGTTAGTGTCTTTGTTCGCGCGTTAGTTTCATCAGTCTGCGTAACTGAGTTCACAACCCACTTACCACCAATCTTCTCGGTCAGTGTAATGGGTGCTGTATAACTGCCATCATCAACTGTTGAGCATCCTAGGAACGTCATCGTTGAAGATAGTAGTAACACTGCACCAAGCAAATTACTTGTGATTTTCCTCATAGTGAACCATGTTTTTTAGTTATTTAAAAATATATTCTTTTTGTTCTTATTCTTTATTCGCAAAGATAGTGATGATTTCACATTTAATAAATAAAACTGCTTATTATATAAACGGAAAAATGTTTTTTATCAATTATCAACAAGCTGATTATCAAGTATTATCAATTATCTTTTTTTCGTTGGTAAATATAATCAAAATATTAGGCTTATAATGCCTTTATAATAAAGAAGTAACTATTTTTCAACCACAAAATAAGCTTTTTAAAACATTCAAATAGGAACTAATAGCACTTACACTAAACCTCTTTAAGCATAAGACTATGCTCTTTAGAAGTATTGTGAAAGCACCATTACAATAAAAAGAAAAAGCCTACTATATCTTCATGATATAGCCTTCAAACTTATCATTGTCTATGTGAGAACGATTCTTGACACGTGTTTTTATAAGTATTAATGGTATGAACTGAGTAATTAAGGAATGTTGCTATACGTTCAGAGTCAGTAATTCCTAAACGAATAAGAGCGAAGATTCGCATCTCTGTTGTAAGCTGTTTCGGATCAAGACACTTACTATCCGGATCATCAAAAAGCTCATTGTATTTCTCGATGAAATGTGGGAAAAGCTTCAAAAAAGTTTCATCAAAATCAACGAACATCGACTTTCTTTCTGCTATCAATTCACTTTCTTTGAGTGACGAACGCAAGTCTTCAATTCGGCGAGTCATAAGTTTTCTATCAATGGTACGATAGAGTTTCTCTACCTTATTAATATATTCAGAGTTAATGTAGAATGATCTCCCAATATACTCATCCTTTATTTGTTTACTTCTTCCAATTGGTTGTTCTTAGTCTCAAGTTGTTTGTTACGCCGAGCGATAATTACTTGAGCTTTCTTTAGCTCCATCATTTGCTTACGAATGTACCACCACGCCACGAAAAGACCAATAACAAAAAGGATAAATACCACAGCTGCCACTGCTATTGCATTCCTTTGCCCCTGCATAATATCATATCTATCCCGCTCAATGATGGGCAGAATACTACTTACCTCTATCACTCTCTGTCGTGCCCCATAGAAATTTGCATTCGAAAGTGACTGTCTGACATATTCAGTTGCATGTTGTATATCACCTTCTTTATAAAGAAGTCTTGCCAAAGTACACAATGCTGTGGTTTCTCTTACAACTCCTTTATTATCATAAATGGCTGCTTGTGCAAGATATTTAATAGCTTTGTTTAAATCCTTTTGGTACAGATAAAGCCATCCAAGACATGAGGTAACAATAGCTTTACTATGTACATCGCCCCCTTTCTGCTCCATATATTGATTAAAGTAATCAAGGGAAGCAGCAAAATTATGCTCCTTCATTTCTTTATTCCTACCGCATAATACCACTCTGGAGAATCTTTTTGAATATAATGAAGCAACGAATCAGTATAAACACTACCTTGTTTGATGTATTGACTTTGGTAAGGTTCGGTCTTAGTATAGTCTGAGACATCATAATACAAGCGTGATGCCATCTTAAAATAAAGCTTTCTAGATTGCTGATTGGTTCCTTCAAGACGAATTGTAGCCAACTCATTGAACGCTTCAGTATATAATCCAGCCGAAAGAAGACAGAAGACAATATCACAGCGAGCCTCTAATTCATAATCACAATTCCGTTCTTTAAGAGCTTGTGAGAGTAAATGATTCGCATAAACATAAGCTGAATCGTACTGATAAGATGAATATTGATCAAACAACATACGATTGATTTTAAACTTATCAACCTGTGATGCTGTTCTCAAATTGCGTTTCAAAGCCTTTATCTCATCAAGTTTTCTTTGCTCATAGACGCTCTTTTGAGATAAACTCTCATCCAACTTATTTAATTCTTCAGACCATTTTCCATTAGAGGCTGAACTTATCAGCGGTAAAGAAAACAGCACACATAATAGATATAGTCTTATTGATGTATTCATCTTAGGTATTCTTTATTAGTAAACCAATAAAAAGACATGTCTTTTTTTATAGCCCACAAATATAAAGATTTTTATTAGATAGTAACAAAATTATTGACGCCTTTTTTTCTAATCTAATTCTTCACTCCTCTCCTTCCTTATAATAATAGGTGTAAATGCTAAAAAAACTTCAATTACAAAGATTATAAGCCTTAATAATAATAATAACAACTCATTATCAACCATTTACATACCATTATCTCTCTCTTGAGTACAAATGATTTATTTGTTTCAAAACGCTCAATAAATTATCTTATAACAAGGCTTTTATACCAATAACAAGGCTTATAATTTACTTTCTTATAATGTATTTTTAAATATACTGATTATCAGTTACTTAATAAAATAACCTCCTTTTTAAATACCTTATAACCTTTATATTTATAGAAGCACAGCCTTATATAGGCTTTTGAGCTTACGCTTTTTTTATTGTAATTTTGCCTACAGAAACGATTAGACTAATTTACTCATAAATAAGGTTTTTCATGATTTCATAGGTTTAAGTTTATCGTAAGAATAGGTCGAAAGAATTGTAAGTAAAAGTTAGGTTTTTGTGTTATTTGAAACACTTCGTTGTGATATTTGGTATATATGTATTTGTTATTTGGGTAATTTTAAATAATGAAATTTTTAATTAAACTCACATCACTTTTTTTAATTAAGCAAAATGGAGTTTGTCGGGAGACAAGCTCCTTTTTTTGTTTTTCCCTCACTTTAGGTTTTATTATCCACATAACGCTCTTCTCCATTCCACATAACGCTTTCTTCTATAACAAGAGAGGCTCTCCTTCATAATAAGAGAGCACTTCTTGCAATCAAAATAAGTGTTTTGAATATCAGAGAGAGGATGATACTATATAAAAAGCGAGAATATCTCATATAAAAGGTAAGACCTCTTTGAGAAACTCTCGCTTAAATCAATAATAACAAGATAAGTTCTTTATATATCGTAAGGAAAAGATTCCTTTATTTATTTCACTTCCGCTGTTACAGGATTATTAATACCTTTCATCGATGTGAGGAAAGCCTTGGCAGAACCAAACTTTAAGTGCATATCGAGACGAACAGGGATGTGATTCTTATCGTCTGTAACGTAGAAGCTTGCTATATTACGCCACTTTCCATCATCATATTGCCAATAAGTAAGTTTCAAACAATGATACTTATGATCATTATCTGCCTTTATATCTTCCTTACCATTATATATAATACGTGCAGGATCACGGCTGTTTCCATCTATAATAGGGAAGTTTACAACCTCACCTTTCTTCCAACTCTCAGGATTAAACTCCTAGCACGAAGGAAAATACTCATCATATCAAAGCAACAATCATCATAAGTGCGTTCCGTCCACTTATGTTTCCCCTCACTATTAATACGATGCTGGCGAAGATGACACTTACCATTAGGATAAGAATAGAATACTTCATCCACCGTATAACGCTTTCCTTCTCTTGCTCCCTTGCGATAGTACAATGGTGCCATCTGCTTTGAATTATAAGCAAGAAGCGTATCACGTAATACAAAGTAATTATCGAGCTTACCATTGCCACGTGTTGTCAACGATGCACGATAAGCTGGTGTACCTTTATAATTAGACGAGACTGTGTACCAGGAAGCCGTTCCTGCCTTTACCCAAATAAACTTCCAATTATAATAGAGGTTGTAAGTTAGATATTCTCCACTGCTGAATGCTGTGTTACGAAACGTGCATTGAGCCGAGACGCGCAGGCTAAGAACAGCCAAGAGACAAACTATATAAATCTTAAAGTGTTTCATCTTAACCAGTTTAAAAGTTCAATTCATATTATATATATTCTTTATTTCTTTTATTGAAAGATAAAGAATGATTTAGTATGATGGGCTGTGGATTGGTGCAGAACTTATCTTCTCTTTTCTTGTTAGATTGCTTATCAACTTGAGAAAGATACTTATTAAAAAGTTATTCGTACTTCTTTTGATTGATACTCAACCTTTATTATCAGTTATCCACACTTTCCACAAGTGGTGCAAAGATAATAAGTTTATATCTTTTTACACTGAAAAACTTGTGTAAAACTTATCTAAAAATGCCGTTAATAACTATGTGGATATCCACTAAGAAGGGATCTCTACTGAGGGTTGTGGATATCCACAGGGTTATAAAAGGGTTATGAAATGTGTTTTTCAACATAGTTTTTCAACAGTTTTGTGGATAACTTTTTCCTACTTATGAAGATTGTGTTTTTTTAGAAAGATGAGATATTAGTGATTGCTTTTTATATACAATCATTCGGGCGAATCAGAATAGCTGACTCGCCCGAATGATAGGTGTATTGGATAAATAAAATAGCTTTTTAAAGGTCGTCGATAAGGGCTGTACTCTTTGCATAAGCCGTACTTCTTGCTTCAAAGAAGTCGGTTTTCACCATATTAGCGTTCGAGTATTGCCCCACCCACTTCATGTTTTCTGGTTCTTTCTGATTGTCTGGATAGAGGAAACCAAAGCCCAATCCTGACCAACGAAGGTTACCGAGATAACGAATGTAATCTGATACCATCTGCGAGTTTAGACCCTGCACATCATTTCCAATAACGTATTGTCCCCATGCTATCTCTTGACGTACTCCCTCGCGCATCATATCCTCGTAAACCTTTACCTTTTCTTCGGTGAACATATCAGGTTCCTCCTTCTTTAATTCAAGGATTATGCTTCTGAAGAGCCAGAGATGCGTGTTTTCGTCCCTATTGATGTATCGAATCTCTTGAGCAGACCCCGACATCTTACCATTCCTACTGAGATTATAGAAGAACATAAAGCCGCTATAGAAGTAGATACCTTCGAGGATGAAGTTAGCAATTAAGGTCTTCATCAAGCTGAATTTATCACGCTTCTCATGGAATTCATTGTAACAATCACCGATGAATTTATTGCGATTCAGCAAATGTTCGTCCGTTTTTCCACTGATAGAGAATGTCGTTTCTTTCCTCTGGAGAGCAGATAGTATCAAGCATATAACTATAACTCTGACTGTGTATGCACTCCTGAAATGCCTGTATATGAAGGCATAGATTCACTTCGTTGGCAGTAATATACTCACTAACTGTTGGCAAGTTATTACTTTGCAAAGAATCGAGGAATACCAAGAAACTAAGAATCTTATCGTATGCTGTTCGTTCGGCTTTTATCCAATCGAGGATAATCCTTGAAGTCTTGAGAAAGATTAATCTCTTCGGGAATCCAAAAGTTATTCATTGCCTGACGATACCAATCACTAACCCATGAATACTTCATGTTGTTGAAGTCATTCAGATTGGTTGTATTACCGCCGATCATGCGTCTTAAACGCAAATCCACATCCCCTGAAGGGTTAAAACAGGGTGTTTCGTTTTTAGTTTATCTTCCATTGTTTTGAGAAGTTATGAATACTTCTTTTTTTCTTTATCTATCATTAATAAATACATTTGTCTCCACTCCCTTACATTCCTTTTTCACTCTTGCTTACTCCTAAAAATATGTAATACTTTTTTTCATTGATTGATTATACCTTTCAGATGAAACGAACGTACTTTTCATTAAAAAAACGGAGGTACATTTTACCAAAAAAATGGATATACGTTTTATTAAAAAAACGAATATACGTTTTTTTCTCAATCTATTATACATTTCATAACACATTAGCTATTAGACAGTTACAACTGATTGTTGTTGATGACATAAATACTTGTTTTTATGATGAGAATCATCCGTTAGATACAAATAAAATGTAAGTTATTTTCGGAAAATTAAGATGAACAACTCTCACATTCCTCCACCTCTAATGACTTACTTCGGACGTAATAAATCGTCTTTACTCCGCTCTTCCAAGCCAATAAGTACAGGTCGAGCACCTGTCGCATGGTGAAGTCGTTGGTGATATATAGGTTCATACTCTGCGCTTGGTCAATATGACGCTGGCGAACACCAGATGCCTTTATGCTCCACTTTTGGTTGATTAGATATGCACTCTTATACATCCAGTAAGTTTCGTCAGATAGTTCTGGAGCAACGCGGGGGAGCATACTTCCTTTCTTTTCCTCTAAGAAGAATCGCTTCATAATAGGGTCTAGTCCAGCCGTAGTTCCTGCAATGATACTAGTGCTACTAGTCGGTGCAACAGCCAATAGATAAGCATTGCGCATACCCTGTAAAGCCACTGTTTTGCGCACTTCTTTCCACTCATCACTATCGTAATCACGCTTGTCAAAGTATAGACCCGTTTGCCAGTCGCTACCCTCAAAGTACTGATAACTGCCCTTCTCTTTGGCTAGATTAGAGCTAGCAAGTATCGCCGAACGATTGATAGTTTCGAACACTTTGTCCATAAATTGTAGGTGTTCTTCACTCTCCCACTTTATTCTTCTCTTAGCCAAAGCATGGTGATAACCGCTGATTCCGAGCCCCTATTGAGCGATACTTCTGATTAGTTATTTCTGCATAAGGAACGGGATAGAAGTTAAGACTTATCACATTGTCTAAGGCACGAACTATCGTTGCTACCTTCTCTCTCATCTGTTCTTCATCCTCCAAAGGAAGGCGTCCTAAAGAAAGACTGGCTAGATTACAAACGACGAACTCACCTGGTTTGGTGGTTGTGACAACAATCGTTTCTCCGTCCTTCGTTTCGATAGTCTTCGATACAGTTTCTATAGGTGCCATGTTCTGCGCAATCTCAGTGCAGAGGTTAGAACAGTATATCATGCCCTTGTGATGATTAGGGTTTGCACGGTTAACTGTATCTCGATTGAATGTGAATGGAGTACCTGTCTCAACCGCAGAACGTAGAACCAATCGGATGATGTCCTTGATACTTATCACACGACGCGTGAGTCTTTGGTCGTTGACACAATCGAGATACTTACGTTCCCACTCCTCTCCGTAACAATCTTCAAGACAATATCCTTTGATGCGCATGATCTCATTTGGACAGAAAAAGATACCAATTCTGATCCAAGTTCTCATCCGCCATCTTCCAGAAAAAGGTCAGGATAACAAACGGCTGGGAAGATGTCATGTGCTTTCATGCGATCGTCTCCGTTATTCGTGCGAAGTTGTAAGAACTCTGGTAAGTCCTTATGCCATACATCCAAGTAAACCGCTACTGCACCTTGACGCATACCCAACTGATCTACCGCAACTGCCGTATCGTTAACAAGTCTCATCCAACGAATTACACCACCAGCAACGCCTTTGAATCCTCTGATATTACCTCCCGTGGCACGCACTTTACCAAAGTACATACCCATACCACCGCCGAATTTGCTTACTTGTGAGAAGTTATCCAAACTGCGATAAATACCATCAAGGCTATCAGGAACGGTGTCGATGAAGCAACTTGATAGCTGATGATTAGGGCTTGCGAGCGTTCGAAAGCGTTGGAGTTGCCATAGTAACTTCTAGTTTACTAAGCATGTCATAGATACGATGAACCCACATGAGGCGGTTCTCTTTCTGCTCTGGCATGGCAAGATGAAGGGCTATACCGAGATACATCTCCTGTACTCTCTCAATGGCTTTACCCGCATAGTTCTTAATAACATAACGCTTTAGAAGAAGATCCAAACCCGAATAGTTCAATAGCTTGTTACGCTCTTCTTTGATAAAGGTAGCCGCTTCATTGATTTCCTCTTCAGTATAGTTCTGTAGGATATATTCACCATATAGACCTTCGGAAGTCATGTATTTCAACTTATTGTAGAAACCATCTATTCCTATTTCATCTTCCTGTTTCTTTATCTTCTGTTCAGCCCTATATGATAAGATGCGAGCCGATATCATCTCCCATGCAGGAGCTTCAGGAGTGGTCAATTCTACGGCAGCTTTGATAAGAGTGTCTATAGCTTCTTTATGCGACATACCCGGTTTGCAAAGGTTAGCAAACTTCTCTTGAAGAGTCACCATACTATATACACGCTCTCTATACTCACGTGCCACGTCTTGCAGAACAGTGGTTAATTCCGTATCATCAGCCATTCGAGCGATGTCGTTGATAGCCTTTCTCTGCTCGTTGCGCTGGTATCTAAAGAGGATGAAGTTCTTTGCTTCGTCATAATGACCATGCATCATGAGATGCTTCTCCACCTGATTTTGAATCTCTTCAACGGTTCTTTGGTCTGGATTATCAATGATAATCTGCTCAACTTCAGCCACCATTGCAGCTATCTCTTCATCCTTTATGGTCTTACCAGTGCTGATAAAACTCTTCTTAATGGCTATCGCTATCTTGTTGTTATTATATCTTTCCGATTCGCCATTACGCTTTATTATATCCATTGAATCTATTTATAAGTTTTTCTATTTTTAATCTACTTTTTAATCGAATGAACAACGAGTATGTTCTTAATAAACAATTATTTATCAAATAGTTATAATTAATTTGCCATTTTGATATAGGCAAAGTTACCAAAAAAACGATAGCGAGTTGTCTATAATGTATAATTTTTCAAGTCTTATAGAGTTTTTAATAGTTATCTATTTTATGTGTTTCTCGATACTTAAAAAGTTGTCTTTTTAAAAGCCAATCTATGGCTTGTTTTTTTATTCTTTATATTGTTGCTTATTGAAGATGTAATTACTTGTCTCCTTTTAATAATGTGCTTCTTTTTATTTCTATTAATGCCTGTGTATGATAGAGATAGAATTTATCTAAATTGAAGAATACTTCTTCTTATTCTAATAAATAAACTAAAAAGAAGAAAGAAAAATAGGCAAGAAGAAATATAATAATAGATTAATTTATAAATTAAGAAAGGTTCTGCTCTACCCTATTCGAATGTTCTTAATTATAAAGAAGGTTGTTTCTTGTTTTTATAGAACAGTGTTTATTATAATAGGAAACGGCATAAAAAAAGACTGTTCCAAATATCATCTATAATATATTTAAACGATAGATTGATATTTAGAACAGCCTTTTAGAGTATTATACTTTAGTTGGTTTTTGCTTTTAAAGGAGTGCCTGATAGCTCCTAAACCTATTATAATGAACGGAATACTAAGTATCTGTCCCATATCAATTGGAAGGCCTGCTTCGAATGTTTCTTGCACCTCCTTGGTGTATTCAATGAAGAATCTAAAGGTGAAGATAAGCGTTAGGCAGAGACCAAAGAAGAGTCCTGTACCCACTTTCTCAGGGTGGCGTCTATATATAAAGTATATGATTGTGAAGAAACAAATGTATGCTATCGCCTCATAGAGTTGCCCTGGGTGGCGTGGATAAGTATCAACTTTATAGAATATAAACGCCCATGGCACATCAGTAACCTTACCGATTATCTCTGAATTCATAAGGTTTCCAAGACGAATAAACGTTGCTGTGATCCCAGAAACAATCCCAAAGAAGTCGAGAACAACCCATGTTGGCATCTTCATACGGTGTATGTAAAGGGATAAACCAATGAGCATTCCAATGACACCACCATGTGATGCGAGTCCTTGATAGCCTGAGAAAGTCCATGAACCATTAGCTAAATGCTTGATAGGGACGAACATTTCGATGACATGATCCCATGAAGTAAGGAAGTATTCGGGCTCATAAAAGAGGCAATGACCCAATCTTGCACCTGCAAGAATGCTTATGAACATGTAAAGGAAGAGTGGTTCAAACTTCTCATCAGGGTAATTATGGCGTTTATAGAGCCACTTCATCATGAAGAAGCCGAGTGCTAAACCCACTAACCAACACATTCCATACCATCGAATACCTGCAGAACCAATATGTATGAGATACTCGTCTGGTCTCCAAGCAATATAAAGTAACGTATTCATAGTGATGTGAGTTATTGCTTATACATTGAATCGGAAGTGCATGATATCACCATCTTGTACAACATACTCCTTACCTTCTATGCCTAGTTTACCTGCTTCTCTGATAGCTGCCTCAGAGCCATATTTAAGGTAATCTTCGTATTTGATGACCTCAGCACGTATGAATCCCTTTTCAAAGTCGGTGTGAATAACACCTGCACATTGTGGTGCTTTCCATCCTTTATGGAATGTCCATGCCTTCACCTCCATCTCACCTGCTGTGATGAAAGTCTGTAGGTTGAGGAGATGATAAGCCTTATTGATAAGACGATTCACACCACTCTCTTCCAAAACCAAGCTCTTCGAGGAACATTTGCTTATCTTCATAACTGTCGAGAGAAGCGATGTCTTCCTCTGTCTTAGCAGCTATAACCATTGCTTCTGCTCCCTCTTCAGTAGCAATCTTCTCAATCTGTTTGCTGTATTCATTGCCTGTCTTTGCGCTAGATTCGTCTACATTGCAAACATAAAGGACTGGCTTAGTGGTTAAAAAGGAAGAGATCGTGTGCTGCTTGTTGTTCTTCTTTGCTTTCAAATTCAACGCTACGTGCATTCTTACCCTGCTCTAGTACTTCCTTATAAGCTTCTAGTACAGATACAAGGATCTTAGCATCTTTATTGCCAGTAGCTGCTATCTTTTGTTGTTTTTGCGAGTTGTGACTCTATCGTTTCAAGGTCTTTTTAGCTGCAACTCAGTATCAATAATTTCTTTATCTTCTATTGGATTAACAGCCATACCACCTTCTCTTACAACGTTATCATCCTCAAAACAACGGATAACATGTATGATGGCGTCACATTCACGGATGTTACCAAGGAACTTATTACCGAGTCCTTCACCCTTAGAAGCACCCTTTACAAGCCCTGCAATATCAACAATCTCGCAGGTAGCAGGAACAATTCTTCCTGGGTGAACAATCTCTGCTAACTTATTGAGGCGTTCGTCCGGAACGCTAATTACACCGAGATTCGGTTCGATAGTACAGAACGGGAAGTTAGCTGCCTGTGCTTTGGCACTGCTTAGACAGTTGAAAAGAGTAGACTTACCAACGTTTGGTAGTCCTACTATACCACATTTTTAATGCCATGTTCTAATAAACGTTTATATCTTTGATGCAAAAAGTACATAATTAATTCGAGACTAGCAAATAGGTAGTAATGATAGGTTCGTAATGGTGTTAGAGCTGGTATTTTTAAGATAAAAAGAAAAGACGATGATAATCAATTATCATCGTCTTTTTCTTTTATTAAAAGTATAATCTTTACTCTTCAAAAGCTTGTGATTCTGCAGCAGCAATAATACTCTCTTTGTCTATCTTTTGTGAATGAGAGATACCCGAGAGATCGAATTCATCAGTCTTAGAATCTTCTTCTTCCTGTTGGATAGAAGCATTTTCTTTTGTCTTCTTATTGTCTGCGGCGGATGTTTTCTCATCGAATACTTCTGTATAGAAAGGCGTTTCCTGCTTTTTCTTTTTTTCTGTATCTGAACCTACGATAAAAATTCATGTCTTGCGATGTTTCAGGTACATTTAAGACTGGTTCTTCCTCCATCTTTGTACGGTTAGCCTTAGCTGAAAAGATCTCTTCAATGAACTGTGGTTCACGACGAAGACGCTGAAGAGTGAGTTTAGCAGCCTCTTGTTGTCCTTCTTTTTTTGAGTATCCACGTCCCTCACCACATGCAATCTCTTCCATAAAGACTTGGAAGTGGAAAGTAGGACTGCCTTGTTTGTCCTTCTCATGTTCGATGAGTCGGAACTCCATATTGACCTTATTCTTCTGACTCCATTCGATGAGCTTTGACTTAAAGTTTACTTCTTTATACGCCACCTTATCTATATTAATGAGTTCACCAAGAATCTGTTTTTCTCATAAACTCCATACAAGCATTGTAGCCATGATCAAGATAAAGTGCCCCAACAAGAGCTTCAAACGCATTTCCTCCCATATAACTATTGTGAGAAGATGAGTGCCCATTAGATAGAATCAACTGATTGATTCCCATCTCTTTAGCCAATCTGTTGAGTGTATCACGTTGTACTATTTTTGGAGCGTGTATTGGTAAGGAAGCCTTCACGCTTATATGGGAAATGCTCGTAAACAATGTCGCCAACAATAGCATCAAGTATTGCATCGCCGAGAAACTCGAGTCGTTCATTGTTTACAGGCTTTCCCTTTGCATTACGACGTGCTATACTCTTGTGCAAAAGAGCAGTCTTGTAATAATCGATATTGTGGGGAATAAAGCCAATGATATGGTACAAAGACAAATAAAGCTCCTTCTCCTTGCGGAAAGGGAGCTTTATTCTATCAACTATATTATTCAGCATATTTCTTGAATATGACACAAGCGTTGTGACCACCAAAGCCGAAGGTGTTGCTAAGTGCAGCACGAACTTCACGTTTCTGAGCTTTGTTGAACGTGAAATTTAAGTTGTAATCTAGCTCTGGATCATTATCATTTTCTTCGTGATTGATAGTTGGAGGAACTATATCATTCTGCACTGATAATACGCAAGCCATGGCTTCTACAGCACCAGCAGCACCGAGTAAGTGACCTGTCATACTCTTTGTAGAAGATATGTTGAGCTTATAAGCAGCTTCACCAAATAAAGCTTTGATAGCCTTAGCCTCTGATATATCACCTACTGGAGTTGAAGTTCCATGAACATTGATATAGTCAATATCCTCTGGCTTTAAGTTTGCATCATTCAAAGCAGATTGCATTACAAGTTTAGCACCAAGTCCCTCTGGATGAGAAGCAGTGATATGATGAGCATCAGCTGATTCACCTTCACCAACCATCTCTGCATAGATCTTAGCACCACGAGCCTTTGCATGCTCTAATTCTTCGAGTATCAAACAACCTGCACCCTCTCCCATTACGAAACCATCACGGCTTGCTGAGAATGGACGAGATGCGTGTTCTGGATCATCATTGCGTGTTGAAAGTGCATGCATAGCATTGAAACCACCTACGCCACAAGCACAAATAGCTGCTTCTGCACCACCACTAACAATGATGTCAGCCTTTCCTAAACGAATCTGATTAAATGCTGATGCTAATGCATTAGTAGATGAAGCACATGCAGATGTCGTTGTGTAGTTAGGACCATGGAATCCAAAGTGGATTGAAATCTGTCCTGCTGCGATATCAGCAATCATCTTTGGGATAAAGAATGGATTGAATTTAGGACCATTCTCAGGGTGTTGTGCATAATAGCTAACCTCGTCTTCAAAGGTTTGATACCACCAATACCTACACCATAGATAACGCCAACCCTATTTTTATCGATTTTCTCCAAGTCAATGGCTGCATCCTTAACACCTTGTATAGCACTAATCATTGCTAATTGAGTGTACCGATCAAGTTTGCGAGCCTCCTTACGATCAATGTATTCGTTGATGTTTAGGTTCTTAACCTCACATGCAAATTGGGTCTTGAACTGCGTTGTATCGAAATGTGTAATAGGTGCAGCACCACTTTTACCTGCCAGCATATTCTGCCAAGTCTCCTCAGGAGTGTTACCTATAGGAGTGACGGCACCAAGACCTGTTACAACTACTCTCTTTAATTCCATGCGTTGAAATATAAGTTAAAACAAGTAACCTAAAAAAAAGCCAAGCAAAACAAAGTGCTTTGCCTGGTGCTTTTTACATATAGGCTAAACTTACTTAGCGTTCTCCTCAATGTAAGAGATTGCGTCGCCAACAGTAGCAATCTTCTCAGCCTTATCGTCTGGAATAGAGATACCAAACTCTTTCTCAAATTCCATGATGAGCTCTACAGTATCCAAAGAGTCTGCACCAAGATCGTTTGTGAAGCTTGCCTCTGGCTTAACCTCTGCCTCGTCAACACCAAGTTTATCTACGATAATAGCCTTTACTTTTGATTCAATTTCTGACATAACTGTAAGTTTTAAATTGTTTAATATTGATTTCTAAATTCTAAAAATGCGCCTGCAAAGGAAATATAAATTTTTCCATGTATGCAAGTTTTTTTGATGTAAAAAAAGCATAATTATGCACAACACCCTATGGTTTGTGCATGTTTTTTTCTATGATTTATCACTTTATCTTGCGTCTCTTCAAATAATTATCTCATATCATTCAAATATTACTTATATTATAAGGTAAATTACTTTCAACCTTTCTTTTTGCTTAAATTCTCTACATGAATCATGCGATAATAACTTATAAAGATAAGTTTATTCTCTATTAAAAAAAACTTGTGTATGGACTCAAGTTGGTTTTGAAAGTTAGTTTATTTTTATGACCTTTACATATAGAACTAATTTCGTTTAAATTCTATAGAAACCTGAGTTTATTTTTTTATTTTTTTGGATACTGTCATATTTAATATTTGTAGTAAGAGCTTATTTCTCAGTTGTTTGTAGGTAGATAAAAAGTGTGATAGTGATGACGGGAAAAATTAAATTATCTTTTTATAGATATTGTTCTTATTTCTCGCTTTTTTTAGACTTGTTGTTATGTTCTTTTTCTTGTATCAATACCATTTACATCTATCATATATATGAAATGTGAACATGCTATATGTAAGATGTAGATATGCTCTTTTCAATATCTAGAGATGCTTTTCTTGTATAAATAAGAGCCTTTGTTAATTAGTAAGCAAGGCTCTCTAATATTCTTAATAGTTTGCTAGGTTATTGATAACTATCCTCTTATAAGCATGAGAGAATTGTTATCTACCTTATATAAAATATGCTCTTGTTATTGTTTTTGTATCCAACTCCTCTTTCTTTCAAGTCTAGTGACGTTAAAAACGTCCGTTTTATTTTGTGCTTTAAGTATTTTGCTTTATATTTGCACAATAAACAAAAAAGTAATAACCGAATGTCATTTACAGAACATTGTAACGAGATCTTTAATCAAGCTATTCGTGATTATCATGTCACAGATAATGTTGATACCCCGATTAATAATCCTTATGACAGAGAGTCGATAGAGAATCGACTCTATTTGAAATGCTGGATTGATACTGTTCAATGGCATTTCGAAGACCTTATCCGTGACCCACATATCAGTCCTGAAGATGGTATGAGTCTCAAACACAGAATAGACCGTTCAAATCAAGATCGTACTGATCTTGTTGAACAGATAGACTCTTATTTTCGTCAACTCTACTCTGATATAACGCCTTTACCCGATGCTACTATTAATACAGAGAGTCCTGCGTGGGCGGTAGATCGCCTCTCTATCCTTGCATTAAAGATATATCACATGAAGGAGCAGACCGAGCGTAAAGATGCATCAGAGGAGCATATAAAAAAGTGTAAGTCGAAGTTGAATATCCTTTGTGAGCAACAGAAAGACCTTAGTTTGGCTATTGATCAGTTGCTTGATGATATTCAGCATGGATGTAAATACATGAAGGTTTACAGGCAGATGAAGATGTACAACGATCCTTCAACGAATCCGATTCTTTATAAAAAGAAGTAATGATATATTGAAAACCTTTCCTTTAACATAGGAAAGGTTTTCTGTTTATAAACCACCCTGCCCCACTCTCATTTCCTAAGATAGTTCTTTTTTATTATTGCTATAAGTCTTTTAAATAGATTGTAGAGCTGTCTTTACTTTAAAAAGTCCCTTCAAACGAGGTTAGATATTTATACCTTATAATTATATAAGGTCTATCTTTAACAGCTTCTTTGTATTAGTAAAGTTTGTTAATGGTTCATTTATTTGGGCTTTTATAGTCTTTTTTGTACTTTTGTAAACCTTAAAAGGATATAAGAAAAGACTAAAAAAGACGCAAATAGTTATGGTAAAAGATGACAAGGGACTAACCCCAATGATGAAACAGTTCTTCTCGATGAAGGCACAACACCCTGATGCAATGTTACTCTTTAGGTGTGGTGACTTCTATGAAACCTATGGTGAAGATGCTGTGGAGTCAGCTCGCGTACTTGGTATAACCCTTACTCGTCGTAATAATGGGGGACTTAGTGGTTCTATAGAGATGGCTGGTTTTCCTCATCATGCCCTTGACACCTATCTACCTAAGCTCATCCGAGCTGGTAAAAGAGTTGCTATTTGTGATCAACTAGAAGACCCTAAGAAGAAGCGAGAGGCTATTAAGGGCAAAAAAGGCTTATCCGCAATGGATAAGATGGTGAGACGTGGTATCACAGAGTTGGTTACTCCAGGTGTAGCCCTTAGTGATAACGTACTGAACTATAAGGAGAATAACTTCTTGGCTGCCATTCACTTTGGTAAAAGTGCATGTGGTGTCAGTTTCTTGGATATATCAACTGGTGAGTTCCTAACGGGTGAAGGAACCTTTGACTACGTCGAGAAGCTGTTTGGAAGTTTCCAACCTAAGGAGGTATTGTTCGATCGTTCGAAGCGAAGAGACTTCGAACGTTACTTTGGAACACGCTTATGTACGTTTGAGATGGACGATTGGGTCTTCACTGATCAGACTGCTCGTCAAAGTTACTAAAGCACTTTGGCACTAAAAACCTTAAGGGTTTCGGTGTTGAACACTTGTCTAATGGTGTGATAGCAGCAGGTGCTATCTTGCAATACCTTGATATTACACAACATACACAGATAAATCATATCACCTCATTAACGCGTATTGAAGAGGATAAATACGTACGAATGGATCGCTTTACAGTTCGTTCTCTAGAACTGGTAGCACCTATGAATGAGGGTGGATCGTCTCTTCTTAATGTCATCGACAATACTATCACCCCTATGGGTGGGCGTATGCTTCGGCGCTGGGTGGTCTTTCCTTTGAAAGATGTAGCGGTTATCAACGAACGATTAGACATCGTTGATCATTTCTTCCGAGCCTCCGATTTTCGTAACAACATTGATGAACAGTTCCACCAGATGGGTGACTTAGAACGAATCATATCTAGGGTAGCTGTTGGAAGGGTTTCTCCACGTGAGGTGGTACAGCTGAAGAATGCTTTAAAGGCTATCGAACTAGTGAAAGCAGAATGCCTTTCTACGAATAATAAGTCGCTGAATAGGATAGGAGAACAGTTGAATCTCTGTGCGAGCTTACGCGATCGTATAGAGAAAGAGATCAATGTTGACCCACCACAACTAGTCGCTAAAGGGGACGTGATAGCGTCTGGATACGATAAGGAATTGGATGATTTACGTTCAATTCGTGATAATGGAAAGCAGTATCTACTTGAGATACAAGAGAAAGAGATTGCACAGACGGGCATAAGCTCGCTTAAGGTGGGATTCAATAATGTGTTTGGTTATTACTTAGAGGTGCGTAATACCTTTAAATAAGGTTCCTGAAGATTGGATCCGCAAGCAAACACTGGCACAAGCAGAGCGTTATATCACACCAGAACTTAAGGAGTATGAAGAGAAGATACTGGGTGCTGATGAAAAGATATTGGCTCGTGAGGGGCAACTCTTCATGGAGTTGATTCAAGACATGCAACCTTTATCCCACAGATACAGGTTAATGCCAACCTTGTGGCACATCTCGACTGCTTGTTGTCATTTATGAAGATAGCCTTACAACAGCATTATGTGCGCCCTACAGTGGATGAGTCTGATGTCCTAGATATACACCAAGGGCGTCATCCTGTTATAGAGACTCAGTTGCCAATAGGCGAACAGTACGTTCCTAATGACGTCAAGTTAGATACCGAACATCAGCAGATTATGATGATAACAGGTCCTAATATGGCTGGTAAATCTGCCCTTTTACGTCAAACAGCACTGATCGTTCTCTTGGCGCAAATAGGTTGTTTTGTTCCTGCAGAGCGTGCACATATTGGTATAGTAGATAAGATTTTCACACGTGTGGGGGCTTCCGACAACATTTCACTAGGTGAGTCAACCTTTATGGTAGAGATGACTGAGGCTGCAAATATCCTCAACAATGTTACGACACGTTCGTTAGTTCTCTTTGACGAGTTGGGTCGTGGCACCAGTACATACGATGGTATAAGCATTGCATGGGCGATAGTTGAGTATCTACATGAGCATCCTAAAGCACAGGCGCGAACGCTCTTTGCGACCCATTACCATGAATTGAATGAGATGGAGAAGAGCTTCTCTCGCATCAAGAACTTCAACGTCTCTGTGAAGGAAGTAGATGGAAAGATAATCTTCGTTCGTAAGTTGGAGAAAGGCGGCAGTGAGCATTCCTTCGGTATTCATGTAGCGGAGATAGCGGGTATGCCTCGTTCTATTGTTAAGCGTGCCAACGTTATTCTTAAGGAACTTGAAGCGGACAATGCACAAGTGGGTAGTGTCGGTAAGGCTGCCGTTGAGCGTCTTGACCAGAGCAGAGAAGGTGTTCAACTCTCCTTCTTCCAACTCGATGATCCCGTCCTTACGCAGATTCGTGATGAAATCCTCGGTCTTGATGTCAACAACCTTACACCTGTTGAAGCCCTTAACAAGCTGAATGATATTAAGAAGATACTGAAAGGGTAAGGCTTAATCAATTTCTCAAATACCTGCCAATTCTTGCAAGTTTTTGAAGAATTTGCAAGAATTGGCAGAAATTATACATAGAAATATTATCAAATAGTACTTATACAAGTCTTGTTTTTAGAATCAAATAGTTCTCCCTTAATGTAGCTGAATTTTTACCTTATTAATAGGTATTTTTCTTTAAAAAAACTGCTGCGAAACAAGCCCATCAAGATCAGATTTTTGCCGTCGTATGGCTGACAGAGAAGCGATTTTTCTACTTCTTTTTACGGTCATTATCATTTTTGGGTTATCACGATACAAAGATAAAATAATAGCTTGTCTCTCATTTATGGAGCCTAACTTAAGCAGATTGATGCTATTTTGTCGCTGGTATATTTTTCGTTGAATATAATCTTGTAGTTTTTTGAAGGCAAGTGAAAGTACTTTCAGATGATAAGTTACGAAATAACCTAAGTCATAATCATCAGTCTCAACATATAAGTAAGCTTTTTCATATTGTCGTTTTGAAGCATAGATAATACGAGAGATAGATAAGTATTCTGTTAGCCAGTAGCCATTCTTGAGCATATACCAATAGAATAATGCTCTTGCTGTTCTGCCATTTCCGTCTACAAAGGGATGAAGATAAGCTAAGAGGAAGTGGATGATGATGGCTTTGATAATAGGATGTATAAAAACGTCCTTTGCTTCATTGTTGGCAAATTCACAAATTCTGTTTATGAAGTCAGGTATCTCTTTATAAGAAGGAGGTGTGTGTACTATCTCATTTGTGATACCATCAATAACAACGATATCGTTATTCTGACGAAATTTTCCTTCATTGGTACTATCATTCAATGTCTTTGCTGTCATCTTAGAATGGATTTTCAAGAGTAGTTCCATACTCATTTTATCATCCTTATGCTCAGCAATAAAGCGTATTCCCTCATAATTATTAACAATCATCTGTTCTGATTTGTTATGAGGTGATATACTTTTTCTTAGCATCTCTTTGGCAACTCTACGGGTGGTAGCTGCTCCTTCCATCTGACTGGATGATATAGCTTCTTCCATTAGTGAGGATATGAGATACCGCTCTCTGTCTTCTGAAGGAATAATAGCTGAATTTTCCCAAGAACCTCCAAAGTTCATGTCAAAATAATGACATAGCTTTTGCATATTGTTGGTAATGGATAGTGTGAAAGGACAGTCCTCCCATATTTTTATCTGTTGCATGAGACGGTTAAGTTTAGCAGCTGCCCAAATGTGTTCAGATGAAAGATCAGCTGGATGAGACTTGTATTTTACTTCAGTCCAATACAAGTAATCATCATTGATATTGCGTATCAATGGAGTAACGTCTGTTCGTGCAGATAATTTTGTTGCTTTTTGTATAAGTCTGGTATCTAACTTGGGAGGTTGTTCTATCATAATTCTTTTTTGCAAATATAATACTTTTCTCTTATATTAAACGGTTAATAGTGAAGATTTAACATAAATTCTTGCAAATTCTTCAAGAACTTGCAAGAATTGGTAGGTTCAATTAATGGTTGAAAGAATAGGTTGATAAGAGGAAAAAGAGCATAAAAAGACAAGGTAACAAAGTGAAGAACTCAGATTAGTTTTCTTTGTTACCTTGTCTTTTTATCATGTCATAGAAATAAGAATTTGCTTTTTCTAATCCAACTTAGTTATTCTGATAATTCTCACAACTGTAGAATACTGCGAAGTACTATTGAACTAATGTATATACAAGAACATTTTTAATTCTATTTTGCTGTCACTTTTAACATTTAAGACTAATTGCTTATTTTCCAGATATATATGTGTTTTATAATACTGACAGATGTGACAGGAAAAATGATTATGGACTGCAAAGCTAAGAGTTATTTCTTATGCCACTTAATGTTGTTGCTGTCTCATCCTTTGTGTGCTACTCTGTAGTTTTTTTACTTATTCTCTTTCCTACTTTGCGCGCTGTGATTCTGTATCACGGTTGTCATGATAGGTACGATGAACCTGTTTGCCACCAAATGACCATGTAGCACGAAGTCCGATATATCGAGAATGATTATCAAATTGGTTCGTGTTGGTGTACTCCTGGTAGAATATGGTGTTCCGGTTGATATTCTGATGAAAGGGATCGCCAATGGT
>BNJV01002733.1_pt1 | contig 212388 bp, 257 predicted proteins | sample 8540591 | NCBI WGS metagenome assembly BNJV01 (sample SAMD00202457, study PRJDB9452) | human saliva metagenome | host: Homo sapiens
CTGATAGCGCTTGTAGCTGTGTTTCATTTCAATGTAAGCCATCGTCTTTCTCTCTTTCTTACAATTAAGTGATTCTTTACTATCATTATAACGCTTTTTTTCAACTAGTTGGAAACTAGAAGCAAAAAAACAAAAAAAGCCTAGGAATCCTAAGCTTTCTATTTATAGATTATTTTTCCAAGGTAGTATTCAGAAACGACGTTTAATTTTTCGTCAAATTCGAATACCAATGGTGGGAAGTTAGGGATTTCCACGTCCATGATTTCGTCATCTGACAAGCGTTTGATGTGTTTTACAAGGGCACGGATTGAGTTACCGTGAGCTCCTACGAATACGTTTTTTTACCATCTTTAAGTGCTGGAGCGATTTTGTCTTCCCAGAATGGAAGGGCACGTTCCAAAGTCACTTTCAAGTTTTCAGCATCTGGGATAACTGAGTCGTCAAGTGAAGCGTAACGACGGTCAGTATGAGCTGAGTATTCATCATCACGAGGCATTGCAGGAGGCAATACATCATATGAACGACGCCAGATGTGTACTTGCTCATCACCAAACTGTTCAGCAGCTTCAGCCTTGTTTTTACCAGTCAAACCACCGTAGTGACGTTCGTTCAAGCGCCATGATTTTTCAACTGGAACCCACAATTGGTCAGCAGCTTCAAGAGCCAAGTTTGTTGTTTTGATCGCACGTTTCAATACTGAAGTGTAAGCTTGGTCAAATTCGATACCAGCTTCTTTGATCAATTTACCCGCGTCAATCGCTTGTTGTGTTCCTTTTTCAGACAAATCAACATCAGCCCAACCAGTGAAAAGGTTAGCTTTGTTCCATTCAGACTCACCGTGGCGAGCAAAAACCAATTTTACCATTAGATGGATTCTCCTTTTATTTTTCGAGGTTGTCCTCGTTTATCTATTCCATTTTACACAATTTTTCACAAAAAAGCTAGTGAAAATCAACGAAAAAGAGAAGAGCTTATCAGTCTTCTCTTTATCACACTATCATAATTGTTCTCGATAGACGATGAAATAGTCCCGTCCAAATAATTGGAAAACTACTACTCTTCAATTACAAATTTTTTTCAATGTTCCAAAGTAAAGTGAACCACCAATAATGGTTAGAATTCCACCCTACCCATCCCAAAAAAATGGAATCAAAGCCGACCGCACCACCTACAATGAGCAAAACAGAAGGTGCATTCGTAACACGTTCATCATCTTTATAATAAACTATAGCCACAATTCCCAATACTAAAACAGCAATTTTAACCAATGACAAAATAATTGAGAGCCCTGTCAATGTCCCAACCGTTACATCTGCGTCTTCAGTTGCCGCAGCAGCTCCAATAGCCATGATAAACATGATGACTGGCGCTAAAAGCAATACAATTCCTGAAATAAGACCAAAAAAATAGCGTTGACACGAGCAAGTGTATTTGTTTTTCATAATAATCTCCTTAAAAATTTTTTTATAGGTATTATTCAATCATAATTTATCTAAAAAAATTAAACAGTCTTATAAAATTTTTATAATAAATATTGATTTTTCAAAAAAATAATTTTTAAGTTCTATAGTCTCTTTATAATTAGTGGAAATATAAAATTATGAGAAAACTGAATAGTTGATTATGTTAATTATCTACACGGACAGGCCAGGAAGAACTTCATTTGAAGAAATGGACTATTAAATTTTCCCATGATAAAACGCATAATATCAAAGCACTTGAACTCTTGATATTATGCGTTTTTTATGATTTTAGCGACCTTTCTCAGTCTATTCTGATTATTTCGCTTCAAATCCTTCTGCGACTGCATCCGCAAAATTTTCTTCTACAATACTTGCACAGTGGTCACAGATAACTGCGTGGTAGCTACGTTCTGCAGTAGTTGGATCGATACGACGGCAGCGCTCACATACTTCACCTGCAGCGCGTTCAACTGTAAAGGCAACATCTTCAAAGCTTACTGCACTCTCTGGAGCTGTGCCTTCAGCGATGGTCAATTCTGACACGATCAAAAGTTGAGCCACATTGCTATCCAATGCTCCAAGAAGAGTTTTCACCACTTCATTTGGATAAACTGTCAAGTGGGCTTCGAGTGATTTACCGATTACTTTTGCATTACGAGCTTCTTCCAAGGCTTTTTGAGCTTGTCCACGGAAGTCCATGAAAGTTGACCATGTATCCAAGATTTCTTCTTGGTTAGCAAAGGTTTGAGCCTCTGGCAATTCTGATAATTGAACGAAGTCTTCAACTTCAAACTCAAGATATGACCAGATTTCTTCCGCAGTGTGAGGCAGAATTGGTGTCAAGAGTTTCGTGATTTTGACAAGGATGTCATAGAAGACAGTCTGCATTTGACGGCGTTCGAGTGATTTGGCACCTTCGATGTAAACAACATCTTTAGCAAAGTCAAGGTAGAAGGCTGACAAGTCAACGTTGATAAAGTTCACCAAGGCCTTGTAAATTGTCAAGAATTCAAAGTTGGCATAGGCATCACGAATGGTCTTAACAAGCTGGTTAAAGCGAATAGTCATATACTTATCAACTGAACGAAGATCATCGTAGGCTACTGCGTCTTGAGCTGGGTTAAAGTCAGATGTGTTAGCAATCAAGAAACGAAGGGTGTTACGAATCTTACGGTAAGTTTCAGAGACTTGACTTAAGATATCCATAGAGATACGCACGTCGTTGCTTGAGTCAACACTAGTTACCCAGAGACGTAAGATTTCCGCACCAAATTGTTTTTCAACATCGCTTGGAGCAATGGTATTTCCAAGAGATTTAGACATCTTCTCACCTTTACCGTCAAGGGCAAAACCTTGTGACAAGATTTGTTTGTAAGGCGCTACGCCATGGTTGGCAACAGATGTGATGAGTGAAGAGTTGAACCAACCACGGTATTGGTCAGAACCTTCTAGGTAAAGGTCTGCTGGATATTTGAGTTCTGGACGGTTTACTACCACTCCATTCCATGACGAACCTGAGTCAAACCATACGTCCATGATGTCTGTTTCTTTTTGAACTCGCCATTTGGTGAACCTGGATGCGTAAATCCTTCTGGCAAGAGATCTTTGGCATCACGTTCCCACCAGATGATAGAACCATGTTCCTCAAAGAGTTGAGCCACGTGTTCAATAGTTTCAGCTGTCATGATTGGTGTGCCGTCTTCAGCGTAGAAGATTGGAAGAGGAACTCCCCAAGCACGTTGACGAGAGATAACCCAGTCGCCACGGTCACGAATCATGTTGTAAAGGCGTACTTTACCCCATTCTGAGTGGAACTTCACTTTTTCAATTTCGTCCAAGATTTCTTGGCGGAATTTTGATACAGAAGCAAACCATTGTGGCACTGCACGCCAGATGATTGGTTTTTTCGTACGCCAGTCAAATGGATAGGAGTGAGAGATTTCTTCTTGCGCAAGGAGAAGATTACCAAGTTTCGATAACAGTTGGTACAACCTTGTCATAGAATTGACCTTCAAAGTCAGAGCCAGCATTAGCCATCATAATACCGCGTTCGTTAACTGTTACAGCAACTTCAAGGCCGTTAGCAACACCGACATTGTAGTCGTCCTCACCAAAACCAGGGGCTGTATGGACAATACCTGTACCAGAGTCAGTCGTAACGTGGTCACCAAGGATCACCAACTCATCTACAGCTGTATCCCATGGGTGGACTGTCACAATGTGGTTCAATTCTTGACCACGGTAGGTCGCCAAGACTTGAACATCCGCCCAGCCAAATTTCTCAGACAAGCTATTCAACAATTCTGAAGCAACTACAAACTTACGAGCTTCGCCAGCTGGTTGTACCAATACATAATCAATATCCGCTCCAACTGTCAAACCACGAGAAGCTGTGATGGTAAATGGAGTTGTTGTCCAAACAACAATATAAGTATCTGTATCTAGGACACCTTTACCATCTTTGACACGGTTAGCATAGTAAAGGGAAGTTGAAAGTAAGTCATGATATTCAATTTCCGCTTCGGCAAGCGCTGACTCAGATGACCATGACCAGTAAACTGGCTTGGCACCACGGTAGATATAGCCTTTTTTAGCCATTTCACCAAAAACGCGGATTTGAGCTGCCTCATAGTCTGGAGTCAAGGTCACATAAGGATTTTTCCCAGTCACCAGAAACCCCCAAACGCTTGAAGTCTTCCCGTTGTTTATCAACTTGAGAAAGAGCATAGTCACGGCAAAGTTTCAAGTATTCAACCAAGTCCATTTCTTTACGTTTGACACCTTGTTTTGCCAAAACTTGCTCGATTGGCAAACCATGTGTATCCCAACCTGGAATATAAGGCGCATAAAAACCTGACATGGATTTTGAACGAACAATAATATCTTTAGAAATCTTGTTCATAGCGTGCCCAACGTGAATATTCCCGTTAGCATAAGGAGGACCATCATGCAAGGTGAAATGTGGTTTTCCTTGGTTCAATTCTTGACGACGTTGGTAAAGTTTTGCTTCTTCCCATTCTTTTTGCCAGATCGGTTCTTTATTTGGCAAGCCAGCACGCATTGGAAAGTCTGTCTTTCCAAGATTCAGGGTATCTTTGAGTTTCATATTATCTCCTTTAATTATATACTAAAATACAAAAAAACCACGACTCGCTGAAAAAGGACGAAAAATCGTGGTACCACCTTTTGTTCGGAAAAAAAGACTTCGTCTTTTTCCCCTCTTGTCCCGTAACGTGGGAAACGTCCAATCTTACTGCTTTCAGACTGGATTACTTGAGAGGATAATCTTACCACTAGGGATTGCAGGACTCACACCATCTCCTACTCGCTGGAAATATAGTTGGTTAGATCTTGTTCTCACATTTATTTCTTATAATATTGTAACGGATTCTTGTTGTGCTTCATGTCCAGTAGTTGAAGAAGCTGTTCCAGTTGCTGATGGCGATACTGAGAAATACTCTGTCACGATTTCTGAATCCTCATGTTGTGGCTCAACTGAATGAGACTGTATCTCTTCTACAAGCATATCAATGTCTAGGCCATGATTTTCCACTTGATTGTTAACTTGCTGGGCTTCAAACTCAGCCAATTCTTTGTTGCCCGCCTCAATCCGTGCTTGTAACTCCGCCATTTCCTCAGGTGAAAATTGACGTGTCATATCAATCGGCTCTTCTTCTGGTTGCGAAGGAACAGCTTCTCCCAAGACCTCACCTACGACTTCCTTGAAGGCTTCATCACTTGTTTGGAGATAAGTCGCAGTCGGACGAAGAATATCTTCCCAGTCTGAAGATTCGACAATAGCCAACTGGCTTTCAATCGTAGATTTGAGACGTTGATGAAATACACGGCTTTTATTTTTCAATTCCTCTGTCTCAACAGCTACTTTCTTAGCATTATCTGTGGCCTGACGTAGGATTTCATTAGCCTTATATTTTGCCTCTTCAAGGAGACGCTGGGCATCTTGCTCAGCCTGTTGAATAATATTGTTTGAGCGTTCTTGAGCAGCTTGCTTTACACGTTCAGCCGTATCTTGAGCAATCAAAACAGACTGGCTCAAAGAATCTTTCATCTCATCAAAGTAAGATAAGCGCTCTTCTAAACTTCTAATGTGCCTTTCCATTTCGTGATTATTGCGAACCAAGTCCTCGTAATCACGAACAACGATATCAAGAAATTCATCTACTTCTTCTGGGTCAAACCCTCTGAATTTCGTAGAAAAGGTTTTATCTTTAATTTCTAATGATGTAATTGGCATACTTTTCCTCACTTACTTAATAATAATTGGATAGTCAGTTTTATCTTATCCCTTTTAGTTTGCCCATTTTCTTTGACAATCTTCAGACGACCAAACTTTCTCACACTAATCAAATCCCCTACAGCTACTAGATAATCTAATTTTTCAATGGGGTGGTAGTTTACCTGAACAGATTTTTTCTCTATGAGTTGACTAGCCTGCTTTCTGGATAATTTCAAGGCACTTGATAAGAGGGCATCCAAACGAAAACTGGAAATCAAAATCTCTTGTTCTTGATAATTGATCTCAGATATGATTTTATCGGTGAAAGGACATTCCTCCAGCGACACAGGTAGTCTGGCAATCTTTTGTATCCCGTCCTGAAACAGAGGGATAAAATCACGATTGACAAAAATCTGTGCTCTTTTTCATCTACCAAGATATCACCAAAGAGCTTACGATCAATTCCTAGTTGATTGATGATTGTCCCCAAAAATCTTTGCATGTGTTAGCTGTTCAAATCTACTTGGATAACGGATCTCTAGCAATGCCATTTCAAAAATCTGACAGTGTCGGACTGAAATAGTCCGGATACAGAAGGACACGGACAAATTCCGTATGGATATATTCTCCGCTACTCACACAGCCCAGTCCATAGGTCCCAGCCAAAACCCTCAATATATGTTCCTGGTGCGGGTTGACAAAAGCAGTGAGGACAGGAGTATAAGTATCTTCCACCCGCTTGATCCACTCTAATCCCTTATCAATAAAGGGAGCATCATCAAGGGAAAAGTGCTGGTAAATCGCTTTATTTGTCATCATAGTATCAACAATAAACGAATCAAGCTGTCACCCAAAAAACGGACGATTAGGATTGCCAGCCAAATGGATAAATCCAAACCTCCAAATTGTAAAGGTAAACGGCGAAGTGGATCAACAATCGGTCTAACAAGCTTTTCCAGTAAACGTTCTAGTGAACTACCGTAAGAATTTGGAAACCAAGAGAGGAGTGCATAGATTAACAAAAGCAGGGAATAGATATTCACTGCATTTTGGATTAGACGAATCAGAAAAATCATCATCTTGCTCTATTTCGTTTAATATCAAAACTAAATTCTGCACTTTGAGAATCATCAGGTAACTTGATATCTTCAATATTCACAACCACATTGACTGGTGTCAACAAATACATTGTACTCGCAACTTTTTTCAGATTACCTGCCAAAACATGACGGGCACCGTCCAGATAGTCTAGACAACGACGAGCCTGAACCTCTGTCATGTACTGGAAGTCAATCAAGATACTTTCATTTCCAGCCAATAAATCCACAATCTCTGTTGCATCCTCATATTTTCTAGGATAACGAACATCAATCGTTACTTTTTCATCTGTACGATGACTTTGCATAGCCAATTCTTGTTGGCGAGCATGTAAGCGAGTGATGTTGGCATCTTTTGAAGTGGTTGATTGAAACTGCGCCGGCAGTTCTTTAGAAACTGAACTACTCGATGAAGCAATCATCTGCTCATCCTGAGGTTGATAAGTCGCAGTTGTTTCTTCCCCATCTTCTGTAAAATAATCTATAAATTTATCAAATCTATCTTTTAAAGACATAGATCTCTCCTATTTAAAAAATGCTGTGCCAATCCGAACAAAGGTCGAACCAAATTGAATCGCTTCCTTATAGTCACGACTCATGCCCATGCTTAACTCTGTCATCGGCATATTAGGAATTTGTTTTTCCCTAATTTCTGCTTGCAGCTCCTGAGTTTTCTTGAAAATTTGTTTCAATTCATCAGAATCTGCATCAAAAGGGGCCATGGTCATCAAACCAACATACTCAATCTGATCTAGTTGAGCCAAGTCTGGCAAAAGTTCTAGTAATTCTTCTTTTGAAAAACCGTGCTTGCTTTCTTCTCCTGAAATATTGACCTGTAGGAAACACTTGATAACATGATCTGTTCTCTTTTGAATCTCCTGTGCCAATTTAAAGGAATCTAAAGCATGAAAGTAATCCACAAAAGGGATTACTTCTTTGACCTTCCGTCTTTGTAGAGTTCCAATCAAATGCCAAGTGACAGGAAATTCTTTTAACGTCTGATATTTTTCTAAAAATTTATCAACACGATTTTCACCAATATGATGAATACCCAGGGGAAGCAGGGCTTCCGCTGTTTTTACGTCCACATATTTCGTCACTGCAATAATTGAAACAGAAGCTGGATCACGATTGGCTTCTCGGCTAGCTTCAGCGACCTGCTGAAACGAACTCTGTATTTTTTTTCAAATCCATTGATTAACGATTCTTGAAGAATGGAGGTGTGTCCAACTCATCTTCGTCCTGATAAGTCGGTGCTTCAAAACGTTCTACAGGTGATACGACTGAATCAGTTTGACGAACGATTGATTCACGACGCAAGTCCCAATCACCAAAAGCAGAAGATTGACTTGTTTCAAAGCGTCGTTGGCTTTGTTTTGGTAATTCTGCTGTATCTTCTAGGTCAAAATGACGGTCAAAAGTATGAGAATGTGTAGGTCTTGCAGCTTCACGACGAGCCGCTTGTTTTACTGGAGAACCAACAACTTTTTCTACACGTTCTTGACGAACACCCGTAGCTACAACTGTTACACGGATTTCATCTTTCATGCTTTCGTCAATTGATGTTCCAAGCCAGATATTCACTCCCTGACCAGCTGCTTGGTTGACGATTTCTGAAGCTTCTTCCGCTTCAATCAAGGTCAAATCAAGACCACCAGTAACGTTGACAATGACATCTTCAGCTCCATCAATGGTTGTTTCAAGAAGTGGTGAGTAAATCGCTTTACGAGCCGCCTCAACGACACGCTCTTCTCCACTACCAATACCGATACCCATGAGGGCATTCCCTTTGTTTGCCATAACCGTTTTCACATCGGCAAAGTCAAGGTTGATCAAACCTGGGTTGGTAATCAAGTCTGTAATCCCTTGAACACCTTGGCGAAGGACGTTATCTGCCTCGCTAAGAGCTTCAAGAAGCGGTGTCTTCTTATCAACAATTTCAGCAAGTTGTTGTTTGAGATAATCAATAGAGTATCAACATGCTCGCGAAGCTCGTTGATTCCTTCTACAGCGTACTGACCACGTTTGCTTCCTTCAAAGCCGAAAGGACGAGTCACAACACCGACTGTAAGGGCACCAAGATCTTTTGCGATACGTGCAATCACTGGAGCCGCACCTGTTCCAGATCCTCCCCCCATACCAGCAGTAATGAAGACCATATCTGCACCGCTGATTGCTTCAGTCAGAGCTTCTTCGCTTTCTTCTGCAGCCTTACGTCCAACTTCTGGACGACCCCCAGCACCCAAACCACGAGTCAATTTTGGACCAAGTTGGATAACTGTTTCAGCTTTTGTACTGCTTAAGGCTTGTAAGTCTGTGTTCGCTGCGATGAATTCTACGCCTGAAACACCTTCGTCGATCATGCGGTTAATAGCATTACCTCCGCCTCCACCAACACCAATTACTTTAATAACTGCACCTTGAGCAGCTGCTGTATCAAATGAAAATATCATAATTTCTTTTCCTCTTTTATTCATCAAACATGCTTCCGATCAAGCTACGGAAACGGTCTGTTAATTTCGGTTTATCTTGAGAACTTGCTTGGAATTCGTCTCTTGGAGCAAGGCCACTGTCAGGTGCAATTTCAGTTGCTGCAGTAGCTGGTTGCACTGGAGTTGATTGTATAATCGGTGTCACACTTTGATTTGAAACACCAAAAATTAATTGGTTTTTGACGAAGGAATTCATCACCTCTGACTGCCTTTTGAGCCAGAAGATTCACTTCTGTCAATTTACCTGCAAACTCAGACAAGCTGATTACATGTGCAAAAGCAGGGTTGCGAATTCCCACTTGATTTGGCACATAGAGTTTCACTCGAACACCAAACACTTCTTGCGCTAATTCGACAATTCCTGGTAAAATCGCATTCCCGCCGATCAGAACGATACCACCTGGTAGATCCAACAAGTGTCTTCTGTCTAACTCCTGTTTAATTTGATCAAATATGTTTGATACGTGCTGAGATAATTTCTGCCAAGTAACTTTCTGTCACTTCAACAGGCTCTACTTCACCAATGACTTCTACTTGGAAAGTCTCGTTACTTGCTAGTGGAACATAAGCTTCACCATAGTTTAGTTTCAAACTTTCCGCGATTTTTTGGGATGTTTTTAAGACCTTGGAAATATCTTTAGTGACATATTCCCCACCCTCTTGGTAAATGTTTGTAAATTGCAATTCTTGATTGCGAATGGTTGCAACTGTAGTCTGCCCACCACCCATATCAATCACTGTCGCGCCAAACTCACGTTCTCCCTCATTGAGAACTGAATTTACAATCGCTAATGGTGAGATGATGACGTTGTCAACATGGATTCCCACGCGCTCCACGGTTTTACGAAGGTTATGAAGGATGGTACGAGGTCCTGTGTACAACAAACCACGCATTTCCAAACGCACCCCCATCATGCCACGAGGGTCACGAATACCTTGGAAACCATCTACGATAAATTCTTCTGGAATGAAAGTAATCACTTCACGATCAGGCGTCATGCTCTTTGTCAAAGCTGATTTGACAACATTCTCTACGTCTTGATCTGTAATTTCTTTTTGTATCTGATGTTACAGGAATCATTCCTTGAGTTGGTTCAACCTGCAAAAGGTTTGCTGGTAAACCAACATTGACAGACTTGATTGAAATTCCTGCCTTCTCTTCTGCCTGGGAAATTGCGGATTTAATTGCTGAAGCAGCAGCCTCAATATCAACGATAATCCCGTCTTTGACACCTTTACTCTTGGCATTGCTAACGCCAATTACATTTACTTCACCATCTCTATGTTCGGCAACTAGCACTTTGATGGAGCTAGTTCCGATATCTAAAGCCTGTAAAAAAACCATCTCTAGTCATTACATTGCGTCCTCTCTGTCTTCCAAGTTTCTCACTTCTATTTTCAATAACTGTGACAAGACACAGCTATTCACAAAATATTATAACACAAAAAATCCAATCGTGCTTAGTTTTTCATAAATTTCCTCTAGGTTTTTTTGTAAAAAGTCTTTTGAACAATTTTTTTCAGGAGCAATCATTATTTTTTTATATCCTTACAGCTATATTTTACATGTTTAATCAAAAAAAGAGAAGGCCATCTTAAGCTTTCTCTTGAATCATTTTTTCTGCTCTTTGTTGCAAAAAGACTTCTAGTACTTTTGCAGTCAAGCTGATAGCTGCTACCAACACACTGGACACGATGAGGTAGTTCGCCAATAGTCCATGATTTCCCACTAGTGGTGGTTTATTTAAAAATCCATAATCTCCACCTACAACCAAGTTGACAACTCCTATCAAGGCATTTAGAGAAAATGTAATCACTGTCACATTTTTCAAATTGAGCAGGGAAGCTTCATAATTCTTAAACAAGTAAAGAAGCGCATTCCCCAAAAGTGCCACGTGCCCGATGATAAAGGACAGGATGGTCACGTGCGGAAACGGATAAGGATCAAAGAGTGGGTATGCCAGTGCTGCAGTTGCTCCAAAGGTTCCTAGAAGGGCAAAGTATTGCTTGTACTTGGAAGTACCTGGAATCAAGAGCATGACAAACATGGCGATACGGCAATGATAAAAGGGCAAACTTTCTGATAGGGGCATTTTGTTCCCCCAATACCAGCTATACAGAACAATCAGCTGAAGAGACTGAAGGATCTGAATAAAGCACTGGTAAGCCACCTTGTCACGGTAACGATATGAAACATAGAAAGTAAGAGCCAATAAACTTAACAAACCAATATACCAGTGGAGTTCAAACTGGGGCGGTTCTGATATCTGTGTGGTAAATAATTGTTCCCACAAATTCATATTCTATTCCTCGTTCATCTAGCCGGAGCAGTAGAAATGTCACTGCTCGACCTTTTTAATTTTTTTTGAAAAACTTGATTCCATGCCATTCATAGAATACTTACGTCTTAAATCGCAACCTATTATATCATTTATATTGTAGAAATGCACTGATTTGAAATCTACAGTTTTATATGGAAACCACTAAATTACATTAGACTTTCTACTAACTTGGCTAGATTCATAGAGTTAGAGCCTTTAAGCAAGATTTGGTCATTGGCACCGAGGCTTTCCTTGACTTGCTTTGACAAGGTCTTCAAATTGGTCCTCATCGGCTGTTTTTTTGAAGTAATAAACGTGACCGATTGGAAACATTTGACTGGCAAGTTGAGCCAATTCTGCAATATCTTCTCCATAGAAAATAACAGTATCAAGCACATCTGGGGATAGGCTCAAAATCATCTGATTATGGAGTTGGACAGACTGGTCGCCGAGTTCCTTCATGTCTGCTAGAACAGCAATTTTCTTGCCTCCTTCGTTGGCTGGAATGGCAGAGAAAGTCTCTAAAATCAGCTTCATAGCAGTTGGATTGGCATTGTAAACATCTGACAGGATGTCAGCTCCATTGGCAGCTTTCTTCCACTCAGTACGGTTACGCGTCAATTCAAGATTTTGGAAGGCCTGACGAATCTGCTCCTCTGAAACTCCTTCTTGTAGAGCCACATAAGCAGCAATCATAGCATTGGTGGCATTGTACTTGCCAGTCACTGGCAAATCAAGGGTTTGTTCCAAAAAATTCGCCTTAAAGGTCAGACTATCCTTGCGCTCAACCAAGTCTGTAATTTCCAGCTCTGCTCCTTGCCCAAAACGAATCACCTTTTTATCAGTTGGCAAGTAGTCCTCTACAATCGGATCGGCTGGTACCAAAAGCAAAGAACCTGAAGCCATACCGTCTGCAATTTGCATCTTCCCTTTAGCAATCTCAGAACGGTCCTTGAAAAAGGCCAAATGGGCTTCTCCAACCAAGGTCACGATGGCTGTCTTTGGATGAGCCAATTCAGATAAGAGATGGATATCTCCCAAGTGATCCTGCCCCATCTCCAAGACCAACTTTTCTGTTTCCTCAGGCATGTGAAGAACCGTGTAGGGAAGGCCAATCTCGTTATTGTAGTTTCCTTGTGTTTTGTAGGTCTTGTATCTTGTTGACAATAAATGCGCCAACATATCCTTGGTCGTCGTCTTACCATTTGAACCCGTAACTGCAAAGACATCAACAGCCGTTTTTTCAAGATAGTAGGCAGCTAGTTGTTGAAAGGCAGTCAACACGTTGTCTACTAGGATGTAGGGATGATTTGCAACCTTTTTCTCGGATAAGGTTACTGCTGCACCATTTTCAAAAGCTGTTTCGATAAAGTCATGACCATCACGCGCACCTTTGAGGGGCACAAACAAATCTCCTGCCGCAATTAAACGACTGTCAAACTCAGCCTTTTCTAACTGAACGTCCACAAAAAGACTAACATCATTTTTAGCTCCAACAGCTCGGGCAACTTCATGGATTGTTAATTTCATTTCTACTCCTTTAAAAAGGGTTAAAGTCCGAGAACTTCATTCACCTGGCAGGTGGTGGTTCTGGCTTCTACCCTCTCTTTCATTTTATAGCAAATGCGCTTCGCGCTTGTTAAGCTTTCCTTGGCAAGGTCAACCAAACGCTCGATTAGTTCTGGGTAGCTGATTCCCATATTGTCCCATAGTAGTGGATACATAGACCACTGGGTGAAACCTGGCATGGTATTGAGCTCGTTTAGGAAAATCTCGCCCTTATCTGTATAGAAGAAATCGCAACGAGACAGACCGAGGCCACCGATTGCACGGAAGGCCGTTTCTGCATTTTGGCGCATAACAGCTACCACATCATCACTGATCTTTGCTGGGATATCCATGGTAATCTTGTTATCGATATATTTGGCATCGTAATCATAGAAGGCAACATCCTTGACCACTTCACCAGGAAGGGTACTCTTGATATCATAGTTGCCCAAGAGACCAACCTCGATTTCACGGGCATTCACCCCTTGCTCTACCAAGACACGGCTGTCATATTGGAAGGCAAGCTCCAAAGCTTGACGGAGTTCCTCTTGGTTTTCAGACTTAGAAATACCGACACTTGAACCCATGTTTGACGGCTTAGTAAAGACTGGATAAGTCAACTTTTCCTCAACTTCAGCGATTTTAGCAGTCATATCATCCCCTTCGACGATGGCTACATAAGGAACTTGGGCAATCCCGGCAGACTCCAAGACACGCTTAGTCGTGATTTTATCCATGGCAAGGCTGGATGACAAGATATTACAGCCAACATAAGGCATTTTCAAAACTTCAAGGAATCCTTGAACAGAGCCATCTTCTCCCATCGGACCATGAAGAACTGGAAAGACCACTGCACCTTCTTCGTAGATGGCACTTGGCGCTATTTTTTTGTCCCAGTCAATAGTCGCATTGGTCATGAGACGATCTTCTTGACCTGGAGTCTGGCTAAATTCTTGCGTCTTGATAAAGTCACCTGACTGACTGATAAAGAAAGTCTTGACTGTGAAACGGTCGTAGTTGACCGCACGCATGACACTCTCAGCTGATAGTACAGAGACTTCACGTTCCGCACTACGTCCACCGTATAAAAGAATAATTGTTTGTTTCATATTACTGTCCTATTTTCTAATAGAATACTCGCACCTTAGTATATCATATTTGCTTCTTTTTTGAAACTTGAACATGGTACTGGTAGTAAAGAAATATAAAAAGAGACCGATAACGACAAACTCGGTCTCCCCGTTCTTGTATAAATGAATTGAGTTCGTAAATTTGTTTACTCCTACAACTCTGTTCGATTTTCAATCGCTCGTAAGAGTGTGACTTCGTCCGCATACTCGATATCCGCTCCCACGGCTAGACCTCGCGCCAGACGGGTAACCTTGATACCAGCTGGCTTGAGAAGACGAGAGAGATACATAGATGTCGCTTCTCCATCCGCTGTCGCATTGGTTGCCACAATCACCTCTGAAACCTCACTATCCATGAGACGGGTCATAAGACTCTTGAGGTTGATATCGTCTGGGCTGATACCATTCATCGGAGAAATGAGGCCGTGCAAGACGTGATAGAGTCCGTGGTATTCTTGGATGTTTTCCATAGCAGCCACATCGCGACTATCTTCTAGCACCAAAATCGTTGTCTGATCTCGAGTCGGATCTGTACAGATAGAGCAAGGATCATCGTCAGTCAAGCGACCACAGATGGAACAATAGGTCAACTCCCGCTTAGCAGACAGGAGATTTTGGCAAATTCATTGACATCGTCATCAGACATTCCAATGGTATAGAAGGCTAGGCGGGTAGCCGTTTTAATCCCGATACCCGGAAGCTTTGAATAACTATCGATCAGCTTGGCAATAGGTGTTGGATACAGCATAAGTTCCTTTCTAATTCATTGGATGGTGTTGGTGATAAAGATTGATAATATCGCGTGCAATCGAAGGTCCAACACCATTTGTAAGATTAGTGTTATGAGGAAAGACGACTGCAACAGCGATTTGGGGATTTTCGGTTGGTGCATAGGCGACTGCGTTGGTATTATTGGCTTTTTGACCGCCATTAACGTAACTTTCGGCAGTACCCGTTTTCCCGCTGATGGAAACGGCTGCACCATTTGAGAAGGCACGACCAGTTGTCAGAGCGCTCGTTCCATGCGAAACTTGATAGAAACCTTGTTGCAAGATAGCCATATCTGCTTCTGAAATATTAACCTTGTTCATTTCCTTGGTGGCTGTTTCTTGAACCAGACTGCCTAAGCCACCTTGGTCATTGTTTCCATAAACCCCTTCAACGATGTGAGGAGCCAAACGCACACCATTGTTTGCAATGGTTGCAACATACTGAGCTAACTGCATCGGAGTATAGTTATCAAACTGACCAAAAGCATTATTTAGATAGTTGGCCAAATCAAACTCTTTTGGTACAAAACCTGTTGATTCATCTGGAAGGTCAATCCCCGTTGAAGCTCCGAGTCCATATTCCCCAAAGGTGGACCGCAATTTGCCCATAGCTGTATCTAATTGACTCGTCGCTACCATCATATTGGGTTTATAGGTCTGTCCCATGATTCCTAGCGCGGTTTGAACCATGTAGGTATTTGAAGAATATTCCAAGGCTTCAACCGCTGTTATAGGGAAAGAACCGTATGACAAGGTATACCATGAATTGATAGGAGCTGAACCTTGGAAAACAATCGGCTGGTCTGTCAAGGTTTGATTGCCTGACAAAACTCCATTTTCCCAGCCAGAGCTGATGGTTGCTGCCTTGACGACAGATCCTGGTACAAAGACGTTGGTAACTGTCCCTAGGGAGTCTGGACTTAATTTCCCTGATTGGACATCATGCTTGACACCTGACATGGCCAGAACTGCACCAGTTTTGGGATTGAGAGCCACAGCGTAGACCCCTTCAGAATATTTAGCGCCACCATTACTCAACTCGGAGTTAAAGTAGCTCTTAAGTAGGTCATCCACTCCATTTTGGAAACCTAGGTCAATCGTTAGTTTGATATTGTTTCCTTTGCTTCCTTCCTCGACATTTTCCACACTTTCCATGTTTCCGTGTTTGTCGAGATGAACTTCTTTGACGGAGCGTTTTCCTTGGAGGACATCTTCATATTGCTTTTCAAGATAAGAAGTTCCCACTCGGTCATTGAGAGAGTATCCTTTCTTGAGATAAGCGTCAACTTCCTCAGCTGGAAGACCTGACTTTTCACTTGAAACGTTACCGACGATAGACGATAGAGAAGTGTCCAGTACTTTTCGGTCCCATGAGGTTGAAATGCTAATGCCCGGTAATTCCTTGGATGCAGAAGCCACAAGAGCAACCTGAGTATCATCTAAAGCATCTGTTGAAATGGTGCCCGTTGCAAAATTTTCAACAGCATTGAGTTGACTAAAGAGATAGATTTCTTTTTTCTGGTCATCTGTATAATTGAGTTGACTCACGTCAATGCTTTCAACCGCATTATTGTAGAGAATCGCTTCAGATAAGCGATTCCCATCGGAATCTAGGCGTTTATCACTTGGCAGAGCCTCGACTGTTTTTTTGTATACGTCCTGGTCCGCCAAGTAGTAGTCTGCAATCTGACGATCTGTGAGTTCAGGGGAAGTGACATTCACGTAAGTCAGCAGTTTTTTAGCCGTCTCCTTTAACTCTGCCGCCGTCATCTTATTGTTTCGTGTGAAAGAAACAACTTGTTTAAGTGTGTTTTCTACCAAGGGTTTCCCTGTTGCATCATAAATCTGCCCTCGAGCTGAGCTGGTTGTCACCCTGGTCTGACTGGCTGATGCCAACTTTGCTTCATAGAAATCTTTATTCAGTACCTGCATGTATAACAATCGACCGATAATGGTCATAAACAGCAGGATAACTATCGCAAACAGTAAATTAAGCCGAATCGGAATCGAATGGCTATTAAATTTTCTCATACAACTAAGACTCTTTTCTAGAAAAAATTCTGATTTTCACCTTCATTTATCCCTAAAATAATAGAGCAAACGGGTGAAGTTCGGTACTTTTCATTGTACCATATTTTTACGGAGAAACTCTTGGAAAAGTCGAATCATTTTTTTGACTTTTTAACTGAAAAATGCCTTTTTATTTAGTTATCCTAACTTCTATGATATAATGATGTTAATAAGCAGGCAATCGTCAACTTTTAAGAGTTTGACTCATGAAAAGGAGCTCCATGAAAAAGCAGGATATCGCAACTATTATTGATCTTCATTTTGAAGAATTAACAGAGTTAGAGCAGGAAATCGCTCGTTATTTCTTGCAGCTAGATACGATTATGGATGATCTATCATCGCAACAGGTTACTCAAAAACTGCATGTTTCCCAAGCTGCCCTTACCCGTTTTGCAAAAAAATGTGGCTTTACTGGCTATCGAGAATTTGTTTTTCAATACCAACACCAGGCCAATAAACAGGACACCCATTCTCACCAACACAGTCCTTTGACCAAACGTGTTTTACGAAGCTACAGCAACCTACGGGAACAAACACAGGATTTGATCGACGAGGAACAACTGGAACGAGTTGCCCAATTAATCGATGACGCTGAACGAGTTTACTTTTTTGGGACGGGAAGTTCTGGTCTGATTGCCCGTGAGATGAAACTCCGTTTTATGCGTCTAGGTGTTGTCTGTGAAGCTTTGACCGATCAGGATGGCTTTGCATGGACGACCAGTATCATGGATGAAAATTGTTTGGTGCTTGGCTTTTTTCCCTATCTGGCACTACCCAATCCGTTCTAGATAGTTTGTTGGATGCCAAGGAAATGGGGGCTAAGACCATTCTCTTTACCAGCGCTCCAAACAAAAATAGTCAGGCTTATACCGAAACAGTCCTCGTCGCAAATCATAGTCAATCTTCTTACATCCAGCGTATTTCCGCTCAGCTCCCTATGCTCATTTTAATAGATTTGATTTATGCCTACTTTTTAGAAATCAATCGCGAGAGCAAGGAAAAAATCTTTAACAGCTATTGGGAAAATAAAAAGCTCAACGGCTATCGTAGACAAAAACGCGTTAGAAAATCCTAGTTTGGCTCAACCAAACTAGGATTGTTTTGTTTTGAAATGATAATAGGCTCATAGGTGGACTTTTCCAATCTTTCTCTTTGTCTAATGCTTTTTTATCTAGGCTTTTCAGTTCTTCCATAAACTTTCCTTTCCGTTTTTGAATGTTTGACATCAAAAAAAGGAAGTATCGACTATTTGCTGCTTTTACTTCCTCTCTACAATTTTATTTAATAGTTCTACTTCGACAAAGTGAGATTTAGATTTTAACCCTTACAGAAAATTAAATGAGCTATTCCCCCGAAGTATATTCTATAAGATTATAGTTTAATGCAGAGTGTAGCTATATAGTCATTTCCATAACATGATAATCGATGTCTTTTGTCACACGATTCATAAAAATCTATCATAGCAAGACCATTTTTGAGTTGTCCTCTAATCTGAGTTTCTAAGGTATGGCTAAATTCATATCCATATTCTGGATTGATGGTTATCTTGCCTTCCTCTTCAAGCTCTTTTGAATTAAAAAGGTAGTGAAAAACTTTAAAAGTAATTCCTCATCGGGTTTGTCCCATACAGTGTCAGCATCATACATGTATATCCAAGGATTCATAAATCCGACCATTAACAGTCCACCCTTTTTCAATACTCGAGTGACTTCTTTATACATGTTTTCTAAATCTTCTATATATACATTTGAAACTGGATTAAAAACAATATCAAAAGTTTCATCTTCAAATGGAAAAGGTTTTGTCATATCGCCTTGAACAGTATTGATCTTTAAGCCTTCTCTTTTAGCAACCATCTCGTCTCTTTCTAATTGTGATTTAGAAAAATCCATGATGGTGACATCATAACCTTTTGCAGCAAAAACGGGACCCTGCTGTCCACCACCACAAGCTAACCCTAATATCTTTTTTCCCTTGGCTTTTTCAAACCATTCTGTTGGAACTTTTTTTCCAACAGTTAAGGCAACAGAAATTGGATGCTTTCTAGCTTCTTCTAATTCTTCATGTGTCAATGGCTCAGTATAGTCATTTTTTACATTATTCCATCTATCTTGATTTAATTTTATATAATTATTCATCTTACAATCTCCTCGTAATTTTTATATGATTTCGATTTAATGTGAACAGGTTGCCATTACAGTTTTTTTCACCTCTACAAATTCTAATTTATCAATTTTTAGTCCATCTCATTATATCATTTTTTCTTCTTGGCTTAGGTTAGTATTTAGAGAGCTTGCGCCGTCTTCTAAGGCTATCTTAAAGGATATCTCCGCTACTTTTCATATACCTCGATAGTTTTTATATCATCAAAAAGAATTAAGCAAAAACATTTTTCACTCAAGTAGTGATTAAGTGTTTTTTTCTTAATTCTATAGCTCTAAACTAGGATTGTTTTGTCTTGAAATGATAATAGGCTCCCAACATCCCTGCTGTATTTTGGTGATGGGCAAATTCTAATCGTGTTTTTTCTGCCAGACTTGGTACCAAGGCCGCCTTCAAGGCTGTGCGGATCTTCGGTTTGAGGATTGCCTCTTGCCCCATGATACCGCCACCGAGAATGACCACTTCTGGATTAGCCACATAGCAAATATTTGCCAGACCTTTTCCTAGATAGTCTACCATACGGTCAATACCAGCCATACAGATCTTGTTTCCTTCAGTAGCTTCCTTGAAAATGCGTCGGCCATTCCACTGGTCAACTGAATCTCCATGAGCTGTTGCTACATACTCAACCAAGGCTGTCGTAGAAGCGAGATCTTGGAAAGCTCCATCCTGCATATGCATATAACCGACTTCGCAAGCTGAGTTGCTAAATCCATGGAAGACTTTCCCATCCATAATCAAGCAACCACCGATACCGGTTCCAATGGTCAAGCAAAGGGTGACACTCGCTCCCTCACCTGAACCAGATACTGCCTCAGCTAGACCTGCACAGTTGACGTCATTTTCAATCTCACAAGGGATATTAAAGCTAGTCTCGATTTCCTTCTTGAACTGGGTTCCTGCATAGTTGGGAATCTGAGGACCAGCGTAGAAAATCTCACCCTTATCTGGATCCACCATCCCAGCAGAAGAAATAGCAACACCTGCTACTGGACCTTTCTAAATAGCTGGCTACGATATCTTTTGTCTTTTGTAAGATATGAGGACCACCCTTATGCGCCTCAGTTGGCATTTCATGCGATTCAACAAGTTGGCCTTCTTGGTCAATCAAGCCATATTTGATGTTGGTTCCACCGATATCAATTGCAACGTAGTGTGTCATAAATACCTCCTTATGGATTAGAGGAAGCGCTCCTTGGTTTCACGAATCAAGGCTGCAGCTGCTTCTACAACTGGACGATCTTCTTCAGTCACTGGTGTCAATGGCGAACGAACTGATCCAATATTCAAACCTTCATTGATCTTCAAGACTTCTTTGATCACACCGTACATATTTCCATGTGCAGCAGTCAATTTAGCGATAATTGCATTGATAGCATATTGCAATTCACGAGCTGTTTCCAAGTCTTTCTCAGCAATCAACTGATTGAGTTTCAAGAAGAGTTCTGGCATCGCACCATAAGTACCACCGATACCAGCTTTAGCACCCATGAGACGTCCACCAAGGAACTGTTCATCTGGACCGTTAAAGACGATGTGGTCTTCTCCACCAAGGCTAACAAAGGTTTGGATATCTTGAACTGGCATAGAAGAGTTCTTAACACCGATAACACGTGGATTCTTCAACATTTCAGTATAAAGACTTGGAGTCAAAGCAACACCTGCTAACTGAGGAATATTATAAATTACGTAGTCTGTGTTTGGAGCTGCAGCACTAATGTCATTCCAGTATTTAGCAACTGAGTACTCAGGCAAGCGGAAGTAAATCGGTGGAATCGTTGCAATGGCATCTACACCCAAACTTTCTGCGTGGCGAGCAAGTTCCATACTATCCTTTGTATTGTTGCAAGCTACGTGAGCGATGATGGTCAATTTGCCCTTAGCAACTGCCATGACTTCTTCCAAAATCAACTTGCGGTCCTCTACGCTTTGGTAGATACATTCACCAGAGGAACCATTGACATAGAGACCTTGAACTCCCTTATTGATGAAGTATTGAACCAAGGCACGCGTACGCTCTGGACTGACTTCTCCTTGATCATCATAACATGCGTAGAAGGCTGGAATGACACCTTCGTATTTTTTCAAATCTGACATAGATTTTCTCCTAAGATTTCTTTTTTCTGCTAAGAGCAGTTCTATTTTTTACAAGTTTAGTATACACCTTGTGAAAATCGCTTTCAATATCTTGTATACACTTAGATTTTAGTTTCTACTTGTATTTTAGAAACTGTAACGATTGAAAGTAGTTTCAGAAACAAGCCATCCTACTGGTATTTGGCGAAAATTTTCTCCATCAAACCTGCTTGGAGAAAGACTAGCAAACCAAAACCAAAGAGGATAAAGGCTGACCCACCCAAAAGGAGAGTGAAGGCGGATAGATAAAGAACCATCACAATAAGAAAGAGAATGGCTAACATGAGGAAGAACCATGGAAAGTTAAAACTTGCCAAGATAAGCCCTTTTTGCAGCACTTCTTTCCAAGACAAATCATAGCGCGCAGCGATGGGATAACTAGCCAGCATCACGAGAGTGAGGAAGATGAGAATCCCCAAACAAATTGCTTTCACAATCTGGAAAGGCAAAGCAGTCTGTCCCCAGAAGAGATAGAGGTCTAGAAGGCTTAATGACACAATGCCCAACTCTAACAGACCTAACTGAAGCCCCAGTTTCAGATTTTTGCTTGAAGGCTCTTAGATAGGTTCTGAAAACTGGAACTCGTCTGCTTCTCTTAATCTCAAACATGGTCTCGTAAAGGCTGATTTTCGCCACTCCAATCGTCACAATGGGCAAACAAGAGACGACAAAAAGAAGATTAACTGTCACGATATCCAAGACCTTCTCACTGAAACGCATGAGAAAATTATCTGTATCAAATGCTGCCTTGATAAGGCTTACTCCTTTTTGTGCCATGTTTGCTCCTCCTGATTTTTTAATCAATCAAAATTTTAAAGAGATATTTGCGAACCTTCTCTTCCATACCTGCATAGCCATTTGGCTGGTGCGGTTCTCCTGGAAAGAAAATCGCAAAATTGTGATAACCCAACAAGAGTGGGTAGCGTTCATGACAATGGACAAAACCAATGTCACTCGCTTCATCGAATGCTACCGCCTCGTCTTTGATACGTGAACCGTAGCTCGAATATTCATGTCCTTCTACCAGCAAATGCAAGTCTGCATAGTTCTTATGATGCTCAAATTGATCATTTTCAGCTTGATTGAGGTCATTTTCCTGAACAACTAGAAAGACCTTGTCCCCGTCAATCTCATACTTACCTAATTCGAAAGAATCCTTACGGTGCTGATAGAGATAGTCGATCGCTTTATCTAAATTGGGATGAATCCCTTTGTAAAAGGTGATGTTTTTCAAATCGTCAAAAATCATACTGTTTCCTTCGTTTCTGATAGTTAACTAAAATCATAGATTAAGTTTATAAGTGTCTGACAAAAATCTCTATGGTAGACAAATACCCAACATTTTGTAGACACTTATAATTCTATATTCTTTTAATCTATAAAATAAACTTCTGTATCTTGATAGATAGATTTTTCCCATACTCAATGAACATTGAAGAACAAACTAGGAAGCTAGCCACAGGCAATACTTAAGTATGGCAAGGTGACGCTGACGTAGTTTGAATTCGATTTTCGCAGAGTATTATCCTTTGACCGCTCCCATAGTAATACCCTGTGTAAAGGATTTTTGGAAGACAAGGAAGACTGTTACGATTGGCACAGCTGCAAGAGCTGCACCCGCCATGATCAACCCATAGTTGGTTGCCATTTCGGCCTGCATGGTCGCAACCCCGAGTGAGATGGTCAAGTTTTGACGTGAAGTCAACATAACCAACTGCATGAAGTAGTCGTTCCATGTATTGATGAAGGTAAAGATTGCAAGGGCTGCAAATCCTGGCTTCACAATAGGGAAGGCTACGCTCCAGAAAGTACGAATCTCACCACAACCGTCGATTTTAGCTGATTCAAGCAATTCTGTTGGGATGTTCTCACTGAACTGTTTCATGAGGAAGACCCCGAATGGCCATCCAATCAAAGGCAAGATAACTGCCCAAAGAGTATCGTGAATTCCCATGAAGTTGACGATACGTACCAATGGTACAAGGACAACTTGTTTTGGAAGAGCCATGGCAGCGATAAAGACTGCAAAGAGAATGCGCTGACCATAGAAACGTTTTTTAGCCAATACATATCCTGCTAGAGAAGAGGTTGCACAAACTAGGAACATGGTTACTAGCGAGATAAATACAGAGTTCCACATCCACTGCATAGCAGGGTTTTGCACCATGAGTTGTTGGAAGTTTTCCATCGTTGGCATTTTAGGGAACCACTGTGGTGGAATCATAATGGTATCTGGTTGTGATTTGAAGGCACCTGTCAAAATCCAGTAGAATGGAAAGATGAACAGCACGGTCAACAAGAGCAGGATAATCGTTGAAATAACAGTGAAAGCTGTTAAAGGTTTCTTTTGTGTAGGTTGCATAACTGTCTCCTTTCTTTAGTATTCTACGTCGTTTCCAAAGGATCTTGAATTGAGCAAAGCTGACAATGGCAATCATCACTGCCAAGAAGACACCGATGGTATTTGCATAGCCGTACTCTGTCAATTGGAAGGCTTTTTCGTAAAGGTAGTACATCAAGGTACTTGTTGAGTAGTTTGGACCACCAGAAGTCAACAACTGAATCAAGGCGAAACATTGGAATGAGTTGATGGTTGTGATGATCGCGATGTAAAGGGTTGTTGGAAGAAGGCTAGGCCATTTGATCTTCCAAAACACTTGAAACTCAGTCGCACCGTCGACACGCGCTGCTTCAACAAGTGAGTTATCAATATTTCCCATGGCAGCGATATAAAGGATAATCGGTTGACCAACAGATGTTGTCAAAAGGATAATCATAATCGCTAGCAAAGCCCAGTTTTTATCACCCAACCAAGAAATGTTTTGGCTGATGATATGGCTTGACTTAAGGACAAAGTTTAGAATCCCTGATAGTGGGTCATAGATCCATTTCCATACAACTGTTACGGCAACACTACCTGTAACTACAGGAAGGAAGAAGACGAAACGGTAGAAAGATCGAGCAATAGCATTTTGATGATAGGTCTGTGATGCTACAAAGAGTGAGAAGAGAACCACAATCGGAACTGAACCAATAACCAGGATTACGGTATTGATCAAAGACTTGGTAAAGACAGGGTCTTTAAACATGCGAATGTAGTTATCCAAGCCTACAAACTCAAAGCTGGTCATGGAGTAGTTAAAGAAACTTGTAATGAATCCCATAATCATAGGAGCCAAGACAAAGATCACAAAGAAGAATAATACTGGTGCTAGGAAAGCATAGGAAATCACTGTTTCCCGCATGCGAATTTTATTGACTTTCACAGTCGGCACCTCTCTTTCAAATAGAATATTTTTGATTTTCTTGAACTGTTTTAAAATCAAAATGAAATTTTTTAAGATTCGCTTATGTAAGAACTTCATTTTAATTTCGTGACAGTTCCTTACATTTCAAACAAAAGTCCCCCTTTTCTTACACCGTAGTGCACAGGGAAAAGGGGGAATCAATCTGACTTAGTGCTTATTGTTTTGTAGCTTTTTTAATTGTTTCGTTAGCTTTTTCAGTGAAGGCTTTCAAAGCATCCGCTGGTTTTTCGTCACCATTTGATACAGATTGCAACATTGGGAACCAAAGTGTTCTCATTTCAGCAAAACCGTCAATTGTGTTGTAGTATGGTGAGTAGTATTTAGTCCAGCCACTGATTGTTTCCATACGTTTGTCATCATAAAGTTTGCCAAATGAAGTACGAACTGGGAAGGCACCTGTACGAACTACGTCTTTAGGACCCCATTCTTTGTCATCTGCGATGAATTGAACGAATTTCTTAGCAGCTGCGATTTTCTTGTCGTCTTTGTTGTTGAATACTGCAAATCCGTTTACAAGGTATTCAAGAGATGGTTTACCAGAGTCTGATGGGAATGGTACTTCTACCACATCTACCTTACTTGCTTCCAAGAGTTTCGCTTGGATACCGTTTTGAGCTGGTGCCCAAAGGATTGTGTATGAAGTTTGACCGTTCGCAAAGTTTTGGATATCTGCCCCACCGTCAAATTGTGAACCATTGTTCAATAGACCGTCCTTGATCCAGCTAGCAGCTTTTTCAAGACCTTTGACGAATTTAGGATCGTCAGTTGTATATTTAGTTACATCTTTGTCTGTTACAGAACCGCCATAAAGGTTTGCAATGAAGGCACGTGTTCCTTGGTCTCCCCCTTGACCAGAACTGAACAATGAACCTGGAGTGTAGCCTTTATCTTTAAGCGCTTTCAAGACTTTTTCGAAATCATCAGTTGTCCAACCTTCTTTAACAAGATTTGCAACTCCTGCATCTTCCAACATTTTCTTGTTCATGGCCATGTAGAATGGAGCTGAACTGATTGGATACATGTAAGCTTTGTCTCCAGCCTTACTTGCTTGTACGATGTTTTCGTTGTTGACATCTTTGACGAATTCGTCTGTGAAGAGGTCGTTCAACTCAGCCAATTTACCATTTTTACCGTATTGGATAATACGTCCTGGTGCGTCAAAGAGTACATCTGGCGCTGTTCCTGCTTCGATGGCTGTTGTGATTTTTTCAGGACCTGACTTGAAGTCAATGGTTTCCAATTTCACTTTTACATCTGGATTTGCTTTTTCAAAAGCTTCGATGATTGATTTTTCATAAGTTCCAACACCGTCACCAGTTTTTTCTTGTGTGAAGACTGGGAATGCCCACCAAGTGATTTCTGTTTTTCCGCTATCGCTTCCTGATTTTCCAGCATCTTTACTTCCACCAGAGTTACCACAAGCAGCAAGGCCAAGAATCGCAGCACCCGCAAGTACTGTACAAGCTAGTTTTCTAAATTTCATTTGTATTCTCCTAATTGATAAGCGTATCCATATTGGATAGTGAGTTCTTTATATTTGTATACGTTTTCATTTTATCCTACGCATCGACCACTCTCCTCTGTTTTGAGATTGTGTTATTTAAGACCGGCAACAAAGCGTTCCGTAATCTCTTTTGGTCTAGTAATCGCTCCACCGACAACGATGCCTCGCACCCCATATTCAAGGATTTGCTTGGCTTGTTCTGGTGTATGAATTTTCCCTTCAGCGATGACATCCACCTCTGCTTCACAAAGTTTTTTGATCAGTTCAAAGTCTGGACCATCTACTTTTGGACTGTAAGAAGTATAACCTGATAAGGTTGTTCCAACAAAATCAATTCCTGCTTCGACTGCTGCTAGCCCTTCTTCAAAAGTACTGGTATCAGCCATTAAGAGTTGATGAGGATATTTTTCTTTGACTTGTCGGATAAAGTCCTGGATTTCCAAACCGTCGTAACGTTCACGTTTGGTACAATCCAGAGCAATGACCTCTATGTCTAGTTCAGCCAATTCATCAATTTCTTTCATAGTAGCTGTAATGAATGGCTCCTGTGGCGGATAGTCACGTTTTATAATCCCGATAATCGGGAGTTTCGTAACCTCCTTGATCTCCTTGATATCACGAACACTGTTTGCTCGGATACCGACTGCTCCACCTTGCTCAGCCGCTTTGACGAGCAAGGGGATAACCCCTCCCGCTTCTGTATAAAGCGGTTCATGAGGAAGTGCCTGGCAAGAGACAATGATTCCATCTTTGATTTGTTCAATCAAGGCTTCTTTGCTAATCTGTGGCATCCTCTTTCCTCCCTTTCTTGTTCTTATGGGCTTATTATATATCATTTGTTAAGCGCTTTCAATAGTTTGTAGTGGAATAGATTTCAGTTTCAAAACTATTTTATAGAACAGACTATCCTGAAAGTAGTTTCAGACATCTTAGAATTTCTTATTAGCACACCTTGAGTCGAAAGAAAAAGATAGCAGGCTGAAAAACCTACTATCTCCTTCTATTTTTACAAAGCCAAATGATTAAAATTATTCTCTTATTCTTCTTTCTTTTTCCCCATTGCAAACAAGCCAAGGAAGAAAGCTGTGAGTCCTAGTGAGGCAAGGATTCCACTCTCCTTGTTCCCTGTATTAGGAAGTGTCTGCTGAGCAAGAGGAGCTTTGTAAGTATAATCTTCTGTAGCAAGAGGCACAAGCGAATTAGCTCCCTTATATTCTGCGAGTTCATGTACAGTTGCATCGGCTGCATTCACGCCACCTTTGTACTCAGGGGCTTCATGGACTGCTGCTTCAACAGCATTCACACCGCCTGTAAATTCTGGCTTCTCGACTGTTGGAGCTGCCTCTTCGCCCGCTGTACCTAGTGGGCCTGTGTACTCTGGAAGTTCATGGACTGCTGCTTCAACAGCATTGACACCGCCTGTAAATTCTGGCTTCTCGACTGTTGGAGCTGCCTCTTCGCCCGCTGTGCCCAATGAACCTGTATACTCTGGAAGTTCATGAACTGCGGCCTCTTCACCATTCACACCGCCTGTAAATTCTGGCTTCTCGACTGCTGGAGCTGCCTCTTCGCCCGCTGTGCCCAATGAACCTGTATACTCTGGAAGTTCATGAACTGCGGCCTCTTCACCATTCACACCGCCTGTAAATTCTGGCTTCTCGACTGTTGGAGCCGCCTCTTCGCCCGCTGTGCCTAATGAACCTGTATATTCTGGAAGTTCATGAACTGCGGCCTCTTCACCATTCACACCGCCTGTAAATTCTGGCTTCTCGACTGTTGGAGCCGCCTCTTCGCCCGCTGTACCTAATGGGCCTGTGTACTCTGGCTTCTCTACTGTCGGTGCTGGCTCTTCGCCGGATGGCCCTAATGGGCCTGTGTATTCTGGCTTCTCGACTGTCGGTGCTGGCTCTTCGCCGGATGTCCCTAATGGGCCTGTGTACTCCGGCTTCTCGACTGTCGGTGCTGCCTCTTCACCAGCTGTCCCTAGTGGACCTGTGTATTCTGGCTTCTCTACTGTCGGTGCTGCCTCTTCACCAGCTGTACCTAATGGGCCTGTGTACTCTGGCTTCTCTACTGTCGGTGCTGGCTCTTCGCCGGATGGCCCTAATGGGCCTGTGTACTCCGGCTTCTCGACTGTCGGTGCTGGCTCTTCACCTGCTGTCCCTAGTGGGCCTGTGTATTCTGGCTTCTCTACTGTCGGTGCTGCCTCTTCACCAGCTGTCCCTAGTGGACCTGTGTATTCTGGCACTTCATGAACTGCGGCTTCACTTCCGTTCATTCCATTTGAAAGCTTAGTGCCCGCTACAGAGACTGGTAAATTATGCATACTTTCAATAGCACCTTCTGCCAGACCTGTAACTTTTTGACCCATATCCTCTGAATCCACTGTAAATAGGAGGGTTTTTGTGTCATACTGGGTCATGAAGCGTGCTGTTTTACCATTTGCCAATTGAAGGGTTGGAGCCTTGTTGACCAATACTTCCGAATCAAACTCCATCGCAAGAATGCCTGGCCATTTTTCAATCGCGTATTTCACTTTTGCTTCTTTAGGAGAAATCCAATCCTTGGTCAAGAAATCCCAGTTGAATTTCTTATAGGATAAAGTATAATCGTTTTGATTGCCATCCGCATGCTCATAAAGCAAACCATATTCGCCATTTCCGAGATCTTGGAGTGAGTTGTAAGCAAACTTACCACTTTGTATAGGATTGTGTTTAAGCCATGTCAACTCACCATTCTCCTCAACACGAGCCAGATGAACTAAACCATTGTTGCGTCCAGGACCACCAGCATTGCTGAGTAGAATGTATTCCTTTCCTTCATGCATGGTGTGAATAGCGGACATTTGAACATAAACGTCCTTTACTTGAGGATAACGTTTGATTTCCTTATCCCACGTTGCTCCCCCATCATGACTGGTCGCAACCTGAAGATCGCCAGTCAACCCACGCATAAAGAGCTTGAGATCCCCATTATTCAACTGAACAACAGTTGACTCCGTATTTTGAGCGCCTGGATTATTCATAGTTGAAGAGTGAATGGTTTGGTTGCCTACTGGACGGTTATCATTAACTGCTTCCCCTGCTTGCCATGTTTCTCCATGATCATCTGAATAAATTACACGAGATGATTGAGAACCACTTAGGTAGGAAACGTTGTTTGTTGTATAAACTGGAATCACCAGTCTTCCCTTATGAGGCCCAGTACGCAAGGCAATCCCCGTACCAGGTCCAGTTCCTAGGAAGTGCATCCAATCTTTCCGAATCCCATGCGTAATATCTTTTGGTGCAGACCAAGTCTTCCCATCGTCATCACTATAGGACATCCATAGGTAGTTGGTATTGGAAACTCTAAAAATATTCTTCTCACTATACTCAAAATAAATATTTCCGATTAGCTCATTCCCTTTATACAAATCTCCCTTATCGCTATAGGCTGGTTTTTTAGGGTCAACGACAACACGGTAATCTGTCTTTCTATTTTGAGGGTCGAAAACCTCTCCGTTTTCTCGAATCGTATAGCGACCTGATTCTCCTTGCTTATATAAAACTTGATAAACTTTATCTCCCACTTGTTCATAAGCTTTCGGAGCTTGCCCCGGCAATGAAAATACTGCCTTACTTTCAAGGAACATGTCATAAATTGCAAAAATTCTCTTTGTTTCAGGGTCTTGCACCAAGGCCATATCAATATTGACTGGAGATGGCCAATCTGCATGTTTAGCGTGCTCATTGTCACGAGGATTTGAGATTACGATTCGGTCTCCCCATGTTTTTCCATTATCTGAGCTGCGACGAACAACCATCCCAATATCTCCCCAGTCAGAATGGTGCAAACGTCTTTCATCTGTTCCAGCAATCAGTGTTCCTTTATCTGTCTTGAGAAGAGCTGGGATACGATAACTCTTGATACCATCTTTATTTGGTTGATTGTTCCTACCACCTTCAAAGACGTCTTCTTTCTCAGTGACTTTTGCGCCCTCAGGAAGTTTCTGTTCCAATTCACCTCTTTCAAATAATTGACTCCGTGTTTGAACTTCATCTGGGCTTAAAGCACGATCATAGACAGTTAGGTTTCGAACTTGTAGGTTTGAGGCCCAAACTGTTTTATTGCCCCGTTTGGTTGCTCCAAGTTGAGCTTGATTAACATCTGGCATATCTTTGATGAAGTTACCAGATTTGAGACTTGTTCGAGATAATACCCCGTTCACATAGAGACGAACTCGACCATGAGGTAACTCCGCTGTCGGTTGTTCGACAGTAAAGGTTACGGAATTCCATTGTCCAGGGCGAACTTTCAAAGGAGCATCTGTATACTTATCATAGAACTGCTCCCCGTTAGCGCCTCGCCCTTCAATCAAGGCAGTATTATTAAGAACAGACATCGTAAAATACTCATTTTCTTTTTTATCACTTGATACTGAAAATAGGTTGTAAAATGATGGTGCGTTTGCGTCTGGCTTAAACTCCATATGAACTGTAGCATTTTGAAGTTTCTTTAGTTTGTCTAGTTCACTTGACAAATCAACTCTCTGACCATTTGCTGCATTTGTTTCAACATCTTCTTTTTCAAGGACAGGATTGGCATTTTTTAAATCTCTTGAGTAATAGTCACGAGGAATAGCTCCCTGATCCTCTGCTTCTTCTTCCTTATTTGCTTCTTCTGCAGGGGTTTCCGTAGAGGATGGAGTTTCTGATTCTGCACTCTCATTTTTTTTCAAGTGATCTTGGTCCACCTCAACGCCGTTGTCTTGAGCCGCTGCCAATTTACCAGCCAAATCTTTATCCAAATGAGCAAGATCTCCCGAGGACACTTCTTTTGGCAACTCTGATAAACCTTGGCCAGGTTCGACAGTTTCTGTATTAGCCCCTGCTGCATTGGCTTGCTCTTGGGCTAAAACTGGATTTACTCCAAATACTACTGTACCAATCACTACCGATGCTGCCCCGACTGCAAATTTTCGAATTCCGTATCGCTGTTTCCGATGCAAAGATTTGTAATTCATGTTTGTCCTTTCATTTTTCATAAAATAAAGCGCTTTCTTTTTTCTTAAAATTTTTAGTTCCTCCAACTAAACAAGTAAAAAGAAAGTAATCGACTGAATGAGACCTCCCATTCTCCAAACGTCCACTGTTCTTATTCTCTGACCAAACAGCGGAAAGTTTCCTCCTTTCGCATAATACCTTTCCCTCATTATACAATAAACTTTGAACTTTATAGCTAAATTGATATAGAATAGATTTTACTTTCAAGAATAATTTAATATTTTTAAATTTACAAAAAAAGTACTTTCAGGGATTTTTGATATAAAAAAAGAGAGCTAGTGCCCTCTCAAAGTTATTATTTTACATAGGAAAAAGGAATTTCACTACCACAGAGCCAATTGTAGACTTGGTCATTGACAAAGACATTCATGGCTTCGTGGGCATACTCTGGCATGATACGATAGGCCTTATCGCAAGTTAGACGATTGTAAATCGCAAACTGGGTAATGGGATAGCAAACATCATCATCCAAGCCCGTAATCATCTTGACCTCTCCTTTGATACGATGGGCAAGATTCTTCACATCGATATAGGCAAGAGTCGCCATGATTTCCTCCTCTGTTTCATGGAAGGGATCATGAAACTTGAAATAACGGAAGAGTTCGTCATAGGCTTCACTGGTATTGCCAATCTCAAGCACTCGTCTGAAATCTGACAAGAATGGATAGATGGCAACTGTTCGCTGAATCCGAGGATTGAGTGCTGCTGCAACCAGAGCTAAAGCTCCTCCTTGTGAGGCACCATAGCTAGAAAGTCGCTTCTCATCCACCTGTGGCAGACTAGCAATAATTTCGATCAACTGGTAAATATCCAGATAGACATCCTTATAAAAGAGCTGATCCCTACCTTCAACAGCACCACGGATGATATGTCCCTTAACTGTATTTCCTAGTGGAGAACGCAAACCATCTTGCGAATAGCCCGACTGGCCTCGAACGTCCATAGAAACAACACCGTAACCAGCCACAGTATAGGACAGCATGTCAGCCCAATCCCAACCACGTCCCATGTACCCATGGAAATGGAAGATTAGCGGAACCTTCTCCTCACTCTTTGGAAGGACGACGCGTGCATAGACCTTGCCTTCATTGGTTCCCTCAAATGTCAGTTCATAACACTTGACTTGAGGAATATGAAAATCCTTTTCTTCCAACTGGTAGGCAGGAAGGACTGAAACTTTTTCAATTCCTCATCCCAGAAAGCATCAAAGTCTTCTGGTACCTCATCTCTTCCTTGATAGGTTTTGATTTCTTCTAGCAAAGCTGGATTTTTTTCATAGTATGCTCCTTTTTGATTTGTAATCGTTATCATAACTGTAGCATATCTGGGAAAGCAATGCAAGAAAGAAGGGTAATACTCTTCGAAAATCAAATTCAAACCACGTCAGCTTCGCCTTGCCGTACTCAAGTACATCCTGCGGCTAGCTTCCTAGTTTGCTCTTTGATTTTCATTGAGTATAAATAGATAGTGATTTTAGATTCCCTCCCCCAAACCTATCGTCTGAAAGTAGTTTTAAAAAAATAAAAAGAGCGTTTCCGCTCTCTGGTTATCAATAAGTGCTAGCTCCTTTCTCTTGTTTGACGGTTTGAAATTTCTTTTGATAGGTCACTTTAATAGTCATATGAGAGTCCTCGTTTCTTTTTGATGACTCTAGTATAAGACCCAAACCTAAAAGCTAGCTTATAGATTTCTTAGAAAAGGCTTAATCCAGATGTTCTCTCTTTTCTAGATGGAGAGCAATCATGCGCCATTCTGGATCCTCTTGCCAAGCTTCTATCGAACTAATGTAGCTGGCAACCTTTCTGGCTTCTTCTAAAATCGGAAAGTCTTCGATAATATCAGCCACTTGGAACTCTGGAAGTCCTGACTGTCTGGTTCCAAAAATCTCACCCGAACCACGCATTTTCAAATCTTCCTCAGCAAGGACAAATCCGTTGGTGGTTTCTGTCATGATGCGCATGCGGTCTTTTCCAGACTCGGTCTTGGGATTGGCAACGAGAACAGCATAGGACTGCTTGTCTCCCCGACCAACACGGCCTCTGAGCTGGTGAAGCTGGCTGAGACCGAACCGATCGGCATCCATGATAATCATGACGGTCGCATTAGGGACATTGACTCCGACCTCGATAACCGTCGTCGAAACCAGAATATCCGTCTTTCTCTCTTTGAAATCCTGCATGATCTGGTCTTTTTCGTCACTCTTCATCTTACCATGTAGGAGAGCCACTTCTGCCTTACCTGCAAAATGAGTCGTCAATTCCTCAGATAAGGCAATGGCATTTTTCAGATCCAGAGCTTCTGATTCTTCAATCAAGGGAGAGATGACGTAGGCTTGAGAACCTTTTTGAATTTCCCCCTCTAACCAAGTCAGCACCTGAGGTAGTTGCTCATGCTTGATCCAACGCGTTACAATGGGTTTCCGACCCGCTGGCATCTGGTCGATAATGGAAACATCCATATCTCCAAAGGCTGTGATGGCAAGCGTCCGTGGAATAGGAGTCGCCGTCATCATGAGGACATCTGGATTGTCCCCTTTTTCACGTAAAATACGCCTTTGCCCCACACCAAAACGGTGCTGCTCATCGATGATGATCAAACCAAGACGAGCATAATCCACCCCATCCTGAATCAGAGCATGGGTTCCGATAATCAAATCAGCCTCACCCTTGGCAATGGTCTCCAAGAGTTCTCTCTTTGCAGCAGCTTTCAAGGATCCTGTCAAGAGAGTGAGTTTCAAGTCTGGAAAGAGACTTTGTAGACTTTCAAAGTGTTGCTCTGCTAAGATTTCTGTCGGTACCATGAGGGCAGCCTGGTAGCCAGCCGTCACCGCCGCAAACATAGCCAAACCAGCGACTACTGTTTTTTTCCGCTTTCCCACATCTCCTTGCAGGAGACGATTCATGTGGTGGTCAGACTTCATGTCGGCCAAAATTTCCTGCAAACTCTTTTCCTGAGCTGGGGTTAGGGTAAAAGGAAGATTTTCTTTAGCAGCTGTCACTTTTTCCTGAGACCAATTCAGAACCAGACCGCTTCCCTGAACTCTATTTTCAGACTTGAGCGTCTGCAACTGCATTTGGAAGTAAAAGAGTTCCTCAAACTTGATACGACGAAGGGCTTGCTTGTATTCTGCCAAATCCTTAGGAAAATGCATAGCACGGACTGCCTGGCAACGGGACATGAGTTTGTATTTGTCTAGTAAAGACTGGGGGAGATTTTCCTCAATTAAGAGGTCCAGCCCCTGATCAAAGGCTGTCTTGATAACCTTGACCAGAGCAGCCTGACTGATTCCTTGAGCCAGACGATAGACAGGCTGGAGGTCATCTTCCACCTGAGCCAGGACCTTCATCCCAGTCAGACTGGCCTTAGCCCGATCCCATTTGCCAAAAACGGCCAACGTTGCTCCCAACTCTATCTTATCTGCTAGATAGGGCTGGTTAAAGAAATTCACCGCAAACGACTTCTCCCTGCTTGAGACTAAAGCGCAGGCGATTACGCTTGAAACCATAATACTGGACACTAGCAGGAGTCACTACCTGACCAGAAAGAACCGCCTTTTCACCGTCTTCTAGCTCCAGAACCTGCTTGGTCTTGAAATCTTCATATCGGAAAGGAAAGTAGAGCAAGAGGTCTTGCAAGTTTTCAATTCCTAGTTTGGCATACTTCTCTGCCGACTTTGGTCCCACACCAGGCAAGACATGCAAGGGTTGGTGTAGATTCATGCTCCACTCCTTTCTTTTCTAATAATATTCTCTCGGAATACGGTCGCTGAGGAGGCAAACCACCTCATAGTTAATGGTTCCACGGTAGGTCGCTACCTGAGTAGCTGTGATTTCCTTATCTCCGTCGGAGCCAATCAAGGTGACTTTTGTCCCCAGTGGATAGACCTTAGGCAGACGAATAGTGATTTGGTCCATCGAAACTCTACCGACGATTGGGCAAGCTTGCCCGTCTACCAAGACGGAGAAATTTTGCAAGTCTCGAGTCCAACCATCCGCATAGCCGATTGGCACGGTCGCGATGACTTGCTCGCTATCCGCCTGATAGGTGGCTCCATAGCCCATGCAAGCTCCAGCTGGCACTGTCTTGACATGGACCAGAGCAGACTCCAAACTCAAGGCTGGTGTCAAGTCATAAGGCAAGTCTAAGACATCTCCACTTGGATTGAGACCATACATGGAATCTCCCATACGGACCGCATTGAAAATAGTTTCAGCATGCCAGAGGGTCGTTGCCGAATTGCTGGCATGGATCAGCTCTGGCACTTCCTTCATGCTTGACAGAATGGTTTTAAACCGTTTTAACTGCTTATTAAAGTAGGCATCTGATGCTTCATCTGCAGTCGCAAAGTGGGTAAAGATTCCCTCAACACGAGCACCATGTTGCTTGAGCAAGTCTTGAGCCAGATCAGCTTCACTGGCCTCTCTAAAACCAATCCGTCCCATTCCTGAGTCAATCTTGAGGTGAACAGTCAAGCCAGTTAAATCTGCTTCCGTGTCTAACAGCGCTTGAATCCACTCCAACCTGCCACTGTCAAGGTGATGTCGTATTCTTTAGCTAGGGAAACAACTTCTAGCTCAGAAACTCCTAAGATGAGGATTTTCTTGTTTATACCTGCTTGACGCAACTCGATAGCTTCATCGATATTGGAAACGCAAAATCCATCAACAATATCCTGGATCGCCGTTGCAACAGCTACCGCCCCATGTCCATAAGCATTAGCCTTGACTACTGCAAATTTGAGCGTATCATTAGGAATATGACTTCCCATTTGTTGGATATTTTTTCGAATAGCTCCTAGATATATCAGAGCCTTGGTTGGTCTATGTGGACTAGCTTTCATGATTTTCCTCCAAAATGACACTTGCTGTCACAAACTGATCTGTATGGCTGATCGACAGCCAAATCTTTCCTGAAAATGGCGACTGACTAAAATAGGGAGCCCCTCTTTCATTGTTCAAGACTTCCAAATCCTGAAAGGTCAGTTTGCCAATACCTGTCCCCATAGCCTTGGAAAAAGCCTCCTTAGCCGACCAACGACCTGCCAAATATTCGATTTGTCTGCGCCCTTTGAGACTGGTAAAGCGCTCCATTTCCTTAGTTGTTAGCACACGCTTGGCAAATCCTTCATGTCGTGTAACTGCGCCTTCTATCGAAGACAATTCTTCGATGTCAATTCCATGTCCAACTATCATACTCACAAAAGGAGTTGAGATTCCCCCAACTCCATCCTTTTCACTTATTTTGTTAAGGTAGTATAAATTTCTTCTACCAAGGCTACTGTATTTTCCCAACCTAGACAAGGGTCAGTAATAGAGCAACCAAAGACCTCTGGTTGATTTTGGCGACCATCTGCTAGGTAAGATTCAATCATAAAGCCTCGAACCGTCTTTTTAATCTTTTCATTCCAGTCACGATTCAGCAAGGATTGGCGAACAATGCGGATTTGTTCCATATACTGCTTGCCTGAATTGTCATGATTGGTATCGATAATGATAAAGGGATTTTCAAGTCCCATGGTCTCATAGCGATTAATAGCATTTAAGAGGGTTTCATAGTAGAAATTGGGTTCATTTTTGCCGTATTCGTTCATGGCACCACGAAGGATAACGTGGGCCAAGGGATTTCCTGAAGTTTCCACTTCTTGACCATGGTAAAGGAAGGTTTGCTTATTTTGAGCCGCATAGATGGCATTAAACATAACCCCAAGATTCCCAGATGTCGGATTTTTCATCCCAACTGGAGCATCAATCCCAGAGGCTACAAAGCGGTGTTCCTGGTCTTCTACTGAACGAGCTCCTACAGCATGGTAGCTGACCAGATCATCGACCAAAATGAGATTTGACGGATAGAGCATCTCATCAGCCGTCGTCAAACCTGTTTCGGTAATCACACGGTAGTGGAGCTGACGAACTGCCTGCAAACCATTGATGAGACTAGGCGCCTCACTAGCATTTGGCTGATGGATCATGCCCTTATAGCCATCTCCATTAGTACGAGGCTTAGCCGTATAGACACGCATGACGATAAAGATTTTATCCGCAACTTTTTTCTGCAAGTCCGCTAAGCGACGAGCATATTCGAGTACTGCTTCTTCATTATCCGAAGAGCAAGGCCCCATCACCAAAAGGATTCGGTCATCCTCACCCGAGATGATGGCTGCCAACTCTCTATCACGTGCTTCCTTATAACGTAAGGCTTCAGGTGACAGCTGTGTCGCAGCCTTGATTGCTTCAATATCAATTTCTTGACCTTTTTCGATAAATGCCATCTTATTCTCCTAGCGTTTGGTAGATTTCACGAACAAGTGCTTCAGTATTATCCCAGCCTAGGCAAGGGTCCGTGATAGACTTGCCAAAAACTTCTGGCTCATTTTGACGTCCATCTTCCAGATAAGACTCAATCATAAAACCACGAACGTATTTTTTGATTTTCTCATTCCAGTCACGGTTGATCAAGGTCTGGCGTACGATACGGATTTGATCCATGTACTGCTTGCCCGAATTGTCATGATTGGTATCGATGATGATAAAGGGATTTTCCAAACCCATCTTTTCATACTGGGCAATGGTATCCATCAAATTGTCATAGTAGTAGTTGGGAATATTTTTCCCGTATTCATTCAAGGCACCGCGAAGAATGGCATGAGACAATGGATTACCAGTCGTTTCCACCTCTTTACCGAGGAAGAGGAAACTCTGCTTGTTTTGCGCTGCGTAAATCCCGTTAAACATAACATTGAGATTTCCAGATGTTGGATTTTTAAATCCTGTTGAAAAATCTGCTCCACTCGCTACAAAACGGTGTTGCTGGTCCTCGACTGAACGAGCCCCAACAGCCATATAAGAAATCAAATCATCCACCAAAGGAAGATTTTCAGGATAAAGCATCTCATCAGCCGTCGTCATACCAGTCTCGGTAATCACACGATAGTGTAGCTGACGAACAGCCTTGATCCCATTGATCAAACTGGGTGCTTCTTTAGCATTTGGTTGATGAATCAAGCCCTTATAGCCATCTCCATTGGTACGAGGTTTAGCCGTATAGACACGCATCACCATAAAAAAATACGGTCTTTAACCTCTTCTTGCAAAAGCAGATAGACGCTTAGCATACTCGAGAACTGCCTCTTCGTTATCAGATGAACATGGTCCAATCACCAAGAGAATACGCTGGTCTTCTCCACGGATGATGGCTTCCAATTCCTGATCACGTTGGTTTTTTCTCGCAAGAGCGGCCCCCTCTAATTTAGACAAGGCGCGGACTCCTTCAATGTTAATTTTAGGACTTTTAGCTGTAAATACCATGATTCATCTCCTTATAAAGCAAACGGACACCAAGTAAAAATGTATTTTCACCAGGTATCCGCCTGTATCTTATCTCATATTATTGTCTCTTACCATGACAGTTCTTGAATTTCTTACCAGATCCACATGGACATTGGTCATTGCGTCCGATTTGGCTCAAGTCCACATCTTCTGGAAGATGAGTCTGTTGCGCTGCGATATTACGAGTTGCAGTCGTACTGATATTGTGTTCCGTTTGTGGTCTTTCCTGTTCGTGGATTTGTGCTTTCATCATCAAGCGGGTCACGTCGAATTCAATCGATCCAATCATGTCGTTAAACATGCGAAAACCTTCTGCCTGGTACTCAACAACTGGGTTGTTTTGAGCATAGCCACGAAGACCAACAGCATTTCGCAACTGATCAAGAGCATCGATATGATCAGTCCACTTGTTATCTACAACACGTAGAATCAAAACCTTTTGGAACTCTTTCACTGCATCTTCATCACGAAGTTTAGCAACTTGGCTATCATAAACCTTCAATGCACGTTGATACAGTTCATCTTTGATGGCTTGATCTGACAGACCTGCAAGATCTGAACGACTGATTGAATCTTCTGGAAGTAAGTTGTACTTAGCAAAGTTCAAGATTGCTTCCAATTTTTCGTCTTCTTTCGAACGAGCATGTGCATCCACGATACGTCCAATCGTACGACGAATCATAGCATGGATCTCAGGTGCCAAGTCACGGTCGGCAGTAATGACATCATAACGTTGTGCATAGATAATCTCACGTTGTTCACGCATAACGTCGTCGTATTGAAGAACTTGTTTACGAGTGTCGTAGTTGTTTCCTTCAACACGTTTGAGCTGCTTCAACTTGACGCGTTAACATGCGAGATTCGATGGCTTCATCAGACATGTTGAGTCGTTCAAAAATACCTTTCAAACGCTCTGAACCGAAACGTTTCATCAAATCATCTTCAAGAGACAAGTAGAATTGCGACTCACCCGGATCTCCTTGACGTCCTGAACGTCCACGAAGCTGATTATCGATCCTTCGGCTCTCATGACGTTCTGTACCAATGACGCAAAGTCCACCCAATTCACGAACCCCTTCACCAAGCTTAATGTCGGTACCACGACCGGCCATATTGGTTGCGATGGTAATCGCACCACGCTGACCAGCATTCATGATGATTTGAGCTTCTCTGTAGTGGTTTTTCGCATTCAAGACTTCGTGAGGAACACCTGCTTCGACCAATTTCTTAGAAAGGAAATCACTCGTTTCAACGGCAACAGTACCTACCAAGACTGGCTGACCCTTTTGATAACGTGCCTTCACATCTTCAACTACAGCCTTAAATTTCGCATCAAGACTTGCATAGAGAAGGTCTGAGTGGTCGATACGTTGAATTGGACGGTTAGTTGGGATTGGGATAACACGAATGTTGTAAATTTCGCGGAATTCTTCTTCTTCTGTTTTACCAGTACCTGTCATACCTGCCAATTTCTTATACATACGGAAGAGGTTTTGGTAGGTAATAGAAGCTGAAGTCTTAGTTTCGTCTTGGATTGGCACGCCTTCCTTGGCTTCAATCGCCTGGTGCAAGCCATCAGAGTAACGGCGACCTTCCATGGTACGACCTGTAAATTGGTCGACAATCAAGATTTCTTGCTCTTCACTAACCACATAGTCAATATCAAGAATCATGATATAGTTGGCACGGAGGGCATTATCGATAAAGTGAGTAAGAGCCACATTTTCAATATCGTAGAGATTTCCAGTTTGAAGTAGTCTTCAGCCTTGTCAATCCCTGAATCAGACAAACCGATCGTCTTAGACTGGATATCAATGATATAGTCATCTTTGTCCAAAGATTTGACAAAGTGATCCGCCATATGATACAGCTGACTAGTTTCCACAGCATTGGCCCCTGAAACGATCAAAGGAGTACGAGCCTCATCAATCAAGATCGAGTCAACCTCATCGACCAAAGCATAGTTGAGCGGACGCTGTACCATGTTTTCCGCCCGAACAACCATGTTGTCACGAAGGTAGTCGAAACCAATCTCTGAGTTAGTCGAATAGGTAATATCACAGAGATAGGCTTCTTTCTTCTCCATTGGTGACTTAGCAGCCAAGTTAATCCCTACTGACAAACCAAGCCATGAGTACAATTCACCCATCTCAGTCGCATCACGTTCCGTTAGATACTCGTTGACCGTTACTACGTGAACCCCTTCACCTGCAAGGGCATTGAGGTATACAGGCATGGTCGCTGTCAAGGTTTTCCCTTCACCTGTACGCATTTCTGGCACATCTCCATGGTGGAGGACAATCCCACCCATGACCTGAACTTTATATGGGAAAAGTCCAAGAACACGCTTGGCAGCTTCACGTACTACCGCAAAAGCCTCATAGAGCAATGAATCCAGCGATTCACCCTTATTGTAACGTTCCTTAAATTCATCTGTTTTTGCTTTTAGCTGGTCATCCGTCAAGGCTGCCATCTGATCTTCATATTTGAGAACCTTGTCTGCCATCTTTTCCAGACGACGAAGTTCTCCTTTATCATTTTTCGATAATCGTTTTTAAAATATTAGCCATTATTTTCCTTACTTTAGATTCTGAATATTTTAGAATGTTCTTTTCATTTTAGCATATTTACTATTATTTTTCAAGAAAGAATCCGCGTTTCAACAGGGAAAAGAGACTAACTTCTAGGTCAGTCTCATGGCTTTTTATGGACTACATTTCACACAAATATTTAATTGCCAAGCAGAGCTGGCAAAATTCCAAAAATCAGAAAGAGATTGATCCAGAAGGCCATACAAAAGATCACACCAAAGAGGAAGAGACTCATCTTTTTAGTCAGTACTGAGAAAAAGATTGCCAATGCACCAAAGACGACAAAGAGTTTTTTCATGATGAAGAAATAAATCGAAACTCCTCCTATTTGCAAATCCCATGGAAGACAAAAGACCAGCAGCCATAACAAGCAAATCGTAAGAATGTAGGTTTTGTAGTGTTGATGAATGAACTGCTTTATTTTGAACATCGGAACCTCCTCTAAACTTTAGCTATTGATGGATGTCCTCGTTTTGTTCTCTTGTTTCAGCTTGAACATTCTCTTTAGACAGGCATATATTTTCCAGTCATTCACAAGAGACAAAAAAACTAAAAGGAACCATATCCCCCACCTTGTTAAATCAGCAGGATTTTTTTCAAGACAATATTGAAAAATTAAAAAAATAAAAAAATTGTAAAAAGCGATACTGAACAAAAGCCCACAAAGGGAGATAAATGCAGTAAAAAGTAATAGAAAAAAACGCGAAATATTTCCTATTTTTTTGTCCGCTTTCTCAATCCAATGGAAAAAAAGTAAAAAGTAGGGTGATAAAAAGCAATAATATAAAAAATTTCTCCATCACACACCTCTTTTTGATAACGTTTCTTTGATTTCATTCTATCAAAAAGATCTGGAAATGTCTTCCCAGATCTTGCTTGTTTATTTCCGCTTTCTTGCAATCAAGTGAATCGGTGTTCCCTCAAAAACAAAAGCTTTGCGGATTTGATTTTCCAAGAAACGCAGGTAAGAGAAGTGCATGAGCTCTTCTTCGTTAACAAAGATGACAAAGGTTGGTGGTTTGGTTGCCACTTGGGTCGCGTAGAAGATTTTGAGGCGTTTTCCTTTGTCTGTTGGTGTTGGATTGATAGCAATAGCATCCATAATGACATCGTTCAAGACAGCTGATGGGATACGGGTGTTTTGACTTTCGCTGATTTGCTTGATCATCTCAGGTAGTTTGTGGAGACGTTGCTTGGTCAAAGCCGAAACAAAGATAATCGGCGCGTAAGGCAGGTATTGGAACTGCTCGCGAATATCCTCTTCCCAGTTTTTCATGGTGTGGTTATCTTTTTCAAGGGTATCCCACTTGTTGACCACGATAATCATCCCTTTACCGGCTTCGTGGGCAAATCCAGCGATACGCTTGTCGTACTCACGGATGCCTTCTTCAGCGTTGAGGACCATCAAGACTACATCTGAACGGTCAATGGCACGCATGGCACGCATAACTGAGTATTTCTCTGTATTTTCATAAACTTTACCAGACTTACGCATACCAGCCGTATCAATCATGGTAAATTCTTGGCCGTCAGCATCTGTAAAATGGGTATCAATGGCATCGCGAGTTGTACCAGCTACAGGACTGGCAATGACACGATCTTCTCCCAAAATAGCATTGATCAAGCTAGATTTTCCGACGTTTGGACGTCCAATCAAGCTAAACTTAATGACATCTGGATTTTCTTCTTCAACTTCCTGCGGGAGATTTTCCACGATGGCGTCTAGCACATCCCCTGTACCAATCCCGTGCACAGATGAAATCGGTAGTGGTTCACCCAAACCTAGAGCATAGAAATCATAGATATCATTTCGCATTTCAGGATTATCTACCTTGTTGACTGCAAGGATGACTGGTTTATGAGTTTTGTATAGTTTACGGGCTACGTATTCGTCTGCATCCGTGATTCCTTCTTTACCGGAAACTACAAAGACGATGACATCCGCTTCTTCCATGGCAATCTCTGCCTGGTGCTTGATTTGTTCCATAAATGGAGCATCAACGTCATCAATCCCTCCCGTATCAATCATACTGAAAGAACGGTTGAGCCATTCACCAGTAGCATAGATACGGTCCCGTGTTACTCCTTCGACATCTTCTACGATAGAGATGCGTTCCCCTGCAATACGGTTAAACAGGGTTGATTTCCCAACATTGGGACGTCCTACGATGGCAACAGTTGGTAAGGCCATGTTTTCTCACTTTCTACAATAAGTTCTTTTTGTTCAAGATTTTTCTCTAGTTGAGCTTGGTTCAGGCTGACCGAATTGCTCTGCAAGACGTTGACTCCAAGTGGTAGTCGCACGAGCTCCTGCATATTCAGTCTGCACACGATCATAGGCTTCAATAGCCTCCGTTGTTTGTTCTTGGTATTCTTCCTCAAAGACAACATTTTCGAGTGGTAATCTTGGTTTTACATCATGTTTTTGGTTTGGTACACCGAGTGCAATCCCAAAAACAGGATAAGTATAGTCAGGAAGCTTGAACAATTCTGCTAACTCAGCAGATTTGTAACGCACCAATCCAATAATTACCCCACCGTAACCTAGACTCTCTGCAGCCAGCAAAGTATTTTGCCCAGCAAGTGCAGCATCCACAGATGTAATCAAGAGACCTTCCACACCTTGTGGTTGGAAAGTATCTGTATGGAGACGAGCTCCTTTTTCTGCACGGTTTAGATCACCAACAAAGAGCAAGAATGCTGCTGATTGACGAATAGCTTCCTGAGGAACTAGTTCATACAGAGCATCTTTCTTCTCTTGACTTCTTACTAAAATCACTGAATAAGATTGGAAATTTTTCCAAGTTGACGCCATTTGGGCAGCCTTCAAAATCTCATTCAAGTCCTCTTGAGGAATCTCTTGCTCCTTAAATCTGCGCACTGATGAGTGGCTTTGCATTAATTTAATCGTTTCTGTCATCGACGATTTTCTCCTTCTAATCTTGTTTCCTCTGCTAAATAACGGATACGCTCCATGACACGTCTAGCTTCCCAAGTTTCATCATTTCCGTTCTTGCCTTTTGCAAAATGTTTTTCCAAATCTTGGAAATTAAAGTTGGAAGTAAAGAAGGTCGGCAAATCTTCCTGCATACGATACTGAAGAATCACTTGCAAGATTTCATCACGTACCCACGGTGTTGATTGTTCAGCACCAATATCATCCAAGACCAAGACTTCTGCTAACTTGATCTCATCCACCAAGGTCTTCACAGACCCTTCACCGATGGCATTTTTCACATCAATGACAAAACTTGGATAGTGGAGAATAGTTGTTGAAGCACCACGTTTCAGATAGGTCGTGAGCCAAAGCTGCCATCATGAAACTCTTACCGACACCAAAATCTCCGTAAAGATAGAGACCTTTTCGGATACTTGGGTAAAGGTCAACAAAGGCATAGAGTCTCTCAAAAATCGGCAAGCGTCCTAGATCATCTAGGTCAATCTGGGCCAATTTCGCTTTTTTGAGACTTGCTGGTAGATTGATCAACTTAAGGCGATTCTTGATAGCCGCTTCTTTTTCAGCCGCGATTAGTTCTGGTGTTTCTTCATAAGATACATCTGCATAACCGTGATTCATGATCAAAATAGGCTTGTAACCACGCGCTATATAGTCTGCATCACCACGAAGAAACTTATCCCGTTCTGTGATATATTGGTTGAACTTGGAAATGCTACGATTTAACTCCTCTTGGCCGAGGGATTCTTTCTGGATAAAAGCCGCTACATCTGGGTCCTTCATGATCTGCTGGACTAGGTCCTGATACTGAAAACGACTTGTCTGACGTTTGATTACGTCACCAACACTTTCCATCTAGTCTCCTCCTTCTTCTAATCGGGCTAACATTTCTTGTTTTTTACGTTCTAGTTCCAAACGAGTTTCCTCGCTGGTTTGATTCTTGTATTCTGGATTGCTCCACTTGGGCACATTTGTCTTAGTCGAGCTTATCTTTGATTTTTGGTCTTCCTGGCCTTTTTGCTGACGCTCTCGAATCCGAAGCACGGCTTCCTCTGCTGTCCGAATCTTGCGATAGGCATAGTCATTTGCGACCTTCATGGCGTATTTTTCATTGACATTGGCCGAATCAACCTTGTTAAAGGTTAAAAGTAAGACGATATTGATGACTTCGTCCAACAAGCCTAAAGACGCCATCTGGTGAAGGAGCTCTCGTTCACTCTGGGTGATGTTTCCCTTACGTGTTTGCTTGATTTCGGCTAAAAATTCCAGGGGAGTTTTATTCTTTGCTTCCCTGATAATGGTCATTTCTTTGGGGCTAAAGTCAGAAGACGCTGGTTTTTGTGCTATCTTTTCACGCATGCGTTTGACTGAAATAACCTGAGCCACAGCTGTTGCCTTGGCTAATTGATAGGTCTCAAACCAGGTCCATTTTTTTTCATCTGCAATGGCAAATAATTCCAAAACATCTGCCTGCTCGTTTTCAAAACGCAAACCATCTCGAGCCATCAGGCGCTGAAAATGTTCCAAGTCAAAATCATTTTTCATCTTGATTTTTAGACTCGATTGAGTCACTTCTTCGGTCAGGGTTTGGAAAGACTTGGCTCAAAGAAACGGAGAGTGCTTCTCCCTCACTTGGAATCTGTTTCATAGTAGAAACAGCTGAATCACCAATCTTTTTTTCCAACAGTGCACGGTAAATAGTATGCCGCAAAAATTCCTGACTAGAGAGGGGTGAATGAAGCTGTAATTCATAGGTTTCCCCTTTCTGATAAAGGGTCAACAAGTCTACAGCTGATAAGATTTTAAAGGACTGGAGGAGCGTATTCATCCCGAAGTTCAAATGATTAAGAATGTTAGCAAAAAGGTGCTCCTTTTGCCCGCCATCCCAAAAGGTAATGGCATATAGATAGAGACTCAGTGCCTCCTGACCGATAATCGGGAGGTAACACTGCACCAGAGATGAGGTATCTTGCGACACCCGATTATTCTTTAGAAAAGAAAAACGGTCATTTGGCTTCATTTACTTTTCCTTTTTCTTTTTAGAGGACTGGGTGATCTGCTGGAGCAGACTCTCCAACTCACTCACATCCTTAAAGCTACGGTAAACACTGGCAAAACGAACATAGGTAATCTCATCAAGCTCCGCCAATTCCTCCATGACTAAAGCTCCAATATATTCACTTTGGATTTCATTCTCACTGCGACTACGGAGTTTTTGCTCGATACGATTGACCACCATGCCGATCTCGTCACTTGAAACAGGGCGTTTCTGGGCTGACCGGATAATCCCATTAAAGATTTTTATCTCTCGAAAACTGCTCTCGCGTACCGTCTTTTTTGACGACAACCAGTGTTCTTTCTTCTACTCGTTCATAGGTCGTAAAACGATGCTGACACTCATCGCACTCACGTCTTCGACGGATGGTATTTCCTTCTTCGGCTTGTCGACTATCCACAACACTAGACTTGGTGGCCCCACATTTTGGACAACGCATGCTTTTCCCTCCTTGTCGTTTTCTTTTCATTATACCATTTTTTGAGCAATTCCCAAAACAATTCTTATTTTTTTACTTGACAAGTTTTTTTGTTTTTATTGTATTATTTAATTAGAACAATAAAGAAAAAGAAAGGAGACTATGATGTCCTGGATTTTTGATAATACAAAACCCATCTATTTGCAGATTATGGAAAAAATCAAACTAGAGATTGTTTCCCATAAACTGGAACCCAACCAACAGCTCCCAACCGTGAGAGAACTGGCAAGTGAGGCTGGGGTCAATCCCAATACTATCCAACGTGCCCTGTCGGATCTTGAACGTGAAGGCTTGGTCTACAGCAAGCGTACAACCGGACGCTTTGTGACAGAAGATCGGGACTTAATTGTCCAAACTCGCAAGCAACTATCTGAGGAGCAACTGAAAAACTTTGTAACGGGCATGCTTCAATTCGGCTATCAAAAAGAAGAACTGCCAAGTGTGCTTAGCGAATACATTAAAGGAGTGTAAAATTATGACATTACTAGCATTTGAAAATGTATCCAAATCCTATGGGGCTACAGCAGCCCTTAACAATGTTTCCCTTGAGATTCCCGCTGGAAAAAAATCGTCGGGCTTCTCGGTCCAAACGGATCTGGAAAAAAACAACCTTGATCAAGCTGATCAACGGACTTCTCCAACCAGACCAAGGTCGTGTCCTCATTAACAACATGGACCCAAGTCCTGCTACCAAAGCCATTGTCTCTTATCTACCAGACACGACTTATCTGAATGAACAGATGAAAATCAAAGAAGCACTGACCTACTTTAAAACTTTCTACCAAGATTTCAATCTTGAGCGGGCTCAGCACCTTTTAGCAGATCTTGGCATTGATGAAAACAATCGTCTCAAGAAATTGTCAAAAGGAAACAAGGAAAAAGTTCAGCTCATCCTGGTTATGAGCCGTGAAGCTCGTCTCTACGTGCTCGACGAACCGATTGGTGGTGTAGATCCGGCTGCCCGTGACTATATCTTGAACACCATCATCAACAACTACTCACCAACTTCAACTGTCTTGATTTCTACCCACTTGATTTCAGATATTGAGCCGATCTTGGACGAAATCATCTTCCTAAATAACGGAAAAGTCGTCCGTCAAGGAAATGTAGATGATATTCGTTACGAGTCAGGTGAGTCGATTGACCAGCTCTTCCGCCAAGAGTTCAAGGCTTAGACAAAGGAGATTATTATGTTTTGGAATTTAGTTCGTTATGAATTTAAAAATGTTAACAAATGGTATCTAGCTCTCTACGGTGCTGTGCTTGCAATTTCGGTTTTGATTGGTGCATCCATTTCTGGTATTAGTCAGACCTACACTAGCTATGGTAATGATCCCTACTATCTGTTAGGCTTTCTGATCTTAGTTTTTGGTGGGCTCAGCGTTACTCTCTGGATTGCGACGATTTTTCTAATCGTTCGACGCTTCAAGGGAAGTGTCTACGATCGTCAGGGCTATCTTACATTGACTCTGCCCGTCTCTGAACACCAGATCATCACCGCCAAATTACTAGGTGCTCTCATTTGGTCAATCATAAGCTATATTGTATTTATCTTGAGTATCATTATTATCTTCTCACTCACCCCTGTAGTGAAAGATTTGCCACTCCTCTATCGATTTATCTCTCCTTATCTCGGTTACGGTTGGCTCTACGCCCTCTCTCTTCTGGTGGGTTCAATTACTTGGATTTTATCTATTTACCTTTGTATCTCAATTGGTCAACTATTTAACGAGTATCGTACCGCTATGGGAATTTTAGCCTATATCGTGCTTAACATCGTTATTGGCTATATTTCTATCTTCTTCCGAATGGATTATGATTTTAACCTCCTAATTAGCGTTGATATCCTCAAAGATTTCATTCTAGCAATTATCTACTACCTCGGAACCTACTATATCTTAAAAAATAAGGTTAACTTGCAATAAAAAATGCCCAGCTAGAAAGCTGGGTTTTGCTTTAACTCAATATCAAACTGGCTATAATGGGACTAACAAAGACATAGAGAATACCGGTGACACCGATAGCCAAGCCACCCATGGCGCCTGCTACAGAGCCGTATCGAAAGGCGGTTCCCGTTCCGACTGCGTGGCCTGTTCCTCCAAGGGAAAGCCCGACTGCTACCGGATCATCAATTTTCAACCACTTCAAAAGGGTTGGTCCAATAACACTAGTTAAAATCCCAGTTGCCACTACGACGACCAAGGTCACAGTCGTCAAACCCTGCAATTTTTCTGTGATTCCCACTGCCATGGCGGTTGTCACTGACTTGGGAAAGAGAGAAATGGCTAGGAAAAAGTCCATGCCAAAGATTTTCGCCACTATGGCAGTGAAGCTAGTATTGACAACTACTGCTAGCAGACTACCAAAGAGAATACTCCGAGCATGGTGCTTCATCAAGTGAAAACTCTTATAAAGCGGAATCCCTAGAGCCACTGTCGATGGGACTATCAAGTTATTCAGATAAACCCCGCCTTGGTAGTAATCTTGGTAAGAAATACCCGTCGCCTTAAGAAGGATGATAATGAAAATTGCCGACAAAAGCAAAGGCGTCGTCAATGGATGGGGAAAACGTCTGTAAATCAACATCCCCACTAGATAAGCTAGGATAGATAGGGCAAGCCCAAACAGAGGATTCGATACAAATTCGCTCATTTGGCATCTCCTTTCTCATAATCTCCCTCAAAACGTCTCTTGATGAACTGAACCACTAGGGCGATGAGGATAATGTTGATGACAGCCGCAAAAAAGACAATCAAGACAATGGGCAAGAGATAGGGGGCAATCACATCAAACTTTTCCATGATTCCCACTGCTGGTGGCAAAAAGAGAATGGTCATATTGGCCAGCAAGAAATTCCCCACCATATTGACATGTCTGGTCCTTAGCCACTTGAACTGTAAAGCTAGAAATAGAATAATCAAACCGATAATACTGCCTGGGATAGGCAGATGAAAGAAACTGGAGATTCCCTCACCGATTAGAGAAATCACAAAGAGAATCATTAATTGAACATATAACTTCATCTCAAACTCCTTGAAATAGAATTCTTGCATACCAGTTTACTCTTTTTTCAGAAAATTTCAAGGAAATATCGAAATTTTTCTTTCTTGCAAGGATTAGCTAAAAGTAGTATAATCATTGCATGCGTAATCATCTTGTGTTACAAAGACAATCAGTAATGACTTTGTGATTTTTACTTTGAAAAGAAAGGAGAAAGCAATGACCTATTTGGAAAAATGGTTTGACTACAACCGCCGTCAAAAGGAAATAGAAGCCTTGTTGGAAGAAACTATTGCCCAGCAGAGTGAACAAAGACTGAACTTGAAAGAGTTTTACCTACTCTACTATCTGGATCTAGCTGATGAAAAATCCTTACGACAGATTGACCTGCCAGATAAACTCCATCTCAGTCCGAGCGCTGTTTCTCGAATGGTGGCTAGGCTAGAAGAGAAAAACTGTGGTTTGCTTAGTCGCAGATGTTGCGATCAGGATAGACGGGCTAGTTTTATCTGCCTGACTGACGAGGGACAAACAACCCTAGCTTACCTGAAAAAGGCCGTCGAAGAAAGACTGGAAACGAGTCTTAACTTCATTTCTTAATCAGATTTTTTAAAAAAGTTGCGTGCGCAATCATTTTTCTTGACATTCCTCTTTTCAAGGAGTACAATAAAGTCAATATTGAATAAAGGAGTTTTATATGATCGAAATTACCTATCTAGACGCCAGCAAGCAAGAGAGAACCATGACTTTCGAGTCTTACCAAGACTTTGAACGTTCTCAACAAGCCTGCCTCATCGGTGTCGCAGACTACTACACTGTCCAAAAATTAACCTACAATGGTCATGATTTGGACTATCATGGGACTTATGGAGATGTCTTCTTCTATCTCATGAAACAAGATTTAAGCCAATATAACTAAAAAAGGAGAAATACAATGGCAAAAGCAATTACAGATGCAACATTTGAACAAGAAACAAAAGACGGTTTGGTCTTGGTAGACTTCTGGGCAACTTGGTGTGGTCCATGTCGTATGCAAGGTCCAATCTTGGACAAATTGTCTGAAGAACTTTCAGAAGATGTCTTGAAAATCGTTAAAATGGACGTAGATGAAAATCCAAACACAGCTCGTGCATTTGGTATCATGTCTATCCCAACCCTTCTCTTCAAAAAAGACGGTCAAGTGGTTAAACAAGTTGCTGGAGTACACACAGCAGAACAAATCAAGGCCATCGTTGCTGAATTGAGCTAATCACGAAACACTCCCATTCAAAAAGGGAGTGCTTTTTTGCTCACATAGAAAAAGCCCTGTTCCTCAAGATGAGGAGCAAGGCTTTTTGAATTTCAATTATTCTTCTGTTCCAAGGCAGTTTTTCGCAACAAGAGCTGCAAGAACACCACCAACGATTGGAGCAAGGATGAAAATCCAAACTTGTTGAAGGGCCGCACCACCTACCAAGACAGCTGGTGCCAAGCTACGAGCTGGGTTTACTGAAAGTCCAGTAATGTTCAAGCCCACAAGGATCATTGCCATCAAGGACAAACCAATCACCAAACCAGCAATCGCGCCATTTCCTTTGCTTGCTGAAGTTACAGTCATGATAACCAAGACAAACAAGAAAGTTGCGATGACTTCAAACAAGAAACCACCAAAGACAGTTACACCGTTTGCCAAGGCATTTTCACCAAGACTAGCAGTTGACATTCCTGAGTTAGACAAGAGGAAGAATACTGCAACTGAAGCAAGAAAAGCTCCAATAACTTGACCAAGGATGTAGTTTACAAGCTCTGAAGATGACAAACGTTTGTTAACGAACATAGCGATTGAAACAGCTGGGTTCAAGTGAGCACCTGAAACAGTTCCGATTGAGAAAGCTGCGACTACGATTGCCAAACCAAAGGCAAAAGCAATTCCAAGGTGTCCAAGACCTTCAACACCATTTCCAAAAACAACAGCTCCTGTTCCGATGAACACAAGCATAAATGTACCGATTAATTCAGCAACAAATTTTTTCATGATAAGTCTCCTTTTTTTAAACTACGTATTAGTCTATCAAAAGAAGGAAAGGGTTTCAAGAAAATTGATTGGAAAGTTCATACACGTTGCAATATTGTTTTCAAAATTTGTATATTTTTAATGTATTACAATTAGTTGTAAATCTCTATATTTGATGGTTATACTATACTGAATAAAATGAGAGTTTGTATTAATCTTTTTAAATAGCATAGAACTCTCTATTTAATCCATTCCCCATTGTAATTGACATGATATCCATCAGGTGTAGTTGTATTGACTGCTAAAGCGCCAGAACTATAAGCATAATACCATTTCCCTGAAACAGTGAACCATCCTGTTTGCATAGAGCCTGAGCTATTCAAATAGTACCATGAGCCACTTGATTTGACCCATCCTGTTTGCATATCCCCTGAACCACTGAGATAATACCACGAATTACCTGATTGAATCCATCCAGTCTGCATCCAACCCGAGCGATCAAAATGGTACCATTTCCCATTGATTAGCTCCCATCCATTAGATGTATAGGAACCATTGTTATGTCTATACCACCAACGACCAGATGATTGAATCCAACTTCCTTTTGAAGCAAGTCTTACTTTTAACTTATAGGCTTCAGATACTTTGATGTATTCTTTCTTAGCAGTTTCCTTTTTAACTTTTGCATTTTTTAATTTAGCATTTGCATTTTCAAGTACTTTTTTTGATTCCTCAAACTTCTGTTTAGCGATAATCAAACTTTTTTTAGCTTCATCGAGTTTTCTTGGAGCATTTTTGAGGATAATGACATCTTGTTGCGCCTTTGTCAAATCCTTTTTAGCATTAGCTAATGACTGTTCCGCATTCTTACTAGCATGAGATTTATTATTCTTGATTGCTTTCAATCGATTTAATTGAGATTCTTGTTTCAAAAATTCAGTTTTAGCAGCACTCAGCAAAGTTTGTTGTTTACTCAATTCTGCTTGTGCTGATTTCAAAACGTTTAGCTTAGCTTCATTTTGTTTTGTCAAATCCACAAGACGTTTTTTAGATTTGTCTAGTTCTTTTTTTATCTTTATCTAAAGTCGTTTTTAGCAATGGTAAGGTTATTGTTTAGAGACGATAGTTTTTCATTTGCCACAGTCTCTTCATTTCTTTGTTTTCGATTAAAATTATCTAAAGCTTCTTTCGCTTTAGTATAGGCTGGATTTTTAGGATGTGTGATTTCATTCCAAACATAACGGAAGGTTATTTTAGGCAAGAATTTTACTCGTTTCCCATTAAAGTAAAATTCGCTATAATCTGGATTACTATCTTTATTTTCTGCTCTTGCTAGAGAATATGAATCGCTTGGATCATAATAATATGTCTCACCGTTATAAACATAACTTCTTCTTTCAGATGGACTAACCACAGAAGGTAGGGTACTATAAACATCTTTATTTTTCACTAATAAATGTTAATACTCCATAATTTCCATAGCTTGTTTTTTCACTAGAGGATGCTCCGACAGCCATTCCTGTCCCAGAAGCTGCAAGCAATGGAATTCTATGACCATAGTTAAATTCATTTGCTTCTTTTGGATCTGATGAACCATATGCTGAGGCATTTCTATAATCATTAAAGTAAGATAATACCGCTTTATAAGCAAGTTCTTTTTCACTTAATACACTCTTTTCTGGAACGGAACCAGCTGTAGCATTTTCTGTTGCATCCTTAAAACCAAAATCTTGATTTTTCAATTTTGTATCATGTGACAATTTATTATTTGCCACCATTTCATTTGCTCTCGCTTTTGCATATCTCAGGGCTTTGTCAGTCACAGCTGGCACTGGAATATCAATACCATTGATTCTACGCAATTCAATTAAGTATTTACGAACTTCTTCAGAAACCTTTTTATAATCAACCACATGAGGATCACTGACATAATCTTTAGATGAAACAACGATAGTTTCTGTTCTTTCTCCGCTAAAATTCACATCTTCATTTGCAGCAACATAATATGTCTTACCATCTCTTCCTACGAAAGATTTTTCTTTACGTGGAGGAGTCTTGGAATCACTCTCGCTAACAGAATTTGATTGAATTTCGTGAGGGACCGTAACTGTTAAAAACTCATTCCCAGCTAATTTTAAATTCTTTTCAAGAGTAGAACGGTTCTTATTTCCTCTTTCTACAAGTGCTTTTCTTTCTTGCTCTGTTTTTGATACTGAATTAGTTAAAGAATTTACTTTATCTTGGTTCGCTTTCACTTTCGCATCTAATTTCTCAGTTGCTTGTTGAAGCTCGCGTAGTGTATTCCAATCAAAAGAATTCTCTGCTACCCTTACTTTGTCTTGTGCCTTTTTTTACGTCTGCTGCTCTTTGATCAACCTGAGTTTTTTGCCTTATTAACAACTGTTTGTTGGTTCTCGACACTTGTCTGAGCTTGTTTCTCACCTTGTTTTGCTCCAGCCAAATTTTCTTCGGCTTTCTTGACAGTTACTTGTTTTGCGGCAAGATCCTTTTCTGCATTTTTTATTTTCTCAGGTGTAGCTTGCTTAGCAAATTCTTGAGCTTGTTTCAAAGCGTCATCTGCTTTGTTCTTATTTGTTACAGCAGATGCATACTCTTGTTGCGTTTTATCAACAATCTTCTGAGCATTCTTTTTCTTCATCAATTGCTTTGTTTAGTTTGACTTCTGCATTTTTTTACATCTGATTCTGAAACTTCAACATCCTTTTTTTGGTCTCTGATTGACTGACAGTAGTTTTATTCGATTGTTTATTTGTAACCTCATCTGCTTGGACATGACCATTAAAAAGCAGTTACTATTGCAGTTGCAACTCCCAAACCAATCAGCACTTGTTCCTTTTTCATAAAATTAACCTTTCTTTTTTAAGCGTTTATATTTTTATATTTTATCATATATTTCTATATTTTTTTAAAGAATTACGATATTCTTAGAAATTGTTTATAAATCTATACCTTGCATCTATAATTACATAAAACAACTTAATTATAAATTGTAATATATAGTTCCTCATCAACTTCTGAACTAAATTCAATCATATAGAAAACAAAAAGGATGATTAGTAATACCGATTCCGTTATTAATTCTGCTTTGCAATTACGACCCTAAACACTTTTCTTGACAATCACTACAAATAAAGCAAAAGTCCCATTAGCATCATTCTAGAATGACCTCTCTATTCCCTTACTCTCCCAACTCAGCACTGTAGGCGATAATCTGATCAACTGTGTCTGACAAGAACTGGATGGTATCACGGAGTGGTTTGTCTGTTGAAATATCGGCTCCGATAATCATGGCTGACTCAAGCGGTGTCTTACTGCCACCTGATTTGAGGAGATTGAGCCAGTCTCTAGCTCCATTCTCAGAGTTTTTCAGATGGAGATAACCTGCTGTTGAGATGACAAGTCCTGCCGAGTAAGTGTAGCTATACAAGCCCATGTAGTAGTGAGCTTGGCGCATCCAAGTCAGAGCCGCATCATCATCAATCTCAATGGCATCTCCCCAGAAATCCGTCAAGACTTCCTTCATGATGCTGTTGAGTTTGCTTGCTCCAAAGGTTTCACCTTCTTCAATCAATGTATAAACCTTGCGCTGGAAGGCTGCTTCCAAGAGGTGGGTAATAAAGTTATGGAAGTAGGTGTCTGTCAAACGGTGGGCAAGAGCAAAGCGTTTTTGACGAGGGTCGTCAGACTGATGTTTCAAATAATCACTTAAAAGCAATTCATTGAAAGTTGATGGCGCTTCGACATAGTAGGTCGACATATGGGCATTGAAATAGCTCTGGTGATTATCCGAAAAGATAAATTGACCGGAATGACCGATTTCATGAATCAAGGTATAGACATCACTCAAACGGCCTGTCCAACTCATGAGGACATATGGATGCACACGGTATGGATCCGTTGCATAACCACCAGAATCCTTGCCACTATTGGCAGCAAAATCCACCCAGCGTTCTTCTTGGTAGCGGGCAATTTCTTGGGTGTATTCTTGACCCAATGGTGCGACTGACTTCATGACCAAATCGTAGGCATCATCAATGCTCACTTCAGGATTGAGGGCACTGTCCAAGTCTAGCTTCCAGTCGGCAAAGGTCATTTTCTCAAGACCATTGACCTTGGCCACATGCTTGAGGTATCTCTGAGCAACTGGCGCAAAGTCCTTCATAATCAGGTCAATCTGGCGGTCAAACATGGCACGGTCCACTTCTTGCTCAGCCAGAAGATAGTCAAAAACTGAGTCGTAGCCTTTCATATCAGCCAGTAGTTTTTCAGACTTGACTTGAGCTAGATAGGCTGCGGCAGCAGTATTTGGTGCTTACGAAGTCCTTCTGAGAAAGAACGGAAGGATTTTTCACGAACCTCAGCGTCCTCGTGATTTTGGTAGAAATTCTCATAGGTGACAAAGCTGTTTTTGTAAGTCTTTCCATGGGCTTCAAAGTCAGCCATTTCAAAATCCCCAGCTCGCATCTTAGTATAGATGTCCTGTGGACTATAGAAAACTTCTCCGAGATTGGTCAAGGCCTTCTCCACATCAGCACCTAGATAGTGGGCTTTTTTGATTTTAGCCTGACGAATAGCTGCCGTCAAATGTGGCAGTTCACCCAAACGATCCAAAACTTCCTCATCTGCTGCTACCAAGGCATCGTCAAAGAAGGTTAAGGTTACGCTAGCATCTGTTTCAAATTCCATCCCAGCTTGGGCGATATTGGCAAATTCTTCATTGCTATAGTCTGTCGTCTGAGGCATAAAGCATAATTGCCGATATGGCTCATCTGAATATAGATTTGCTCCAATTCCGCAAAGGCCTTCTCAAAATCCTCAAAAGTGTGAAGATTGCCCTTGTAGTCACGGCTAAATTGGTTGATATCTTCGCGAGTCTTTTCGATTGCTCGCAAGAAATCCTCACGGTCTTGGTATAGGGCTGTTAAATCCCAAAGTTCCTTTTCGGGAAATTCTGAACGGTGTTTTTGTTCCATTTTCTTCCTCTTATTTCTCTAATTCTAATAAAACACTAAGGGCTGATAAAGCATAAAGCGGTGCTGTTTCTGCTCTTAGAATGCGAGGACCAAGGCCTGCCAAAACAGCTCCTTTAGCTTCAAAACTCTCAATTTCCACAGGTGAGAGACCCCCTTCTGGACCAAAGATAAAGAGCAGTTTGGCTCCCTTTTCAAGACTAGCAACTGTTTGCAAGAGCGCAGCGGCTTCTCCTTCTTTAGCGGACTCTTCATAGGCCACTACGATAGAGTCAAACTGGTCCAATTGTGCTAGAAAATCTGCTTTTTTCTCAAAAAGGGTAATGCTTGGAACCAAATTACGCTTGCTTTGTTCTGCCGCTCCAAGGGCGATTTTTTCTAGTTTTTCAACCTTTTTACCCAACTTCTTACCATCCCACTTGGCAACTGACCAATCTGCAGGAAAGGCCCAGATTTGACTAGCACCCAGTTCGGTTACTTTTTGAGCGATGAACTCCAGCTTATCTCCTTTAGGAAAGCCTGATGCGATGGTCACTTGGACTGGCAGTTCTACATTGTCAGCTAATTCCTCGATTAGCTCCAACTGACGAGCCTCTACATCTACCACGCGCGCCAAACGCTTAATACCATCGTCAAAGACCAAAGTAACCTGGTCATCTTCTTTCAAGCGCATAACCTGAAACATATGCCTGCTGGTTTCCTTGTCCTCGATAGTGACAGGGGAGCTAGCACTTCCTTTGACAAAATACTGCTGCATGCTAGCCTCCAATCACACCTGAAATATCCTTGGTCTTCTTAAAGATACAGGCATTCCACTCTCCTTGCATCATGTGAGTTTCAAGGAAGAAACCTGCCGACTCAGCTGACTCACGCACCATGTCCCACTTGTCCTTGATAATGCCACTCATGATGAGATAGCCTTCGTCCTTGATCAAACGATAGGCATCCTCTGTCAGATGAATGAGGATATCCGCCAAGATATTAGCCACGATGACATCTGCCTCAATCTCAACTCCCTTGAGCAAGTCTCCTGGCGCTACATGGATATTTTCCATGCCTGGATTGAGCTCAATATTTTCCTGAGCAACCCGAACCGCCACATCATCAAGATCATAGGCGAAAATTTCCTTGGCACCAAGCAGCGAGCTGGCAATGGAAAGGACACCTGAGCCAGTTCCCACATCAAGCACCGTTTCGCCACCACGGAGAACCTGCTCCAAGGCAAAAAGGCTCATCTTAGTCGTTGGGTGGGTTCCTGTCCCGAAGGCCATACCAGGATCTAGCTTGATGATCTTTTCTCCCGCAGTCGCCTCATAGTCCGTCCACGACGGCACGATGGTCAAGTCATGAGTGATACGAGCTGGCTCATAGTATTTCTTCCAGTTGTCTGCCCAGTCTTCCTCAGCCAAGGCTGTCGTCCCCATCTTGACCTCTCCCAAATCCATAAAATCAGTCAATTCTGCTAGACGAGCCTGCAAGTCTGCCTCAACCGCTGTCACATCCACCGTTTCAGGATAGTAGGCTGTCACCACGATGTCTTCCTGTTGCTCAACCTCAGGGAAAATCTCTCCAAAGCGATCCACATTTCCCACATAGTCCATGCTGTCTTCGATCGCAACACCTTGAGCACCTAGCTCAATCAAGAGATTGGAGACCAATTCCTCTCCCTCACGCTTGACTGTAACTTTTAACTCTTGCCATGTTTCCATTTTGAATCTTCCTTATTTTTCTTAAATTCTTCAATTACATCTGTATAGTGTTCTTTCATTGCGCTATGAATCTGCTGTTTAAAAATACCAAACATAAGATAATAAACAGATAGAACAATTCCTGCAAACAGTATCAAAAATAAAAAATATACTGAAAGGGGCAGTACGAGATCTCTACCACTCAGTAAGGGTATAACAAGCATTAATACCCAAATAACAGCCGTAGAAATCCCAGCTACTTTCATACCACTTTCCCTCTGCTTTTTTAACTTTAAATATTCCATATAGATGAATGTAGCTTCTTCTCTAGAATATTGTCCAGTTTTTAGTTTGCGTTTAACTTCCTTATTTAACGTCGTTGTTGCAATTGCAAAAATCATTTTATTTCCTCCAAATAATCCCTCACCCTATCCTGCAACTGAGGCACAACCTTATCTGAGCCAAGAAACTCCTCAATGCTCATCAGTTTATAGCCCTGCCCTTCGTCACCAAAGACGATACTATCAAACTGTTCCTGAGCCAACTTGCCAACTAGAAAGACGGATTCTTTTCCCCTCAAAAAGCATACTTGGATACACCTTACTCCAAAGCAGGCAATCTTCAGTCAGATGAATTCCCAGTTCTTCATAAACTTCACGCGCCGCGCACTCAAAGGACTTTCATCGCCTTCTCGCCCGCCACCTGGCAATTCCCATGTATTAGGGTATGGAATGTTTTCCTTATCATCACGCAAGATAGTTAAAATCCTATCCTCACAAAACAGGGCAATTTTGCATCCTGTAAAATCAGTAATTTCTATTTCCATATCAGACTCCTTCGGATAATTCTTTCTCCAACTCTGCTAACCAGTTTTCATAATAACGTTTCTCATCCCGCACCAAACGGCTAGTCACCATGTTTTTTCTAGCAATTTTTATAGCCTTGTCAGTCTGATCCCTATCTTTCTTTACCTTAAATTGATACCATGCTTGCATTATCTGCGTATCTGCCATTTTTAGAGATAAGAAGGACTTGACTCCTCGATTGCTTGCATATTCCTCTGCTTTCTCATGATCCCTTTCAAGCAAGGCAATTTGAAGAAGGTATAATTGGGAAAGAGTTTGAGACATCGGATTGTCTGTTTTATCTAATAAAAACTGAAAATGTTTTTTGGCAGTCTCTATCTGACCATCGAATATGAAAACTAGTCCCTGGAAAATCTGAATGCTTTCTGCAAAACTCCCTCTTGCATCCTCATCAACAGGCACGATAAAGTCTTTCAAATCATATTCTTGAGGAGCTAGCAAGGTCTGGGCAGAATGCCTCAACACCGAGTAGGCGTATTTCGTATTTTCAGGTTGCTGTAGCAATTCCCAAATTTTCGCTCCATCGGTAATCCCAACTGGCTTTGCATTGATGAGAAGAAAAGATAGATTTAGACAAACCCAAGTAGCCGCAAAATACCAGTTAGCTGTCAAAAATTCCATACCATAGCGCCAATAAAAATCAAGCCAAGATGAACCATCAAGCCTCCTGCAAGCATCAGGATGATTCTTTGGTCGCTTTCATCTTCTTTTCAATCCAATATACTGAGCACCAACATTTTTCAGAACGGCTGTTCGACTCAGATGAAACTTTCCTGACTTTTTGGTCAAAAGAAAGTTTCCTAATCCAAAAGCCACCAGTCGATAGCCTGTCAGGTAACCGCAAAATGCATGACCTAGCTCATGAAGGATAAATATCAGATAAATGCTGAAAAAAGTAAATAGATAGCCTGGAACAAAGACTAACGAGAAACCTAGCTCTTTAAAGGCAATCGTCCCAAAAACAAATCCCAGCATCAAAAAAACAAAGGACAGACCAGAAATAAAAGACAAGCCTATTTTCTTCATATACTTTCTCCCCTAGTCTCTAATATCTCGGATAAGGATAAAATTCTCCTTCTTCCAAGCCAACTTTTCCTTCTTCAAAGACTTCTTGGTTCCATTCCATGACAAATTCTTCTGCTTCTGGGTCTTCCAAAAAGTCCATAAGCGCATCCAGCCCAACCTCTGCAGTGTCTTTGAGGAATAGCGCAAAATAAGCTAGAAACTCACGAGAAAAACCTTTTTTAGGTAGGTAAGGGATAACTGTCAAATAGTCTTCCTCATTGACTGTTGACTTGGCAGGATTGTAGAAAAGGACTGCTTCTTCAAAGAGGATATCGTCTGATGATACCTCTCCGTCCTCGTCCACCATCTCCACACCTGCAGCGTTTTGTGCTTCCAAAAGAAAACTCACTTCTACCGCATGGTTGCGCTTGTCCCAACTAATCTCAAAGTCAAAGGGAAAGTTCTTGTCCAATTCTTCCTCTAAAACATCTAAAAATCCGTATGTTGCCATTTTGTCCTCTTTCTATGCGACTCTTTAATCGCCCCGATTGCTCGGAAATATGCTAAAATAGATACTACCATCTTACCACATATACATCAGAAAATCCATGTTAGAAAGGACTGCTATGCCAGACAATCTCGCGCTTCGCATGCGCCCCAAAACCATCGACCAGGTCATCGGTCAGGAGCATCTGGTCGGACAAGGAAAAATCATCCGTCGCATGGTGGAAGCCAACCGCCTGTCCTCCATGATTCTTTATGGACCTCCTGGAATCGGCAAGACCAGTATTGCCTCTGCCATCGCTGGGACTACTAAGTATGCCTTTCGAACTTTCAATGCGACAGTTGATAGTAAAAAGCGACTGCAAGAAATTGCGGAAGAGGCTAAATTTTCAGGTGGACTTGTACTACTCCTTGACGAGATTCATAGACTAGATAAAACCAAGCAAGACTTCCTCTTGCCTCTCTTGGAAAGTGGACTGGTCATCATGATTGGCGCTACAACTGAAAATCCTTTCTTCTCTGTCACTCCTGCCATTCGCAGTCGCGTTCAAATTTTTGAGTTGGAACCTCTGTCTAACCAAGACGTCAAAGAGGCCCTGCAGATAGCTCTAAATAACCCTGAACGTGGTTTTGATTTTCCAGTAGAACTAGATGAGGATGCGCTGGACTTCATTGCCACCTCTACAAATGGAGACCTGCGTTCTGCCTTCAACTCACTGGACTTGGCTGTTCTCTCTACCCCCGAAAATGACAAGGGAATCCGCCATATAACTTTGGATATCATGGAAAATAGCCTGCAGCGGAGTTATATTACCATGGACAAAGATGGGGATGGACACTACGATGTCCTCTCAGCCCTGCAAAAGTCTATCCGTGGCTCAGATGTTGATGCCAGTCTTCACTATGCTGCCCGCTTGATTGAGGCTGGTGATTTGCCAAGTCTCGCTCGTCGTTTGACTGTTATCGCTTATGAAGATATCGGTTTGGCCAATCCTGAAGCCCAGATTCACACCGTGACTGCTCTGGGTGCTGCACAAAGGATTGGTTTCCCAGAAGCCCGCATTCTCATTGCCAATGTCGTCATTGATTTGGCACTTTCTCCAAAATCCAACTCAGCCTATGTAGCTATGGATAAGGCACTTGCCGACCTCAAAACATCAGGGCACTTGCCTATTCCGCGACACCTGCGTGATGGGCACTACAGCGGAAGCAAGGAACTGGGGAATGCCCAAGACTATCTCTATCCACACAACTATCCTGGAAATTGGGTCAAGCAAGACTATCTGCCAGAAAAAATTCGTAATCATCACTATTTCCAAGCAGAAGATACTGGTAAATATGAACGGGCTTTGTCTCAAAGAAAGGAAGCTATCGACCGTTTGCGAAAAATCTGAAATCCTTTTCAAAAAATTGCACTTTCCTCTTGATTTTTTTTGAAAAAGTGGTATCATATAAACATAGAAACGCTGTGGTGTACGACTTCACACTTAAGTGTTGACCGACTATTTTTTGTATTATTAGGGAAACAAAAGTCTTCTAACAGCATGTAAGCCGTCTCACACGGAAACAGCTTCAGTTAGAGCGAGTTGCCCACCTGCTTAATTGCGCGGGTTCAATACAAACCGTGAAGATTCGGCACCAATACAGCTTTTTCTTTGCCTCCTTAGCTCAGCTGGCAGAGCAGCGGACTCTTAATCCGTGGGTCACAGGTTCGATCCCTGTAGGGGGCACTAAATACAACAGGAAAAAGCCTTAATTTCAAGGCTTTTTTGCTTGTCTATAACTGATTTGCTCCATCATTTGCCCCACTTTTAAATCTATCTTTTCTTTTTGAATCAAATTACATCTTAACAAATAGTGTAAAGCCAGTTACTTTTTGCTTTGATGCCATACAATATTTTTCATGTAGAGAAGACAAATTTTTATCTTCTCTTTTTTTATTTTTCAAAATGATAAAAAAACTGAAACTTCCAAATTTTTCCATTTTGTTTATTGACATTTCCTCTAAAAAGGTGTATAATATTTTTTTATTATCAAACTATACTATATAGGGGGTATTGAAATGAAATTTTCTAATCGTTTACTGCTATTCCTTGCAGGAGTTGTTTTTGTCCTTTTAGGACTTTTCCTATTTACAAACCCAGTAGCTAATCTTGTTGCTTACAGCTGGTGGATTGCATTTGGTTTACTGGTTTCTTCTATAGCAGCTATTTTTAGGCTATTTCTCTGTACCAAAAGAGCTTCGCTCACCAGCTCATCTTTTCCAAGGGATTGTTAATCTTCTCTTAGCTCTTTACCTCGTTGCCTATGGCTTTGTGACGCTGCCAGTTGTCATTCCAACTATTTTAGGAATTTGGTTAATTGTAGAAGCCATTATAGCTTTCTTTAAAGGCAATCGTCTGGGATTGATTTTCCCTATTATTGGCAACCATATCATGTGGATAGCGTTGCTTGCATTTTTACTAGGTCTAGTGATTTTGTTCAATCCAGTAGCTACAAGTGTCTTTGTCGTTTATGTCGTTGCCTTTGCATTTTTTTAATTGTTGGTTTCACCTATATCCTTGATGCCTTTCGTAAATAATCTAGCTGCCATTTTGGGCATATTAAAATAGCTGGGAAGTTACATTCTCAGCTTTTTCTGTTGCCTCCTTAGTTCAGTTGGTAGAGCAGTAGACTCTTAAGCTATGGGGCGCAGGTTCGAGCCCTGCAGGGGGCACATCTAAATCAACAGAAATAAGCCTTGAAACCAAGGCTTTTTTTAACGTCTAATAGCTTTTTTTGTAGAAAAGTATTTAAAAAAATAAAAAGAGAAGAGAATCTCTCACTCTCTTCTCAGTATATCTTATTAAATTTAGTTTTTCTTAATCTACCTGATTTTCCTTTGCAACGACAAATTCTTTAACCAGTCGATAGATAACAGCAAATACGGGGGTAAAGAATATCATTCCAAGTAGTCCGAAAAGATTCCCTCCAATACTAGCAGCCGCAAGCGTGAAAAATAGCTGGCAAACCAATAGACTGACCTACAACTCTAGGATAAATAAGGTTTCCTTCAATCAGCTGTATAACTTGATATAGAAGAAGAGAAAGTAAGGCTTGAGTAGGACTCACTGTGAAGATAAAAATCGCTCCCACAACACAAGCAATCATAGGCCCTACATAAGGAATGAACGATAGCACTCCTGCAAAGATACCTGTCATTACTCCATAGGGTATCCCAAACACGCTGTAACCAACCGCTATCATAACTCCTATGATAACTGCTTCAATCAGCTGACTCATCAAAAATTGGTCATAAGTCTCTAGTGCTACTTGTCCAATGTAAGTCAACTTTATCACCACCTTCTCTGGAAGAAAAACTTTTAGAAGTCGACTCGTCATCGCTGCCAAATGTTCCTTACTGGATAAAAATAAAAAGGTGAAGACTATAATCAAAAAGGCATTCATCAAACTTGAAAAAATATTGCCGATATTACTAGTCAGACCTGATAAAAAACCTATCAAAGCTTGGCTAATAGAACTAGATTGTCCCTGTATGCCTGATACGATAGTTGACAACATGTCTTTGGTTACAAATTCCGAGCTGCCTAGCAATTTCCCAAGTTGAGTAAGGACTGTTGAAAGGACTGTTCCCAGCTGACTAATAGTCTGGGCTAGGGTTGGCAGCACCAAAACCAAAAGAGCAATCACGATTAAGATAAGAGCTAGGAAAACAAGTACCATGGCAATCGGACGACGCAACTCTGCCTTTACCTTCAATTTAACTAAGTACTGTTCAATTTTTTTCATAGGAACATTAAGCACAAAAGCAATAACAGCACCATAAATCAAGGTTGATATTACATCAAAGAGAGAGATTGCTCCTGATATAAAGCTCGATGCATTCAGAATTACAAGAGCAACCAGCCCTATAAAAAGTATTAACGGGGTGTATTTTTTTACTAAGTTCATAAATTCTCCTTAATAAACATGTTTAGATACGACTATACTATTTGGTTTTTCAAACTCTCGATTAAGGTAGGCTTGGTAAGTTCCTGGAGCGATAAATCCTTTGGGTGAGAGGATATCGGTGCCAGCCTGACCGACTATGGTATCAGCCAAGAGCACACAGTTTGTAGATAAGACAAAGTAGGATTTAAACTTAGATTTGATAAATTTATAAAGTTCCCCATCTGTCTCATGTCTGATTTTATAAGCGTAGGTGTAGTCTTCCTTACCATCACCTGTCATGATTTTATCTGCACTTGGCTCCCATGGAATCGTCAGTTGTTTTCAATTCAGCCAACTTTTTCTGAACTGCTTTTTCCATTTCAGGCGTCAAATCTATCCCATAACCAAAAAGCGTTTTTTGACTCTCACGTTTACATAGGTCAATGTACTTGTCACGATCACAGAAATATAAGACACCATCTCCTACCATGCCAAATAAGGTCTCAGAAGACGGATCATAGTTGCCATAAGAAATAACACGGCCTTGATAGCAGATATCCACATGACCAATAGCTGAAAACAGGGAGGTCTCAGCTGTATGAACAAAAATTTCTAGCTCTGCTGTCTTACCAGACTTCACTATTCCAAGATGGATATCTTCTTCCTCATCAGCATTTTCCAGCATAAATTTGTTAATTTTTGCTAAAGTTCTTGCAGGGATGAGAGCGGCTAGGACAATAGGTAAGCTAATTCTAATGCGACGTTTGAGATGGTTTTTCCCAATTTCCTCCTCAAACAAGAAACCGTCACGGATATTGGACACACCATAAAGGAAAAAATAAGCCCCTAATACAAAGAGTTGAAAAACAGAATTTCCTGTAGAGGACAAAAGACTAGTCCCACCAAGAAAAACTAGTACGAGTCCATCTAGTAAGAGACGAAAACGAGGTCGAATTTTGTTTTTGCGGTAGAGAACATAGGTGACAAGGTTGATAGTAGCATGAAAAATCTGATAAACTCCAATCACAAGAGCCAAAATATAAATCGGCACATCCGTCGCAAGATTCGAGCCTAGCAAATATCCCAGCACTAACAATTTAACCAGTGCAACTCCCAAGGTATCCGTTGACTGGCTTTTTTTGAAAACTCTTAATAGCAAATCTACGACCGTTGCTATCCAAGCTAAAAACAGAACCAGGCGAATAACTGTTACTGGCAACCAAGTCCCCGTGACCATCAAGATGAGACCTAGCAGAACAAACAAGAACCCCTGAGCAAGTAATTTCTTACCTGTCAGACCTAAAGATAGAATTTTCGCCATATAAAAACCTTTCAACAATAAAAATTAAACACTCCGATTAAACTGACTAGTAAATAGCCAACACTACAAACAGCCTGTGCCAGCAACATATGGTGACTAGAAATGACTGTAGTAATGTCACCATCTTGTCTTATGCACTTCTAAAATTTGTTATATTGATTAGAAACCAGAGCTTATAAAAACTAGCTAAACTCGAGAGATAGACACAATTGCGACGAAAAAATGTATAACCAATTCAACTTGTTAAGGTAAGAAAGCATTATTTCCAATCTATTAATTATTCATCTATTACCTATTATGACACAATATTCCCTATAGTTCAACTTTTTACTTGTTTTTATATTACACGGACTAAAAAGTTTTCAACAGTTGATTGCATGTGTTTTAATAAGTTTTAACCTTTCTTGGTTAGATAAAAAAAGAACCATACAGTTTAGAATCTGTATGGTTTTTGCCCCACTTTTGTCCCATTTTTAAATCATGACATTGAAAATACCTAAAATCACTTATATTTCAATATTTTTAATTGCTCTCAATATGAAAGTCCTTTCCAAATCCCTGTAGGGGGCATCTAAATACAACAGGAAAAAGCCTTGATTTACAAGGCTTTTTTGTGTAGTCTTAGCACTAAAAAACGATAGAAAAAACACCCCTTCTGAACTGCACCCCAAAAGTTAGACAGAAAAAACCTAACTTTTGTGGCGCAGTTCATTCGCGCCACATGAAGTTATTTAAGCATATCCTTCTCTTTCATTATCATTTTCTGTTATAATAAATTGTACTTCTAAAATAGAAAGGTCTTAAGATGACAACTCTTATTAAACATAAACGTGTAGAATTTTCAGAACTTTTTTATGACTTAGTTTTTGTTTTTGCAATTTCAAAAGTAACTACTTTAATTGAGCATCTTCATAACGGTATTTTGACTTGGAATTCTTTCCTTGATTTTTTCATGGCTGTTTTGGTTCTCACTGATTCATGGATGATTCAAACCGTTTATACCAATCGCTATGGAAAGAACTCTTTATTTAACATGGTAATCATGTTTATCAAAATGGGACTTTTACTCTTTATAGCCAATATGATGGGACCTGATTGGCAACAATATTTTCATTATCTTTGTTGGGCTGTTGGTACATTAACCTTTACCTTATTTTTACAATATTTGGTTGAATTTTTTAGAAAATCAACCGATAATGTTGAACGGGAAAGTATCAAAGGTTTTCTATGGATAACAGGTCTAGGAAGTTTAGGAGTCTATCTAGCAGCTCTTCTTCCTATTTACGTTGGAGTCTCTGTCTTATTTGCTAGTATTCTGCTAACATTTATTATGCCAATTATCTTGCTTAGTAAAGATAAGCATTACCAGGTAAATCTCCCCCATTTAATCGAGCGCATCTCCCTTCTTGTCATTATTACGTTTGGAGAGATGATTATGGAGCTAGCTAACTTCTTTACAATCGAGAATTTCTCGATTTATTCGGTTCTTTATTTCATTATTATGCTTTCTCTGTTCTTGTTTTATTTTGGTCAATTCGACCATGCTATTGATGAAAAATCTAATCAAAAGGGACTATTTCTAATTTACAGTCACTATCCTATTTTCATTGGACTTATTATGATGACTGTATCGATGAGTTTTCTTCTGAATCCTGAAGCTAATCTTCTCTTTGCAACCATCTTCTCTTATATCGGATTTGGCCTCTTCCAAGTTGCTGTCCTAGTAAATGGGCCCTGTAACAAACACTATCTTCGCTATTCGAAAAGTTACTACTGTGTCCAAGCGACACTCTATCTGGCTGCCTTGATTCTCTCTTTAATCTTTGCTTCTAATCCTATAATAGTAGTGAGTATTACAACCATTTTAGCTCTAGCTATAGCCATTCATTTTATTTATTTTTTTATATGACACAGAATAAAAAATATTCCAAATCTAACTGGGGATTATTTTAATGAGTTTATAACATTAAAAAAAGCTTTGGGAACCAAGGCTTTTTTTCATTAATTGTTTTTTTCTATTTTATCCTCCAATTTGATCTCGCACTGACATTTGTTTTATAACAAAACTATATATCTAGAATAGCATAAACATTAGGTATTATAGGTTTTCAAACCAAATACGAGTCATTCGTTTTTGCCCCACTTTTGCCACGTTTTTAAAGCCTGACATTGAAAACACCTAGAAGTATTTCCCTAAAATCAGCTATATTTCAACACTTTTTGTTTATTTTCAATATGAAAAGTTCTTACAAATTCATGCAGGGGGCATCTAAATACAACAGGAAAAAGCCTTGAGTTCCAAGGCTTTTTTGCTTTTTATCTCCCCTTTTTCATAACGTATTTTCGTATAGGTTCTTCAACCATCTGAACGATTTCAAATCCTTCTTTTTGATAGAGGTGCTTGGCTCTTTGATTTGCCTCGTAGACATTTAGAGAAATAGTATCTATGTCTTCATTTTCAAAGGCCAAACTAACAAATTTCCTTAAAGCCTGGCTACCTAAGCCTTGCCCCTGTTTCTGGGGGTTGATAAAAAATCTCCCGATATGAAGATTTCTGTCTTCTAGCCTGATTTTCTGGATAAGCCCCACAAACTCTTGTCCATCAAAGATTGAAAAGATTCCTTCCAAATCTTGCAAGACTTGAATTGTCAAGGGAAAAGGAATCATTGTTCCCATCCATTGTTCTTGAAAGGATTTGCCGAGGGAGTTGGACCATTGGCATACGAATTGAGCGTTTTCTGTACTCACATTTTCTTCAAAACGAATTGTCATCTTTTTTTCCTCACCATCTTATCTGTGTTTCTCCATTATACTACTTCTCCTATTTTTTACGAATAGATAAGTATGATTGATCTTTATTTTTTTCTTGTCGGGAGCATTCTCGCTTCCTTTCTCGGTTTGGTCATTGACCGTTTTCCAGAGCAATCCGTTATCAGTCCAGCCAGTCACTGCGATTCCTGTCAGACTCGCTTGCGTCCGTTAGATTTGATTCCTATCCTCTCGCAGGTCTTTAATCGCTTTCGCTGTCGCTACTGTAAGGCTCCTTATCCAGTCTGGTATGCCTTATTTGAATTGGGCTTGGGATTCCTCTTTCTGTCTTGGTCTTGGGGCTTTCTTTCCTTGGGTCAAGTCATCCTGATAACTACTGGCTTGACCTTGGGCATCTACGACTTTCGCCATCAGGAATATCCTTTACTGGTCTGGATTGTCTTTCATCTACTCCTAATGACCTGCTCTGGCTGGAATCTGGTCATGGTCTTCTTCCTTGTTCTCGGAATTTTGACCCATTTTATTGACATCCGCATAGGAGCAGGGGATTTTCTCTTTTTAGCTTCCTGTGCGCTCGTCTTTAGTGCGACAGAGTTGCTCATCTTGATTCAGTTTGCTTCTGCGACGGGGATTCTGGCCTTTCTCCTCCAAAAGAAAAAGGAAAGACTTCCTTTTGTGCCTTTCCTCTTGCTTGCTGCTTGTGTAATTATTTTTTTGGTAAGCTAGTAATTCTCTGATAATACTGCTCTCTTTTATGGAGAGCTTTTCAATTAAGTGAAATTTTCCAGTTAAATTACTTTCTCAATAAAATTTCGAATAGTGGACAAACCATCTGGCGTACCAATACTTTCTGGATGATACTGGAAACCGTAGATGGGCAAAGTCTTGTGTTGGAAGCCCATTATGACTTGATCATCTGTCGAACGAGCTGTAACTTCAAATCTTCGGGTAATTCCTCTACCATAAGACTATGGTAACGCATGACTGAACATTTGTTCTCTATTTCATCATAGAGAATGGATGGAGCTTCAAATTGTAGCTGACTTTGTTTACCGTGCATGACCTTGGGTGCTAAGCCGAGTTTTCCACCGAATGCCTCAGCAATAGCCTGATGTCCAAGACAAATCCCTAAAATTGGTTTTCGGCCTGCAAAATCTCGAATCATATCTTCCATCTTTCCAGCATCAGCTGGCCAGCCAGGTCCAGGTGAAAAGACAAGGGCCTTCGCCTTTTCTGCCACCTCATAGAGACGAGTATCATCATTCCTCAGCACCTCAACAGGAGAAAAATTTCCGATATACTGAGCCAGATTATAGGTAAAGGAATCATAGTTATCAATCAATAATATCACTTTTTTACTCCTGTGTGATTAGATGAAGTATTGTTTATTTCTTTGCTTCTAGGTAGTCCGCAATCGCAGCTACGTCCTTGTCTCCACGACCAGAGACATTGATGATGATAATCTCATCTTTACTTAGTTTCGGTGCACGTTTAACTGCTTCTGCAATAGCGTGTGAACTTTCAATCGCTGGGATAATTCCTTCTGTCTTGCTGAGAAGGAGCAGGGCTTGAACAGCTTCTTCATCCGTCGCTGCCACATATTCCACGCGACCTGAATCTTTAAAGTAGGCGTGTTCTGGGCCAACGCCTGGATAGTCCAAACCAGCTGAGATAGAGTAAACTGGTGCCAGCTCTCCATCTTCTTTAAATACTGCATAAGTCTTCATCCCGTCGACAATACCGACACTACCTTTTGTCATAGTGGCTGCATGCTTGTCTGTATCAAGTCCATGACCAGCAGCTTCAACTCCAACCAATTTAACTTCTTCATCAGCCACATACTGTGAAAAAGCACCGATGGCATTCGAACCACCACCTACACAGGCAATGACGTAGTCTGGTAAACGGCCTTCTTTTTCCAAGATTTGACGGCGAGATTCTTCACTGATGACCTTTTGGAATTCATGAACAATGGTAGGATAAGGATGAGGGCCTACAGCAGATCCCAAAACGTAGAAGGCTTCAAGGTCATTCATCCATGCTCCAAAGGCTGCATCAACCGCATCCTTAAGAGTTCGGGTCCCCGTTTCAACTGCGTGAACGGTCGCTCCCATCATCTCCATACGGAAAACATTGAGACGTTGACGCTCCACATCTTCTGCCCCCATGTAGACATCACAGGCCATACCAAACTTGGCTGCTGCTGCTGCTGTCGCAACACCGTGCTGACCAGCTCCTGTTTCTGCGATCACTCGTTTTTTGCCCATGCGTTTTGCCAGAAGAATTTGCCCTAAAACGTTGTTGAGTTTGTGAGAACCAAGGTGGTTAAGGTCTTCACGTTTAAGATAAATCTTAGCTCCACCTAAGTGGTCTGTTAAACTTTCCGCAAAATAAAGCGGTGTTTCGCGACCTGAATAGTCTTTTAAGTAATGGCGAAATTCTGCCAAAAATTCTGGATCATCCTTGTACTTGTCAAATGTCACTTCCAACTCATCCAACAAAGCCTGAATCGGCTCCGGTACAAAACTACCACCAAATTGTCCAAAAATAACCTTTAGTTGTCATAAAATTTTTTTCCTCTTTCAGTATTAATTTAAGGATATGAAAAAAAAGCCCACACATAGAATTCACTTCCATGTGAGGGCGTTGATAACTGCAGTGCCACCTCAATTGTAAAGGGACTATTTCCTTTACATCTCTGCCTTGTCTAACAACAAGTTGCACTGTAAGGTGTGCGCACCGAATTTTCATTGTTTCAAATTCAATTTTTAAATCAGCCCACTTTCACTACTTTCAACCACCTGTTCACAATCACCACAGGCTCCCTGAAGATCAAAAATAACTACTTTTCTGATTTATTGAGAATATTATATGTTATTGTTCTATCTTTGTCAAGATTTTTTTACGATTTTTTTCCAGAGCCAAGGATTTCTTCGGAAATTCTCACCAAAGTCTTAACGATATAGTCTACTTCTTCATCGCTTAATTTCGTGTGAAGAGGGAGCGTAATTTCATTCTCAAAGAAGGAATAGGCTCTTGGATAATCTGCCATATCAAAGCCAAGATTCTTATAGGCTGTCAAGAGAGGAAGCGGTTTGTAGTGAACATTGCTTGCAATTCCTGCTTTAGCCAATTCTTGGATGATAAGATTGCGTTCTTCTAGGCTAGCACCTTCAACATGTGTGATGTAGAGGTGGCGACTTGATTCGACAGTATCAGTCTTGTGTGCCAATGGATGGATGCGAGAACCTGCAAAACCACGATCATAACGGTCCACGATTTCCTTACGACGGGCAAGCAAACTTGGGTAACGATCCAATTGTACCAAACCAAGGGAAGCCATGATATCCGTCATGTTGCACTTGTAGGCAGGGGTTACGATGTCGTATTCCCATGAGCCCAGTTGCATCTTAGCAAGAGCATCCTTAGTTTGACCATGAAGGGAAAGGATTTGGAATTCCTTGTACATTTCTTCGTCGTCAATCGCTGGATTGGCTTCCAAGTGGCACTTCCTCCCTCAGCCGTTGTAAAGTTCTTAACGGCATGGAATGAGAAGGAAGTAAAGTCAGCGATAGAACCAGCTGGTTGCCCTTTGTAAGTAGATCCCAAAGCATGGGCACTATCAGAGACAATCACGATACGGTTAAAGGCCTTTTGCCACTTGCTAGCAGCTGTAAAGAGGTCACGTTTTTTCTCCACGACTTGGAACAAACGGTCATAGTCGCAAACAATCCCTGCAAGCTCTACTGGAATAATCACCTTAGTCTTTTCAGTAATGGCTTGTTCAAGCAGGTCATAGTCCATCTCAAACGTATCTGCTTGGATATCCACCATGACAGGTGTTGCTCCTACGTGAGTGATAACACTACATGAAGCTGTATAGGTCATAGCTGGAACGATGACCTCGTCACCAGGCCCCACTTCCAAAACACGCAAAATCAACTCAAGAGCAGCAGTTGCAGAGTTGAGACAGACAGTCTTAGGTGTCTGTGTGTAAAGAGACAAGCGGCGTTCCAGTTCTTTTGTCTTCGGACCTGTTGTGATCCAGCCAGAACGCAGGGTGTCTGCTACTTCAGCAATTTCAGCTTCCGTAATATCTGGCGGTGAAAATGGAATATTGTAATTTGGCATTGATTTGCTCCTTTTATCTGTACTCATTTTCTCATGACTACTTTATTTAGTACTTCAAACACGGTTTGAAACATGATTTTGATGTCTCCAAGGAAACTAAACTCTCGAAGATAAGCAAGGTTATAGCGCATCTTTTCAGGAAGGACATGTTCGACATAGGCCTGGTCAACTGTCATACCTTTTGCAGTCATTTGACTGATGATGGTGTCCTCATCCTTGTAGTTGATGCTGGCTGGAGAGGTAATTCCAGCAGGTAAGAGCAAGGTCGCCATCATTTCAGAACTATACTGCTCCGTGTAGCGTGGCACCTCAGGTCGTGTACCGACAAAAGACATTTCGCCTTTAAGGACATTGACCAGCTGAGGCAGTTCGTCCAAGCGCACACGGCGAATGAAATTTCCCACTTTGGTAATGCGGCTATCGTTAGCAGAAGTCACCAGGCTTCCTTTTTTATCCGCATCCGTTACCATGGTACGGAACTTCCAAATCTTGAACGGACGGTTGTACTGGGTCACGCGCTCTTGCTTGTAAATGACAGGTCCCTTGCTATCCAACTTGATCCAAATGCTCAAGATAAGAAAGATTGGGGAAGTCAAAATCAGTAAAACCAAGGCCAGAACCCAGTCCAGACAACGCTTGAAAATCAGCGAACCTTTCCTTTTAGAGACAAGTTGGTAGTAAGACTCAACCTCGCTTGATTGCATTTCCACGGGCAAGTCTTCCCATTTCAGCATGCTGTTTCTCCTTTGTTTTCATTATACTATTTGTCAACATTTTTCATTATACCACAAAATGGAAAAGGCGGTGCAAGAAAGCTGTGATTTGGAGGATTTCTTATTAGGACATAGCACCTGCCTGCAAACGATACATCTTGTGATAGGTTCCTTCCAAGGTCAAGAGTTCCTCATGGGTTCCACTCTCGATGATGCGCCCCTTGTCCAAGACGTAGATACAGTTGGCGTCTTGAATGGTAGAAAGGCGATGAGCGATGGCAATGGTCGTCCGCCCCTGTCTCATTTTAGCCAGAGAATCTTGAACCAAACTTTCTGTCTCCGAGTCAATATTGGCTGTCGCTTCATCCAAAATCAGGATTTTAGGCTGACTGGCAACTGTTCTAGCAAAGGCAAGAAGCTGGCGCTGGCCGGTAGAAAAGCTCGAACCACGCTCAGAAACAGGAGCATCATAGCCCAGCGGAAGGTCCTGAATAAAGGAATCTGCATCGACAAAAGTAGCTGCAGCCTTTACTTGCTCATCACTAATCTCTTGGTACATGGCGATGTTGGACTTAATAGTCCCATGATAGAGGAAGGGATCTTGCAAGACTAGACCGATATTTTTTCTCAACTCTTGCTGGCTATAGTTTCGGATATCCACATCATCCAAGAGAACTCGCCCTGACTGAAATTCATAAACGCATGAGGACATTGATAATAGATGATTTCCCCGAACCTGTATGACCGACAAAGGCAATGGTTTCACCCTTCTTAACTGAAAAAGAAATATCATCCAGAATTGGATGTTTGCCATCATAAGAAAAGCACACATGTTCAAAACGAATATTGCCTTCTTTGACTTTAGCCTGCCCATCTTCTTGAAGAGGCTCATAGGTCCTCTCATCGATCAAGGCAAAAACACGGCCTGCAGAAACCATAGAAGTTTGAAGGGTTGAAAAGTTTTGCGTCACCTCAATCAAGGGATCAAAGAGGCGATTGATATACTGGATAAAGGCATACATGGTTCCTGCTGTTATTCCCAGATAAAGCCCACGATAGCCAAAATAGGCCATCAAGACAGCATAGCCTAGGAGTTTCAGCAAACTCATGGCAGGTCTCAAAAAAAGAGCATCCAAGGCTACAGATCGGTTGGCATAGACCAAGTGTTCTTGGTTGATTTCATCAAATTCTTCCTGCAGTCGCTTCTCTTGATTAAAGGCTTGGATAATTCGGATTCCTTCGATACTTTCTGCTAGCTTGCTATTGATATCTGATAAGAGACTCCTGGTTTTCTCAATAATCTTGACTGACTTTTTCCGATAGAGATTGACCAAAAGAAAAATCAATGGGAGAAAGAGCAAGACCAAAGCAGTCAAGCGAAAATCCAGAACCAACATGGTATAAAGGGTTGTCAGAAAGATAAATACTGCTGAGATAAAACTGGACAAAATCCCTGAAAACATATCACTGATGGTCTCGGTATCATTTGTCAAACGAGAGACGATAGAGCCAGCTGGTGTCTTATCAAAATAAGACATACCTAGCTTCTCCATATTGGCAAAGGCATCGCGACGAATGTCTCTGATAATACTGTAAGACACGCGCGCAAAGAGAAGATTGCCGACATACTGAACTAGAGTTTGCAGGATGTAGAGACCATAGTAGACTAGTAAAACGGACACGGCAAGTTGGTTGAGATTGCTCAAATACTGGTCAATAAAGTGGGAAGCCACAAGGGGAATGATGCTTTTAATGACCGTAGTCGCTAGGAGAAAGGTCAGGGCCAAAAAGGTCAGGAGCCCATAAGGCTTGAGATAGGACATCAAGCGCTTCAATACAGTCCATTGTTCTTGCTTATTCTGCATCTTCTTCTCCTTTCATTTCCAACTGCTGAGACTGATAGGTTTGGGCATACCAGCCATCCAGGGCTAACAAGTCTTCGTGCCTGCCCCGTTCGATAATTTGACCATTTTGCAGAACCAAGATCAGATCTGCATGGACAACTGCGCTGAGGCGATGGGCTGTGATGATGGTTGTCTTGTCCTTACGCGTTTCCTTAAGATTGTCGATAATCGCATACTCTGTCTTGGCATCCACGGCGGACAAGGAATCATCTAAAATCAAAATGTCAGGGTCTAAATCATCGCCCGACTCATAGCCAGACGCTGCTTTTGACCACCAGATAGACTGACTCCCTTTTCACCGATGATGGTATCAAATCCTTGGGGCATGGCTACAATGTCTTGGTAAATTTGGGCTAGCTTAGTCGCTTCCTCAACCGTTGAAAGGGGCAAATTAGGATTGCCAAAGCGGATATTGTCTAAAATCGAAGTCGCAAAGAGGAACTGGTCCTGAGGGACATAGCCCACGAGACTGCGAAGGTCTGTCAGACGGTAGTCGCGAATATCGTGACCGTTTAGGTAAATGGCTCCCTTGTCAACATCATATTCACGCAAGAGGAGCTTGATCAAGGTCGTTTTCCCAGATCCTGTCTGCCCGACCAGGCCTAGGGTTTGCCCTTTTTCCAGACTAAAGTGAATATCCGTCAGTGTCTCCTCATTTTCAAAGGCAAAGCTGTCAACGGCATACTCCAAGCGCCCATTTTCAATACCGTCCAGAGGAATCTCAGGGTCTTGTACAGGTGATTCCTGAGACAAAAGAGCCTCAATCCGCTGATAGGACACCTTCCCTCGCTGAGTGATATTAAAGAGGAAACCGATGGCCATAAGAGGCCAAACCAGCATATCCAAGTAGCTGATAAAGGTGACCAGATTTCCAACCGTGATCTGCCCTTTCTGAACCATCAAGGAGCCAACCAAAAGAGTTAACATATAGGAGGAACCAACAAACAAGAGAACCATGGGATCAAAGAGGCTATCGTATTTCATGGTTTGCAGGTTCTTTTGGAAGGTCAATTCATTAACTGCCTGAAAAGACTCCAGCTCGTTCGCCTGATAACCGAAAGACTTGGTCACTTTGATACCTGATACGGACTCCTGCACCTTATTATTGAGTTCAGAAAGGCAGCTTGGGATTCGCCGAAAGCCTTGTGAGTCTTTCTCCCTAGACGACTGGTCGCATAAGCCATAAAAGGCAGGGGCAAAATGGCGACTAATGTCATCTGCCAGGAAATGCTAAAGAGCATGGTCAGCAAAGTCACTAGAGCCGTGATAGAGGCATCCACCGCAGACATGACACCACCACCTGCGAGACGAGTTAAAGCATTGATATCATTGGTAGCGTGTGCCATCAGATCCCCCGTTCGATAGGTCTGATAAAAGGCTGGCGACATTTTTGTGAAATGCTCAAACAAGCGAGATCGCATAATCTGCCCCAAACGATAGGAAGTTCCAAGGATATACATGCGCCAAACATAGCGCAGATAGTACATACCCAAAGCTGCAAGAAGCAGATAAAGGAGGTTCAAAAGCAGGTCCTGCTGACTTAATTGTCCCGAAGTGATAGCATCAATGACTCGCCCCATAACCATGGGAGGGATGAGATTGAGGACGGAAACCAAGACTAGGGCCACAATTCCGACTAGATAACGGCGTTTTTCGAGTTTGAAAAACCACCAGAGTTTTCGAATAATGGACATAAAATCCCTTTCTGATTGCAAATAGAAACCTGAGGCCAAGACCCCAGGTTTTTCTTATTCATAGGTTACGACAGTGACCGCACCCTTGTCATACTCAGCGATAAATATATTAGCTACATTGTCATGTCCTTGCTTGTTGAGGTTATCAAGCAGCCACTCTTCGCTACGACCAATCGATTCCAAAACATCTACTTGGATCACACCGTCAGTCACAACTGGATACTTAGGATTTTCATCCCCCATTTGGACCACGATGAGTTGGCCATTTTGCTCCTGCACAGCGCATTTGACCTGTTTCATCTGGAAAATCCCTTGGCTACGAAGTTTGAGAGCAACTTCTGCTGCAGACAAACCAACTGAACGACAGGCTTCTGGGTCAATCTGCCCATTTTTGATAAGGAGAGTTGGTTTTCCATCAATCAAGCGTTTGACAAAACGAACATTGTTATTGAGCCACTTGAGGGTCAAGACCAAAATCGTCCACATCATCAAAATCACTGCGTACTGCAGAATGCTAATAGAACTATTGTAAATCACCCCACCGATAATACCACCGAGAACATAGTTCTGAATTTGGTCTGTCGCAGAGTTAGGCGCCAGATTTCCCTTTCCTGTCACATTGATAACAAAAACAAGCGAGAAAAGACCCAAGGCCAGTTTGATTAAAATTTCCATATAATTGAGTGTCATTTGTTTACCTCCACCAATTCAATAACGTCTGTTTGATGCAATTCTAATTTTTCTAAAAGATACTTGTCTGGTTCGCTCCCGTTCATGGCACGGTAGAAATTTGAACCTACCTTGACAAGCGCTCCATCAGTAGCTGCAGAAGTATTGACATAAACTTCTGATTTATCCACTCCCAAATCTTTAGAAACAACCTCTATAAAATGAAGGGAGGTTTGAAATTGATTGTTAGAGGCTTGATTGGTCTGGTATTTTGAAATTATCACCAAGAGCATGGCCACCAAAGTCAAAGCTAAAATCATGACCAATTCCCGAAACTTAGTGCCCTTTTTATCTCGATAGGCCTTAAAGGCAAAAAATCCTGTGATAGCTAGGAGAACAATTCCAAAGCCAATCATGATGCCATTTTGTTGACTGATTTGGCTAAGCACATAGTCATAAGAGTAGAATTTCATATAGTTTTATTCCCTTTCATAAAATCATTCTTCATTATAAACGAAAGAGAGTGATTTTTCAAGCCATACGTTGGGGAAATAGAGCTTTTTTTGGTATAATATAGTCTATAATCTCAATGAAAAAGGTAACTTTATGAAACTCATCTCATGGAATATTGATTCCCTCAATGCAGCCCTAACGAGCGACTCTGCTCGCGCCAAACTGTCACAGGAAGTTCTCCAAACTTTGGTAGCTGAAAATGCCGATATTATCGCTATCCAAGAAACCAAACTTTCTGCCAAGGGTCCTACAAGAAAACATCTGGAAATTTTAGAAGAGCTCTTCCCAGGCTACGAAAACACATGGCGTTCTTCCCAAGAACCTGCCCGTAAAGGCTATGCTGGAACCATGTTTCTTTATAAGAAAGAACTCACACCGACTATCAGCTTCCCAGAGATTGGAGCCCCGTCTACCATGGACTTGGAGGGTCGTATCATCACCTTGGAATTTGATGCATTTTTCGTAACGCAAGTTTACACTCCAAACGCTGGCGATGGTTTGAAACGCTTGGAAGAACGTCAAGTCTGGGATGTGAAATATGCTGAGTATCTAGCTGAGTTAGACAAAGAAAAACCAGTTCTGGCTACTGGAGACTACAACGTAGCCCACAAGGAAATCGACCTTGCAAACCCTGCCAGCAACCGCCGTTCACCTGGATTTACAGACGAAGAACGTGCTGGATTTACCAATCTCTTGGCAACTGGATTTACCGACACCTTCCGTCATCTTCACGGCGATGTCCCAGAACGTTACACTTGGTGGGCGCAACGCAGCAAAACTTCTAAAATCAACAATACTGGCTGGAGAATCGACTACTGGCTCACCAGTAACCGCGTCGCTGACAAGGTAACCAAGTCAGACATGATTGACTCAGGAGCTCGTCAAGACCATACACCGATTGTATTGGAAATTGAACTTTAAGGATTTCACGATGAACTACAATGCAGTTATTCCCGAGTTTATGGTATCGAATATCGAACAGTCCCGTTCCTTCTACTGCGATTTACTCGGTTTTAGGATCGAATACGAGCGTCCAGAAGAAAAATTTCTCTTTCTTTCTCTTGAAGAGTGTCAGCTAATGCTAGAGGAAGGAACCCCCGAGGAACTGGCTAACCTTACCTACCCTTTTGGAAAAGGTGTCAACCTATCCTTTGGTATAAAGGATGTCCCACAACTTTATCAAAAAGTAATAGAGGCCAACTATCCTATTTATCGTCCTTTGACCAAGAGAACATTTCGTGTTGGGGATCACTATATCTATCCTCACGAATTTGCAGTTTTGGATCCAGATGGCTATTTTTTAAGATTTAGCGAATAGAATAATAGAACCCTACAATACAGTATCGTGTTGTAGGTTTCTATTCGTTCGCTTTTTTCATCCAAATCCTAACAAAATATTTGATTTCTAAAGCTATTTAGTGTAAAATAATGACATTAACGCTATCACGTTTGATAATAGTACCATTTTACTTGTTTATGTTCTGAATTGGCAGGACGTTTCTACAAGGTGCCGGAACACCTAACAATGAGTAAGCCTGTTGAAGGTATGATTTTTTGCCATACCTATTTTGGGGACTTACTTTGAGATTAAGTAGGTCCTTTTTTAGTATTTTGCTGAGGCTAGCCTTCAAGGTAGAATTTAATATTTTTAATATTTCCCTTATTTAGTCCGGACGGGAGGTGAAATTATCCTGTGGATAATTTCAGGAATCCAGAGAATTTCATCCCTAATTTTTGAGCCCAAAGTCTCAAAAATCCCGTCATAGACAATAATAAGATTATTGTCTATGATACCACTACAGCGGGAAATATCTAGTAAAACTCGCTTCGCTCACATTAGTATTATACATATACATTACTAGCAAACTAAATCACTATTGAAACATTTAAACAAGCAAATGAACCATCTTTTAGACTTTAGGAGGTCTTATGAAATTATTAGAAGAGCGCATCCTTCAGGATGGGCATATCTTGGGTGACAACATTCTCAAGGTAGATTCCTTTTTAACCCACCAAGTTGACTATCGTTTGATGCGGGAGATTGGTAAAGTTTGCGAAAAAATTCGCATCTTCTGGCATTACCAAGGTCGTAACCATTGAAGCGTCAGGCATTGCCCCAGCCGTTTTTACAGCTGAAGCCTTAGATGTCCCTATGATTTTCGCAAAGAAAGCTAAAAACATCACCATGAACGAAGGCATCTTAACTGCTGAGGTTTACTCCTTTACCAAGCAGGTGACCAGCACGGTTTCCATCGCTGGAAAATTCCTCTCACAAGAGGACAAGGTCTTGATTATCGATGATTTCCTAGCCAATGGACAAGCTGCCAAAGGCTTGATCCACATCATCGAACAAGCTGGAGCAAAAGTCGAAGCTATCGGTATCGTGATTGAAAAATCCTTCCAAGATGGTCGTAATTTGCTCGAGAAAGCTGGATATCCAGTCCTATCCCTCGCTCGTTTGGATCGTTTTGAAAACGGTCAAGTCGTATTTAAGGAGGCAGATCTCTAATGCAACAACAAGAAAAACACTCGCAAGCCGCGGTTCTTGGCTTGCAGCACTTACTAGCCATGTACTCAGGATCTATCCTAGTTCCTATTATGATTGCAACAGCCCTTGGCTATTCAGCTGAACAGTTGACCTACTTAATTTCCACAGATATCTTCATGTGTGGGGTGGCCACCTTCCTCCAACTCCAACTCAACAAACACTTTGGTGTTGGACTACCAGTCGTTCTCGGAGTGGCCTTCCAGTCAGTCGCTCCCTTGATTATGATTGGGCAAAGCCATGGTAGCGGTGCTATGTTTGGTGCCCTTATCGCATCAGGTATTTACGTGGTTTTGATTTCAGGTATCTTCTCAAAAGTGGCCAATCTCTTCCCATCTATCGTAACAGGATCTGTTATTACCACGATTGGATTGACCTTGATTCCTGTCGCTATTGGAAATATGGGGAATAATGTTCCAGATCCAACTGGTCAAGCCTCTTGCTTGCTGCTATCACTGTTCTGATCATCCTCTTGATCAACATCTTTACCAAAGGATTTATCAAGTCTATCTCCATTTTGATTGGTCTGGTTGTCGGAACCGCCATTGCTGCTACCATGGGATTGGTGGACTTCTCGCCTGTTGCGGCAGCACCGCTTGTCCATGTCCCAACTCCCCTCTACTTTGGGGTGCCAACCTTTGAAATCTCCTCTATTGTCATGATGTGTATCATCGCAACGGTCTCCATGGTGGAGTCGACTGGTGTTTATCTAGCCTTGTCAGATATTACCAACGACCCTATCGACAGCACGCGCCTTCGCAACGGTTACCGCGCAGAAGGTTTGGCCGTACTTCTCGGAGGAATCTTTAACACCTTCCCTTACACAGGATTTTCACAGAACGTTGGTTTGGTTAAATTGTCTGGTATCAAGACCCGTCTACCAATCTATTATGCAGCTGGTTTCCTAGTCCTTCTCGGACTCCTTCCTAAGTTTGGTGCCCTTGCCCAAATCATTCCAAGCCCTGTCCTTGGAGGTGCCATGCTGGTGATGTTTGGTTTTGTATCTATTCAAGGGATGCAAATTCTAGCTCGCGTTGACTTTGCTAACAATGAACACAACTTCCTTATCGCAGCTGTATCAATCGCAGCTGGAGTAGGTCTAAACAATAGCAATCTCTTTGTCAGCATGCCAACAGCCTTCCAAATGTTCTTCTCAAATGGAATTGTCGTAGCCAGCCTACTTGCCATTGTACTCAATGCCGTATTAAATCGGAAAAAGAAATAAGAAAAAGAGGTGTGAGCCTCCAGATTGAAGAAAAAGTTCATTTTGGACGATTTTCTCCAATCTTTTTCTTTCTATCTAAAACAAAGCTACTCCTAAAAAGGTTGAAACAATAGCTGTTCTAAGAAAATATACATTAAATTAGAATCTACATTATTTCCAAAATAATTGTAAGAGTATCCACTTTCTAATAGGTTGTTTAAAAAAATTTTTCAAAAATCATAAAAAAACGCATAATATCAGGCATTCAAAAACCTTGATATTATGCGTTTTATCAGGGAAAAATTTACTAAATTTTCTCCTCAAACTGAGTCATTGCCCAGCCTCTTCTATCATCTTCTTTTGCTCTTTTTTACAGGCATTAGTGTAATGTCCCTCAAGCTAAAGTAGGCTAGGGCCAGCATGGCAATTGTGACAAAGAATTCTGTCGGTAATTGGAAGATTTGCAAGATGGACAACATCAACAAAATCAAGAGGGCAACAAATGCAAAGACCAAGATAACGATGTTGACTGTTCCTTTGATACTTTGGGGTGTCGCAAATACATAGAGTAGTAATAAGAGTATCCCTATGATTAAATAGACCATCTTTATCTCTTTCTAGCTGTTACTCAGCTGATTTTTTCTTTTTGTTGGCTTTCTCACGCTCAGCCTTGTTGAGGATTTGCTTACGCAAACGGATAGACTCAGGCGTAACTTCCATGTATTCATCGTCGTTCAAGAACTCAAGAGACTCTTCAAGGGTCAAGATACGAGGCGTCTTGATAACAGCCGTTTGGTCCTTGGTAGCTGAACGAACGTTGGTCATTTGTTTCGCCTTAGTGATATTAACTGTCAAGTCATTTTCACGAGAGTTTTCACCGATGATCATTCCTTCATAAACCTCAGTACCTGGGTTGACAAAGATAGTTCCACGTTCTTCGATGGACATGATTGAGTAAGTTGTTGCCTTACCAGCATCGATAGAAACAAGGGCACCACGGTGACGTCCACCAATTTCCCCTGGAATGAGTGGCAAGTATTGGTCGAAGGTATGGTTCATGATACCGTAACCACGAGTCATTGACAAGAACTCAGTTGAGTACCCAATCAAACCACGCGCTGGCACAAGGAAGACTAAACGAGTTTGACCGTTACCAGTTGAAATCATATCCAACATTTCACCCTTACGTTCAGAAAGGCTTTGGATAACAGATCCTTGGTATTCTTCTGGTGTGTCGATTTGCACGCGCTCAAACGGCTCACATTTGACACCGTCGATTTCTTTTACAATAACCTCTGGACGAGATACTTGAAGTTCATAACCCTCACGACGCATGGTTTCGATCAAGATAGACAAGTGCAATTCTCCACGTCCTGAAACAGTCCATTTATCTGGTGAATCAGTCGGGTCGACACGAAGAGAAACGTCTGTTTGCAATTCTGCCTGCAAGCGTTCTTCCACCTTACGAGAAGTTACCCATTTCCCTTCACGACCTGCAAATGGTGAGTTATTGACCAAGAAGGTCATTTGAAGTGTTGGTTCATCGATGTGTAGGATTGGAAGAGCTTCAATGGCATCCGTCGGAGTAATAGTTTCACCAACAAAGATATCTTCCATACCGGATACGGCAATCAAGTCACCTGCTTTGGCTTCTTGGATTTCACGACGTTCCAAACCAAAGAAACCGAAGAGTTTTGTTACACGGAAGTTCTTCGTTGTACCATCTAGCTTAGAAAGGGTAACTTGGTCCCCAACTTTCACACTACCACGGAAAACACGACCGATACCGATACGACCTACGAAATCATTGTAGTCCAAAAGTGACACTTGGAACTGCAAAGGCTCATCTGAGTTATCCACTGGAGCCGGGATATGGTCGATGATGGTGTCAAAGATTGGCGCCATTGTTTTTTCTTGATCAGCTGGATCATCAGACAAGGAAGAAGTTCCGTTGATAGCCGAAGCATAAACAACTGGGAAATCAAGCTGGTCATCGTCTGCACCGAGCTCGATAAAGAGTTCCAACACTTCATCGACAACTTCTGCTGGACGAGCAGATGGCTTGTCGATTTTGTTGATAACAACGATTGGGACAAGGTTTTGTTCCAAGGCTTTTTTCAATACGAAACGGGTTTGCGGCATAGTCCCTTCATAAGAGTCTACGACCAAGACAACACCGTCGACCATTTTCATGATACGTTCCACTTCTCCACCAAAGTCCGCGTGTCCTGGTGTGTCCATGATATTGATGCGTGTGCCATTGTAAGCTACAGCAGTATTTTTGGCAAGGATGGTAATTCCACGCTCTTTTTCGATATCGTTTGAGTCCATAGCGCGCTCTGCCAACTCTGTACGAGCGTCCAATGTTGAAGATTGTTTCAACAATTCATCAACGAGGGTTGTTTTCCCGTGGTCAACGTGGGCAATAATGGCTACGTTACGGATATCTTCTCTTAATTTTGTCATGATTTCCTCTATAATACTTAAAATTTATTTTCTAACTGAGCAATTATACCACATTTTCAGTCAAAAGACATAACTCAAGCAAGTGTAAATGTTTCACTTTGCTTTTCTCACCCAGTCATCCCTTTTCAAAGTCATAGACTTATGATAAGATAGGCTGGTATGCGTTTAGATAGATTATTAGCCCAAGAAAAGGTCAGTCGCAAGGCTATGAAACAAGCACTTCTGAAAAAAGAAATCCTAGTGGACGATTGTCCAGCCAGCTCCCTCGCCCAAAATGTCGATACAGGATTGCAAAAACTAGTCTTTCAAGGAAGGCAAATCCAAGGATATGAGCACAACTACCTCATGCTTCATAAGCCAGCTGGCGTGGTCACAGCCAGCAAAGATCGCAATCTTCAAACCGTCATGGACCTAGTCCCCAAAAATATTCAGTCAAACAAACTCTACGCGATTGGCAGGCTAGATCGCGATACGACAGGACTGCTCCTTATGACAGACAATGGACCTCTTGGTTTTCAACTCCTCCATCCTCAATATCATGTGGATAAAACTTACCAAGTTAAAGTCAATGGACCGCTCTCATCCGACCATATCCAAAAGTTCAAAGATGGAATCGTCTTTTTAGATGGAACACTCTGCAAACCAGCCAAACTAGAAATTCTATCTGCAAGCCCAACAGAGAGCCATGCTTCCATCACCATCTCTGAAGGGGAAATTTCATCAAGTCAAAAAAATGTTCCTCTCAGTTGGTGTCAAGGTAACCTCTCTCAAACGAGTTCAGTTTGGTGATTTCACTTTAGACCCAGAACTAGCAGAAGGTCAATTCCGTCCCTTGAATCCAGAGGAATTGGAAATCATAAAAAAACTACTTAGAGATGAGTCGATAAAATAAAAAAGCTTTAAATTTAAAGCTTTTTTTGTTTATTGCTTATCTAAAAAATACTGCGACAGCTACAATTCTAAAAAATACTGCGACAGCTACAATCCAGTTAAGTACAGAAACCACAAGTCCTACGATGTTGAGAATTTTTTCTGTTTTATAGTCTAGTCCAGATTCTTTTTGGTATGAAAAAGCCAAGACCAATCCTATGATCCCCAAAATCAGACCTACTATTGGAAATAGCAAACCAAGGACGATAGATAAGATACCTAAAACAAGTGAAGGTTTTTTCTTTTGTTGTGAATTCATATTATAAAACCTCCTTAAAATTAATATAAATGATGATACCATAAAATGCTAGCTTTATCTATCATTCGACAGTTTTTTACAGAATGTTAGCTCGTCTTGACCTTCCCTTTCCAAGAATCCAATCCATAGGATAGGATGTAAATTTCAGAGAAACCTTGCTTTTTCAGATAGAGGGCTGCATTGGTCACTCGTTGTCCACGTTGGTTTTCGTAGAGAAGGACAGGTTTATCCTTACGAAGGGCTGCAAGGCTTGACTTCAATTGACTTGAAGGAATATTGCGCGCACCAAGAATGTGTTTTCTGTGAAATTCTGCTGCATCACGGACATCGATCAACTGTCCTTTCCGAATCAAGGCTTCAAATTCTGCATTATCTACAATCTTAGCCGCACGACGAATACGAAGGTAGTTATACCCCATCCATGCCGCCATAGCTAGTACGATTCCCCACAAAACCCAAATTGTCATAAGTTCTTATCTCCATTTTTCTCTATGTAGTCTAATTCTATCTTGTGCTCTCTACGAAGAACAGCTTCCGCCTCTAGATAGTCTAGCTTGTCCATCAGACCAGCATCATAGATCCGAGAGAGTTCGAGCTTCATCAGTTCAATATCATACAAGCGCTTCCCCATGTAAACAATAATGCCAAACTGTTTGAGAAATTGTTGCACATCATAGAATGTTTTCATAGCTTCCATTTTAGCAGATTCTAGACTTTTTTTCAATACTGGACCGGCTCTTTCCCCCTATTTTCTTCGTCTTCATTGCCCATTCTTCTGCAAGTATGGTACAATAAAAACATGAGAATTCAACAACTACACTATATTATCAAAATCGTCGAAACTGGCTCTATGAATGAGGCAGCCAAGCAGCTCTTTATCACCCAACCCAGTCTTTCAAATGCCGTTCGAGATTTGGAAAATGAAATGGGTATTGAAATCTTTATTCGCAATCCCAAGGGTATTACCTTGACCCGCGATGGGATGGAATTCCTCTCCTATGCCCGTCAAGTTGTCGAGCAAACCCAGCTTCTGGAGGAACGCTATAAAAATCCTGTCGCCCACCGCGAACTCTTTAGCGTGTCGTCTCAACACTATGCCTTTGTGGTCAATGCCTTTGTATCGCTACTTAAGAAAAGTGATATGGAAAAATACGAACTTTTCCTTCGTGAAACTCGAACTTGGGAGATTATCGACGATGTCAAGAACTTCCGCAGTGAAGTCGGTGTCCTCTTTTTGAATAGTTATAACCGTGATGTTTTAACGAAAATGCTAGATGACAACCACCTCTTGGCCCACCATCTCTTTACAGCACAACCGCATATCTTTGTCAGCAAGACCAATCCTCTAGCTAAAAAAGACAAGGTCAAACTGGCTGATTTGGAAGACTTTCCATACCTCAGCTATGATCAAGGGACACACAACTCCTTCTACTTCTCTGAAGAGATTCTTTCGCAGGAATACCACAAAAAATCTATCGTGGTCAGCGACCGTGCCACTCTCTTTAATCTCTTGATTGGTTTGGATGGTTACACCATCGCAACAGGGATTTTGAACAGCAATCTCAACGGCGACAATATCGTTTCCATTCCACTGGACATTGACGACCCGATTGAACTAGTCTATATCCAGCATGAAAAAACCAGCCTGTCTAAGATGGGCGAACGCTTTATCGAATATTTACTAGAAGAAGTTCAGTTTGATAGTTGATAAACCATCAGACATATTTTATAATATTTCTTAGAAAATAATGATTGGAGAATATCGTTGAAAAAGTTTATATTGGCAAGTGCTGTTGTCCTTTCAATGGCAGGATTGGCACAAACACCTATCTATGCAGAAGAAAACAATGCTAATCCTCCTGCTACCACCGAACAAAGCAACTCTAAGGAAGATAAGAAAGATCTTTCAACTAAAACTGAGGAGGAGGTTGCAGTACTTCCAAAAGACCAGTCAAAAGGAGAAACCCCTAAAAAAGAAGGATGGCAGGAAGAAAACAAGCAGTGGCGTTTCTACGAAAACAATCAGCCTGTCCTCAAATGGAAAAAAATTCAAGATAAGTGGTACTATTTTGACAACGATGGAAATCGACTCAGTGATACTATCTTTGATGGCTATGTTCTCAATAAAGACGGGGTCATGGTAGAAAATAGTTGGGTGGCTCTTGAAGGGAAATGGTACTACGCCAGTGAGTCTGGAAAAATCATCCAGCAAAAATGGGAAAAAATCGGAGGAGTCTGGTACTACTTCGACAAAGATGGCGTCATGCTCAGTCAGACAATCGTTGATGGCTACCTTCTCACTAAAAGTGGAGCTATGGCGGATAGTGGCTGGGTGAAGGTTGACCAAAATTGGTATTATGTCACACAATCTGGCAGAATATCGCAAGACAAATGGGAAAAAGTAAACGATTCTTGGTATTATTTTGACAAAAACGGCGTGATGCTCAGCAAAACGACCGTTGGTGCTTACCTACTCGGAAGTAGCGGGGCTATGGCGGAAAACTCCTGGGTGAAGATTGATCAAAATTGGTATTACGCTAATGAATATGGGAAATATAGCCAAGACAAATGGGAGAAAATCAAGGGAACTTGGTATGCTTTTGAACAAAATGGAGTCATGCTTTCTGAGAAATGGAAAGGAAGCTACTACCTCAAATCCAGTGGAGCCATGGCGGAAAAAGAGTGGATCTTTGATAAGGCCTACAACAGTTGGTTCTATCTAAAAGCGAATGGAACCTACGCGGCTCGTGAATGGATTGGAGCCTACTATCTCAAGTCTGGTGGCTATATGGCCAAGAATGAGTGGATTTACGACGACTATTACAAGGCTCGTTACTATTTGGACGATAGCGGACATTATGTATCAGGGACCTACAAGATAGATGGAAAGGAACATTTGTTCCAAAAATACGGCCAATGGATTTCTGAAGTTTCAACAGAAGGCGGATTTGTAAAAGGCCAGTATAGCAATACCATCTTCCTAGATCCTGGGCATGGTGGTCGAGATTCCGGCGCCTTTTACTACAATGTCGCTGAAAAAGATCTCAACATGCAAATCTATCGCAAACTGCGTAAGAAACTAGAAGAATTAGGTTATACTGTCCTCACATCACGTGACAGTGATATCGATGTTGATTTTAAGACTGAGCGTTCAAGAATGGTAAATAAAACCAACTCTGATATCTTTATCAGTATCCATTTCAATGCTACTGGAAACATTCACTCAAAAGCGAGCGGTATTCAAACCTACTCCTATAGTGATGAACCTGATTATCCAAGCAAGATTAATAAATACTGGCACAATCACCCTGATCGTATGAGTGAAAGCAAACGCCTTGCTGCTGCTATCTACTCCTCACTTCTAGCAGAAACAGGGGCCAAGGATGCTGGTTTATTGGAAAGCAGCTTTGCCGTACTACGTGAAACAGCTAAACCAGCCGTCCTCCTTGAACTTGGTTATATGGATAATTTCACTGAGAATCAACGTATTCGTGATGATCAATACCAAGATAGACTAGTCGCAGGTATTGTGAAAGGCATCCAAAAATATTACGCTGGTAAATAAAAATAAAGTCTCGAGAAATCTCGAGACTTTTTATTTGCCTTCTTTTTTATCCTTATCAGGAAAGAGGTAACCAAGTCCTACACAAGCTAGCACACCGGCACCAATCACCAAACCACTTGAAATTGGCAACAGATCAAAAAAATAGCATTTGCAATGATAAAGGCGATGATCAAGCACATCAAACTAGCCTTATAGTCTTTTTTCAAAAAGTTTTCTAACGTGAAATAGAGGAACAATCCTACCGGAATGAGTGACCAGAGATTAACATCCAAACTTGGCCAACCAACAGAACCGAAATACAATACTAGCGCTGCTGCTACTAAAAATACAAGTCCCAATAATTTTTTCATTTTTTGTCTCCATTTTCTTTTTTGGGTTCTTGAGTTGTCTGATACTGAACCCTCATGTCCCTTACATGAACCATTATAGCAGAGGAATTTTTCAAGAACAAGCCCTTTTGCCTATCTGGTCTCTATCTCAGTCTAAGTGGTTGAATAGTAGTGATAAAAGAAAAAGAAGCCCGTTTGGGCTTCTTGATTTTGCCGAGTACAAGAGCATTTCTGAACTAAGATAATCTAAAACTAGATTCTAAACTAGTTTTTCTTTTCCTTAGATTCTAGAGAAGATTTGATTGCTTCACGATCAGCTTGTAGTTGAGCTAAGTTCTTTTCTTCTTCCTCAACTTTACTAGTATCTGGTTTCACACGATAATAAACATCTTCTGGTTTCATTAACATCGCTTCATATTGTTGTCCAGAAAAAAGTCTTTCCTCAGCATGATTGCTTTTATCCGTAATCTTTCCATCATCCCCAGGTTGCATAACAACTCCACTTGGCACAGCTACTACTACAAATCCTCCAGCAACAGAATCTTTTACCCATGCACTGATAGACGCTGTCTCAGGGTTACGACTATCTTGTCCTTTTGATACCTTTAATCCAACTACAGATTCGTACTTTTGATCATTTGTAAACCAAGTCGCACGTACTTCTCCAGAATTTTTAATAATGTATTCATTGCCAGATTGACTACGCCAAGTGCCTTCTAAACTAGATAAATCATTGTTCTTGATTGCTTCAATATCTAGTTTTGGAACAGCAGTTTCTTTCTTTAGCTTGCTAACAAGTGCTTCCGCTTCAGTAATTTTGGTATCCAAATTAGCCAGTTGATTCTTGAGTTTTTGAATTTCTTCTTGTTTATCTTTATCAGTCTCATCCGTTTTTTCTTGGCTTGTAGACGCTTGACTTGTTGTCTCGTTAGTTGAAACTGAAGACGATGCTTGATTTGACTCTTTCTTTCCAATCAGAGAATATGAGAAAATACTTACTAGGATTAGAGCAACCAAAATACCGAGGACTATCCCAATATAGATTTTTGATATTTCTAGTTCCTCTCGCAAACTTTTTAGTTGACTGCGCCTCTGCTAATTCTGATGCAGTTGGCTTGCGACCATTCGCCTCCTCAAATTGTTTTACCCATTCTTTCTTATTCATAATTTTTCTCCTTTTTTTGATTTATATTCAGCCAAGCTTGCTAGACTTCATTCGTTATTATCCACGGATTTTTTATAATTTTTTTAGAAAACCTATGCAAAAAAATTCTAGAATGATTACCAGCCTCTAGTCCTCTGAAACGGAACGAAAAACAAGTGCTTATTAAAAATATATTATACCACAAAATATAAATTTTAGTTTTTATTTATAAGCAGGAGTCTCAGATGTTAAATAGAACCTACCTCAAACGTTCCACCTTTCCTATATTTACAAAAAAAGAAGCCTTAATTAGGCTTCTTGATTCTGCCGATTGCAGGGATCGAACCTGTGACCTACGCGTTACGAGTGCGTTGCTCTACCAACTGAGCTAAATCGGCGATTACCCTTTTAGTATAGCACTCTGAGAATAGATGTCAAGAAATTTTCATCACTATTAAAAAAAGTCTGTCCTGAGACGAGGCTTTGAGTTTCTTCCTTTTACGAACCCGCACTTTCGTAGGCATCCAAGCCTCTGCCCCATAGTTTCAAAGAAATCATAAAGAAGACAAGGGAAATCAGAATCAAACCACCGATATTAAAGAAGACATCCTTATCCTGCAAGAAATAGCTGGCAGGATAGTAGGCTGTAAAGGCAAAGGGGATGATAAAGCTAATCAACCAACGAAGAAGGGAATTGTAAATGGCAATCGGATACTTGGCAAAGTCATTAAACATATAAAAAATGTAGATCATGGCGCCTGACTGCTTAGTCCAAAAAGCGATACTGGCTGTCGCAATTTTCAAGGAAGTATAGATCAAGGTCGCAAAAGGAATACAGACTAGGAAAATCAAGAATTTTGGAAGAGTCCAAGCAATGCTAGACACCGTTGTCGCTAGCAGAATGCCTCCGACCAAGAGTTCGCCCAAGGCATCAATCTGAAAGGTCTCGACTAGGATGTGGAAGAGAGGATTGATAGGACGAGTCAGATACTTGTCAAACTCCCCCTTTCGGACTAGGCGTTGGCCTAGTGCCCAGAGATTGTCAAAAAAGAGATGATCCAGTCCCTTGGGAATCAAGGAAAAACCATAGATAAAGGCTATCTCTTGAAAGGTCCACCCTTCTAGGGATGGAATGTGCTGAAAAATAACATTAAGAAACAAGAGGTTCAAGCCTTGAGTCAGAAAGACTCCCAAGACACCAACCACAAAATCCACCTTGTACTCCATGATTTGCTTGATGTATTGTCTGATAAAAATCAGATGCATGCGTTGGTATTTTTTCATACTAACCTCCTTGAATGGTGATGAATGACTGGACTCGTTTCCAAATCAACTGAGACAAGCCTACCATCACTATGAGCCAGAAAAACTGCAAAACGAGCGCCTGAAGAATCTGACTGGCATCGTATTTCCCAACAATGATCATGACCGGAGTATAAATCAAGGATGAAAAAGGCAAGAAGGACAGAATATCTGAAACAATTTTAGGAAAGAAAGCCAAGGGAATCAAACTTCCAGACATAAAGGCCACTATTGACGTCTTGAGTAGATTGGAACCCCATAGATTTTTAAACACAAAGGCTGAAAATCCAAAGCAGATATTAAAGAAAAAGTTGATCAGGTAGGCTAGGGTTAAGCTAAAGAGGTAAAGGACAGTTAAACCCAGCATCTCTACAATTCCTTGTCCAGATAAGATTTCATCAACACAATGACACTTAAAAATGGCAGTCCAACAGTGATAAAAATCAACCACTTAGAACCAAGCTCCGTAAAGAGATAAGAGGCCGCAAAATGCACTGGTCGCAACAAGCGCATGATAATGGAGCCATCCTTAACCTCCTCCCCAATCATAAAGGAGCTATCCGACCTAGTCAAGAGATTGGTCACAAAACTCATGATGATGTAGAGGGTAATATCCGCCATACTGAAGCCCTGAATCAAGGACTCCTGCGAGGAGTCAAAGACTGCCTTCCAGAGATAGAAAGCCACAAAAGCCCCCATGACATCGCCAATCCGATAGAGAATAAAGTTGACTCGATAGGTGATCAATTCCTGAACACCTGCATTGATAAAGGGTTTATAACGTCTCCACAATTTGACCATCTTAGAGCTCCTTCCGATAGAAGCGACGGATAATATCCTCAATATCCGTATCCATCATCTTCAAATCACGGACTTCAAAATCAGACAGGGTTTGCTTGATAATATCAGCCGACTGGTAGCGGGAACTATCGAATTCAATATTGAGGCTGTTTCCTTGTCTATCAATGGTCATGTCAGGTAAGCCTTCATAGTGAGAGACGAGATGACCTTGACCTGGTAGCAGTTCAAAGGAGAGAGTCTTCATCTTGCCAAAAGTTTCCTTGAGCTGGCTAACCGTCCCATCAAAAATCTCCTGCCCCTTGTCAATCATAAAAATCCGATCACAAAGTTGCTCAATATCGCTCAAGTCGTGAGTGGTCAAGAGAATGGTTGTTTCTTCCTCCTGATTGATTTGGGTGATAGCCCGGCGAATGTTGTCCTTGACCGAAACATCCAGACCAATGGTCGGCTCATCTAAAAAGAGAACCTTGGGATTGTGGAGCAAGGAAGCCGCAATGTCCGCCCGCATCCGTTGACCAAGTGAAAGAGTCCGCACAGGGTCTTTGATAAATTCCTTCAAATCCAAGACCTCATTCAAAAAATCCATGCGCTTATGGAAAAGCGAATCTGGTACATCGTAAATCTCTTTCAAAACTGTATAGGTCTCCTGCAGAGCCAAATCCCACCATAGTTGAGTTCGTTGTCCAAAAACCACTCCAATATCCTTGACATAATCTTGGCGATTATCCTGCGGAATCTTTCCATTGATCCGACAATAGCCCGATGTCGGCTTTAAAATCCCTGTCAGCATTTTGATGGTTGTCGACTTCCCAGCACCATTTGCCCCGATAAATCCTAAAATTTGCCCTTTTGGAACTTCAAAAGTCAAATCCTTGACCGCTTCAAAGGTCTGCTTCTCAGGGTGAATAAAGGAGCGCAAAGCTCCCTTCAAACCAGGTTCCTTAACTGTCTTCACAAAATTTTTCTGAAGATGTTCCACTTCTATCATTGCCATATACTTCTTCCTTTCCTATGAGATTGACAAATGTCCTTATCCTCAACAGTCAATTTCATATCCCTTAAAACAACCTTATTTATCCTACTTTTCCGATAGAAAGCCTCAATAACACCTTATTATAGTTCAAATAACTTGAGAAAACAAGTGTTTTCTGCGGAGTGGGGGGAGGAAGCATAGATTATCCAATTTGTCAAATCTCTTAAAAGCAAGTTTGTTCATGCTCCACACTATTTTATCGAATTTTTTTTACATTTCCAAAATGTGAAAAAACAATGGTATCCAATTGATCCCCTATTTCTTTAAAGGGAAGATTTAAGTCCAAAGTTCGAACACTGATTTGGTTGCCGTGCATTTGATAAACATTGTCTGGTTGAAGCACTTCATCTGTCTTTGCGTACAGCAACATGCCCGATACTCTGCTACCATTTTCTTGACTTTGATATTCTCTATTTTTGACATAGGTAAAAATCTGATACAGATTATTTGAGTGAAGAGAGTACTTTCTAAAATTCATCTGTGTTGTACTTTTATAATATTTCGCATCAATAATCAAGATGGCATTCTCTTTTTGAAGCTGAATATCACTTTGCATGACCGGAAGCATCTCACCGCTACCGTCGTCTAGCGCCCACGGTATCTGTGCTGCGTTCGCATTCAATTCTGGGTAATGTTTTTTATAATACTCAAGGATAAATTTTTCGTACAATCGGTTCATTCGTTGTTCATCTAAGAAACTCATCATCTTCATGTTACCATCTGATGTCGTTTGCAATAAACCTTTCACCACTAAATAGCAAATGGCAATCATCATTCTATAAGAGTGATTGTTTCTATTGTATTGCAGATTCCAGTTAACAGTTCCCAAATCAATCGGTTCAACATCACGGAAAAAAACCATCAATTTCCGCAATTCTTTCTTCCTATCCTTGGAAATATCTGCTTTCAACAGAAGATTGACCGTTGATTTTATAATACGGTTCATCCTATTATTTACTGAAAACTCTTCATAAGTACAAAATATTTTCTTCCCAAGGGTACTTTGACTTTTGATTGATTCTGTAAGCTCAATTTTCCCCCTTAGTGTAGAGAGTTCTTCCACTTGGGCAAGGTATTCCTTTCCCAGTCCTCTCTTAAGCTGTATGGCAATTCCTTTGGCCAAGACAGCACTCATCAAATCAGCCGTATGATGAAACTCCTCTGTGGCAAGTTTCTGATATCCTTGCCCCTTAAGAACCTTAAAAGCATAAGTCAGCATGTAATAAACATTCTTTATCGGTATCACTTAATCGCACTCCTTAGATTGCCACTCCATTCTTTAATTAAGCTAGGTTCATCAAACCAATATTCCTTTAAAAGAGGTATCAGCTCATACTCTACAATACTCGAAAGAACTTGTTGGTCGATACTATCAGGCCTTATATTACAAAAATAACTATGGCCTATGCAAAAACCCTCTCCTAAACTTTCATCAGAAGCGATGATTTCATTTAGATTCTTCACAGTATTTAGTAATGTATCAAATTGATCATTCTGCAAGTTTGATTGATAGTCTTTAAAACCATCCGAATTAAATCCTGGTTTCAGCTCAAAAAATGCAAATCTTCGTCTCAAGGCAAAATCTAGCATGGCTAAGCTACGATCGGCAGTATTCATCATACCAATAATGTATAAGTTCTCCGGAATTGAAAACTGTTCATCCGAATAAAGAAGCTGTAGATCTCTTCCTCGCTTATCCATTTCGATAAGCATGAACAATTCACCAAATATTTTGCTCAAATTTCCTCGATTAATTTCGTCAATGATAAAGAAATAATCATTGCTTTCATCGCCCTCAGCCTGTTTACAAAATTGATAGAAGGGGCCTTTTCTTAGTTCAAAACCACTGGCAGAAGGTCTAAATCCCATAATAAAGTCTTCGTAAGAGTAACTTTGGTGAAACTGAACCATCTTTACCCTATCGATCGCTTTTTCACCCATCAGTGAGTAAGCTAGTCGATCAGCAGTAAATGTTTTTCCAACACCCGGAGCCCCCTCCAATATGATGTTCTTCTTAAGACGAAGAATCGTTGCCAATCTATCATAATCATCTGCTGACACAAAAACTTCTTTTAGAAAATCTTCCCTTGTATAGCTAGTATCCACTTTTTCTGATTCTTTAGTGTCTTCAGATGGTAGATCATATCTAGGTGCTGAACTCTCAGTAACTTCATTTTTTGCTTGTTTTTCTTTTTTCACTTGTTTAGACTTCCACGCTGCAAAAGACAATTCATTGAAGTTTTTTTCAATTCAGATTGTGGACTACCTAAATAATTTTTTTAAGTGATTCAACAATAACTAAATAGTCTGATGCTGAAACTTTCGAATTCACCTTTGGGAGTTTATGAACTAATTCTAGAGGTAATTTCCCAGATTCGTAAATATACTCTTTGTTTGGTCCATCTATATTCAAAAAAACGAATTGGAGGCAATCCAGTATAAACCCATCGTAATTTTAGCATTGCCATTGTTTTTTCTATTGATGACTTTATCAAAATAACGTGAGAAATAATCCTTATTTTCAGATGTTGAATTTTCAGAATAGGCCAATGTAGCTACAAAAAGCTCCCACAAATCATCAATATCACTATCCCCTCTATCTGTATAAAAAAGGTAGTAGATCGCATTCTGTTTATTGAGAACGGGAATACTGTCGAATGAAGTCGGAATGTCATGGGATAATTCGAATAATTCTGCAATAGCAGTCAAAATTTTAATCCGATTTTCATTTTTCAGCCCTTTATTGAATAGACCAAAAATTGTAAAAGGGTCAATATCCATGATATTATTGTCCTTGTCCAAGGTTGGCATTGAAATACCCGTCATTTGATAAATTGCCTTAACCTTTTGGATAAGCTCTGCCCTTTTCTCTTTATAGCTCACAAGTTTAAACGCAAATTCCTTATAAAAATCTACCCAATCAAATTGTCCTGCTTGTTCCATTTTAAACCTCATATTCTACCTCCCTTGTTATGTTTGATGCACTAACTTATATTATTAACTAATATTATAGCACGAAAGCCTTCCCAATGCGATGCAACCTTGCTACAAATGTACGAATAAAGATTTCACTATCTTGAATAAACTTTTACAGCACACAAAAAGGCGACCTTTGTCGCCTCAATTGATGCCTTCTTAGCAGTTGAGATTTAGTAATGAATCTATTTGATTCACTTTTTTTCTTCATTATGAAGTCTCATTTCAATCTCCTTTGTAGAGATATCGTGAGGAAGAGGAAATATCTTCGTGTAGCCTTCATCACAAAGACAACCTCCTGATCTGACGGAAACCATTTCCGAAGCCAAAGGATGTAGGCAGCATAATCCTGCAACCGATTTTTTGAATCAAAGTAATTTATAACAAAGACATCATTTTTTTGATTCAAAGCCCCCTCAACTGTGACCTCAGGACTTTGGTAATCCCATAAAAGACGATAGGCCTTTTCAGGAGCATTTCTTTCTCTTACAGTCACACCTGGATACCTATCTCTCAGCGTAGCGCAGAATGCCTGTATGTCAAATTCTGTATTTTCATAACCATCTAAAAAGATAAAATCTGCAGAACTCATGACTCTCTCCCTCTCTTTAAAAGCATGATTTCTAACATGAGAATCACCCTTTCTCATCAATTGCACAGTTGAGACTTTAAAATCACAACATTTACTTCATTATATCATTTTTTACGCAAGATTGAGGGGAACAAAAAACCCACCCAATGGGCAGGTTTCTGTTTTGTTTAGTTAAGCTAGATTAAGCTTTACCTTCTGAACCGAATACGTCGATACGTTCTTCAACTGATGCTTGGATAGCTTTTACACCGTCAGCCAAGAATTTACGTGGATCGAAGAGTTTCTTCTTGTCGTATTCAGCTTCGTTTGCTTCGTAGTCACGAGCAAATTTACGAGTTGCGTTAGCGAATGCGATTTGGCATTCAGTGTTAACGTTAACTTTCGCAACACCAAGTTTGATAGCTGCTTGGATTTGGTCATCAGGAATACCTGATCCACCGTGCAATACGATTGGGAATCCTGGTACAGCTTCAGTCAATTTGCAAGTGATCAAGGTGAAGACCTTTCCAGTTTGCTGGGTAAGGACCGTGGATGTTACCGATACCAGCTGCCAAGAAGTCAATACCAGTTGCAACCATTGCTTTAGCATCTTCAATTGGAGCCAATTCGCCATCACCAATGATTCCGTCTTCTTCACCACCGATAGTACCAACTTCAGCTTCTACTGACACACCATTTGCGTGAGCAAATTCTACAACTTTACGAGCTTTTTCAAGGTTTTCTTCAACTGGAAGGTGTGAACCGTCAAACATAACTGAAGTATAACCAACTTGAATACACTCAAGTGCATCTTCGTAGTGACCGTGGTCAAGGTGGATAGCTACTGGTACAGTGATACCCATTGATTCAACAAGGTTAGCGATCAAGTTGCGAGCAACTTTGTAACCACCCATGTATTTAGCAGCACCCATTGAAGTTTGGATCAAAACTGGAGCTTTTTTAGCTTCTGCTGCACGCAAGATAGCTTGAGTCCACTCAAGGTTGTTTGTGTTAAATCCACCAACTGCATAACCGTTGTCACGAGCTGCTTGGACAAATTTTTCTGCTGAAACGATTGCCATTTGTCAGGCCTCCTATATATTTTTTGGGACATCCCATTTACATTGTTCATTTTATCACTTTTTGATAAAAAAAGCTAGTTTTTCCCATACTTTAGATTGAATTTCTTCCAACTCAATCAATGTAAACCCTTTCTTTCTCTTAATCTTGAGCGACTTTAGGATAACGCATGAAGAAGGTCAAACGATCATCTTGCATCTCAAAATGATAAGGTAATTTCTCGTGTTCTAATAAACTTTTGACCACAAAGAGCCCCATTCCTGAACCCTTGGCCTTGCGACTAGCATTACCAGAAAAAGACTGGGCCAGTTTTTCTTGTTCTTCAGGACTACAGCTATTCTCAATAAAGAGTTCCCCTTCTCTTTCTCCGATGCGGACCAAGCCACCTAGAGTGGAGTGCTTGATGGCATTGCTGATGAGATTCGATAGAATTAGTTTCATGACAGATGGGTTTATGTAAGCCTGCTGATGGGTTAGGCTAATGTCTACATGAAGTTCTCTCTCCTTGGCTAGCAAGGCATAATCCTTAACCAGACTTTGTGTCATTTGGAGTAGGTCAATGTTCTCCTTCTCCTCTCGCAATTCCTGAACAGAAGAAAGAGAAAGTATCTGAAGAACGTGGTGACTGAGGTCGTCCACAATCCCCAAGGCTACTACCAGATAGTGGTCTCTATCCTTGTAACGACCAATATTTCCTTCATATTTTCGATTAGGATTTTGAGACTAGCCAGAGGGGTTTTCAATTCATGAGAAGCTCCTCGTAAGAACTCAACCTTCATCTTTTCAAGTTGGAGTATGGCTTCATTCTTCTCATGCAAATCGGCAATAACTGTCAAAAGATGCTGGTAGAGGCTATTGATTTGTTCCTTGAGATCACCAATCTCGTCCTTAGAATCCACGCGCAATCGCACTTGAGCATCTAGTTCCATCATCCGACGGGTCACCCGCTTGATTTCCAAAATCGGGGCAACAATGATCCGAGCATAGATGTAGGCTACTAAGAGGGAAATCAGAAAGGATGCCAGCAAGGTATAGGGAAGAAACTGGAGACTAATCTGCTCTGCTTCCTTTTGCAAGTCCATCGAAGCTAGAAATTGAAGAGTCATTGTGCTACCATCTTGCGTTTTCACATCACGCTCCTCGATAAAGAGAGAGGTGGTCTGGCGGTCTGTGTCCAGAGGAAGGTTGTCCTTGACTTCTAACTTGTCCTCGGTCATCTCTCCCTTGACGGCCCCCTTGATATCACTAGTCTGGGAATACAAGTCTAACACTTGTTCGATGCTTTGCCTATCCTTTCCCTCTAGGGATCGGGAAATGGCTGTCGCTTTCTGACCAATGGTTTCCTGACGATGACTCAGATAAGTAGAGGGAAAGAGAAAATAAATAGCTAAATGAAGACAAATAACCAGAACACTAAAAATCGAGAAGGTATAGATAAATATCTTTGTAAATAAACCTGTTCGTTTCATTTTCGCTCCAATTTATAACCAACATTACGCACAGTGAGGATGCAGTCCAAGTCTAGCTTTTTCCGCAATTCCTTGATATAAACATCAATGACACGGTCAAAGGGAACCTCATCTGTCACCTTCCAGACAGCATCGATTATCTGAGACCGGGTCAAGGCTCGGCCTTCATTTCACCAGATAGTCCAGAATTTCCAACTCTTTAGCATTGATGGCCACTTCTTTACCTGCTAGGCTTGCACTGTAGCTCTCGAAGTCCACTTGGGTATCCTTATAGGAAAAGATTCGTCCTGTATCATAGTAGCGCTTGAAAATCGCGTCTACCCTCACTTTTAAGAGGGAGAGGGAGAAGGGCTTTTCCAGATAGCCATCTGCCAGCGAAGCAAAGGCACTCATCTTGTATTCTTCATCCTGAAAGGCAGTCAGCATCAAGACAGGGACCTGACTGGTCTTACGAATCTCAGCTAGGACCTCTAAACCATTGAGCTTGGGCATCTGGATATCTAGCAATACTAGAGCAACTTCATAGCTGGAGAATTGCTCCAAGGCTTCCTCACCGTCCGCTGCTTCAATGGTTTCATAACCACAATCTGTCAAATAGTCACTGATTCCCTCACGGATCATCTCTTCATCTTCTACAATTAAAATTTTCATAGAAAAATCTTTCACATTCCTTTAAATTTCTTGTAAATCATCTCAGTTTCATCCAGAAAGGAAGAGGCCTCATCAAGATGAAATAGATAAAAATGCTACCTATATTATACCCCATTTAGGGGAGAATAGGTAGCAAGTTTTTTATTCGCTATCCAGCAAGAGTTCTTTTGGTTGTTTTCTAAGGAGATTGCTTGAAGCAAGCGCCATAACGAGAACCACTAGAACCAAGGCAAGAACAAAGACAATGATAAAGTCTGATGTCTGAATGGAAATGTCTAGGCTCGACAAGGTCTTACTAAAGCCATCTACTTCTGCACCACCACCAAGGTTAGAGGCTTGAGCTGCCTTGCTGGCTTGCTTGGCAACACCTGAGGTGACATTGGCGAGAACAGTGTTTCCGATTGCACGAGCTGTATAGTTAGCTAGGAAGTAAGCAGAAACGAGAGCAGGGATGGCAATCAAGATGGATTCGGTGATAAATTGACCCAAGATACTTGCCTGCTTGAGACCGATAGAGAGGAGAATTCCCACTTCCTTGCGACGGGCATTGATCCAAAGGCTGAGCAAGAGGGCAAGGAGGAGAACTGAGAAGCTCAAGCTACCCCAGAAGAGGAGGTTGGCCATCTTGTACATACCAGAGATGGATTGCTCAAGAGCAGGGTAGTTAGAGGAGCTCTTAACGAGTGTGTAGCTCTTCCAGTTGATACCACTGATACCATTCAACTCTTTCATAACATCATCCAAGTTCTTGTCTGCTGTTACAAAGAAGGTGGCGTCCCCATAAATGGCTGTGTCTTCTGTATAACCATATAGTTTAGCCGCCGTATGGATGTCTGTGATAGCTGTGTTTTCGTAAAGCTCTTGTGAGTAGGTTACTGCTGACTTATTATGACCATCAAAGAGTCCCTTGATTGTCACTTCAACTGTTTCCTTGGCTCCTTTTTCATTGTCTGCATCATAGATATTGGAGTCCAATTTGACCTTATCACCGACTTTCCAGCCGTGTTTAGCTGCCAAGTCCTTGTGCATAAGGATCTTGTCTTTGTCGTCGTTGGTTAGGTGCTCACCTTCAACCAGCTTATATGAGCCAGAGACAAACTTATCTTCTTTTGAGGAGTCATTGACACCTGTAATCATCAAACTGCTACCAAACCGTTTGGCACGGTCTGCAGTGAGATTTTTCTTGGTTTCTGGCGTTTCGATAAGGTCATATCCAGTCAAATCTCCGATAGCATTGATGCGTTTAACATAAGACTCGATGGCCTTGTTTTCGGTGATTTTTTTGATATCCTCACCCTTGATATTCCCAGAACCACGTGGCGTTCCTTGATTGACGCGACGATTGATTTGCATGGAGAAGCTATTGGTGATATTTTTTTAAAGGTCTCCTGAGAAGCCTTGGCAGTAGCTCCTTTGATCGACAAGCCGACCAAACTCAAGCTCGCCATGAGGAGAATAATCAGGAAGATAACAATCGATTTGAAAAACTTCCTTGTAACATAGGCAAATGCGTTGTGTAACATAGGTTCCCTTTCTAGATTTGATTTAATAATTCTATCAAAACAAGCTCATATTATTTAGTAGTATTACGAGTTTCAGTCAGTTTCTTATCCTTCAACTCAAGTGTAATATCTGACGCTTGTGCCACTTCTTTGCTGTGCGTTACGACGATTACACATTTACCTGTTTTCTCGGCAAGTGATTTGAGCAGTTCGATAATATCTCCAGCAGTTTTAGGGTCCAGATTTCCTGTTGGCTCATCAGCTAGAATAACTGGAGCTTCTGAGACCAAACTGCGAGCAATGGCAACACGTTGCTGTTGGCCACCTGATAACTGGAGAACGTTCCGCTTGATCTGACTTTCATCCAAACCAAGTTCAAGAAGAGTATCCTTGCTGGCATTTATTGACCAAGCGGATATTTTCCAGCGGAGAAAGGTAATCAATCAAGTTATAATTTTGAAAGACCAGAGAAATATGGTGCATGCGATGGTAAGAATATCCCTTATTCCGAATGTCCTCTCCTTGGAAAAGGATGGAACCTTCGACAGGACTATCTAGACCAGCAAGCAGGGACAAGAGAGTGGATTTTCCTGCTCCTGACTCACCAATGATACTATAAAATTTTCCGGGTTCAAAATTATACTTGATCTGATATAAAACTGCCTCAGCAGTGTTCTTATAACGGTAGGTAACATCTTGCAATTGTAATAAAGTCATGATTTCTCCTTCTTAACTAATAGATGATAAAATTTCCTTAGGTGATTTTCTAAATAAGAATACGAAACAAAGGGCTACTGATAAGCAACCAATCAGGAGCAGAAAGACATAGGATTCTGCAAAGGATAGGAGAATGGTTGATAGACCACTTGCTTTGGCCAGCGTGTCCTGTAAAGTTGCCTGATCTCCACTTGCTAGTACAGTTTGTAGCAGATAGGATGTAATGGCCTTTCCAGCGATAAAGGATGGAAGCAAAGCTCCAAGAGATACCAACACTACCTCTAAACAGAACTGTAGAAAGATCGAGTTCTTGCCTTTTCCAAGTGCGAGTAAAATCCCCACTTCGTAGACCCTTTCTCTCAACCAGAGAGACAAGACCAAAATTAAGGCTCCAGCTCCAGCTATCATGATCCCATAAAGGAAGATGGTTAGGAAGGTTTGGAAGGTTGCAACTGAGTCTTTGATTTGTTCAAAGGCCTTGTTTTCCTTCTCAACTTGGTAGCCCTTATTTTCCAGGGCCAAGTTTTCCACCTGCTTCATGAGACCGTCTATTTCCTTAGGATTTTCTACATAGAAGCGTGCTGCACTGACTTGAGGTTCACTATTTCCTAAAAGGGTTTGGCTACTTTCATAGTCTGTAAAGACCTGGTTTTCACTGAAGTCAGAAGACAAGCCTGTAAATTTCTCTTGTTTTTTACCAGAAAAGATGCCGACAATCTCAAACTCAACTGTTTGCCCTTTGCCAGATTCTGACTGACCAGCATCCAAGCGAATCTTGTCATGAAGCGAAAGACCGTTCTTCTTGGCCAACTCTTCGTGGATCAGGATTTTCTTTGCATCCCCTTTTTGAAGGTGTCGCCCTCCTTTTAGATTGAAAGCCGAACTGGTAAAGGTGACATCCTTGGATGAATCCTCAAGAGCCGTTAAGCTGACCAAATTCTTGTCCGCAGCTGATAAATCATCTCGTTCTACGCTCTGCTCACCACTCACCGCTTCCTTGTCTTTCAGTTTTGCGACCGTCTCGAGTTCAGGAGAGACATTTTCCAGTCCCTTAATCTTGCTCACGGATGCTAGGTCTGACAACTTGAAAGTCTGACCATTCTCTATCTTCTTAATAGAAAAAGATGTATTGAGTGATTTGTAAAGATTGCTTTCCACTGTTTTGTTGGACTTCATCAGAGTCAAACAGGCTGAAAATCCTGCTAAAAGGACAAATAAAATCAGAAATAAAATAAAACTTCTCAGTCGTTTTCTGCTGACATAAGCCCAAGCTCTTTGGATTGGATTCATTTGTCACCTCCATATTTGTAAGACTATTATAAAATCCAAATATGAAATGTTTATGAAATCGAAAAAAACTTTTTTTGATTTATTTGTTGAAAAATGAAGAAAGCTAGCAAGAGCTAACTTTCCTCATATTAGAACACGTTTTACCAATCAAAAAAACCGACTCCATTCTATAAATGATAGTTCTTGATGCCGATAGCTTCCGATATCCAAAATACCTCCTCTAGTCTTCTTTAGAAAAACAAAAAGAGCTAGCCAAAGCTAACTCTTACTCTATGCGGAGAGAGGGACTTGAACCCTCACGACCTAAAGCGGTCACAGGATCCTTAGTCCTGCGCGTCTGCCAATTCCGCCATCCCCGCGTCGATTACTTTACTAGTATATCAACTTTCAAAATCTTTGTCAACACTTTTTTTCAGATTTTTTTCATTTTTTTCCAAGGGAATCATTCTTTAATTTCAGACAGATTTTCATCCAATAATTTGGCTCCCAGAGTGTTCTTAAAATGCCCAAGAGCAAACTGATGATTTCTGGCCAAATAGAGGCAACCGCAGGCTTGACAACCTCGATTTGATAACCTAGATTATAAGCATCAATAGCCGTATGGAGAACACAAATATCTGTCAAAACACCAGTTAAGATAACTGTATCAACCCGACGTTCTCGCAGGCGAATATCGAGGTCCGTTCCTGAAAATGCTGAATAGTGACGCTTATCCATCCAAAAGACGCGACTATCAGAAGCATGGGCTTGGTAAAAATCTGCTAGTTTTCCATACAAGTTGCGACCACTAGTTCCAATGATGTTGTGCGGTGGGAAAAGTTTACTCTCAGGATGAAAATCATCCCCTTCTTCATGAGCATCAATGGTGAAGAAAACATAGTCTCCACTATCAAAAGCCAGTCTGGTCACCTGAGCAATCACCTCTGATATGGCTTGAGCAGGAGCACCTGCTGTCAATTTTCCCTGATCTGCTACAAAATCCTCTGTATAGTCAATTGAGATTAAAGCCTTTGCCATTAGTAGTCCCTCTTTTTCACTTCCTCAAAGATATCTGAAATCAATACTTTGAGATAGGTTCCCTTCATTCCTAGTGAACGGCTTTCAATAATTCCTGCCGACTCTAGCTTACGAAGCGCATTGACGATTACTGAGCGCGTGATACCGATACGGTCTGCAATGACAGACGCAGTCAATTGTCCTTCATTTCCATTTAACTCAGATAAAATAGCTGAAACCGCACGAAGTTCTGAGTAGGAGAGAGTATTGACCGCCATGGTAACAGCCGTACGACGGCGAATATTTTTTTCATCTTCTTCACGTTGGAAGTTCAAGAGTTGAATCCCTACCACCGTGCTCGCAATCTCAACAAGAATCAAATCCTCATCTTCAAATTTCTTATCATTGCGCCAAATAATCAAGGAACCTAGGCGAATCCCTGATACATGAATGGGAGCAATGGTTGTCAAACCATCTGGAAAATCCGCACGACTCTCTACAGGAAAAATGGTCAAATCATGTTCAATAGGAAGATTGGCTTCCGTATCGTAGATCATGTTTGCCCCTTGTACATAGTCATCTGGGAACGTCTTGGTTTGGAAAAACTGCTCTACGCGATCTGTATTGGTTTTATAGCGCATAAAATAGCCCAAAAGTCGTCCCTTGCTATTGACAATACAGGCATTGCAATCAATAATGTCTGCTAGTTGACGTGTAATGGCATTGTACGGAAGTTCATCCTGCATTTGCTCTTCTGAGCGTTTTTAAAAATTGATGTAATTTTTTTCTTGTTTTTTTCTAATAAATGTGCCATTTTTTTACCTCGCATATAATCGCTTCCATTATAACATAGAAAAGTCTTTATTTCAATAATTATCTGAAAATTGCTTATTGAATTGCAATTTTTTAAAAAGCAAAAAAATATTTTATAAAAAAATAGAAATTTTTTTATTGACATTCCGTTTTGATTTTTTTATAATAACATTATAAGAAGATGGATTAAAGTTCCCTTCCCATCTCACCTTTCCTTTACTTTTTATACATCTTCTTTTACTATCGGTCTCCTTATATAAAAAAGCGATTCATTTTGAACCGCTTTTTCTTATTTATCGCCCTTGTTACGAATAACAAAGCCTGTTTTCTTTTCACTTGAAGTGTTGCGAGGTTTTTTATTGTCTTTATTACGGTAACGTTTGTCTTTATCAAAACGGTCGTTTCCACGACTACCTTTCTTGAAGTCATCACGACGACCATTGCCACGGCGATCGCGGTCTCGATGGTCGTCCCCACGACGGCCTCCTTGACCTCCCTTAGCTTTGCCAGCAAAGCCATTACCTGATGGTTTAAATGGCAGTGGTTTTTCACGCGCAATCTCCACTTCAGGAAGGCTGTCTGGATCTTGGACTGTCAGGCTCAAGATATACATAGCCAATTCTTCTGGACTAAATTCGGCAGCTAACTTACGAGCATCTTTAGCAAATTTCTCAAAGTTCCCACGAATGACTTCGTCTGCGAAGTCTCGTTCGATTTTCTTGAGAGCTACTTGTTTCTTAGCTTGGAAGGCTTCTTCTGCTGTTGCTGGTTTCAAGCCTTTCATGCGTTTCTTAGTCAAGTTTTCGATGATTTGGAGATAACCCATTTCATTTGGTGCTACGAAAGTAATAGACTGACCTGACTTACCAGCACGACCTGTACGACCGATACGGTGAACATAACTTTCAGGATCTTGTGGAATATCGTAGTTGTAGACATGGGTCACACCTGAGATATCCAAACCACGTGCTGCCACGTCAGTCGCAACTAGAACATCAAGATTCCCATTTTTAAAATCACGAAGGACACGAAGACGTTTGTTTTGGTCTAAGTCACCATGAATTCCTTCTGCACGGAAGCCACGGATTTTAAGTCCACGAGTCAATTCATCTACACGGCGTTTGGTACGACCAAATACAATAGCAAGTTCTGGTTGTTCCACATCCATGAGACGGGTCATGGTGTCAAATTTTTCTTGCTCCTTAACACGGATATAGTATTGGTCCACCAGTTCGGTTGTCAATTCTTTAGCAGCAATCTTGACATGCTCAGGGTCTTTCATAAACTGAACACCAATACGTTTGATGGCATCTGGCATGGTTGCTGAAAAGAGCAAAGTTTGACGATTTTCAGGGACACGGGAAATGATGGCTTCGATGTCTTCAAGGAAGCCCATGTTGAGCATTTCATCCGCTTCGTCAAGGATGAGGGTTTCAATGTCTTGTAATTTCAAGGCCTTGCGTTTAATCAAGTCCAAGAGACGACCTGGTGTTCCTACCACGATGTGGGCACCAGATTTAAGGGCCTTGATTTGTTTTTCAATGCTTGAACCACCGTAAACTGAGCGAACTTTCACACCCTTACTACGGCCAAAGCGGAACAATTCCTCTTGGCTTTGAACAGCGAGTTCACGAGTTGGAGCGATGACCAAGGCTTGGATGGTCGCTTCTTCTGTACGGATTTTTTCAAGAGTTGGCAAGCCAAAGGCTGCAGTTTTTCCTGTACCAGTCTGTGCTTGACCGATAACGTCTTTTTCCCTCAAGAGCCAATGGAATGGTATGCTCTTGGATAGGACTTGCTTCTACAAATCCAGCTTTTTTTCAATCTCTGCTAGCAATTCAGCAGACAAGTTAAATTCATTAAATTTCACGTTATTCTTCTTTCTAAAGGTGGTGCGAAGCCACCCTATAGGGCTTTAGTTTATACTTTTCTTTTCATGACGTATCTTCAACAAAAACGAGATACCGTGTTGCTTCTTTTCCACGAAAGAAAAGTACTGGTTTCTTTGCAACTTATCTAGTATAACACAAGAGCGGGGCAAAAGATAGTAGAATCTTTAAGGAAAATCATGTAAACGATTTTTCTATTTTTTGAACTTGATTCCCGAAAGCTTTCGTTAGACTATTTTAGTCCAATATTTTTTCCCGTAGCAGATTTGTGCAAAAGTTTTTTTCTTGTGCTAGAATTAAATCAAATAGGAGGATTTAAAAAAATGTTAACATACGATTTAATTGTCATTGGATTTGGTAAAGCCGGTAAGACTTTGGCTGCTAAGATGAATGCGGCTGGAAAAAAAGTTGCTGTCATCGAGCGCAGTAAAGCGATGTATGGTGGTACTTGCATTAATATTGCTTGTATCCCAACCAAGACTATGATTGTAGCGGCTGAAAAGGGCTGGTCATTTGACGATACCATGAAAGAGCGTGGTGCGGTGACTGGTCGTCTTAACGCTAAAAATTATAAAATGTTGGCCGATAATGGCGTTGATGTCATTGATGCAGAGGCACATTTCGTGTCAAATAAGGTGATCGAGATCCAGGCTGGTGATGAAAAAAACAAGAACTAACTGCTGAAACAATCGTCATCAACACTGGCGCTGTTTCAAACGTCTTGCCAATTCCTGGACTTGCTACAAGTAAGAATGTCTTTGACTCGACTGGTATTCAAAACTTGGACAAATTGCCTGAAAAACTTGGTGTCCTTGGTGGCGGAAATATCGGTCTTGAATTTGCAGGTCTTTACAACAAACTTGGAAGCAAAGTTACAGTCCTAGATGCCTTGGATACTTTTCCTACCTCGTGCAGAACCTTCCATCGCAGCTCTTGCTAAACAATACATGGAAGAAGACGGTATTGAATTGCTTCAAAACATCCGTACTACTGAAATCAAAAACGACGGTGACCAAGTCCTCGTCGTAACTGAAAACGAAACTTACCGTTTCGACGCCCTTCTCTATGCAACTGGACGTAAACCAAACGTAGAACCACTTCAACTTGAGAATACCGATATTGAACTAACGGAACGTGGGGCTATCAAGGTTGACAAACACTGTCAAACAAACGTTCCTGGTATCTTCGCAGTTGGAGACGTCAACGGTGGACCTCAATTTACCTACATCTCACTTGATGACTTCCGTGTTGTCTACAGCTACCTTGTTGGTGATGGCAGCTACACTCTTGAAGACCGTCTCAATGTACCAAACACTATGTTCATCACACCTGCACTTTCACAAGTTGGTTTGACTGAAAGCCAAGCAGCTGATTTGAAACTTCCATACGCTGTGAAGGAAATCCCTGTTGCAGCAATGCCTCGTGGTCACGTAAATGGAGACCTTCGTGGAGCTTTCAAAGCTGTTGTTAATACTGAAACAAAGAAATCCTTGGAGCAACTATCTTCTCAGAAGGTTCTCAAGAAATCATCAACATCATCACTGTTGCTATGGACAACAAGATTCCTTACACTTACTTCACAAAACAAATCTTCACTCACCCAACCTTGGCTGAGAACTTGAATGACTTGTTTGCGATTTAAGATTTCAGATATTCTCCACAAGACAAGCATCCATTTTGGTGTTTGTCTTTTTCTATCCAGTCTATCGTTTCCTTGCAAGATTATTTGTGCTTTTAGCTGTAAAAGTTTATAATACAAGTGTAAGATGTTGTCTTCATTTTCTGTTCAAAAAGGAGGCTAGTCACATGGGAAAGCAAGTTAAACCACCAAAACACACTCCTTTTTCCTTTCTATCCAAAGGAAAAAGTACGGCTATGAAAACATTGGTTTTCTGTGTCAGTATAGTCTTCATTTTTCTCCTGCTTTGTTGGATGCTTTTTCGCTTGATTTCACCTCAAAAACAGCGATTCACAGTCAATCAAGCGGCTAATTTTTATCTTGTCAATTCGAAATCCATTCAAAGTTATCAGTTGCAAAACGATCAGTTTCAACTCACGAAGACCGAGGACGTCTCCATTGCAGAAGATGTCAATTTCTGGTTTCCTCAGGGACGGTTTGACAATCGCTATCTCGTCTTCTCATCTGGAAATACTAGAGGGAAAGCATCCACTCAGAACATTGTATCCCTTGACTTTCAGACAGGGGACATCCGAAAAATTTCAACTCCCTTCTATGCTTATTCGGGAGCTGGAGTATCAGACAAGTTCTTCTACACAGGCCAAACTACAACTGAGGATGGGGTTCTCAGCATGTTTGATATCTCAGGAAAGTTGATTACTCAAAAACATTCTCTGAATCCACTTCCTTTCCGATCCAGTTTCATGGAAGAGGGAATCGCCTCTACCTCGGCCTGGGATTTCACGATGAGTCTCGCCAACGACCCGCTTTAGTCTTCGATGGTTATTTAGTTGAATTAGACGAAAATAATCAACTAAAAGAATTGTCTCGCACACCTCTGACAAGCGAAGGCAAGATCGTTGAAATGCTGACTTCTTCTGAATTAATCGGTGACAATTATTACAGTAGCGTTGCTTATACTCGAAATACAGAAACTTTCTCCAAGGATCCAGACAATCGCATACTTGTCATGAACTTGTCTAGTAAGGAAAAGCACTTCATTACGCTACCAGAGGACAATCCCAATCTTCTCTATAAAACTCCAAAAGAGGATCGATTGATTGTAAAACACGAGGCGGATGGAAATGATCGCTGTGCCTTATCTATTGTCAATCTCTCTGATGAATCTAGCTATCTAATCAATGTCAGAAAAGATTTACCTGACTCTACGGAAGAGATAATACACATCGATGCAAGTTTGACAAACAAGGTATTAATCGTAACTAATCAACATTTCTTATTGTATTCATTAGAAAATGGCCAACTTCTAACCAAAACAAAACTGGAACTGAAACAAAACGACTTTCCAATCGCAACTTGGTTTCAGAACTAATCACTCACAGCCCTCGTCGGGCTGTTTTTGTTTCTGCGAAATCTCAAATCTGTCTTTTCTTTCTTTTATGATATAATATCCCAACTTTATTTAGCAGTCCTAATTATATATTGAGTCTCAGGTCACTCTTTCAAATATCAGCAATACATATGACTTTGAATAACTCGCTTCAGCTCATCGTTTTATGGGTAATTTAAAAAGTATATTTTTGCAATGATTGTTTCATGCCTAATTAGTAAATTATCCACTCTTCGCGCGGGTCGTATGTGTATTTTTCATCGTTTGTGGAAAGGTTTTTACCGTTTGCAAATTGATGGTTAAGTCGATATATTTTTTTCTTCTTAAATATTTTTCCAAATTATTTAATCTTTTTTTAAAGATAAGAATCACTTTCTAATTAATCAAAGAATACTTCAAGTTTCTTCATTCTTGATAATATGAACAAAGATCCGCAAAATGTTTAAACTTTATTATTGTAAAAAAAATATCGAGAAATCACATATTATGTTAATGTATATGACGTTGGGTGAAATTGACTTTCGAAAAATATTAACTATATAATGTCTGTAAACAAGAAATAATGAGGTAACGATATGAATAAAACAGAATTACTATTACAAAGACTAGATGATATTGGTCAGTCTCTAAAAGATTCTAGACAAGCACTAGCTTTGCTGGCACTTGGTTCTTGCGGATCAGAAAGAGAACGATTGGATCAGTACTCCGATTTGGATTTCTTTGTTATTGTAAAAGATGGCTACAAGCAGGCCTATATCCAGGACCTGACCTGGTTAAGTAAGCTAGAACCAATTGCATTTCACTACCAAAATACAGTGGACGGACATAAAGTTCTATTTGAAGATGATGTTTTTTGTGAATTTGCTATCTTTGAAGCTCACGAACTAGTAAACATTCCCTTCGCTGAAGGCAAAATTATCTGGAAGGAGGTCGGTTTTGATGGAACAATCTGCCAGCCACAAAGATTGCCATCAAAAGAAAATAGAGACCGTGAATGGCTGTTGGGAGAAATTTTATGCAATCTATATATAGGACTAGGTCGCTATCAGCGAGGCGAAAAATTAGCTGCTTATGATTTGATCCAAAACAGATCCGTCAAGCTTTGGACTGAACTAATCAGTTTGGAAACAACTTCTAAATCTAATTTTATAGATATCTTTAATACCAACAGACGATTTGAAGAAGGTTATCCAAAGGAAGCCAAGCAATTGCCTCACTTTTTACAAGGTTACGAACGCATTTCTGAGTCTGCTCAAGCACTCCTAGAATATCTGGATAAACACTGTTCTCTTAACCCATTTATAAAAGAAAAAATTCGTAATTTATTATAAAAGAGACTTTCCAAAAAAATAATCTAAATCCCAAAAAGTTAGGTATCTTTGTCAACTATAATGGATTAATGAAATTTTAAAACCTGTAGAGGATAATTGATGTCCTCTCCTTTTTTATGTTCATAGTGAGAAAGATTCATTTCTTAAAGTTGCCAAAGTTATCAAATCCAAAGATATTGTATTTGATTGGTTTAATCAGAACCTAAAAAGCACCTTTAAGGTTACTTTTTTAGTTGATCATAGAAGTTACTTTAGTTATTGGACTGCTGGGCGCAGTATGATATAATAGAAACATGAAATTAAAAACTACTTTGGGCCTCCTAGCTGGGCGTTCATCTCACTTCATCTTGAGCCGTCTTGGTCGTGGAAGTACGCTCCCTGGAAAACTTGCCCTTCAATTTGATAAAGATATTTTACAAAATCTAGCTAAGAACTATGAGATTGTCGTGGTCACTGGAACCAATGGAAAAACCTTAACAACTGCCCTCACTGTTGGCATTTTTAAAAGAGGTCTATGGTCAAGTTCTGACCAATCCTAGTGGCGCCAACATGATCACAGGGATTACGACAACCTTCTTGACTGCCAAATCCTCTAAAACTGGGAAAAAAACATTGCTGTTCTTGAAATTGATGAGGCCAGTCTATCTCGTATCTGTGACTACATCCATCCCTAGCCTTTTTGTCATCACTAATATTTTCCGTGACCAAATGGACCGCTATGGTGAGATTTACACGACTTATAACATGATTTTGGATGCAATTCGTAAGGTGCCTACGGCCACTGTTCTCCTTAATGGTGACAGTCCACTTTTCTACAAGCCTGCGATTCCAAATCCTGTTCAGTATTTCGGTTTTGACTTAGAAAAAGGACCAGCCCAACTGGCTCACTACAATACCGAAGGGATTCTCTGTCCTGACTGCCAAGGTATCCTCAAATACGAGCACAATACCTATGCCAACTTGGGTGCCTATATCTGTGAGAACTGTGGCTGCAAACGTCCTGACTTGGACTACCGTCTGACAGAACTAGTTGAGTTGACCAACAATCGCTCTCGTTTTGTCATTGACGGACAAGAATACGGTATTCAAATCGGTGGACTCTACAATATTTACAATGCCCTTGCTGCGGTTGCCATCGCCCGTTTCCTCGGTGCAGATTCGCAACGGATCAAGCAGGGATTTGATAAGAGTCGTGCTGTTTTTGGACGTCAGGAAACATTCCATATCGGTGATAAGGAATGTATACTGGTTCTCATCAAGAATCCAGTCGGTGCGACCCAAGCTATCGAAATGATCAAACTAGCACCTTATCCATTTAGCCTATCTGTCCTTCTCAATGCTAACTATGCAGATGGAATTGACACTAGCTGGATCTGGGATGCGGACTTTGAACAAATCACCGACATGGACATTCCTGAAATCAACGCAGGCGGTGTTCGTCATTCTGAAATCGCACGTCGTCTTCGGGTGACTGGCTATCCAGCTGATAAAATCACTGAAACAAGCAATCTGGAGCAAGTTCTCAAAACCATTGAGAACCAAGACTGCAAGCATGCCTATATCCTAGCTACCTATACGGCTATGCTTGAATTCCGCGAACTACTGGCTAGTCGTCAGATTGTTAGAAAGGAGATGAACTAATGGTTTATACTTCACTTTCCTCAAAAGCTGGCAACTACCCTTATCAGCTCAACATTGCCCACCTCTATGGAAACCTCATGAATACCTATGGGGACAATGGAAACATCCTTATGCTCAAGTATGTAGCTGAAAAGCTGGGGGCTCATGTGACGGTTGACATCGTTTCCCTCCACGATGACTTTGACGAAAATCACTACGATATCGCCTTTTTCGGTGGGGGGCAAGACTTTGAACAAAGTATCATCGCTGGCGACCTACCTGCTAAAAAAGAGAGCATTGACAACTACATCCAAAACGACGGTGTGGTTCTCGCTATCTGTGGTGGTTTCCAACTATTGGGGCAATATTATGTTGAGGCTTCAGGCAAGCGCATCGAAGGTCTAGGTGTCATGGGCCACTACACGCTCAACCAGACCAATAACCGCTTTATCGGTGATATTAAGATTCATAATGACGAATTCGATGAAACCTACTATGGATTTGAAAATCACCAGGGCCGTACCTTCCTCTCAGATGACCAAAAACCACTGGGGCTGGTTGTCTATGGAAATGGAAACAACGAAGAAAAGGTCGGTGAAGGGGTTCATTACAAGAATGTCTTCGGCTCTTATTTCCACGGACCTATCCTCTCTCGTAATGCCAATCTAGCTTATCGCCTAGTCACTACTGCTCTCAAGAAAAAATATGGACAGGACATCCAACTCCCTGCCTATGAGAACATTCTCAGCCAAGAAATTGCCGAAGAATACAGTGACGTCAAAAGCAAGGCTGACTTTTCTTAAACTAAAGAAAACTAGACCAAAGAACTCCCCTATCTCGTCGGAGTTCTTTTTGTCTTTTCTTTTACCCTTCTCCCTTGCATTTTCTCTCATTTTTTGCCAAAATAGAGGGGTAGAAAGAAGGTAGCATATGTCTAAATTACAACAAATCCTAACATATCTTGAATCAGAAACTAGACGTCGCTGTCGTATCTGACCCCGTCACTATTAATTACCTCACTGGCTTTTACAGTGATCCCCATGAACGCCAAATGTTCCTTTTTGTCCTAGCGGATCAGGAACCCCTCCTATTTGTACCAGCCCTTGAAGTAGAGCGTGCAAGCAGCACTGTTTCCTTCACAGTTGTAGGCTATGTAGATTCTGAAAATCCATGGCAAAAAATCAAAAACGCTTTGCCTCAGCACGACTTCAAACGTGTTGCTGTTGAGTTTGACAATCTCATCTTAACCAAATACCATGGTTTGAAAGCAGTCTTTGAAACTGCTGAGTTTGAAAACCTCACTCCTCGCATCCAACGCATGCGCCTCATCAAATCAGCTGATGAAGTGCAAAAAATGATGGTTGCAGGTCTCTATGCTGATAAAGCTGTAAAAGTTGGTTTTGACAATATCTCTCTTGATAAGACTGAGACAGATATCATCGCACAAATTGACTTTGCCATGAAACGTGAAGGCTATGAAATGAGCTTTGATACCATGGTCTTGACTGGCGATAACGCTGCAAATCCACACGGCATTCCAGCAGCTAACAAGGTTGAAAATGATGCTCTTCTCCTCTTTGACCTCGGTGTTATGGTTAATGGCTACGCCTCAGATATGACTCGTACGGTCGCTGTCGGCAAACCAGACCAATTCAAAAAAAGATATCTACAACTTGACCCTTGAAGCCCAACAAGCTGCTCTTGACTTTATCAAGCCAGGTGTGACTGCCCATGAAGTGGACCGCGCTGCCCGTGAAGTCATTGAAAGCTGGTTATGGTGAGTACTTCAACCATCGTCTCGGTCACGGTATCGGTATGGATGTCCACGAATTCCCATCTATCATGGAAGGAAATGACATGGTCATTGAAGAAGGCATGTGCTTCTCTGTTGAACCAGGTATCTATATCCCTGGCAAAGTCGGTGTCCGTATCGAAGACTGCGGTGTTGTTACCAAGGATGGCTTTGACCTCTTCACAAGCACCAGCAAAGACTTGCTTTATTTTGATTAATATTCTTCGAAAATCTTCCCACAATAAAACGCATAATATCAAGGTTTTTCAACAACTGATATTATGCGTTTTTCTGATTTTTAGAACTTTTCTCCAGCCGCTTTACTTAATTTTCTTAATACTCTGACTAAGCACAAACCCTACAACCATTCCCACGATATTTTGCAGGAAGTTTGGTAGGATTTCTGGTAGGGCTGCCGCCCAGCCATTCATCAAAGTTGAACCCAAGGCGTAGCCTCCTACCATCGCAATAGTAGCTAAGATAAGGCCTAGCCACTGAGATTTCCCTTTAAATCCTGCGAAAAATCCCTGCAAGCCATGGTTTACCAAGCTAAAGAACATCCACTGTGGATAGCCTGATAAGAGGTCAATCAAGAAACCTGCTAGTCCTCCAACGACAGCCCCTTCACGACTACCAAAGTAGAAGGCTGCAAAGAAGACACCCGCATCTAAGAGAGTTAGAATGCCTGTTGGTGTTGGGATTTTTAAGAAATAACCTAGAACCACAGAAAGGGCTGTCAAAAGAGATACAAGGGCGATTTTAGTTGTTTTGGTTTGCTTCATATTGTCTTACTCCATATTGATCTGCTTGTGCAATGGCACGGTAAACGAAAGCTTTAGAGCTCTCTACTGCTGTTAAAAGTTCATCCCCTTTTACCAAGTGACTGGTAATGCTTGAGGCAAAGGTACAACCTGCACCAGCATTTTGTCCTTGGATAACGGGATTTTCTAAAATCGTAAAGTTTTTTCCGTCATAAAAGACATCTACTGCCTTGTCCTGACTGAGACGATTGCCTCCCTTGATAACAATCGCTGGCGCGCCCAAATCATGCAATTTTTGTGCTACTGTTTTCATGTCTTCCAAGTTTTTAATCTCTTGATCTGCTAGCAATTCTGCTTCTGGGAGATTAGGCGTAATCACACTCACATGAGGGAAAAAGCGAATCAACTCTTGACAGAGTTCACTAACAGCCACATCGTGCGTCTCCTTGCAGACCAAAACTGGGTCCAATACCACAGGCACTCCCGGACGTTGCTTGATAAAGTCCAATGCCTTCTCAGCCACACTGACAGTAGGGAGAAGACCAATCTTAATCCCTGCAAAGTCCACATCAAGCAAACTATCCAACTCATGTTGAAAAATGACATCATCCGTAGGAAAGACTTCAAACCCCTTTTCTGTCAAGGCTGTCAAGCAAGTCACCGCTACAAAACCATGCAAGCCATTCAAGGTGTAGGTCGCCAAATCAGCTGACAAACCTCCACCACTAAAAAAATATCATTTCCAGAAAGTGCTAAAAATACGATTATTCTTCATAACGAATCTCCTTTAAATACAAGCCATTTGGTGCTGCCGTTGGACCTGCAAGCTGCCTGTCTTTTTTCTCCAAAATCAGGTCAATCTGCTCAACTGACATGCGGTTATTGCCGATTTTGAGAAGAGTTCCCACCATATTACGAATCTGCTTATACAAGAAACCATTTCCTGAAAAGGTAAAGGTCAAAAACTGGCCTGTCTCATCCACCCTAAGACTCGCTTCTGTGATGGTGCGAACCTTGTCCTCTACACTGGTCCCAGAAGCTGTAAAGCCAGTGAAATCGTGGGTTCCCTCTAGCTTTTTGATTGCCATCTGCATCCGTTCCACCTCGAGCGGATAAGGAAAGTGAGTGGCATAGTGACGGCGCATAGGATTTTTAGGACGGCCCCTATCCACGATAAACTCATAGGTCTTGCTATGCTTGGCGTAACGACAGTGAAAATCATCCGCCACAAGCTCCATCGAGATCACGTCGATATCTTCAGGAGATTGGGTATCCAGAGCAAAACGAAGCTTCTCCTCATCCATCTGATAGGGGAGATCAAAATGAATAACCTGTCCCAGAGCATGAACCCCACTATCCGTCCTACCAGCTCCGTGAACGGTGATTGCCTGTCCTTTATTGAGTCTCGTTAAGGTTTTTTTCGATTTCCTCCTGAACGCTCCGCGCATGAGGCTGGCGCTGAAAAACCAGCAAAGGCATAGCCATCATAAGAAATAATTGCTTTATATCTTGTCATGTATCTATTTTATCAAGAAATATCTAAGCAAACAAGTTCAAAGAAAGAGAATTGTCTGGGTACAAAATTCTCAAAAGAAAAACTTAGGAAACCATCCTAAGCTCTCTTTTGAAGTGCATACATAACAAAAATAGAAGTGACAATCAACCAACATCCTAGAATGGTGAAGACCAACATACCGTTTTGAGTGACCAAACCAATCGCCCCAAGAATGAAAGGTGTCGTAAAGGCACCAAAGCTACATCCTAGCACCGCAAAAGACGTTGCCTGATTAAGGAGTTTGGCTGGAATTCTTTCAGAAAGAAGCTGAAAGACAGTAGTCAAGGCCACACTGTAAGAAAAGCCTGCCACAATACTTCCAACAATCATCACACCCAATGACGGAGACAAGGCAATTACAATCTGCCCCAATCCAAAGGCAATACCTGACCACAGGAGCAACCTTTCTTTAAAAAGAGAGATAAAGAAAGAAAAACTCACACCAGCCAAGATACCAATCAACTGCATGATACTTAAAACCAAACTCGATAACTGGGCATCCCCTAGACCCCTTTCCACCATCAAGCTTGGAATACGAATGGTGATAGCTGTATTAGTGCAGACAACAACTGCTGCTTCAATAGCTAGGATAAAAATCAAGCCTTTCATCTGTCCTGTCAAACGAGTCGTTTCGGCCTCTTTTTTCTTTGTATCTTTCTTTTCTTTCCCATAAGGGACAAAGAGCAAATAAAGGAGCAATACTAAAAATCCAGCGCTATAAGCCAAGAAAGTCACTGTCCATCCCAAGGATAAGAGTTGACCAACCACTAGAGTCAAAATCGATGCCCCGACAACTTCTGCTGATCCGCGGAGACCCAGCATCTGAATCCTTGTCTTTCCATGATAGCGTTCACTGATGATGGAAATGGCCTTGGCATTGATCATCCCCACACCTAAACCAAATAAAATCCGCATCGCAAAGACAAAGTTATAATCCTGATACCAGAAGGGAGCTGTTCCACCGATAGAGAGGATGAGAAGCCCTAGACTAATCTGAAGACGTTCAGGCAGCAAACGCTCCAAAACCCCATTTAAGATCAGCATAATCATAATTCCAAAAGAAGGAAGGCTAACGAGAAGCTCAATTTGTTCTTTGGGATAGCCTTGATAGTAGTCAAACATGGCTGGTAGAGCACTTGATATGGAAAAGGAGGTAATCAAAACGAGGGAGAGGGCCAAGATACTAGCCCGTTCTAAATATTGTTTCATGAATTTTCTTTCTGTATATTTCTCACTGTTGATCCTTTTAAAAGGAAGATGGCAAGAAAAGAAGGAGCCCGATTGAACTAGAGACTCCGTCCTAACTTTCCTAATAGGAAGACTATTTTCGCTTGATTTGCTTGATCAGGTAAAAGACAAAGCCTGCAACCATATAGGCTACAAAAATGATCAAACACCATTTTATGACCACGTCCCAACCCTTAGCCACATTTAAGAAGAAATAAGGGAAGGGATTGTCCTTGGAATTCGGAATATTGAGTTTTAAGACCAGGCCGTTAAACAAGGCAAAAATCATATAAACCAAGGGTAAGATGGTCCACAAGACTGGATCCCAGATCTTGTATTGACCTTGCTTATCAAAGAAGAGGGTGTCGGCTAAAAACCAGAGTGGAACGATATAGTGGCAAAGGAAATTTTCCACACGGTAAAAGTCCGTCGCAATCGGAGCAAGCATAAAATGATAAATCACACAGGTAATCATGATACTCATGGTAACGCCGCCCTTGAGGCGAAGCAGGGTCGGGCTTTGCCAATTTTCACCTGAACGGCTCATCACACGGAGCAGATAACCCGTGAAAATCGTTACCAAAAGATTAGACAACACTGTGTAGTAAAGGAGCATACCAAAACCACCATGCTTGGTAATCTCCAAATAAACTCCTGTAAATGCCGCTAAGAACAAGAGCACACGACTATAAAAGATAAATTTGTAATTCAGTTTCATGGCTAGATTTTCTTAACAAACTCTGACTTGAGTTTCATAGCTCCAAAACCATCAATCTTACAGTCAATGTTGTGATCACCTTCTACGATACGGATATTTTTAACACGAGTTCCTTGTTTCAAATCCTTTGGCGCACCTTTTACTTTCAAGTCCTTGATGAGGGTTACAGTATCGCCATCAGCCAATTTATTTCCATTGGCATCGATAGCAACAACACCTTCTTCTACTTCTGCGACTTCAGCAGGGTTCCATTCATAGGCACACTCTGGGCAGACCAAGAGACTTCCGTCTTCGTAGACGTATTCTGAATTGCATTTTGGGCAATTTGGTAAGTTGTTCATAAGTCCTCCTTAAAATATCAATTATTCTTTGAAATTCATATATTATTGAACAGCAACTATTATACCGTAAAATCCTACTTTTGACAATGTGTCCTAAGTCCAGCAAACAAAAAAATCATACAACTTTTTACAGTTACATGACTTTTTAAAAAGATGATTGGTCATGGGTACTTATCAAGCACCTCATGATAAAAAGGGGTAGCAACTATATTTTACAAACCAGGAGCTTGTCCAAGTTCTGCTGCAAGCATCCAAACTGTTTTCTCAAGTTCAGCCTTAGCACCAACAAAGATATCGTTTGTAACATCATCGCCTTCTTCATCAGTCACATCCAAAGCTTTTTGGAAAAGAGCGATGAGGTGGCGATAAATCGCTAGAACACGTTCCAAGCTTTCTTCAACGTTACGGAATTCTCCTTCTTCTTCTTCAATTTCACTGTGTTGAAGGAATTCTGTCAAAGTTGAGTAAGGTTTTCCACCAAGGGTGATCAAACGTTCGCTGATTTCGTCAAGATAACCATCAAGGCTATCCATGTATTCATCCATTTTTGGATGCCATACCAAGAAGCCACGGCCACGCATATACCAGTGAACTTGGTGAAGGGCAATGTGAGCCACATACAAGTCCGCTACTGCTTGGTTCAATACTTCCTTTGTTTTTGCCAGTGCTACTGGCGCTGTTTTAGATAATGTTGTTACGTCTTTTAATGCATCTTTTTTCAATTCTACCATTTTTCTCACCTCATAATATTATTTTTGCAACCATATTTATTGATTACTATCTCAGTATACTACACCTAGTAGACAAAAGCAAGAAAATTAACCCATATTAAAAAAGTTGCAATAGACTGATAATTTAAGAAAAAAATCTAGCCTTATTTTTATTAGCTGACTTGATCGGATTTGCTTGAAAATTGACTTTGATAAAGGTCGTAATAGAAACCTTTTGCTTGGAGTAAACTTTCATGATTTCCCTGCTCAATAATCTGTCCATCTTTAAGAACGAGAATCTTATCCGCTTCTTGAATGGTCGAAAGACGGTGGGCGATGACAAAGCTGGTTCTCCCCTTCATCAACCGTTTCATGGCTTTTTGAATCAAGAGTTCCAAACGGGTGTCAACAGAGGAAGTTGCTTCATCCAGAATGAGAATTTTTAGGATTGGCTAGGAGAGCACGCGCGATGGTCAAGAGTTGCTTTTGCCCGAGGGAAATATTGCTGGACTCTTGGTTCATCTCCATGTTATAACCACCAGGAAGAGTTCGAATAAAGTGGTCTACATTTGCTGCTTTGGCAGCTTCTATTATTTCCTCATCACTGGCGTCAAGATTTCCAAAACGTAGATTTCTTTGATAGTCCCTTCATAGAGCCAAGCATCCTGCAAGACCATCCCAAACTGACGGCGGTAGTCTTGTCGTGACAACTGGCGAATATCCTGCCCGTCAACCAAGATTGCACCTGCTGTAACATCGTAAAAGCGCATGAGTAGATTGATCAAGGTCGTCTTACCAGCACCAGTTGGACCAACAATCGCTACCATCTCTCCCGGTTGAACTTCTAGATTAAAGTCTCGAATCAATGGCTTGTTTTCAACATACTGGAAATCAACCTGCTTAAAGGTCACCTGACCTGTTAAGGGTTCAAGGATTTCGAGTTCTTCTCCCTTGACTTCCTCTGTCTCATCCAGGATGTCGAAGATACGGTCTAACGAAGACTTGGCACTTTGCATTTGCCCCGCAAGTTGAGTGATGTTTTGGATAGGCTGGCTAACCTGCCAAACATACTGAACGAAGGCCTGCATATTCCCTACTGTCAAACGGCCTGCAATAACCTGCAAACCACCAAGAACTGCAACGATCAGATAGGTCAAGTCTGATACGGCATGGAGGGCTGGCATCATGAGCCCAGAGATAAAGCTGGCTTTAAAGCCAACACGTTGAAGGTTGTCCGTAATCTCAGAAAATTCTTTATGAGAAGTTTCCTCACGACCATAGAGTTTCAAGACATTAAAACCTGTGAGATTTTCCTGCACATAGCCATTCATCCGTCCTAAAATAGCCGCCTGCTCTTTAAAATAAGGCTGAGAACGTTTCAGGATACTTCTAGCACCAAAATAGGTCACTGGAATGGATAGAATCACCACTATAGCCAGCTGAAAATTCAAGTATAATACCATTCCCATGACGAGGACAATCGTCAAAAAGGCATTGACAATTTGAAGAAATGACTGCTGAAGGGCATTGGAAACCGTCTCAACATCACTGGTAAAGCGTCCCAACAAATCACCAAACTGGTGTTTGTCAAAGAAAGATACAGGGATACGATTGATCTTTTCAGTCATTTCATTTCGCAGATCCTGAGTCATAGACTGGACCGCATTGGTCATGAAATAGTTGGAATAATAAGAACCAAGTTCATACAAGAGACCTCTAAAGAGGTAAATGATTAAAACAGTTCCGATGTAACCAGTATTGATACCAGCACCTGCCAATCCATTAGCCATATCTAAGATGTTTTTTTGTCAACTCCGTAATGGCCAGCCCCAAGACAAAAAGGCTCCAAGACACTCATGACCACACTTAAAACTTTTTAGAAAGACTGCAAAGAAGACAGAAAAAAACGGTAGGCTTTTTAAATAGCTCCACAAACGAGCCAAACTAGATTGTATTTTCATGTTTCCTCCTATTCTTCTGTGAGAGATGCATTTTTTTCAACTGTGACTCAGCAATTTCACGATAGATGTCATTTGTTTCCATCAATTCCTCATGTCGACCGCGACCCACGATTTCTCCCTTATCAAGAACGATAATCTGGTCCGCATCCATAATGGTCCCAACACGTTGGGCAACGATTAAGACTGTTGCATTTTGAGTGACTTCCTTAAGTCTACGACGCAAAATGGCATCTGTGCGATAATCCAAGGCTGAAAAGGAATCGTCAAAAAAATATAGATATCAGGATTCTTTATAACAGCTCTGGCAATTGAAAGACGCTGTTTCTGTCCCCCAGAAAGATTGCTTCCGCCTTCAGCTAGATGGGTCGCAAATCCTTCGTCTCGACTATCGATAAAATCTTTGGCTTGCGCCACATCTGCCGCCTGATTTAAGTCTGCAGAACTAGCGTCTTCTTTCCCATAGCGAATATTCTCAGCGATGGTTCCTGTAAAGAGTAAAGCCTTCTGTGGAATAAAACCAATCTTTTGACGAAGAGACTTAAGTCGGTAATCCCTCACATCAACACCATCAACTTTGATTTTCCCGAGTGTAACATCGTAAAAACGAGGAATCAATTGCACAAGAGAGGACTTACCAGATCCGGTCGAACCGATAAAGGCAATGGTTTCACCCGGTTTAGCACAGAACGAAATATTGTGCAAAACAGGATTTTCCGTCTCCCCTGGATAAGCAAAGGTGACATTTTCAAATTCCAAATAGCCGTGAGTTTCAGTTTCTCTGATGCCTCCTTCATTCGGATCAATAGAAATCGGCATATCCATGACTTCTTTCAAACGTTCACTCGAAACAGCTGTACGAGGGTACATGGTGAAGAGGCTAGATAAGAAAAGGAAGGACAAGAGAGCGTGAAAACTATATTCGATAAAGGCTACCAGGTCCCCAATTTGAAGAGAACCTTGTTTGATAGGATCCAGAGCAAACCAGACAATAGCCACAATCATGGCAATAATAATCTGAACAAACAAGGGTTCTGTCAAGCCAGTTAGTTTAAACAGACGATTGGAATTAGCTGCATAGACCGCATTTTGCCCTGCAAAGCGTTCCTCTTGAAACTCCTCACGGGCAAAGGCACGAATGACACGGAGCCCCATCAGATTTTCTCTAGCGTATTGATTGATCTTGTCTAAGGTAGCCTGCTGTTTCTCTGACAAAGGGCGAGTCTTGACAGCCACATAAATAACCACCACAGCCAAGAAAGGTACTGCAAAGGCTACTATCCAAGCTAATGACGGGCTGGTCAAAAAGATCATTAAAATACTAGACAACATCATCATGGGAGTAATGACACCCAGTTTTAAGGTCTGTTCTGCAAACTGCATGAGAACAAAGGCATCACTGGTGATACGAGTAACCAGTGAAGATACTCCTATCTTTTCATATTCATGATGAGAATACTCTTGTAATTTGGCATAGAGATCATCCCTCATATCCTTGACCATATTGGTCGTCAGCTTACTAGCTGCGTAGGCCAAGACTATACGCCCTAAGGTTCCACATAGGATAATCACCAGCATAATAGCGGCCCAAACATACAATTGATGTTCATTCCCTTTATTCACTCCTTCATCAATCATCCGAGCCAGAACAGTTGGCAGTCCAAGATTGACGATAACAAAGAAAATAGCGCCAAAGAAATCCAAGAATAACCACTTGGGATATTTTTTCAAATAAGACCAAATATAGAGCATGACTCCTCCTTTCATAACTTTTTGATACAGAAAAGAGCGCGCATCCGCACGCCTTTCCTTCCCCTAAGGAACTTTCCTAGACCAGAAAAATTTCTCTTTCACAAGAATGCTCCAGTAAAAAAATAAGACAGGCAGTCAAAGTCACCTAGTCCTTTTAACTGTCTGTCTGGAAAAACCTAGATTATTTTACAAAGTCAAGCAATGCCAAGAAGCTTTCAGCTTCAAGTGACGCACCACCAACAAGGGCACCGTCAACGTCTGGGCAAGCCATGTATGAAGCAACGTTTTCAGGTTTAACTGAACCACCGTATTGAACACGAACTTTGTCCGCAACTTCTTGACCAAAGTCAGCCGCTACAACGTCACGTACAACTTTACACATTTTTTGTGCGTCGTCTTGTGAAGCTGATTTACCAGTACCGATAGCCCAGATTGGCTCATAAGCGATAACTGATGCAGCAACTTGCTCAGCAGTCAATCCTGCAAGAGCAGCAGATACTTGAGCACCTACGAATTCAGCCGCTTTACCAGCTTCGTAAGTTTCAAGTGACTCACCACAACAGATGATTGGAAGCATACCATTTGCAAAGATTGCTTTTGCTTTTTTGTTGATGTCTTCGTCAGTTTCATGGAAGTAGTCACGGCGTTCTGAGTGACCGATAACAACATAGTCTGTACCGATTTCTTTCAAAACTTGTGGGCTTGTTTCACCAGTGAAAGCACCTGCATTTTCAAAGTAGCAGTTTTGAGCAGCAACTTTAAGGTTTGAACCTTTAGCAGCAGCAAGAACAGTTGTCAAATCAAGAGCTGGAGCTGCGATACCTGCTTCAACAAGGTCTGATGAAGGAAGTTTTGATGCTACGGCTTCAACGAATGCTTTTGCTTCTTCTGGATTTTTGTTCATTTTCCAGTTACCAGCGATAAATGGTTTACGTGACATTTCACATACCTCTTTTTTCATTTTATTCACTATTATTCTACCATATTTATAAGGAGCTTGCAAACCTTACTCTAATTTTCAAGACTTTCCAAGCGACTAATCTTGCCACAAATTCATGGCCTCGAGAAAATCAGCTGAGGCTTGAACTTGTTTAGGATTGTTCGCTTCTCGCTCCGCTCGTTTGGCCTCTACCTGGGCAACAGACTGGATACCTTCATGGCGCCAGTTACGGAGGATCGCCTGAATATATTTCCAATTTGGCTTGCCATTGAGAACAGCCTCTCGAAGAGCTTCTTTGATCAAACCTGCCTTGATTCCATCTTCTTTGACTGTTTTAGAAAGATCTTCGATTTCAAACGGCGTTAGCAAGCGTCCTAACTCCTGCTGAAACGTCTCAACCAGATCCTTCAATTGGTTTTGCGGGTTTGGGGTAGTTGCAGCTGGAGTCTGGCTGTCCAACAAACTATCCAAGCGTTCAAAGGCTAAACTAGCATCAAAAATGAGCTCAATCTCCCCATTTAGTTCAATCGTTCGATATTGTAGTAGCCCATTTTCAGTCAAATTTGAAATGGATTGGTTGACATCTGCAAGTCCTTTTTCCAATAGTTTCTGCGATTTGGCTTGGCGACAGCTCATCCAAAGCAGATGTATTTTGTAGATAGAAAAATTGCCAGACGAGAAAATCTTCGCTGGAAGGAAAGAGTTCCTTAAAATGCAAGAGCAGGGCACTTGGCAAAACCAAGTTCCCTGATTTAAAAGCGTCAAAATATGTCATAATTCCTCTTATAAATATCCAAATGAAGCTGCATCGTCCTCTACCTTTTTTTCCAGTCAAAAGGAGTTTCCTGATAAACGGCATAGTTAACCCAGTTACTGAAAAAAAGAGGGCAGCTGATGAAGACCAACAGAGACACGGTGTCTCATTCACATCATCATTTTTGAAGTAATTTTCCGGAATGTGAGGATCAAGTCCTGCCTCACAATCACGAAAATACTCTTTTGCTAGAGTATCACGGTCATATTCTAAATGACCAAAACTATAAATCTCACGAAGATCCCGACTGGCTAAAATAGAAACGCCGACTTGTTCTCCCTCAGAGAGGATTTCCAGATTGGTTTTTCCTAATATCTCTTCCTTATAGATTTCTGTATAACGAGAATGGGGAGCTACATAGCTATCATCAAAACCACGAAAGAGAAGATGGCCCTCTTTCAAGGTATCCTGCGGGTAAATGCCTGACAATTTCTGCTCCATCTGGTGTTTATCAACTCCATAGCGAGCATAAAGACCTGCTTGGGCACCCCAGCAGATATGAAGGGTCGAATAGACATGGGTCTTGGACCACTCAAGCACCTGACTGAATTCCTCCCAATAGTCCACTTCCTCAAATGGTAAATGCTCAATCGGAGCCCCTGTGATAATCATCCCATCAAAATACTCGTCCTTGACTTCAGGAAAGTTTTATAAAAAGTCTCCATATGCTCTGCACGAGTCGTCTTGGAACGGTGGCTCTCCATATAGAGAAAGTCTATGTCCAATTGCAAAGGAGTATTTGCTAAATGCCGTAACAACTGGGTCTCTGTGACCACTTTTTTGGGCATTAGGTTTAAAATCAAAATTTTCAAGGGACGGATATCTTGGTGGGCCGCACGTTGATCATCCATGACAAAGATATTCTCTGTCCGTAAAATCTCAACAGCTGGCAATTTTTTATCAATTCTAATCGGCATAACCTTCTCCTAACTGTACTCTTTTAGAAATAATTGAATGTGTTTGAAGTCAAATCTCAAACACTTAGTCCTTTTATTATACTGCAAGAAGATATAGTTTTCAATTATAGTTTTTCTCTAACTAGCTATAGTTTGTTTATATAGCAGATGAAGAGAAAACAGCCCCAAGGACTGTTTTTCATTAATAATGCATAAGTACCTTGTAATCGTAATCTCCGATTTTTTCACGGCCTTTAAGCTCATCAAGCTCAATCAAGAACGCACAACCGGCTACAACTCCACCAAGTCTTTCGATCATTTCAATGGTTGCCTTGACAGTTCCACCTGTCGCCAAGAGGTCATCTACAATGAGAACGCGTTGACCTGGTTTGATCGCATCCGCGTGCATGGTCAAGGTATCAATACCGTACTCTTTTTCATAGTCAGCAGAAATCACTTCACGTGGCAATTTCCCTGGTTTACGAACAGGAGCAAATCCAATCCCCAACTCAAAGGCAACGGGACAGCCGACAATAAATCCACGGGCTTCTGGTCCCACGATCATGTCAATCTTTTTGTCTGTTGCATACTGAACGATTTCACGAACAGCATAGCTATAAGCATTGCCATCTGCCATCAATGGGCTGATATCACGGAAGGTGATGCCTTCCTTGGGATAATTTTCAATCGTTGCGATATAATCTTTTAAATTCATCTTTTTCTTTCTTTCAAAGTTTTTTACTCTCTATTATACCATATTTTTCTGTGAAAGAAGAAATAGAAGATTTTTTTATTTGCTAATCCATGATTTCGTCCTGGCTATTTAAGATTCAAGCTTTTAATCCAACCATTGAATATAGGCCTTTTTATCTTCACTATTATAACCAGCTCCTTTATAAAAATTCTGAGTACTTGCACTTTTAGACCCTGTCAGGAGCATCATTTTATAACAATTTTCCTCCTTAGCTATCTTTTTAGCATATTCAAGACAAGCACTTGCATACCCTTTCCCTCTATCTTCTTCACGAGTCACCACATTTTCGATCAAAGCATAGGGTCTCACGCCTCTTGTCAAATTAGGAATAATGACACAAATACAGGAGGAGACTATCCTTCCTCCCGCCTCCTTCACGATAACATGATGGCGCTGTTCAGAAATCATCTCACTCCACACTTGCTGCAAATGAAGGCTATCTTCTGGGATCTCTTTCTCATGTAAGGACAGGTAGAGATTTAATAACTCAAATAAATCCTCCTGCACAGCTTCTCTCAACAATTTTATTTCCTCCATTCCTTAATTGATAGATTTGAATAAAAAAAACTCTGACCGAAGCCAGAGATTCTAGTTGATTAAAGTGAGTTCACGTCAACCTTGATACCAACACCTTGAGTAGTTGTGATTGTCAAGTTTGTTACGTAAGTTCCTTTAGCTGTAGCTGGTTTTGCTTTTTGGATTGTTTCGTTGAAAGCTTTGAAGTTTTCAACCAATTTTTCAGCTTCAAATGATACTTTACCGATGATTGCTTGAACGTTACCTGCACGGTCAGCACGGTAAGTGATCTTACCACCTTTAGACTCTTCAACTGCTTTAGCAACATCCATTGTTACAGTACCAGTTTTAGGGTTTGGCATCAAGTTACGTGGTCCAAGGACACGTCCAAGACGTCCAACAAGAGCCATCATGTCAGGTGTAGCGATAACTACGTCAAAGTCCAACCAACCGTCGTTGATTTTCGCAACAAGGTCATCTTCACCAACAAAGTCTGCACCAGCAGCTTTTGCTTCTTCAGCTTTTGCGCCACGTGCGAAAACAAGAACACGTGAAGTTTTACCAGTACCGTTTGGCAATACCATTGCACCACGGATTTGTTGGTCAGCTTTTTTAACGTCGATGTTCAAGTTGTAAGCAACTTCTACAGTTGCGTCAAATTTTGCAAAGTTAGTTTCTTTTGCAAGTGCTACAGCTTCTTCTACACTGTATGCTTTTGTGCTGTCGATTTTCTCAAGTGCAGCACGAAGTTGTTTGCTTTTTTTAGCCATTTTCTATTCTCCTTGTAAGTGGTTCAATCGATTTTCATCTCCCACGTCACTTCTCGAAATGATGAAGTCTTGCGGGTTATATTGGGGTGTTATTGATTAGTCAACAACAGTGAATCCCATAGAACGAGCAGTACCTTCGATCATACGCATTGCAGACTCAATGTTTGCTGCGTTCAAATCTGGCATCTTAGTTTCTGCAATTTCTTGTACTTGTGCACGAGTAACTGTAGCAACTTTAGTTTTGTTAGGTGTACCTGATCCTTTTTTTCAACACCTGCAGCTTTTTTTCAAAAGAACAGCAGCTGGTGGTGTTTTTTTGTAACGAAAGTAAATGATTTGTCTTCGTATACTGAGATAACAACTGGAATGATCATACCAGCTTGGTCAGCTGTACGAGCGTTGAACTCTTTTGTGAATCCCATGATGTTGATACCAGCTTGACCAAGAGCAGGTCCAACTGGTGGAGCTGGTGTAGCTTTACCAGCAGGGATTTGCAATTTTACAAGTTTTTCGACTTTTTTTAGCCATTTTTTTAAATCCTCCTTTGTGGTTTTGGCGGTAATTAGAGATTTTTACCTCCCACAAGTATGCTTTTACACATACCTTTCCATTATACACTATTTATCTAAAAATGCAAGAGAAAACTTTCATTTTTAATCGACATAATCTCCGCCTTCAAAGCCATAGTACTCTTCCAAACTGAGACCACTTGCAGCAATTTCTTTGGCTTCTTTCCCAACGTAGCGAAGATGCCATTCTTCTGCCATGTAGCCAGTCTCTTTTTCCTTTCCTTTGAGATAGCGAACAACAAAGCCATAGTCAGCTGCATGATCCAAGAGCCACTGGGCTGCCTTCTCCTCTGTCACTAATTCTCCATTAGTCCCAATCAAATCAAAAGCAAGACCTGTTTGGTGTTCACTGTATCCAGGGCGGGCTGAGTAGCGATCTGCCTCTTCCTTGCCATCTTGATTCACATAGTCTTGATAAAGTTTGGTTTGTGTTTCATAACTTCTAAAGCCACTGTAGTGATCGCTAATTGGATAGCCAGCTGCTTGCATTGCTGCAATGAGTTTGAGCAACTCCGCTTTTGCTGTTGGATTTTCTCCTGGATTATAGTCTTTTGACAAAGGATAGTGCTTATTAGCTACGACGATTTCATCGTATTTTCCTTGTATACTATAGTGGTCTCCCTTATTAACAACTTCTGCTTTCTTCTGGCTAGAGGCTTGGGATTTGCTGCCCACAGTCCCTTCGGGTTGACTGCTTTGCTCCGTCTTTTGAGTATTTTCTTCAACTTTGGTTTTTTCTTGCGAACAAGCTGCAAGTGTTACTGCTAGCAAACCAGATAAAATGACATATCTTTTTTTCATTTCTTTCTTCCTCTCTTAGGCCAAATGCTTCTCCAATTCATGAGATAAGGCTTTAATCATCTCTTCCAGCTCTGGCGATTGTACTTGGTAGTCTTCTGCTGCCATTTCTTCCCACGGCACCCACCAGACTGGGCCACGGCCATTAAGTCCGTAACCTTTCATATCACCTGTCCGCCTTGGAAATAGGTGCCAGTGAGCGTGGGCATCTCCATTTCCTAGAAGTTCAATATTCATCTTTTCAGCCTTAAATGCTTTGGCGACTGCCTCTTGGACCAAACTCATTTCCTCTAAAAAGCGAAGTTTTACAGAATTCTCCATTTGGTGGAGTTCTGTGACATGTTCTTTTGCTAAAAACAAGGTATAACCCTTAAAGTATTGGTGGTCTCCAATAACAACATAGCCTGTATCTAGTTCTTTTACAAAGTAGGGATTTTCCCCTGCCTTGATCCATTCAATTCTTTGACAAATCAAGCACATATTAGTCTACCAATGCGCTCTTGAGATAGGCATCAACCATACGCTCAGTCGCCACTACTGAATCGATGTGGGTACGCTCATAAGAGTGACTGGACTCGATACCAGCTCCAAGGAGTGCGTGTTTGACTTCTGCTCCAGCTGACATAGCTGCTGAAGCGTCCGATCCATAAAATGGATAAATATCGAGCTTAAAAGGAATATCTTGCTCCTTCGCCAAAGCTACCAAGTGTTGACGGAAGTCATAGTGATAGGGACCTGAAGCGTCCTTGACACAGATAGACACTGTATATTCGTCTGTTTGCTGGTCATCGCCCATGGCTCCCATATCTACAGCTAAGTATTCCACTACCTGAGCTGGAATATTTGAATTGGCACCATGCCCCACTTCTTCAAGACTGAAAAGGCAAAATGAGTTGTTACAGGCAATTCAATTCCCTCTTCCTTGTAACTCCGAAGGAGATTGAGCAAAATTGCTACGCTGACCTTGTCATCCAAATGACGAGATTTGATAAAACCTGTCTCTGTCACGACAGTTCGCGGATCAAAGCTGATAAAATCACCAACCTCAATACCCAAGGCACGCGTTTCCTTTTCATTGGTAACTTTCTCATCCAAACGCACTTCCATATTGTCCTGAGTGCGTTCAGCAGTTCCAGCATCTTTGTAGACATGGCAAGATGTCTGGTGGATGAGGATAGTTCCAGATACCGTTTTACCTGTACTAGCCACATGAACCGTACAGTTTTCTCCCTCAATCATGTTCCAAGGGAAACCACCGATACGGTCTAATTTGAGACGGCCGTCAGGTTTGACAGCACGTACAATGGCTCCGAGTGTGTCCACATGGGCAGTCACATAGCGATGTTGTTCATCATTTCGACCTTTAATCGTTACATTGACACCACCCTTTGCTGTGCGAACAGGCTGGTAACCAAGCTCTTCTAAAGTACGGACTAGGTAGTCTGAAATCACACGAGTAAAGCCCGTTGGAGATGCAATAGCAGTTAATTCTTTGATATAGTTTACAGTTTGATTCATTTCTTCACCTCTTTTGCTACCTATTATAGCACATTTCAGTAGAGAGGAAAAAAGAAAAATCACTCCTGTAGAGTTGACTTACAAAAGTGATTTCTATTTTTTATTCCATCTCAAAGGCATCACTCTCTTGCTTGTTTGGTAGAACCAATGAAAGCAAGATTCCGATAATTGCTGGCACCAACCATGGTAGAGAGGCAGCCGCAAAAGGTAGAGCATTCACAAGGTTTGCTAGAAATTCAATCTTAAAGGAACTTCCAAGGACGCTTGCAAGAGCAATAGCTGTAACAAGCCCAATGGTTAACTGCATGCCCGGTTTTGATAGGGGCACAAACTTATTAACAATCACGATCATCACAATGGCGATGGTGATTGGGTACAAGATTACTAATACTGGAACTGAGTACTTGATGATTGCATCAAGACCGAGGTTTGCAATGGCAAATCCAATCAAGGTAAAGGCAGTTGCATAGACCTTGTAGCTGATTTGTGGGAAACGTCCGTTAAAGAACTCAGCTGTAGATACGATCAAGCCAACTGTCGTTGTGAAGCAGGTGACAGTTACCATAACAGCAAGGAAGAGTTGAGCCGTTGAACCAAAGATTTCCTGAGTTGCTTGTGACAAGATATAAACACCTGGAGTTCCACCCTTCATGGCTTCTGCCGGTACTGGGAAGTGATTCCCAAGAAATCCTAAACCGATGTAAAGAGCACTAAATGCAAGAGCTACAACAATACCAACAACCCAAATGGTTGAAATGTATTCTTTCTTACTTGAGAATCCAAGTTGTTTCAAGGTTTGAACTGCGATAACACTAAAGGCCACTGAGGCTAGGGCATCCAAAGTATTATAACCTTCTAAGAAACCTGTTCCGAATGCAGAAGCTTGATAGGCTTCTGAAGCTACTTGAGGGCTTATTCCACCATATTTAAAGGCACCTAGTACAACTAAGATAACGATAAGCAAAGCAAAGACTGGTGTTAAGATACGGCCGATACGGTCCAAAATTTTTGATGGATTGAGTGAAATCAGATAGGCAGCGGCAAAATAAAGCACGGTAAAGATAATCAATCCTAGGCCTTTATTTGCTTCAGACAAGAGGGGGCTGATGCCGACCTCATAAGCTGTTGTTGCTGTACGTGGGATAGCAAAGAATGGGCCAATCGATAGATAGAGGACTGCAAGATAAAGAGTCGCGAACCAAGGTGAGATTTTTCTTAGAAATCTCGTGAATGTATCCTTTAGGATTGAGCGTTCCGATGATGAGTGTTAGGACGGCAATCCCGACACCCGAAAATACAAAACCTGCGATGGCAGGAAGAAACTGTTCTCCAGATAGGGCACCTAGAGAAGGTGGAAAAATCAAGTTTCCCGCACCAAAAAATATTCCAAACAAGAGTAAACCTGTTAGGGCACCTTTTTTAGCCATAAAAATCTCCTTCATATTTCTAAAATACTGACCTAGTATACCATGATTAAGACTTTGAAAAAAAGCATCCAAAATTAATCATTGAATGTTTTTCAATATTTTTTTAAAAAAATAAGAATTATCTAAAAACAAATTTCTCCTACCTAGTCCACACCAAGTAAGAAAAAAATGTAAAATTTTAAAGATTTTCAAAGGCCATCATGCCACCTTGGACATTGATAACCTTGCATCCATGCTCCTCTAAGAACTGGCAAGCACGCGCTGATCTCATCCCTGATTTACAAATGACATAATGCAACTGCTCATTGTCCAACTCTTCTACTTCTCTCACATCTAATACAGAAAGGGATTCTTTCTGGTAAAGTTGGTAGAATTTGTCAAAAACAATTTCTTTCATCATTTCTTCTTTTTGATGCCTTTAACGCAAAGTTAAAAACTTATAGGTAAATCCAATCGACTCTAAAAATCGGAACAAGTCTTTGCTTTTGATAAAGATGGTTTTTTCATTAGTATTGGGATGAAAAGTCATGATATCCTCCGATACAATGTCCTTATCAAAATAAACTAGAATGTCTTTTTCTTCATTATTTAACAAACCAAAAGGTGATACCGTTCCTGCTGGTAGGGTCATTTTTTCAGTCAAGGAGTCCAATGAGGCCATTCGAATCCGATCGGCTCCCACTTGAACTTTAAAGTCATCCATATCCAATCGTTTCTTGTCATCCATTATGAGCAGATAGTACTGAGTTTTCTTCCTATTGGTCAAAAACATGGACTTAGTCCGGACTCCTTCCATTCCTTCAATATAGCTATCTGCCTGCTCTGTTGTAAATACAGGTGGGTGCTCCACCACATCAAAGATAATTCCCAACTCTTGCAACTTATTAGCTACTTGTTGATAAGGATCCATAGTTTTTCTCCCTTATTGATGAATAATCTTTTGTACCAATGCTTTCAAATCTGGCACCACTTCTGACTCAAACCAAGGATTCTTAGCCATCCAGATTTGATTACGAGGAGAAGGGTGAACTAGAGGAAAATATTCTGGCAAATAGTCTTTGTAGTGTTTTACCCGCTCTGTTACCTTGCCACTAATTTTCTCATGTAAATAGTAGGCTTGGGCATACTGCCCGATTAAAAGAGTTAATTGGATATCGGGTAATTCTTGCAAGAGTTGGGGATGCCATTTTTCGGCAAAGCCTTTACGGGGTGGAAGGTCACCTGATTTTCCATGTCCTGGAAAATAGAAATCCATGGGCAGAACTGCGAAATAACCTGAATTGTAAAAAGTATCTTCATCAACACCTAGCCACTCACGCAGACGATCACCACTCTTATCCTTCCAATAAATTCCAGCTTCTTGCGTTTTAAAGCCCGGCGCTTGACCGACGATATTGATACGTGCTGTCTTTGGCGCTGCAAAGAGAGGCTCTATCCCCTGCTCTGTATAGCTTTTATTTTGCGAATCTGCCATAATGGCTTGTTTGATCTTTTCGATTTGAGACATCTAGTTTCCCTCCAAAAAGAAGTCCAAGCATAAAATCTCAGACTTCTATCGTTTTATTTGATTAATTCATAGATAGCTTCTGCATAGATTGCTGCTGCTCGGAAGAGATCGTCCAAGGCGATAAATTCATTGGCTTGATGCATGGTGTCAATTGAGTCTGGGAACATGGCACCGTAGGCTACACCACGCTCTAACAAACGTCCAAATGTTCCACCACCGATGACTTGCTCATGACCTTGAAGTCCAGTTTGTTTCATAGACATTCAACAAGGTTTGCACAAGTGGATCTTCCATCGGTACATAGTGAGGCGTGTGTCCGTGTTCAGAAAGACTAACAGAAGCAACTGGCAAGTTTTCAAGAACTGATTTGATTTGCTCTGGACTTGTTCCTTTTGGATAACGGAAGTTGAGGGCAATAGTATTGTCAGCACTTGCTTCGTCAAAGCGGAAAACACCTGCATTCATAGAAAGGGCACCCATCTTTTCATCCACATGAGCAACCTTGAGATTTTCACCCTCATGGTCGTTCAAAAGAATCTTACCAGCGATGTCAAGGTAGTCTTTAGCAGGTCCAGCAAAGTCAAACTGACTGAGGAAAAGGGCAAGGTAAGTTGCACCATTGACACCTGAAGCAGGCATAGCACCATGAGCTGATTTACCAATCACAGTCACCTTGTACTGACCGTTTTCTTCTTTGATTTCTCCTCTGAGTTTGTACTCTGCAACAAAGGCATCTAATTTAGCTTGCAAGTCAGCCAGGTCGCCTGAAACGACTGCTGTTGCTGATTCAGGTACCATGTTTTCACGCAATCCACCTGTGAAGCTGTGAAGACGAGCTGCACCTGTATTTTCACCTGCAAAGTGGAGGTATTCTGTAATGTTTCCTTTTTCACCGTTGATGATAGGGAATTCAGCGTCCGGAGAGAAACCGAAGTCTGGTTTTGCAAGGTCTACATGTTCAAAATAGTAGTCCATGTCTGCCCAGCCGGATTCTTCATCAGTTCCCACGATAAAGCGAACTTTCTTAGAAGTTGGAAGGCCCAATTCTTTGATAATTTTTAAACCATAGTAACAAGCTGTTGTAGGACCCTTGTCGTCCGAAGCTCCACGCGCATAAAGGCGACCGTCTTTGATAGTTGGTGTATATGGGTCTGTGTCCCAACCGCTACCAGCTGGCACCACATCCATGTGGGCAAAGATTCCGAGAACTTCTTCTCCATCACCAAACTCGAAATGTCCTGCATAGTTATCAACATTTTTAGTTGGATAACCATCACGGTCTGCGATTTCAAGGAATTTCTCCAAGGCTTTTACTGGCCCAGGTCCAAATGGATGCTGAGCGTCCGCCTTGCTGTCGTCTCGTTCAGAGTTGATTTCCAAAAGGCTAAACAAGTCAGCCAAGAGGTCTTCTTTGCGTTTTTCTACTTCTGCTGTAAAATCAATTGCTGTCATTTTTTCTTCTTTCTATCTTTTCTCAATGATTTCATCTACTGGCAAGCGGTAGCTTGGTTCCAATTTCTCGTCCGTATAACCTACCGTAATCAAGAGTTCTGGGCGGAAACGGTCTTCAATTTCCAAAACTTCGTTGGCTTTTGATTTGTCAAATCCAAGGATAATGTTAGAACCAATTCCTTGGTCTGTCAAAGCGAGAACCAAGTTCATGGCAACCAAACCAGCATTGAGGGCTAGGTAGTCACTGACCTGCTGGTCACTATAACGCGCAAATTCTGCAGGCAAATTTTTCATAAAGTATTGAAGCTGCTCTTCTGAGAAATTCTTTGCACCACCAACACGGGCAATCTTGCGAGCACGTTTAGCCAGGTCTGTATCAGTAAACAAGGCAATGGTCACTGGCGCTGACGAAACCTGCTCAAAGTTGGAACCGTAAGCCAATTTTGCCAATTCAGCATTTTTTTCTCACGAACCACTACAAATTTCCATGGCTGGCTATTGTGGGCACTTGGGGCCAAAGTTGCGATTTCGATAGCCGTGCGTACATCTTTAGGGTCAACTGACTTATCAGTGAAATGCTTGGTCGCATGACGTTTTTTATTTAATTCAAGAAACTTCATAATCGATTTCCTTTTCTAATTCTACTGCTTCCATTCTACCATATTTTGAAAGAGCTTGCAGAGATTTTTCATAGAGTTAGTACTTCTTTCAAACTCTCTGCTATTTATTTGAAGCTCTTTAAGTAGGTATCGCTTTAGATTTGAAGCAATCAAAAAGCAGGCGATAGAACACCTACTTCCTTATATTATTGACCAGATGTGTATGGAGCAATTGCTTTATAAGCCGCATCCAGCGCTTTCTTCATTGTGTCACGTGCAGTTTTCAACTGTTGAACAAATAGAGTACGAGTTTGTTCTGGAACTACTGTATCATCAGAACCAATACTTGAAAGGCTTTCGTTAAATGACTCTCTTACAGTCTCCATAGACTTAAGCGCTGGTTCAACTTGGGCGTTATATGCTTCTTTTCCACTCTCTGGAATTTTCTCCCCAATTTCAACTGCATGCTTTTTATAATTGTCGACTAATTTGCCAAATACTTTCTTCACATCTCCAACAGTTTTAGCATTGTCAATTTCTTCATCGGTGATCAAAACAACCTCATTATTTTTCTGCCTTTGAACTAGACGTTGTTGATGAGGTCTCTGAAGAAGAAGTTTGTTCTACAGAGCTTGAAGTCTTAGTTGAAGAATCAGACGTTGTTTTCCCTGAACATGCTGCTAAGACAACAACAGATAAAAGAGCCATACTAGCTGTAATAATTTTCTTCATAATGTTCTCCTTTTGATTAAGAATTAAGTCTATTCTATAACAAAATAATTTCAATGTCAAACTTTAGCTGAGCCATCTCTTTTTCCTCATCGTCTGACTCTTTTCTAAGCGATTCGACTACAAATCTCACTTCAAAATAAGGACTTCCCGCTTTATTTCTCACTTTGCAAGAAATCAAAATAATTCTTCACATCCTCTACATAACCATGCTTTTCAATTAAACTAGCTAAAAGTTCCAGATTGTGCCCCTGATAGTTATCTTCACGACGTAGCTCTTCATACATTTCGATAAAGGGAAGCCCCTTGGACTTGGCCAATTCTAACTCCGCTTCATAGTCATAAACGACTTTACGAAATAGGATATTGACCAATTCCCCATCTTCAACTTCTATCACAGCATACTGAGCACGGTGATTTTTAACGCCTCCCAGTCAAAATAAGGCATGCCTATCGTACCTGGATTGATGATTTGTTGTCCTTGACTGCCGTAACGAAGCAACTGCTTGTGGACATGACCATAGACTGCCACGTCTGTTTCCGCATCTAGGAGTTGGTCAAATTTTTCTGTATCATTCCCAACCAGTAGGTCCCCACCATAGTTTTTATTTGGCAAGTTATGAGAGAGTGAAAAGCGCAGTCCCTCAACTTCTTTCTTTTCCAGCAAAGGCAAGCTTCGTAGCCAGACAATCGTTGCAGGATCCATTCGCTCCATCAAAAACTGGGTCATTCGCATAAGCTGAATTTCTTGTGGATCTTCCAAACCGTATTTGCCATCCAAGGCCTCAAGGACACAATCATCCCAATTGCCTCGAACACTTGCTGTGATAGGAAGGGCCTTTAGGAGGGCGACCAAGTCATTTGCACCTGAACCAGGAAGAAAAATATCTCCCAAAAGCCAGTATTCACTGACTCCTTGAGCTTTAGCATCTGCAATCACTGCTTCTAGTGCCGTTGAATTGCCATGAATATCGGATAAAATTGCGATTTTATGGTTCATGATGGTTTTCCTTTTTCTATTTCATCTAGCCAATTGTGAAACTCCCAACGAAGAGGAGCTTCCTTGCCTATTCTTTTCCTCAAATGTTCTTGATATTGAAGATAAAAGGCGTAATCTCCCCAGCTACTCCACACTTGAGAAGGTATTGAGATTTTTAACTGTTTCTTAGCCCTCTCTAACACGATGTTATCTATCGGTACGTGTAAAAAAGGAAAAACGGAGTCTAGGGGTACAGCCTCCAGCATATAGAGATACTTGAAAGTCATATTAATCCACTTTTGAGCATGACCATAAGTGAATCGAATCCCATTTGAGCGATAGCAGTCTATAACAGTGTCACAAGTCCTATGATGCCAACTATCAAAATCAGTTTGACACAATTTATCCCGATCCAATAGATTTAAAATTGCTTCTTTGATACACTTTGAAGCCTGTTTTCTCATCTCCAAGCGATCTTCATCTGGCATGCCATGAAAGCGCAAAGTTCGATTAAAATCCAGATAGGCTCGAGTAGTTGCAGCTAAAAATAAATCTTTTGAATTCCCAAAGTAAGCAAATCGTAAAAAAAGGAGTATATCTCTGTCAATCTCAATCCTAATCATATCTTCTACTTTCTATCTAGCCACTTATTCTAATTCTTTTATTGGTTCTGCCACTTGAGCCAATTCCACTTCTTCTGGGTTCAACTTTCTTTGCACAGCTTCTGCCACTGCTCTTGGAACTCCAACTTCGACAATCTCATCTACACTAGCTTCCTTGATTTTAGTCAAAGACTTGAAATGCTTCATGAGATTTTGCTTGCGTTTAGGTCCTAGACCGTCAATCCCATCCAGTTGTGATGAAAAAGAGTTTTTGGAGCGCAGTTGACGGTGGAAAGTAATGGCAAAGCGGTGCACCTCATCTTGAATGCGTTGGAGGAGGAAAAATTCCTGAGAATTGCGAGACAACTCCACCACCTCCAGCGGATCTCCAAAGAGCAGTTCATGGGTTTGGTGCTTGTCATTCTTTTGCAGACCTGCAATTGGGAATATCCAAAGCCCAGCTCCTCTTGGATGACTTGCTTAGCGATATTGACTTGCCCTTGTCCTCCATCAATGACAATCAAATCAGGAGGAGTCAAACCGTCTCGTTGAACTCGACCATAGCGTCTACGAATGACCTCTCGCATGCTGGCATAGTCGTCTGGTCCAACAACCGTCTTTTATCTTGTACTTACGGTAATCCTTCTTACTGGGTTTTCCATTGACAAAGACCACCATAGCAGACACCGGACTGGTCCCCATGATATTGGAGTTGTCGAAGGACTCAATGCGAACCGGAGTTGGTATTTGAAGCAAGCGTCCTAGATTTTCAATAGCTCCTTGTGTCTTTTCGACAGATTTTTCTAGCAGATTGAACTTCTGCTCCAGACTGACACGGGCATTTTTGATGGCTAGATTGACCAGCTGTTTTTTCTCTCCACGCTGGGGTTTGACAATCTTGGTATCCACCAAGGCCTTGACAGCTTCTTCATCAATATCCTGCGGAATCAGCACTTCATTGGGAAGCAGGTGAGATTTTTCTTGATAAAATTGTCCCACGTAGGTCAAAAAGTCCTCGTCCGGATCATTGTAGTAGGGGAAAAGATTGACATCCCGCTCGATGAGTTTTCCTTGACGGACAAAGAAAACCTGAACACACATCCAGCCCTTATCTACATAGTATCCAAAGACATCGCGATTTTGAAGATCCTTGGCCATAACCCGTTGCTTAGTCCGAAGCGTTCCAATAGCCTGAATCAGGTCTCGGTATTCCGCCGCACGTTCAAACTCCATACTTTGAGCTGCCTACTGCCATCTTTACCCTTGAGGTCATCGATGATTTTGTCATCCTGCCCCTTTTAGGAAATCAGAAACCTCCTGAGCCATGGACTTGAAATAGGTCTCATCTTTCTTACAGATAGTGTGGGCCATACATTGGCCGATGTGGTAGTAAAAACAAACCTTAGACGGTGGATTGGTGCACTTACGAAAAGGGAAAATCCGATCCAGTAGTCGCTTGATTTCATTGGCTGCCCCCACATCGGGATAAGGACCAAAATAAAGACCTCCATCCTTCTTGACCTGACGGGTAATAATCAAACGAGGATAGCGCTCATTGGTGATTTTGATGAAGGGATAAGACTTATCATCCTTGAGCATGATATTGTACTTGGGCTTGTTTTCCTTGATGAGGTTGATTTCAAGCAGAAGGGCCTCAATATTGGACTCGGTGACGATAAATTCAAAATCCACAATCTCAGATACCAGAGCCTCCGTCTTGGTATCATGACTTCCACGGAAATAGGATCGCACACGATTGCGCAGATTTTTAGCCTTTCCTACATAGATAATGGTGCCGTTTTTATCTTTGTGAATGTAGCAACCAGGGCTGGTCGGCAAGAGCTCTAGTTTTGATTTGATCAAGTTGTTCATAGTTCCATTATAGCAAAAAGGCGGTGACAGGACGAACAAAACCCCACCAAACGTTTGATGGAGGAGCTTTGATTTCTTTTCGGATTGCACCGACTTCATCTAGTCGCTACTGGTATAGAGTTCTTGAACAGCCTTCACATCCTGAGGCTGAATCCCATAGTAGGAGCCTGCCGGCTGCATAACAGAAGTCTCGTTAGTATGATCCAATCCGATGGCATGTCCCAGCTCGTGCTCCGCTGTATGCACGATCCGTTCATAAGAATATCCATAACTTGGATTGGATAGATAATAATGATTTAGACGAACTGTTACAGATATAAATTGATTGGTCAACAGATTGGTTTGACTCTCGGCTTGACCAGCTACAGCTGTCGTTCCATCATTCATTTCACTTGCCACAATATCTGCCTGGCTAGGATCCGCAACCACCTCAAAGGTAAAGGCTCCCGTTTGATTCCAGTTCTTTATAGCTTCTGCATAGGCACCTTGGAAGGTCTCATCCATTTGAGGCTCAATATAGATGCGGGCTGAAGCCTGAGCCCACTTGCCTTCCGCGTGTTGGTGACTGTCTGTCTGAGACAAGACTTCCAGCCTTCCCGTTTCCTTCCATTGATTCCAGCCACCTTGACCAATCTGGCTCATTTTTTCAACCTGATTGACCGCAGAATGAAAATCACCTGTCAGATACCATAGCACTCCAAAAGCAAGGAGAAGGATGATGACCAAGGTCCAGACCAGACGCCAGAAGAAACGCCAAATGCCCAAAAGAAATCGGAAAAATAATCGAATAATCCAGAACATGACACTCCACCTTTCATAAAAATAAGAACCTATCTTAAAATCGATGGTCTCCCATAATCAAGATAGATTCTCTATTTTACTCAAAAAAACTGAAAGAAACCTAAAACTAAGATAGACGCTCTTCCAAAACAAAGTTAATTGGTAGAGTAGCTAAAAAACGCTCCAATTGTTTTTCCCAGTAGTACCACTCGTGAGTGCCAGCACTATGACTATAGGTCACTTCAAAACCAAGCTTTTTGAGGTTTTTCACAGCGAGGTTATTGGCTGAGTAGAGATAGTCTTGTTCACCACACCAAGCCCAAAGTTTGGTTTTTTTATCCGATTTCGCAGCGATACTTTCAAGTGAATAAGGGCTAGCTGTCCAGTCTTTGATTTCTCCAAAAACTCCTCGCCAGTAGGCAAGAGAGCCCAAATCCTGACTTTCAGGAGAAAATTCTTGAAAACTGAGTGCACCAGAAAAACTAGCCGAATGAGAAAAACGATCGGTTGCGAGAGCTAGCTTGAAGGAACCATAGCCACCCATAGAGAGACCTGCAATGAAGGTCTTTTCTCGCTTGCTGGTCATATTGGGGAAGAAACGTTTCATAACCTGAGGTAACTCTTCTGCTAGAGCTGTATAGTAGTTATAGCCATACTGAGTATCTGTGTACCAGCCATTATTTGTATTGGGCATGATAACAATGAGATTGGTGCCGCGCAACAAGCGCTCGACATTGGTCCGCTTGAGCCAGCTATTCTGATTTCCAGACATTCCGTGCAAAAGATAAAGGACAGGAATGTCTTTACAATCTGGTTCAATTACCCGACTAGCATCTGGATAGAGAACGGTAACGCCCCACTCCATATCCAACACTTCAGAGTAATACTCAATATTCATAACTGCCATGGTTGTCTCCTTTTACTATTCTATAAGAAAAAGCCGAATTTCGACTTTTTCTGTAGGTATACTGCTTATTATTTGGCTTCCATCACGACTGGCAAGATTGCTGGGCGACGCTTGGTTTGATCAAAGAGGTACTTGGTCAGATTATCACGAACCTTGCCTTTGAGATCTGCCCAGTCAAAATCATCACCTTGAAGATATTCTTCTACCGTTTGGTTAATCAATTCAGAACTTTCACGGAGAATATCACGACTCTTCTTGAGATAAACAAATCCACGCGTATGGACGCGAGCCTTAGCCACAATCTTTCTTCTCACGACGGTTGACAGTGATAGCCACGATAAAAATCCCATCCTCTGACAAGACTTTACGGTCACGAAGGACAACATTTCCAACATCTCCGATAGCATTTCCATCAATCAAGACATCACCTGCAGAAACTCCTCCAGCTGGGACAAAGTCTCCATGTTCATAGGACATGGTGGTTCCCTTTTTAGGAATGAAAATACGCTCTGGTAACATCCAACCGCCATGGCAGCCTTGGCATGCGCATCTAACTCACGGTATTCCCCTTGGATAGGGAAGAGATACTTGGGTTGCAAGAGATTGATCATCAACTGCAGATCACGCGCATTCCCGTGCCCAGATACTCGCAACTTTGGGTAATGAGTTTACCACACCACCAGCTTGATAGATCATATTTTCAACACGCGCCATAACGGCTTCTTTGGCGATAGATGGAGTCGTTACGATATAGACCAAGTCCCCATCTTTGATTTCCACATAACGGTGGCGACCGATAGACATCTTACGAAGTCCATTGATAGGCTCACCCATACGACCTGTCTCAAGGATAATCAACTCATGGTCTTCAAAACGAGACATTTCTTTGGGTTTAATCAAGAGACTTTCGTTGGCCAAAGACAATTTTTTGAGACGAATCGCTGTTCGGACGATATTTTCAACATCAAATCCAGTCAAAACAACTCGACGACCTGTATCCGCAGCAGCATCAAAACCTGCTGGATACGAGAAAGGTTGCTGGCAACTGCTGCAACGATAATACGACCTTCCCAGTCTGCAATGGTCTGGGTAATTTCATCCCCAACTTCACTCTCGCTCGCCACCTGAATATTGCTGTCCGCATTGGCCGAGTCACTGAGAAGCGCCAAGACACCCTCACGGCCAATTTCTGCCAAGCGGGCAAAATCCGTCGCATAGGATTTACTAGCCGTCTGGTCGAACTTGAAGTCACCTGTATAAACAATGCTGCCCTTTGGAGTTTTCAAGACGACTCCCAAACTTTCTGGGATAGAGTGAGTCGTACGGAAGAAGGAAACCACAGTCCCTCCAAAATCAATCTCTGTATCCTCATCGATAACATGGAAGTCATTGAATTTCTTAACCGTATCATTTCCTTTGACAAAGAGTTTCGCCAACTCAATGGTCAACTCAGAGCCAAACACAGGCACCTTCGCTTCTGCCAAAAGGTAAGGCAAAGCTCCAATGGCATCCGCATGTCCATGGGTCAAGAAGACCCCAGCGATACGGTCGCTATTTTCAAAAAGGTAGTCCATATTTGGAATGACGACATCAACTCCAAGTTGTTCATTTTCAGGGTATTTAAGCCCTGCATCCAAAAACAAAAAAATAGATCCATTGATCTCAGCAATGTACATATTTTTTTCCCGTTTTCACGCACACCACCTAGTGTTGTTAAACTGATATTACTCATTTTTCCTCCGAAACCTTAGTTTATCTTGATTATAGGGTGGATTTACCCTCTTATTCTAAAGCTCTAAAACTTTCAGCCGAATCTTTTCCTACCATTATACCATTTTTTTGATGATTTTCAAAATGAAGATTTGTTTCCAAAAAAGAGCTGGTTGCCCAACTCTTTCCTATCTTTTAGTTTTTCTCCATCAAAAAGTCATAAATTTCTTGCACCGTACCCAGCGCCATGATTTCTTGATTTTTTACGGTTTGTTTGAGATTTTGATATATCTGACTTTCCCCGATCTCCCGCTTCGGCGCTTCTTTATTGACTGTCATGATACCATCTTTGATAGTTACAAAGCCCAGTTCCTCAAAGACTTGAATCATCTTGACCAGCAAGATTTGTTGGATATTGAGATAAGTCGCTAGGTCCTTCAGCTTATAGCGAATATCAAACTCTGGAAACTGGTAAATGGTCTTGTACAATTTAGCAAACTGTTCCCTGGTCCCATAACCTGTTAGATAGTAGGCCTTGTCAATGTCGTTCTTAAAATAAACCGCAGAGAAATTTTGTTCCTGAAAAACGGTCTTCAGCAGGGTGATATCCTCAGGAATGGTTTTCACAACCACAGCATCACTGGTCGCTAATTCTGGCAATTCTCCAGAAAAGTCCAAGACTGGAACCCCTTCTGGCAAGGCTGCATTCTTCCCACGAATGTTAAAGAGTTGAACACCTTCCACTCGAGCATCTACCATCATCAACTGGAGGGCAGTTTGCCCATTCCATTGGTTGACAGACAGGGTGACTGCCAATTCTAGATTCTTGGTTTGAGCAAACTCCGTCGCCCATCTACCTTGTCCGAAGGCCACCACTTCAAAACTCGCTTCTCCCTTAGAAATTTTTAGTTTGAGGTGAGTATTTCCCGCCCCCATACTACGAGCGCTCTCGACATTGAAATCCCTGATATAAAAAACAGGCTTCTGATTGTCCATTCCAAAAGGAGCCAAACGTTCAAAGTTTTTGACCGTTTCTAAGCTAAGTGTCTCCAGATCCAACTCTTCATCTAAATTTAACTTGTTCTTACCCCTAGCATCTGCACCTTTTGCACGGATATAGTCTTCCAAGACCTGAGATAAATCTGAAAGTTTCTCCACTTCTAGCGTCATGCCCGCCGCACCAGCATGGCCACCAAAGGCGATGAAGAGCTCTCGATGAGGATCCAAGGCTTCAAAAATATCGACTGCTTCCACACTACGAGCACTACCCTTGGCACGACCGTCTTCAATATTAAGAACGATAACTGTCTGTCCCAATTCTTCCAGCAAGCGCCCAGCCACGATACCCAGAACTCCAGGATTCCAACCTTCCTTGGCCAAGACCTGGACCTTCTTCTCAGGATCCACCATGGTCTTGGCTTCTTCATAGATAGATTGCACGATTTCCTTGCGTTCTTCGTTTTTCTGATGAATCATAAGGGCAATCTCGTGAGCTTCTTCATCATCAAATCCAGTCAGCAAATCAATGGCAGGATTGGGGTCGTCTAAGCGACCTAGGGCATTCAAACGAGGGGCAATCTGAAAACCAACCGTTTCTTCCGTCACTTCGTTAGCAGCAATCCCAGCCATGTCCAGCATTTCTTGTAGACCAATACGCTGAGTATGTCCCAACATTTCCAGACCATATTGAACCATGATACGGTTTTCATCTGTCAAGCTCACCATATCTGCAATAGTTCCGATGGCGACCAAATCAAGCAATTCCACTTGCACTTCTTCTAAAAGGGCATAAGCTAGCTTAAAGGCCACTCCGCAACCAGCCAGATATTTGAAAGGATAGTCCGCATCCGGATGCTCAGGGTGAACAATAGCATAGGCATCAGGAAGGGTTTCAGGCATGGAATGGTGGTCGGTCACAATGACATCTACTCCCATAGACTGGGCCAATTCAATGGCTTCATGGCCAGCAACCCCATTGTCCACTGTCACAATCAAGGAAATTCCTTCTTGCTCGATAAAGTATTTATAGACACTGGCATTGGGACCATAGCCATCGGTAAAACGATTTGGCAGATAGACACGGCACTCCGCGCCAAGCTGTTCCAAACTTTCCTTAACAATAGAAGCTGAAGTCATACCATCCGCATCGTAGTCTCCATAGATGAGAATATTTTCCCCTTCTTCAATGGCCTGACGAATCCGTGCCACTGCCTTGTCCATATCATGGAGCAGATAGGGATCATGTAAGTCTTCCAAAGAAGGTTCTAAAAACTTCTTCAGACTTTTCTCATCCCGAATCCCTCTTTCAAATAATAACCGTGCCACCTCAGGACCCAGTCCAGCCTTCTTGGCTATCTTTGTAAAATCCGCATCTTCAACCTGCGGGGCAAACTGCCATTCATAAGTAGGTGTTATCAAAAAGACATCCACTCTTTCTAAGAATTCTATCGTTTCATTATAACATGATTTAGGCATTTTCTCTATCCAGATTACTTTTTTTATTATATTATCTAATAATGGTGTGATAGCCAAAACTCTACTATAACAACTTTTCTAACTCTGATAACCCTATTTTTAGGCTATTTCTTGCTGTGAAATCATCTCATTTCCTTTTATAATTATAGTATATTATATTGAGCCAATAGAGGGTTAGAGAAGCATTTTATACCTAAGAAAAACTTGAATTTAGATGATGTCATGGTTTATATTAAGAAATTGCCATTTACTCAATTCAAAAGCGTTATAGAACATTACTCAAACCACCAAAGACAGCGATTTCTCCGATCCCTTTAACAAACCGACCATTTCAAACTTCGAGCAACGGTTAGAGCGCTTAGAAATAAATTCTTCATATCCTACTTGCTCCTCTCACAATATAGTTAAAAATGATCGTAAGAATAATATCCAACAATTCAGGTGCAAAGAGTGCAGCAGGAGGTTGACTCGTTTTACAGACACTATCCTAGAAAAGACACGTTGGCATAGAGATATTTAGATTAAAGTTTTAGAAATGACAATTAACATCTATTCCATACACGATATGATAAACGTTTTGACTAATGATTATGGTTGTGAAGGCATCAATTAAAAAAACCGTTTGGCTTTGGAGAATGAAACTGATTCATGCTCTAGCTAAAATACCTATACCAAAGTTGACAGGACCATAAGGGAAGTCGGAAACTAAAATCCACTGTCGGAAGTAACATTGAGCGTAAAGCTAGATATGGTCGCCAACTCTCTCAATATGGCGTTACGGGAACGGAGTTTGCGCCTGTTTTAGATGGCTTTAACAGCGAAGTTATCGCTTATAATTTGTCTACCTCACCCAACTTAGAACAAGTGAAAACCATGTTGGAACAGGCATTCACAGAGAAACACTACGAAAATACGATTCTCCATAGCGATCAAGGATGGCAATATCAACACACTTTTTACCATCAATTTTTAGAGAAGAAGGGCATTCAACCCTCCATGTCACGCAAGGGGAATAGTCCAGATAACGGTATGATGGAGTCCTTCTTTGGTATCTTGAAATCGGAGATGTTTTATGGATATGAGAAGACATTTAAATCACTTAATCAATTGGAACAAGCTATTGTGGACTACATTGATTATTACAACAACAAACGAATCAAAGTCAAACTAAAAGGACTTAGCCCTGTACAATACAGAACTAAATCCTTTCAATAATTATTTGTCCAACTTTTTGGGGTCGGTACAAAATACCATTGATAACCCCTATTCAAGTTTAACAAAGAAGAGTATTATCATTCAACAAGCGTGAGTATCTCTTAGACCCACTTAAATCACACCTACACGCTTTCACTAAAGAATGTAAGATTCCTCGTTACAAAAAACTAACTCATTGATCGTCGGTGTCAGTTATCTTGAAACAGAAGAATATCCAAGATATACTCTACCAATAACTCGCAAAAGACCGAAACCAACTCATAGATGAAGAAGATTTGGAAGTGATGCGATCTAGTGGATATGTGTTATAAACTATTTTTTAATTGATTAATGGTTTCATCAATAGTATGTATGTGTTCCAAAAATTCTTTTTGCATATCAGCATCAACAAACGGAATCTGTATGTTCTTTAACGAAGATATACTCAACTTTGGCGTTCCTGTCCTTGTCGCAGAATGATTCAACTGTTGCTGTATAGAATCAGCCGTCAATATTTGAGCGATATAGTCCCTGTGTAATAGTTCATTTGCTGTTACTTTATGGGCATTTTCTGTTAGCGATACAGTATAGCCTTCAGGTACTGTTGGTAAAACACCCACTTTTCCAATAGTTCCTGCGGCTGAAATGTAGACATCAGATTCTTTCAATTCGTAACGCTTAATAACTTCAAACGTTTTATCATCAATAAACTTAGACTTCTCTAAATTGATACCACCATCTTCAAAATCTCCGACCGTTGGATAATAATGAGTAGTTTCAAATGGAGAATAATCAAGTTCTTTAGGAATCCTTTTCCCCCCAGAAATTTTAATAATCTTTTTCTCTTCAAGACTACCTAGTGTCTCTATGGAAACCTTCTGATTTTTGACAAAATTTGAAATAAATTCCCTTTTGATATTACGTTGTTTTTGTAACTCAAGTTCGTTCTTTAATTTCTGTTCATATTCATTTTTTAGAACAGACAGCAAATTTAGTGATGCTTCTGTTGAACGAGGGATTCTGAAATTCTCCATATCCGATATATAAATATGTTTCTGAACAGAACCTGCTGAGTAGTTATAGATTGTGTCTTGCTTATTTTTCAATAAATAGTATAGCTGTCTAGTGGTATATGGGGAATTTTTTTTAGCCTTGATAGTGAAACTGTCAGAACTAAAAATAGGCTCACTATGATATGACACATACCCTGCATAAGCACCACTCTTTGAAATAGTAATAACATCACCGTCTCTATTTGCTTCGTCTATGTAGTAAGCAGGTGTTCTTCCACCAGCAATTACTGGAATATCTCCTGTTTCGATCTGGTCTAATGTAATAGATGTTCCATTTTCTAAGTCTGCATATTCTCGTAAACTTATAGTTTCAACATCTCCATAATCTTTAATATGTTCGCTAAACGCATTCTGAATACGTATTTTATTTATATTGTTGATGTTATTAAAATCAACAAGTTTATATCCTTCAGTTATTCTGTAATATGGCATAATCACTTCATTTTTCTCTACATCATCTAAAAAAATCTAAGAATGAAGATCTTACAATTTTTATCTAAAAAAATAACCTTTTCTCCATACAGAAGCGTTAAATCGTCGATTGTATAGTTTTTTTATTCTAGGATGAATCCCTTCATGGCCCCTTCGACCAATAAATTTATATCCTAAAAAGCTCAACTTCATCAGCACTTTTTATCAGATTGAGATTGGATAACTACTAATTTGTTGCTCAATAAAGAAAAAAATATACCATTCTCTCATCTTCGATTTCTGAAATCTTTGTTATAATTTCTGATTGAGACAATGTACTATTTTCAAATTTTTCTTCTGTAAGTCTCAACAACTCTGTTATCAAAATTAAAAATTCCCAGACCTGAAATCAATGTAGTCCTCTAGTGAAAAAAATTATGTCCATACACATTCTTAACATATTTTTGAAATAAAAATTTTCTTGACCATTGAAAGAAATGTCTTTAATCGTACTACCATCCATATAAGATAATGAACGGTACATAGTATCAAAATAATTTTTACTGCGTTTAACACCAAAAATTGTAACAGTTTCAACACTTGTAGCTGAGAATGTTGCTTTTGGGTTTTTCATAATCGCTTTGATTTCAAAATCTCTAAGCAATAACTTTCTAGCTTCAACATAAATTGACGGTTCAGTATCTAAGATAGAAGATGGCAAAATAATAGCAACATAACCTCCTTTTTTTAATAACTGTGATGCTCTTTCAATGAATAACGCCTCAATTTCCGAACTATTTTCAGTTAAAAACTTAGATAGTACAAAGTCCGTTGAAACATTTGGTAGCTCCTCTTGAAAATCATCCACATGATAAGGTGGATTTGCAATTAGAATGTCAAATCTATGGTTTTCCGTCTTCCCTCCTGTCACATACAAATCGTCAACATAATCTGATGAATCAAATGAGCTTAAACCGTTACCTCGTCTAATAATAGCATCCCCATCTCCATTTAAGAATGAGCTAACTTTAGATGTTTTAACAAGACGGTAGTCAACATCCAAACCATAAACATACTCACTTGACCATGTAAATGGGTCATTAAGAAATTGTTCAAAACGTTTTTTGTTATCACGAGATAGGTTATTACAATCAATTTGTTCTAACAAAGACTGCGTTCTGTCCATATACTCCGTTAGAAAATGTCCGCTTCCTGAAGCAAAGTCAATCATAAGTGGCAATAACTTCCTTGAACCATCTTTTAGAATTGATTCAATCTTATATTCCAGAGGTAATGATTCAACCATAAATCTAGCTAAAGGAACTGGCGTAAAGAATTGTCCCGATTCTTGCTTGAAACCATTTGCAAGTATATTTTCAAAGAAATCTCCTAAAAATTGTTGTTTTTTAGCATACTTAAACTTAAACGGTGCAATCAAGCGAACGAGTTCTTTCATCAATTCAATATTTTCATGATAAGTAACTTCATCATAAACATCCTTAAATTGAAAACTAGGATTATTTTTTTACTTTGTAACCTACGAACTAAATTGTAGATTATTTCTCTTTCTGTGCTTGAAGTTTCAGGTTTCAATGAGTCCTCAATCGCAGAAATTATTCTCTCAATATCTTTATCACTATCTATGTGAATTTCAATAAACTCTCGCAAACCTTGAGAATACAAAGAATCAATTTTTAGATAAAAAAATTCCTCGTCAGTTTCCTCATTCAAAGTCTGAAATTTCAAAGGTTTTTTTATCTGGCGTATTAAATTCATCAACAATTTTAGCTATAAAACAAGTTCAGAACTCTATTGAACGCATTTGTTTTTATCTGAAATACCGTGTCTCCTCAAAATTGTCAAAAAAACGGTGGAAAATTAGCGAAGATGAACTTTCATTTAGTTCTTTTTAAGTCATCTTGATAAAGAGTGATAAATTTATTTCCGTAAGGTTCAAGAGTTGAATCAATAGAAAAAGAATTTGATAATTTTGTTCTTAATTGCGTTGCGAATGAGGATGCACTGCCTGCTTTTTTCCATCCCTCTGTCGAAACAATGAAAGAATAATCTTCTACAAATTTATTGTGAAATTCTGCACTAATAACGCCAATATACTTTGTATTCGTATTGAAAGAAAAAAATAACTCGCAATCTGACCTTGACAAAAATTCTAACTCAGAAGCATATTTTTTTCAAATTCTTCCTCGTCTTTTTTTACATCTAATATCAAAAATGGCGTATTTGTCTCATCATAAACAACAATATCAATATATCCTGATTTTCTCCCTACCTGAACTTCCTTCTCGATTGCAATTTTATCTGGCTTATACCCACTTTCAATAAGTTTAATAACCCAAAATAGCTGTACAATAGATTCTTTTTTCGATAAATTTGAGCTTCTACCGTGTTCAATATCAGACACTTTTCCCCCAATTTATTTTTTTCCGTTTTTTTACCAGCATCGAAATCAACGACGAAAGTATTTATTTCTTTTATCTTTATATTTTTGCTACATATTGGAATCTATTTTCGTATCCATCCACAGGAACGAAGCCGATTACTTTAATAATTTTGTTAGCATTTTTTACAATAGCCATATCCCCCCTCCTTAAACACAAAAAACAGAACTTACACACTTAGTAGTAAATTCTGTTCTTCTTTTAGTAGCATAAAAAGAGGTTAAAGAAATAACCTTAATTACTTGTCTTGTCTTGTCTTGTCTTGTCTAACGATTGTACCATCATTCTCTCCTTCGTCAAGCGTTTTTTTCTGAATTAGGCGTAAAACTTTTTGACCTTTTTCAGTAATTGCATACTTACCACGCTTATTTTGATAGGGGTAAACATATTCTCCCTCAATCAAATCACGCAATAATCTATTTGTTTTTAATTTTGACACGTGGTTGATGTCAGCTATCTCTTGTTGAGATAGGGGGATATAATAATCCCCTTGCACTTCGACTTGTTTTTTTCCTTCAACGACTTTAACAGACGGAAAGTGTCATTTGCGAAAGGTTCAAGAGTAAATTCAACGATAAATAATCCTCCTAACTTAATTATTATATCACAAAACAAAACCTCATAAAAGGTTATAAACTTACACCGTAAAAATATCTTGAAGTAAATTTTTCAACGAGAAAACTACAAAACTATCCTTTTTTTAGCATTTTTTTAGCTATCAATGGATAATTTTTCTTGTTGCTATAAAGCCGTTTCAAGGTGTTGACCTGCTATCTCTCTAATTGGATAATATAATCTTTTTTTACTATAATTTTTACTAATTTTTTTCAGATATGATTTGACAAGAACATTCTTTTGTTGTAGAATCGTGTTATAAAATCTAACACAAAGGAGATCTCTCATGGCTTTAGTAGAATTTAAAAACGTCGAAAAAAATATTACGGAGACTACCACGCACTCCGCGACATCAATCTCCGTTTTGAAAAAGGACAAGTTGTTGTCCTGCTTGGACCTTCTGGTTCTGGAAAGTCCACTCTTATCCGTACGATCAATGGTTTGGAGGCTGTTGACAAAGGAAGTCTCCTGGTCAATGGACACCAAGTAGCAGGTGCCAGTCAGAAAGATTTAGTTCCTCTTCGTAAGGAAGTAGGTATGGTTTTCCAGCATTTTAACCTTTATCCACACAAAAATGTGTTAGAAAATGTAACACTTGCGCCCGTAAAAGTTCTAGGAATTGATAAAAAAGAAGCTGAAAAAACAGCCCAAAAATATCTGGAATTTGTAAATATGTGGGACAAGAAAGATTCCTATCCAGCTATGCTATCTGGTGGTCAAAAACAGCGAATCGCCATCGCTCGTGGTCTTGCCATGCATCCGGAACTCCTCCTCTTTGATGAGCCAACATCTGCTCTTGATCCTGAGACCATCGGCGATGTTCTAGCAGTTATGCAAAAACTGGCACATGACGGGATGAACATGATCATCGTTACCCACGAAATGGGATTTGCTCGGGAGGTTGCGGATCGCATTATCTTTATGGCTGACGGAGAAGTTTTAGTAGATACGACAGATGTCGATGACTTTTTTGACAATCCAAGCGAACCTCGTGCCCAACAATTCCTCAGCAAAATTATCAACCACGAAAGTGACAAAGTCAAATAAGGAGGAGCCTATGAAAAAGAAACTCTTTTTATCAGCATTATTGATTAGCCTTTCAGCCTTGCTGCTGCCAAACCAGTCCAAGCCGATACCAGCGTCGCAGACATTCAAAAAAGAGGCGAACTAGTTGTCGGCGTCAAACAAGACGTTCCGAATTTTGGCTACAAGGACCCCAAGACAGGGACCTATTCTGGTATCGAAACCGACTTGGCCAAGATGATTGCGGATGAGCTCAAGGTCAAGGTTCGCTACGTGCCTGTTACCGCTCAAACCCGTGGCCCACTTCTTGACAATGAACAGGTCGATTTGGATATCGCGACCTTTACCATCACAGAAGAACGTAAAAAACTCTACAACTTCACCAGTCCCTACTATACGGATGCTTCTGGTTTTTTGGTCAATAAATCCGCCAACATCAAAAGTATTGAGGACCTAAACGGCAAAACCATCGGGGTTGCCCAAGGTTCCATCACCCAGCGCTTGATTACTGAACTGGGTAAAAAGAAAGGCTTGAAGTTTAAATTTGTAGAACTTGGTTCCTACCCAGAATTGATTACTTCCCTTCACGCTCATCGTATTGATGCCTTTTCCGTGGACCGCTCTATCCTGTCTGGCTACACCAGTAAACGAACAGAACTACTAGATGATAGTTTTAAACCATCTGACTACGGTATTGTTACCAAGAAATCAAACACCGAGCTCAACGATTATCTTGATAGCTTGGTCACTAAATGGACCAAGGACGGTAGTTTGCAGAAACTTTATGACCGTTACAAGCTCAAACCATCTAGCCATACTGCAGATTAAGGAGGACACCCCATGACAGATTTATCATCTTGGACATCCTATTTTCAGGATTTTGGACAATTTTTCAATGGTTTCCTCTTCACCCTTACCCTAGCGATTGGATCCTTTATCCTCGCCATGGTTTTGGGCATCTTCTTCGGAGCCATGTCAACTAGCAAACGCCCATTCTTGCGTGTTTCGGCTCGTATCTTTGTCGAATTTTACCAAAATACTCCCCTCTTGGTGCAGTTTGTCATCGTCTTTTATGGTTTGCCTCTTATCAGTGAACACACCATCATGATTCCAATTTATTGGACAGCTGTTCTCTGCGTGGGGCTCTATCACGGCGCTTATATCGCTGAGGTTATTCGTTCAGGGATTCAGTCTATTCCTAGCGGTCAGATGGAGGCCGCCTTGTCGCAAGGTTTTACCTATATCAGTGCCATGCGCTTGATTATCTTGCCTCAGGCCTTCCGTATCATTCTCCCACCTTTGACCAACCAAATCGTTAACCTCATCAAGAACACCTCGACAGTTGCTATCATCTCTGGAGTGGACTTGATGTTTGTGACCAAGTCTTGGTCAGCTCTCAACGGAAACTACATCCCAGCCTTTCTAGGTGCTGCACTTCTCTACTTTGCCCTATGCTTCCCTGTTGCCCAGTTTGGCCGCAAGATGGAGCAAGCCAACAAAAAAGCCTATTCACTTTAGGAGGTTACTATGGAATCTATTTTAGAAGTTTTAACCCCAGATAACCTAGCCTTTATCTTTAAAGGATTTGGCTTGACCCTCTACATTTCTCTGATTGCTATCGTCCTCTCGACCCTTATCGGAACAGTGCTAGCCGTCATGAGAAATGGGAAAAATCCTGTCTTACGGATCATCTCCAGCATTTATATCGAGTTTGTACGTAACGTTCCCAACCTTCTCTGGATTTTCACCATCTTTTTGGTGTTTAAGATGAAGTCCACACCAGCTGGTATCACTGCCTTTACCCTTTTTACCTCAGCAGCCTTGGCTGAGATTATCCGTGGTGGTCTCAATGCCGTAGACAAGGGACAATACGAAGCAGGAATGTCGCAAGGATTTACCTCTGTGCAAATCCTCTACCATATCATTCTCCCACAAGCGATCCGTAAAATGCTGCCAGCTATCATTTCTCAGTTTGTAACCGTGATTAAGGATACCAGTCTCCTCTACTCGGTTATCGCCCTACAAGAACTCTTTGGCGCTAGCCAAATTCTCATGGGACGCTATTTCGAACCAGAGCAGGTCTTTAGCCTTTACATCCTGATTGCCCTCATCTACTTCAGCTTTAACCTATCAATCTCTAGCCTGTCTCGCATGCTCGCTAAACGTTGGCAACAAGCAGCAGAATAAAAAAAGAAATGTGAACTCAAAACAAGGGTTCATATTTTTTGCTATAAATGAAAAAGGGCAACTCAATGCTATGCAAACGTTTTACTTTTTGGTAAAATGACTTTAAAACCATAACGCAAGGAGAAAAACAATGATCCAAGAACTTTGCAAAGAATTCTCTCAACTGGAGCAAGTAGAGGCCATTGCTCTAGGTGGTTCACGTGCAGGACAAGACTATGATCAAAATTCTGATTATGATGTCTATATCTACCTCAACTCACCTATTGACGAGGAAACTCGTCAAATCATCCTGTGCAACTATTGCTCCTACATGGAAATTGGAAACCAGTTTTGGGAGTTAGAGGATGATTGTATACTAAACAACGGTATCCAAATCGAGTTGATTTATCGTTCGCTGGAGTCGTTTGAACAAGAATTGAACACAACCGTTTTTCAGCATCACGCCCAAAACGCTTATACAACCTGTATGTGGCATAATCTACTCCACAGCAAGATTCTATACGACCCGAATGGGCGCTATGCTTCTCTTCAAAAAGCCTATCAGGTTCCCTATCCTCAAAAACTCAAAAAAAATATTATTGAAAAGCAACTCCTTTTGCTGGATCAGGCCATGCCTGCCTTCTCTGTCCAAATAGAAAAAGCTATCAAACGTCAAGATCTTCTTAGTATAAATCATCGTACGAGTGAATTTTTTGCTTCCTACTTTGACTTGCTATTTGCGCTCAATGAGCAAACCCATCCTGGTGAAAAACGGATGCTTGACTATGCTAAAACCAATTGTACTCTCCTACCTAAGCAATTTGAAGAAGCTATTCGCGACTATTTCCAACTACTCTACCAACCGCAACAAGGAAAGCAAGCGATTCTAGCCTTGCAAACTATCCTGAAACAACTAAAGGCCATTTTACCATAGACCATAAAAAGAAAATGTGAACCTCTGTTGCTGCTTCACATTTTTTTGTCATTGACTGTAAAAATCTAATCTACTCATATGCAGTTGCTTATTTTTGACCTTCTCTGAAAATCTCTAACTAGGTTAGAAATTGTCCACTTGATTGACGAGTAACCACCAAGCTATTCCATAGCCTCACCTACAATCTCCTGACCCGCTCTACCATTGTTGCTACTAATGGAACTTTCCGTTTTTTTCTTAAGTTACTGTAATTTTTTTAGAGAATCTGACAATTATTATAATATGAATTTTTGCAAAAAAATCACCCAACGATGAGTTCACATATTACCATAAAATACCCTTATAAGAGAAAATCAACGCTAAAATCAATAAAACATAGAAGGCGATAAAAAGCCATTTCATCTTCACACATAGAGCAATATACTCTCTGACAAAGGCCGATGGAATATAGTAGGCCGCTGTACGACAACCAAGGCCATCCCCCTTCATCCCGATACGGCGAGCATAGGTACTGGTTCGAAAAACATGGTAGTCATTGGTCACAAAGAGAAAACGTGGACTTGCCACCAGTTTCTCTCCCATTTCTTTTGAGAAGAGAAGATTCTCATAGGTCGTCGTTGAGTTTTCCTCTAGGAGAATTGCTTCTCTCGGAACATCCGTCTCTTCCAGCAAATAATTACAAATGGCCTGAGCTTCGGAAATCTTCTCATCCCCACCTTGGCCCCCACTAGCGATCAATTTGACATCTGGATTATTCGAATTGTGGTAAGCCTCAACAGCCTTGTCAATCCTACGCTTGAGCAAAGGAGTCACCCTTTCTCCATCCAACAAACCAGCCCCGTGAATGATAATAAAATCATAGTGTTTTTTCTTAGGAATAAAAAGATACAGAATAGAATAAAGCAGAAATCCTGCAAAGGCAAAAACCAAAAATTAAATACGAATAAATCAAAAAGAAAAAGAAAATATTCACTAGATGATTGGTGTAGAACAAGCCCTTGGTATCGCTCACTCGAATCGCCATGATTACAAAAAAGAATAGAATCACGCAACCTAATCCTAGAGACAAATAATTCGCCTTGGATCTTCCTTCTTTTTTCAATAACACAAATCCGTTATAAATAAGGAAAAAGCCACTTAGAAAAACTAAAAATGGAAGCAAGAGAAAAATCACTGCAAAGAAAATCATGTGCAATTCTTCTTGCCCAGTCTCGTAAAAAAATTGGCAATAGACAGGTAAGAAAAGAGCAGAGACAAAAGCAAAAGAGCCGGATTCCAGAGGCTACGATTGTCCCTAAAAAATGAAATCAGAAAAAGTAGGACAAAAAATCCTGTAATAAAGTACATAATCTTCTCCTTTGATGACTACATTGTACCATAATTATGGCAATAGAAAAAGAGAACCTTAGTCCTCTTACTTGATCATTTTATCCTGAGTATCAGCCACAACCTGAGCCAGGCTCGTCTGACCAAGTTGATTTTCCATGGCTGCTTGAACATCAAACAGCTTTTTGATCCAAGATCGCATGGATATTAGCACCAATTGGACAATTAGGATTTGGATTATCATGGAAACTAAAGAGCTTACCAGATTTTCCTAAACACTCTACAGCTTGGTAGACATCCAACAAGCTGATATCCTGAAGGTCTTTTATGATCTCAGTTCCTCCCGTACCACGAGCAACTGAAATCAATCCTGCTTTTTTGAGTTGGGACAAGGTTTTGCGAATAATGACCGGATTGACTCCGACACTGGCCGCAAGAAAATCGCTGGTTATTTTGCTGTCTGTATCCTGCATTGCAATACTAATCAACATATGAGTCGCAATCGTAAATCGACTTGAAATTTGCATCTTCTTCTCCTTTCACATCCTATCTGATACCCATTATACCCTTTTGTGTTGTAATGTCAATTATTACCACCATCCAGCCACGCATCCAACTCAGCATCATGCCCTTGTTCTTGGGCAATTTCATACAGAAGTTCCTGATTGTGAGTATGGTGAATCCCATTTATCAAACTTTCATAGTAGATTTGGAAATAGGGGAGCTTTAAATCCTTAGCCAGCTGCAATTCGGCTTCTACATCATAATCCACTCGAAGAAAATCAACATCAGACAAACCTGCTTCATCAAACTCTAAAATCATATACTGGGCACGCAGATCCTTACGCAACCGCGTATCTAAAAAGAAGGGTTGTCCAATCGAACCTGGATTAAGAATCAACTGTCCGTCACTTCCGTATCGAAGAAGCTGTTGATGGATGTGACCATATACTGCGATAGAGGCATGCGGTTCCGTCACCAATCTATCAAAATCTTCTTGTTTTCCCGTATGAATCAACTCCCTACCCCAGTTTTTATCAGGGAGATGGTGAGTGATTCCTACCGTCAAATCACCAAACTGACGATGAACTTGCATGGGTTGATTGTGGAGGTCTTCTATTTCTTCTGGAGCAATCTCCTCTAAGATATACTGGCATTGGCGCAGGAGATAGCGATGGCTCGCTTTTGTAGGATCTAGCTTACGATGCAGGCCTCGCCAGAGACTATTCTCCCAATTACCCAGAACCCTAGCAGTGATGGGCAAATCAGCTAAGAGGTCCAAAATCCTTCTACGTCCTGTTCCAGGCATAAGAATATCTCCCAAAAGCCAGTACTCGTCTACCCTTGCAGCTCTTGCATCAGCCAGTACAGCTTCAAAGGCGCTTGTATTCCCATGTATGTCTGAAAGAACTGCTATTTTCGTCATTCTTTCTCCTCATTTCCTCTTACTTCTTCTGTTAGTATTATAACAGAAAACACTCCAAAAAATCACTATTACTGCTTACCTGATCAACTTGTAAGAGCTTCCAAATAGTGCTATAATATAGGTAGAGAGTTCCCCTTCATTTAGGATCATGTGGTCTTCGACATCTCTCTATTTTTGCAGATTGGAGGACTATTGCCATGCGGAACTATCTTAAGTATATCCCATATTACCTTGTCATATTCTTCTTTTACTGGCCTCTCTATGAGTTGCTTTTACTGCTGATTTCTGACCCTTATACGCTGAAAGGGCTCTACATTTATAACATCATCCTCTTTTCACCTTTGGCAACCTTCATCGTGTCCCTTCTTTATAGCTACCGTTTCCAATTCTCACTGTGGTGGCTACTCGGTATTGGTCTGCTCTATTGCTTTACCATCATCACTTTTCATGAATTCATTCTCGTTTATTTCCTAGCTTATGAACTCTTTGCCCTACTTGGTATGGCTTCAGGTTCGGGCATTAAATACATGCTACAGCGAGGAAAAAATAAAAAACTTTCACAAAAGCCTTGAAAAATCTCGCAATCATGCTATAATAATGCATAGAGACAAGTCACTTAGTCCCTTTCTACTAGAGAGTGCGTGGTTGCTGGAAACGCATAGAAAGCCTAAACTGATACTACTCTTGAGTTTTTTATGAAAACATAAAACGGTGGCCACGTTAGAGCCAATCAGAGGTGTCCCTCTCTTTTGAGGTACATAAATGAAGGTGGAACCACGTTGCGACGTCCTTTCGAGGATGTCGCTTTTTGTTTTTCTAGCTTTCACAATTCTCTATCCCTGTTTTCAGAATAGGGTTAACACATTCGTCAATAATATAAGTAAGGAGAACATCATGATTAACATTACTTTCCCAGATGGCGCTGTTCGTGAATTCGAATCTGGCGTTACAACTTTTGAAATTGCCCAATCTATCAGCAATTCTCTAGCTAAAAAAAGCCTTGGCTGGTAAATTCAACGGCAAACTCATCGACACTACTCGTGCTATCACTGAAGATGGAAGCATCGAAATTGTTACACCTGATCACGAAGATGCCCTTCCAATCTTGCGTCACTCAGCTGCTCACTTGTTCGCCCAAGCAGCTCGTCGTCTTTTTCCCAGACATTCACTTGGGAGTTGGTCCAGCCATCGAAGACGGCTTCTATTACGATACAGACAATACAGCTGGTCAAATCTCTAACGAAGACCTTCCACGTATCGAAGAAGAAATGCAAAAAAATCGTCAAAGAAAACTTCCCATCTATTCGTGAAGAAGTGACGAAAGATGAGGCACGTGAAATCTTCAAAGAAATGATCCCTTACAAGTTGGAATTGATTGAAGAACACTCTGAAGACGAAGGCGGTTTAACTATCTATCGTCAAGGGTGAGTATGTAGACCTTTGCCGTGGCCCCTCACGTCCCAACAACAGGTCGTATCCAAATCTTCCACCTGCTTAACGTTGCTGGTGCTTACTGGCGTGGAAATAGCGATAACGCTATGATGCAACGTATCTACGGTACAGCTTGGTTTGACAAGAAAGACTTGAAAAACTACCTTCAAATGCGTGAAGAAGCCAAAGAACGTGACCACCGTAAACTTGGTAAAGAGCTTGACCTCTTCATGATTTCTCAAGAAGTTGGACAAGGACTTCCATTCTGGTTGCCAAATGGTGCAACTATCCGTCGTGAATTGGAACGCTACATCGTAGACAAAGAGTTGGCTTCTGGTTACCAACACGTCTACACTCCACCACTTGCTTCTGTTGAACTTTACAAGACTTCTGGTCACTGGGATCATTACCAAGAAGACATGTTCCCAACTATGGACATGGGTGACGGGGAAGAATTTGTCCTTCGTCCAATGAACTGCCCACACCACATCCAAGTCTTCAAACACCATGTTCACTCTTACCGTGAATTGCCAATCCGTATCGCTGAAATCGGTATGATGCACCGTTATGAAAAATCAGGTGCCCTCACTGGTCTTCAACGTGTACGTGAAATGTCACTCAACGACGGTCACCTCTTCGTTACTCCAGAGCAAATCCAAGAAGAATTCCAACGTGCCCTTCAGTTGATTATCGATGTTTATGAAGATTTCAACTTGACTGAATACCGCTTCCGTCTCTCTCTTCGTGACCCTCAAGATACTCATAAGTACTTTGATAACGATGAGATGTGGGAAAAATGCCCAAACCATGCTTCGTGCAGCTCTTGATGAAATGGGCGTTGACTACTTTGAAGCTGAAGGTGAAGCAGCCTTCTACGGACCAAAATTGGATATCCAGGTTAAGACTGCCCTTGGTAAAAGAAGAGACCCTTTCAACTATCCAACTTGACTTCTTGCTTCCAGAACGCTTCGACCTCAAATATATCGGGAGCTGATGGTGAAGAGCACCGTCCAGTTATGATTCACCGTGGGGTTATCTCAACCATGGAACGCTTCACAGCGATCTTGATTGAGAACTACAAAGGGTGCCTTTCCCAACATGGCTTGCACCACATCAAGTAACCCTCATCCCAGTATCTAACGAAAAACACGTGGACTATGCTTGGGAAGTAGCTAAGAAAACTCCGTGACCGTGGTGTCCGTGCAGATGTAGATGAACGCAATGAAAAAAATGCAGTTCAAGATCCGTGCTTCACAAACAAGCAAGATTCCTTACCAATTAATCGTTGGGGACAAGGAAATGGAAGACGGAACTGTTAACGTTCGTCGCTATGGCCAAAAAAAGAAACACAAACTGTCTCAGTTGATGACTTTGTTCAAGCTATCCTAGCTGATATCGCCAACAAAGTCACGCGTTGAGAAATAAGAGATAAAACCTAGGATAAAATCTAGATACCTAAAAAGCAACAACTGAAACAGCTGTTGCTTTTTTTATATTTTATACTCAATGAAAATCAAAAAAAGCAAACTAGGAAGCTAGCCGCAAGCTGTACTTGAGTACGGTAAGGCGACGCTGACGTGGTTTGAAGAGATTTTCGAAGAGTATTATTTAAGCCCGAGCTAGTAGTGATTGACCAAACCACCACACAAAGATTTTGCTTTCATGAGTTAGACAAGGTCAATATCCTCATTCCTTGTCTGCTTCATTTTTCTTTTACTTTTTTACGAGATCTTTTTGTGGATCTTTTTTTCAGAGAGTTTTTTTGATCGATATACTTGTTAATGTTTTCATAAAATTCCTTGGTCGTATCACTGTCTAATTTTTGTCGAATTATGAACTTGATTGACTTTCAATTGAACAGATTGAATACCGTAAGAGGCTTGTTTTTTTGATGGAGCGTTTCTAATTCTTCTTCTGAAATCGGATCTCCAACAACCGTCAAGATCAATTCATTGTCACTTGACTTGTAGACTTGATTGATAACCGTATGATTGGCAAACTCTTTTCCTACAAACTGTTTGATTCCTTCTTTTCGCGCTTGATCTATCGTCAGAGTGACTGCTGAATAACTAGCTGGAAGAATCAATAATACAATCAAGGATATCAACCCAATTCTCATTTTAATGTTTCAGCTCTTTAAATGAACTTAAAGGGAGATTTTTCTCATCAAAATTCTTGTTCCAACAATATTGGTTAGCATGATAAAAACACAGTTGATCAAGAAAAGATAGAGAGCTCCAAATAAAAATCGTACATTTCCATTAGCTAAACCGTAACCTGCAGTACAGATAGGTGGCATCAGAGCTGTTGCAATGGCTACTCCTGGCACGATATTGTTTGCTTCTTTTTTCCTTGAACCAATTACGCCTGCTATCCCACCAGCAATAGCAATGAGAACATCCCAAATGGTTGGAGAAGTTCGTGCAATCAATTCGCTACTTTCATAAGATAAGGGAGAAATCCAGAAATACAGAGCCGAGACAAGCAAGCTAACCAATACTTGAGTAAATAAAACCTCTAGAGATTGCTTGATTAAACGCGTATCAAAAATAGCTAAACCAAATCCGAGTCCAACAATCGGTGTCATAAGAGGGGAAATCAGCATAGCTCCAATAATGACAGCTGTTGAATTCATATTTAGGCCGATAGAGGCAATAAAAATCGCACACATCAAAATCACTGTATCTCTTAATCGAACATGAAGATCATCATATAATTTCTCACGGTATTCACGTGTTGAATAATTGGCAGTCATTTGTCCTCTCCTCTTTCCTTATTTAAATCGGTATAATAATTAATAATAACAGCTGATAAACAGCCAAAAAATATGAGCCCATAAATCGTCAAGAAGACACTGGTAATCCTTCCAATCAAGGTCACAGCTAGGAGATCCCCGTAGCCGACAGTCGTCGAAGTCACAAAAGCATACCAAAGACCGTCTCCGTAATTTGTGATAGCAGGTTCAACTAGGAAAAGCACGCCTCCTGACCCAAAAACAAAGGTCACAAAACTCAGAGCAAACCGAGTAAAACCCGTAACCTGTATAATATGCCATAACATTTTTAAACGTCTCATTTGTTCTCCTTATTCATACTAGCTCCTGACCGAGCCGTTTTTTCCAATAATCAAAGTGAAGATAGGACATGATCTCCATCAGAGAAAGATAGACAAACTGATAGATCTGATTTAAGCTGATTATCAACTGATATTGTTTGAAAAATGACTGGAAGAAAGACCAGATATGACTGTCTTGAATCAGTCCCTTCTTAACATCAGACAGGATATTAGCTAAAGCTCCCAAGGACTGAAACGGTAAATCCTTGACATTTATATAGATCCGGTCCACCACATCATTCAGACTGGTATCTTGGATGGCATGAAATTCTCCAAAGAGAACTCCTGCCGCTCCAAGAGTAGAAACAAATTCCACCAAATAATTTCTGAGGAAATTTTCTCAACCTTTTCCCATAATGTGTTTAGTGCCATCCATAACGATCCCAACCAGAAAAAGGAAAGAAAACAAGCAAAGAAATTTTGCCGTAAATCCCAAAAAGCTTCAAGACTTGGTGTTGTTGGTTTTTCTAACTCTTTTCCTTGAACCGATCACACCAGCAATCCCACCAGCAATAGCAATGAGAACATCCCAAATGGTTGGAGAGGTTCGTGCGATCAACTCGCTACTTGCATAAGACAAGGGAGAAATCCAGAAATACAGAGTCGAGACAAGCAAACTGACCAACACTTGAGTCAATAAAACCTCTAGAGATTGCTTGATTAAACGCGTATCAAAAATAGCTAAACCGAATCCCAGTCCAACAATCGGTGTCATGAGAGGTGAAATTAACATGGCTCCAATAATAACAGCTGTTGAATTCATATTTAGACCGATAGAGGCAATAAAAATTGCACACATCAAAATCGCTGTATCTCTCAATCGAACATGAAGGTCATCGTATAATTTCTCACGGTATTCCCGTGTTGAATAATTTCCGTTCATTGGTTACTCCTTTTATTTTATATAATCTTGTTTCTGCATGGATGATGGTAGAGAGACTTCTGTCCAATCTTACATATTTTTCTTCTCACCTGTTATTCTTTTGAAAATTATCTTTTAAGTATCCGTCAGTCCATCCTTTATATTATATCAAAAAAATTTTTACAGTTTTTTTCTCTGACGAAATCTATCAATTGAATAGATAGATAAGATTATCGTTAATATCATGGTCGCATCAACTACTTCAATGACCTTGAGAATCAAACTAAGCATATGATAAGAAAAGGCAAAATGGAGGAAGGCAAAAATTACAGGAAGAAAGAAAACGGTCAAGATTTACTTGTTAATGGTTTGCTTGATCTGCTTTTGATCAGGACCTACCTTTTTCAAGATGATAAAGCGTTCGTGGTCTTCATATCCCTCAGAGATTTGTTTATAGTGGATAATTAATACTGCACCAACCATAAAAATAATAAATAGGAAGAGACCGATAAAGAAGAACTCACCAAAAATCTCATTGATTTGCTCACTGGTACTTGCTCGAATAGAGCCGTAAACAAGACTAGCCTGATCTTCAAGAGGCAATATCGATTTATTAAGATAGTCTGGATAATCATCAGCTAGTTTCAACTGTCCCTATTTGCTTACAGTCACATCCATCCCACCAGCGAGTTCACTAGTAATTTCTGCATTTTGATGTTGAACCCAGTTCTTAGGAAGGATTGAAGATTGGATACGACTAGATAATTATAGTCTGATGTTAAAAAGAATAGCTTGATTTTGTAGATGACCTTTCACAAAGCCTGGTTGATTTTTTTAATTTTTTAACCGGAAACGCCCAAGCAAATAATGTACTAGGATACACAGTTAAAGATAAAAAAAGCCCAGTTGTCTTATCCTGGGCTCTTATCTATTATGCTCACTCAATCATCAGATTCATATTAGAAAACTTGATGCGTACTGTCGTTCCTTTTTCCAACCTCAGACTCGATGCGAATCTGGTGGCCAAGTTCTTCAGAAATTTTCTTGGATAGGTAGAGGCCCAGTCCAGATGACTGCTGGGTCAAGCGCCCATTGTAGCCTGAAAAGCCACGTTCAAAGACTCGGAGTACATCGCTATTTTTTATCCCGATTCCCGTATCCTTGATACAGAGTTCCTGGCCTTCCATATAAATCTCTAACCCACCTTCCTTGGTATATTTGAGACTGTTTGAAAGGATTTGTTCAATGACAACCAACAACCACTTCTTATCGGTCACGATGGTTTTGTCTAAGTCATGTAGATTGACTGTCAGCCCCTTCTGGATAAAGAAAAGAGCGTACTTACGAACCATTTCCTTGACCAAGTCCTCCACTTGGACCTTTTCAAAGACCAAGTCATCGTGAAAACTCTCTAAACGCAGGTACTGCAAAACCAGGTTGGTATAGGAGTCAATCTTGAAAATTTCCTGTTCCAGCTGCTGTTTGACCTCCCGATCAGAGACTTCTGCTACTAAAAGGCGACTAGCCGCAATGGGGGTCTTGATCTGGTGAACCCACAAGGTATAGTAATCAAGCAAATCCGTCAGCTTGCTTTGTGCTTCCGACTTCTTTTGATACAATTCAGATTCTCGCTCTTCAAGTTTCTCTACCAGCGCACATTCCAGAGGAGACTTGGGGTCTCGCTCAGCATAGAGTACTTCCTGTCGGTAAACCTGAGCTTCTGCAAATATATCCCAAGCCAAAAATAAGAAGGTCAAAAAACTACTGAGCAGAAAGAAATAAAGAAAGTAAGTTCCTAGACTAGCAAATAAAAACTGAAAGAGAAGGACGAGAAAGCCTAATGAAAAAATATAGACAAAGATGCGACTGCGAGAACGCAGATAGGCTAGAAAAAATGATTTCCAATCAAGCATGTTTCAGTCCGTATCCTATCCCTTTCTTGGTTTCGATAAACCCTGCTAAACCTTGCTCTTCCAACTTTTTGCGCAGGCGAGCAACATTGACGGACAAGGTATTGTCATCGATGAAAAAGTCGCTATTCCAGAGTTCCCGCATCAGGTCATCACGCGCCACGATATTGCCAGCATGTTCAAACAAGACCCGTAAAATTTGAAATTCATTCTTGGTCAAACTCAGGATTTCCCCCTGATAGTGCAGGTCCATAGACTTGGTATTGAGGATTACACCCGCATACTCCAGCAGACTTTCATCTCGCCCAAACTCATAGGAACGGCGCAACAAGCCCTGAACCTTGGCAAGGAGCACCTGCTGGTCAAAAGGCTTAGTCACAAAGTCATCCGCTCCCATATTGATTGCCATGACAATATCCATCGCCTGGTCTCTCGAAGACAAAAACATGATGGGCACCTTGGAAATCTTACGAATCTCCCGACACCAGTGGTAACCATTAAAAAGAGGCAGGCCAATATCCATGAGGACCAAATGAGGCTCTGACTGGACAAATAAGCTCAACACTTCCATAAAGTCTTCTACCAAAACGACCTCAAACCCCCACTCAGAGAGCAGTTTCCCCACTTGTTGCCGAATAACCTGGTCATCTTCTACTAGTAAAATCTTGTGCATGCGCTCCTCCTTTGCTATTTCTCAAAGTATCAAAACCCTTCATATCAGATCTACGGATCAGTGTCTCATACTGTTTAGCAGCCTATTCCCCACAAATCCAGATCAGTAAACAGATGCTATATAGAGAATAATCCCATTGATATCATACCTTATTTTTAAGTATAGTTCCAGCCTTATCCTATATTTCCCTTTTTGTGCTCATTTAGTTAGCGTTTCTTTCACTTATTTAATAGGTTTAGCCTTCTTATTGACAAGCTAGCCATGATTTGTTAGAATGTGAATGAATAAATTAATTTATTCATTCATTAAATAAAGGAGGTTAAATCAGATTGGACAAAAAACAAGCTTTAAAGACAGCGGCCTATGAAGTTTTTTCGAAAAAGGGGTACAAGGCAACAGGAATTTCAGAAATTGCTAGGCAAGCTGGGGTGGCAGTTGGCTCTTTTTATAACTATTACGAAAGTAAAGAAGCCATTTTTCTAGACATCTATATAGATGAAAACAACCGTGTTCGCCAAGCTATGATCGAAGAACTAGATTGGGAAATTGACATGACCGACCTCATTGGTCAACTCTTTGCTCAGTCCAGAACTCTCGTTTCTTCCAATAAGATCCTTGCAGAATGGTACAATCCTGCCATCGCAGATGAGTTGCACAGCTACTATTCCTCGGAAGAAGGCAAAGTCGCAAATCCATTTCATCAGTTTCTAGTTAAAACTTTTACAAATCGTATGCAGGCTGAAGGGTACTCGCCAGAAAAGATTCAAGATATTTTACAGGTTTATAATCTGTTTTACTACATGGATATGCATATCACGGAAAAAGATTTTCCAGATATTGGCAAGACCGTTGAAATACTTGCAACCAACTTCATAAAAGGAGTTCTAAAATAAAGAAAATGGTTTTCTTTATTTTTTGAAAACGTATGAATGAATTTATTTTGTGTTCATTCAATGATTAAGAACAGGAGTCATAAAAAATGAAAAGAGGTAAAAAAATGTTTATTATCATTCTATCAACACTTGGAGTCTTAGGCCTTATAACTTGGGGTGCCATCGCCTACCTTGGACGAAGTCAGATATTATCGATAAAATCCATCGAAAATCCCAGCGGAGATCTGTATTTAATTCACATCACAAAACCAAGTTATCAAAACTGGAAAGCTGGGGCTTATGCTAAGTTTACACTCCCTGATACATCGTCCGCTTCTAGGAAAAACGAAGCTAAGGGAGAGCAGACCAGTAGATGGCTAACTATTGCCTCCACACCTGATGAAGATGAAATCCTTATTTTAACTCATAATAGTGGTAGCCACTTTAAGGAAACCTTGACACAGTTACCGGCTGGCAGTGAGATTGAGATGAGTTGGCTGGATTCCTCTTTAACCGTTAAAGATACGAATCAGCCACTAGTTTGCTTTGCATCTGATGTTGGTATTTCTTCTCTACGCCCCCTTATCAAAGAATGGGCTGGTAAAGCTCCAATTATTCTCAACCATTTTGACAAAGGAGTTACTATTTTCGATAATGAGATGAAGGAACTGGCTCAAAAAACATCGAATTTTACTTATAAAACTAGCGATGAACTTTCTCAAAGTCAAGCATTTTTAAAACATGCTATTGATGAATACGGCAATCAAGCCAGCTATCTCATCACAGGTCAGCCTGATGATGTAAATGAGATGAAGAATTTTTTAAAGGAAAATGGGATTGATAGCAAAAACATACAAGTAAGCTCGTTTAGAGGTTTGAAATAGGAGCAATCTATCTTCTATGTATTTCAATCAAACCCTACTAGGTCATTCGAACAAGCCTACTAGCTAATTCTAGGTAAATGTGATAGGATAAACATAGAGAAAGGAGCTTTTATGGCCAATATTTTTGACTATCTTAAGGATGTAGTCTTCGATTCCTTTTATGACCTCCCCGTGAATGAGTTAGATGTTCTTGCCTTGACCGAATTAACCTACCTTGCTTTTGATGGTGTAGTCACCCCAAAAAACCAGCGCCTCATAGATCTTGCGCCCCAAATTCCTAGAGACACGACGATGTTGACCAATAAGAACCGCCTCCAGTTGTTGGATCAACTCTCTCAACACAAACGCTTTAAAAATTGCAAGCTATCAAATTTTATCAATGATATTGATCCTGAATTGCAAAAACAGTTTGCGGCTATGACCTATCGTATCAGTCTCGATACTTATTTGCTTGTTTTTCGTGGGACGGATGATAGTATCATCGGTTGGAAAGAAGATTTCCATATGATCTATATGAAGGAAATCCCTGCTCAAAAACATGCCCTCCAGTATTTAGAGGACTTTTTTTCCCAACATCCTAACCAAAAGGTTATTCTAGCAGGGCATTCAAAAGGAGGCAATCTAGCTGTCTATGCTGCCAGTCAACTTGATCCAAACTTGCAGAAAAATATTGCCGCTGTCTATACTTTTGATGCCCCTGGACTTCACAAGGAACTAACCGAAACAGCTGGCTATCAAAACATGATGGAAAGAACGAAAGTGTTTGTCCCACAAGGTTCTATCATCGGAATGATGCTAGAAATCCCTGATAAGAAAATCGTTGTTCGAAGCACTGCCTTGGGTGGTCTTGCCCAGCATGACACCTTTAGTTGGCAGGTTGAAGACAAACACTTTGTCCAACTGGATGAGACCAATAGTGACAGCCAGCAAGTCGATACTACCTTCAAGGAATGGGTGGAGACAGTCCCTGATACGGAACTACAGCTCTACTTCGACCTCTTTTTTGGAATCATTCTTGATGCAGGCATCTCCTCTATCAACGATCTTTCTTCCTTCAAAGTCATTGAACACATTCACCATCTCTTTGTCCAAGCCCAATCCCTCACTCCTGAAGAAAGAGAAACCATGGGACGCTTAACCCAACTCTTGATTGACACCCGCTACCAAGCTTGGAAAAATCGTTAAGGTAGAAAAAGACTTTCTGATACCCTAAGCCTTCTCTTCTGTGTTATACTGATATCAGTACATTCTTTGAGAGAGGAAATCCTATGAAAATCCATAAAACTGTCAATCCCGTTGCCTATGAAAACACCTACTACATAGAGGGAGACCAACACCTGATTGTAGTTGACCCAGGTAGCCATTGGGAATCTATTCGCAAGACTATCGAAAAAATCAACAAACCAGTCTGCGCGATTCTCCTGACCCACACCCACTACGACCATATTATGAGTCTGGACTTAGTGCGTGAAGCTTTTGGAAATCCCCCCGTTTATGTAGCAGAAAGTGAAGCCAGCTGGCTCTATACTCCCGTTGACAATCTCTCTGGCCTACCTCGTCATGATGATATGGCTGATGTCGTCTGCAAACCAGCTGAACACACCTATGTCTATCATGAGGAATACCAGATCGAAGAGTTTCGTTTTACCGTTCTACCAACTCCTGGTCACTCTATTGGCGGTGTTTCTATCGTCTTTCCTGATGCTCATCTAGTCTTGACCGGAGATGCTCTATTCCGAGAAACCATCGGACGGACAGACCTTCCTACAGGTAGTACGGAACAACTTCTCCATAGCATTCAGACACAACTCTTCACCCTTCCTAACTACGATGTCTATCCCGGGCATGGTCCAGCTACGACTATCGCTCACGAAAAGACTTTTAATCCCTTTTTCTAGCAAGCAAAAAACCAAGGATAGCTTCCTTGGTTTTTGTATTACCAAATAATCACACGGTCCTCTGGTGCACGCCACATACCGTCGCCTTCTTTGACATCATAAGTTGTAAAGAAGTCATCAAAGTTTGGCACTTGGACATTGACACGGAGCTTAGCTGGCGCGTGGACATCAACACTAGCCATGAGTTTCATCAACTCCGGACGGCCCTTCATACGCCAGATACGAGCAAAGTTGTGGAAGAATTCTTCAGCAGAGAAGTCTGCTTCTATCTTGGCAGCTTCAAGGGCTGCAGCAATCCCTCCCAAGTCGGCAACATTTCTGATACGGTTAGTTTTCCGTTGATTCTTGCGCCGTAGGATTCTTGACCGTCAAACTGGTCGATAACTTTCTGAGTTTTTTCTTTGAAGGCAGCATAGTCATTCTCAGTCCACCAGTCTTTGAGGCTACCATTTTCATCAAAGGAAGCCCCATTTGTATCAAAGGCGTGAGAAATTTCATGGGCGATAACCGCTCCGATACCACCATAGTTGGCAGAAGATGACTGATGCAAGTCATAGAATGGCGCCTGTAAAATAGCTGCCGGAAAGACGATCAAGTTCTTTTGTGGATTGTAGTAGGCATTAACCATATGAGCAGGCATTCCCCACTCCTTGTAGTCAACCGGCTGGTTCCACTTTCTCCAACTGTGCTTGATCTCAACACGCGCAAAGGCTAGGGCATTTTCAAAGAGACTGGCAGTTTCGTCCACTACCTTGTCCTTGTAGCGTTCTGGCAATTCCTCTGGATAACCGATATAAGGCTTGATGACATTGAGTTTGACAATGGCCTTGTCACGCGTTTCAGGTGTGAGCCAGTCATTCTTAGCCAAACGTTCCTTGTAAACATCAATCATGGTCGCCACTTTTTTCTCTACATCCGCCTTGGCTTCTGGAGAGAATTTTTCATGCGCATACCAGAGACCGAGGGCTTGCTTAAAGGGAGCTTGAGCCAAGTGATAAGCCGCCTTGACCTTGTCCTGAGCTTCTGGAACACCTGAAAGAGCTCGCGCGTAGGCACCTGACAAGACACGAATCTCGTCTGTGAGATAGCTGGTTGAAAGATTCACCGCAGCCAAAATCAAGGTTGCCTTAAGCAAAGGCCAAGCTTCTTCACTATAAAATTGGTCTGCTGCTTGCCAGAAACGTTCTTCATCTACGATAACCTTGTCAGGCACTTGCCCAAGAACAGCTTGGAAGAAGTCATCTAGAGGTAGGGCAGGGGCAAATTTCTTGAAATCTTCATAAGCGTATGGATGATAGAGTTTGGCATATTCTGAACTTTCTTCATTAGAAAGTACCACAGCTGCAACTCGACGGTCCAATTCCAATCTCTTCTCTAGCAAATCTGCAATTTCCTCATCTGAAAAATCGTAGGCTTTGAGAAGATTTGCGCTACTTTCCTTCCAAAGCGTCAAGAGCTCCTCACGTTGAGGATGGTCTTCAGCATAGTAGGTTGTATCTGGCAAAATCGTCCCTGGAGCGCTGGCCCAGAGAACATTGGTTCTGGCATCCATAAAGTCAGGTGATACTCCAAATGGAAGGAAGTTTGGTTTACCAGCTAGTTCAAACTCGGCTAGTTTGCTGGTAAAATCTGCAAAACTTTCTAAGTCTTGGTATTCCTCGAGTAGAGGAAGGACAGGTTTGATCCCATCTGCTTCCCTCTTATCAAAATCACGTACCATACGATGGTACTTAACAAAATTTGCGAGGATTACATCCTCTGGGACATCCTCACCTGCTAACCACTTGTCCGTAGTTGCCAACATCAACTCTTCAATTTCCTCATCAAGGTCAATAAAACCACCTGTTCGAGATTTATCAGCTGGAATGACAGCTGTTTTTTCCCATTCACCATTGATTGCATCATAAAAATCGTCTTGATAACGTGTCATCTTGTTCTCGCTTTCATTTTTTCACTTATTCTTAGCTTAGCAAAAAACACTTGGGAATGCAATTAAAAATGAACTTCTTGTCTGTTTGTCTTCGTTTTTTCAGTTATTATTTATTAAATTTTTTCAAAAAAATTAACTTGACTTAATTTTTTTAATGTATATTAAATAGGCAGGAGGAATACAACTGTATGATACGTATCGAAAACCCTCAGTGTCTCCTACAAAGAAACGTTGGCACTAAAGGATATTTCACTAGTGCTCCAAGGACCAACGATTACCGGAATTATTGGTCCAAATGGTGCTGGAAAAATCAACTTTATTAAAAAGGTATGTTGGGAATTATCCCACATGAAGGTCAGGCCTTTCTCGACGACAAAGAAGTCAAGAAATCTTTTACATCGAGTTGCCTATGTCGAGCAAAAAAATCCATATCGACTACAATTTCCCTATCAAGGTCAAGGAATGTGTCTCACTGGGACTCTATCCATCTATCCCGCTTTTTCACACTTTAAAGGCCAGCCACTGGAAAAAAGTGGCAGAGGCTCTTGAAATCGTTGGACTTTCAGACTATGCTGATCGCCAAATCAGCCAGCTCTCAGGAGGACAATTCCAACGTGTGTTGATTGCCCGCTGCCTTGTGCAGGAAGCTGACTACATCTTTTTAGATGAGCCTTTTGTCGGGATTGACTCGGTTAGTGAAGAGATTATCATGAACACGCTGAGAGACCTAAAAAAATCTGGTAAAACAGTTCTCATCGTCCATCATGACCTCAGCAAAGTCCCCCATTATTTCGACCAAGTTTTGCTTCTCAATCGAGAATTAATAGACCTTGGTCCGACTATAGAAACCTTTACCGAAGCCAATCTTAAAAAGGCCTACGGTAGCAAACTCTTTTTCAATGGAGGTGACCTATGATAGCAGAATTTATCAATGGATTGCAAAATTTCCATTTCCTACAAAACGCCTTGATAACAGCTATTGTCATCGGAGTTGTTGCTGGAGCTGTGGGATGTTTTATCATCCTACGTGGGATGTCTCTCATGGGAGATGCTATCTCTCACGCAGTTTTGCCCGGCGTAGCCCTTTCCTTTATCCTGGGAATTGATTTCTTTATTGGAGCGATCATCTTTGGTTTGATGGCTTCCATCATCATTACCTACATCAAGGGAAACTCTATCATCAAGAGTGACACCGCCATTGGTATTACCTTTTCATCTTTCTTAGCCTTAGGTGTCATCTTGATTAGTGTTGCCAAGAGTTCGACAGACCTCTTCCATATCCTTTTTGGGAATATCCTCGCTGTCCAAGATACGGACATGTGGATCACCATCGGTGTTGGGGCATTGATTCTCTTGATTATCGGGATTTTCTTTAAACAACTATTGATTACATCCTTTGACGAGCTCCTGGCTAAAGCCATGGGAATGCCCGTCAATTTCTACCACTATCTGCTCATGGTGCTCTTGACCCTTGTGTCAGTCACCGCCATGCAAAGTGTTGGAACTATTCTTATCGTAGCCATGTTGATCACCCCAGCTGCGACGGCTTACCTTTATGCTAATAGCCTAAAGAGCATGATTTTCCTTTCATCAACCCTAGGGGCAACCGCTTCTGTTTTGGGACTCTTTATCGGCTATAGCTTCAATCTCGCAGCAGGATCCAGCATCGTGCTCACATCCGCCAGCTTCTTTCTAATCAGTTTCTTTATCTCTCCTAAACAACGATACTTGAAACTGAAAAACAAAAAAATCATTAAATAACGGGGAAACCCTATCTGGAGGAATCTAATGAAAAAAATTAGGTACATTGCTTTGTACTCTTTCTTTCCGTCATTGCACTTGTCGCATGTGCTAGCGGAAAAAAAGATGCTACTTCTGGTCAAAAAAACTAAAAAGTTGTTGCTACAAACTCAATCATCGCTGATATTACCAAAAATATCGCTGGTGACAAGATTGATCTTCATAGTATCGTTCCTGTTGGTCAAGACCCACACGAATACGAACCACTTCCTGAAGACGTTAAGAAAACCTCTCAAGCTGACTTTGATTTTCTATAACGGTATCAACCTTGAAACAGGTGGCAATGCTTGGTTTACAAAATTGGTCGAAAATGCCAAGAAAACTGAAAACAAAGACTACTTTGCAGTTAGCGATGGTGTAGACATCATCTACCTTGAAGGTCAAAACGAGAAAGGCAAAGAAGACCCACACGCTTGGCTCAACCTTGAAAATGGGATGATTTATGCTAAAAATATCGCTAAACAGCTGATTGCTAAAGATCCTAGCAACAAGGAATTCTACGAAAAAAATCTCAAAGACTATACTGAAAAACTAGACAAACTAGACAAAGGAAGCCAAAGAGAAATTTAACAATATCCCTGCTGAAAAGAAACTCATCGTAACCAGCGAAGGATGCTTCAAATACTTCTCTAAAGCCTACGGTGTCCCAAGTGCCTACATCTGGGAAATCAACACGGAAGAAGAAGGTACTCCTGAACAAATCAAGACCTTGGTTGAAAAACTTCGCCAAACAAAAGTTCCATCACTCTTTGTTGAATCAAGTGTCGATGACCGTCCAATGAAGACTGTTTCACAAGACACAAACATCCCAATCTACGCACAAATCTTTACTGACTCAATCGCTGAAGAAGGTAAAGAAGGCGACAGCTACTACAGCATGATGAAATACAACCTTGACAAGATTGCTGAAGGTTTGGCAAAATAATCCATTAAAAAACGTCGTTCTCACATGAACAGGCGTTTTTTTATCGCTTAATTTCCAGTCAAATCATTGGAAAAATCTGACAATTCTCGGTAAAATAAAAGAAAAAAGAATGGAGTAGTTTCATGACCACTTTTCTCGGAAATCCTGTAACCTTTACAGGTAAACAACTGCAAGTCGGAGACAAGGCACTTGATTTTTCTCTTACGACAACCGATCTCTCTAAAAAAACGCTAGCTGACTTTGATGGAAAGAAAAAAGTCTTGAGTGTTGTCCCTTCTATCGATACTGGTATCTGCTCAACGCAAACACGTCGATTCAACCAAGAACTAGCCAACCTCGACAACACCGTCGTTCTTACCGTTTCTATGGACCTACCATTTGCCCAAGGACGCTGGTGCGGGGCTGAAGGTCTTGACAATGCCATCATGCTTTCAGACTACTTTGACCATTCTTTCGGACGTGATTATGCCCTCTTGATCAACGAATGGCATCTCCTTGCACGTGCCGTCTTTGTTCTCGATACTGACAATGTCATCCGTTACGTAGAATACGTTGACAATATCAACACGGAGCCAGACTTTGAAGCTGCTATTGCTGCAGTTAAAGAACTGGACTAAAATCACAAGCATTATGACAGAAAGCTAGAGAAATCTAGCTTTTTTTGGTATACTAGATGGAGAGAATGAACAAGAGGAAACGAATGACTCCAAATAAAGAAGATTATTTAAAATGTATTTATGAAATCGGTACGGACATGCAAAAAATCACCAACAAAGAAATTGCTGCCCGTATGCAGGTCTCTCCGCCTGCTGTAACAGAGATGATCAAACGCATGAAAAGTGAAAATCTCATCCTCAAGGATAAGGAGAACGGCTATCTATTGACAGATATCGGCCTCAAACTAGTCTCCGAGCTCTATCGCAAACACCGGTTGATTGAGGTCTTTCTAGTTCACCATCTCGACTATACCAGTGACCAGATCCACGAGGAAGCTGAGGTCCTAGAGCACACTGTCTCTGACCTCTTCGTAGAGAGACTGGATAAACTGCTGGGTTTCCCTAAAACCTGCCCCCACGGAGGAACCATCCCAGCCAAGGGGGAGCTATTGGTTGAAATCAACAACTTACCACTGGCAGACGTCCAAGAAGCTGGAACCTATCTCCTGACTCGCGTTCATGATAGTTTTGAACTACTCAAATATCTAGAAAAGCATGAAATCCATATCGGTGACCAAGTCAAAGTCAAGCAGTTTGATAATTTTTCCAATACTTTTACACTGGTCAACAAAGACGAAGACCTCCAAGTTAGTATGGATATCGCCAAACAACTCTATGTCGAAAAAATCAACTAAGCCCTTATTCCTGAAAGAAATTCTTTTCAGGGATTTTTTATTATTTTGCTTGTAAGTTCCATTCGTTTGGTGTAGAATGAAGCTAGATAAAAGAGGGAGGTCTTCCTATGAAAGCTCTTTAGAATCCATTTTGCAGCCATTGTAGTCAGCGATTTGCTACTGTTGGTAACTTTCAGACCCCGATACGAACTTTCTTTGGAGAGAGGCCTGATTTTTTGCTTCATTTTCATCCTTGCTCAAGGACTACTGCTATTTCGCTTGGTCAATCGACTCAAAAAACAGTTCTCTGAGATTTATCCTCAGATAAACAAAAAAATTCGCTTCTACTATTTAGGAGTGCTCATCAGCGATTTTCTATTATTTGTCTTTTTATCCATCACTGGCTCTCAATATTTCTACTCTCTTACTCCAGTCTTTACTTCCTGTCATTCTACTTTATATTATATAACGGCAAGCCACCTAAGAGAAAACTATCCAGACTTTTACAACAAACATACCTCTTTCTGGGAATGTCTATAAACAAAAACCAAGCCCACCGGCTTGGTTTTCTTATCTATTTTTAGTATCAAGAATGATGGTGACTGGTCCATCATTTACCAGCTCCACCTGCATATCCGCTCCAAAGATGCCTGTCTGAACGGGCACTTCCTGAGATAGCTTTTGGTTGAAAGCCTCATAGAAGGCAGCCGCCATATCCGGCTTGGCTGCTCCTGTAAAGGCAGGGCGATTGCCCTTCTTGGTATCCGCAAAGAGAGTAAACTGAGAAATAGAAAGGATTTCCCCCTCAATATCCTTGACAGACAGGTTCATCTTGCCTTCTGCATCAGAAAAAATTCGCATGTTGACGAGCTTTCGGACAGCATAGTCCAGATCTTCCTCTTGGTCCTCTGGTCCTACTCCGACCAACAATAAGAGCCCCTGATTGATTTTTCCCTGAACCTGACCTTCAATACTCACTTGAGCTTTCTTAACTCGTTGAACGACGATTTTCATAAAAATCCTTTCTAGATCTTAGCCATTGGTCCGTTTGACAGAGTAGACCTCTGGCACACTCTTGATTTTGTCAACGACCGTTGTCAGCGTAGAAAGGTTTGAAATTCCAAAGGAGACATGGATATTGGCAAATTTCATATCCTTGGTTGGTTGGGCGTTAACGGTTGAGATATTCTTAGTGGTGTTGGAAAGAACTTGTAGAACATCATTTAAGAGACCTGTACGGTTGAGGCCGTAGATATCAATGTGGGCAATATATTCCTTGCTTGAGAATTGATCTTCCCATTCCACATCAAGGAGACGTTGCTCGTAGTTTTCTTGGGCGCGAAGGTTCATACAGTCCACACGGTGAATGGCTACACCACGACCCTTGGTAATATAGCCAACAATGTCATCACCAGGAACGGGATTACAACACTTGGCAATCCGAACTAGGAGACCTGAGGCGCCTTCGATTACCACACCGCCTCATGCTTGACCTTGAGCTTCTCCTTATTCTCAACCTTAACCTCGCCACCCTTAACTAACTCATCAGCCTCAGCCCTAGCTTTGGCACGTTCCTCCTCACGGCGTTCCTTTTCAGTCAGACGGTTAAAGACGGCAATAGCACTGATTTCTCCAAAACCAATAGCAGCAAAGAGAGACTCTTCTGTCTTGTAGCTGGTCTTTTGAAGAACTTGGTCCATGTGCCGCTTGTCCATATACTTATTAGCCACATAGCCATTCTCTTGGAGCTGATTAATCAGCAGTTCGCGTCCCTTATTAACAGACAATTCCTTGTCTTGGTTTTTAAAGAACTGACGAATCTTGTTGCGCGCCTTGCTGGTCTTGACCATGTTGAGCCAGTCACGACTCGGGCCAAAAGAATTAGGGTTGGTTACAATTTCAACCTGATCCCCAGTTTTGAGCTTGGTTGTCAGAGGAACCATACGGCCATTGACCTTGGCACCAGTCGCTTTTTCACCGACTTTGGTATGGATTTCATAGGCAAAGTCGATCGGGCCTGAATCTTTTGGAAGGGAGCGAACTGCACCATCTGGAGTAAAGACGTAAATCTCCTCCGCCAGATACTCTTCCTTAACGGACTCGACAAATTCCTTGGCATCGTCAGCCTGGTCTTGTAATTCCATCATTTCCTTGATCCAGTTCATCCCGATAGCTGATTCTTTGCTGTTGACCTGACCTTTGACTCCTTTCTTATAAGCCCAGTGAGCCGCAACCCCGTACTCAGCCACTTCGTGCATTTCCTTAGTACGAATCTGGAATTCAATCGGGCCTTTTGGTCCATAGACAGTCGTATGGATAGACTGGTAACCATTGGCCTTACGGTTGGCAATATAGTCTTTGAAGCGCCCTGGCATTGGTTTCCAAAGCTCATGAACATAGCCAAGCATGGCATAGACATCACTATGAGTGTCTAAGATACAGCGAATGGCAATCAGGTCATAAATCTCCTCAAAGCGTTTCTTCTTATCCTGCATCTTGCGATAGATAGAGTAGATATGCTTGGGACGGCCATAGATTTTCCCTTTTAGATTGCGTTCGGAAGTGTACTCCTCCAACTTTGTCACGACTTCATCGACCAAAGCCTCACGCTCTCTGCGTTTTTCCTTCATCATGTGAGTGATCTTGTAAAACTCGGTCGGATTGAGATAACGGAAGGACAGGTCCTCTAACTCCCACTTGACGCTAGAAATCCCCAGACGATGAGCAAGTGGCGCATAGATTTCCATGGTTTCTCTGGAAATGCGTTCCTGCTTGTCTTTTCGTAGGTGATTAAGCGTTCTCATGTTATGCAAGCGGTCAGATAGTTTAACCAAGATAACGCGAATATCCTCAGACATGGCCATGAGCATCTTGCGGTGATTTTCCGCTAATTGCTCCTCGATCGATTTGTACTCGACCTTACCCAGCTTGGTCACCCCATCAACAATGATGCGAACATCATGACCAAACTCTTGCTCTAAATCATCCAAGGTCGCATCCGTATCCTCAACTACGTCATGCAAAAAACCACAGGCAACTGTCACGGCATCTAACTTGAGCTTAGCTAAAATCCCTGCCACCTGAATGGGATGAATAATATAGGGCTCGCCAGATTTACGGTATTGACCACTATGGCATTCAACGGCGTAAACCAAGGCTTTATGTACAAAAGCAACATCTTCTTTCGATAAATATTTTTGCGTTAAAGCGACAACCTCATCGCCCGTCAAATTCACTTCTTTCGGCATCTATTCTCTCCAATTCTTCCTACCATTTTATCACTTTTTTAAGAATATTAAAACTAGAAAAGCCGGTTTTCATGCCTAGCCTATGCATTTAAAAGAAAAAGCACTGCAAGAGAGACTCTGCAGTGCTTTGTTATTTTATTTATCTTAGTAAACTGTTTTTTCAGTTTCTACATCAAAGAAGTGTGCTTTGTTCAAGTCAAATCCAAGTTCAGCTGTTGCACCTGTTTGTAAGTAATCACGAGCATCCACTTTGGCAACAAATTCGTCTTTACCAACTTGGCAGTAAAGGTGAGATTCTGAACCAAGCAATTCTGATACTGAGATTGTAGCTTTCACAACTGATTCTGGGAATGTTTCAAGGAAAGCAGGTTCTGCATTCACGTCTTCTGGACGAATACCGAAGATCAATTCTTTTCCTTCATATCCTTTTCACGAAGAACTTTCAAAGCTCCTTCTGGAACTTTCAAGCGGAAACCGTCAGAAACAATTTCATTACCAACCAATTTCACGTTGATGAAGTTCATAGCTGGACTTCCGATGAATCCTGCAACGAACTTGTTAACTGGATTTTTGTAAACTTCTTGAGGAGTACCGATTTGTTCTACACGTCCGATAGTACCTGTACCAGCAGGGTTCTTAGTTGCTGACATGATAACGATACGGTCTGCAAGTGTCATCGCTTCTGTTTGGTCGTGCGTTACGTAGATAGTTGTAGCACCGATACGACGGTGGATCTTCGCAATTTCAGCACGCATTGATACACGAAGTTTGGCATCCAAGTTTGACAAAGGCTCGTCCATCAAGAATACTTTTGCATCACGGACGATCGCACGACCCATGGCAACACGTTGACGTTGACCACCAGAAAGGTCAGCAGGTTTACGATCCAAGAACTCTTTCAAACCAAGGATTGCAGCTGCTTCTTGAACACGTTTGTCGATGTCTTCTTTGCTGTATTTACGCAATTTCAAACCGAAAGCCATGTTGTCATATACAGTCATGTGTGGGTAAAGAGCGTAGTTTTGGAATACCATGGCGATGTCACGGTCTTTGGAGCTACGTCGTTGACAACCACACCATCGATAGATGCAGTACCTTCTGTGATGTCTTCAAGACCAGCAATCATACGAAGAGTTGTTGATTTACCACATCCTGAAGGCCCTACGAAAACGATAAATTCTTTGTCTTTGATGTCCAAGTTGAAGTCTTCAACTGAGTAGTGTTCGCTATTTGGATATTTTTTGTAAATGTTTTTTAGATTTAATTCTACCATCGAGGTGAACTCCTTTTGTCTTTTGATAGTTTTATTATAGATGAAAACGCTTTACATTTCTATGGCAAGGTGACCAAAAAAATAAAAAAGTTCTGTGCAACTTGCACAAAACTTTAGAGAATATCTGGTAAAATCAACTGATAACACAAGGTAAGGTCCGTTAACTCCTTCAACTGAAGCCCTGTCAATTCTTCCCATTTGTCAATCTTGTATTGAAGAGAATTGCGGTGCAGATAGAGTTGCTGGGCTGTTTTAGTCAGAACAGCACTGTTTTCCCAGAGAGAAAGGATAATTTCCTGAATCTGGTCCTGATCCAAGATTATCTGGTGCAGGCATTCCTTGATTACCTTCAAGTCCACTAGTCTTTCTCCCATACTCCAAAGATAGAGTTGTGAAAAAGTATGAACACCTTGGTGACCCTGACGCCACCAAGTCTTAAACAAGTCCCGCTCTGCTTGGATTAAATCTGACAGGGGCTGATACCCAGTCTGTGACCAGACCTGCCCCAACATGATAGATAGACGAAGGCCAAAGTCATACTCAACCGCTTCAATCGTATCAGATAAGATTGAGCGGACAGAGCTGTACTTATCTTGCTGGAGAACAAAAACATAGTCCTGAACTCCGACCTGCAACACTGTCTGGCAGTTAGGAAAGAGAGTCTGCATCATATCCAGCCAAGAGGCTAGATTTTCCTGTTGGTAATAGGATAGATGGCAATACACCAGCTGAATCTTTTAAAAGTTTGCGGCGCCTGCCCCTTGCCCTCAATCAGATAGGAATACCAGGGATTAAGCGAACGAGCCTGCTCCTGCTGGGTCAAAAGGGCAACCAGCTGCTTTTCACGCTCGCTGAGCCCAGCTTCCTCCAGTAAAATCCACTGCTGAGAAGCTAAAGGGAGAGTGAGATATCCTGGCTTCTCTATCGGCTGATCTGAAATTTGAGCCTCAGGAAACCAGTCTAGTAATTCTTTTGCAAGCATTTCTACTCCTCCACTTTTTGGATGCACCACGAAATCAAGAACTCTAGACGCTCCACATTTTCAGTCAGATGGAGATAGCCCATGACTGCTTCAAATCCCGTAGACATACGGTAAGTCACCACATCTGCATTTTTAGCCTTTGTGTGACTATTGGTATTACGGCCTCGTTTATAGATCTCTTCTTCTTTTTCCGTCAGAACTTGCTCCTCCAACATCAGGGAAATCAGGCGAGCCTGAGCCTTGGCTGAGACATACTTGGTCGCCTCTTGGTGAAGTTTGTTGGGCTTGGTCATGCCTTTAAGGATGAGGTGGCGACGAATATACATGGAATACACCGCATCCCCCTCAAAAGCTAGCGCAATCCCATTAATGAGATTGACATCAATCACGTGTCCACCTCACTCCATCCTTGGTATCAAGCAACTTAATCCCTTGAGTAGCTAGTTGGTCACGGATTTGGTCTGCTGTCGCAAAGTCACGATTGGCACGCGCTTCTTGGCGTTTTTGGATCAAAGCTTCGATTTCTGCATCCAAATCTTCTTCGACAAAGACAATACCAAAGACCTCTAACATAGCCGCAAGAGCTTCCTTAACCGCTGCATCATAGTTTCCTGAGTTAATCCACTTGGCCATTTCAAAGACTACTGTGATACCATTTGCTGTATTGAAATCCTCATCCATAGCCGCCACGAACTTATCTTGGAAAGCTTGCAATTCCCCCGCATCTACATTTCCAGTAAATGGTTGCTCATAAGTATTCTTTAGATACTTGAGATTGGTCTCGGCATCCCGCACTGCTTTTTCTGTAAAGTTGATTGGCTTGCGGTAATGTTGAGTTGCAAAGAAGAAACGAAGCACTTGACCATCAATGGTCTTGAGAGCATCATGAACTGTGATAAAGTTCCCTAAAGACTTGGACATCTTGACATTGTCGATATTGACAAAGCCATTGTGCATCCAGTAGTTGGCAAATGTCTTGCCTGTTTTGGCTTCTGACTGGGCAATTTCATTGGTATGATGAGGAAACTCTAGGTCAGCTCCACCTCCGTGGATATCAATGGTATCGCCCAAAATCTCAGTTGACATAACTGAACACTCGATATGCCAGCCTGGACGACCAGGTCCCCATGGACTGTCCCAAGAAATCTCACCTGTTTTAGCTGTTTTCCATAGAGCAAAGTCTACAGGATTTTCCTTGCGAGCTGTTTCTTCATCGGTACGACCTGAAGCACCCAGCTCCAAATCTTCCAAGGTTTTATTAGCCAACTTAGCATAGTTATGGGATTTTTCTACACGGAAATAGACATCCCCTTGACTCTCGTAAGCATAACCTTTTTCAATCAAGTCTTCCACAAAGCGAATGATATCAGCCATAAACTCCACTACACGCGGATGGCGAGTCGCAGGTTTCACACCCAAGGCCGTCACATCCTCACGAAAGGCAGCGATGTACTTGTCCGCAACCTCTTGAGGCGTGATGCCTTCTTCCTTGGCACGGTTGATAATCTTATCATCTACGTCTGTAAAATTGGAAATATAGGCAACTTCGTAGCCACGGTATTCGAAATAACGACGAATGGTATCAAAAGCCACCGTCGAACGGGCATTCCAACGTGGATATAGTTGTATACCGTTGGCCCACAGACATACATGCGAACCTTTCCTTCTTCGATTGGGACAAATTCTCGCAAATCACGAGACATGGTGTCGTAAATTTTAATCATGCGGTCCACTCCCTTCTCTATTTTTAACTTTTTCGGCTGAAAACCAGCTCTGCAAAAGGGCCAAATTGTCTGAGGCTATCCAGTTGGTAAAAGCGCTGCCCTTCCTCTTGGGTAAAAAGGGGAACCCCCTTTCCTAGGATAAGGGGCGCTATCTGAATAATGAGGTGGTCGAAAAGATCCGCATCCAAGAGCGGTCCTACCAAGGAATTACCACCAATCACAAAGACATTTTTACCTTTGTCAATCTGGTGAACAAAGTCCACCACATCCCCAGCTACTGGCTGGTAATTGCTGACAGGCAGGTGCCTATCATGCGTAAAGACATAGTTTTCCGTAGCTTGATAAAAACTTTCTACATCTTGCAAATCTTGGATTTCCTCAAAAGTCCGCTTGCCCATGATGGTGATATCCATTTGCCTGTAAAAGTCATCATAGCCTGTATCCTCTACAGAACCAAGCTGATGCAGCCAGTCTATCCTGTGCTGGCTGTCTGCCAAGTAGCCATCCATGGTGATACAGCCGTAAAAATATACTGCCATTCTTGTAGTTTCCTTTCTAGTTCTGCTTCGCCTTCACTTAGCAAGATAGACCCAGATGATTAGACCTAAGCTAATCAAAGTATTCAGCAAAATCCTTGCTGGACAAGAAAAATAAGCCAGACAACTGCAATTCCAATCTGTAGCAGAACGGTTCATTCTTAAACATTCAAGCGCCTCTCCTGTCTACTTCCGGCTCAAATGGTAAAGGTAGGCAGAGAGCAGGAGCAGAAGACCGAAAATCAGATTTCCTTGCCCCCTTTCTCATTTAGATAAACCACTTGAGTCTGTTTGACAAAGCCAATTTTTTCATACAAGCGCTTGGCACCTACATTGCTATCTTCTACTGCAATCTGAAATTCCTTTTCATTTTGCTCAATTAGTTGGTTGACAAGGGATTTTGCTAAGTAGCTTCCATAGCCTTTTCCACGTTCAGATTCCGATATTGCTAAACCGTAGAAGTAATTCGTATCGCTCGATAAATCAACCGTGCAAGTTCCAATAACCTGACCATCTTTTAATAAAATATATAGGCGGCTTTCTGGATCTTTCAGAGCTTCAGCGACATATCTATCCACAACTTCTCTAGATTCATGTTCCTCTGAAAATGCCTGAAATTTTAACTGGATAATTTGCTCCTGATACGAACTATCTGCTAACAAAACTTCAAGATTAGAAACAGTTACTAACGGATAAGGTTTTCTATCCTTACCTAACCAAGTTTCTGTCTCGTCATCCTCGACCAATCCCCAGTTGCTGACAAAAATCAGGATGACGCTCTAGAAAAAAATACGTTCTGTCTGAAAAGTAACTGAACGAATAGGGAAAGAAGCCGTTTCTTTCTCAAAACTCGTAAGCAAAGCACGCGCAATTCCCTGACGGCGATGATCTGGATGAACCAGTATCGTCACTTCCACATCTTGGTCATCTGCATAGACAGTTAATAAACCAACAAGTTCGCCTTTTTCATAATAAAGGAAAAAGGCGGGCATGTTTGGGTCAAAATTAAGCATGTTAGAAAGATAGGGATCACGATAGGTACCGTCATAGTTTTGGCAACAGTCAATTAGTTTTTTCGCTCCAAATAACTCCTCTTGGCTCAACTTATTTCTTTCTTGAATCATATAGGTAACCTCTACAGCCCCGACGATCTGTGACTGGCTTCTTTAGCCTGCTCGAGTTTATTGACGTAGTACTCTCGTTTTTCTTCGACTTCGTGGATCGTTGGCTCATCCTTCTGTCCATGAACTCGGACGATCTTAGCCGGAATACCGACAACTGTCACATCACTAGGTACGTCTGCCACGACAACTGCTGCTGCACCGACTTTGGCATTTTCACCGATTTCTACCGGCCCGATAACTTGGGCATGGGCCGATATGAGAGCTCCTTTACGCACAGTCGGATGGCGTTTGCCACAGTCTTTCCCTGTCCCACCGAGAGTCACTCCATGATAGAGCAGAACGCCTTTTTCAACAATCGCTGTCTCTCCAATCACCAAGCCTGAACCGTGGTCAATAAAGACACCTGAATCAATCTGGGCACCTGGATGAATCTCAATCTGAGTCCAAAAGCGCCAAAACTGACTGTGCATGCGAGCCAGGAGTTTGAATCCGTGCTTCCAGAGAAAATGCGAGAGACGGTGGGCCGCTAAGGCCTTGACACCTGGATAAGTCAGCAAAACTTCCAAACTGTTGCGTGCCGCTGGATCATTTTCTTTTACAATATCAATGGTTTCGCGCCACCATCCCATACATTTCTCCTTTTCTTATTCTGAATCTTTTGGTGTTTCTGTAACTTCTTTCTTAGGTTTGTGGTCCTTGTGATGACGTGGACGGTGAGGTCGCTCAGACTTTTCGCCTTTTTCATCATGCTCAGGTTTTGGCGGACGAGGAAGAAGAGCTTTCATAGAAGCATCGATACGGCCTTTTTCATCAATCTTGATAACCTTAACATCGACTTCATCACCGATAGCTACCAAATCCTCGACACGGTTGGTACGAGTCCAAGCCATTTCAGAAATGTGCACAAGTGCATCTGTCTTATCAAAGAGGTTGACAAAGGCGCCGAATTTCTCGATACGAACAACCTTGGCATGGTATACTTCATCGACTTTAGCCTCACGAACCAAACCAGCGATAATTTCTTTGGTACGGTTGATAGCATCTTGGTCGCTAGAGTAGATAGAAACATTACCTTCTTCATCGATATCAATCTTAACGCCTGTTTCAGCGATAATCTTGTCAATAGTTTCTCCACCTTTACCGATGACAATCTTGATCTTATCAACATCAATCTTGATGGTATCAATTTTCGGTGCAGTTGGAGCCAATTCTGGACGAACTTCTGGGATGGTTGCTTCAATCACATCAAGGATTTCAAAACGCGCTTTCTTGGCTTGAGCAAGGGCTTCTGTCAAGATTTCTGCAGTAATCCCTTGAATCTTGATATCCATTTGAAGGGCTGTAATCCCGTCACGAGTACCAGCAACTTTAAAGTCCATATCTCCAAAGTGGTCTTCCAATCCTTGGATATCTGTCAATACTGTGTAGTTATTTCCATCTGAGATAAGTCCCATAGCAATACCAGCTACTGGCGCCTTGATTGGCACACCACCAGCCATAAGAGCGAGAGTTCCTGCACAGATAGAGGCTTGAGATGAAGAGCCGTTTGATTCCAAGACCTCTGCTACCAAGCGGATAGCATATGGGAATTCCTCCAAACTTGGCAAGACTTGAGCAAGAGCACGCTCACCAAGAGCCCCATGACCGATTTCACGACGACCTGGCGCACCGTAACGACCTGTTTCTCCTACAGAGTATTGAGGGAAGTTATAGTGGTGCATAAAGCGTTTCTTGTACTCTGGTTCCAAACCATCGATGATTTGAGTTTCACCCATTGGCGCCAAGGTCAAAACTGAAAGGGCTTGAGTTTGTCCTCGAGTAAAGAGACCGGAACCATGTACACGAGGAAGAAAGTCAACAACCGCATCTAAAGGACGGATTTCATCAACCTTACGACCGTCAGGACGAACCTTGTCTTCTGTGATCAAACGGCGCACTTCAGCGTGTTCCATTTGTTCCAAGATTTCAGCCACATCACGCATGATACGGTCACATTCTTCGTGGTCTGCATATTTTTCTTCATACACTGCAGTCACTTGGTCTTTAACCGCTTGGGTTGCAGCTTCACGGGCCAATTTTTCTTCTACTTGAACCGCTTTTTGGAGGTCGCTGTTGTAGGCTGCGATGATTTCAGCTTGCAAGTCCGCATCCACATGAAGCAATTCCACTTCTGCTTTTTCCTTACCGACCGCAGCAACGATTTCTTCTTGGAAGGCAATTAATTCTTTGACTGCTTCGTGCCCTTTAAGAAGGGCTTCCAACATGATTTCTTCTGACAACTCTTTGGCACCAGACTCAACCATGTTAATGGCGTGCTTGGTACCAGCTACTGTCAATTCGAGAAGCGAGCGCTCAGTTTGTTCTTGTGTCGGATTGATGATGATTTCACCGTCTACATAGCCCACCTGCACACCAGCGATTGGTCCGTCAAATGGAATATCTGAGATAGAAAGTGCCAAGGATGAACCGAACATAGCTGCCATAGTTGCAGATGCATTTTCATCGTAAGAAAGAACCGTGTTGATGACTTGCACCTCATTACGGAAACCTTCCGCAAACATAGGACGGATTGGACGGTCAATCAAACGTGCTGTCAAGGTCGCATCTGTTGAAGGACGTCCTTCACGTTTCATGAAGCCACCAGGAAACTTCCCAGCTGCATACATTTTTCTTCGTAGTTGACTTGTAGTGGGAAGAAATCTCCAGTTGCCATTTTCTTAGACATAACGGCCGCAGTCAAGACAGTTGACTCACCGTAACGCACGACAACAGAGCCATTTGCTTGCTTGGCAACCTGACCAGTCTCTACGATCAACTCACGACCAGCAAAAGTCGTTTGAAACACTTGTTTTGTCATTTTAATCCCCTTTGGATTGATAAAATTATACGCCTTGCCTACAAAGATCAAGATATTTTGGACGGTTCGGCTCGCCGAACATTTCTGTAGAAAAATAGGAAGGTGACGCCACACTCGATGAATGCTAGGAAGCTTATCTTTTTTCCTATTCCACAGAGTTGTAGGCGTGTTCAATTACACAGGATACAAATCATTAGAAAGGTTTGATACTAAAGTATCTAAAACTTTCACGCTAATCGCTATCTGGGATTGGCTAAATGCTTTACTAACTCCCTCGTCAAATAATATTGATTTGACTCGCTCGTGTCGCCCCAACCAAATTTGAAAAATCCTTGAAACCTTAATACCCTCATCTTTGTATCAAGTACGTACAGAGTCTATTTTATCATATTTTTCTTAAAAAGTGCGGGCTTTTCTTTTAAAAAGGAACCATTCCCCTCAACTGAGAAGAATGGTTTGCTTTTTATTATCCTAAAGACTGATGATTAAACAAGGCATGGGTTGCTTGGTGGATGTATTTGGCTGTTTCAGCATTGTTCATGGTATAGAGATGCACACCTGCGACATCCTGAGTTACCAAGTCCACGATTTGATCCACTGCATAGGCAAGTCCTGCTGCTCTGAGCGACTCAGGGTCATGCTCATACTTGTCTAAAATGGCCTTGAATTTACGTGGAAGGTGGATATTCTCACACGTTTTCAAGAGACGGAGAGCCTGATTTCGATTCAGAATTGGCATAATCCCCGCATGAATAGGAACATCAATCCCTGCCAAAGTACACTTATCTTGGAAATCATAGAAACGCTCATTGTCAAAGAAAAGTTGCGTTACGAGACTTGAGCAGCCTGCATCTACTTTCTTCTTGAGATTTTGGATATCCGAAATCTGGTTTGGCGAATCAGGGTGCCCCTCTGGATAGCAAGCTCCGACAATTTCAAAATGCGGTGCTTGTTCCTTGATGAACTCAATCAAGTCCGTCGCATAGCAGAAATCCTTTTGCGGTTCCACATCTGGAATAATATCCCCACGCAAGGCCAAGATTTCTGTACCCCAACCTTGTCCAAGTCCGCAATGGTTTCAGCAACCTTTCCCTTGGTCAGATAGATAGCTGGCAAGTGGGCAATAGTTGGAATCGCCAAGTCATTCTGGATAAAGTCAGCCAAACGAACCGTCGTTTCCTTGATATTGAATTTATTATTGCTGGCAGTCACACTGATAAAGTGCGGTGTCAGCTCCCGCATATCTTGAAGAGCTGAAATAATCTTATCATTACCCACAGCTGGGTTTGGAGGAAACACTTCAAATGAGAGTGACGGTGTTTGGCGTGACATAGTCCTTATCCTTTTCTTTTTGATTTCATTATTGCTTAGCCGACTAAGACTAAGCAGTCCTTTGATCAGTCAGTATCAAGCGAGAAATCGGATCTTATAATTTCTCACGCGCAGCTTTAGCTGCTTCTACAAGGCGGATCAAGCTTTCTTTTGTTTCAGGAATACCACGTGTTTTCAAACCACAGTCAGGGTTGATCCAAACTTTCTTGCTTGGTACTTTAGCAAGGATAGCTTCGATGGTGTGGTCGATTTCGCCTTCATTTGGCACACGAGGAGAGTGGATATCGTAAACCCCAGGTCCCACTTCTGTTTGGAAGTTTTTCGCTTTGAGTTCGTCCAAGATTTCAAGGTTTGAACGGCTTGCTTCAAAGGAAATCACGTCCGCATCCATGTTGTCGATAGCTGGAATGATATCTGTAAATTCTGAGTAACACATGTGAGTGTGGATTTGTGTGTCTGGCGCTACTGTAGAGTGTACCAAGCGGAAGGCTGGAATAGCCCAGTCAAGGTAATCTTCGTACCAGTCGCTACGACGAAGTGGCAATTTCTCACGAAGAGCAGCCTCGTCGATTTGGATAATCTTCACGCCTGCAGCTTCAAGGTCAAGAACTTCATCCTTGATTGCAAGAGCGATTTGAAGAGTCGAATCCTTGATAGAGATGTCTTCACGTGGGAATGACCAGTTAAGGATGGTTACAGGCCCAGTCAACATACCTTTAACAGGTTTGTCAGTACGGCTTTGGGCGTAGCTAGACCATTTGACAGTGATTGGGTTGAGACGAGTGACATCACCCCAGATGATTGGTGGTTTAACCCCACGCATACCGTATGATTGTACCCAACCATTTTTAGAGAAGAGGTAACCTGACAAGTTCTGACCGAAGTACTCAACCATGTCATTACGCTCGAATTCACCGTGTACAAGCACGTCAAATCCAACTTCTTCTTGCCATTTGATCCATTCGTCGATTTGCTCTGCCAAGAACTTGTCATAGTCTTCTGCTGACAACTCACCCTTACGGAAGGCCAAACGTTTGGCACGAACTTCCTTAGTTTGAGGGAATGAACCAATAGTTGTTGTTGGAAGTGCTGGAAGTTTGAAAGTTTCTTCTTGGATCGCTTCACGTTCTGCAAAGGCTGGCAAACGAGTGTAGTCTGCGTCTGTCAAACCAGCGATACGCGCACGAAGTTCAGCATTCTCACCCACACGCTCAGTCGCAAAGAGTTCTTTGTTTGCTGCAAGAGCTTGATCACCTTGACCGTTACGGATAGCATCCAAGTCACGAAGTTCTTCCAATTTTTCAACTGCAAAGGCAAAGTGGTTCAAGATAGCTGGCTCAAATTCTTCATTAGCAGTTGTAAACGGCACATGAAGAAGGGAGCATGAGCTTGTCAAGACAATGTTTTTCAGCTGGGATTTGCTCAAGAACAGCCAAGCTCTTTTCGTAGTTGTTGCGCCAGATGTTTTTACCATTGACGATACCTGCATAGAGAGTCTTGTCAGCTGGGAAACCACCTTTAACGAGTTCAAGCGTTTTCTTACCTTCAACGAAGTCAAGACCAATGGCATCTACTGGCAAGTTCACAAGGTCAGTGTAGACGTCACGAACGTCACCAAAGTAAGTTTGAAGCAAGACTTCAAGACCTTTTTTATCAGCCAAAAGTTTGTTGTAGAGGTTCAAGAAGAGCGCTTTTTCTTCAGCAGTCAAGTCTTTGACAAGAGCCGCTTCATCGAGTTGAATACGTGTCGCACCAAGTTCAGCTAATTTTGCAAAAACTTCTTGGTAAGCAGCCACTAAGCTATCTACGAAGTCTTCTGCTTTTCACGCCTTCTTCAAAGTCTGACAATTGAAGAAAAGTGAATGGACCTACAAGGACAGGACGGGTGTTCAATCCAAGTTCTTTTGCTTCTTGGAACTCATCAAAAATCTTGTGACCAGCCAATTTGACTTGAGTGTCTTTTTCAAATTTAGGAACGATGTAGTGATAGTTAGTGTTGAACCATTTCTTCATCGGAAGGGCGCGAACGTCCCCTTTTTCCCCTTGGTAACCACGTCCCAAAGCGAAGTAACGCTCAAGCTCAGACAAGTCCAAGTTTTGAACGGATGCAGGCACCACGTTGAAGAGGAAAGCTGCATCGAGGAAGTTGTCATAGTGAGAAAAGTCATTTGATGGGATTTCAGTGATGCCTTTTTCTTTGACAATGTTCCAGTGTTTTGCGCGCAATTCTTTTGCTGCGGCAAGGAGTTCTTCTTCTGAGATTTCTTTTCTAAAGTATTTTTCAGTTGTAAATTTTAATTCGCGGAATTCACCCAAACGAGGGAAACCAATGATAGTCGTTGACATGATGTGTCCTCCAAAAATTTGTTGTTGAGACTATCTTAACAGAAAAAGAAAGGGTCTGTATAATTGTAAATAATTAGGCTTTGATATAGTTTGAAACTATATCACTCTTTTAGACAAAAGAAAAAGACTTGAGAACAGTTTCTCAAATCCTTTGTATAGCTTGTTTTATAGCTAAATTTTAGTTAGAATACTCAAACGAGCTATTGATGATTCTTATAAATGACTATGGCTTGTTATTAGAAAAAGACTATAGGTCAGTTTAATTAACTTTTTTCCTGTTCAAGTGGGACGACTGCTAGTGTCTTTCCTAAACTGGCTAAAACTTTTAAGACCGTATCCAACTGAGGACTCGTCTTTCCTGTTTCCATCCTAGCTATGACAGGCTGGCTGACTCCACTAAGTTCTTCTAGCTTTTTCTGACTAATTCCTTGATCTCGTCTAGCCTCAATCAACTCACTCATGATAGCTACTCGCATATCACTTTCAAGAATTTCCTCCTTGGTAAAGAGTTCTGTCCGAACATCCTTCCAATTACTTCCAATGGCACTATTCTTCATCACTTAACCCTCTTTCTTTTAAGTCCTTCAGTTCACGCTTGGCTTTTTCAATTTCTCTTCTAGGAGTCTTTTGAGTCTTTTTGACAAAATGATGCAAAAGAACAAAACTCCCATCAAGCCAAGCCACAAATAATATCCTATCCCTAAGAGGTCTTAATTCCCATATCTCATCTTCCAAATGTTTGATGTAGGGTTCACCTGCTCTAGTCCCATGATGACTAAGCAACTCAATATAGTCGTTTAGTTTATTGAGTTTAATGCGACTATCCTTACTTTACGACAGGCCAATTCTCTAATATAATCCAAGACTGGCTCATTTCCATTTTTGTCCTTATAGAAGTAAATCGTGTGCACCAAGCAACCTCTTTCTAATTTAATTATAACTCAAAAGTTATTAAAAGTAAATTCTAATACCCATAAAAAGAAGACCTTAGAATCATTCCAAAGGTCTTATCTTTATTATTCGAAAAAGCTTAAAGAAATACTAGACGTTCACAACTTCTGTACCTTTACTCCAACTCTATCCCCTTCTCACGGAGATTAGCTAGACACTCCTCATAGTAGGCAGCATTATGTTCACTATAGATAGGACTGGTCAGCTTTTCCTCTGCTAAATCTTGATAAGGAGGGCAAGTCTTGCCTCGGTAGTTCTTGTTCAGCCACTCTGGACTTACCTTATAGCCACGGTCAGCCATCTCCTCCATGATCAAGCGATGATAGGCATAGAGGTGATAAGGCGAGTGGGTAAAGACATAGTCCACCGTCGCATGCTTCCTGCCCCAGCCATTGCCACGCAGGGCACAGCACTCTCGATGTTGCCCCAAGAGCTGAGGACGGGGAAGTTGTGAAATCAAAGCTTCATGCCAAAGTCTCATGGGAGTCTCCTTTCAGTAATGTCGAATATTGCAAGTAGGTATTGGGATAGCGATCAAGCAAGTCTCGAGTCTGTGCAATCAAGTCTTCCTTAGAAGCCTGACCAAAGCGGTAGCGATCCAGCAAGAGCATATAGTCCTTTCGCTCAGCATCTGTCGCTTTCTTTTTGAAATAGCCCCAAATATGCTGAAAGGCATTGCAAACTGACCTCTATGTTCTGGAATCTGGCAAGCACGGCTGATCAGTTCTTGAACATGACTTACCTCCACCTCTTCGTTCTTCAAGTATTGGCGAATCTCATTATAAATATTGCTGGAATGGCTCAAAACGAGGTATTTGTTTTGAGCCCAGAGTTGCTGACACTGGGATTTTTGGTTAGTTTCCATCTTTCTCCTTGTTTTCTATCAGTTTCCAGGAAATATGGAAACAAAGTTGTATCTTAAAAATGAGCGAATCAATTACACTCATCACCCTTTAAACTCTTGCAAAAACTCTTTGAGTTCTGCATCGGCTTCTGGTGTGGTTCCGTGGAGTTGGCTCAGCATTTCGAGTAGGGAAGCTGTTTGCTTTTCAATCTCATCATTGGTCTTATTAATCTTGCTAACAATTTCTGTCAGGGGCTCGACTTCTTCTTCCTCAAAGGTGTCCACATAGCGAGGGATATTGAGATTGTAGTCATTTTCGACGATTTCTTCATAGCTTGCTAGATGGGCAAACTTGTCAATCTCCTCACGAGACTTATAAGCCTCTAAAATCTTCTCGATATGAGCATCCGTCATGATATTCTGGTTTTTTCCCTTATCAAACTCCTTAGAGGCATCAATAAAGTAGACATCACGATTGGTACGGTTCTTTTTGAGAATGATGACCGTTGTCGGAATGCTGGTATTAAAGAAGATATTAGCTGGAAGACCGATAACCGTGTCAATGGCTCCTTCTTCTAACAAGGCCTTGCGAATGGTTCCTTCCGCATTTCCTCGGAAAAGAACACCGTGAGGAAGAACGATAGCCATAACTCCATTATCTTGCTTGAGATGGTAGTATCCATGCAAGAGAAAAGCAAAGTCAGCCTTGGACTGGGGCGCTAGTTTCCCAAATGGAGAGAAACGAGGGTCGGCCATGAAGCCAGAGCTTGCAGACCACTTAGCTGAGTATGGAGGGTTCATGAGAACCCCATCAAAGTTGGTCGGTTCCTGTGTCGGCCAGTCTTCGTCTAGTGTATCAGCATTGTGGAGAAATTGATTCTCAACAGGAACACCGTGTAGGATCATGTTCATACGTGCAAGGTTATAGGTCGAGGTATTGAGTTCCTGACCAAAGTAGACCACTGTCTGCGGTTTGTGAGAATATTTCTTGGCATTGAGTAAGAGAGAACCCGAACCCATAGTCGCATCATAGATGGTAAAACCTTGCTGGTCCTCACGACTAAAAAGGCAATCTGAGTCATGAGCTTGGCAACTGGCTGAGGGGTATAAAACTCACCAGCCTTCTTACCCGAGTCGGTCGCAAACTGTCCAATCAGATACTCATAGGCATCACCCAGCATATCACCCGCATGACCAGCCACATCTAGCACAGCCAACTCTTTCATGACTGCCGCCACCGTTTGGTTTTGCTTTTGCGGAGTTGCCCCTAACTTTTTAGAGTAGAGGTCGATATCCTCAAAGAGATTTTCATAGAGGTCGTCGCTTTGCTCGATATCACGAAAACCTTGAGCCAGATCTTCCAACTGGAAAGTCCCCTCATTGACACGTGCTACCAGAGCAGTAAAGGTCAGGTCTGGCTTGATACTATAGTTGAGCTCATCGCTCATAACAGAGAGAAGATCCTCGTGGGTATCCGCATCCTCGTAGTAATTGCGATAGACCTCAAGGGCATCCTCAAGACTATCTGTCCCTTCTTCCATGGTCTCCGCCACGAAAAAGAGCATCTTGTCAGACAGGTACTTGTAAAAGACCATGCCCAAAAGATAGGACTTATAGTCATTAGCATCCATCTTAGAGCGGAGAACATCCGCCGAGTTCCACAGGGCTTGGTAGAGCGACTGGGAAGTTTGTGTTGTTTCCATAATGTTTCTTTCTTTTTATTAATTCAAAAATCTAACTATCTGTCCAATAGTTTCATTTCTAATTCTTCAAAAATATTTATGTCGTAATTTTTTTCTGTAAACCATTATCCAATACAATACGTCTTAAAAGCTTTATCTTTAAAGTTTGGAACTATTTCTGTATTTCCTCTATGATTAATTATTTCATTTTTTTAAGTTACAAATCTTTAAAATTGCTGAAAAAAATCAGATGAATTCAAACTTTCCTCAACGATAAAAAGTTATATTATCAACCGTTGAAGATATATCAAATTTATTTACTAAATTTTTTTAAAAATTCTTCAACATCTTCTTTAGTAGGTTGATTATTTTTCAATACAGTTACCTTCCAAAAAAATTCATCGAGTCTTTTTTTCAAGGCAATACTTATTATTTTTATCTTTCTTTTTCTTTACAAGAATCAATGATACTTTGTTGAAAATTTTCAAATTTTCGTTGTTTTTTTCTTTGTCATCATCAAAATGCAAGCATGACTTCACGACTGCTTCATCAACAAGTATCATCTCTACTTCATTAAATGGAAGAACAAAAATATTCTGTTCTTTGTGTCCTTGAATACTATTTTCATCCATCCAGTCGTTATCGATGATTCCGAATGCTGTATTACCATGTACATATTGTAAATCATTATAGGCTTTTGTATGCTGGATGACCTGTTTATGTCCTTGAACTGGTTTGACAAAACAAAATTCACTGAATAATTTGGAATATATTTGATAGTCCAGACTAGTTTTAGTTCCTTCACAAAATAGAATTGGCTTCTTCGTGCCAGATACTTCAGTTAACAAGGATAAAGGCATTTCTTGTGATTCTTGCAATATCTGATAATCCAAATTATAAGGTGCTTCAAATTTCTTACACCACACATAAGTAGCATTTGATCTTGATTGAACAAAGTCCATATTATGTGAAGCAAAAATAAATTGACAATCAGGTCGTTCTGATATTAGCAAATCCCATAATTCATTATAAACAGCAGCATTAAGGAATGTTTCTGGTTCATCAACAACAATATAGCTATTTTCTGGAGCAAGAAGAACACTGCCTATATAAAATAAAATACAACGTTCTCCATCACTAAGGCCATTTATACTATATTTAGAACCATTTTTTTCAACTTTAACAACTCTATCATCAGGTTCAAGCTCAAATTTTATTTCCGGGAAAATTTGGTTCCATATATATTCTACTCTATCCCATAAAGTTAAGGGTAAATCTTTTTCTTTTCTTGATCTACGAGTAACTATGTTTGTGTAGTCTTTTACCAACAATGTTATTAATTTAGTAAAGGTATTTGAAATACTATTTTTCAATATGGGATGGATATAAATCAATTGAGTCATACTTAATATCTACTTGTTTAATTTCAGATATATATCTTTCTTTACTAATATTATTACGGTCATGAATATTTAACACAAAATACAGTAGTTTCTGAGCAGGCAAAACATACATCTCATCTATACTATTCTTCCGTAATTCATTAATAAGACTTGACTTCCCTGCTCCATTAGCTCCTATAATAACAGTCGTTGAATTCACCGTCGAAATAAAAAGAGAAAAGTTTAATTATTCTAAAATTCTCTATAATTTGTGGTAACTGTGATTCATAATAATAATAGTCACCACCAAAACAATAGTATATGCTTTCTAACCAATTATCACGTAGTTTTTTTGTACTTTTCTGTTACATCATCAGATAAAAACTCATCATTTAGTTCGTTATTAATCAAATCAATAAGGATTAAAAAAATAATTATCCACTTTCTGGTATTGATTCTCATATACTTCTTTTTCATAATCAGCCAATTGACTAAAGTTATCTTGAAGTCTTTTTCTTTTTCGAATTCTAACTTTTTCAATTAATTCTTTAATAGAGCTATACATAATTTCTCCTTAAATAAACATATCCTGCAAGAGTTTCTTTTTTTCAAAGTCTCAAGCTGAGCAACTTTTTTTCTTGGTAAGAGTGTATAATGTTATCTAGATTTGAGAAATAAGCTCCAATGGCAAGTTGTTCTCTCAATTCCGGAACTATCATTTGAATTTTTAATAAAAATCTTTTACATTTAAAACTCTGTTTCGTCCTGCTCCACCTGGTGATAGCAAATCCATCTTTTGTCTAAACTCTTCTCTCTTAATATAAATATTAATGAAATTCTTATCAGATTTATCAATTACAAATGTCGGAAACCTATGAGAAACCAACAAACCATCATCTTCTTTACTAGCTACAGCAATCGCATGCTCCCAAGCAAATGTAATATTCACAACCAAATCATTCTCTTTAACTTCGAATAAATTATCCATTGCAATTTTCTTAGGATCATCAACAAATTGTTTAAAGGTACCTTTAGCATGTGAACGAATCGATAATCTATAGTAAGGATCGGAGGGCTTTTTTACTTTTCTGGACACTGGCGATACTAAGTCTATTAACTTTTTTTTCTCCCATTTTCTTTCAAATCCTTCCAAACGAATCTCAGGGACTGTCTGTCCATCTTTTGGAAACATCTTAGAGAGCATGGTCGCCTTGAGAGATTGGTAGTTGGCAAGATTGTCCTTGTAGCTAGCAAGAAGATCGTCAAGGGTACGAAAAAGAGATCCGATGGCGGATTGTTCGTCTAATGATGCGGGTACACAAACCTTGAGATTTGATAAAGATTTTTGACTAACTCCTTTTGCAGTTCCTCCGCTAGATAAAGAAGTTAATTCATTAAATACTTTTTGGCTACGCAATAAAGTAGCTAAAAAATCTTCCCGAATTAAATCACGTTTAACTTCAAAGGCAATCGTTCGTTGACTTAGAATATACAAATCATCATTAGGAATCTGTGCAACATTACCCATCGGTGCCTCAGTAGTAAAAACAACTTGTCCTTTATGAAGATGATTATCTCCCATCCATCGTTCATACAATTCTTGATCTCCATAATTGGCAGCGGCCTTGAAATCAATATAGCCATTCTTTACATTTAAAGCTGACAAAGCTAAATAACCTGCACTGCTCCAACTCAGACCTAATTTTTTAGGTGTTCTCCCTCTGTAATCTAATATCTTTTCTATACTAGATAACAAAGGTCTTTTTAACCCAATTTTTTTCTTTCCTTCACTAAAAAAATAATTTTTAGGTTTCATTCTTATCCTCAACTCTTATAACTCTCTATCTAAAAAAATTGTTTTTAACTTTTTTACGCAATTCATTATCTAGAATTTCTTTTTGTATATCCTCATCAAAACTATTATATTTTTTTATTCAAATCATATCTAAAAAGTAATGTAAAAATAAATAGCTATTTGAATTGCAGAACCAATAAGTAAGAGAAAAAAATAAAAAAACAAGAACAATATATAAATTTCACCTACCCAATTATAGATATTTTCATTAAAAAGAAAAATATAACGATAATAAAACTAGATATAAATCCTCTATTAACTATTGAGACTAGTCTCTTATACTCTTTTAACTTAAGTTTTTGATATAAAGGGAATTTGTATTTGCACTTAATAAAAAAACCGTATAAAGAAAAAAATAAATACCAATAAAAAAACTGTTGAAATGGTCACTAAATTCGCATTATTTGTATAGGCATTTTTTTGTAAAAACCAATCATATAACTCTAAATAATTTCCTAAAAAAGAGACACTGCAACAATTAATACAATTATGATTGATAAACTCCACCAAAAAAATATTTATCAATAAATTTAAGCATGACATCATCTCCTTTCTAGTTTTTGGATTTTTTTATATGCTATTCTCAGTTACAATTTCAAATTCACTCTCATCAACAGATAACAAAAGAACCAAATGAAGTATAGTAAAGATCTTTATTACGATTCTGGTCATCATAATAATGTTCTGTCATTAGATTAGCTAATTTATCAAAAATCCTCGGTTTTTTTAAAGAAGTTTTTCCAAAATATAAAAAAACCATCTTTCTTTAAATCCACTTCATCAAATTTATGTGTCTCTGGATTTTAAAAAAATTCAACTTTTGCAGAAATTAAATTTTTTTATCTGAAGAGTTTAATAACTTTAATATGCCATCAACACGTTTTTATATCCATTTCTCTTTTTATACCGACTTTTCTTAAATGCTACAGTAGTAGTATTTATATCTAATTCTTCAGACACTTCAATCATATTACCAAATAACTTTTCTAATAGTGTTTTGTTGCTATCATTAATATCTGGAAACAAACTTGACAATTGAAAACCTTCATTTTTAATCTGAATCACGATTGATTTAATACTCTCAGAAGCTTCTATCAAAGGTTTTAAACTATCTGTTTTCATGGGCTCAAATTTCACCGAATACTTTACATTAGGATCGTTACTCTTTATAAAGCTTGATAAATACTCTCCTATTTGGTTAATTGAAGGTCCTAAAAACTTTCTCTCCATTAAAAAAAGATACGATGTAGGAATAATCAAACAAACACTAGGTTCGAAAAGGTCTCCATCAATTTGTTTAATTTCTTCTTCACCTATCTTCCCCTCATATGGTTTTTCACTTCGATACTTTCCAATCCAGACTGTCCTATTTCTAGGGAGATACTCTAAACCATCCAAAGAAGAACCACTCGTCTTACTACTTGAAGGGTTTCTACTATTATTCATAAACATAGTATGCTGACTCCCTAACTTTACAGTTCTTTCTACAGGAGAAGATACTCGAATTTTATCAATTAACTTAGATAAATCATAATTTGTCTTCTCACCATTCCGACACAAAAAAACATTGAAATATTGAATATTCATTCTTTAACCTCCATTATCTCATAATAAAATTATACCACGAATCCACCAAAAAACGCCTTTAGATAATAATATATCTAAAGACGTTTATTTTTTATCCTGCTACTTGTGTAGTTTCCTCTACTTTCACTTTCTTATCCTTCTTACTCGGGCCACTCAATCGTCGTTTACTGTCTCGGATTGTGTTCAAGTCTTTGAGGAGTTTGGTCAGGTGTTCTTTTTCAGGATAGGCTTCTGCACTGGCTGCGGTATAGCGCATAAAGAGGTCGTAGATGCTGGTTAGTTCGGTACGGACTTGTCTGGTCTTGCCGACTTCCTTGGCAGACTTATGCGCACGCGCCTGACTTTCGACCTTGTCATAGTCTTCCTGAGCACTGATCACCGCCTGTAGCATAGGTGTCAGGCCTAGACTGGTAACGGCCGTCTGGTAGGGTTCCTCACTCAGGGTTTTGAGCAGGCTCTTGATTTCTGCCGTTTCCACATCATTGCTGTGCTTGGTGATATCTTTGTACTTGGCAAAGACTGGTTTCAGAGTCTCATGGGCTTCTTTGAGTTTGGTCTCCTTGATCTTAGCAAATCCTCGATGAAGAGTAAAGAGACCGACTAGGGCGCTATCACGATTTCGATCGACTTCGGTCAGGTTCGTCGCCTCTTTCTTTCTACGATAGCGAGTTGAGCTTGGAAGTCCGCTAGCTTGCTCTTGAAGGAATCGAGATGCTTGCTATACATAGGCTCGTCCTTATGTGCCTTAGCAAAAACTTCTAGTAGTTGACCCGTATCTACCATGAGACTTTCAAACTCACGGTTGGTAAAGTTGGTGTAGCTTAGAGGGCGGATAGTGAATGTTCTTGTCATGATGATAACCTTTCTATTTTCCATTATGTAAACTTTTAAATCAATTCTAACAGTTACTTTAAATGATTTGTCCCACTTCCGCTCAACTGTCTACTTTATCATCCCAACAGCACTTTTTCAGTCTATTTCTTACTTTTACAGGATAAATCAGTCATTTCAGAAACAGAAAGTCCCTATCTGACTGAAAACATACCCGTCTGTCAGATAGAGACTCTTACTATTTTTAGATTTTAACTTTTCTAGCTTTAGAATACATCTAAACTTTAGGAAAGACGACTATTCGAAAGTTCGAAGACCTCAAAACTTTCTTAGGCAGAGCATTCGAAGCTTAGAATACTTATAAATTCATGTATTTCTTATCATTCTAAGATTAGAATACATATAAACTTTAGGAAGTCTATGTCTTCGAAGCTTCGAAGGACTATCTCCCCACTCTCAGTGGCTCAATGACTTCTTCGACAAGTTGCTTACAAGCTTCCTTGATTTGTTTTTTATAGAGGAGGGGATTAAGTGCATCCGCCACTTCTATCTTATAGTCCTGATAGCGCTGGCTCTTGGTCAGCTGGCTCTCTCCTAGTTGTTTCTTGGCTCCCTTGCGGTAGTGCTCGACATAGTAACGGAGTTCATCCTCTCCGATATACCAACGTTTGCTAAAGACTTGGATATGTTGCTGGATAACCGCCTCTATCATCTGGTCCAAGATATTGGCAATGGACTGACCACGATAGCTTTCTGGCTTGTCCTGTACTTCCTTCCATAGTTCAGTAATAATCTGGGCAAGATTTGGATTGGTCTTCTCAAGGCTCTCAATATAGCTATCCACTGCCTCTCTATCTTGAGCGCTTAGGTTCTTTTCTTGACTCTGACCTTGCTCTATCAGGCTTGGATTAAGGTTAGGATATAGGCATAGTTGATTTCATCCACTTGGATGGACTCTAGTTCATAGTGAATATCAAGGGGCTCCCCATCCTCACCATCATCATCTCTTCGGCTTTTTAATTCAGCTAGGATATTTTGATAGAAGCCAAGATAGGTTTCCAATTCTTCTGCGCTTAGTCCTGTCTGGGCGTAGATTTCTTCTTCATCATACTCTTTATAAACTCGGATAGAAGCTAGGTATTTATCAAAGACCTGATAGGCCTTGGCGAGCTTTCTCAACTCAGGTATAGAAATCTGCTCGATTTGGAGTCCTTCATCAGGATCATCGGTGATGAGATTTTGGAAATCACTGCAACTCCGTAAAAAGTTCCTCTTTTCCTCTTCCCAGCTAGGAGCTAGGACCTCGTTTTCACCACCATTTGAGTAGAGCTTGAGGGCATTATCAACTGCTTCCTTAAAGGCTAGAGGCTTTTGGAAAGTGATGATATGACCATAGGTCTTACTGGAGTCAAAGATCCGATTGGTTCGGCTAAAGGCTTGGATCAAGTCCTGCGGTTGCATAGGTTTGCGGTCAATAAAGAGGGTCGATAGACAAGGGGCATCAAAACCCGTTAAGAGACGATTAACCACGATAACCAAGTCCAACTGCTCATTGCGATAGAGGTATTTATCCTGTTTTCGAGCTAGACGGTTATTGACATCGGTATTAAAGCCTCGAAGATCCGACATGGTAAAGTGAGTATCAAACTCTTGGTTATAGTCTTCTAAGACCTGCTTCATGTGGTCTTGGTTAGCTCTTGACTCTTCTTCATTCTCCGTAACGGAGTAGGTGATGGTCGCCTTTGGAAAGTCTGGAAGGACCTGCTTGACCCTCTCAGATACCTTGACACGTGTCTGACCAGCCTTGACTCGTTTGAGTAGGTCATAGTAGGCTTGGGCTTGAGGGATGGATTTGACGGTTAAGATGGCATTGTAGGTCTTACCTACTCCCTTCTTGAAGCCTAGCTGTTGGCGGGATTTATTGATAATGGCATCCAAAACTTCCAGCATATGCTCCTCATCTTCGTAGACACTATCTGGGACTTGATCTTCAGACTGATCTGTGATGAGAGTATTACGGTAATCGACCTTAAAACCTAAGACAGCTCCATCATGGATAGCTTCCTTGACTGTATATTCGTGCAACGTTGGCCATACTGTTGCTGGGTGGTTTGGGCAAGGTCTCCGACCTGCTGGCGTTTATTTTCCTTAAAGATAGGCGTCCCTGTAAAGCCATACCAGAGGGACTGAGGGAAAAAGGCTTTAATATCTTTTTGTGTCTGTGGAGTCACGGCACGGTGGCATTCATCCACGACAAAGGCCACTCGGAGTCCCTTGATTTTGTCCGCATCTCGTTGGTAAAGGCCTTGCTCAAACTTGCGCATCATGGTGGTGATTTTCTGGATAGTGGTCACCACCACACGCTTATCATTGCTTCCTAAGCGTTTGACCAAATCATGGGTATTATCCGTCTCATCGATATCAATGACATCATTGGTCGCATATGAGAGAAAGGATGAGGTGGTCTGTTGGTCAAGATCTCTGCGGTCAACGACAAAAATTGTCTTTTGGATGGAAGGAATCTGGAGGAGATTCCGAGCTACCTTATAAGAAGTCAAGGTTTTCCCTGAACCTGTTGTATGCCAAACATAGCCTGATACTTGCTGGCGAGAGGCTTCTTGCACTGCTTCGATGGCGTGGATCTGATAGGGGCGCAAGAGGATGAGAGCTTTCTTGCTATCATCAATGACCGAGTATTGCATGACCATCTGGTGGGCGCGAGGGATGGAAAGAACCTCATGGGCAAAGCTAGTCAGGTTGGTCACAGGATGATTATCCTTATCCACCCACTTGGTTAGAAATTGCTTGTTGAGTTTATTTTCCCTAGCTGCTGCGATATAACGAGTATCGATCTTATTTGTCACAACAAACATCTGCAAGCTAGAGTAAATGCCACGGAACTTTCCTTCGCGGTCATATTTTTTAATCTGATGAAAGGCATCTAAAAAGGCTACTCTAGGACTTTTAAGCTCAATTTGAATCATGGGAAGACCATTGATCAAGAGTGTCACATCTAGCCTACGATCTTGGTCCAGAGGATTGGATTTGTCTCTCTCAACTTGATTGACAACTTCATAGCTAGACTTTCCTGCTGCGATATTGTCTCGCCAAATGACGGATAAGCGGATGGTTCCTAGACTTGCATCCTCTCTTTGAACTTCAACCTTGGAAATGCCGTTTTCACCGACCAACCACTTGGCAGCATCATAGTAACTGACAAAGTTAAGTTGGTTTTTTTATCTGGCGTTTTTTTCTTGTTCAGTCAAGGGATGGTCTGCTAGCAGGGCTACGTTGTTTTTGGGCTAGTTTAGTAAAGAAATTTTTCCCATAGTTGTTCTTCTGTTTTTAAATCTTCTCGATAAGTCCATTGACTTTCACCAGTCACCAGCTGGTCAATGAGTTGTTTTTCTATCTCCAGTTCTGGTTTTACCTGCATCATTCTCTCCTTTAACGATGTTCTACTTTCTTTATTATAACATGTTTATCTTTAATTCCCCCTTCTTTTATCAAAATATGATATAGTAGTATCATACTATCTATAAGGAGTTTCTATGTCACAGCATAAGCAAATGAAAGCTGTTTCTCCCCTTCTACAGCAAGTCATCAATATTTCGTCTATCGTCGGGGGAGTCGGCACCTTGATTTTCTGCATTTGGGCCTATCAGGCAGGAGTGCTACAATCCAAGGAAACCCTATCAGCATTTATCCAGCAAGCTGGGATTTGGGGGCCACCACTCTTTATCTTTTTACAGATTCTACAAACCGTTGTTCCGATCATTCCGGGAGCTTTGACCTCAGTGGCTGGGGTCTTTATTTACGGCCACATCATCGGAACTATCTATAACTATATCGGCATCGTGATTGGCTGTGCCATTATCTTTTACCTCGTCCGTCTCTATGGGGCTGCCTTTGTCCAGTCTGTCGTCAGCAAGCGCACCTATGACAAGTACATCGGTTGGCTAGATAAGGGCAATCGTTTCGAGCGGTTCTTTATCTTTATGATGATCTGGCCTGTCAGTCCAGCTGACTTTCTCTGCATGCTGGCTGCCCTTACCAAGATGACCTTCAAACGCTATATGATTATCATCGTTTTAACTAAACCCTTTACCCTAGTAGTTTATACTTATGGTTTGACCTATATTATTGATTTCTTCTGGCAGATGTTTTGAGAATAGAAAATAGCCTGATACTAAATATACTTTGGTATGGAAATCATGCTTATTTTTCGATAGTGAATCGAGGACTTACCTAGCCTTTCCGCCGTGATAAAAACACCTGAAATCTAATGGTTTCAGGTGTTCGGAAACTTTGAGACAATAGGCTCAAAGTTTCGGTATGGAATTTCGAAGAAAGTCGCTACCGTCCGTAATCACTTAAGGAAAGGCTCAAATAAATTGTTTTCAAACAAAAAATCCGTTTGGTTGCCCAAGCGGATGTTTTGTTTGTTTTATTTTGCGACACTCTTAGCAAGGACAAAGTTCCCAAGTGTGGCAGAACCATTTCCAGCAACTGCCGGTGTCACGATGTAGTCACGCACGTCTGGTACTGGTAGGTAGCCGTTGAGAAGAGCTGTGAATTTCTCACGCACACGGTCCAGCATGTGTTGTTGGGCCATAACCCCACCACCAAAGACGATCACATCTGGGCGGAAAGTCACTGTAGCGTTAACCGCAGCTTGAGCGATGTAGTAGGCTTGAACATCCCAGACAGAACTGTTGAGTTCGATGTTTTCACCACGAATACCTGTACGGGCTTCGAGACTTGGACCAGCCGCAAAGCCTTCCAAACAGCCCTTATGGAAGGGACAAACGCCGTTAAATTCTTTTTCCTCGTCCATTGGGTGTTTAGCCACATAGTAGTGACCCATCTCAGGGTGACCCACACCACCGATAAACTCCCCACGTTGGATAACACCTGCACCAATCCCTGTACCGATCGTGTAGTAAACCAAATTTTCGATACGGCCACCAGCATTGTTGCGGGCAACCACTTCACCATAGGCAGAGCTATTTACGTCTGTTGTGAAATACATGGGTACATTTAGAGCTCGACGAAGGGCACCAAGTAGGTCTACATTTGCCCAGTGAGGTTTTGGAGTCGTTGTGATAAAACCATAGGTTTTTGAGTTTTTATCGATATCGATAGGACCGAAGGAACCGATGGCAAGACCTGCAAGATTATCGAATTTCGAAAAGAACTCGATGGTTTTATCGATGGTCTCGATAGGAGTTGTTGTAGGAAATTGCGTTTTTTCTACAATGTTAAAATTTTCATCTCCGACAGCACAGACGAACTTTGTACCGCCCGCTTCTAAGCTTCCATATAATTTTGTCATGATAAACCTCTTATCTTTGTTTTCTCTATTATAGCACATTTTAAAGGGCCAGATTTCTCAATATTTTAGATTTTCCTCTGTAAATCTTACCATCCAAGTAAAAACGAACAAACATGATATTTGTTCGTTTTGTTTTTAGATTTGATTTTCGAAGAGGATTAGGCTTTCACTTCAATGATAGCATCACCCTTGACAACTGAACCGCTTGCGACTGGTGTCACAGAAGCGTAGTCTGCTGTGTTGGTCACGATAACCATTGTTGTGTCGTCAAGACCTGCGGCAGCGATTTTGTTTGAGTCAAAGGTTCCAAGAACGTCTCCAGCTTTGACCTTGTCGCCTTGAGCAACTTTTTGTTCAAAACCTTCACCATTCATAGATACAGTGTCGATACCAACGTGGATCAAGATCTCAGCTCCATTGGCTGTCTTCAAACCGTAAGCATGTCCTGTAGCAAAGGCGATCGATACTTCTGCATCAGCTGGTGCGTAAACTACGCCTTGGCTTGGTTTCACTGCGATTCCTTGTCCCATTGCACCACTTGAAAAGACTGGGTCGTTAACATTCTCAAGAGCAACTACGTCCCCAACGATTGGAGTTTGGATTGTTTCGTTTTGAGGAGCTACTGGAATTTCCTCATTTACCTCTGTAGCTTCTTCAGAAGTTGTTTCTTCTGCCACTTCTGTTTCTTCTTTGTAACCAAAAGCATAAGTCAATCCGAAACCAAGAGCAGTTGTTACTAGGACCATAAAGATATACTGGAGAAGTTGCCCGTTGATGTAGAGAAGTGTTCCAGGAATAATCGTAATACCAAAGCTAGTACCTGCCAAACCTAGAATGTTCGCTAACCAACCACCAGCAGCACCAGCAATGAGTCCCATGATAAACGGTTTACCATAGCGAAGATTAATACCAAAAATAGCTGGTTCAGTGATACCAAGTCCAGCAGAGAGTGCCGCTGGGAAGGCAAGAGCTTTAATTTTTGGATTTTTTGTTTTTACACCAACGGCAAGAGTCGCACCAAGTTGTGCAGTCATAGCCGCTGTGATAATTGCATTAAGAGGATCTGAACCTGTAGAAGTTACTAGGTTAGATTCTAATAAGTTGAAGATATGGTGGACACCTGTAACGACAATCACTTGGTGAATACCACCAAAAACTAAACCTCCTAATCCAAGCGGTAGGCTAAGCAACCAGATTGTAGCTACTTTTACGTAAGTTTCAACTTCGTGGAAGACTGGACCAATAACAAATAAGGCCAAGATAGACATCACTAAGAAAGTAAAGAATGGTACAACTAACAAGTCTAATACATCTGGAACACGTTTATGGAGCCATTTTTCAAGTTTTGCACCAATCAAACCTACGAAGAAAGCTGGTAAAACTGAGTTTTGATAACCTACAACTTTGATAAAACCAAAGAACATAATTGGCTGAGCATCACCAGAAGCAACAGCCCAAGCATTTGGTAAGGCTGAGTTAACCATCATCAACCCTAGAACCAAACCAATTAAAGGATTCCCACCGAATACACGGAAGGCTGACCAACAGATTAAGGCTGGGAAAAAGACGAAGGCGGTATCAGTCAATACAACTGAATAGGTATAAAAGTTTGTCGATTTAACGGCTTCTACAGTTGTCCCAAACAAAGCTAATACTTGATCTTGAACAATGGCACCACGAATACCCATGAAGAGACCAGTAGCAACAATTGCTGGTAAAAGTGGTACAAAGACGTCACCGAAAGTACGGATGGCACGTTGGAACCAGTTTCCTTGCTTCGCACCTTCTGCTTTCATATCTTCTTTAGAAGATGTTGGCAAACCGAGCGCAACGACTTCGTCGTACATCTTGTTTACTGTACCTGTACCAAAGATAATTTGGTATTGGCCTGAGTTAAAGAAAGCTCCTTGAACTTTATCCAAGTTCTCAATCACTTCCTTATTGATTTTCCCTTCATCTTTGACCATGACACGTAGACGAGTCGCACAGTGGGCTACACTGTTGACGTTTTCACGTCCGCCAAGGGCTTCGATGACCTTTTTTTGCAATATCCTGATTGTTCATTTGCAAAAATCTCCTTATAAAAATTTTGTTCTTGTTTGAAAGCGATTTTATTCGCCCTACGACTATTATTTTATCACGTTTCTAAAATATGTCAAGCGTTTTGCAGAATTTTTTATTTTCCTTCTCTTCTTTATCTCCATTTATGATAGTTTTTGACTGAGTTCTTCTATTTACTCATAAAAAAATATCCTTATATTAGAGGGTTCAAAGCTTTTTTTCTTTTTCATTTTTCTTTTCATTTTTTTCTTGAAAAATTTGCCCGATTTCTTCCACTTAATTTCTGGCAATCGTTTAACATTTTTTTCTCTTTTTTTAACATAAAAGGCTTGCTTTTTTTGCCGAAAACGTTTACTATTAAGATAGTAGAACTTTAGGAGGAAAGATAAAATGGAATGGACAACAGAGCGTCGCTACAGACGCTATGAAGATTGGTCTAATGATGAAATCAAGCAAATCAAGGAAAAGATGGCGCAATCTCCTTGGCATACTCGTTACCATGTCGAGCCAAAAATGGGGCTTCTCAATGATCCGAATGGCTTTTCTTATTTTGATGGCAAATGGATTCTCTTTTACCAGAACTTTCCTTTTGGTGCAGCTCATGGTTTGAAGTCTTGGATGCAGCTTGAAAGTGATGATCTGGTGCACTTTAGAGAAACTGGAGTCAAAGTTTTGCCAGATACTCCATTAGATAGCCACGGTGCCTACTCTGGTTCTGCCATGCAGTTTGGCGATCAGTTGTTCCTATTTTATACAGGAAATGTCCGTGATGAAAACTGGATCCGTCACCCTTACCAGATTGGAGCCCTTTTGGACAAAAGTGGCAAAATCACAAAGATTGACAAGGTCTTGATCGACCAGCCAGCAGACTCTACTGACCACTTCCGCGACCCACAAATTTTTAACTTTAAAGGTCAATATTATGCTATCGTCGGTGGACAGGACTTGGAGAAAAAAGGCTTCGTCCGTCTCTACAAGGCTGTGGACAATGACTATACCAACTGGCAAGCAGTTGGCGACCTTGACTTCGCTAACGACCGCACTGCCTACATGATGGAATGCCCAAATCTAGTCTTTGTAGGGGAGCAACCTGTCCTTCTCTACTGTCCACAAGGATTGGATAAGGCTGTTCTATACTATGATAATATCTATCCAAACATGTACAAAATCGGGGCTTCCTTTGATCCTGAAAATGCTAAAATGGTAGATGTGTCTCCATTGCAAAATCTAGACTATGGTTTTGAAGCCTATGCAACTCAAGCCTTCAACGCTCCAGATGGACGTGCACTAGCAGTAAGTTGGCTTGGGTTACCAGATGTTTCTTACCCATCTGACCGTTTTGACCACCAAGGAACCTTCTCATTGGTCAAAGAACTCACTATCAAAGATGGCAAACTCTACCAATATCCTGTCGCAGCCGTCAAAGAACTTCGTTCTTCTGAAGAGGTCTTCTCAAATCGTACTCAAACCAATAACACCTATGAACTCGAGCTCAACTTGGAGGCCGATAGCCAAAGCGAGATTGTCTTGCTCGCTGACAAAGAAGGCAAGGGGCTTTCCATCAACTTTGACCTTGTCAATGGACAGGTGACAGTGGATCGTAGTCAGGCTGGTGAACAGTATGCCCAAGAATTTGGTACGACACGTTCTTGCCCTATCAATAACCAAGCTACTACTGTCACTATCTTCATCGACAAGTCAGTCTTTGAAATTTTCATCAATAAAGGAGAAAAAGTATTTTCTGGTCGTGTCTTCCCACATGCGAACCAAAATGGTATCCTCATCAAGTCTGGAAATCCAACCGGAACCTACTATGAATTAGATTATGGTCGCAAAACTAACTGATGTCGCAAAACTTGCAGGTGTCAGCCCCACTACCGTCTCTCGAGTTATCAATAAAAAGGGTTATCTATCTGAGAAAACCATTAAAAAGGTTAATGAAGCCATGCGAGAATTGGGCTATAAACCCAACAACCTGGCTCGTAGTCTCCAAGGAAAATCTGCTAAATTGATTGGTCTCATTTTCCCAAACATTAGTCATGTCTTTTATGCAGAGTTGATTGACAAGTTGGAACACCAGCTCTTCAAAAATGGCTACAAGACCATCATCTGTAACAGCGAACACGACTCGGAAAAAGAACGGGAGTATATTGAAATGCTGGAGGCCAATCAGGTAGACGGTATCATTTCTGGGAGTCACAACTTGGGAATCGAAGACTACAATCGTGTGACGGCGCCGATCATTTCCTTTGACCGAAATCTATCACCAGACATCCCTGTCGTCTCCTCTGATAACTACGGCGGCGGGGTCCTCGCAGCTCAGACTTTGGTCAAGACAGGCGCCCAGTCTATCATCATGATTACAGGAAATGACAACTCTAACTCACCAACTGGACTGCGCCACGCTGGCTTTGCCTCTGTTCTCCCGAAAGCGCCTATAATCAATGTTTCCAGTGACTTTTCTCCCGTCCGAAAAGAAATGGAAATCAAGAATATCTTGACCCATCAGAAACCAGATGCAATTTTTGCTTCGGATGATTTGACAGCTATCCTGGTCATTAAAATCGCTCAAGAGCTGGGAATTTCTGTTCCTGAAGAGCTCAAGGTCATCGGCTATGACGGGACCTACTTTATCGAGAACTACTACCCTCATTTGACAACGATTAAGCAACCTATGAAAGAGATTGCCCAACTCACTGTCGATCTTCTCTTGCAGAAGATTGAAGGCAAGGAAGTTGCGACAACTGGTTACTTCTTACCAGTTACACTACTACCTGGAAAAAGTATTTAAACACAAGAAAACTCAGACCAATTCGTCTGAGTTTTTTTATGATCTTAAATTTTCCAGATAGCGCTGGGCT